>Ga0210400_10000005_pt1 | contig 576230 bp, 507 predicted proteins | sample IncBWH26MmetaG_FD_155456 | JGI IMG/M metagenome (GOLD analysis project Ga0210400, IMG submission 155456) | Forest soil microbial communities from Barre Woods Harvard Forest LTER site, Petersham, Massachusetts, United States - Inc-BW-H-26-M | ecosystem: Environmental > Terrestrial > Soil >... | reverse complement strand
TCCTCTACCCCGCCGATTACCCCTGGATGCGCCGCGAGCGCCTGCTCGCCCTCCGCCTGCTCCGCCGCGCCGACGCCCTGATCACCCCCTCCGCCGCCACCGCCGCCGACTGCGCCCGGCTCGCCCGCGTCCCCGAAGCGCGCATCACCGTCATCCCCCACGGCGTCGACCCCGCGTACACCCCCGCCACCGCGGACGCCCTCACGGCCCTCCGCCAGCGCCTCGGCCTGAGCCCCGACCAGCCCTACCTGCTCAGCGTCGGCGTCTTCGACCCCCGCAAGCGCCTCGGCCTGCTCCTCGACACCGCCGCCCGCCTCACCGCCCAGCACCCGGCCCTCCGCCTCGTCCTCGCCGGCGACCAGGGCGCCTACGCCGAGCCGGTCCGCCAGGCCGTCGCCGCCGCCGGCCTGGAGGCTCGCACCATCCACGCCGGCTACGTCCCCGCCGAACACATGCCCGCCCTCTACACCGCCGCCTCCTGCCTGCTCTTCACCTCCGCCTACGAGGGCTTCGGCCTGCCCATCCTCGAAGCCATGGCCTGCGACTGCCCCGTCGCCGCCTGCGCCAACTCGGCGATCCCCGAGGTCGCCGGCGACGCCGCCCTGCTCGTCCCCGAGGGCCAGCAACCGCAGATGGCCGAAGCGCTGGCCCACGCCATCGCCCCCCTCCTCGACGACCGCGTCGAGCGGGCGAGACGCGGCGAGCTGGGCCGCCTCCACGCCGCCGCCTTCACCTGGGAGCGCGCCGCCCGCGCCACGCTTGCCGTGTACGAGCGGCTTGCACCCACCTGATACCCTCGCGGCCGTGACCGACCAGGACACCGCCGAGCCGGTCGACGTCGCCGCCGTGGTCGCCGGCATCGAGGCGGAGGTGGCCAGGCGGCGCGCCGCGGGCGAGTACCCCGAGGACCTGCTCCGCCGCCTCGCCGTCGAGTTCCACGACGTCGCCGACGAGCGCACCTCGCTGGAGGAGCTGGCCCACATCGAGACGGTGCGTCCGCTGGTCTCGACGCGCAGCCGCCTCGCCCCCGCGGCGGTGTTCACCAAGAAGCTGCTGCGCCGCGCGGTGGCCTGGTACGTCAGGCCGATCGCCGAGGACCAGTCGCGCTTCAACTTCGCGCTGCTGCACGAGGTTCGCACCCTGCGCGAGCGGGTCGAAATGCTTGACAGCGCCTGGGTCCGCCCCCACGGCTCACCGCCGCGCGAGGCCGGAGCGCTGGTGCTCGACCTCACCGCCGCGCGCCTTGCGATCCTCGACGTCGCCCTGCGCGGCCTGCCGCCCGGCCCGGTGGTGGTGCTGTGGTGGGCCGACGACGCGCTGCTGCGCGCCCTGGTGTCGCGCGGCCTCGCCGTGGAGACGGCGACGCGCGACGGTGCCATGGCGCTGGCCGCGCGCGCCGCGGGAGTGCGCGTCCACGACACGGACCCGATCGCCTTCCTACGCGACTGCGGGCCCACCCTCGGCGCGGTGCTGGCCCCCGGGTTGATGCCAATGCTGACACCATCTGAGGCGCTCGCCCTGGTGCCGCTGGCGGCCGCCGCGCTGCGCGAGCAGGGATGCGTGTACTTCGACGCGCCCGACCCCTCCGGCCCCGGCGTTCCCGCCGATCCCGCGCTGATCGACCCGGGCTTCCGCCGCTGGGTGTCGCGCGACACGGTCACGTTGCTCTGCGAGGCGGCGGGCCTGCGCGGCATCGAGGTCGAGCCGTTGGGCACCGCGCTCTGGCACGCGGTGACGGCGCGCCGGCTGGCATGAGGCTGGGCATCGTCGTTCCCCGGTACGGACCGGGGATCGTCGGCGGCGCGGAGACGCTCTGCCGCGACTACGCGCAGCGCCTGCACGCCGCCGGGCACGACGTCGAGGTGCTCACCACCTGCGCGCGCGACCACTTCTCGTGGAGCAACGAGCTGCCCGCGGGACCGGTGCTGGTCGACGGCATCACCGTGCACCGTTTTCCGGTGACCACGCCGAAGGACCACGGCGCGGTGACCATGCTGCACGCGCGGCTCGACGCCGGTTTCCGGCTCGACCCCGCCGGCGAGCGCCGCTGGGTGGAGAACACCGGCTACAGCGAGCCGATGATGGCGGCGATCGCCGGGGCGGCGCAGCGCGTCGACGCCTTGCTGTTCGCGCCCTACCTGTTCGCCTCGACGGTGTTCGGCGCGCGCGTCGCGCCGCAGAAGTCGCTGGTGATTCCCTGCCTGCACGACGAGGCCTACGCGCGCTTCGGCATCGTGCAGGAGACGCTGCGCGGCGTCGCCGGGCTGATCTTCAACTCCGCGCCCGAGTGCGAGCTGGCGGCGCGGCTGCTCGGCGACCGCATGCCGCCGCATCACGTCGTCGGCGTCGGCTTCGACGAGCCGGACGCGCTCGACGCCGCGCAGTGGCGCCGACGCACGCGCGTCGACGGCGACCTGGTCGCCTACGCCGGGCGGCGCGAGATCGCCAAGAACTTCCCGCTGCTGCTGCAGTGGATGAGCGCGTACGGCGAGGGCCTGTCGCGGCGCGGCCCGGCGACGCTGCTGGCCATGGGCAGCGGCGAGATCCGCGCCCCGCGCAGCGCGCGCGGCGTGGTGCACGACCTGGGCTTCGTGTCGCAGCACGAGAAGCTGGAGGCGTTCGCCGCCTCGGTGGCGACGGCGCAGCTCTCGCTCAACGAGTCGTTCTCCTACGTGCTGATGGAGAGCTGGCTGGCGGGGACGCCGGTGATCGTCCACGCCGACTGCGCGGTGACGCGAACCCACTGCGCGGAGAGCGGCGGCGGGTTGTGGGTGCGCGACGCCGAGGGGTTCGCCGAAGCACTCGACCGCCTGCGCGCCGACGCAACCTTGCGCAACCGACTGGCGGCGAGTGGCGCACGCTACGTGCGCAGCGAGTATTCGTGGCCCGCGGTGCTCGGCCGGCTGGAGCGCGCGGTGCAGGACCTGGCCGCATGACCCGCGCGGTGCATCAACTGCTCTCCGACTTCGCCTTCGGCGACGCCATGGGCGTGATCACCCTGCAGACCCACGCGATGCTGCGCGAGATGGGCTTCGAGTCGGAGATCTACGCCGACGTCATTGACCCGCGACTGCGCGACCAGTGCCGTCCCGCCGCGCAGCTCGACCGCGATGTGCGCGACGGCGACGCGGTGATCTACCAGATGGGCATCGGCTCGCCGGTGGCGTACCTGTTCGCGCGGCTCCGCGGGCCGCGCATCGTCATGTACCACAACATCACGCCACCGGCGTACTTCCGCGACACAAACCCGCGCGTCGCTTCGCGCCTGGTGCAGGGGCGTGAGCAGCTCGCCATGCTGGTGCCACGCGTCGAGCTGTGCGCGGGCGTGTCGCGTTTCAACGTCGAGGAGATGCGACTGCTCGGCGCGCGCCGCACCGCGGTGGTGCCGCCCGTCGCCGACATGCAGCACCTGCAGCCGCGACCCTCGCAACCGTCGACACCGCCGCTGCTGCTCTTCGTCTCCCGCGTCGCGCCCAACAAGCGCCACGACGACCTCATCCGCGTGCTCGCCGCCCTGCGCGCCACCGCGCAGCCGGACGCGCGGCTGGCCATCGTGGGACGGTTCACCGACACCGAGGACTACGTGGCTTCGCTGCGCACACTGGCCGCGGACCTCGGCGTGGCCGACGCGGTGGACTGGACGGGACGGCTCGGCAACCAGCAGGTCGGCGACCTGTACGCGCGCGCCTCGGTGTTCGTCAGCGCCTCCGAGCACGAGGGTTTCTCGGTGCCGCTGCTGGAGGCGATGGCCTTCGACGTGCCCGTCGTCGCCTACGCGGCGGCCGCGGTGCCCGATACCCTCGACGGCGCCGGCCTGCTGCTGCGCCACAAGGACCCGCTGGCCTGGGCGGCGGTGGTGGACCGCGTCATCCGCGACGGCGCGCTGCGCGGCAGGCTGATCGCGAGCGGGCACCGCCGTCTGCGCGACTTCACTCCCGACACCGTCCGTCGCAAGCTGGCGGACGCACTGGCGTCGATCGACGTCGTCCCGCAAGGCGTTTCGGAGGTGCCAACGTGATCCCGTATCATTCCGCGTGCCCATGAAGTCCGCGCTCATCACCGGCGTCACCGGCCAGGACGGCGCCTATCTCGCCGAGCACCTGCTCGCGCAGGGATACAACGTGTACGGCCTGGTGCACGGCCAGAACAACCCGCGCCTCGCCGCCATCGAACGCCTGGTGCCCGGCATCGAGTTCGTCGAGGGCGACCTGCTCGACCAGTCGTCGCTGATCGCCGCGCTGGAGACCTGCCAGCCCAACGAGGTGTACAACCTCGGCGCCATCAGCTTCGTCGGGCTGTCCTTCAAGCAGGCTGCGCTGACCGGTGAGGTCACCGGGCTCGGCGTCACCCGCATGCTCGACGCCATCCGCACCGTCAACGCGCAGATCAAGTTCTATCAGGCGTCGAGCAGCGAGATGTTCGGCAAGGTGCGCGAGACGCCGCAGACCGAGGCGACGCCGTTCCACCCCCGCTCGCCGTACGGCGTGGCCAAGGTGTACGGGCACTACATCACCGTCAACTACCGCGAGTCGTACGGCATCTACGCCTGCAGCGGCATCCTCTTCAACCACGAGTCGCCGCGGCGTGGCATGGAGTTCGTCACCCGCAAGATCACCAACGGCGTGGCCAAGATCAAGCTGGGCCTGCAGAAACAGCTCGCCCTGGGCAACCTCGACGCGCAGCGCGACTGGGGCTTCGCCGGTGACTACGTGCGCGCCATGCACCTCATGATGCAGAAGGACACCGCCGAGGACTACGTCATTGCCACCGGCGAGACGCACAGCGTGCGCGAGTTCCTCGAGCTGGCCTTCCGCCACGTCGGCCTCGACTGGGAGGAGCACGTGGTCAGCGACCCGCGCTTCATGCGTCCCGCCGAGGTGGACGTGCTCATCGGCGACGCCACCAAGGCGCGCACCCAGCTCGGCTGGTCGCCGACGGTGAGCTTCCCCGAGCTGGTCGGCATGATGGTCGACAACGACATGCGCATGCAGCAGCGCCAGCAGACGCAGGAGCCGGACAGCTTCTAGGCGTCGCTCACGGCAGGCCCGGGCGCGGGGGGCGCGACCGGTGAGCCGTCAGGCGTCCCGGCTGCCGAACAGCCGGTGGGCGATGCGGCGCACCCCGCGGCCGCCGTCGGTGTCGGCCTCGGTGTCGGGCGGGGCGGTCGTTTCGGGCGCCGCCACCACTGGGGCGTCCGCGGCCTCGGCGATCCCGGCCGCGCTGAGAGCCTCCGCCATCGCCGTGTCAGGGGCCGCCGGGCCCCGGCCCGCCCCCGGTCCATGCTGCCCCGGCCGCCGGTCGTCCGAGAGCTGCTTGAAGCGCGCCTCGCCGAGCCGGTGGCACCACACCCCCGGCGCCCCCGCCAACCCGGTCGGCACCGCGCCGTCCGGCGCCACCCAGGTGGCCAGCTCGACCGCCCCGTCCCGGCCGCCGAGCATCTCCAGCATCGGCCACAGCGCGCCGTCACCCGCGAACAGCACGGCGGTGTCGTACACGCCGCGGTCGAGGGCATCGACCACCGCGCTGGCCAGCGCCACGCTCAGCCCGCTCTGCCAGTGCCCGCCGCCCTGGTCCTGCGACGGCCCGACCATCACCGCCGCCCCCTCCAGCTCCCAGCGCCGCACCCGTTCGAGCTGGCCGCGGTGCACCTCGGGGTCGAAGTGCCGGATGAGAACGTGCAGCCCGGCCAGCCGCCGCTCGCTGCGCCGCGCTCCCATGGGCGGCTGCTTGACCACCACGCCGGCCAGCGCCGCGGGCGACACGTTGCCGAACCACGCGGGCGGCGGCGCGCCCCTGGGCGCGAAGAGCTGGCGCGCAGACGTGTACGCGTACCAGTAGTCGACGAAGACCCCGATGCGACGCACCGTCTCGGTCGACTGGGAACCCACTCCTTGGCGTGCCACCGAGCACTCCCGCAAGCGTTGACGACGACGGCTCGCGCCCCTCTGCTCCGTTGGCCGTCCCTATTCCGACGGCCGGCGCGATTTTCGTCAGAGCTCTTACTGCTGAGGATGGTGCCACAAAGGTCTGCTGCGGCGAAATGTCGCCAACTACGACGTGTTCTGCACCGCCCGCTGACACATGCAACAACACAGACATTGTCGGAGTCCCGCACAATACGGGGACCCGGCGGGGTGTACGGGCGGTTGGGAAGGGTTTGACATGTCGGTGATCCAGCACCTCTGGAGGGGACGTCGGGTCAGGGTCGCGGGCGCCGTCGAACAGGTGGCCGTCCAGCGCCCCGAGGACATGGCGGCGATCTACCAGGAGTACCGCGGCCTGGTCTACCGGCGCTGCCTGGGCACGCTCGGCGACGAGCAGGCCGCCGAGGACGCCACCCAGGACGTCTTCGTGGCGGGGCTGGCCAACTTCGAGCAGGTCCAGCACGACGTCGTGCGCGGCCTGCTGGACATCGCCCGGACCATCTCCTACGAGCGCAACCGCCGCCCCGCCCGCGAGGTCAGCCTCGCCGACCCCGCCCAGCACCGCAACGGCCACTCCCATGACGACCCGGCGGAGATCGCCGAGCGCCACGGCGAGCTCGATGAGGTGTGGTCGGGGCTCAGCCCGGTGGAGCGCCGCTACGTCGCCGACAAGTTCGCAGGGTTCAGCTTCGAGGAGATCGCCCAGCGCAACCGCCGCAAGCTGGGGACGGTCAGCTCCAACCTCTTCCGCGCCCGCGAGCACGCCCGCAGCCTGCGCGGCCCGACACTCCCCGCCCTCCTCGGCGCCGCCGGCTGGCGCCGCCTCACCGGATTCGCCCACCGCGCCCGCAACGCCGCCCACTCCGCCTCCACCACGGCTGCCGCCCAGCCCATCCAGACCCTGACCCTCTCGCTCACCCTCGCCGGCCTGCTCGCCGGCGCCAGCCCGGCGATGGGCCTCGCCTCCCCCTCCCCCTCCGACCCTGCCGCGCCCACGGGCGTGGTCCCGCCCACCCAACTCCCCATCGGCGCCCCTGCCCCCGTCGCCGCCGCCGTCCCACTCCCCGGGTCCGGCCACGGCGCGAGCTACACCGCCGCCACGCCCCGTCCCGCTGCAGCCGGGGCGGCATCCGGCCTGCCGCTCGTGTCCTCCGCGTCCTCCGAGACACCGGAAGACACCGTGATCTACACCGCCGCGCCCTCGCCCAACTACGACAGCGACCATACGATCCTGGCGATCGGGCGCGGCAAGACGTGCGCCTGCTCGGTGCTCCTGCGCAGCACCGACGGCGGCGCGACGTGGACGGCCAGCTCGGGCGTGCCCGACGGCGACCAGCTCGTCCTGCCGCCCGCCTACCCGACCGACCCGCGCATCTTCGTCGGCTACCAGAACGAGGCCCCCGGGGCGACCAACTGGTGGGCTCCCAGCTTCGCGTCGAGCTTCCTGCCGCTACCGGGCCCGGCCGGTGCTCTCGCCCTCCCTGCGGGTTTTGACTCCGGCGACCAACGGGTCATCGTCTCGTCGGCGAGCGGTGTCTGGAGCGACGACCTCATCTCGCAGGTGGTGCGTCCGCTGGTGGTTGACCCGAGCGGAAGCGGCACCCGAGCAGTGGCGACGCCGCTCGGTGCCATGGGCACGGGCGTGTTTGCCATGACCTCCACCCAGGCGGTGACGCCGGGAACGATCGCCAACGCGGTGGCAACTCCCGGCGGCCTCGCTCTCTGGGCCTGCCCGCCGAGCGGCCCTTGCGAGGAGCGCGCCACCGTGCCCATCGCAGCGCCGGCAACGCTGTCGCTGTCGCCGACCTTCGAGCGGGACCAGACCATCGCCGCGGCAGCACGGGACCACGCGGAGCTCTCCCGCGACGGCGGCAACACCTTCGTTACTCTCGATGCGCCGAGGGGCACGTCCGGCATCGTGTCGCTCGCCCTCGGACGTCTTCGGACGGACTCTGTGCCGTTATGGATGGTCGTGCAACATGGCAATGCATACGCCCTGGAATTCTCACCAACCAGCGATGGAAGTTGGCACGAAGTCGGCTATGGCATGCCGCAAATCACCGGTGGTCCCGGCCGCGTTGTGGTTCTCGGCACAAGCAGCGTGATGTATCTCTCCAATGCGGGCGGCCTTCTCTGCACGACCGACGACGGGAAAACCTGGGCGACACGCTGCCCCGCGGCCTGATGTCACAACGGACGTAGGCCACTTGGCGTTTAATGCCCGGTAGCGCTCACCTGAAGAGCGCTCGGAGCAATGGCCTTGCGGGACCCCGGCACCTCGCCGGTTGTTGAGGCCCGATGGGGGAGTCAAGAATGACTCATGACATGCCTGTCCTGGCACGTCCAGCGCGCGCACGCGCTCGGCTGAGACGCAGACGACTTGCCGTCCTGCTGTTGCCGCCGGCAATCGTGGCGGCGATGTTCGTACGACCGGCGACGGTGCTGGCCGTCAACGCCGAAACCGCGAACATCGATATCGCCAACGTCCAGGGGGCGTTCCTCTACCCGTGCATACCTTGCACTCCGACACTCGTCGGGCTGTCGTCGGGCGACATCACGGGCGTCGACGCCGGAGGCAACCCTTTCGAAGTCCTGTGGCCGGTGAGCGGCTCGACGGCCAACTTCACCGGGTCGATGAGCGTCAACTCCGTTTGCGGCCCCAACATGCCCGCGCCGACCGGTGGAAACTTCGGCGGCACGCTCACCATCACGGATGCGGACCTCGTCTCCGGCGGACTCCACTCGAACGCCTCCATCACCGGCCCGTTCAGTGGCAATTGGATCGGCGGCGTTATGGTTCCCGTCATCACCTCGTTGACAGTGACCAGCGGCAGTACGACGCTGGCGATCACCACGACGAAGGGCGCAGGTGCGGTCACGACTGTGCCCATCCCGCCCCTGATCGGGTGCAGCGGCACCCAGGCGTACACGCTCTCGGGGACTATGCTCACCGCAGCCTGATCACGACTCCGGCGCGCGGGGCCTGCCGATGCGCAGGCTCTCGCGCGCCAGCTTCCACTCCCCGCGGCTGACCCCGCCCGTCGCCGCCAGCGCGCCCACATACACAACGGCGGCGACCACGACGACGAGCAAGACATTCCGGTCGCGCAGCACCCACGCGACTCCGGCGACCACCGCGCCGCTGAGCGCAATGGGGATCGCCGGTCGCAACCACGGCATGTGCCCCAGGTAGCGGGCGAGGGCGATGTACCCGCACACGAACAGGAACACCTCGGTGATCAGCGTCGCCCAGGAGGCGGCGAGATACCCATCCGCATAGGCGAAATGCGGAATCATGACCAGGTTGAGGGTCACGTTGACCACGATGCTCAGCCCCGCCAGCAGGGCGAAGGTGAGCTGCTTGTCCATCGCCCCCAGGGCGAAGATGAAGGAGTTGTTCACGAAGATCAGCAGCAGCGACGCGCCCAGGATTCGCAGGGAGGGGATCGACTGCTCGAACGGGACGCGGGTGATGTGGATGATCTGCGGGGCCAGGATCACGCAGCCCACCGCGACCGGCATGCCCAGCGCGGCGAGCAGCCGGTAGGCGCGGGTGTAGGCGTCGCGCATGGGGTCGCGGCCGCGCAGGTGGATCACCGCCAGGGCGGGGAAGACGGCGTTCATCGCGGCCTGGGGGATGAACGAGAGGCCGTCGAGGAACTTGTAGGCCGCGTTGTAGTAGGCGACCTGGGCGTCGCCGCGCAGTGACTTGAGGATGACCACGTCGATGCGGAAGTAGATGGTCGAGAGCACGAAGGCGAGCGCGAAGGGCAGCCCGCTGCGCAGCAGCTTGCGCAGCAGCGCCCAGTTCCAGCTCAGGCGCAGCGGCGTCCAGCGACGCTGAGTGATCACCGCCGCATACACCGCGGTGAACGCGTACGACGCCGTGTACGCCCACACGAACGCGGCCACACCCAGCTTGAACACCGCGGCGAGCACCGTGAAGGCCAGCAGCACCACGGTCTCGCCGCCGATCGCCACCACCTCGTAGCGCATCTCGCCCGTCGCGTAGAACGTCGACCGCAGCAGGTTGGCCGCCGACGTCACCACCAGCAAGGCGAACACCGGCCCCACCAGCGACAGCAGATCGGGCGCCAGCAACCACACCGACACCAGCAGGATCACCCCGCTCAGCGCCGCCAGCGGCAGCTTGGCGGCGAGCGTCGCGCCGAGGAAGGAGCCGAGGTCGGACAGGTGCCGCGACGCCTCGCGCACGAACACCACCTGCAGGCCGAGGTCAGCGAAGATCGAGGCGATGTTGGAGAAGACCACGATGGCCGCGAACTGCCCGTAGCCGGTGGCGCCGAGGGAGCGCTGGGTCACCACCACGGTGGCGAAGACCAGCACCTTGCTCAGCGACCGTGCCGCGAAGAGCAGCGCCGTGTTGCGCACGGTGCGCCGCGCCAGGCTCACGGCATCACGCCGAGCTGCAAGCCGAACCGCAAACGGTCACGCGGGGGCCGCGGGCGGCCGCGGGTGGCGGCCGGTGCGGCGGGGGATGTCGGCGGGCATGGGCAGCTCGGCGGCCTCGATGTCGGGAGCCGCGCCGGGCAGTGGGAGCTGCACCAGAGCGCGCAGGCGAACCCGTGAGAGCCGCGCCGACGTGGCCAGCAAAGCGCACACGCCGAGCGACATCACCGCCAGGTCGGCGGTCATGTAGGTGGTGTCGAGCAGCCCCGCGGTGAACACGGCGAGCAGCGCCGCTCCCGCGCCGACCACGAACGGGCGCACCTCCGCCGCCGCGGAGCGCACCGCCAGCAGCCAGCGCAGCGACCGCGCCATGAACCACAGCAGCCCCGCCAGCCCGACCACGCCCAGCCGCAACCAGAAGGCCAGCACCAGGTTGCTGGGGTCGTCGCGGTGGGCCACGTCCAGCGGCTCGGTCACCGAGTCGCGCATCCCCAGCGCGCCCACGCCGACGCCGAGCAGCGGATGCGTCTGTACCAGCGCGAGCGAGTCGTGCCAGAGCTGCCCGCGGGAGTCGACACCCGCAACTGGCCCGCCGCCGGTGCGGATCTCGTCGGCCACCGACGAGCGCGCCGGCGCGGCGAGCAGCGCGGCCATGCCCAGCGCCGCCATGGTCGGCGCCAGCACGCCGAGCACCCGGCGCCGCCGCCCGTGGGTCACCGCCAGCCCGAGCACGAACACCACCGCGCCCAGCGCCAGCCACGCCGCCTGGCTCAGCGTCATCACCGCCGCGGGCAGCGCCAGCAGCAGGAACAGCAGCGGCCCCACCCGGTCGACGCGCCAGAAGGCGCCGGGCACCAGCAGCACCAGCGCCAGCGCCAGCGCGATCAGCGGCGTCAGCAGCAGCCCGGCCGACGCCGCGCGCGGGTACCAGTACACCGGCGGTGAGGCGAGCAGGTCGGGCACCCCGACCACCGCCGCGTGCACATCAGCCGCGAGCACCAGCACCGCGACCACCGCGCCGCCCACCAGCATCGCCCGCACGAAGCGCCCCATCTCCCGCGGCCCGGTCAGCACCGAGCAGGCGACCCCGAAGAGCAGCGCGGGCTCGACGAACGCCGTGCGGATCATGTCCAGCGCGCCCGCGCGATCCGGGCTGACCACAACCGCCACAGGAAAGGCGGCGACCACCAGCAGCATCGGCCCGGTGAACGCCCCCGGCCAGCGCGGCCGCACCCCGGACACGTACACCTCGATGCCGTAGACGAGCACGGTCAGCGCGACGGCGATCTCCAGCCCTGAGGTCGACAGCGCCCCGAGGTGGACGCGGAGCAGGTAGGCGGGCAGAGCGGCCGCCGTGGCGTACACCAGCGCCCGGCTGGCTCTCATGCGCCCGAGTATACGGAGGCACACAGCCGTTCAGTGGGCGCCACCCGACGCGCACTTCGGCGAGACTCCATCAACCAACATGGCCCCACCGCTCGCCCGCCGCTACGTCCTGCAGCACCTCGCCGCGTTCGACGACGAGGGCCTGCGCACCTTCCTCGCGCCCGGCGACGGCGACATCGGCCCCGGCCGCCTGGGCACCGCGCTGCAGGGCGAGGAGTGGGACGAGCTGGCCGGGCGGATCGCCCGCATCCTCCCCGGCGAGGCGCGCGAGACGTTCCAGGATGCGCGCGCCTGGCCCGAGCCGCCGCACATCGTCGCCATGCGCCGCCGCCAGGTGCTCGACACCATGTTCTGGGCGCTGCTCTACTGGCACGACCCCGACGCCTACGAGGAGCTGGTCGCCGGCGAGCAGATCCACCCCGGACTGCTGCAGGCGCTCGACCTCGACGGCCGCGTCGTCGCCGACCTCGGCGCGGGCGCGGGACGCTTCACCCTCTTCGCCGCGCGCCACGCGCAGCGGGTCATCGCCGTCGACGCCGTGCCCGCCCTCCTGCAACGCCTGCGCCGCAAGGCCGATGCACTGGAACTCGACAACGTCGAGATCAAACGCGGCAGCTTCATGCAGCTCCCCCTCGACGACGGCAGCGTCGACATCGCGGTGTCCTGCTCCTCGTTGACGTCGCACGCACCGTGGGGCGGCGAGTGCGCGCTGCAGGAGGCCGAGCGCATCGTCAGGCCCGGCGGCGACCTGGTGGTGATCTGGCCCGACCTGCCCGAGTGGTTCTGCGAGCGCGGCTTCCGCTACATGGCCCTGCCCGGCAACGCCGAGATGCACTTCCGCGACGTCGACTCCGCGGCGCGCATCTGCGCCGACTTCTACTCCGACGAGGCCGCGCAGTGGGTGCGCGACAACGACGCGCGCGTGGTGCCGTTCGCCGTGCTGGGAGTCTCGCCGCCGTCGGATGCGTGCTTCAAGCGCATCACTCCTTCTCGGTGACGGTGTACTCCAGGTAGGCACCGAACATCAGCCGCGTCTGCGCCTCCAACGCGGGAATGACGCTCAACGCCAGGCCCACGACCGGGTACAGGAAGAGCTGCACGTCGGCGTAGCGGCGGCGCCACCATCCCCACTCGGGCGGCTTGGCACACATCCGCCGGTCGACGCCGATCAGCACCAGGGTGTTGAGCAGCGTCATGGTGAGCACGCCCGCGGTGGTCCAGCCGATCACCGTCGCCGCCGTCGACAGCGCGTAGTCGAGGTCGATGATCGCGGGCAGCGAGCCGCCGAGGAAGAGCAGCACCGGCAGCGTCGTCCAGGTGAGGTGGTTGAAGACCAGGTGCATGTATCGCCGCGCCCGCAATCTCCAGGGGATCTCGGGGTGCTGCAGCATCCGCGTGGTGACGTAGGCGATGTCGGTGACGCCCCACGCCCAGCGTTTGATCTGGTTGTACTGCGACACGTGGGTGGTGCGGTAGTCGCCCGCGCGCGGCGCGTCGCCGAACACCGGCAGGAAGGCGGGGCGCACGCGAAGCTGCTCACCGTACTTGAAGAACGACTTCCAGAAGAAGCGCGAGTCCTCGGGGATGACGTCGTCGTCCCAGTAGCCCACCTCGGTGAGCAGGTCGAGCGACATGGTGTACGAGCTGAACATCACCAGGCGGTGCGGGTTGTCGTGGAGGAACATCTGCCACTGCGTCGCCGCCGTGGCCATCACCCGCACCGCGGCGGGGACGCGCCACAGGTTGTTCATGAACACCGGGACGGGCTGCCAGATCGAGGTCAGCCGCGTGTCGTGCAGCGAGCAGAACTCGTGGGTGATGTAGGCGAAGTACTGGGGGTGGAGGCGGAAGTCGGAGTCGAGATCTGTGACCAGGGTTGTCGCGGGGTCGAGGCCGAGCTCGTCGCAGGCGGCGCGCAGCACCGGGCCGCCGTAGGCCATCGCCGCCGACTTGCCGACCACGATGCCGGGCAGCAGCGGGTCCTTGATGTGGATGAAGGCGCGGAAGCGGTGGCCGAACTCCTCGCGCAGCCGGGCGACGTTCTCCCAGCCACCCGTGTCGGTCTCGCGGGTGATGATCGCCACCACGCGGAGGTGGTCGGGGTAGTTCTGCTCGGCCAGCGCCTCGACGGTGCCGCGCAGCACCTCGTACTTCTCGGTGTAGGTGGGCACCAGGGCGCACTGGGTGACCTGGTCGGGACGCGGCGCGCCGCCACCGGGCCGCAACGCCTGGCAGCGCTCCCACCAGTCGATCTGCTCGGTCTGCTGCAGGCGGCGCAGGGTGCGGCGCACCGAGCGCACCGTCACCGTGGTGCGGATCAGCCAGTAGACGTCCAGCAGGATCGCCCCGACGCCGATGATCCACAGCTTGGTGGGGTCGTTGAGGCGGATCGCGAAGCCGACCACCACCGGCGCCAGCAGGATGGTCCAGGCCACGGCCCCGGGGAGGATCTCCAGCAGTCGCTGCTGGGTGCGGGGCGAGAGGGCGCCCAGGCCACGGGCCGCGATCACGAGGAGGCATGGTACCGGCGTGGGTTGGGTATACCGAGAGAGCGGCGCGCCGCCCGGCGGTCAGAACGTCGCCTGCGTCCCACGTCGTATGCTCCGCGGTTCGGAGCCCCCTTCCCCTTCTCTACGTCCGCCCTTCACGAGTGCCCATGTCGCCACGTCGCAAGACCGACGCCAAAGCAGCCCCTCCCCCCTCCACCGACGCCGCCGCCACCCCGCCTGAGGACGCCGACGACGCCGCCGCGGAGGTCGAGGAGGAGGTCGACATCGAGATCGATCCCCTTGCCGTCGTCGTCGACGAGGACGAGGACGACGACGAGGACGACGTCGACCTCGATGACGATGATGACGACGATGACGACGAGGACGAGGTGATCGGGACCGGGATCGTCTCCGTCGCCATCCCGCCCCGTCCCGCCGCCAAGCCCTCGCCGGGGCGTCCGCCGTCGGCCAAGGAGGAGCCCGAGCCGCCCTTCTGGATCGGCGAGCGCGTCCTGCTGGTCAAGAACACCCGGCCACGCACCGGGTCGCCCATCGGGGACCACCCCGTCGGCGCCCAGGGCCGCGTCGAGACCGTGCTCAGCCAGACGGCCATCGTGCGCTTCGACCGCGCGCCGGACACCAAGGAGGTGGTCGCCTTCGAGTGCCTGGAGTCGCTGGACGAGGTGGCCAAGGCGGCGCGCGCCGAGCGCGAGGTGGAGAAGGCGGCCGAGGCCGCGGCCCGGGAGAAGGAAGCGGCCAAGGACGGGACGGCGGCGCCCGCGCCCAAGAAGAAGTAGGCGGGGCCTACACCGTCCCGCTGTAGACCCCGCGATACTCGGGCGGCAGCAGCGCAGCAACCCGCGCCGCAACCTGGTCGGCGAGCGCCTGGTCGTCCCGCGCGGCACTCAGCGACGGGGTGAAGACCTCCCCGTAGCGCACGTGTAGCGGGACGCGCTGCGGGAAGAACTTCCCCCGCACCAGGGCGCGCTCGGTCCCCCAGACGGCCGCGGGCAGCACGGGAATCACCGAGCCGTCCGCCGACGCGCGCCGCAGCAGGAATCCCACCCCCGGCTCCACGCGCGTCATCCCCGGTGACGGCGCTCGCGTCCCCTCGATGAAGAGCAGCAGCCGTCCTCCGCGCCGCAGCACGTCGATGGCGGTGCGCAGCGCCTGCCGGTCCGCCCTGCCGCGGTCGATGGGAAAGGTGTTGGAGCCGCCCCACATCCAGGCGGCGAAGCGGTTGGGGAACAGCTCGCGCTTGGCCATGGCGAACAGGGTGCGCGGGAAGAAGCCGCCGTAGAGCAGCGGGTCGAGGTTGCTGAGGTGGTTGCTCGCCAGGATCAGCGGCCCCGGCGCGTCGGGGATGTTCTCGACGCCCTCGAAGTGGATCAGCCGCCACTGGTAGACCGCGCGGAAGCAGAGGCGGGTCAGCCCCGCCATGAAGTGGTAGCGCAACGGCCGCCGGTCGTCGTCGCGGACGGGGAAGCGCTGGGGGAAGCCGGGGACCGGGCTCGGCATGTCGGCGCACATGGTGCCCCAGCCGGCCGGAGCCCTGCAGCCGTCCTCAGACCGCCTGGACCGCCGCCGCCGCCGCCTGCGCCTCCCGTCCCGGCGCGGGCGCGGGCTTGCCCAGGTGCCAGCCCTGTCCCAGGTCGACGCCCAGCGCCGCCATGGTGTCGCAGTGGCGCTGGGTCTCGATGCCCTCGGCGATGATCCGCGCCCCGCTCGAACGGGCGAAGGCCACCACCGCGTGGATCGCCGAGCGCGGCCCGACGCGGTCGCAGGAGATGGTCAGTGAGCGCGCCACCTTGATGTACTCGGGGTTGCTCGAGGCCAGCACCTCCAGCGTCGAGTGGCCCTCGCCGACGTCGTCCATGGCGAAGCGGAATCCCTGGGCACGGTAGGTGGCGATGACCTCCTCGAAGCGGCGCAGGTCGGACACCACCTCGCGCTCGGTGATCTCCAGCACCACCTCGCGCGCCTCGCGGTTGGCCCAGCGCAGCACCAGGAGCATCTGATCGACGTCGTGGAGCGGGTCGAGCAGCGCGGAGACGCCGACGTTGATGAACAGCGGCGTGGCCTCGGGCAGCCCGTGCGACTGCTGCACCGCGGCGCGGCGGCAGAGCCAGTCGAGGTCGCGCATCAGGCCGGTGCGGTGGGCGGCGGCGAAGAGCGCCTCCACCGAGGAGTCGACGGGCGCGCCCAGCGGCCGGGCCAGCGCCTCGTAACCGACCACGCGCATGTCGGCGAGGCGGACCACCGGCTGGTAGACGGCCGACACGCTGCCCGCGGCGATCATGTCGCGCACCGCCTGCTCGATGCGCCGCGCGGGGGTGCGCTGCTGTCGCTGCGCGCTGCCGGTCTGCTCGACGCGGTCGCGGCCGCGGCGCTTGGCCTGGTCGAGGGCGTCGTCGGCGCGGTCGCGGACCACCCAGCCCTCCTCGCCCGCCACCCCGGCGGCCACGCCGACAGAGATGCGGGCCAGCCCGAAGGGCACGGCCACGCCGTAGAGGGCGCGGCGGAGCTGCTCGCCGAGGGTCACCCCGGCCTCGCAGTCGAAGCCGTCGACGAGCACGCTGAACTCGTCGCCGCCGGTGCGGGCCAGGGCGGGCTGGTCGCCGCAGAGGTTGCGCAGGCAGCGGGCGATGGCCCGGAGCACGGCGTCGCCGGCCTCGTGGCCGAAGCTGTCGTTGATGGTCTTGAGGCGGTCGACGTCGACCACCAGGACGGCGTACGGCGCGATGTGGGGCAGGGCCAGGCGGCGGTCGAACTCCTGGCGGTTGAGCAGCCCGGTGAGTGCGTCGGTGGCGGCGGCCTGCTTGAGGCGGCGGTAGCTCTCGGCGTTGGCGATGGCCAGTCCGGCGAGGTGGCCGATGCCCTGGAGCAGGCGGACCTCGGCGGGGTCGAAGGCCCGCGCCTCGCCGGACGAGGCCACCAGCACGCCGCGGAAGTCCTCGCCCGCCGCCACCGGGACGCAGACGGCGGCGTGCAGGCCGGGCCGTCCCCCAACCGCGGTCAGCTCGGTGAGCCCGCCCTGGTTGCCGAGGTACCAGGTCTGCGGCTCGCCCAGGCTGACCGAGACGCCGAGCACCGGCAGGCTGCGCAGGTCGAGGGGGCGGCGGGTGCGGTCGACCTCGCCGTCGCAGATGGTGGCCAGCGACATGGCGGCGCGCCCGCGCACCTGGAGCAGGGCGACGAAGGGGACGGCCAGCCCGCGCGCGGCCGACTCCACCACCTGGGGCAGCAGCGCCGAGAGCTCCAGCGACCCGGCCAGGCGGCGGGCGGTGTCCTCCAGCAGCATCAGCTCCTGGACGCGGCGGCTGAGCAGCTGGTTGGCCAGCTCCAGGGGGCCGGCCCTCTTGGCGGCGGCGGCGATGGCGCCGGCGATGCGTTCCAGCACGGCCTGGTCGTCGCGGCGGAAGCGGTCGGGGCGGTCGCTGTCGATCTCCAGGACGCCGATCACCTCGCCGCCGGTGCGCAGCGGGACCACCAGCATGCTGCGCATCTCCGAGTTGGTGCCCAGGTTGCGGTTGGCCGGGCGCACGCCACGGGCGGGGGCGTCCATGTCGGCGACGAGCATCGACTTGCCGGTGGCAGCCACGGTGCCGACGATGCCCTGGCCGATGGGCAGCCGGGAGTCGAGCACGGCCTGGTCGAGGTGTCCCTCCCAGGCGGCGATGTAGAGCTCGCTGCGGTCGTTGATCAGGGCCACCGAGCCCCCGCGCAGGCCCTCGCGGGCCATCTCGGCGAGCACTCCGTTGAGGAGGCGGGCCAGGGGCAGGCCGGACCCGGCGAGCTGGGCGACGCGGCGGACCAGGTCGGTGCGCCGGGCCCGGGCCCGGGCGATGGCGGGCAGCTCGGAGGATGCGGAGGCGAGCACCGCAAGCGCGACCAGGCCGGCGGCGGTGGCGGCGGTCGTGTCCGCGGCGAGGTGGCCGGTGGCGCCGTAGACCACCGGCGTGGCGACGGCGAACGGCACCACCATGGCGAGGAGGCGGCGGGGCAGCACCCAGGCGGCGGCGGCTAGGGGGATGGCGGCCAGGGCGGCGGCCAGCGCGGGGTGGGACGGCTCCAGCGGGGCCAGCGCGGCGGCGGCCAGTCCGGCACTGAGCGTGGCGACCAGCGTGCTCTGCCGTCGCCGGGCCCGCACCAGCGCGTGCGCCCAGAGCGCCGACGGGCGGGGGGCGGCGGCCGGAGGGGCGCTGAAGACGGCGGGGGAGCTGCTCACGGCGTCAGTCAGCCGGCCACTGCGGCGTATGGCGCGCGGCCGCGGGCGGGGCGAACGTGTGCCGTCCTGCCCCCATCGCTGGGTGCCACCACTGCGCGCCTCCGCAATCACCGGGCCTGGAACGCTGTGCACCACCCGCCAGGCTGCCTGCCGGATTGTGACACGAAAAAATTACAACCGCCGCAATCGAGGCGAAGCCGGCCGGCGCGACCCGCCGAGCAGGTTGTGCAGGGCGCGCTGGATCTCCTGGCCGAAGATGATGCGCACCGCCTCGACGCTGAGCGGGCGGAGCACGTCGAAGGCGCGGGCCACCTCCTTGGGCGTGGCCGCGCTGCCGAAGCCGCGGCCGACCCGGTCGGCGAAGTGGGCGACCAGCTGCGCCGCCGCGGGGGCGAGCTGGTCGCGGACGATGCCGGCGGCGGCGAGCGCGGTGTCGAGGTCGATCCCCGCGGAGTCGAGGCGCAGGGCGATGCTCAGCAGGGCGGGGCTGGTCAGCTCGATGCCCCCGCCTCTGGCGTCGCGGAGCAGGCCGGCGCGGCGCAGCCCGGCCTCCGTGATGCGGTCATGGTTGGCAAGAACTCGCCGCAGCTCTGCCGCGGTGACGGCGCGCGGGGCGTCGTCGGTCCACGGGGTGCGCAGGATGTCGTCGAGTCCGAGCCATTCGTGCATCGACACCAGCTCGGGGCGGACGCGGCGCAGCGCGTCGCGGATGGCGGTGAGGCGCAGGCCGCGCGACTGCAGCATGGAGACCAGCTGGAGGCGCTCGACGTGCTCGTCGCCATACAGCGCGATGCGGCCGCGGCGGCGCGGCGGGGGGAGGATGTCCTCGGTCTGGTAGAAGCGGATGGTCCGGCTGCTGACGCCGGTGCGCGCGCTCAGCTCGTCGACGGTGTAGTGCGCGGGCGCCGCGGCGGCGGCCGGGGCCATCAGGCGGGCGTTGCCACGCCCGGCCTGCCGGCCATCGCGCGCGGGTCGACGGGATGCGACTCGGTGCGCGCCAGCCAGTCGAGCAGCTCGTGGGTGAAGGTGCTGGTGGCTTCGACCTGGGGGAAGTGTCCGCACTCGTCGATGACCACGACCTGTGCCTCGGGCACCACCTCGGCGGCGCGGTAGGCGTGCTGCACGGGGAAGACGTGGTCCTCGCGGCCCCAGACGATGAGGATGGGAAAGCCGGCCAGGCCGAGCCGGTCGAGCGCCGACACGGCCTGCCCGGCGATGCTGCTCGCCGAGCGCAGCATGGCCAGGAAGGCGCGCTGCGCCGCGGGCTGCTCCATCGTCTCCAGCAGCTCCTCCATCTCCGCGCGATGGCCTTCGGGGTTGTGGAAGAAGGGGTCGCCGGCGGCGCCGGTGATCAGCTTGGTGAGCGCGTTGCGCGGCGCCCGCAGCAGCGGGTGGAAGGCGCCGCGGATGACGTACTCCGGCGCCCAGGGCAGCGTGGCCATGCGGAACAGCGGGTGCAGCTCCTTGCCCAGCCCGCCGCTGCTGACCAGGCCGAGGCGGCCGACGCGCTCGGGGTAGTGGTAGGCGAGGGTCATGGCCACGCCGCCGCCGAGGCTGTGGCCGACCGCGGTGACGACGTCGAGGCCGAGTTCGTCGAGCACGAAGCGCACGGCGACGGCCTGGGAGCCGAGCGAGTAGTCGGTGTCGGGCTTGTCGCTGAGGCCGCAGCCCAGCATGTCGAGGGCGACCACGTCGTAGCGCTCGGCGAGCGGAACGACCACCCGGTCCCACGCCTTGCAGGAGTGGGCGATGCCGTGGAGCAGCAGGATGGGCTCGCCCTCGCCGGCGCGCCGGTAGTGCATCCGGGAGCCCGTGGGCAGGGTGACCCAGCCCTCCTCGATGGTGGCGGGGGAAGGTGTTTTTCCGGCCATTGGCGACAGTGTGGACTGTTGCAGTTTCCGCTGTCAACGTGGGCGGGGCTGCGCGGCCACTGGGCGAGGTAGGCTGGGCGTCCGACCATGGCCTCCGCCGCACCGATCCTGACCTGGCAGGGCTCGCTCTTCGACCGCCCCGGCGAGCCCGACGTTGACCCTTCGCTCGCCGGTCTTGTGCGCTTGCAGCTCGACGAGTCCGCCTGGGTCGACCACCTGCCCGGCTGGGTCTCGTCCTCCGGCGCGCTCTTCCAGTGGGTGGTCGACACCGCCGACTGGCACGAGGGCGAGATCACCATCCACGGCAGGCGCATGATCCAGCCGCGTCTGCTGGCATCGTGGCCATACCAGCCGGGCGGCGGTCTGCTGCCGCCCATCTTCGAACGCATCCGCGCCGCGCTCTCGCAGCGCTATGACCGGCACTTCGACTCAGTGCACGCCAACCTCTACCGCGACGGCCGCGACAGCGTCGCCTGGCACGGCGACCGCATCGCCAGGACGGTGCGCGACCCGCTGGTCGCCATCGTGTCGCTCGGCGAGCCGCGCAAGCTCCAGCTCCGCCCGCGCGGCGGCTCCATCCAGCACACCTTCCTGCTCGGCCACGGCGACCTGGTGGTGATGGGCGGGACGTCGCAGCGCACCTGGCAGCACTGCGTTCCCAAGACGGTGTCGGCGGGACCGCGCATCAGCGTGACCCTGCGCCACTCCGGCAACGACCCCGCTTGTGACACGGCGTGATCGAACTCTCCGACGCGCAGGCACGGCGCATGCGCATGCGGGGGCAGCACCTGCTCGACGGGCGCGCGACCACTGTGCACGACGTGGTGCGCCACACCGGCGGACTGCAGTCGCAGGATGCACGCGCGTGGTTCCTGTCGGTGCGGGCGCGTCTGCCGGGCGTCGCGCTGTCCGACGTGCAGCGGGCGCGCGTCGAGGAGCGCAGCATCGTGCGCAACTGGTACATGCGCGGCACGCTGCACACCGTCGCCAGTGAGGATGCGGCTTGGTTGCTGTCGCTGATCGGCGCACATGTGGTGCGCGGCAGCGCATCGCGGCGGCGGCAGCTCGGCATTGACGATGACACGTATGCTCGGGCGCTGCGCATCCTTCGCGATGCGCTTGCGTCGGGACCGCAGCCGCGCGCGGAGATCGCTCTGCGATTGCGCGACAACGCAATTCCCCCAGACGGGCAGCGCACCCTGCACATCCTCCACCGCGCCGCCATGGAGGGGGTCATCTGTCAGGGTCCGTCGATCCGCGGCGGCAGCGACGCGGCCTTCGTGCTCACCGCCGACTGGCTCGGCGATTGGTGGCGTTCGCGGCTGCCGTCGTACGAAGCCCGACTCGCCGAGCTGGCGCGACGGTACCTCGCCGCCCACTCCCCCGCGGAGCCGCGCGACCTGGCCACCTGGTCGGGGCTGCCAGTGCCCGAGGCGCGCGAGGCGTTCCGGCTGATCGCCGCCGAGCTGGTCGAGGTGCGCGTCCGCGATGAGGCGGCGTGGATCCTTGCGGCGCAACGGGAATCGGCGCTCGCGCCCGCGGACGGGATGTTGACCGTCCAGCTCCTGCCGATCTTCGACGGCTACCTGCTCGGCCACCGCCGCCGCGACCTGCTGGTCGCCGACCAGCACGCCCACCACATCCTCCCCGGCGGCGGCTGGCTCAACCCCACGGTGGTGGTCGATGGGCTCGCCGTCGCGCTGTGGAGCGCGGCGCAGCGCCGCAACGCCATGACCGTCACGGTCGAGCCGTATGCGGCGTGGAACAAGCGTTGGAGCCGCCGTGTCGACGCCGAGGTCGCCGACCTCGCCCGCTTCCGCGGCGCCGAAGCATCGTGGCGACTCGGAGAGTCGATCGCCAGGCGACCGGCCATCTGACGCTGACGGTAATCGGTCCCTGACCGATCGGTCAGTCAAAGGAACTTCCTATACACGCGCTTGACAGGGTCACTTCTGATCTTGGATCATGCGCGTCTCGCGGCGTTGAGGGCGGGAACCAACCGACACGCCACTTGCTTAGGAAGGAGTGCGTTCGGTTGATGCCTCAGTGGGCAGGCACATCTAGCCTTGTATCGCCGCATAGTAGTTCCCGGCCGTTACGGTGACGGGAGCTTCGGCGATGACTGGCCGCTTGTATCGCTTTGCAACTGGGCAACTGTCTTTCATACAAGGAACGGAGGGTTCAATCATGGCGGGTCGTAGGACGACCAAGGAGCAACTCAACTCAGGCGCGTCGTCGCCTTCGGCATCGAAGCGAGGGCGCAGGCGGCTGTTCATCCGCGGCGTGGCGGGGCTGGTTGCACTTCTGCTGCTGGCGCTGGGGCAGGTCGGCATTGGCGGCGCCGTCACAGCCTCGGCCCACGATGACTGTCGGTACGCATCGACCAGCGCCGACTACACCGACGGAACTCCGTGGAATTGCAACTATACGCAGGTGGACAGCGGCAACTGGCCGGGCGACAGCTCCTCACCGCAGTGCGGTTCCACCTGCTGGTACTGGTGGATGCCGAATGGCGGGCCGGGCAACGTCGACGCCGACTTCACCGGGGCTTACCCCAACGTCAGCGGTGTCGACTTCTACAACGACCTGCTGACCGCCATGCACGGTTGGGCCAGTCAGCCGTACAACTCGCCCTTGATGTACCAGTGCGGCGGGAGCAACTGCCAGTACTCCCAGGTGCACCTTGGGTCCAAGGACGAAGGCTCCGGTAGAACCGCGTCGTGCGGGCTCGCCTACGTCAGTGCGGACCCGAACACCCGCAACGTGACGTCTGCCACCATCATGTTGAACAACAACAGCGCGGTGAGGTGGGTGGACGGCCCGACAGGGTCGCAGGGTGGCTGCAACGCCAAGTCGATCGCCTACCACGAGGAGGGGCACGTCTTCACTCTCGGTCACTCCAGCGTCAGCGCTGACGTCATGTACTGGGGCGGCGGCGATGTCAGCACCGTCACCGGCAACGCCCAGACCGGCCTCAACGCCATCTACGGCTCGTACAACGGTCGCGGCGGTTCGGGCGGCGGCGGCGGGTGCCCCAACTGCCAGACGATCTGTGGCGCATCCGAGAATCCGTGCAACCCTGGTCCCGGCGGCGACGTCAGCATCGAGGCCTACCTCACGAAGGCGTGGGACATGTCGCAGGGCGTTGCGATACCGAATGCGGTGTCGACGCTGATCGGTGCTGACGGCTGTCTCCAGTACTTCGTCGCCAAGCAGTACACCCCGTGGCTGAACTGCCAGCTCGGGGTCAACGGCCTATGAAGCTGCCGGGGGGCTGCGCTGCCGTCCTGGGGCTCCTGTTCTGCGCGTGCTCGAACAGTGGGGCGGTCAGCGTTGCTGGCAAGGGGGGCGGCTCGGCCGCCTCCGGTTTGGCCACGTCAGTTCCCGGTGGCATGCCAAGCGGGCCGAGCGGTCCTCCCCGCTACGACCGTTGGGACATGAGCCAGCCCATCCAGACACGGGTGGAGTGCGATCCCGCATCCAACCTGCCGCCTCTGCGCTACTTCCTACAGCACACTGGCGTCACGACCGACGACCCGCAGCAAACCGACCGCGCCGCCGCTATCGTCAAGGTCATCGCGGTGGGTCCAAACCGCTGGAACACAGCGGATGGCCGGCGGCCGACGCAGGCGTACATTGATGCCCTCCAGCACCCGACGCCCGCACCGGACGGCACCTGGCCGGTCACGCCCAACATCGTCAGGTCGTACACGCTGCAGCTCATCCGGGCAGTGCGAGGAACCGTGTCCGGCTCGACGGTGGTCGGTTTCCTCAATGGCGGCAGCGTCGGCAAGGACAGCATCATCTGGAGCGGGTGTCAAACGGCCGCCGAACGAATCGAGCACGCTGCGCCGGCGGTCGGCCACTCGTACCTCGTCCTGTATGGGCCGGAATTGACGTCGCCAGGGCTGGGTGCGAAACCCGTCCAGCAGCCGATGATCGATGACCTGATCCCGTACGACCCGGCGACCGACGTGTTAACCGATGTCACGGGACCGATCAAGCTCGCCGACGCGACCAAGGGTCTGCCGCCAGGCTAGGGCCGTCCAGCAGGGGTCGGTCTCTGAGGAAAGTCCAAGGATTGTCTCAGCGAGGTCGGAGGCCATGCCCGCATGCTTGCTGCACACCCCCAGGACAACGGAGACACACAGCGATGAACCACGGCGTCGACGGCGAGGAGCAGCCCGGCAGCGAAGTGCCGGCACCCGGAACGCCCGCGCCCGCCAGTCCCGAGCCCGCGGAGACCGCGCCGGAGACGGCGGCCGCGGCGCAGCCCCCGAGCGCCTTCCCCAGCGGCTACCCGCACTGGGCCGCCGCGAGCCCGCCCTCCCCGCCGCCCGGCGCCCCCGAGCAGGCCGGCTCCGGCGAGCAACCGGCCCCGTGGACTCCGCCGCCGAGCGCCCCCCCGCCCGCGGCCGCCCCCTGGGGTCAGCCTGACCCCTGGGCCTCCCCCTCGCCCCCTCCCCCCTCCACCCCGCCGGCCGGTGCCGGCTGGGGCGCCCCTCCCTGGTCGCCGGCGTGGCCCCCCGCGCCGGCGACCGTCCCCCCTCCCCCCCTCGCCTCCCGCCGCACCGCCGCGCTGGCCGCGCTTCTCCTCTTCGCCGCGGCCGCCGGCGCGTCGGCGGGAGTGGTCGCCCTGACCACGCACAGCTCCCCCGCGTCGTCCACGGCGCAGACCAACCCCTCCACGCCCTTCCAGCCCGGCAATGGCGGCGGCGACAGCAACAGCAGCGGCACCAGCACCGGCAACGGCGCAAACCTGACCCAGGCGCAGATCGAGGCCAAGGTCGACCCCGCCCTGGTCGACATCACCGTCACCCTGGCCGGCGGCCAGGGCACGGCGGAAGGCACCGGCATGATCGTCACCAGCAACGGCCAGGTGCTGACCAACAACCACGTCATCGACGGCGCCTCGACCATCAAGGTGCAGGTCGGCGGCACGGGCAGCACCTACAACGCCACGGTGGTCGGCTACGACGTCGCCGACGACATCGCCCTGCTGCAGATGCAGGGCAACCCCAGCAACCTGACCACCATCCAGACCGGCGACCCCAACCAGCTCACCGTCGGCGACCCCGTCGTCGCCCTGGGCAACGCGCTCGGCCGCGGCGGCACACCGCAGCCCGCCACCGGCTCGGTCACCGCGCTCGGCCAGACCATCACCGCCGGCGACTCCTCGGGCCAGACCGAGACGCTGAGCGGCCTGATCGAGACCAACGCCAACATCCAGCCCGGCGACTCCGGCGGCCCGCTGGTCAACTCCTCCGGCCAGGTGATCGGCATGGACACGGCCGCCTCGGTGAGCGGCGGACGCTTCCACCGCATCGGCGGCACCACCGGCCAGGGCTACGCCATCCCCATCGACACCGCCATGCAGATCGTCCAGCAGATCCGCTCGGGCGGCGGCGGCAACAGCAACATCCAGACCGGCCAGCGCGCCCTGATCGGCGTCGAGATCAGCGCCACCGCGACCGGCACCGGCGCCACCGTGGCCGGCGTGCAGCCGGGCAGCCCGGCGGAGTCGGCGGGCATCGTGGCCGGCGACGTGATCACCGCGGTGGGCGGCAAGTCGGTCACCTCGGCCTCGTCGCTGCAGGCGGCCGTGCTCACCCACAAGCCCGGCGACCGGGTCTCGGTGACCTGGGTCGACCCCAGCGGGCAGCAGCACAGCGCCACGGTGACGCTGATCAGCGGGCCACCCGCCTGATCCTTCCCCCGCACTGACCTCAGAAGCCGCCCGCGCCACACCGCCGGGCGGCTTCGCCATTTAAGCGACGGCGCGCCGGTCACCGCACCACGACGACTCCGCGCCGCGCATACTTACCCGAGAGTCGCAGCAACCGCCCCGCATTTCGTCCCAGCACCTGACCACGCAACAGCTTCTCCACACCGACGCGCGGCGTCGCCCCTTCGTCCGGGTGAAGCCGGTGCACTGGCCGTCACTCGACGGCGTGCGCGCCCTGGCGGTGGTCGCGGTGCTGCTCTACCACGCAAGGCCGATGTGGCTGCGCGGCGGGTTCCTCGGCGTCGACGTCTTCTTCGTGCTCAGCGGCTTCCTGATCACCTCGCTGCTGGTGCGCGAACACCGCGAAACGGGGCGGGTGCGGCTGCGCGGATTCTGGATGCGCCGCGCACGCCGGCTGCTGCCCGCCCTGTACCTGCTGCTCGGCGCGGTGCTGGTGGTCGAGCTGCTCGCCCACCTCGGCGGCGTGACCCAGCTTCGCTGGGACGCGCTGGCGGCGCTGGGCTACGGCACCAACTGGTTCCTGATCGGCCACCAGCAGTCCTACTTCGTCGCCTTCGCCAGTCCCGATGCGCTGCAGCACCTGTGGTCGCTCGCCGTCGAGGAGCAGTTCTACGTGCTCTGGCCGCTGCTGGCGGCGATCGGCCTGCTGCGGCTGCGCGTCGCGCCCTGGGCCGTGCTCGGCCTCGCGCTGGGATCGGCGGCGCTCTGCGCAGTGCTCTTCGACCCCAGCGGCGACCCGAGCCGGGTCTACTACGGCACCGACACGCACAGCGCCGGACTGCTGGTCGGCGCCGCGCTGGCGCTGCTGCACGCGCGCAACTGGCCGCGGATGTCGCGCGTGGTGGCGCCGTCGCGGCGCACGTCGCTGGTGGTCACGGGCGTCGGCGTGGCCAGCCTCGGCGCATTGCTGGCCAGCTTTGTGCTGCTCGACGAGACCCAGGCGCTGGTCTACCGTGGCGGGCTGCTGATGGTGGCGCTGTGCAGTGCGGCGCTGATCGGCGCCCTGCTCCACCCCGCCGGACGGTCGCTCGCCGCCGCATTCGCGTGGCGCCCGCTGCGCTGGGTGGGGGTGCGCTCCTACGGCATCTACCTGTGGCACTGGCCGGTGCTGGTGCTGACCAGCCCGCACGGCAACCCGAGCAGCGCGACCCTGCCGCGCACCGCCCTGCAGCTCAGCGCCGCCGTGGCCCTCGCCGCCGTATCGTTCCGCTTCGTGGAGACGCCGATCCGGTCGGGCGCCGCGTGGCGGATGCTGCGCCGGCAGTGGGCGGCGACGTCGCAGCGCCAGGTGGCCCGGCGCCTGCTCTGGGGCGCCGCCGGTGGCGCGGCGCTCGGCTGCGCGGGCGCGCTGGTGGTCGGCCTGGCGGCGACCCGCCCGCCCGCGCCCGCGGGCTACCAGCGGACCGTCGCGGTGCGCCTGGTGATACGGCCAACCCCGTCCCCAACTGCCACGCCACCGCCGCCCACTCCGGAGCCCACCGCCGCGCCCACCGCGGAACCCGCTCCGCCGCCGCCGCCACCACCACCACCGCCGCCGCCCGCGCCTCCCCCGCACGTCACCGCCGTCGGCGACTCGGTGATGCTCGGCGCCGCCGGCGAGATGGCCCACGACATCCCCGACCTCGACCTCGACGCCAAGGTCGGCCGCCAGCTCCCCGCCGCGGTGGACGTGCTCCGCGCGGCCAAGGACGCGGGGCACCTGGGTCCCGTTGTTGTGGTCCACATCGGCACCAACGGATACGTCACCCGCGGGCAGTTCGACGACATGATGTCGGTGCTCGCCGGCGTGCAGCGCGTGGTGGTGGTCAACGACAAGGTGCCGCGGCCCTGGCAGGGCCCCAACGACGACATGCTCGCCCAGGCCGCGCCCGCCTACCCCAGCGTGCACATCGTCGACTGGCGCGCCGCCAGCGCCGGTCACCCCGAGCTGTTCTGGGACGACGACACCCACCTGCGCCCGGACGGCGCCAGGTTCTACGCGTCGCTGGTGGCCGCGCAGGTCAGCCCGCCGCCGCCGCCTCCTCCTCCGCCGCCCACGCCCGCACCAACCCCCACGCCCGACCCAGCCACCACGCCGCGGCCCGGCGCCCCCGCCTAGCGTGGCGTCGCTCAGTTGAGGATGTTCACCGCCCGCGCCGCGACGAGGGCAATGGTCAGCAGCGACGCTCCTGACTGAGCGGTCATCAGCGCCTTGGCGATCACGGTGAGCGGCATTGTGTCGGTGGGGCTGAAGGCGGTGGCGTTGGTGAAGCTGACGTAGAAGTAGTCGACGAACGAGGGCGCCCAGCCGGGCCGCGCCGAGCCTGGCGTGGTCATCTGCGGGAAGAGGAAGTCGGGCTCGCGGTGGTTGGGGTTGTGGCGCGCCTGGGGGCCGCCGCGGTCAAGCTGCCAGTACCACAGCGAGAAGACGATCACGTTGGTCAGCCAGATGGCGACCGCGGCGAAGACCAGTTCGCGCCCGTTGGACACGTGGCCGCTGACCATCACGTGCACCAGCAGGCCGAGGTTGATCAGGTTGGCGACGGTGACGATGGCCACCGCGATGATGGCCAGGATGCGCCGCTTCGGCGATTCCTCGACGCTGCTGTGGGGCAGGACGGTGCTCAGCACCAGCAGCATCCCTCCCTCCAGCGCGGGCACGATGTAGCGCGGCCCGGGGATCAGCCGCTCGGGCAGGAACAGGTAGAGCAGGATCGCCACGGCGACCGCGAGGCGCGCCGGCCACAGCGAGCGCGGCGGGGAGGGCACGCCCCAGGCGAGCTGCGCGGGGGTGAGGCCCGAACTCTGCCAACCGCCGTCCGAGGTGGCGCCCAGGTCGGGCGCGGCGTGGTCTGCCATGTGGCAGGACAGCGTAGCCGCCGCGCCCGCCCCCGGGATCAGTTCACGAAGAACGGCTGCGGCCGGCCGGTCTCCACGTAGCCCTTGAGGTTGGCGAACATCTGGCCCCAGCCCACCGTGACCATGCCCAGGATGGGGTTGTCCGGCGTCCAGTCGACGTGGCGCATGTGGATGCGCGTGCCGGGGCCCTCGGGGTTGTCCTCCAGCGTCCAGACCACGCGGGTGCCCGCCCACGGCGGTGGGAAGCCCTTGCTCACCCACTCGACGCGGTCGGCGCTCGATTCGGCGAGGGTGAAGTCGAAGGGCCTGGGCATGCCAGGAAAGGTGAACTCCAGCGTGCTGCCCACGGCTGAGGGCACCGATGCCCGGTCGGTCCACCAGCCGTTGATGCCCTGCTCGGTGGTGAGCGCGTCGCGCACCTTTGCACGGTCGGCGTTGACGTCGACCATGAAGACCATCTCGAATCCGGCCATGTGCTTTGCCTCCACATCTATTTTAGCTGATTCTGAAGTATATACTCCAGCCGCTGCTAAAATACGAGCCAGCCCATGGACCGCCTGCAAGTCGTCACCGAGCCGCACCGCCGCGAGATCCTGCGCATGGTCTGGCGGCGCGAGGCCAGCGCCGGTGACATCGCCGCCCGCTTCGAGGTGAGCTTCGGCGCGGTCTCGCAGCACCTCGCCCTGCTCCGCGAGCACGGCTTCGTCACGGTGCGCCGCGACGGCACCCGCCGCTTCTACCGGGCCGATCGCGAACGCCTCGGCGACCTCACCCGGGTGCTCGAAGCCATGTGGGCGAGCACCCTCGACCGCCTGGTCGACACCATCGAGGAGGACCATGGACACCGCCGACGCTGACGTCATCGAGATCACCCGGCACGTCGCCGCCACCCCCGAGCAGGTCTGGCCGTACCTCACCGACGGCAGCCTGTGGAGCCGCTGGCAGGGCGTGGGCGCCACCGTCGAGGCGCGGCCGGGAGGAACCTACCGGATGCGCATGGCGGACGGCAGCGAGGCGTCGGGCCGCGTCGTCGAGGTCGAGCCGCTGCGCCGCATCGCCTTCACCTGGGGCTGGACGGGCGCGCCCTTCAACCTGGAGCCGGGCTCGACCACGGTGGAGATCACCCTGGAACCCGCGGCGGACGGCACCCTGATCCGCCTGGTGCACCGCGACCTGCCGCCGCCGTTGCGCGAGCCGCACGCGGCGGGTTGGGAGCACTACCTGGGCAGGCTGGCCGCCGCTTCGTCGGGCGCCGATCCGGGAGTCGACGCCGGAGCCGGGTAGGGCCGCGTCGAGCGGCGCCGGCCGATCAGCGCGGCGCCCGCGAGTGCCGTTGCGGCGGCTGCGGCTGCGGTTTGTGATCCCGCTGCGGGCGTGGTGTTGGGAAGGGCTGCGGCGGGGCTGGTGACGGTTGGTGCGGCCGCGGTTGCAGGGATGACGGCGGGTGCGACCGGTGTCGGCGCATCGCGTCGCGGCTTGCGCAGCGTGAAGGTGTCGGCGGCGGTGGGTGCGCCGGCGAGTGACGTCGGGTAGTACGTGAGCTGCAGTGCGGTTGTCCCGCCGGGCGCGGTGCCGGGATCGACGTCCACGGACACGAATCCGTACAGATACTGCGGCAGGCGCACCGCGGAATATGGCGCGGGCTCGCTGGTGGTGCCACCGCTGTCGTTGGTCACGGATGCGTCGGGCCGCTGCGTGGTGGCGTCGGTGCCGTAGGTCGGCGTGGGGATGCCGACGCCGCCGGTGCCGACGACGACGTGCATCGCGCCCTTGGTGGTGTCGAGGTTGTCGAGCGCTGTGTCGACGACGTGCGGCTGCAGCGTCGCGCTGCCCGGCTCGACGCCGCGCGTCAGGTACATGCGCTCGTAGTCGTGCGAATGCCCGGTGAGGACGAGGTCGACGCCGTAGCGGTCCCACAGCGGCTGGAAGGTCTGGCGCACGCCGAGGTCCGCGCCGCCGGCGCTCGACATCACCGGGAAGTGCACGAAGACGACGATCCAGTCGATGTCGGGGTTGCTGCGCGCCAGGGCCAGCTCGCGCTCCAGCCATCGAAGCTGCGCCGCGCTGCTGTAGCCGCGCACCGGGAAGTTGAAGTCGGTCGAGTAGACCACGTCGTTGTTGTCGGTGGCGATGAAGCGCACCGAGCCGACCGTGAACGCGTACCACTGGCCTTTGAAATCTGCCCGGCCGTTGTCGGGCAATCGGTATCGCGCCAGGTACGACGTGTAGCCGAGCGCACCGTTGCCCTTCTCGACCTCGTGGTTGCCCAGCGACGGCATCCACGGGCGGTTCATCGACGACGGCTGGTTGAGGTTGAACCAGCTGTTCCAGATGGCGGCGCGGTCCTGCACCTCGGAGCGCGCGGTGTCCGCGTAGCAGAGGTCGCCGCAGACGAGGTGAAAGCTGGGCTGCAGCGCCTCGACCTGCGCCACCACCGCGGTGCCGTACGGCGTGCCGAGGAAACCGGTCGTGCCACCGGCCTGGTCACCGAAGGCGGTGAAGCGGAACTTCCTGCGTCCCTGCGGCGGCGTGGTGAACGCCGCCTGCACCGGGCTGGCGCCGTCGTGGGTGATGCTGTACGCGTACGCGGTGTTCGGCTGCAGCCTGCTCAGTGTGGCGTGATGGACGACCACCTGCGTTCCCGACGCTGAATCGGTGTACGTGCTGGTGTCCGCGTCGACGGTCTGCTCGGGTGTCGACGACGCGGGACCGTAGAGCACGCGCGGATTGTTGACAACTCCGGACGTGGCCCATGAGACCACCGTCGTCGTCGCCGGGTCGTCGCCGAACTGCAGGTGCACCTGGTCGATGACGCTGGCAGCGAACACACTGCTGCGCCAGAACCACGGCGGCGCCAGCAGCGCCAATCCACTCGCGCCGGCGGCGCGGAGCACGGTGCGTCGAGTGACGCGCGGGGTCGAATGTGGGGAGGACACACCTGATCGACACACGCGTGTCCGACCGGCGTTGCGCGTCTTCGCCAAGCCTTATCCGGGTCATAACCAGTCCGCCGAGGAATCGGTCAGAACCGCGAACGCCCTCCCGCGCGGCAGCACGCGCTCAGATCACCCGGCGCTAGCCAGCGCCTCCACCGGGTCAAGTCGCGCGGCGCGGCCGGCGGGCAGAATGCCGGCGACGACGCCGAGCAGGGTGGTGCCGGCGACCACGCCGACAACCAGCCAAATCGGAAACGAGATCACGTCCGTTCCGGCCAGGCCCTGGTCGGCGAGCACCCGGTTGAGGATGCTGTTGCCGGCGAGACGCGCGACCAGCGCGATGCCCAGGCCGAGCATCCCGCCCCAGAAGCCGATCATGCCCGCTTCCAGGGTGAACATGGTGAGCACCGTGCGGCGGCTGGCGCCGGTGGCGCGCATGACACCGATCTCCCGGCGGCGCTCGTAGGTCGCCATGATCATGGTGTTGATGATGCCGATGGTGGCGACGAGCAGCGAGAGCGCGCCGATGGCGCCGAGGATGATGCCCACGATGGTGAGCACCTTGGTCACCTGGTCGAGGATGTCCTGGGCGGTCTGGGTGTAGACGCCGAGCGCCTTGACCTGGCTGCTGACTCCGGCCACGTTGCCGGTCTGGTCGACCTTGACGACGATGCTGTCGTAGCCGTTCATCGCGACCGGGTCCTGCGCCACCATCCGGCACGGACCGGGGCCCTGGCCCTGGCCCTGTCCGGGTCCGCTCTGGCCGTTGGGGACGCCCTGCGCGCACTGATATTGCGTGTCGAGCGCCGTCCCCCAGCTCTGGCTGACCACGCTCTCGCCCGAGCGCTGCCCACCGGGGATGACGCCGACCACGATCGCCGTCACCTGCACACTCGGCGGCTGCTGCTGCCCGCCGGGCTGACCCGGTCCCGGCTGCACGGGCGGAGTTCCCAGGGACGCTCCCGCTTGCCCGTAGAGGACGACCGTCCGACCCACCAGGTCCTGCGCGCCGGCCAGCCCGAAGCTGGCCACGTAGTCGACGCTGAGGACGATCGCGTTCGCCTCTCCGTCGCGGATGAAGCGCCCGACCTGGACGGTCTGGATGCCGGCGCTGTTCGCGGCCACGGCGAGGAGTTGCTGGAGCTGATACTGCTTGCCGTCACCGCCCTGGAGGCTGACCGCCTGGACGGAGTGAACCTGGATCTGCGGGCTCACCGCCACGACGTGGGGCAGCGCCGTCAACTGGGTGACCAGCGCCTTGGTGAGGCGGTTGGCGCTCGCTCCCGCGGACGGGGCCGCGGACTGCCCGCCGCCACCGGGACCGCCACCCTGGTCACTCGGATTGCTGCTGACCGTGATGTTGGTGAGTGCGCCCGACGCGGCGAGCTGCTGCTCGACGACGCTGCGCACAGTGAGGGTCGCCGCCAGCACCGAGATCACCGCGACAGCGCCGATGATCACCGAGAGCATGGTCAGGCCGGTGCGCAGCTTCGAGCGCATCAGGTTGCCGTGCAACAGGCGCAGGTAGTCCGCGATCCTCATGCCGCCACCGTCTGACCGTTCTCGACGCGGACGATCCGGCCGTCCTGGATGTGCACGATGCGCCTGGCCCGCTCGGCCACCTGCGCGTCGTGGGTGATGATGAGAACCGTCATCCCCTCGCCGTTCAATTCGGTGAACAAATCCATGATCTCGGCGCCGCGCTTGGAGTCGAGGTTGCCGGTGGGCTCGTCGGCGATCAGCACCTGGGGCTTGTTGACGATGGCGCGGGCAATCGCCACACGCTGGCGCTGGCCGCCCGAGAGCTGATGGGGACGGTGATTGAGACGGTCACCGAGGCCCAACCGCTCCAGGGTCGCGGCAGCTCGCCGGCCGCGCTCGCGACGTCCCACCTTGGCGAACATCAGCGGCAGCATGACGTTGCTCAGCGCCGAACGACCGGCATGCAGGTTGAAGTTCTGAAAGACGAAGCCGACGTGCCGGTTGCGGTAGCGGGACATCTCCGAGTCGCTGTACCGCGCGAGATCGCGATCGTCGACGACGACGCGCCCGCTGTTGAGCCGGTCCAAGCCGCCGATGACATTCGCCATGGTGGTCTTGCCGCTCCCCGACGGGCCCATCACCGCGACGAAGTCACCGTCGTCGATGCTGATGTCCACGTTGTCGAGGGCTTGAATCCGCTCGTCGCCGAGGCGATAGAGCCTGGTCGCCTGCTCCAGCCTGATCATATTTGTCGTCGCATCACGGCCGGAGCCTAGTCGTGCACCGGATCGCGTCGAGTCGGCGCGACAGGACCGTCATCGGATGCGCGCGATGCGCGTCCACGGCATCACAGGGCGGGTCGAGTGCCCCGTGGAGGAATCGAACCTCCCTCAACCGGTTAAAAGCCGGCTGCTCTACCGATGAGCTAACGGGGCGCAGGGGGCGATTCTACGGCCGCCCGTGCTAATGGGCGATGGGCACCACGCCGGTGGCCGTGAGCAGGCCGGCCAGGGCGATGAAGCCGAGGCAGGTGAAGATGGCGACGGTGCCGAGGGAGAAGCCGCGGTTCACGTGGTCGACGTAGTGGCCGCGCGGGCACACGCGTTCCGTCTGGTCGATCAGCTCGTCGCGGCGGTAGCGCAGGTCGCAGGGGCCGCAGTAGTAGTGGGCGGGCGCCTGGTGGTCGCGCCACATGCGTTCGCCGCCCCGCTCGGCGAGCAGGACGAGCAGGACCAGGAACGCCAGGACGCTCGCGCCGATGAGCATCGTGCTGCCTCGCTGTCGCCTGCACCACGGCGGCCTCCGGGCCGCGCTTCGATGGTATGACGGCTGGACCGAGGCGGTCCTTGCGACGCTCAGGCGGGCAGGGGCGCGGGCTGCCAGCGCAGATCGGTGAGGCGGGCCAGACCGGCGGCGGTCGCGTACGAGTCCAGGCCGTCGAGGACGGCGAGCGAGGCGCCCGGGTCAGCGAAGCTGGCGGTGCCGACCTGGATGGCGTCGGCGCCGGCGACGAAGAATTCGAGGGCGTCGTTGGCGCTCGCGATGCCCCCGACGGCGACGACGGGGATGCGCACTGCGGCGCGCACCCGGGCGACCGCGGCGAGGGCGAGCGGCTTGATCGCAGGCCCGGAGAGGCCGCCGGTGCCGCGGTTTGGCAGCACAGGGCGGCGCAGGCCGAGGTGGATCTTCATGCCGACGTAGGTGTTGACCGCGCTGACCGCGTCGGCGCCGGCATCTTCGACGGCGCGGGCGACAGCGCCGACGTCGGTGACGTTGGGGCTGAGCTTGACGATCAGGCAGCGCTGCGTGGCGGCGCGCACGGACTGCACCAGCCGCGCCGCGGCGAACGCGTCGAGACCGAAGTCCATGCCGTGCGCGATGTTCGGGCAGGAGATGTTCAGCTCGTATCCGGCGATGCCCTGCGCGCTGTCGAGGGTGCGCACGCAGCGGACGTACTCGTCCTCGGTGGCGGCCGCGACGTTGACGATCACCGGCACGCGCCACTGCGCGAACGACTGCGCGTAGACGTGCGCGACGTGCTCCACGCCGGGGTTCTGCAGGCCGATGCTGTTGAGCATGCCGCCCGCGGTCTCGGCGACGCGCGGCGGTGGGTTGCCCTCGCGCGGCAGCGGCGTGGTGCCCTTGGTGTAGATGGCGCCGAGGCGTTGGATGTCGATGAGATGCTCGAATTCGAAGCCGTAGCCGAAGGTTCCCGAGGCGACGCCGACGGGATTGGGGAGCACGCATCCGCGTCCCAGGTCGACGCGCAGGTCGGGGGCGCTGGTGCTCATGCGACGTGTGCGGGCGGCAGCGCGCGGAGCCCGTCCCAGTCCACGGTGTGCATCGGCATCACGGGGCCCTCTCGGCAGCACAGCGCCCAAGCGGTGCCGCCGTTGCGGCGGACGGGCAGCGTGCAGCCGAGGCAGGTGCCGAAGCCGCAACCCATCGGTGCTTCCAGCGAGGCTTCGCAGATCGCGGGTGCAGCGTCGCCGAGTCGCGCGGCGGTTGCGGCGAGCATCGGGTTGGGGCCGCAGGCGAACACGGCGTCGGCGCCGTCGCGCAGGGCATCGGCGATCAGGTCGACCACCAGGCCGTGATGGCCGCGCGAGCCGTCGTCGGTGGACTCGATGACGGTCACGCCGTCGGTGTCGCCGCGGGTGAAGCGCTCAGCGGGGTAGAGGCGTGCGGCGGTGGCGGCGCCGTGGAGCACGGTGATGTGGGCGGCGCCCATGTCGCGCGCCTGGCGCGCCAGCAGGGGAAACGGCGCGCAGCCCAGGCCGCCGGCGACGCAGACGACGTGGCGCATCGACGGCTGCACGGTGAAGCCGATGCCCAGGGGGCCGAGTGAGTCGAGCATGTCGCCGGGGCGCATGTCTGCGAGCAGGCGGGTGCCGGCGCCGACGCGCTCGAACACGAACGAGCAGTGCTCGCCGTCGATCCAGGCGACGCTGAAGGGGCGGCGCAGCAGCGGCACCGGACCGGGGCCGCAGCGGAGTTGTGCGAACTCTCCGGCGCGCGCGGTGGCGGCGAGGTGCGGGAGGTGCGCGGTCAGCTCGACGAGGCCACCGGGGAGCTCGTCGACGCGGAGCACGGCGCCCATCTCGTCGCGGGCGCGCTCAAGGGAGGAATAGGTGGGCGCGCCGGAGCCGTCCGGATCGCTCACTGCGCCACCTTCACCGCGCCTTCGCGGTAGGCGCGCACCGGCGCCACCGCGAACGACTCGCCGCTGCGCTGCCGCGCCATCGCCTCGACCAGCGCCCGCGCGGTGTCGAGCGACGTGCAGCACGGGATGCGTCGCTGCGCCGCCGCCAGCCGGATGGTGTAGCCGTCCTTGACGCTGCGCCCCTCCTGGCCGTTGGCGCCGGCGCCATAGCTCAGCTCGTCGGTCTGGACGTGCGACACGGTGTTGATGACCAGGTCGACGCGCCCCTCTTCGATGACGTCGACGACGTTGGGGCGACCGTTGCCCAACTTGCCCACCGGCACCGCGCTGATCCCCGCCTCGCGCAGGGTGCGCGCCGTACCCTCGGTCGCGTAGATGGTGAAGCCCAGCTCGCTGAGCTGCATCAGCACCGGCAGCGCCTCGGCCTTGTCGGGCTCGGCGATGCTGCACAGCGCGCCACCGCTCTGCGGCACCGCCCCGAGCGCGCCCAGGAACGCCTTCTGCAGCGCCGCGCCGAGCGACGTGTCGATGCCCATGACCTCGCCGGTCGACTTCATCTCCGGCCCCAGGGTGGGATCCACGGCGGTCAGCTTGACCATGGAGAACACCGGCGCCTTGACCGCGATCAGCGGCCGCGCCGGCACCAGGCCGCCCGTCCAACCGAGCGAGCGCAGCGACACGCCGCGCATCACCTCGGTGGCCAGCTCGACCATGGGCACACCGGTCACCTTGCTGATGAAGGGCACCGTCCGCGACGACCGCGGGTTGACCTCGATGACGTAGACCCGGTTGCGGTGCACCACGTACTGCACGTTGCAGAGCCCGCGCACACCGAGGGCGAGCGCCATCCGCGTGGTGTAGTCGACGATCTCGTTCTCGATCTGCGGGTCGAGGTTCTGCGCGGGGTACACCGCCATCGAGTCGCCGCTGTGCACACCGGCGCGCTCGACGTGCTGCATGATCCCGGGGATCACCACGGTCTCGCCGTCGCACACCGCGTCGACCTCGATCTCCTCGCCGAGCAGGTACTTGTCGATGAGCACCGTGCCGCGGCGGCCGCTTGCGGTTCTCGGCAGTGCGGCCATCGCGGTGTGCAGGTAGTGTTCGAGCTGCGCGCGCGTGTGCACGACCTCCATGGCGCGGCCGCCGAGGACGTAGGACGGGCGCACCAGCACCGGGAAGCCGATGCGCTCGGCGATGCCGATGGCCTCGTCGACGTCGGTGGTGGCGGCGCCCTCCGGCTGGGCGATGTTCAGCGAGCGCAGCAGGGCTTCGAACTGGCGGCGGTCCTCGGCCGCGTCGATGGTGTCGACGCCGCTGCCGAGGATGTGGATGCCCCGCGCGGCCAGCGGGGCGGCGAGGTTGATGGCGGTCTGGCCGCCGAACTGCACCACGGCGCCGGCGGCGTGCTCCTGTTCGACGACGGCGGCGGCGGCCTCCTCGTCGAGCGGTTCGAAGTAGAGGCGGGTGGAGGTGTCGAAATCCGTGGAGACGGTTTCGGGGTTGCTGTTGATCATGATGGCGGGGACGTCGTGGGAGCGGAGGGACATGGCGGCTTGCACCGAGCAGTAGTCGAACTCGATGCCCTGGCCGATGCGGATGGGGCCGGAGCCGAGGACTACGAACGGGCTTCGCGCCGACGCCGGCGTTGGAGCGGTGCCGTTTGAGGGCGGGCTCACGCTCTGCGAAGATATTTTTGCGGCTTCGTTCTCGACTTCGAAGGTCGAGTAGTAGTAGGGGGTGGCGGCTTCGAACTCGGCGGCGCAGGTGTCGACGCACTTGTACGCCGGCACGATGCCCAGCTCCACGCGCCGGGCGCGAACCTCGGCCGCGGTCCGCCCCGCAAGCCCGGCGATGCGCGAATCGCTGATCGCCATGCGCTTGGCGGCGAGCAGCGTGCCGGCGTCGAGCTCGGCCCAGCGCAGGCGCTCCTCGGTCTCCACCATGGCGCTCAGCCGCTCCACGAACCAGGGCATGTAGCCGGAGCGCCGGGCGACCTCCTCGACGGTTGCACCACCGCGCAAGGCTTCGAGGATGGCGAAGATGCGCCGGTCGTTGGGGGTGTCGATGAGGATCGAGGACTTGAGCTCGGCGGCGTCGGGCGGCTGCTGCTCCATGGAACGCAGCGCCTTGGTCATCGCCGCTTCGAAGCTGCGCTCGATGGCCATGACCTCGCCGGTGGACTTCATCTGCGTGCCCAGGCGGCGGTCGGCCTCGGGGAACTTGTCGAAGGGCCATCGCGGCACCTTGACGACGCAGTAGTCGAGGGCCGGCTCGAAGGCCGCGCAGGTGCGCTGCGTCACCATGTTGGTGATCTCGTCCAGGCGCAGCCCGGCGGCGATCTTGGCGGCGACGCGGGCGATCGGGTAGCCGGTGGCCTTCGACGCCAGCGCTGACGAGCGCGAGACGCGCGGGTTGACCTCGATGACGTAGTAGTCGTCGCAATCGGGGGCGAGGGCGAACTGCACGTTGCAGCCGCCGGCGATCCGCAGCGCGCTGATGATGCGCAGCGAGGCGCTGCGGAGCTGCTGGTGCTCGCGGTCGGTGAGCGTCTGCGACGGCGCGACGACGATGGAGTCGCCGGTGTGGACGCCCATCGGGTCGAGGTTCTCCATGTTGCAGACGGTGATGCAGGTGCCCGAGGCGTCGCGCATGACCTCGTATTCCAGCTCGCGCCAGCCGTGCAGGGAGCGCTCGACCAGCACCTGCGAGATCGGCGACGCGGCGAGGCCGCTGAGGATGGTCTCGACGTACTGGTCCTCGGTCTCGCAGAGGCCGCCGCCGGTGCCGCCGAGGGTGAAGGCGGGGCGGACCACCAGGGGAAGGCCCTCGCGCTCCCTGAAGGCGCGCGCGTCGGCGAGCGACGAGACCGTGGCGGAGACGGGCACCGGCTCGCCGATGTCGATGAGCAGTTGCTTGAAGAGCTCGCGGTCCTCGGCGGCCTTGATGGCGGCGAGCGGGGTGCCGAGCAGGCGGACGCCGTGGCGCTGCAACACGCCCGCGTCGTCCAGGGCGACGGCGAGGTTGAGGCCGGTCTGGCCGCCGAGGGTGGCGAGCAGGCCGTCGGGTTTCTCGGCGGCGATGATCCGTTCGACGACGGGGACGGTGAGGGGTTCGACGTAGACGGCGTCGGCGGTGTCGTCGTCGGTCATGATGGTGGCGGGGTTGCTGTTGACCAGGACGACGCGGATGCCTTCTTCGCGGAGGGCTTTGCAGGCCTGGGTGCCGGCGTAGTCGAATTCGGCGGCCTGGCCGATGATGATGGGGCCGCTGCCGATGACCAGGACGCAGCGGGGTTTTTCCGGGTTCACCGGCTCCGCTGCCAGCGTGGCGGCTGTCGATCCGGCCGCGAGGGACAGGGCGCCCGCCGCAGGGGCGGTTCCCGCGGCCGTTCTGTCGCCGGCAAGCCGGCTACCGGAGCACATGGCCAGGAATTCGTCGAAGACGGGGCCGCGGTCCTGGGGGCCGGGGGCGCCTTCGGGGTGGTACTGCACGGAGAAGGCGGCCAGCGAGGTGTGCCGGAGGCCTTCGACGCTGCCGTCGTTGAGGTTGCGCTCGCTGACGTACCAGCCGGACCCCGCGGGAATCGACCCGGCGTCGACCTGGAACTCGTGGTTCTGCGAGGTGACGAAGACGGCGCCGGTGACGTCGTCGCGCACCGGGTGGTTGCCGCCGTGGTGGCCGAACTTGAGGCGCGAGGTGCGCGCGCCGATCGCCTGGCCGAGGATCTGGTGCCCGAGGCAGATGCCCAGCAGGGGGACACGGCGTTCCAGCAATTCCTGGCACAAACGCACGGCGTGCGGCAGGGTCGCGGGGTCACCAGGGCCGTTGGAGAGGATGACGCCGTCCGGGCGCTGGGCGAGCACGTCCTCGACGGTGGCGTCGGCGCGCAGCACCACCACCGAGGCGCCGCGCGAGCGCACCGCGCGCAGCATGTTGCGCTTGACGCCGTAGTCGACCACGGCGACCCGCACGCCCGAGAAGCGTCCGGCGTTGCCCGCCAGCCGCACGGCGCGCAGCAGCGTGCCGTCGAGCTCCTCGTCCCACTCCTCGAACGGCGCGCGGATGGTCGACTCACCGACCAGGTCGAGGTCCGACACCGACGGCGCGCGCCGGGCCGCCTCGATCTGCTCAGCAGCGGTGAGGGCAGACGCCGCGGCGATCACCCCGCGCAGCGTCCCGTGCTCGCGCAGGTGCCGGGTCAGGGCGCGCGTGTCCACGCCGGCGAGCCCGGGCACGCCCCACCGCGCCAGTTCCGCGTCCAGCGTGCGCTCGCCGCGCGGATGCCCGATCTGCGGCGACAGCTCGCGCACCACCATGGCCCGCGCGTGCACCCGCCACGACTCCATGGCGGCGTCGGTGCAGCCGTAGTTGCCGATCAGCGGGTAGGTCATCACCACCACCTGCCCCGCGTAGGACGGGTCGCTGGCAACCTCCTGGTAGCCGGTCATGCAGGTGTTGAAGACGACCTCGCCGTTGACACCATCGGCGCCGAGTGGAGCGCCGAACAGCACACCGTCGAAGACCGCACCCGACTCCAGGGCGAGACGCCCCTGCAGGACAGGCTCAGGCACGCAGCACCTCCAGGTTGCCGGCCGAGGCCAGCGTCGACTGATTCACGAAGGCCACCCGCCCCTCGGCGAGGGTCAGCAGCACACGGCCACGCAGCGTGGTGTTGAGCAGCGGCGTATTGCGCGACATCGAGCGAAGATGCCCGGCGCTGACCGCCCATTCCTCGTCAGGGTCGAACAGCACGCAGTCGGCGATCTCGCCCGCGCGCAGCCGCGGCTCGCGCAGCCCGGCCGCATCGCCGAGCACCCGGAACGGCCCCGCGGTGAGCCGTTCCACCAGCACCGGCAGCCATCCACCGCCCATGGCGCCCAGGCTGACGCACGCCGCCAGCGCCGTCTCCAGCCCGATCATGCCCGGCGCCGCCTCTGCGTATGTGCCGGCCTTGTCCCCAACTGTGTGGGGCGCGTGGTCGGTGGCGACGGCGTCGATCAGCCCCTCGCGCAACGCCCGCACCAGCGCCTCGCGGTCGCGGTCGGTGCGCAGCGGCGGGTTCACCTTGCGCAGCCCCACCGGCTCGGGCTCCGCCTCGAACGGCAGCCACATCGACAGGTGGTGCGGCGTCACCTCGGCGGTCACCGCCATGCCCCGCTCGCGCGCGGCGCGCAGCAGGTCGAGCGACGCGGCCGCCGAGACGTGCTGCAGGTGCAGGCGTCCGGCGCCCGCGGACTCCAGAGCGCGCAGCGCCGACTGCACCGCGGTGGCCTCGCAGGCCGCCGGCCGCTCGGCACAGCGCACAACCGAGGTGGCGCCCGGATTCGAGGCCAGCACCATGCCCTCGTCCTCGGGATGCACCAGCACCGGACGGCCGGCCCCGTGCGCCGCGCGCAGCGCGTCCCCCAAAAGCCGTGCCGGAGCCGCGTTGCGCCCGTCGTCGCTGAACGCCGCCGCGCCCGCCGCCGCGCATCCCGCGACGTCGACCAGCTTCTCGCCCCGCAGTCCCGCGGTCACCGCCGCCACGGTGTGCACGCGCACCCGCGCCGCCGCGCCGCGCGCCCGCGCCTCCCCCACCGCGGCGGGCGTGTCGATGGGCGGCTGGGTGTTGGCCATGGCCAGCACCTGGGTGAAGCCGCCCGCGGCCGCCGCGTTGGCGCCAGAGCTGACCGTTTCCTTGGCCTCCTCGCCCGGCTCGCGGAAGTGCGCGTGCAGGTCGATGAAGCCCGGCGCCAGCACGCGCGCGGCGCGACCCGGCGCGGGCGTCAGGTCGATGACGCGAACGCCGGGTGGGCTGATCCGCTTGTCGATGGCGGCCACGCGCCCGTCGCAGAGCCACACGTCGAGACCCTCGCGGTCGACGCCGCTGAGCGGGTCGATGACCCGCACGCCGCGCAGGATCACGTTCACGACGCGCCCACCAGGTAGGCGCCGTCGACGCCGTCGACCTCGCGCAGCCGCACCGCGACGCGCTCATCCGCCGCCGTGGGCACGTTCTTGCCGACGAAGGTCGCCCGTAGCGGCAGCTCGCGATGCCCGCGGTCGACCAGCACCAGCAGGTCGACGCTGGCCGGACGCCCCGCGTCGGCCACCGCATCCAGCGCCGCGCGCAGGGTGCGCCCGGTGTAGAACACGTCGTCCACCACGATCACCGCCGCACCGTCGACCAGCGGCGCCGAGCCGTCCTCGACCAGCCGCAGCGCACCCGGACGCGGCACGGCGGGACGGGGACGGTCGTCGCGGTAGTCGTCGATGTCCAGCTCCGCCACGGGGACCGCAATCCCGCCGAGCCCGCGCAGCGCGCGCGCCACGCGCAGCGCCAGCGGCACGCCGCGGGTGCGCACACCCGCAAGCAGCACGCCGGACAGCGAGGGATGCTTCTCGACAACCTCGTGGGCGAGGCGCATCACGGTGCGCGCCATGGCCGCCTCGTCGAGCAGGCAGCGCTCGGCGACATGGGCGACGGGAATGTCGGGCAGGCCACTCATCTGTCTGCGCGCTCAGACGCGCGCGGTGGAGGGAACCCCAGCAGCATCTCCAGCAGCGCCATGCGGATCACCACGCCATTGCGCGCCTGGCGGAAGTAGGCGGCGCGCGGGTCGGCGTCCACGGCGGGGTCGATCTCGTCGACGCGCGGCAGCGGGTGCATGACGATTGCGCTGCCGGGCAATCGTTCCATCACCGCCAGGTCGATGCGGGTCTCGCCGCGCGCCCGGTCGAAGTCGGCGGGGTCCTCGAAGCGCTCCTTCTGGATGCGCGTCTGGTAGAGCACGTCGACGTCGTGCACGGTGTCGAGCAGCGAGTCGGTCACCGTGTATGGCACGTCGCGGGAGTCCATCAGGGCGAGGATGTCGTGGCGCATCTGCACCACGTCGGGGGCGACGAAGCTGATGCGCACACCGGGGTACAGCGAGAGCAGCAGCGCCAGCGAGCGCGCCGTGCGCCCGTAGCGCAGGTCGCCGCAGAAGGCGACGTGCAACCCTTCGACGTGGCCCAGCTCGTTGTCGATGGTGTAGAGGTCGAGCAGCGCCTGGGTGGGGTGCTCGCCGGGTCCGTCACCGGCGTTGACGATGGGCACGTCCGACACCGCCGCGGCGCGCGACGCCGCGCCCCCCTCGTCGTGGCGCAGCACGATCACGTCGGCATACGCCGAGACCATGCGGATGGTGTCCTCCAGGGTCTCGCCCTTGATGACGCTGGAGAACTCGCGCGCCGCCTCGGTGCCGATCACCGCGCCGCCGAGGCGCAGCATCGCCGACTCGAAGCTGAGCCGGGTCCGGGTGCTCGGCTCGTAGAAGAGCGAGGCCATGATCCGGCCACCCAGCCGCTGGTCGCGCACCCCGGTCAGGCCGCGCGCCCTGGCGAACACGCTGTCGAGCAGGGCGCGGTCGAACTGGTGGCTGCTGAGGACGTGGTCGAGCAGGCGTGTACCGGGCGCGATCGCCACGTTGCAATCCCCTTGTCGGCCTCGCTGGACCGGCTTGAAGTGGATCCGTCGGTCGGGCAGTGTAGCACCGAACGGGTGTCCGGGGGCTGCCACCCGCCTGGCAGCCCCCCGGGCCGTTACGCGTCGCCGTTGATCACGTTCAGCAGGTTGCGCTGGTTGAGGAGCTGCTGCTTGGTCGCGGCCGGGTTCAACCGGGCGCGCTCGGCGGCGCTCAGCACCACGTTGAAGGCGGTGTCGGGGATGCCGTCGCCGTCCGTGTTGACCAGGGTGTTCCAGTCCCAGACGCCGTTGGCGAAGTTGAGCCAGGTGACCAGCAGCTCGCGGTCGAGCAGCGCGTGCGGATCGCTGCTGGAGGGCTGCAGGATGTTCATGGCGTCGGCGCTGCTGTTGACGTTGACCACGTCACCGAACACGCCGCTCATGTAGTTGGCGATCTGCAGGTAGCAGGCGAGGGTGGCGGGCGAGAGGTTGCCCTTGCCGCTGTACTGCTGCTTCCACTGCCCGGCGCTGAGCGGGGCGGTGGCGTTGCCGGTGACCACCACGTAGTTGCTGTCGGTGGCGGTGCCGCCGTCGTCGTCGGTGACCTTGAGCCCGGCGTTGTAGACGCACGGCGCCAGCCAGGTGTGCGCGTGGGTGTCGACGACGTCACGCGGGTTGACCTGCGGGCTGTTCGGCGGATCGGGGTTGGGCGGGTTGTTGAGGTAGGTGGTCGAGGTGGTCGAGCCGTCGGCCCAGTTCCACAGCATGGTCAGGTCGTCGCTGCCCGGGTCGGTGGAGTGCTCGCTGAGGGTGATCGGCTTGCCGGCGTGGCCGAGGAAGGTCGGCGCGCCCTGCACCGCGGTCGTGGTGCTGCGGTCGATGACGCCGGTGGGCGGCACGTTGAGGATGGTGACCACGGTGGACGCCGAGGTCGACGCGCCGTCGTCGTCGGCGACGGTCACGGTGATGGTGTAGGTGCCGTCGTCGCCGTACTGCTTGTTGGCGGTGTAGCCGAACACTCCGGCCGCCAGGTTGAGCGTGGTGTAGCGCTCGCTGGGCAGCCAGCCCACGCCCCAGTCGACGGTCACGGTGTGGGTGTCGGCGCCGCTGGCGTCGGCGAAGTTGCCGCCGATGGCGATGAACCGGCCCTCGTTGATGGTCGAGTTGGCCACGCTGACGGTGAGGTGGTTGGGCGCGACGTTGGTCACCGTCTCGGTGTACGTCGCCGTGCCCACGCCGCCGTCCTTGTCGGTGATGGTCACCGACACCGGGAACTTGCCGTCGGGATGCGCCGCGGTGTCCGCCTCGCTCCACTGGTGCGAGATGTTGAACGACCGCACCGTGGCGATGCTCAGCGACTCCTTGGCGGTCCCGTCGCCCCAGTCGACCAGCACCGTCTCGGTGTCGAGGACGCCGGGATCGGCGAAGCCGACCGCGAAGCTGACGATCTGCTTCTCGGGAGTGCTGCTCACCGAGGGCGTGATCACGATGTTCTTGGGCGCCACGTTGGCGACGTTGACCGTCGTCGTGGTGGTGGTGCTGGTGTTGTCGTCGTCGGTGACGGTGACGCTCGCCGGGTAGCCGGCCAGGGTGCCGTTGTTGTCGACGTAGGTGTGCGAGCCGCTGGTGAAGGTCTTCACCCCGGCGGCCAGGGTCAGCGAGCTGGTGCCGCCGTCGCCCCAGTTGATGGCCACGGTGTGCGTGTCGGCCGTGCTGGGATCGACGAAGCTGCCGCTCATGGTGATGCTGTCACCCTCGTTGATCGAGCCGCTGCTCGGCGTCAGCACCAGGCTGCTTGGCGTGACGTTGGCAATCGTGACCATGGTTCCGGTCGACGGTCCACCGCTGATCGATGCGTGGATGGCGAACTGTCCTTCGTCCGCCCCGCCGGACGCACCGTAGGTGTGGGCGGCACTGAAGGTCCCGGCGGTGCCCACGGTGGTGGTCGACGAGCTGCCGTCACCCCAGGTGAGGTTGACCGTCTCGGTCGCGGCCGGCGCCGGCGAGACGCTGCCGTTGACCGTGGCCGCGCTGCCCTCGTTCACCGGGGAGGCGGCGGGGCTGAGCGACATCGTCGGTGTGACCGGCGGTGCCGTCCCCGGCGTCCCGGTGTTCGGCGCGGTGCCGACGCTGCCCGGGTAGTCGGCGTTGCTGTTCCAGTCCGCCGGCAGCGCGCAGGTGTTGCCGGTGCTGGGATGGATGATCGAGTTGATGATGTCGAGGATCGCCTGGCCGACGTTCCCCGAGGTCACCGAGAAGTTCCAGCTGACGCCGTAGTTGTAGTGGTTGCCGAAGAGGTTGATGGCGGCGGCCAGCGCAACTCCCGCCGACGGCGTGCCGTTGCTGGCGCCGACGTGGGCGTCGAACTCGGCGCAGTCGATCGAGAAGGTGCTGCCCGAGCCCAGCGCGTTGCTGATCGAGTCGAGCACGCTGCTCAGCGAGAGGGTGCCGATGTCGTAGCCGGTCACCGACTTGAAGGCGCTGCGCAGCGCGGGCATGATCAGGTCGTCGATAAAAGACGTGCTGGTGCAGCTCAGCGACGGGATCGCCTGCTGCACCAGGCTGCACAGGCCGGGGATGTGCACCCCGGTGATCGGCGGCACCGAGTAGCAGGTGCCGTTGACCATGGTGAACAGGCAGGTCGGGTAGACGACCACGCCGGGGATGCCGTCGGTGCAGCCCAGCAGGCCGAAGCAGGCCGGCGGAACCGAGTAACAGGTGCCGTTGACCCAGTCGGTGACGCAGGTCGGCGACGACGGCTGGATGGTGCCGGGGATGCCCGGGAAGCTGAGGTCGAAGCCGTTGAGCAGGTCGTTGAGACCCCAGTTGACGGCGTGGCCGAAGCCGGAGATGGCGCTCTTGATGTCGGCCAGCTTGGTGGCCACGTCGCCCAGCGCGCTGCCGTACGGGTCGGGCAGGTTGACGCCCAGCTTGGCGATCTGCGCGGGCACGTCGACGATGGCGCTGAGCAGGTCGTTGTTGGCGAGGTCGGTGAGCACCACGTCGAGCGCCTGGATGGCCGGCTTCAACGTCTGCAGGGTGCCCGCCAGAGCGACGCCCGCCTGGCTGAGGAAGTCCGACTTCAGCACCGCCTTGACGCTGAACGCCGGCGGGTTGGTCAGGTCGGTGAGGTGGGCCAGGTTGATCGACGCGTCGCCGTCGAGGTAGGCGTCGAAGGCGCTGCCGAAGAGCTGCACGCTGCCGCGGAAGTGCAGGTTGGTGGTGCCCACCAGCAGGTCGAGGCTGCCGCTGGCGAAGCCCTGGATCGACATGCTGCCCTTGATCAGCAGGCGCTGCACGTCGCTGGTCAGCTCGGCGTCGACCAGCGCGCCGCCGAAGCTGATCGGCCCCACGTTGAAGGAGCCGAGGTTGCCGCTGGCGTGGATGCCCTTGTCGTCGATGCCGATGTCGACGCTGGCGAAGCAGCCGTTGCTGGCGTCGTTGACGCACGCCGTGGTGCGGTTGCTCTCGGTGCCCGAGTCGTCGGGGCAGCCGGCCACCGCGGGCGCGGGGCTGGAGCTGGGATTGATGTACAGGTCAGCGGCGATGTGCAGGCCCTGGGGCAGGCACAGCGCCGTGTCGGTGGTCTCCGACCAGCGCAGGTCCACGTTGCGGACGGCGATGTTGGGCACGCCGCCGAGGGTCAGCGACTTGCCGCTGACCGCGGTGCCGAGGTCGACCAGGTCCTGGATCGACAGGCCGCTGTTGCTGCTGATCCGGAAGCCCTGGGGGTTGATGACGAAGAACGGCGGGTTCGGCGTCGGCGAGATGCTCGCCTTCAGCGCGCCGAGGAAGTCGTGGTTGGCGACGGTGGCGCCGATGGCGAAGCCGAGGGTGAAGGTCGGGCCGGTGGCGCTGACGCTGACGCCCAGCTCGATGGTCGCCTTGTTGAGCGACAGCCACTCGACGTCCAGCGGCGCCTGCCAGGCGTAGCCGGAGTGCAGGCCGCCGGTGAGGGTCATCGACGGCGGCGACACGGTCAGCGCGGTGGTGACGTCGAAGGGCACCTGGTCGAAGCAGTGCGGCGCCTCCGTGGTGCCGCGCGCCGAGCGCATCACCCCGCCGAGGCTGGTGCATTTGCCGGCGTCGGTGATGTGGCCCTTGGGAATGTTGAAGGTCAGCGACCCGGTCAGGGCCAGCGAGGTCGAGGTGAGCTGCATGCTCAGCGAGCCGCTCTCGAACATGTCGGGGATGCTGTCGGTGGCGGGAATGCTCGGCAGGCTGATGTTGAGCGCGAGGTTCTGCGGGCCGCCGAAGATCGGCAGCGTGCCGGTGATCAGCCCCGGCGCGGCGGGATCGACGTGCACCGAGTCGAGCAGCCCGGTCAGCGACGACGGCATGGTCACCGCCGCGACGATGCTGAGCCCGTCGTTGAGCGACAGCGTGCTGTTGCACGGCGAGCCGGAGTCACCGCAGAACGGCTGGAAGAAGGTCTGCTCGTCGGGGAGCAGGTTGGCGAAGGTCAGTGTGGTGCTGGGATGGGCGAGCACCAGGGCGAAGGTCGGGAAGCTGAAGTCGACGCCGCTGGGCAGCGAGGAGATCAGGTCGCTGAGCTTCACCGTCGTGGTGGGACGGAAGCCGACCACGACGTGTCCCGCGCTGCTGTCCTTGCCCAGCGAGATCAGCAGCGAGGAGCTGAAGTCGTGGCCGTTGACGTGCAGCGTGGTGTTGGCGACGACGTCGAGCGACTTGGTGGCGGCGCCGGCCACGGCCTTGGCGTCGAGCGAGTCGAGGGTCAGCGTCGGCGCGTTGGCGGGCATGGTGATGCCGAAGTAGCCGGCCACGTCGGTGCTGCTCAGCGACGACGTGCTGGTCACCTCCAGCGACGCCTGGGTCCCGTCACCGGTGCTGACGTCGGCGATGACGTGCGCGGTGCCGGTGCCGACGGTGACGTCGGCCGCCAGCGAGCCGTCGAAGCTGGTGCCGCTGCCGCCGTGATGCAGGTGCAGCGAGATGCTGGGATTGGTGACGCTCAGCCAGGACAGGCCGAACAGGTTGCTGAAGGTGGCGGTGACGCTGCCGCTGATGGCCACGTCGACGTTGCTGCCCGACTTGCTCACCGTGCCGTCGACGGTGATCGGGTACTGGGTGCCCTGCACGGTCGCGGTCAGGCTGCCGCCGACGCCGAGCTGCACGGTGTTGCTGTTGACGCCGAGGCTCAGCGTCCAGTTGCCGGTGCTGCTGATCCACGACGGCAGGTTGCTGGTGATCGGCGGCAGCGTCGCGGTGATCGACGCGCCCAGCGACGGCGCGCTGGCGCCGCCGAACTGGTCGAGGCCGAAGCCGAGGTCGCCGTTGAGGACCACCTGCGATCCCGTGGCCATGCCGAAGGCGCCGGACACCGCGTCGGGCAACGTCAGCGTCGCCGACAGGGTCAGCTTGGGACCGAAGCTGATGGTGCTGGGCAGCGTCGACCAGATGTGCTGGAAGAAGCCCTGTTCGACGCTCGACAGCGACGCGGTGGGCACGTCCACCGAGGCGGCGCCGTTGCCGAAGCCGATCGAGGTGAACACGTTCACCGCGGGAAGCTGCAGGCCCTGGGTGAGGTCGCTCAGGGTGCCGCCGAGCAGCTTGCTGACGGTGATGCAGTTGCAGGAGCTGCCCGCGTCGGCGAGGTGCAGGCCGGCGACCAGCGTGGGCGGGTTGGGCGCGGTGTGGCGGATCGACAGCAGCACGTCCGCGGTCAGGCTGCGCACCGTCGCGCTCGCATCCAGCGAGAAGCTCTGCGAGGTGGCGTCCTTGCTGAACGAGAAGGTGATCGAGTTGAGGCTGATGTCCGTGCCCAGCGATCCGGTGGGCACGCTGAGGCCGAGCAACGCGTTGGCGAAGTTGGCCGCGTCGGTCATGGTGATCGGCCCGGTGATGCCGAATGTGCCGCTGACGCTGCTGCCGCTGCCGATGGTGATGCCGGCGTTGAGGTGCACCGTGCTGCCGCCCGCGCTCACGTCGGTGTCGAGCGTGCCGCTGAACGTCTTGGTGGCGCCGGTGGTCATCGACAGGTCGAGCTTGGTGTTGCTCAGGCTCAGGCTGTCGAGACCGAAGGGGATCTGCAGCGGCGGCGAGCCCGGCTTGAGCCCGTACTGGAAGTCCACGGTGGGACCGCCCAGCGCGCCGGCGTCGTAGCTCAGCGAACCGGCGAACTCGTTGACCTTGCCGTTGAGGTTGGTGGTGATGTCGTCGGCGATGGTCACCGCCGGCGTGGTGCCGGTCAGCTTGAATTCCACCGACGAGGTGCGCGCGGTGATCCACGACGGCAGCCCGGGACCGGCGCCGTTGACGGTGATGGTCAGGTCCAGCCCCGACTCCTGCGCCTGCGTGGCTCCGCCGAAGAGCGGCGCCACCGAGCCGGAGAGCTGGCCGACCAGGCTGATCTGGGTGCCCTCGCCGAGGTAGTGCAGCGCGTTGCTGAAGTTCTGGTCGGTGCTGGCATCAACGTCGGCGGCCAGGGTCAGGCCGGGTCCGGCGGTGAGCGGGTTGAGATGCGGGTAGAAGGCCTGGGCCGCGGTGGGCAGCTTCGACGGGTCGAAGCTGTAGCCGGCGCTCGGCGACGCCACCAGCAGCACGTTGCTGACGGTGGGGTTGACGGGCGCCGAGGCCCACAGCGCGTTGAGCGACTGCAGGCTGGTCGCCGTCGGCTTCACCGCGACGGCGATGTGCGGCGTGGTGCTCGACGCCGTGTCCCACAGGGCGCTGAGCTGGATGCTGACGCCCTGGCCCTGGAGGGTGACGTCGCCCTGCAGCGCCAGGGTGTGGTTGGTGGCGTCGGAGCTGTAGCTGACGTTGCTGACCGGCATCTGCTGCAGGTCGGGGATGCTCACCGGCAGGTCGAGCCCGGTGCCGCCGCTGACGGCGCCGCCGATGGCGCTGTCCGCGCCGGCGAAGGTGGCGCCGTTCAGGCTGAAGCCGGTGGCGGCGCCGATGTTGATGGTGCCGCTGGCGTGGGCGTTGGAGGTGGCCACCAGGGCGACGCCGGCCACCCCGCCGATCACCAGCAGACGAAGGGCGTGGTCGAGCCTGCCCACTCCGCGCGGCGGGCGGCGCAGGGCGCGCCAGAGCAGCACGGAAACCGCGGCGACCACCGATCCCGCCAGCGCGACGGTGAGTCCCAGATGCGCAGACATGCGACGCCCCCTGAATTTTTCGCGGCGGACCGGTCCCCTCCGGCCGCTGCACTGCCCTGCTCCGGCGCCCGTCGCGCCACTCCCCCGAATGGAGGCTTCGCAGTTATAGGGGTTTCTCGAATCGCTAGCCACCGAACGGCTGGGGAGATGTGTGAAGGCTTGTCAAGAGAGCCGCCTCGAATGGTGTGATCGGGGCGTCCCAACGCGCGCGAGGCGCAAGACAGGGGGTCCGGCGAGCGTCAACACATCCAGTGGGAGATGCCGTGGTCGGTGGCAGCCCGTCGCCGGCTCACCACGGCGTGTCGACATCCAGCAACCGCTGAGGCAACCGCTGAGGATTGATGCACAGCCTGTTCCGTGCGACCCGCGTGGCCGGCCTGGCCGTGCTCGTGCTCGCCGCCACCGCGCCGCTCACGATGGGGGCGGCGGCCCAGGTCGTGCCGCCGCCGCCCATGTCCGGCACGGGCTCGGGCCCGTCCCCGGCCTCGACCGCCGGCCCCACCCCCTGCCCGACCGACATCACCGGCACCATCTGCCAGGCAGCCGGCGGCCCCGCCGGGTCGACCCCGACGCCGACCCCGAGCCCGACGCCCTCGCCAACCCCCGGCGGCGGGAAGCCGACCACCTCGCCAGGCGGTGCCCCCGCAGGCGGCGCGGGCCCCGCGCAGCCCGGCCCTCCCCCGCCCGGCCCGGCCGGCGCCGCGCCCGCGGCCGCCCCCACCGCCGGCCCGGCCGCCATCGCCCAGGTGGCCGCCAGCTTCAGGAACGCCCCCTTCCTCGGCCAGCTCCTGACCATCCTCAACCACCCGCTCAGCGCCCAGCGCCCCGACCTGCGCCACTTCCGCCCCGCCGGCGCGGCCGGAGGCGTCGACGGCAGCGGCGGCGGTCCCAGCGGGCCGCACGGCGCGGGCCTGCTCGGCATCGGCGGACCCCGAAGCGGTTCGGCCCCCGCCGTGGCCGTGGCCCTGCTCGCCACGCTGCTGGCCATGCTCACCGCCCTGGCCATGGGCTCGGCGCGCGTCCGGCTGGAGCTGCACCGGGTTGGCGCCGCGGTCTGGCGGCTGCACCCCTCGGTGCACGGCGTGGCGATCGCCCTGCACAACCTGGTCGCCGACTTCCGCCGCGGCCTCCGCGTCGCCCACCGCCACCTCGGCGTGCCCCACCTGGCGCGGCGCCACCACTCGCGCCGCGGCATCGCCCTGGGCGCCTGCACCGCCGCCCTGCCCGCGCTGCTGGCGGGCGCCGTGCTGGGCAGCGCCTACGCCGGTCGCGACGCCGGTGCCCCGGCCGCCGCCGCCTCGCCGGCCAGCGCCTACCTGCGCGGCGAGGTCAGCCTGGAGAACGCCATCGTCCCGGTCGCCCAGCCCGTGTCCCCGCCGACCTGGACCCGGCTGGTGACCATCGAGCGCGGCCTGCTCGGCCAGCAGGACGAGCTGACCGCCCAGGAGGCGGCGATCACCCGCCTGGCCGTCAACGTCGCCGGCCAGCAGCCCGACGACGACGGTCCCGTCCCGGTCGGCCCCGCCACCCCGCCCCAGCTCCGCAACCAGCTCGCCCTGCTGGTCGCCGCACACAGCGCCACCCAGGCCGTCTACCAGAACAGCCTGCAGGCCGAGTACGACCTCTACCGCGCCGCCGCCCAGGACCCCGCCCAGGGCGCCCAGCTCACCGCGGCGGCCGCGGCGGCCCAGCAGCCCCAGGCCAAGGAGGCGGTCACCTACAACCTCTCCCTGGTGCAGACCCAGCTCGCCCAGGAGGCGCAGATCGCCCAGGCCGAGGGGCAGCTCCAGCAGATCGGCTCACTGGGCCAGACCCAGCTCGAGGCCATGCGCCACCACCAGCCCTTCATCGCCCCGGAGATCGCCCCGGTGACCCAGCCCTTCGGCCCCACCGACTTCTCCCTGGAGCCGCCGCTGGCCTGGGCCGGCACCTTCTACCCCCACTTCCACACCGGCCTCGACCTCGGCGCCCCCCTCGACACCCCGCTCCACGCCGCCGCCGACGGCGTGGTCCTGCTCGCCGCCGCCAGCGTCGACAAGGACGGCAAGCTGGTCGGCTACGGCAACTACGTGGTCATCGCCCACCCGGACGGCTTCGTCACCCTGTACGGCCACCTCGACACCATCGCCGTCAAGGCGGGCCAGGTCGTGCACCAGGGCGAGATCATCGGCCAGGAGGGCTCGACGGGCTGGTCGACCGGGCCGCACGTCCACTTCGAGATCCGCCACGACGGGCAGTTCCTCGACCCCGCCCCGTTCCTCGCCGGGCAGCTCCCCGCGAGCTGAGTTTCGGGCGCCGGCGGCCGCAGCCGCCTCCGGCAGGCCCATCGGGCGGACAATCAGGCCGTGATCGGCCGCATCCTCCTCGTCCTCGGCCTGCTGATCGCGGCAGCCGGCCTGCTCATGACCTTCGGCGTCCGCCTGCCCTTCGGCCGCCTCCCCGGCGACATCTCCGGTTCCAGCGGCAACGTGAGCTGGTCCATCCCCCTGGGCACGTCGCTGCTGATCAGCGTGGTGCTGACCATCGTGCTCAACCTGATCCTGCGCCACTGACCTCCGCAGCGGGCACACCGTCGCGCAGCGCCGCCAGGCGCCGGTAGGCCTCCCGCTCCGCCTCGCTCGGCTTGGCCGGCACGACGATGCGGACGGTCAGCAGCAGGTCCCCCGCCGCGGCCCCGCGCAGGCCCGGCAGCCCCTTGCCGCGAAGCCGCAGCGTCCGGCCCGACTGCGACCCCGCCGGCACGGTCACGGTCAGCGACCCGCCGGTCAGCGTCTGCACCGCGACGCTCCCGCCCAGCACCGCCTGGTCGTCGCGGACGGGCAGCTCCGCCATCAGGTCGCGGCCCTTCACCGTGAAGCGCGGGTGCGGCTCGAGCTGCACGGTGAGGAACAGGTCCCCCTTGGGTCCGCCGCCCCGCCCCGGCGCGCCCTCGCCGCCGACGCGCACCTTCGACCCCTCGGCCACCCCCGCCGGGATGCGCACCTCGACCTGCCGTGAGCCGAGCTGGAGCAGCCGCACCGCCCCCTGGGCCGCCTCCTCCAGGCTGATGTCCACCGGGTGCTCCAGGTTCTGGCCCTGGCGGGGCACCGGGGTGGGAGCGCCGTCGCCGAAGCTGTAGTGCACCGACCCACCGCTCCGCTCGCTCTGCCGCAGCAGCTCGTCCAGGTCGACGCCGCCGCTGCCGAAGAAGGTCTCGAAGAAGTCGCTGAACCCGCTGCCGCCGAACGTGGCGCTGCCCTGGCGGCGACCCGCGGGGGCGCTGCGCCGGGCGCGGTAGGCCCGCTCGAAGTCCTGCTGGCGCTCCAGCTCCTCCCAGTTGGCGCCGAGCTGGTCGTACTTGCCCCGCTTCTCGGGGTCCTTGAGGACCTCGTACGCCTCGTTGATGCGCTTGAAGCGCTCCTCCGCCTGCGGGTCCTTGTTGACGTCGGGATGGAGCTTGCGCGCCAGGGCGCGGTAGGACTTCTTGATGGCGTCCGGCGTGGCGTCGCGGGGGACGCCGAGGACGGCGTAGTAGTCGGTGTACTCCATGCTGCTTGCGTATACCTTGCGGCACGGAGGGCCGAAACGCCCAGACGAAGCCCGGCTACTGCACCGTGATCTGCCCGTCCATCCCGGGATGGAAGGTGCAGTGGTAGCTGTAGGTCCCCGCCTTGGTGAACTTGAGCTGGTACTTGTCGCCCGAGTTCATGGTGTCCGAGGTGAGCGAGGAGAACGAGTCGAAGGTCACGTTGTGGGCGACCTGGCCGCTGTTGTCCCACTCGATCACCTGGCCGACCTTGAGGGTCGAGGAGCTCGGGTTGAACTTGAGCTGGTCGGACTCCTTGACCGTCGCCGAGGCGGTCTGGCCCTGGACGACCTGTCCCGGCCCGCTGGCCACCGGCCCGGACGGGATGGCGCTGGCCGCCGCCGGCGGCCCCGGGGTGATCACCGGGATCTTCGCCCCTGACGCCGCGCGGGCCAGGTCGGCGAGCCGCGGCGTGCGCACGCCGGGATCGGCGTCGAGCACCAGGGTGATGGCGACCACGCCGGGCCCGTCCTGCACGGCGACGAAGCCGCGCCCGGTGCCCTCCTGGATGTAGGCGCTGCCCACCTGGGCGGCGCCGGTGGTGTAGTCGGCGAGCTGGGTCACGTCGGCCTGGGGAATGATCAGGGCGATCACCTGGGCGCCGTCGGCGTTCTGCCAGAGGCACTGCCCGGCCGTCTTGGTGCCGCCCTCGTTGACCTTGGTCACCGAGTAGAGGTGGGTCAGCGTCGACGACGAGCTGGCCGAGCTCGACGCCGAGGACGGCGGCGGGGCCAGCGCGGCGGCGACGTCGGTGTCGCTGAGCAGCGAGCAGGCGTTGGGCTCGACGTCGGCGCTGGGGGTGGCCACGCTGGGGGAGATCGCGTCGGATGCGCCGCAGGCGACCAGCAGCACGGCGCTGGCGCCGACCACGGCGGGGGCAAGCCCGCGCCTGCTACGTCGCCGCACCACCATCAAGAGCACACCTCCAGGGGGACCGCCTGTCGAAATCCGCCCGGAATGCTAGCGGGTCGGGCGGACCGCCCGGCGTGCGCAACGGCGTGCGTCCCGCCGATGTCCCTCGCTCTCAGGGGACGGCCAGCGGCGCCGTCACGTCGATGCAGGAAGGAGATGTCCATGGTGAAGAGGCTTGTCTCGGGGTTCGTGATCGCACTGGGGTTGGCGGCGTCCACCGGAACCGCAGCACTCGCTGCAAGCGCAGGAGACGCGGCCGGCACCACCGGCAGCGCCGTCCAGGTGACCGCACCGCAGGTGACCACCCAGCCCGCGGCGCCCAGCTTCATGTGCCAGCCGGGGATCGTCAGCACCGTCTGCGCCACCGCGCTCGGGCCGATCTGCAAGAACCGCTGTATGGCCGCGGGCGCGACCGCGACGGCCCCGGCTGCAGCCGCCGGCACGACGTCGCCGCAGCTGATGTGCTCGCCATCGGTCCAGATCCTCTGCTACGTGCTCGGCCAGACCGTGTGCCGCAAGTACCCCTGCGGCATCGACGCGACCGCGGCCACGACGCCCGCCGCGGCGCCGCGGCTGTACTGCGCCCCGACCCTGCAGGACCTGCAGTGCGTGGTCAACGAGATCACCCACCCCTGCCAGACGCGCTGCGCGGCTCCCACGGCGAGCTCGGCGGCGCCGCGCTTCTACTGTGACGTCCCGGTGGTCTGCTACGTGATCGCCATCACCATCTGCAGGAGCGGCTGCTACTCCGCCGCCGCGGCTCCCGCCGTGGCCCCCGCCGCGCAGCCGCGCATGACCAGCCTGCCGGGCGACCCCTGCTCGCGCAACTGGGGGCAGCCGGTGGAGACCATCTGCCACCTCTGACCGCGTAGCGTCGCAGCGCCTGCTGCGCCCTGGGTGAGGTCTAGAAGACCGGCGCCTCGCGGTACGTCCCGAAGACGTCTTCGAGCGCAGCGATGATCTCGCCCTCGGTGCAGCGGGCGCGGACGCAGTCGACGATGGCGGGCATGGTGTTCTCCGTGCCCGCCGCCACCTCCCGGAGCGCGTCGAGACGGTTGGCGACGCTGATGTTGTCGCGCTCCGCGCGCAGCCGGCGCAGCGCCGCCACCTGGTCGACCTCGACCTTCTCCTCGATGCGCAGCAGGTTGGGCGGGGTGGGGTCGATGTCCTGCTCGAAGGCGTTGACGCCGACGGTGACGCGCTCACCCGATTCGAGCTGACGCTGGAAGCGGAAGGCCGCCTCGGCGATCTCGCGCTGCGGGTAGCCCTGCTCGACGGCGCTGACCATGCCGCCGCGGGCGTCGATCTCCTCCAGGTAGGCCTCGGCCTGCGCCTCCATCTCGTCGGTCAGCTTCTCGACGAACCAGGAGCCGCCGAGCGGGTCGACCACGCTGGGCACGCCGGTCTCGTAGGCGAGCACCTGCTGGGTGCGCAGGGCGATCTGCGCGGCCTTGGCGGTGGGCAGCGCCAGCGTCTCGTCCAGCGCATTGGTGTGCAGAGATTGCGTGCCGCCCATCACCGCGGCCAGCGCCTCGACGGCGGTGCGCACGATGTTGTTCTCCGGCTGCTGCGCGGTCAGCGACACGCCCGCCGTCTGGGTGTGGAACTTCAGCTTGAGGCTGCGCTCGTCCCTGGCGCCGTACTTGTCGCGCATGCGGCGCGCGTAGATGCGGCGCGCGGCGCGGAACTTGGCGATCTCCTCGAAGAAGTCGATGTGGGCGTCGAAGAAGAAGGACAGCCGCGGCGCGAAGGTGTCGACGGCGACGCCCGAGCGGATCGTCTCCTCGATGTAGGCGAAGCCGTCGGCCAGGGTGAAGGCCAGCTCCTGCGCGGCCGTCGAGCCCGCCTCGCGGATGTGGTAGCCGCTGATCGAGACCGGGTGGAAGCGGGGAAGCTGCTCGGTGCTGAAGACGATGGAGTCGGTGACCAGGCGCATGGCGTGGCGGATGGGGAAGCAGAACTCCTTCTGGGCGATGTACTCCTTGAGGATGTCGTTCTGCAGGGTGCCACCGAGTTTCTGCCGGCTCACGCCGGATTCCTCGGCGACCACCAGGTACTGCGCCAGGGTGATCGACGCCGAGGGGTTGATGGTCATCGAGGTGGTGACCTCGCCGACGTCGATGCCGTCGAAGAGCACCTTCATGTCCTCGACCGAGTCGACGGCGACGCCGCAGTGGCCGACCTCGCCCCGGCTGCGCGGGTCGTCGGAGTCGCGGCCCATCAGGGTCGGCATGTCGAAGGCAACGGACAGACCGGTCTGTCCCGCGTCGAGGAGCTGGTGGTAGCGCTGGTTGGTCTGCCGGGCGCTGCCGAAGCCGGAGAACTGCCGCATCGTCCAGACCCGGCCGCGGTACATGGTCTGGTGGATGCCGCGGGTGTAGGGGAAGACGCCCGGCTCGCCGACCTCGTTGGTGACATGGTCGGCAGCAACGTCGGTGGGGCGGTAGACCTCGCGCAGGGGGATGCCGCCGAGGGTGTCATCGGGCACCGGCGGCGCCGCCGGCTGGGGGCGGCGGATGGTGGTTGCCATTGCTCTGCGTGCTCCTATCCCGCGAGGATCTGCTCCGCGAGGGCATACGGGTCGACCCGGCTCAGGTCGCCGTCGACCTCGGAGGCCATTGTCCCCTGCGCGAGCGCCCGGCGCGCCCGCTCGGCCGCCTTCTCGACCACGATGGCCTCGACCTCGGCGCGCAGCCGCAGGCCGCGGCGCCGCTCAAGCTCGCCGGTCTCCACCAGGCGGACGTGGTGGCGCTCGATGGCGTCGACCAGCTCGTCCAGGCCCTCGCCGCCGGCGGCGACGGTCATCACCACCGGCGGCTCCCAGTAGGTGCCGCTCTTGGTCTCGTGGACCATGCGGCGCAGCTCCTTGGCGATGCGGTCGGCACCCCCCATGTCCGCCTTGTTGACCACGAAGACGTCGGCGATCTCCATGATCCCCGCCTTGATGATCTGCACCGAGTCGCCCGCCGCGGGCGTGGTGACCACCACCGTGGTGTCGGCGGTCTGCATCACCTCCAGCTCGGACTGCCCGACCCCGACCGTCTCCAGCAGGCAGCGGTCGCGGCCGCTGGCGTCGATCAGCCGGACCGCCTCGCGGGCGGCGCTGGCCAGGCCGCCGAGGTGGCCGCGCGCGGCCATGGAGCGGATGTAGACCCCGCGGTCGAGCGCGTGGCGCTGCATGCGCACCCGGTCGCCGAGGATGGCGCCGCCGCTGAAGGGGCTGGAGGGGTCGACCGCGATCACCCCCACGGTGTGCCCCGCCTTGCGCCAGCGCTCGATGATGCCGTCGCCCAGGGTGCTCTTGCCGCCGCCCGGCGGCCCGGTGATGCCCACCACCTGCGCCCGCCCCGCGCGGCCGCGCACGCGGCGCAGCAGGTCCTCGACGTGGGGGTCGTGGTCCTCGACCATGCGGATCGCCCGGGCCAGGGCGCGCACGTCGCCGTCGAGCAGCCGCTGGGCGAGTTCCATCGCGGGCGAGTGTACCGAGGGCCTCGACGCGGTAGTCCGTGACGGGTTCGCGAACCCGGGGGGCGGGACCGTGACCGCGACCGTCAGGGCGGCGCGACACCCTGGCCCTACGGTCGAAGCGTGCTTCCCCGTGCCCTGCTCCGAGTGCTCGCCGTCGGCTCGCCGGCGCTCGCCCTGGCGGCGGCCATCCAGCTCCTGACGCCGCCGCTCACGGCGGTGGACCCGGTCCTGGCCACCGCGCGGGCGGGCAGCGGCCAGGTGCTCTCGGTGACCACCCCGGCCGCCACGGACACGCCCGCACCGGCGCCGACCGATGCCCCGACCGCGGCGCCCACCCCCGACCCGACCGCGCAGCCCACCGTGGCTGTCGCGACCCCGGCACCCCCGCCGCCCGCCACCGCCCCGCCCGCTCCGCCCCCGCCGCCGCGCTCGCGTCTGGTCAGCGACGACGGCAGGGTCGACACCGGCGTCGGCGTCTACTCCGACTGCACCGGCCGCACCGATGTGCCCCACGCCTACGCGGCGATCGACACCTGCGTCGGCGGCGGCCGCACCTACTTCGTCGGCCACAACCCCGGTGTGTTCACGCCACTCCTGTCAGAAAGTGTCGGCAGCGTGATCACCTGGTGGGACGCCAACGGCACCGCGCACCGCCTGCAGATCGTCGCCCGTCGCGACTGGCTGCGCGACGACGGCGTGCCGCCGCCCGTCTCCGGCGCGGTCACCGCGCAGTTCCAGACCTGCCTGGTCCCCGACGGCAGCAGGGACCTGATCCTCGACGCCGTCGCCGCCTGACCCTTCCCGGGGACGGCGTCGGCTTCCAGGCGTTTCGTGCACACGGCGCCTGCGCGACTTACAATCCCGCAACCTGCGCCGACCTGGCGCGCATCGGCTGTGAGGTTGCAGTGAGGGGCAGCGAGCTGGCAACACCGGGGATCACGGTTGTCGACGCCCGCGTGGCGCGGCGGCCGCCCCTCACCTCGGGACCCGCCGGGCAGCGGGCTCTGGCCGCCGTGTGCCTCGTGCTCGGCCTCTGCTCGGTCGCGCCGCTGCTGGCCTGGGTGTACGGCCTTGGTGCGTTCGCCGTGTGGTTCTGGGCCCTGGCCATGCCCGGCCTGGCGGTGATCGCCGGCGTGTGTCTGTGGCTGCGCCGCGCGCGCACCTATCCCGACCTGCAGGTGGCGATCGTCGCCGGCACCCTCGGCGGCATCGCGGGCACCATCGGCTACGACCTGGTGCGCGTGCCCTTCCTCGCCTTCGGGCTGCGACTCTTCGCACCGATCGACAGCTACGGGCTGCTCATCCTCAACGTGTCGCACTCCAGCCCGCTCACCGCGTTCGCCGGCTGGTCGTACAACGTGAGCAACGGCATCGGCTTCGGCATCGGCTACGCGATGCTCGGTGTGGGCCGCCGCTGGTGGTGGGCGATCCCCTGGGCGCTCTGGCTGGAGACGATGACCATCGTCACGCCGTACGCGCAGTCGTACGGCATCGCGGGACACGCCGACCTGATCGCCATCGCCTACGGCGCGCACGTCGCCTACGCCGCGCCGCTCGGCGTGCTCGCACTGCAGGCGGCTCGGTGGCGACGCCTCGACGAATCGCCGCTGCCGGTGTCGTGGGCGCTCGCGGGAGTCCTCGCGGTGCTGCTGGTGTGGCACCGCCCCTGGGCGGCGCCGAGCGGGCTGCACGCGGCCGAGAGTCTCGAGCCGCAACCGGCGAGTCTCGTCGAGGCGGGCGCGTTCGTGCCGGAGTGGGTGCGCATCCCCGCCGGCGGCTGCCTCACCCTGGTCAACCACGACGCAACGTCGTACACGCTGGGGTCGGTCCCCGGCGCACACACCCTGGCGGCCCACGCCGAAGGCCGTTTCTGTTTCGGCGACACGGGGGTCAAACGAGTGCAGCTCAACGGCGTCCCCTACTCCGGCGGTTTCGTCATCGTCGACGCGGCCCTGCACCGATGAGCGCCGATGCGCTCGACAGCGCAGCCGTGACCCCGGCCGCCGCACCGATTCGCGCCGTGGCTCCGCCGGAGCTCACCGCCGAGGAATTCGACGTCGCGTATTCGATGCGCCCCAACCCGGAGCGCGACGCCACCACAATGCTGAAGCGCGTCGCCAGCAGCGTGTGGCAGTGGGTGCGCCACGACGTCAAGCTGGCCATCCTCTTCGCCCTGATCGGCGGCGCCGTCGCCTACGTCGGCAACGTGGTGCTCATCGCCGTGCACTACAACGGCGCCGGCAAGGTGCCGTCGGGATCGCCGGCGACGGCGCCCGGGTCGGAGATCACCGGCAGCATCTTCTGGGCGGTGATCATGGCCATGGTCTTCGCCCTGGTCAGCTTTCGCATGCGCGTGGGCAAGGAACAGTTCTGGAGCGGGGTTCGTGGCGTTCCGGCCACGGCGCAACGGCTGTTCCGCGCCGACGGCAACGCGGCGCTGGAGCACCTGCTCTGGGGAGCGGCGGGAACCATGCTGGTCGCCGCGGCGCTGGCTCCGGCGATCAGCGGGATGCTCGCCATCGGGGCCGCGCTGATCGTCGTCGGCGTCCTCCGGCCCCTGCTCACGGGGCTGGTGATGCTGGTGTGGCGCAAGCTGGTGAGCCTCTTCTCGCCACAGCACGCCAAGCCGCCGGGCGACGCCGTGGTGTCGGTGGGCATGCTCGGCGCGGTGATCTCGCTGCTGGCCGCGTACCTGGTGTCGGGAGCCGCGGCCAAGCTGGTCATCGCCCTGGTCGCGGGCGGCGCTGCGTTCCTGGTGAGCCGTCGCGTCGTCAGCGCGCCCGCGGCGGTGCTGCTGCTGGTCGGCGTCGCCGCGCCCGCGCTGCTGGCCCTGATGCGCGTCACCGTCACCCACGCATCGGACGGCGGCTGGCAGGAGTGCGGCTCCGACTTCTCCGCGTGGCTGCGCTGCGGCGGCGGCAACGTGCTCGGCATCAGCATGCTGGGCGGCGTGTTCGGCGCCGGTGGCTCGGCGCTGGGAGGCGGCGTCGGCCCGGCGCTGACCGCCGAGCAGCAGCGCCAGCGCGCCCTCAAGAGGGAGATGCAGCGGTGGCGCCAGGACCATCCCTGCGGCTCGTGGGACGACTTCTGGGCAGGGCATACCGAAACCGAACAGGGCAACCTGCTCAACGACATGGCCGACAGCATGCAGTCCGAGTACAACTCCGGCGAGATGCAGGCGCGGCTCATCTCGATGTTCAAGAACGCGCCCGCCGGTGCATGGCACGGGCTGCAGGGCCTGGTCATGCAGATGGCGGAGATGGGCAAGGACCAGGCGCAGTACGGGCTCGTGGGCGGATCCCTGAAGTTCAGCTACGACCAGATGAAAGCCCTGTACGACGCGATCCCGACGCTGCCCCAGAAGCTCGACCAGCTCACCGCCGCGATGGCGTCGCACGATCCCGAGGTCTCCGGCAAGATCTGGGGAGAGCTGCTCGGCCAGGCCGAGTTCCAGGCGGTGTTCGGCCGGATGGTCAGCAACGCGATCAAGGCCTCCAGGCCGGCGGCACCGAACTTCCCCGGGAGTACCGAGGGCGCGGCCGCGCTCAAGTACGCGGCCGACGGCACACCGGTGGCCGCGGACGGACTCCTTCCGCTGGGCTGGCGCGAGGACCAGATCCGCGCCGGGGCGCAGGTGGCTGCGCAGTACGACGGCAGCCTTGCGCTCAAGCCCGGGCAGGAGGCCGCCGCCCTGCGGCAGGTCGGCAACCCGCTGGCCAAGCCTGAGTACCTGGCCCCCAAGAGCGCCGAGCCGATGGACGCCGCCGTGGGTCTGGGCGGCCCCAACAAGGACGGCTTCGTGCAGTACCGCCTGCCCGATCCGCCCCAGGCGCCGCCGGGGCTGAGCGGCGAGAACCTCGCCTCCTGGGAGCAGGCGGCGAACGCGCAATACGCCAAGCGCATGTCGCAGTACTTCGACAACGCGCAGAGCATGAACAAGGTGATGAAGGAGGGCGCCACCTTCAACGTCAACGGGCAGGACGCCCACCTCGGCGTGAGCTGCATCGGTGACGGCCAGTGGGTCAACCCGGTCACCGGGGCAGTGCAGAAGTTCGACAACGGTGTCATCCACGCCATCGTTCCCGCCGATGCGCCGCCCAATGTGCAGGCGGCCCTGGGTCCCCCGGGCACGAGGGTCCCGATCCCGGGCGACAGCGACGGGTTTTGCTTCGTCAGCAATGCGCGCCGCACCGCCGACGGTGGCATCCGACCGATCAGCTCGTTCCCGGCGGAGGAGGCCGCGGCCATCACCGCGCAGGAGGCGGCGGCACAGCAGGCGATGATCCGGGGTGGCATCCCCGGCTACGTGCACGAGGGCCAGACGCCCACCTGGATCCCGCCGACCCCCCAGAAGGCGGCGGTCAAAGCGTGCATCATGAGCAGCGTCAGCACGGACAACCCCGCGGCCGAGAACCTGATCTGGATCGACAGCAAGGGTGACACCACCGTCGGCCGCTGGCCCGGGTTCACCGACTCACCGCCCGGGTACAACGCGCCCGCTCCGGGCTCGACCAGCGCGCCGCCCGGCTACAACACACCGGCGCCGGGAGGCGGCTATCCTCCCGCGCCGCCGGGATACAACACGCCACCCGGCGCGGGAGGAAATCCGTGAGCGACGAGCCGCGTCCACCTGTTGCTGCCGAGAATGGCATGAACGCCGGACCGGGCTTCCCGGGACGGCAGCTGCTGCTCGACGGCATGGCTCGCGAGCAGGGCATGAAGCACGTCGAGCAGCTCCGCGAGTATCTGAGTCGCCTGCCCCGGCCCGCGGTGGCGCGCTGCCCGTACAGCAGCGCCGTCGTGCAGCACTCCGTCGACACCGGCGGCATCGACGGCCCCTGGTGGAACTACCGGGCGCCACTGCGACCCGCGGAGGAGCTGCCGCCGACCTTCTTCGCCTTCACGGGCGCTCTGCGCCTCGGCGACCCGCTGCCGTCCGTCGACTGGCTGGTCAAGGCTGGTCCCGAGGTTCCCTTCGTGGTCCCGCGCCTGCTGGGCATCGACCGCATGCGCGCGGTGATCAGCGCGATCAGCGTCGGCGGCTGGGACGGCTGGACGATCACCTACTTCACCGACAGGCCTCCCGCCGTCGAGCGCTTCAACGACTGGGGCTCGTGCCTCTACTACGTCGACGGTGGCCGCGGCGTGGAGTGGGACAGCATGACCGAGGACGCCGAGGCGCTCGACTTCGAGCTCAGGCCCTGGATCGACCGCGGCGCGCTGCTGTGGATCGCACCCGGCGACGCCGAGCTGCGCCTGCAGTCGACGTCCGCGGGGTGTCCGTATGTCGGACTGCAGGGACGCCGCACCTTCGTGCGCGTGCAGGAGGGCACGTCGTGGGAACCGGGCCCGGCGCCGGTCCCTGCCTGAGCAGCCCTAGAAGAACACCGTGGCCAGGTCGTAGAGCTCGCGCGGCACGCGCCGCTGCTCGGCGACCACGTCGCGAATCGGCGCCACCTCGATGCGCCCGCACTGCACCACGGGCATGAGCCCGAAGTCGCCGCGCGCCACCAGCTGCCACGCGCCGTAGCCGACGTGCGTCGCCCAGATGCGGTCATACGCGGACGGCGAGCCGCCGCGCTGGGTGTGCCCCAAAACCGTTGCGCGGGTTTCGAAACCGGTGCGCTCCTCGATGATCGACGCCAGCCGCTCCCCCACACCGCGGCGCGACAGTTGCACGTGTCCGAAAGCGTCGCGCTGCGCGGCGGGATCGTCGGTCCCGCCCGAGCCGTCGATCTCCACGCCCTCGCTGACCACGATGATCGAGAAGCCGCTGCCCGCGCTGCGCCGGCGGTGGGTGTGCTCGACCACCTCGTCCATCGACACCGCGAACTCGGGGATGACGATCATGTCGGCGCCGCCGGCGAGGCCGCCCATCACCGCCACCCAGCCGGTATCGCGCCCCATCACCTCGCACACCATGACGCGGTGGTGCGAGGTCGCCGTGGTGTGCAGCCGGTCGACCGCCTCGGCGACGATCGACACCGCGGTGTCGAAGCCGATGCAGTACTCGGTGACCGACAGGTCGTTGTCCATGGTCTTGGGCACGCCGACCACCGGCGCGCCGTGCTCGGCGAGCCATGCCGCCACCGACAGGGTGTCGTCGCCGCCGATGGCGACCAGGGCGTCCAGCGAGGCGCGCCGCAGGTTCTCCTGGACGCGGTCCAACCCGCCCTCCATCTTCATCGGGTTGGTGCGCGAGCTGCCCAGCATGGTGCCGCCGATGGGCAGGATGCCGCCCAGGTCGCGGCGGGTCAGCTCGGTCCAGTCGCCGTCCCCGACCAGGCCGGCCCAGCCGTTGTGGATGCCGACGATGGTGTGTCCCGCGGCCACCGCGGGGCGGCCTACGGCGCGGATCGCCGCGTTGAGGCCGGGGGCGTCACCTCCGCCGGTGAGGATGCCGATGCGCATTGCCGGAGCGCCTCCCTTGGGAGCGTGGACGTCACCAGGGCAGAGTAGCCAGATCGGCCGGGCGCCGTCCAAGCAGGTCGCGCCGCTGAACGCCGCTGCCCCAAGGGCGTGACGGGCCCGGACCCCGGGCGGCGCGCGCGTAGGGTCAGGCAGGCCTCCCCCACCCCCAGGACAAAGCCGCATCACTCAGTGAGCCTCCCCACCGCCCTCCGCCACCGGCCCTGGTTTCGCGCCGCCGTCGGCGTGGTGCTCGCCGCCACCCTCACCACCCTCGTGCTCCACGTCGTCAACGCGTACGGCGACGACCACCGCGACGCCGCCCGCTACATCCTCGAGGTGGAGGACGCGGCGTCGAACGAGACGCTCACCGTCTCGATGCTCGTCGACGGGTCGATCGCCCAGGACGGCGCCGCCACCGGGATCGCCGATGGGAGCGCCCAGGCCGAGACCATGCTCGCCTCGCTCGGCGACGTCAACGCACAGGGAGCCGCCACGGTGCGGTCCACCTGGACCGCCATGGACGCCGCGGCGCGAGCCACCGTCGCCGCCCAGGGCCTGGGCGACCGCAGCACCGCCGAGAGCCGCCTGGCCGAGCTCCGCAGGCTGGGCGCCACGCTGGCCGGCCAGGTCGACAGCATCCAGCAGGCCGAGCTGACCACCGCCGAGCAGATCGACATCGGCGCCGAGGTGGCCACCGGCGTGACCCTGCTTGGCGTGCTGATCGCGGTGGTCGCCACCACCGGACGCCTCGGCCGCCGCCGCCAGCGGCTCGCCACGGTCGAGGCGGAGAGCGCGTCGCTGCGGCGCAGCGAGGAGCTCTTCCGGGTGCTCTTCGAGAACAACCCCCAGCCGCTCTTCGCCTTCGACACCGACACCCTGCGCATCCTCGGCGCCAACCAGACCGCCCTCGACTTCTACGGCTACCCGCGCGAGCGCATGGCGAGCATGACCCTGCTCGACCTCAATGACCCCGCGGTGCGCGACGAGATGGTCGAGGCCATGCCGGGCGTCAGCCGCGAGCCGTCACACGGCCGCCGCCTGCGCCACGCGCTCAGCGACGGGCGCCTCGTCGAGGTCGAGGTGCACTCCCGGCCCATCGACATCGAGGGCCACCCCGCCAAGCTCACCCTGGTGGTCGACGTCAGCGATCGCAGCGCGCTGGAGCGCGAGCTGGAGCACCAGGCCTTCCACGACTCGCTGACCGGGCTGGCCAACCGCCCCCTCTTCCTGGACCGCCTCGGCCACGTCCTCGCCGGCCGCGACTCCGGCAGCGCGGTGCTGCTGGCCGACCTGGACGGCTTCAAGACGGTCAACGACAGCCTCGGCCACACCGCCGGCGACGAGCTGCTGCGCATCGTCGGCGAACGGCTGCTGGAGACGGTCCGCCCCGGCGACACCGTCGCCCGGCTGGGTGGCGACGAGTTCGCCGTGATCCTCGAGGGCACCGACGGCGCGGCGGCGGTCGACGCCGTCTGTATCCGCATCCTCCGCGCCCTGGCCACACCGCTGGAGCTGGAGGGACGGACGGTGCAGGTGGGCGCCAGCATCGGTGTGGCCGCCACCGCCGGTGCCCAGCGCAACGCCGAGACCGTGCTCGCCGAGGCCGACATCGCGATGTACGTCGCCAAGGCGGGCGGCAAGGGCGGCTTCATGCGCTTCAGCTCGGCGATGCAGGCCGACGTCGTCGACCGTCTCGCCCTGGAGCAGGACCTCCGCTCCGCCGTGGCGCGGGGCGAGCTGCGCGTGGTGTACCAGCCCAAGGTGGAGTCGGCCACCGGCCGGGCCACCGCGGCCGAGGCGCTGGTGCGCTGGGACCACCCCACCCGCGGCCCGGTGCCGCCCGACCGCTTTATCCCGCTCGCCGAGGAGATCGGCGTGATCGCCGAGATCGACGGCTGGGTGCTGAACGTCGCCTGCGACCAGGTCGCCGCATGGCTGGCCGCGGGGTTGCGGGTCGACCACGTCGCCGTCAACGTCTCCGGCCGCGAGCTGGCCGGCGGCGGGCTGGTCGAGCGCATCGCCGCCGCCCTGGAGCGCTCCGGCATCGACGGCGCCCGCCTCGAGGTCGAGCTCACCGAGAGCCACGCCGTGGCCCACGCCGAGGACGCCCTCGCCGAGCTGGGCCGCATCCGCGCCCTCGGCGTCACCGTGGCCATCGACGACTTCGGCACCGGCTACTCGATGCTCAGCCGCCTCCAGGACTTCCCCGCCGACCGGCTGAAGATCGACAAGTCGTTCATCGACGAGATCGACGTGCGCACCGGCGCGCCGCTGATCACCGCCATGATCGGCATGGGCCACGAGCTCGGCCTGGAGGTGATCGCCGAGGGCGTCGAGACCGCCGACCAGCTCAGCTTCCTGCGCGCCAGCGGCATCGACCACGTCCAGGGCTTCCTGCTCTCCCGGCCGGTCGACGCGGCGAGCATGGAGGCGATGCTCGGCAACGTGGTCAAGACCTCCGCGTGGACGCCCGACCAGGCCGTCCAGGCGGCGATGCAGGTGGCCGCCGACGCCGCCGTGAGCCAGCCGGAGCACGAGCGCCTGGTGCACATCCTGCTCGCCGAGCTGGAACGGCTGACCGGCCTGGAGACGACCTACCTCACCCGCGGCGACGGCGACGCGGGTGGCCAGGTGGTGCTCGCCGCGCGCAACAGCGGCGCGCTGCAGATCCCCGCCGGCCTCGCCGCCCCGGACGAGGGCACGCGGGGGGAGCTCGGCATCGAGACCTTCGCCACCGTACCGGTGCGCGACCCGGCGGGCCGGACGGTGGGGGCGCTCTGCGGCGCCAGCCGGCAGCAGCGCGATCTCTCCGACGCCGTGATCGCGGTCATGGAGCTGTTCGCCCGGCTGATGGCCGGCACCGCCGCGCCACAGCCACTGGCCGCCTAGCCTCGCCTACGGCTTGTGGCAGGCGGGGGGCAGGCACACGATCGGCGTCGGTGACGGCGGCGGCGCGGTCGGCGGCGGCGGCGGCGCGGGGGTGCGTCGCGGTGCCTGGGTGGGCGCCTGGGTCTGCGTGCCGGTGGCGGGTTGCTGCGCCGACGCGGGGGCGACGGCCGAGGGCGCCGAGTTGTCGGCGGGGTTGCTCGGGTAGCTCTTGCCGTTGCCGCTCCAGGCGCGCTCCGAGTCCTGGCCAAGGATGACCGTAACTCCGGTGCTGGTGGTGTCGGCGGCGGTGCTGGCGGTGCCCGTCGCCGGGGTCTGCACGCTGACCCCGAAGTAGTTGGCCAGCCACTGCGCGGTGCGCGAGTCCTTTCCCCCGCTGCCGTCGATCACCTGGGTGAGCGCGGTGCGCTTGGTGGGGCCGCCGTCGGTCGCGGTGAAGCCGATCGGCGTCATCAGCGCCGACCAGCGTGTCGCCGCGCCCGCGCCCGCGCCGGTGCCGTCGAGGAAGGTGACCGGCGCGTGCTCGGCGACCACCGCCGGGTCGGGGAAGACGTCGCTGAGGTAGTGCTGCAGCGACGCGTAGGTCTTGTCGTGCGCGTATTCGTAGGCGGCGCCGCAGTTCTGCGGGTAGCCGCACTCGTAGAGGAAGTTGGTGTCGTCGATGCTGACGTGGACGATGCGACTGCTGTCGACGCCCTTGACCATGTCGTACAGCGCGTTGGCGTCGGCGATGCCCAGGTCGGTGATCACGTTGTCGCCCAATGCGCTGAGCAGGTCGGGCAGCTTGCCGATGCCGCCGACGCTGAGCACCTTCGCCTTGAGCGCGTTGAGGATGAGCTGCTGGCGGCGGTTGCGCGCGAAGTTGCTGGCCTCGCTGGGGTTGTCGTAGGCGTGGCGGCTGCGCGCGAAGATCAGCGCCCGGGCGCCGTCCATGTGCTGCATGCCCTTGGTGAAGTGCACGGTCATGTAGGCGCAGTCGCCCTTGTCGCACTCGCCGTGCGGGTACTGGTCGTCGGTGAAGCTGTCGGGCACGTTGACGTCGACGCCGCCGACCGAGTCCACCGCCGCCTGGAAGGCCTGGAAGTCGAGGCCGACGAAGTGGTCGATGGGGATGCCGAGCACGTTGCTCAGGGTCTGGTCGGCCAGCTTGCCGCCGCCGTGGTCGTCGCCCTTGAAGCGCGGCGCGTTGACCGGACCGCCGCTCTGCCCGTCGGAGTACGCCTCGTTGATCCGGCCGTAGTACGGCTTGCCGCCGGCGGCGTCGATGGGCTCCATCCAGTCGCGCGGGACGCTGATCTCGGCGACCTGGGCGGTCTGCCCCGGCCGGGGCTGGATCGACACCACCATGATCGAGTCGGTGAGGTAGGCGCCGTCGTGGCCAGTGCCGCCGTAGCCGTAGAGGGCGATGTTGATGCGCTTGGTGCTGCTGGCCAGCGTCGAATCGCACTTGACCTTGATGATGCAGCCGAGCACGGCGCCGGGGTTGCTGCCCGTGAGCTTGCTCAGGCCGCCGACCACGCGCACGCCGTAGACGGTCAGGGGCGTGAGGATGAGCAGGGCGATCAGGGCCGCGAGACGGCGGCCGGACAGCCACTTCGGCAGGGTGCGGTATCGCGATCGCCGGCGGCGGCGTGCGTTTGCCTGGGGATATGCCATAAAAAATGGGCCCACCGCGCCAAATGGGGGGGGAGGGTCGGGCACCTGGGGCGCCCGTCCGCGATGGCTGGGGCGTGAGCTGGGACGTGGGCGGCGGCTTCGGGGTAGGGTACCCCACCGGTCCCGATCGCGACGACGGGCGAGCGCGCCGAGCGGCGCTAGGGCTTCAGCAGCTCCCTCGCCAGCACGACACGCTGGATCGGCCATTGGTCCCATCGCGCCCCCGGCGCACGGGGCTTCAGCTGCGCAGCAGCTCCCTCGCCAGGACGACGCGCTGGATCTGATTCGTCCCCTCGTAGATCTGCGTGATCTTCGCGTCGCGCATCATCCGCTCCACGGGGTACTCGCGCACATACCCATACCCCCCGAGGATCTGCACCGCGTCCGTGGTCACCTTCATCGCCGCATCGCCCGCCACCAGCTTGGCCAGCGCGCAATAACGGCTGATGTCGTCCCCCTTGGCGTCGATCACCTGGCTGGCCAGGTACACCAGTGCGCGCGCCGCCTGGGTCTGCGCCTCCATGTCGGCGAGCATGAACTGAATGCCCTGAAATTCCGCGATCGCCTTGCCGAACTGCTGCCGCTCCTTGGCGTACCCGACCGCATAGTCCAGTGCGCCCTGGGCGATGCCCAGCGCCTGCGCGGCGACGCCGGGACGGCTGCGGTCGAGCACGCGCAGCGCCAGCTTGAAGCCGTCCCCCTCCTCGCCGAGCCGGTTGGCGGCAGGAACCACCACGTTGTCGAAGTGCAGCTCGGCGGTGTTGCTGCCGCGGATGCCGAGCTTGCCGTGGATGGTGCTGGCCCGGAACCCCTCGAGGTTCTGCGCATCCTCGAGGACGAAGGCGCTGATGCCGCGCGAGCCGGCCTGCGGGTCGGTCTTGGCGAACACCACCACGGTGTCGGCGACGCCGCCGTTGGTGATCCACAGCTTGCTGCCGTTGAGCACGTAGTCCTCGCCACGCCGCGTGGCCTTGGTCTGCATGCCCGCCGGGTCACTCCCCGCCCCTGCCTCGCTGAGCGCGTAGGCGGCGAGTTTGCGGCCACTGGCCAAGTCGGGGAGGAAGCGCTGCTTCTGCTCCTCGGTGCCGCCGATCATGATCGGGTAGCCGCCCAGCGCCTGGACGGCGAGGATCAGCGCGCTGGTGGCGCAGACCTTGGCCACCTCCTCGATGGCCACGTTGAGGGTCAGGGCGCTGCCGCTGAGGCCGCCGTACTCGGGCGGGAAGGGCAGGGCGAACAGGTCCTGGTTGCGGAAGAGGTCGACGACGTCCCGGGGGAACTCCTCCTTCTCGTCGATCTCCGCGGCGCGCGGGGCGATGCGGGCCTGGGCCAGCTCGCGCACCGAGCGCTGGATCATCAGTTGCTCTTCGTTCAGGCGAACGTCCATGGGCGACGCCATTCTACAGGGGGGCGCTGCGCCCCCCTCGCCGCTGCTCTGCGGCTTCACCCCCCGCTCTTTTTTTCAGGTCTTCAGCAGGTGCCGGGCCAGCACGATCCGCTGCACCTGGTTGGTGCCCTCGTAGATCTGGCAGGCCTTGGCGTCGCGGACGCGGATGGCGGCGGGGTGGTCCTCGGACTGCGAATCGGGGGCGCAGAGCTCGACCGCCTGGTGGGCGACCTGCATGGCGGCGTCAGTGGCGTAGAGCTTGGCGGCAGCGGCTTCTCGGGTGAACGGCTGCTGCGCGTCGCACATCTCGGCCGCGTGCCGGTACAGCGCGCGCGAGGCGGCGGTGAGGGCATCCATGTCGGCGAGGGTGCTGGTGAACTGGTGCGCAGCACGGTGCGCCGTGGCGGCGTCGAGCGCACCCTGGGCGATGCCGGTGGCCTGGGCGCTGATGCCGATGCGACCGCTGTCCAGGGAGGACATGGCGACGTGGAATCCCTGGCCCTCTCCGGCCAGCATGTTCTGGCCAGGAACGACCACATCATCGAGGACCAGCTCGGCGGTCCAGGAGCCGCGCAGGCCCATCTTGTGCAGCGGCGGCTGCGGCTTCACGCCCGGCGTGCTCGCCTCGACGAGAAAGGCGCTGATGCTCCCGGCGCCGGGCGTGTGGCCGGTGCGCGCCATCACCACGTAGACGTCGGCGGCGCCCGCGTTGGTGATGAAAGCCTTGCTGCCGTTGAGGATATAGCTGCCATCTGCGTTGCGCGTCGCGGTGGTGCGAAGCGCTGCCGCGTCGCTGCCACTGCCCGCCTCGGTGAGGGCGAAGGCGCCGAGCCATTCGCCAGTGGCCAGCCTGGGCAGGTAGCGCCGCTTCTGCTCCTCGTTGCCGAAGATGACGATCGGCTCGGTGGCCACCGAGACGTGGACGTCGAGGATCACCGCGCTGCTCGCGCACTCGCGGGCGACGGCCTCGATGAGGTGCGCGAAGGCGACGTGACCCGCGTCCGTGCCGCCGTACTCGCGCGGGACCAGCAGCCCGGTCAGTCCGCGCTTTGCCGCTTCTTCGAGGATGTCGCGAGGAAAGTGCACGTCATCGCCGCGCGCCATCCGCTGCGCGCGCGGGCGGATGACCTCGCGCGCGAACCCCTCGGCGGCGACAAGGACGGCGTCACGGGACACGCCCGCCATCCTAGTCCGGCGGCTCGGCGCGCGGCGCGAACGGCGAATTCAGGCGCGCAGAGCACGCTCCAGCAGGGCTTCGCCGCTCTCGCCAGGCTCGCGCGTGCAGGTGCGCACCGCGGGAACGCGCTCGCTGACCATGACCGCATTGGCGACGCGCCGTGCCACCACCGCGGCGCCGTCCGGCGGCACGTCGGGCAGCAGCACCGCGGCGGTGCGCGCGTCGAGCAGGCCAATCAGGTCGACGTTGCGGATCACCGTGCGCACGGCCAGCAGCGTCTCGGGCGTCGCCGCACCGATGCTGACCAGCGACAGCGGCCGCGTGTACCGCTCGGCGAGTTGCGATTCGACGCGCAACCACGCCGCGGTGTCGGCGGCGCGCAGCGGACCGGTGATGGCGCGCAGGTCGACGCCCGCGTCGCGCAGCAATCGCTCGCGTTCGTGGGTGCGCACCACGCGCACCACCAGCGCGGCCAGCGCCTCCAGCCGGAACGGCTTGATGACCACGCCGCGCAGCCCCAGGTCGGCGCCGTCCTGGAGATGCTCGCGCGTCGGCGTCACGGTGGTGCACCACACCACCGGCGGCCGGTCCTCGCCGATGTCGTCGTGCCAGCCGCGCAGCACGTCGAGGGCGTCGCGCTCGCGATGGTGCGGCTCCATCACCGCGACGTCGGGCGTCTGCTCGCCGCAGCGCGACACCGCGCCCTCGAAGGTGTCGAAGCTCTCGACGGTGAAACCGTGCACCTCCAGCAGGGTGCCGGCGATGGTGCGCATGGTCGGCGTGCTGTCGATCACGTAGGCGAGGCGCGGGCCGATCGGCGAGCGCGCGCCGAGCCGCCCGGTGCCCTCGGGCAGCAGCTCCACCGCGCGCGAGCCCGCCGCCACACTCTGGATGCCGGATGCGTAGGAGGCGTCGCCCTCGGCCATCCCTCAGTCGGTCCCCACGCCCAGCGGCCGCAGCAGGTGCCGGGCGATGAGGATGCGCTGCACCTCGCTGGTGCCCTCGCCGATCTCGTTGATCTTGACGTCGCGGTAGTAGCGGGCCACCGGCGACTCCTCGATGAAGCCGTAGCCACCGTGGATCTGCACCGCCTGGTTGGCACAGGCGGTGGCCACCTCCGACGCGTGCAGCTTGGCCATCGAGGCGTAGACGCCGGCGCCGCCGGTGCAGTCGATCAGCGACGCCGCCTTCATGGTGATCAGCCGGGCCAGCTCGATCTGCGTGGCCATGTCGGCGAGCTTGAACTGGGTGGCCTGGAAGCGGGCGATGGGCTGGCCGAACTGGCGCCGCTGCGCGCTGTACGAGAGCGACGCGTCGAGGCACGCCTGGGCGACGCCGACGGAGAGTGCGGCGATGGCCACTCGCCCGCCTTCGAGTATCTGCAGGAACTGGCGCAAACCGGCGCCCTCCTGGCCGACCACGCTGCCCGCGGGGACGCGCACGTCGTCGAAGAGCAGCTCGCGGGTGTCGCTGGCGTGCCAGCCGAGCTTGCGGTACTTGGGCGCCTGGGTGTAGCCGGGGGTGCCGCGCTCGACGGCGAAGGCGGTGATCTGCTTGCCGCCGGCGGCGTCGGTGCCGGTGACGGCGGTCATGGTCACGCCCGCGCTGATCTCGGTGCCCGCATTGGTGATGAAGGCCTTTCTGCCGTTGATGACCCATCCGTCGCCGTCGCGGACCGCGCGCGACTGGGTGCCACCGGCGTCGGACCCCGCCTCCGGCTCGGTGAGCCCGAACGCCCAGAGGCGCTCGCCACTGAGCAGCTGCGGCAGGTGCTTCTCCTTCTGCTCCGCCGTGCCGAAGTGGACGAACGGCGAGATGCCCAGGCTGACTGCGGCTTCGAGGGTGATCGCCAGGGCGGCGTCGGCGCGGGCGATCTCCTCCATGGCCAGGCAGTAGGAGATGAAGTCGCCGCCCGCCCCGCCCTCGCTCTCCGGGAAGGGCAGCGCGAAGAGGCCGAGGCGGCCCATGCCGGCGACCAGGTCGTAGGGGAACTCGCCGGTCTCGTCGTAGTGCGCCGCCTTGGGGACGACCTCGCCCTGGGCGAAGTCGCGGGCCACGTCGCGCACGGCGCGCTGCTCGTCGGTGAGGTCGAAGTTCATGGGGGTGCAAAGGCTAGCGGGTCGGCCCGGGCCTGCGCCGCACCCCGGGCCAGGCCACGCCGCCGGCCACCGCCGCCTCGGCCTGGGCGCGGCGCCGGGTTGCGCTCCGGGCCCCGGCGAGCGGAACATGGCCGGATGACCGACACCGTCGCGCGCGGAGCAGCCCCGCCCGGCGAGCAGGAGGCGGACCCGCGCCGCTGGATCGCCCTGTTCGTCGTGCTGACGGCGGCGTTCATGGTGCTGCTCGACGTCAGCATCGTCAACGTCGCCATCCCCTCGATCCAGCGCAACCTGGGCGCCTCCTTCGGGCAGGTGCAGCTCGTCCTCGCCGGGTACCAGCTCGCCTACGCGGTGGTGCTGATCACCGGCGGCCGGCTCGGCGACATCTACGGCCGCAAGCGCCTGTTCATGACAGGGATGGCAGGATTCGTCCTGGCCTCGGCACTGTGCGGCTTCGCGCAGAGCCCCGACATGCTGGTCATCTCGCGCGTGATCCAGGGCCTGATGGCGGCGCTGATGTACCCGCAGGTGCTCTCGGTGGTGCAGGTGGTGTTCCCGCCGCGGGAGCGCGGCGCGGCCTTCGGAGTCTTCGGCGCGGTGATCGGCCTGGCCACCATCGCGGGACCGCTGCTCGGCGGCCTGCTCATCGGCACCGCGGTCGACACCAGCCGCTGGCGCTTGATCTTCCTGGTCAACCTGCCCATCGGCATCGCCGCGCTGGTGGCCGCGTACGCGCTGCTGCGCGAGTCGCGCGCGCCGCGGGCCCGGCGGCTCGACGTCATCGGCATGGTGATCGTCTCCGCGGCGCTCGGCCTGCTCACCTACCCGCTGGTGGAGGGACGCGATCAGGGGTGGCCGGCGTGGTCGTTCGCGATGCTGGCGCTGTCGATCCCGGCGTTCTGGGTGTTCGTGGCCTACGAGCGGGTCAAGGGGCGGCGCGACGGGTCGCCGCTGATCGACCTCGCCATGTTCCGCGACCGCGCCTTCACCGCGGGCACGCTGCTCTCCGCCGTCTTCTTCTCAGCGATCCCGGCGTTCTTCCTGATCTTCAGCCTGACCCTGCAGATCGGGCTGGGCTACAGCCCGCTGCACGCGGGGCTGACCACGGTGCCGTGGGCGGTGGGCACGTCGTTCTCCTCGGCGATGTCGGTGCGCCTGGCGCCGCGGCTGGGCAAGAAGATCCTCTCCGTCGGCCTGGTGGTGCTGATCATCGGCATGGTTTCGATCATCATCACCATGCGCGCCCGCGGCATCGGGCTCGACGGGCCCGAGCTGATCCCCGCGCTGCTGGTGGCGGGGCTGGGCATGGGCTGCATCATCGCGCCGCTGACCAACATCATCCTGACCGGCATCAGCCTCGGTGACGCCGGTGCGGCGTCCGGAGTGCTGACCACCACCCAGCAGATCGGCGGCGCCATGGGAGTTGCGGTCGTCGGTGTCATCTTCTTCGGGCTGATCGGCGGGCGGGCGGACAGCGCGGTGGCGTCGGTGGTGCCGCAGCTGCGCACCGAGCTGGCCGCTCAGCACCTGTCCGCGCCGGCCATCGAATCCGCGGTGCAGCGGTTCACGGTGTGCTTCCACGACCGCGCCGCGGCGAGCGATCCGGCGGTGACGCCGGCCAGCTGCCAGGGTGTGCAGACCGGCTCGTCCGGGCCGGTGGCGGCGGCATTCCAGCAGGCCTCGAGCGCCGCACTGGCGCACGACTTCGAGGATTCACTGGAGCGCTCGCTGCTGTATCCCATCGGGGTGTTCGCGTTCAGCTTCCTGCTGGTGTTCGCCATCCCGTCGCCGAAACGGCGGGCGGGAGTGGGCGCCGCGGCGGAGGTGGGCGCGGCGGCGCACTGAGCGCTGCGGCCGGCGTTTCGTCACGGGTTTCTCAACGCGCTTTCAGCGCGGATTCAGCGGGCGGCGGGGGCTCCGAGGCGGTCGGCGACGAGGCGGACGACGTCCTCGATGGTGTCGGCGATGGAGGCGCCGGCGGCGGTGAGGGCGTCGATCTTCGACTGGGCGGTGCCCTTGTTGCCGCTGATGATCGCGCCGGCGTGGCCCATGCGCTTGCCGGGCGGCGCGGTGCGTCCGGAGATGAAGGCGACCACCGGCTTGCCGAAGCCCTGGGCGACGACGTGCTCGGCGGCGTCCTCCTCGTCGGAGCCGCCGATCTCGCCGACCATCACCACCGCCTCGGTGGCGGGGTCGGCGGCGAAGAGCGGGAGGACGTCGCGGAAGGACATGCCCAGCACCGGGTCGCCACCGATGCCGACCGCGGTGGTCTGCCCGTAGCCACCCTGGGTGAGCGCCTGGATGACCTCGTAGGTCAGCGTCCCGGAGCGGGCGACGATGCCGACGTTGCCCGGCATGGCGACGTGGTTGGGGATGAAGCCGATCTTGCATTCGCCCGCGGTCATGATGCCGGGGCAGTTGGGGCCGATCAGCCGCGTCGACGTGGTGTCGACGAACGCCTTGGCGCGGATCATGTCGTGCACCGGGATGCCCTCGGTGACGCACACCGCCAGGGCCACGCCCGCCGCGGCCGACTCCATGATGGCGTCGGCGGCGAAGGGCGGCGGCACGATGATGAACGACGCGTCGGCGCGGGTCTCGCGCACCGCATCGGCGACGGTGTCGAAGATGGGCACGCCCAGGTGCTGCTGCCCCCCCTTGCCGGGCACCACGCCGGCGACCACGTTGGTGCCGTACGCCATCATCTGCTCGGTGTGGAACGACCCCTCGCGGCCGGTGATGCCCTGCACCACCACCCGGGTCGATCTGTTGACAAGTACGGCCATAACTCGATGCGCTCCTAGGCGGTGAGCTCGACGATCTTGCGCGCCGCGTCCTGGGCGCTCACGCCCGGCGTGATCCCCGCCTCCTGGAGCAGCTTGCGCCCCTCCTCCTCGCGGGTCCCCGTCATGCGCACCACGATGGGCTTGGTGATCCCCAGCTCGTCGCGCGCCTGGATGATGCCGCGCGCCACCTCGTCGCCGCGGGTGATGCCGCCGAAGATGTTGACGAAGATGCCGCGCACGTCGGGGTCGGTGAGGATCATGTCGAAGGCGTTGCGCACCTTCTCGGCGTCGGCGCCGCCGCCGATGTCGAGGAAATTGTTGGGGTTGCCGCCGCTGGCCTTGACCAGGTCGAGGGTGTTCATGGCCAGGCCGGCGCCGTTGGCGATGCAGCCGATGGTGCCCCCGGGGAGGTGCACGTAGGTCAGGCCGCGCTTCTTGGCCTCGGCCTCGAAGGGGTCGTCGCCGGTGACGCCGTCGTCGCCCATGGCGTCGCGCGCCACCTCGGCGGCGATGTCCTTGTGGCGGTACTCGGCGTTCTCGTCGATCTCCAGCTTGCCGTCGGCGGCGACCAGCTTGCCGTCCGGCGTCAGCACCAGCGGGTTGATCTCGCAGGTCACCGCGTCGAGCTTCAGCGCCAGCGAGTACAGCGTCTGCGCCAGCGGCACGAGCTGCGCCGCGAGACGGCCGCGCTGCTCGTGAAGCGACGGGTCGAAGCGCAGCGCCTCGAAGGCGAGCTGGCGCACCTCATAGGGCTGCGGGCCGCGGAACGGGTCGGGCCAGAGCTTGAGCACCTTCTCCGGCGCCTCGTCGGCGACCTGCTCGATCTCCATGCCGCCCGCGGCGCTGAAGATGAGCACCAGGCGGCGCCGGTCGCGGTCGAGGGTGATGCCGAGGTAGAGCTCGCTGCCGATGTCCAGCCCGGTCTCGCACCAGACGCTGCGCACCGGGTAGCCCTTGATGTCCATGGCGAGGATGCGCTCGGCCTCGCGCCGCGCCTCCTCGGGGGTGTCGACCACGGCGATGCCGCCGGCCTTGCCGCGCCCGCCGATGGGCACCTGGGCCTTGACCGCGATGCGGCCCAGCTCCCGGGCCGCGGCCTCGGCCTCCTCCGGGGTGCGCGCCAGGCGACCCGCGGGGATGGCGATTCCGGCGGCGGCGAACTGCTGCTTGGCCTGGTATTCGAGGAGCTTCACGGAGCGGGAAGTCTACCCGCAGGGGGAGCGCACCCGTGCATGATGCCCGCGCAATGCCCAGCCGCCGCGCCGCCCTGCTCGTCGTCATCGCCTGCAACGTGCTCTGGGCGGGCAGCTACGTCTCCGGCAAGGCCGCGCTCGACCAGGTCCCCTTCGTCACCCTGAACGCGCTGCGCTTCGGCATCGCCTCGATCATCCTCGCCCCCATCGTCTGGCGCGGCCGCCACCTGCTCCCCCGCGACCGCGGCGGACGCCTGCGCCTGCTCGCAATCGCGGGATTCGGCTTCTGCGGCAACAAGGCGCTGGAGTTCCTCGGCCTGTCGCTGACCACCGCCACCGACACCGCCCTGCTCATCACCGCGGAATCACTGGTGACGCTGCTGCTGGCGGTGCTCATCCTCGGCGAGCGGCTGCAGCGGCGCACCGCGATCGCCCTCGGTCTCGGCGGCATCGGCGTCTACGTGATGGTGGAGGGCGGCCTGGCCGTGCCGCACATGCTCCGCGGCGGACAGGGCGTCGGCGACGGCATCGTGGTCGCCTCGCTGGTGCTCGAATCCGTGGCCACGATTGCCGGGGCGCGGCTGATGCGCGGGGGCGCGCCGGTGATCGTCACCGGAGCCGCCGTGATCCTCAGCGAATGCGTGTGGGCGCCCGCCGCGCTGGGCTACGCCCTGCACAGCGGCGCACCGCACCTCAACACGGCGGGATGGATCGGCGTCGCCTATCTCGCCGTGATCACCACGGTGATCGCCTACAGCGGATGGTTCTGGGGGCTGCAGCGGCTCTCCGCGCAGGACGTCACGCCGCTGCTGTTGGTGCAGCCTCTGGCAGGAACTCTGATCGCCGCGGCAGTGCGCGGTGAGCGGCCGGGGGCGAGCACCCTGGCCGGCGGCGCGTGCGTGCTCGCGGGCGTCGCCCTGGTCGCCCTGCGCCGCCAGCGCTCGCCCGCCGAGGAGGAGCGGCAGCTCATGGCCTCCGAGGCACCCTAGCCGCCCCCACATTTCTGTAGACTGCGCCGACCATGCACGCACCCGTGGCCCTCCTCGGCGGCACCGGCAAGCTCGGCCCCGGTCTCGCCATGCGCTTCGCCCGCGCCGGCGTGCCGGTGCTGATCGGCAGCCGCGAGGCGGAGAAGGGCGTCCAGGCCGCCGCCGAGGCGAGCGAGAAGCTGCGCGCGACCGGCGCCGACTTCGCCCCCATCGAGGGCATGGACAACGCCTGGGCCGCCGCGCGCGCCGGTCTCGCGGTGATCACCGTGCCCTACGAGGGACAGGCCGCGATGCTGCCAGGTCTGGCCGAATCACTGCACGGCAAGGTGGTGGTCAGCACCGCGGTGCCGGTGCGCTTCGGGGCGGTCACCGGCCCCGCGTACATCGACGTCCCTGAGGGCTCGGCGGCGCAGCAGGCGGCGGGGCTGCTGCCGGGCTCGCAGGTCACCGCGGCATTCCACTCGGTGAGCAGCGCGACGCTCAAACGCCTGGCCACGCCGCTGGACGAGCACATCCTGGTCACCGGCGACGACGAGGCGGCCAAGCGCGAGACGATGGAGCTGGTGCGCCTGCTCCCCGGCGCGCGCCCCGTCGACGGCGGCCCGCTGCACTGCTCGCGCTACACCGAGCAGCTCACCGTGCTGCTGCTCACCGTCAACGGCATCTACAGGACGCACGCGGGCGTCAAGCTCACCAACCTGCCGCCAGAAGACTCGGCGGGCTGACCGCGCGCTCCGAATGAGCACCGCCGCGCCGCCCCCCGACGCTCCCCGGCCGGCGGTGCGCATCCGCACCCTGGTCATCTCGGCGCTCATCGTGCTCGCCGTCGTGGCGCTGGTCTTCCTGCTCCACGCCGTGCTCGACATCGTGCTGGTGTTCCTGCTCGCCATCGTGGTCGCCGAGGGCATCCGCCCGCTGGTGCGCCGCCTGGAGGGCTGGCGCCTGCCCAAATCCGCGGCGATCCTCTGCGTCTACGTGGTGATCCTCGGCGTGCTCGCCCTGCTGGTGGTGCTGCTGGTGCAGCCGCTGGTGTCGCAGGCGCAGCAGCTGGTCAACGACTTCCCCCACTACCAGAACCAGCTGCAGACCTTCATCAACGACCTGCAGTCCAAGCTGCACCTGTCGGGCAACTTCAACACCCAGATCGGCAGCGCGCTGGGCACCGCCAAGGACGTGCTGCTGGCCATCGGCAGCACCGTGGCCACAGTTCTGGTCGACTTTGTCATCGTGCTGGTGCTCGCCTTCCTCTGGCTGACCACCAGCGACCGGCTCAAGGCGTTCGTCGTCGACCTGGTGCCGCCGGCGCGCCAGCCGCTCGCCGCCGACGTGATCGCCGACATGGGCACGCGCATCGGCGGCTACCTGCGCGGCGTGGTCATCAACATGGTGGTGATCGGCCTGCTCGCCGGCGGCGCGGTGGCGGCGCTGCGGCTGCCCAGCCCGGTGCTGCTGGGCATCTTCGCCGGTGTCATGGAGGCGATCCCCATCTTCGGGCCGTTCCTCGGCGCCGCGCCCGCGGTGCTGCTCGGCTTCACCGTGTCGCCGCTGTACCCGCTGCTGGTGGCGGGTGTGTTCCTGGTCATCCAGCAGGTGGAGAGCAACACGCTGGTACCGGTGGTGATGAACCGCGTCGTCGCCCTGCCGCCGCTGACCGTGGTGCTCGCCCTGCTGGTCGGCGGTGCGCTGCAGGGTGTGCCCGGTGCGCTGCTGGCGGTGCCGGTCGCGGCGGCGATCCAGGTGCTGGTGCTGCGGGTGGTGGTGCCGATGCTCCACGCCGCGCAGGGACGCACGCTGCTGGCCGAGACGGAGATGCGCGTGCACGAGAAGCCCGCGCCGGGCCCGCACCAGTCGTGGCGGCACCGTTTCGAGCGCTTCGTGCGGCGACGCTGAGGGCGGCCCGCCACCTCATGACGCACCGCGTCGTGACGCGGGCCGGGGCGGCGCGGGACAATGCCCGTCCCGGGGGTAGCCGGACCGTCGAGGAGGAGCTTGCACTGTGGAGATCGCGCTCACGCCACTGGAATTCGCGCGACGGGCGCGCCGGCTCTACTCCCGGCGCGAGGCGGTCGTCGACCGTGAGCTGCGCCTCACCTACGAGCAGTTCTTCCACCGCTGCGACCGCTGGTCGGCGGCGCTGCAGGAGCTGGGCGTGCGCCTGGGCGACCGCGTCGCCTACATCGCGCCCAACACCCACGCGCAGCTGGAGTCCTTCTACGCGGTGCCGCAGATCGGCGCGGTGCTCGTGCCGATCAACTACCGGCTGACGCCTGACGACTTCGCGTACATCCTCAACCACAGCGGCGCCAAGGTGGTGTGCGCGCACGCCGATCACCTGGACCAGGTCGACTCGATTCGCGACCGGCTGCACGGCGTCGAGCACTTCGTCGCCCTGGAGGGCGAGGCGCCCGGGTGGATCGACTACGAGCAGCGGCTGGCGCTCGCGGCCGACGAGTTCACCCGTCCCGACATCCTCGAGACCGACCTGCTCTCCATCAACTACACCAGCGGCACCACGGCGCGTCCCAAGGGCGTGATGATCACCCACCGCAACGCCTACATCAACACCGTGGGCACGCTGATCCATCTGCATCTCGGCGTCGACGACCGCTACCTGTGGACGCTGCCGATGTTCCACGCCAACGGCTGGACATTCGTGTGGACGGTGACCGCCGCGGGCGCGACCCACGTCTGCCTGCCACGCGTCGAGCCCGCGCGCGTCTATGAGCTGATCCGCGAGGAGCGCATCACCTGGATGTGCGCCGCGCCGACGGTGCTGATATCGCTCGCCAGTGCACCGGAGTCGATGCGCGAGGGTGCGCCGCGCGGCGTGCACGTCGTCACCGCGGGCGCGCCACCGGCGGCGGCGACCATCGAGCGCCTGGAGGGCGAGCTGGGCTGGGACGTGACTCAGGTCTATGGCCTCACGGAGACCGCGCCGTTCATCACGGTCTGCGAGCCGCGCCCCGAGCACCGCTCACTTGGATTGCAGGAGCGCGCAACCGTCAAGGCGCGCCAGGGAGTCGAGCTGATCACGTCCGGCGAGCTGCGCGTGGTCGGTGGCGACGGCGCCGAGGTCGCCTGGGACGGGCAGTCGCTGGGCGAGATCGTGGTGCGCGGCAACGTGGTGATGAAGGGCTACTACGACGACCCCGAGGCCACCGAGCGCGCCATGGGCGACGGGTGGTTCCACTCCGGCGACGCCGCCGTCGTCCATCCCGACGGCTACGTCGAGATTCGCGACCGCATCAAGGACGTGATCATCTCCGGCGGCGAGAACATCTCGTCGGTCGAGGTCGAGGGCGTGCTGCTGCGCCATCCCGCGGTGCGGGAGGTTGCCATCGTCGGGCTGCCGCACGAGAAGTGGGGGGAGGCGCCGTATGCCTTCGTGGTGCTGCAGCCCGGCGCCACCGCGTCGGAGGACGACATCATCCAGTTCGCCCGCGCCGGGCTCGCGCACTTCAAGGCGCCGAAGGGTGTCAGCTTCGTCGACGAGCTGCCCAAGACGGCCACGGGGAAGATCCAGAAGTTCGTGCTGCGCAAGGGAGCGCCGGCGATCGCCGCGCAGTAGCTACCCCGCGCTGCCGTAGGGCTGACCTCACCTACCCCGCGCTGCCGTAGAACGGCGCGTCGCCGAACGTGAAGACGCCGCCGTCCGCAGCGACCAGCCAGTAGCCCCCGCCGTCCGGAGTCGAGGCGATGGCGGTGATGGCGCGGTTCAACGGCCTGGCGCCCAGTGAGCCATAACCAACCGCATTGCCGAAGGTGAACACGCCGCCGTCCGCGGCGACCAGCCAGTACCCGCCGCCCGACGCGGTGCGCGCCATGCCCACCACGGGTTGGTTGAGCCGCACGCCGCCGGTCGAGCCGAGGAACTGGGCGTCGCCGAAGCAGAAGACGCCGCCATCGGAGGCGACCAGCCAGTAGCCGCGGCCCGACGCGGTGGCGGCCATGCCGACGATGGGCTGGTTGAGCCGCACGCCGCCGGTCGAGCCGAGGAAGTGGGCGTCGCCGAAGGTGAAGATGCCCCCGTCCGCGGCGACCAGCCAGTAGCCTCGCCCCGTGGGCGTGGCCGCGATGCCCACCACGGGCTGGTTGAGCCGCACGCTCCCCTCCGAGCCATAGAACTGCGCGTCACCGAGGGTGAAGACGCCGCCGTCTGCCGCGGTGAGCCACATGCCCTTCGCGGACGGCGTGCGCGCGGCGCTGAGGATGGCCCGGTTGAGGTGCTGGCCGTTGAGCGACCCGGGCGAGGTGGCGTCGCCGAACGCCGCGGCGGAGCCGTCGGACGCGGGCAGCAGGTACCCCTTGGCGTCGTTGGTCGGGGCGATGCCGGTGTAGCCGGAGCGCACCACCACCGCCATCTTTCCGAAGGAGGCGAAGGAGTTCTCGAACTTCGCCATGTCGATGGTGAACTGGCTGCCGTTGCCGGGATCGCCCAGGGTCACCGTGCCGTCGTCGAAGTTGACGCCGACCAGGGCCATGGCGTGCTCGCCGACGCTGTAGGGAACGCTGCGCCCGTCCCACGCCGTCCAGGTGCGCAGCGAGGTCGTGCCGAGGTGGTTGACCACCCACACCACCACCGGGTTGCCGTTCATCACCTGCTGGTACAGCGTCTGCGGGTCGACGCCCGACATCGCCGTGGCCGACGCGCCGGCCAGCCCCGCGGCGAAGGCGATCGGCGGCGCGTACACGCCGTAGCCGGTGTAGCCGGGCTCGCTGCCGTTGACGTTGCCGACGAAGGTCGCGTACGGATCGCCCCACTGCACGACGTTGCCACCCTGCATGACCGGGCCACGCAGATCGGCGCCGATGGCGTTGAGGATCCAGTCCTCCGACACGTCGATGCCCTTGGCCGCCAGCGCGATGCGCAGCGCCGCCGCCTCGCAGGACAGCGAGTGCTGCTGCTGGAGCACCGGCGCGGCGATGCGGTTGCTCGCGGCCTGGGCGGGAAGCGCGCCGCCGACCACACCGGCCAGCGCGAGCAGCGACGCCGCCAACAGCGGGCGGAAGTGGCGGCCGCGGAATGCGCAGATCATGTCGGGAGGGCTCCGGGGCGGGGTGACTCCAGTATGCGAGCCGGGACCGCGCCCGTCACATCGGTTGCCGGGTTTTCACCACAACGTGCCCGAACTGCGCGAGCGCAGGCCTCAGCCGCGCGCGCTCAGCTCGGCGATGCGCCGCAGGGTCGCCCGCGCCGCGTGGCGCTGGCCCGAGCCGAAGAGCAGCACGTCGAGCAGCCCACCGGCACGGCCGAAGGCGCTCAGCGTGCCCTCGGCCTCGCTCGACACGGTGACCTGGGTCGCCCCGGAGCCGTGCGCGGCCAGGCGCAGCGTGGTCCGCACCGCGGGCGCGCCATCGGTGACGGTGCTCAGCTCCGCGCCCGGCTGCAGCGACTCCACGGTCGCCGACAGCGAGCGCTCGCCCTGACGGTCGCGCACCGTCGTCGACACCACCGCGCCCACCACCGGCGGGTCCGGCGACACGCTGCGCGCCACCACCCCGCGCGCCGGATCGGGGGTGCGCAGCAGGTCGAGGCAGGCGGCGTACACGGTATCGACCGGCCGGTCCACAACCGCACGGCGCACCACGCGGCGCATCAGTGCCATGACGCCACATCATGCCGCAGCGGCCCATGCCCGCCCGGCTGTCCCACCCATGTGATAGTATCGGTAACACTTTTGATGCTGATGGCTGTGGTGAACCCCCCGCGGGCGGCCCAGCGGGACACCGGCCAGGTGCAGCGCACCCGGCCGGGCGCGCCTCCCAAGCCCCCCGCCGCCCCCCGACACCTGCACGGCGCCGACGCCCTCCGCGCCGTGGCCGCCGTGGCCGTGATCGTCATCCATGCGTCCTACTGGCCGCTGCAGAACCGCGGGGTCGACCGCGCCGTGTGGAGCTCGGTCACGCTGCTTGCTCGCTTCGCCGTGCCCGCCTTCGTCATCCTCACCGGGCTGGTGCTCGGCTTCCGCTACGGCGACCAGCGCCTCGGCGGCGCCTTCCTGCTCCGCCGCGCCCGGCGCAGCCTGCTGCCCTGGCTGATCTGGGTGCCCGTCTTCTGCGTCGCCGATCTGCTCTGGCTGAACGACCTCTCGCCCACCTGGCCGGCCGTGCGCGACTGGCTGGCCGGGGGCGCGGGGCATCTCTACTTCCTGGTCCTGGTCCCCCAGCTCTACGTCCTGCTGCTCGCCTGGCCCGCGCGACGCCGCCCGCTGGTGCTGCTCACCGCGGCGGCGCTGGCGCTGCAGGTGGCGCTCTCACTGGTGCGCCTGTATGTCCCCATTGGCACCGGCGGGGTGGCCCACCGGCTCCTGCTCGACCACGGCTACGAGCTGTTCCCCTTCTGGATCGGCTACTTCGCCCTGGGCGTGCTGGCCGGGCGATGGCTGCGGGAGCGCGACGGCCGTGGACTGCCCGCCTGGCCGTTCCTCGCCGCCGTGCCCGCGACCGGCGCGCTGCTGCTGGCCGTCGACGTGCGCGGCGCCGCCAACGCGGCCTACGCGCAGGGCACCGGCGCCTTCCTCACCCCGCTGCTGCTGCCGTTCGCGGTGGCCGTGGGCGGCGCGGTGATCTTCGGCGCGCCGCGCCTGCTCAGGCGCACGCCCCGGCTGCGCGCCGCCAGCGACGCGCTGAGCCGGCACTCGCTGGGCGTGTACATCGTCCATCCGCTGCTGCTCGCATTGCTGGGACGCCTGCTCCGGCACGCGCTGCAGACCCACCTGCCCTGGTCGATCGCGGCGTTCCTCGGCATCGTCGCCGGCAGCCTGGCCGGGGCCCTGCTGTTCTGCACACTTCTGGCACGAACTCCGCTGGCCGTGGCCATCGGCGAATCGCGGCGGCGCCGCCACCAGCCGGAGCGCGTGCTTCTCGGTCGCCGCGCCGTCTGACCGCGGGTCAGGCCTTGATGGTGCTGACCACCCAGAAGTCGCTGGCGAGCTGGTGGTCCATGACGTACTCGTAGGGCATGTAGAAGTAGCCGTGGTCGGCGTTGTCCGGACCCCACGAGTTGCGCACCACGAACTGGCCCTTGCCGTCGTCGTAGCCCACCGCGAGCACCGCGTGGCCACCGACCGGCTGGTCGTTGGCGGAGGGCAGCGGGGTGACCACCGCCTGCTTGCCGTCCGGCCCCCAGAACGACTGGAACACGCTGATGCCGAAGACGAACGGGTAGCCGCCGGCCAGGCAGCCCTTCATCTGCGAGAGCACCTGGGTGACGCGGTGGTAGGCGATCGCGGTGTGCTGTGTGGCGTCGGTGTAGCACTGCGCGGTCGGCTTCTCGGCGGCGCGTGAGCCGGGCGGGAAGGCGCCGCCGTCGGAGGCGGCGGGCGTGGCGTCGTAGGGCCACTCGTCCTCGGGACAGACGCCCTGCTGGGCGACGCTCTTGATGCCATCGCGGATCTGCGCGCCGGCGTCGAAGGCGACGTGCCCCTCCATGGCGCGCTCGTTGTAGTAGATGAACAGCCGCGAGGGCACGAAGTCGGGCGCCTCGTTCCCCTTGCGGCGGTCGAACTGCACCGCGGCGGCGATGGCGTTGGCGGTGCAGCTGCCGATCTGGCCCTGGTCGTACACCGGCGGACACTGTGGGCGCAGGTCGGCGGTGGCCGGCAGTGCCTTGAGCAGGTTCACCGGCGCCGAGAACATCAGGTCGCGCGGATCGGGGAGATCGCGAACCCAGCCGAGTCCCTGGATGCGTCGTTGCTGTTCCGCCATCGGCGTGCTCCCGTCAAACACCCCGCGCCTGGCCCAGACGCTCAGGGAGGCGCCAGTATAGGACGGGTCCGCGCGGCGCGCTAGAGGGGGATGTTGCCGTGCTTGCGCTGCGGGCGCTCGACCTGCTTGTCGAGGCTCATGGTCAGCGCCCGGATCAGCACCTCGCGGGTCTGCTTGGGCTCGATGACGTCGTCGACGTAGCCGCGCTCGGCCGCGTAGTAGGGATTGGCGAACTGCTCCTTGTAGGACTCGATCAGCTCGGCCGCCCGCTGCGCCGGATTGGCCGACGCCGCGATCTCCCGCTTGAAGATGACATTGACCGCGCCCTGCGGGCCCATCACCGCGATCTCCGCGGTCGGCCAGGCGACGTTGTAGTCGGCGCGGATGTGCTTGCTGCACATGACGTCGTAGGCGCCGCCGTAGGCCTTGCGGGTGATCACCGTCAGCTTGGGCACGGTGGCCTCGCAATACGCGTAGAGCAGCTTGGCGCCGTGGCGGATGATGCCGCCGTACTCCTGGTCGGTGCCGGGCAAAAAGCCGGGCACGTCGACGAACGTCACCAGGGGGATGTTGAAGGCGTCGCAGAAGCGCACGAAGCGCGCCGCCTTGATCGAGGCCTCGATGTCGAGCGCGCCGGCCAGCACGCGCGGCTGGTTGCCGACCACGCCGACCGAATGCCCGTCGAGCCGCGCGAACCCGGTGATGATGTTGGCCGCGTGGTACGGCATGACTTCGAGGAAGCGTCCCTCGTCGACGACGTGGGTGATCACCGAGCGCATGTCGTAGGGCTGGTTGGGGTTGTCGGGGATGATCGACTGCAGCTCGACGTCGGCGCGATGGGGGTCGTCGAGCGTCGGCCGGTGCGGCGGCTTCTGCCTGTTGTTGCTGGGCAGGAAGCTGAGCAGCTCGCGGATCTGCGCGAAGGACTCGTCCTCGGTGTCGGCGAGGAAGTGGGCCACGCCGCTGCGCTGGTTGTGCACGTCGGCGCCGCCGAGGTCCTCGAAGGTCACCTGCTCGCCGGTGGTCACCTTGATGACGTCGGGACCGGTGATGAACATGTAGCCGACCTTGCGCACCATGCAGATGAAGTCGGTCATCGCCGGCGAGTACACCGCGCCGCCGGTGCAGGGCCCGACGATCAGCGAGATCTGCGGGATCACGCCGCTGGACTCGACGTTGCGGTAGAAGATCTCCGCGTAGCCGGCGAGCGAGACGACGCCCTCCTGGATGCGCGCGCCGCCGGAGTCGTTGATGCCGATGCACGGCGACCCGGTGCGCACCGCCAGGTCCATGATCTTGGTCACCTTCTCGGCGAACACCTCGCCCAGCGAGCCGCCGAAGACGCTGGCGTCGTGGGAGAAGACGAAGATCTGCCGGCCGTCGACGGTGCCCCAGCCGGTGACCACGCCGTCGCCGCGGATCTTCTTCTCCTCCATGCCGAAGTTGCTGTTGCGGTGCACGGCGAAGGCGTCCATCTCGGTGAACGAGCCGGGGTCGAGGAGGCGCTCGATGCGCTCGCGCGCGGTCAGCTTGCCCTTGCGGTGCTGCGACTTCTCGGCCGCGCCGCCGCGGTGCACGGCGTCGTAGCGCCGCTTGCGGAGCAGGTTGATCTTGCGCTCGGTGACGCTGCCGGGAATGCCCGCCGCCTTGCCGTTGCTCGCTCCCGCGGCGGCCTGGCGAAGCTCCCCGGCGCTCAGCTTGGGACGGTCTCCGGCTCCCGCGGGCGGGATGCCGGGCTTGGTGGGACGGGCCATCGCGGCCAAGCGTAGCGGAGCAGGCGGCGAGCCGGTCGCGCCAGCCGCCTGCGCGGCGCGCCCATGGGGCGGGCGCGGCCGGGTCACTGCGACCCGGCACGCGCCGTGCCCCTGGTTGGAGGGGAGTTGCGGAGCTAGTCCTGCGAGCTGGGCTGGCCGGTGCTCGGGTCGAGGATCAGCCGGCCCTCGCTGGGGTTGTTCATGTCGAACAGGTTGAGCAGGGTGCCGGCGTTGGCGTCCCAGCTGCCGCTGCCGATGCGGCCGAGCGACCAGTTGTCCTCGATGAATCGGGTGATCGAGGACTGGTCGGTGGTGCTGTGGTCGACCGAGTTCTGCTTGGCGAACGGCGAGATCACCAGCAGGGGCAGGCGCGGGCCGAAGCCGCAGCGGGTCTGCTCGGCGGCGCCGGTGGAGCTGGTGGGCACCTGGTGGGCGTTGCCGCACTGCCCGGCGGCGGTCAGGGTGTCGAGCTGGGTCTGCGAGCCGATCATCACCGGCGCCATGACGTGGTCGTACCAGCCGTCGGAGTCGTCGTAGGAGATGACCACGGCGGTGTCCTTCCACGAGCTGCTCTGCTGCAGCTTGTTGATGCTGTCGACCAGGAAGGTCTGCTCGTCGAGCGGGTTGGAGTAGCCGGCGTGGCCGTCCTGGTAGCGCGGCGCCTTGAGGAAGCTGACCGCGGGCATGCTGCCGTTGTCCACCGAGGCCCAGAAGTCGGAGAGGTCGTACTGGTGGTTGGCCTGGTCCTGGGCGCCGATCCTGTCGATCGAGGTCGGCGGCAGGTGCTGCGGGTTGGCCGTCGAGGCGTAGTACTGGAAGGGCTGGTGGTGGGCGCTGTAGTCCTTGACCACGGCGCCGGTCACCGGGCTGGTGTGGGTGCCGGTGCAGACCTGGCCGAGGTTGTCGCTGCTCGGCTGGCCGGGCACATAGCCGGGGCTGGCGAAACCGCCCTCGAACCAGCCCCAGGTGACGTTCTGGGTGTTGAGCAGGTCGCCGACGTTCTTGCCACCAACGGCAGCAACACCGGTGCCCGAGCAGGTGTCGAACATCGGGTCGGGGTCACCGTAGACGGTGCCCGCGCCCTGCGGCTGCGGCTGCCCGGGGGTGGCCGGCTGCGTGGTCTTGGCGCCGCAGGCTGGCTGGGTGCCATTGACGCTGTCCTGCGCGCCGCAGGTCGCACCGTACGTGTTGCCGGCCACCAGGTTGAGCACGCCTGGGGTCGAGGGGCCGTAGCCGGTGCCGTACGAGTTGTCGCTCATGGCGAAGTGCTGCGCATAGTTCCAGAGCGCGGTGACGGTGTTGCCGTCGTAGTAGTCCATCACCGCCATGTTGCCCGGCGTGGCCGCGCCGCCCAGGCACTGGCCCAGCGTGTTGCCGGTGCTGCTGCTGGAGTTCTCCACGAACTTGTCCATGGCGCCGTGGTCGGCGGCGCTCTGCTCGGGCGTGTAGTCGTGGTTCATGTCGCAGGTGTGCGCCTGGCTGCGGCTGAGGCGCTGCGGGTTGGCGCTGTTGGGGTTGCTGCTCAGCAGCGCCGGGCTCAGCCCGTTGACCGACGGCGTCCCGCTCTTGGCGGTGAAGCCCGGCTCAGCCTGCGGGTTGAGCGCGTTGGGGTAGGTGCCGAAGTAGTGGTCGAAGGAGACGTTCTCCTGGAAGATCACCACCAGGTGCTTGATCGGCGTGGTGGTGGCGAGCGCGGTGGCGGGGTCGTTGGCCTTGGCCCCCGCGGTCGAGGGCATCACCGCCGCGACGGCGACGGCGCCGACGGCGGCCGCGATGGACAGCGTTCGACGATGGTTCACGAGTGTGACTGGCCTCCATTCCATTCCTGCGGTTGGACTGCTCAGCCATGCTGCCGGGGTGGACATTGGCAACGCGGTAAGGCGCGCTTAAGGGCTGGCGAGCGACGGGTCAGAACGGCCCCGCGCTGAAGGCGAAGTCGAGACCCTGGCCGGCGCGCGTCGAGGTGGTGCCGCCGCCCGGCGTCGCGGTGAGGATGTCGAGGCCGCACGGACCGGAGGGGAAGGCGCCCGTGCCGGGCTGGTAGTCGCACGCCGCGACGGCGACCAATCCCGGACCAGGCAGCGGCTGCGCCCACTGGGGCACGGTCTGACCGTCGCTGCGCGACCACACGACGCGCCCCGTGCGCCAGTCGAGGAGCTGGATGCCCGGGACCCGGCTGAGCGTCGTCCCCGAGCTCGCCGCGTCGAGCGCGACCACCAGCGCCGCGCCGTCACCGCTGAACCCCACCGGCCACCCGCTCGTCGCCAGGCGCACGACGGCACCGGTCGCCACCGAGACCACCACCGGGTGCCGAGCGGTATCGACGTAGGCGAAGACCTGCCCGTCCGGCGATGCCACCGGCGATCCGGCGCAGTCGCCGCTGCAGATCGCCCGCTGCGCCGGGGCGCCGCCGGCATGGAGGTCGAGCTGCATCACCTCGTTGGCGACGCCCTGCATGGTGGTCGAGAGCAGCACGTCGGCGCGCATCTCGTTCGCGCTGCAGCTCAGCAGCGACGGCGATTCGCTCGACTCCGCGTCCGTGGTGGGAAGGCGCGCGCTGCCCCACAGGATGCCGTCGAGGCCGAGCAGGTCGACCTGGACGCCGTTGGCGGCCGCCAGGGGCGACATGTGGCAGAGATGCCGGCCGTCGTCGGCCCACACCGTCTGCCCGCCGAAGGGCATCTGTCCCAGCCAGCTCCCGCTCGCCGCGTACACGTCGCGGTCGACCAGCAGCGTGCGGCCGTCGGGCGACCCGGCCACCGCCGGCTGCTGGGCCGCGCGGCCGCCGTCGCTGGTGGCCGGCAGCGCGATGGTGCCGCGGTCGCGTCCCGACCAGTCGACGGCGTGGAGGGTGTACGGCGGCCCGAGCGTCCCATCCCAGTTGGCCCAGTAGACGACGTCGACACCGGCGGGGACGGTCGACGGCAGGTCCGGGTGCGGCCTGGCGACCGGCAGCGGCGCGACGGTCGGCACCGGCGCGACCGCGACGACGTGCGGCGCGCGAAGCTGCTTGACGGCCACCGCCGCCGCCACCCCGATTGCGGGCACCAGCGCGAGCGCGACGGCGACCTGGAGCGGCCCGATGCGTCGAGGGCCGTCGGGATCGCCGCCGTGGTTCGCAGCCATTGGCCTACCGTCGCCGTGCCGGAGGGTGACGCCCGCCGCGCGAAGCGCGCGCCTCAGAACAGCGCGCTGGGCCGGTATACCCCAAAGACGCCGCGCAGGGTGTTGCTCACCTCGCCGACCGTGGCGTAGTGGGACAGGGCGTCGCGCATGGGTGGGAGCAGGTTGTCGGTGCCCTCGGCGGCGCCGTGCAGTGCGGCGAGGGCGCGGTCCACGGCGGCCTGGTCGCGTCCGGCGCGCACCTCCTGGACCCGGCGCACCTGCTCGGCCTCCAGCTCGGCGGCGACGCGGAGGATCTCGACCTCCTGCTGCGAGGTCTCGGCGAACCGGTTGACGCCGACCACGATGCGCTCACCGCGCTCGACGAGCTGCTGGTGGCGGTAGGCGGAGTCCTGGATCTCGCGCTGGTAGAAGCCCTGCTCGATGGCGCGCACCGCGCCGCCCAGGCCGTCGACGCGGTTCATCAGCGTGCGCGAGGCGGCGACCAGCTGCGCGGTCAGCGACTCGACGAGATAGGAGCCGCCCATGGGGTCGGCGACGTTGCCCGCGTTGGCCTCGTAGGCGATGTACTGCTGGGTGCGCAGGGCGATCTCGGCGGCCTGCTCGGTGGGCAGCGCGAGCGCCTCGTCGTAGGAATTGGTGTGCAGAGATTGCGTGCCCCCGGCCACGGCGGCGAGCGCCTGGATGGCGACGCGAACCACGTTGTTGAGCGGCTGCTGCGCGGTGAGCGTGGCGCCGCTGGTCTGGGCGTGGAAGCGCAGCATCTGGGAGCGCGGGTCGCGGGCGCCGAAGCGGTCGCGCATCACCTCGGCCCAGATGGCGCGGGCGGCGCGGAACTTGGCGACCTCCTCGAAGAAGTCGTTGCTGACGTTGAAGAAGAAGCTGAGCCGCGGAGCGAACTTGTCGACCGCCAACCCCGCGTCGACGGCGGCCTGAACGTAGGCGATGCCGTTGGCCAGGGTGAAGGCGATCTCCTGCGGCGCCGTCGCCCCCGCCTCGCGGATGTGGTAGCCGCTGATGGAGATGGTGTTCCAGCGCGGCAGCTTCTCGGCGCAGTAGGCGAAGGTGTCGGTGACCAGGCGCATCGACGGGCGCGGCGGGAAGATGTAGGTGCCGCGCGCCGCGTACTCCTTGAGGATGTCGTTCTGGATGGTGCCGCCGAGCAGCGTGGTGTCGATGCCCTTGCGCTCGGCCGCCAATTCGTAGAGCAGCAGCAGGATCGAGGCGGGCGCGTTGATGGTCATCGACGTGGTGACCTTGTCCTGGGGGATGCCGTCGACCAGCAATTCCATGTCGGCCAGCGAGTCGATGGCGACGCCGACCTTGCCGACCTCGCCGCGCGCCATCGGGTCGTCGGAGTCGTAGCCCATCTGGGTGGGCAGGTCGAACGCTGTGGACAGACCGGTCTGTCCGGCGCGGAGCAGGTAGTGGAAGCGCTGGTTGGTCTGCTCGGCGCTGCCGAAGCCGGCGTACTGGCGCATCGTCCAGAGGCGCGAGCGGTAGCCGTCGGCGCGCACGCCGCGGACGAAGGGGTACGAGCCGGGCGCGGGCTGCTCTGGGGGCGCGGTCGCGGCGGTGTAGAAGGGCTCCAGGGGGAGGCCGGATTCGCTCTCCACCGGCGGCCCGTCGTCGCCCTCGGGCCGCGGCGTGGCCGCCGGCTTGGAGGGCTCGGACACCGTGGCCATCAGTGCGCCCCGGCCGCCTCGGGGTCCTCCTGGCAGAGCTCGGTGAGCACGCCCGCGGCCGCCTTGGGGTGGACGAAGGCGACCAGCCGTCCCCCCGCGCCCTTGCGCGGCGCGGTGTCGAGGAGCTGGGTGCCGTCGGCGGCGAGGCGGTCGAGCGCGTCCTGCACGTCGCTCACCCCGTAGGCGACGTGGTGGATGCCGCCGCCGCGCTTCTCCAGGAACCGGGCGATCTTCGAATCCGGCCCGAGCGAGCCGAGCAGCTCGATGCGCGACTCGCCGACCTCGAACATCACCGTCTCGACGCCATCGGACTCGACCACCTCGCGATGCGAGGGCTGGACGCCGAAGAGGTGCGCGTAGGCGGCCGCGGCGGCGTCGAGGTCGGGCACGGCGATGCCGATGTGGTCGATCTTGTCCAGCATGCCGCCGAGTATAGGAAGCTGAGGCGATGCGCTGAGCTCAGTCGAGCAGGGACAGGGCGCTGCGGCAGTCGTCGGGCATGTCGCCGCGCAGGCTGTGGAACGACCAGATGCCGCGCTTCTCGCTGCGCACGAACCCGGCCTCGCGCAGCTTGGCGAGGTGGTGCGAGATGGTCGGCTGGGACTGTTCGAAGGCGCCGGTGAAGTCGCAGACGCAGATCGCCCCGGGGGCCTCGCGGAGCATGCGCAGCATCTGCACGCGGGTGGGGTCGGCGAGGGCGCGGAAGACGGTGGCCAGGGCCTCGGCGCGCTCGGGCCGGAGCGGGACGTCGACGGGCACGCAGCAGCCGCGGGTGCGGACGGCGGACAGGGCAGCGGCGGGAGCGGCGGTGGCGGCCATGGGCTGGGCACCATGGTAGCGATTGACGTCCGTCGATGCGTCGTCCACGGAACCGTCATGCCACTCTCAGCGCGGTTTCAGGCTCCGGTTATGGCTCGCGGGCGACACTGGGCCCGGCCCAAGCCATCCACACCTGAAAAGGACCCTCACACCGATGTTGTTCACACCACTCCGCAAGGCGCTGATCGCCGGGGCGGGCATCTTCGTCGTCGGCGGCGTCGTGGCGGGCGTCGGCGTCCACGCGGCGACGACCGGCGGCGCCACGCTGACCGCCTCCACCTCCACGCCCAGCCCCTCGGCCTCGCCCGGCGCGGGCAGCAAGGTCTGCCGCCCGAACCAGGGCGCCGGCTTCGGCCCGGCCCGGCAGGTGCTCTCGATCGCCGTGAGCGTGACCGGCCAGACCCGGCAGCAGATCCTCGACCAGCTCCGCGCCGGCAAGACCCTCGACCAGATCGCGGGCAGCAAGGCGCCGGCCATCGAGTCGCAGGCGCTGGCCAAGCTCAAGACTGCGCTGGACAAGCGTGTGTCGGCGGGCAAGCTCGACGCGGCCAAGGAGCAGACGATGCTCGACAGGGCCAAGACGGCGCTGGAGAAGGCGATGTCGTCGGACCTGAGCGGCAAGCTGCGGGCGCCGGGCGCCGGGTGCGCGCCGCGTGGCCGCGGCCTGGGCCACGGGCACGGGCATGGGCACGGCGGGCCGAACAGCCCGGCGCCCTCGCCGGCGGCCACTCCCGCCGCCTAGCCCACCCTTCGCGCCTCATACGGGCCCCGCGCCGCTCACCGCTTCGAGCGGCGACGGGGCCCGTGCTGGTTCCGGCCGCGTCGCGCCTTGATCACCGGGCAGGGCGGGCGCGCGGGGCGGTGCTACGTTCGCGGCACCGATGACCCGACCCTCCCGGGCCGCGCTGCTCGCCTCCGGCATCGGCGCGGCGCTGCTGCTCACCTACGTCCTGCTGTGGCTGGGTCTGTCGCGCCTCGACCTGGGGCGGAGCGACTTCACCCCGACGTACGTGGGCGCCACGCTGCTGCGCCAGGGGCACAGGGCGCAGCTCTACGACGAGACGGTGCAGGCGCCGCTGCACGCGAGCCTGCTGGCGCCCGGTGACCGCGAGGGCAACCTGCCGTTCGTCAACCCGCCGGGGGCGGCGCTGCTGGCCCTGCCGGTGACGGCGCTCGACCTCCCCAGCGCCTACCGGGTGTGGTCGCTGCTGCAGCTCGTGCTTGTCGGACTGGGCGTGGCCGCGGCGGTGCGGGCCGCGCCGTGGCCGTCGCGGACGCCGCGCGAGGCGCGCTTCGCGGCCTGGGCGTTGGCCACCGCGGGCGCCGGCGCAGCGAGCACGTTGCTGCTCGGGCAGTGGGACGGGCTGCTCACCCTCGGCGTGGGCATGGCCTACTGGTCGTGGCGGCGGGATCGGGCGGTGGCGGCGGGCGCCTGGCTGGCGGCGGTGGCGGTGATCGCCAAGCCGCACCTGTTCTTCGGCGTCGCGGCCTTCCTCATATGGCGTCGCGACCGGCGCGCCCTGCTCGGCGCCGCGGGCGCGGTGGTGGCGCTGGCGGCGGTGTCGCTGGCGCTGGTCGGACCGCAGGGCGTGGCCGGTTTCGCCCGCATCAGCCTGGGCGGCGCCGACCGCTGGCCGCTCGCCGAGCTGCTCGGCTTCTCGGGACTCTTCGGGTCGTGGCTGGGCAACACCGCCGCGGCGCACGCCCTGGCGGCGGTCGGCAGCGTCGCCGCCGTGGCCATGTGCGGCGTGCTCGGCGCGCGATCTCGCGACCCGCTGAAGTTCGAGACAGCACTGGCAGGAACCATGGCGCTCACCCTGGTCGCCTCGCCGCACCTGCTCGGCCACGACCTCATCCTGCTCGCCCCCGCCGCCGCGTGGATGCTGGCCCGAGCAGCCGCGAGCGACGGCGCGGCGCGCTGGCCCGGTCCGCAGTCGCTGCGCGTCCTCGCCCTGTGGCTGGTGCTCTACGTCGCCGCCCTGCTCGACTTCGGCAACGGACGTCCCGCGCCACCGGGACGGCTGGTGCCGCTGGTGCTCGTCGTCGCGGGCGTGCTCGCCCTGCGTGCACTGGTGCCGCGGTGCGCGGCACTCGCCTACTCGGGCAGGGGCAGCGGGGTGGGTGGGGTGGTCGACCAGTCGTAGAAGCCGCGGCCGGCCTTGCGGCCGAGGCGGCCATCCGCGACCAGCTTCTCCAGCAGCTCCACGGTGGCGCGGTCGCCGGGATCACCGGCGCGCTCGGCGCGGTCGCGGCGGACGTTGAGGACGGTGTCGAGGCCGCTGAAGTCGGCGAGCATGAAGGGGCCCATCGGCCAGTTGAGGCCGGCCTTGACCGCAACGTCGATGTCGGCGAAGGAGGCGAAGCCGCCGGTGAGCAGGGTGAACGCCTCGCGGGAAGCGGCGCCGAGGACGCGGTTGACCACGAAGCCGTCGATCTCGCGCTCGATGACCACGGGCTTGCGGCCCATGCGCAACGACCAGTCGACGGCGTCGCGCACCGTCTCGTCGGAGGTCTGCGGGTTGCGCACCACCTCGCAGACGTCCATCACCAGCACGGGATGGAAGAAGTGCATGTTGCAGACGCGCTCGGGACGGCGCGTCGCCGAGGCCAGGCGGCTGCTGACGATGGTGCTGCTGTTGGTGGCGATGCCCGCGCCCTCGGCGAGGTAGCGGTCCAGCTCGGAGAAGGCCTGGCGCTTGGCCTCGACCTGCTCGACGATGGCCTCGATGGCCCACGCGCACGCGGGCGCCACCGCGGGAAGGTCGGAGGAGGTCTGCACGCGCGCCAGCGCGGCCTCGGCCTCGGCGGCCTCCATCCTGCCTTTGCTGACACGGCTTTCCAGCAGCCGCCGGTTCTGCGCGACGCCGCGTTCGAGCTGCTCGGCCGACACGTCGACCAGGCTCACCGCGACGCCGTGCAGCGCCGCCTGCTGTGCGATCTGTGCGCCCATGGTGCCCGCGCCGAGCACCAGGAGCTGTCCCTCTGCAGCCATGAAACCCCCTACGCCACGGAGAAGAGTCGGGTGATGCGGTTGAGCGTCGGCAGGTGGTGCATGCCGCTGATGCGCAGCCTGCCGCTGCGCATGGCGCGGAGCACGTTGCGCCCCGGCTCGTCGAAGTAGTTGGGCAGGCCCAGCGGCCCGATCTTGAGCATCGACAGGCGCATCAGCGTCTCCGAGTCGGTGGTGATGCTCACCCGCGGGCTGCCGGTGCGGCCGTTGTGGATGGTGCAGCGCTCGCCGCTGAAGCGGAGGGTGATCGCCTGGTCGAGGTCGTTGACGGCGATCACCACGTCGGCGTCGACGCGGCGGAAATCCTGGTATTTGGCAGGAACCCGCTCGACGTTCTGGGCGAGCAGCGTCCCCATCATCGACGCCAGCCCGCTGGCCTGGTCGCCCGCGGCGAGCACCACCTCAGCCATGCCCGCCTACTGCTCGTCAGGCCAGTTGACCGGCACCCGGGTGGTGCACTCGGTCATCTCCTGGGACGCCTTGGTGTAGCGCACCAGGGTGGGGAAGTCGCCCTTGAGCTTGAGCTGGCCGAGCATGATGCCCTTGGTGGCGTCGAGCTCCTTCTTGGCCACCGCCTTCCAGCGCGAGTAGGGGCCGGTGATCACGAAGTCGGCCTTCTCGGCGTCCTCGCGGCTGCCCACCTTGATGTCGCGCGCCTCGCCGTGCCAGAGGTCCATGAAGATGCCGCGGTCCTCGGGAACGTTCTTGTCAGGTTCGGCCAGAACGACCAGGCCGACGGTGCCCTCCCAGCCGGCGGCGGCCTGCTTGTAGACCTGGGACTTGTTGATCTCGTCCTTGTAGGCCTGGGCCCACTCGTCGCTGTAAGCCTCGTACGCCACGGTCACTCCTCCAAGTCGCCACCCGGGTCGCTGTTGACGGCGGTGTCAATCGTGGCGGTCGGGTCGGGAGTGTAGGGGTCGGCGACGCGGCGCCGCAAGGGCGGGCGCGGGCGGCGCGTTGTGCTCGTTGACCCCACCATGTCCACTCCACTGTCCGCTCGCGCCCGCCGCCGCCTCGGCTGGGCGCTGATGTGCCTGGGGGCGGGGGGAGCGCTGCTGGCGGGCGGCCTGGTGGTGACGGCGCAGCGGGCGGCGGCTCCGGTCGGCGCGCCCGGCCTCGCCGCGCCCTCGCCCACGCCGGGCAGGGTGGTGGCGAGCGGGGCGGCGCCGGTGCTGCCGCAGATCCGGCCGCGGCTGGTGGACGGGTCGGTGATCGCGCATCTGCGGCTCGGCGCGAGCGGGGCGGCGCTGACCGTGGTCGAGGGGCGGGCACAGCCGGGGACGCTGGGGCACGACGCCTCGACGGCGTACCCGGGCGAGCCGCATTCGATGCTGCTGGTGGCGGGGCCGGGGCTGAGCGTGGCGGCGCCCGCGGACGGGAGCGAGGTGCAGGTGGTGGCCAGCTACGGCGTGTTTCGCTACCGGGTGGTCGAGACGCGTGTGGTCGGTGCGGGGAGCGCGAGTGGGCCGCAGGTGCCGGGGCTGCGGCTGCTGGTGCCGGTTGGCGGCGGGTTGCGTGTGACCTCGGCGGAGCTGCTGGCCCAGGACCCGGATGGGCAGGCGGAGCTGGCCCAGGAGACGGCGGTGGCGCTGGCGCAGGAGTCGTTCAGCGCAGGGGCGGCGGCGCCCGCGCCTGGCCGGCTGCTGTGGCCGTGCAGCGGGCCGATTACGCAGGGGTTCGGGCCGACCGGGTACGCGTTCGAGTTTCCCTACGTCTACCAGGGCGTGTCCTATGCGCACTTCCACACGGGGTTGGACGTGGGGGTCGGGCTGGGCACGCCGGTCAGCGCGGCGGCGGACGGGGTGGTGGTGCTGGCGGGGACAAACGTGGTGGGCGGGCGTGTTGTGGGGTATGGGACGTATGTGGTGATCGCGCACGGCGGGGGCTTGTACACGCTGTACGGACACCTGTCGCGGCTGGGCGTGGCGACTGGAGACCGCGTGCGGGCGGGGCAGGTGATCGGGCTCAGTGGGTCGACGGGGAATTCGACGGGGCCGCATCTGCACTTCGAGGTGCGGGTGGGTTCTGAGCCGGTGGATCCTCAGCCGTACCTCCCGTAGCGGGCGGCCTGAGCCTTCGCGCGCGGTCTATCCGTGCGCTGACGCGCACCGTGGGGGGAGCCCCCCCCAGGCCATCAGCCGCCGCTGGCGTACGGCCGGCTGACAGCCTTCCCCCCGTACAATGCGCGCGCATGTTCATCGCCGGGTTTCACCATCTCGACCGCACCCGCGGCACTGGATGGCTCGACTGCCCCAACTGCCACGAGCACGCAGCCCAGGACGTGATCGACGACATGACGTTCCTGCAGCTGCTCTTCTACCGCTTCAGCCCGGTCCGGCGGAAGCGGATGCTGGTGTGCCGCAAGTGCGGCTTCCGGCGTCCCGCCACGAACGAGGAGATGCGCCACCTGGAGACGGCGGGCGCGCCGGTGCACCGCGCGGTGATGGCGCCGATCGGCGTGCTCGGCCTGGGGTTCGTGGCGGTGATCATCGGCCTGATCGCCTGGGTCGGCCAGTCCTCGGCCAACGCGCTCGCCGACGCCAGGATCAGCCTGATCCAGGAGTCGGGACAGGCCGTGCCGGTCAACTTCCAGGGCCCCTCGGCCTGGAACTACGACCCCTCGACCGACCCGGTGCCCTCGATGAAGGTGTCGGACTCCGGTGGGCGCATGTACTTCGTCATCAAGCGGGTCACCGACGCCAGCACCCTGGAGGACCTGCTCACCGCCCACTTCAACGACGAGGTCGGCCTCACCACCACCGGGTTCCCCTCTCAGCCGCCGGCGGCCAAGCAGGCCAAGGTGGGCGGACAGAACGCCATCGTGGTGGTGGTCGACTACTCGCAGGGCGCGGAGAAGGACCAGCAGCAGATCTTCATCACCGCGCACAACGGGGTCGGGTACGTGATCACCTACGTCGCCCTCGGCGACGCGGCGATCAAGACCATGACCGACATGGCGGTGCAGGTGAACAAGTCGATCCAGTGGACTGCGGCGACGGAGACGCCGCCACCGGCGCAGTCGCCGTCGCCCGGCGCGTCGCCGTCACCGTCACCGACGCACTGAGGACGGGCTCCCTGCGGCGTCAGACGCGCATCGAGCGGGCGACGTAGACTGCGATGTCGTCCACGGCCAGCTTGTCCTGCAGCTGCTTGGTGGCCAGGCCCTCGTCGAACATGGAGAGGCAGAAGGGGCAGGCGGTGGCCACCTTGGTGGCGCCGGTGTCGACCGCCTGGTCCACGCGCTTGTGGTTGACGCGGGGCTGCTCCTCCTCCATCCACATGCGGCCGCCGCCCGCGCCGCAGCACATGCCCTCGCTGCGGCTGCGCGCCATCTCGACCACCTTCAACCCTGGGATGCGTTCCAGGATGTCGCGCGGCGGGGCGAAGATGTCGTTCCAGCGGCCCAGGTAGCAGGAGTCGTGGTAGGTGATCGTCTCCTCGATGGGACGGTCGAGGACGATGCGGCCGTCCTTGATGAGCTGGTCGATCACCTGGGAGTGGTGCATCACCTCGTAGTCGCCGCCGAAGTCCTTGTACTCGTTGGCGAAGGTGTTGAAGCAGTGCGGGCAGGAGGCGATGATCTTGCGCACGTTGTAGGAGCGCAGGGTTTCGACGTTCTCCTTGGCGCGCTCCTGGAACAGGTACTCGTTGCCGATGCGGCGCGCCGGGTCGCCGTTGCACTTCTCCTCGGTGCCGAGGATGGCGAAGTCGACGCCGCCGGTCTGCAAGATCTTGCAGAGCGCGGTGGCGATGGTCTTGGCGCGGTCGTCGAAGGACGCGGCGCAGCCGACCCAGTAGAGGTACTCGGCGTCGGGCTTGTCCTTGGCGAACTGGACGCCGAGGTCCTTGGCCCAGTCGGCGCGGGTCTGCTGCGACAGGCCGTAGGGGTTGGCGTTGTTCTCGATGTTGCGCAGCGCGGCCTCGGCCTGCTTGGGCATCGAGCCCTCCTCCAGCACCAGGGCGCGGCGCATGTCGAGGATCTTGGGCACGTGCTCGATGAGCACCGGGCACTGGTCGACGCAGGCGCCGCAGGTGGTGCACGACCACAGCGTCTCGGGGTTGATGGTGCCCCCGATCAGCGGGCGCTCGGTGCCGCCGGCGGCCTTGACCGCCGCGTCGACCTCGTCGGGTGACAGCCACGACGGCTGGAAGTGGCCGGGCAGCTTGGCGGTATGGCCGTTGTGCTGGACGAGCGCCTCGTCAGCGTCGATGGCGCCGCTGACCGCGTCGGCGGTCACCCACATGCCGCCCTCGATCTGGTGCGCGGTGTGCGAGGTCTTGCCGTAGCCGCCCGCGGCCGTCTCGTACGCGTGGTCGCGGAGATCGGTGATCAGGGTTTTCGGCGACAGCGGCTTGCCGGTGTTGAAGGCGGGACAGTGGGTCTGGCAGCGGCCACACTCGGTGCAGGTGTAGAGGTCGAGCACGTCCTTCCAGGCGAAGTGCTCCAGCTTGCTGGCGCCGAAGTGGTCGACGTCCTCGGCTTCGAGGTCGATCGGCTGCAGCCGCCCCTTGGGGTTGAGGTTGCGGAAGAACGCGTTCGGCGCCGCGGTGATGATGTGCAGGTGCTTGCTGTAGCCGAGGTACACCAGGAAGGTGAACACCAGCGACAGGTGCACCCAGAAGGTGAGGCCGTGCAACACCTTGAGCGCTTCGCTCTGCGCGCCCAGACCGGCGAAAACGTGGGAGAACGCTGAGGCGAATGGGCGCCATCCCGCCGTCCTGTCCTCGCCCATGGCGATGCGGGTGGCGTAGTCGGCCTGCATGAAGACCATGATCGCGGCGATCCAGCCCAGGATCAGCAGCGCGTCGCCCTCGTGCGAGCCGCGGAAGCGGATCGGCCTGACCACCAGGCGGTTGAACAGCGCCATGACGATGCCGACCAGCACCAGCGAGGCGAACAGGTCCTGCAGGAAGGCCAGCGCGCCGGCGAAGGGCAGGTCGGCGAAGTTGAAGCCCTGCCACAGCGCTTCGACGATGCCCTGGGCGATGGCGGTGAGCAGGACCAGGAAGCCCCAGAAGATGAGCACGTGCATGACGCCCGCGTAGGGCCAGCGCAGCATCCGCGCCTGGGCCATCACGTAGACGAGAAAGCCCTTGACCCGCTCGCCGATGCGGTCGAAGCGCGGCTCCTTGCGCTGCGCCGACATCATCAGCTGGATCAGCTTGCGCCAGCGCAGTCCGGTCAGCGCGGTCGCCCCGCCGAGGAGCGCCACCAGACCGATGGGGCTGAGGATCGCAGTCAAAGACTGACCTCCCAACACGCCGCGCGGAAAGAGGCGGACAGCCAGCTCCAACACGGCGATCACACGGCTACCGAACGTCCGGGCGATTATAGGCGGGGCGGCCCCCGGTGACGCGCTGCGTCAGGGGTGCGGCATGGCGGTGCTGACGGAGGGGCCACCCATCCGGCAGAATGCGCGCCGCCATGATCACGAGGAAGGGCCGGACCGCCTTCACAACCGTGTACGCGGCGGGCGTCGCCGCGCTCCTGGCGGCCTGCGGCGGCGCGACCGGCGCACCGGTGCCGCCCGCGCAGGGCTCCGGCGCCGCGGACGCGTCGCCGACCGCCGCAGCCACGCCCAGCGCGACCGCCGCCGTCGCCGCCTTCAGCTGCGCCATCAAGCCCGGCGCCGGGCTGCTGCCCAGCCAGACCGCCAAGCCGGGCCGGATCGTGGCCAGCATCGCCGACATCGAGTCGGCCACCGGCCTGCAGGTGAACCAGTCGGTCGACGTCTCCATGATCAGCGGCATGACCCAGTGCCGCTACGACATCGGCCAGGGCGGCCAGGTCGACATCACCCTGCTCGACACCCCGGGCCAGGCCCAGGCCGAGCTGGCCAAGACCAAGTCGCAGAACCTCGCCTTGCACGACCGGGGCTGCAACGGCTGCTCGCTGGCCGGCATGACCGCGCTCAGCGAGCTCGGCCCCGACGGCTACGGGGGGACCACCGACGGCGACCCCCTCTTCGGCTCGATCACCGCGGGCACCTACTTCGAGGTCGGCGGCGTCAAGCTCAAGGACGTCCGCCTGGAGCGCCTGGCCCTGGTCATCGCCGCCAACCTCAGCGGCGGCGCCAGCCCCTCGCTGCCCCCGCTGCCGACCCCGACGCCGTAGCGGGCCGGGCCGGCGCGGTGGCGCCCTAGCGCCCCTGCCACTCCGGGGCGCGCTTGGCGAGGAAGGCGTTGACCCCCTCGTTGGCGTCCTGGCTGCCGAAGACGCCGACGAACTCGGCCCGCTCCACCTCCAGCGCCTCGGCGATGGTCGCGGCGTCCGCCCCGTTGCGCACCGCCCGCTTGGTCGCCTGCGCCGCCAGCGGCGCCTTGCCGGCGATCTTCCCCGCCAGCGCGCGCGCCGCGTCGAGCAGGTCGGCCGCCTCGTGGACCGCCGACACCAACCCCAACTCCAGCGCGGTGCGGGCGTCGACGGCGTCGCCGGTGAGCAGCAGCGGCATGGCCCGCGAGGCGCCGATCAGGCGCGGCAGCCGCTGGGTGCCGCCCCAGCCGGGGATGATCCCCAGGTTGATCTCCGGCTGGCCGAAGCGGGCGGTCGCCGAGGCGATGCGCACGTCACAGGCCAGGGCCAGCTCGCAGCCTCCGCCGAGGGCGATGCCGTTGACCGCGGCGACCAGGGGCACGGGACAGCGCTCCATCTCCAGGGTCAGCGCCTGCCCGGAGTCGATGTTGTCGGCACCCAGGGTCTGGAACTCGGTGATGTCGGCACCGGCGGCGAAGAACCTCTCGCCCTGTCCGGTGAGCACCGCCGCGCGCACCCCGCTGGACGGCTTGCCGATCTCCGCGATGGCGTCGCGCAAGCCGCTGATCACGGCGCGGCTGATGGCGTTGGCCGGCGGGTGGTCGATGGTGATGACCACCACGGCTCCATCTCGATCGACGCGGACGGGTTGGCTCACGGCTGCGGCTCCGGCGGGTGTGGTGGATGAGATGCGTCACCCTATACCTGCCATGACCGAGTCCGCTCCCCTCCCCCTCCCCCCGCTGCCCGAACGCGTCGACCCCGAGGCGCTGCGCGACCTCGACGAGGCGGCGCTGGAGGGCGTGCTCGCCGCGCTGCGCGACGCGGAGCGGGCCACGGTGGCGGCGATGTTCCCGTACTCGCGGCAGGTCAAGGAGCTGCAGGCGCGCGCCCAGGAGATCGCCACCGAGCAGCGGCGGCGTGAGCGGGCGGCCCACATCGCCCAGCGCAAGGCGGTGCGCGACCAGGCCTCCTCGGGGGAGATGCCCAGCCTGGAGGCGGCGCTCTCCTCCGCCGAGCCGGTGGCGCTGCCGGAGACGCCGCTCGCCTCGCTGCGCGCGTTTCTCAGCACGGGCGGCGAGATCGGCTTCGGCTACGCCTCGCGACCGGGCGCGATCGGCTTCACCGACGGGCGGCGGCAGCAGTCGGCGACCACCTACGGCGAGGCGCGCCGCCTCTACGCGGACGGGTGGGAACCGGGGGCGCCGGGCGTGCCCGGGGTGCGCGTGCACCTGGCCGGGACCCGCGTCGAGCGCGTGGTGCCGCTCGACGGCGTGGTGGTGGAGCGACTCGCGGCGTCCTGAGCGCTTTCTGGCCGTAATGCGCGGTGCCCGCCGGGTGTCATGTAGTCGCAGAGCCATCCTTCCCCCCACCGCACCACCCAGGAGCACCGTGAGCGCCAACCCCACCCGGCGTCCATCCGCGCCGAGCAGCGCTCGGTTTGCGGGGATGCGCGTGTGCCTGCGACCGGCGTCGTGCCCGTACGCGGCGCCGTCCCAGGCCCCCGGCGCCGACCTGCGCCGCTGGGAACGCGCGCTGTCCGCGGCGCTGCCCGGTGACGCCTCGCTGGTTTCGGTCTTGGTTGGCGATATCGCGCTGATGGCGCGGGGCGCCTCCTAGAAACCGTCCAGCTTTTCGTGCCTGGGAACAGGCGGTTAAGGGTTGGGGGACAAGCGCAATGGTCCCGGTCCGCGCGTCGTCCTCTGGCTTCGGTGATGACCCGAAGCACACGACTCACGATCAGCATGGCGGTGGCGGCGGCGGCCCTGGCGACGTTGGCGCAGCCCGCGGCGAACGTCAGTGCAGAGCAGCACACGACGGCGGTGACGCTGAACACGCCGATGACCTCGCCCGCCGGGCTGATGCCCGCGGGGCCGCGCGCCAACGGCACCGGCGTACTCCCTGACGGGCGCATCGTCACCCCGGTGGGCAAGCAGGTGAAGGTGGGGCTGCAGCCGATCAACGTGCTGCTCACCCGCGACGGCAAGCGGCTGGTGGTGGTCGACGCGGGGTTCGACGACAACCCCACCGTGGCCAGTGCGCACGGCACGCATCGCTTCCTCTGGACGGTGGACACGCACGCGCTGACGGCGACGCCGTTCGAGGACGACGCGGCCACCTACGGGCTCGCCGAGGCCAGGGACGGCACGCTGTATGTCGCCGAGGGCGACGGGGCGACGCACACCGACGCCATCGGCGTCTTCACCCCGGCCCGTGACGCGCAGGGCGCGCCGACCTACACGCGCACCGGCACCATCGCCCTCAACCCCGGCAATCCGGTGGACCAGCCGTGGGGCATCGCGCTCTCGCCCGACGGCGCGCGCCTCTACGTCGCGGCGTTCTCCACCGATGCGCTGATCACCGTCGACACCGCGACGCGCACGGTTGCGGCGCGCACCCAGGCGGGACAGTTCCCCTACGGGGTCGCGGTGTCGAACGACGGCGCCCACGTGTACGTCACCAACTGGGGCCTCTACAACCAGGAGGCGGACCCGCGGCTGCAGTCGCTGCCCGGACACCCGGTGTCGCCGGTCGACCCGCCGCCCGCCACACTCGGCGGCTACAACACCGATGCGCAGTCGTCGGTGTGGACGTACTCGGTGGCGTCGGGCGGCGGCTTCCCCGCACCGCAGGCGCGAACCCGCATCGGGCTCGACATCAACGGCAACGACGTGGTCGGCGGCGCGCTGCCCTCGGCGCTGGCGCTGTCGCCGGACCAGCGCATTCTGGCGGTGACGTCGTCGAACGACGACCTGGTCGAGCTGCTCGACGTCAGCACCACGGTGCAGAGCAACGCGCTGCCGTCGCTGGGCGACAGCACGCAGACCACGCTGATGCATCCCAAGCGCACCGTGGACATGCGCGCCATCGCGGGCGGGCCGACCGGTGCACAGCCGAATGCGCTGGCCTGGACGCCTGACGGTCGCGCGCTGCTCGTCGCCGAGGGCGGGCGCAACAGCGTCGCCGTGGTCGATCCTCTGAAGGTCGCCGCGGAGACGATCGCATTGGGCTCCATGCCCGCCGCGGGCATCAACCGCAGCGCGGTGACGGGACGCTTCCCCACCGGCTGGTACCCGAGCTCGCTGGCCATGACGCCCGACGGGACGCGGCTGTTCATCGCCGACAACGAGGGGCTGGGCTCGGGTCCCAACGGCCATGTCGCCGGAATGGAATATGACCCCAACACGCTGAAGGGGATCGTGCAGGCGGTCGACATGAGCCTGACCTGCGGCAACCTGCAGCAGCTCTCCATGCTCTCCGACGTCGACAACGGTCTGCGCCCGGCGCATTCTGGGGCGGGCACCGCTCTGGGTGACGGCACCGTCGTGCCCACGTCGTATGGCTCGCCGCCGTCGGACAAGATCAAGCACGTGTTCCTGATCATCAAGGAGAACCGCACCTTCGACCAGGAGCTGGGCGACTACGCCGGCGCCGAGCGTGACCAGAGCCTGGTCAACTACGGCAGGAACATCACCCCCAACCTGCACGCGCTCACCGCGCAGTTCGCCAACGGCGACAACTTCTACGCCACCTCCGAGGTGAGCATCGACGGCCACTACGCCGTCGACACCGGGCAGATCAACGAGTTCCTGCAGAAGGTGACCTCGAGCAACTACGCGGGCAAGTACCCGTACGGCGAATGGGACACGCTGCCCGAGAACCTGCCCAAGGGCGGCTTCATCTGGAACAACGCGGCGCGCAACAAGGTGAGCGCGCGCATCTACGGCGAGGGCACCTACGTCGTCGGCGTCGCCCCCGAGGAGCTGGGCAAGAGCGCCGCGCCTGACGCCGCGGTCTCACCGGCGACGTTCGCCACCGGCGTGCAGTACGACCCGCGCTACCCCAGCCAGGTGGACCTGACTGCCCCGATCGTGAACCCGATCAGCTCCAGCGACCCGACCGGACAGGCGCACGACGTCATCCGCACCCAGGTCGCGCCTTACGACGACGAGTACCGCGCCAAGGTGTTCTCCCAGGACATGCAGGCGTTCAGCGCCGCCGCGGCCGCGGGCGCCGGGGATTCGGCGCTGCCGCAGCTCAACGTGATGATCCTCTTCGACGACCACGGCAACGGCGACTTCCCCGGCAAGCACACGCCCGAGACCGAGACCGCCGAGAACGACCACGCCCTCGGCGAGGTGGTGTCGACGATCAGCGGGTCGCCGTTCTGGGGCAGCAGCGCGGTGTTCGTCACCGAGGACGACACCCAGGGTGGCCAGGACCACGTCGACGCCCACCGCACCTTCGGCCTGGTGGCCAGCCCCTGGGTGCAGCACGGCTCGATGTCGCATCAGCACGAATCGTTCTCCTCGATCACCAAGACCACCGACCTGATCCTCGGCCTGCCGCCCACCTCGCTGCAGGAGATGACCGCCAGCTCGCTGGCCTCGGACTTCATCTCTGCACATGGTTCGCCCGACCTCACGCCCTATGCGGTGCAGCCGAACCAGGTGGTGCCGCAGCTCAACCGCTCGGTCGCCGATGCGCGCAACCCGACGGAGAAGGCGGCCGCGGAGCTGGCCCAGCGGGTGCCCCAGGGCATCGACGCGGGCGGCGACATCCTGCCGGCGGTGGAGGCGCTGCAGCGGCAGGGGCTGCTGCAGGCGGGCGATCCCAACGTGGTTGCGCAGCCGTCGATCCAGGAGCACACGCTGTCGGCCGGGTCGCCGGTGGCGGCGGACTCGGTGGTCAAGGGGTCGCACGGGTCACTGTCGTCCTGCGTGCAGCCCGATGCGACCGAGGACGTGTCGAACGTCGAAGCGCTGGAGACCGGGGGCGCGACGGTTGCCGCTGTCGTCGCCACGCCGAATACGGGCGCGGCAGCGACGGCGATGCGTGCCTCTGGCGCGGGTGCGGTGGCGGCGCTGCTCGCGGCGGGGCTGGGCGGGATGCGCCGCCGCCGTCGCGCGGTGCGCTGAGTTCGGGAGCGGCTTTTTTACAGCCCCCAGCCGAACGCGCGTGAGATGGCGGCGACCACGGGCGCGAAGATGAGCCCGGGCAGCATGTCGGCGACGCGGATGCGGCGGATCTCCAGCAGGCCGAGGCCGATGGCGACCAGCATCAGGCCGCCCGCGCCGAGCGCCTGGGTGACCAGGAACTCGTCGATGGAGCCGCGGGTCGCGTAGGCCACCCCGGTCAGCGCACCCTGCACCACCAGCACGCTCGCGGCGCTGAGCAGCACGCCCCGTCCCAGTGTGACCGCGAACGCCAGTGAGGCGATGCCGTCCAGCGTCGACTTGATGCCCAGCAGCAGGATGTCGCCGCGCGCGCCGTCGTCGAAGCTGCCCAGGATGGTGAGCGGGCCGACGCAGTAGAGCAGGCTGGTGGTGACGAAGGCGCGCGCCACCCTCCCCGTGCTCTGTTCCGCGCCGCCCTCGTCGCCGCGCACCAGCCGCCGCTCCGCCCACGCGCCGAAGCGCAGCAGCGCGCCGTCGATGTTCAGGATTGACCCGACCACGCTGCCGATCAGCAGCCCGATGAGCACGATGGCCAGGTGCGGCGCCTCGTGGAAGCTCGCAGTTGTGGCCACCTTCACCCCATACACGACCACGAAGATGCCCAGCACCTGCACAACCAGCTCGCGCATCCGCGCGGGGATGCGATGCCCGGCCACGCTGCCGATGACCCCACCGGTGAGCACCGTGGCGGTGTTGAGCAGTGTCCCTGCGCCGACGATCACAGCCGGCTACGGTAGCGCGAGGCGCCGCACTAGAGCTTTTCGAAGCGCGCCACGTCGAGGACGAAGACGGTGGCGCCGCCGATCTGCACCTCGACGGGGAAGGGGACGAAGAACTCGGCGGGTTCGGCCATGGGTGGGATGGGGTTCATGTATTCGGCACGATCGCGGGCGTGGCTGCGCAGGACGTCGATGACGTCGTCGACCTGCTCGTCGGCGACGCCGACCAGCAGGGTGGCGTTGCCCTTCTGGAGGAAGCCTCCGGAGGTGTTGAGGCGGGTGCACTCGAAGCCGGAGTCGGTCAGGGCGTTGACGCAGGAGGCGGCGTCGTCGCTGTGCACGATGGCGACGACGAGCTTCACGAACGCCCGGCGACGGCCGGCGGGGCAGCGCCCTGCGGGGTGCGGTGCGCGACATACCGCGACGACACCAATGACACCACCTCTTCAGACACCGCGACAGCAGAGCGTGCGGCGTCGACAATCACCACGCGCGCGGGTTCCAGTGCAGCAATGCGCAGGAACGCGTCGCGCACCGCCCACTGGAACTGTTCGGGGGTCGCCTCCATGCGGTCGAGCGGCAGCTCCTGCGCATGACGCCGCGCCTTCGCGGTGTCCAGCGGCAGGTCGAGCAACAGAGTCAGGTCAGGCCACACGTCGCCCGAAGTCTCGCGGTGGATGCCGCGCAGGGTCGCCTCGGGCAGACCGCGGCCGCCGCCCTGGTAGGCGAGCGTCGAGTCGACGAAGCGGTCGGCGAGCACCACCGCGCCGCGGCCCAGCGCGGGCAGCACCACCTCCTGCAAGAGCTGCGCCCGCGCCGCCATGAACACCAGCGCCTCGGCCCACGGGTCGATGGGCGTCACCATCTGGTGCTGCAGCAGAAAGGCGCGGGCCATCTCCCCCAGGGCGGTGTCGCCGGGCTCGCGCACCATGACGACCTCGGAGACTCCCGGCAGGTTGCGCAGCGCCGCCGCGGCGGCGGAGAGCTGCGTCGACTTGCCGGAGCCGTCGATCCCCTCGAAGGACACGAAGAAGCCGGGCCACGTCGAAGAAGCCACGCCGCTGCTACTCCTCGTCGTCGTCGTTGCCTGCAGAGGGTGCCAGTATGACCAGGCGGCGGTTGGGATCGCTGCCCGTGCTGCGCGCGTTCAGCTCGTGCCGCTCGACAAGCTGGTGTTGCAGCCGGCGCACGTACGAGTTCTGCGGCGCCAGCTCGACCTGCTGGCCGGTGGACTGGGCGCGCTGGATGCCCTCCATCGCCTCCTCCAGGGCGGCCTCGGAGGGATCGGCGGCTTCGACGCCGTAGATGCGAGCCAGCGCGTTCTTGATCTGCGACACCGTGTTCGAGCGCAGCACCTGGATGGGGATGCCGGTGGCCTCGGCGGCGCGCACCGGCGAGTCCTTGCGACGCACGTAGTTCTTCAGCGTGATCACCATGTCGGCGTCGTCGACGTGGTGCTGGATGCGCACCGGCACGCGCAGCTCGCGCACCGACTGCTCCAGGTACTGGCGGGACACGCCGTAGGGGAAGACGTTCAGCGGCTGGTAGGGATGCGCGGCGCGCATCGCCTCGCGCAACTCGCGCTCACGCCCATCGTGCGCGAGGGTGAACTGGTCGACCTCGGCCGGAACTCGCAGGCTGCGACGGGCGCGCCCGCCGCCGGCCTCGCCGCGATCGCGACGCGGGCTCCGGCCCCCACCGAAAGGGACGGGTTCGAAGTCGCTCCCCTGCTCCAGCACGCTGGTGTCGATCTTGGACACGATGCCGCCCTGCTCGTCCTTGTAGCGCAGCTGCGGGGGCTTGATGCGGCCGCGCAGCGCCTCGTCGACGGTCTCGTCGAGCGGCATGTGCACGGTGACCTTGTCGCGCTCGCGGATCTCCACCAGCACGTCGAAGGTCGGCGGCGCCTTGCGTTCCAGCACGCTCTTCTGCGTGCCGCGCCGGCGCGCTTCCTCGTCGGACAGCGTCACCGTCTGGATGCCGCCGAGCAGGTCGTTGAGTGTCGGGTTGACCAGCAGGTTGTCGAGGTTGGAGCCGTGCGCGGTGCCGACCAGCTGCACGCCGCGCTCTGCGATGGTGCGCGCCGCGGCCGCCTCCAGCTCGTTGCCGATCTCGTCGATGACGATGACCTGGGGCATGTGGTTCTCGACCGCCTCGATCATCACCGCGTGCTGCATCGACGGTGTCATCACCTGCATGCGGCGCGCGCGGCCGATGCCCGGGTGCGGGATGTCGCCGTCGCCGGCGATCTCGTTGGAGGTGTCGACGATGACCACGCGCTTGCCGCACTCGTCGGAGAGCACGCGCGCGCACTCGCGCAGCATGGTGGTCTTGCCGATGCCGGGCTGCCCGAGCAGGAGGATCGAGCGGCCCTGGACCACGATGTCCTTGATGATGTCGATGGTCCCGGTGACCGCCCGCCCGACGCGGCAGGTGAGTCCCACGATGCGGCCGGCGCGGTTGCGGATCGCTGATATCCGGTGCAGCGTGCGCTCGATGCCCGCGCGGTTGTCGTCTCCGAACGCACCCACGCGCGAGGCCACGTATTCGAGATCGGCGTGCGAGATCTGGGCGTGGTCGAGGATCGCCTCACCGTCGGTGAAGCGGGCCTCGGGACGGCGTCCCAGGTCGAGCACGATCTCCAGCAGCTCGCCCTGCTCGTGGGAGACGCGGGCGGCGCTGTCGGCGATGCGGGGCGGGAGAGCGTCGAAGAGGAGGTGCAGCTCCTCTTCCCATGCGGGGCCGTATGGAGTCATCTGGGCAACGATGTGGAGCTCCTCCGTGCAGAAGTGGAGACAGATGGGACGACGGCGGAAGCCGCGACCGAGCGGGCGAGTCCGGCGTGCACCAGCACGCCCTTCTTCTTGTTCCTCGCCGTGTCGGCGCGCAGGCGCACCTTGAGGGCGAGGTCGCGCACCAGCAGCAACTGGGATCCGTAGATCTCGAAACCCCGTTGCTGCAGCGAGCGGATCAGCTCACTGTCGTAGTGGCGCAGCACGCACGACACCGGGCCCGGTGGGGCCTGGCCGAGGGCTGCGTCGATCACCTCTTCACGGAATTGCGGGTCCTGTCCCTCACACATGATGGCCAGCAGCGTCGGCCGCCCCGGCGACGGCGGGCGCACCGCCACCCAGGCCTGGACGCCGCTCACCTCGGCGACGTACTGGCGCACGTCGTCCTTGCCGAGGCGCGCCGGCCAGCCCTGCTGGAAACCCGCCTGCCACGCCTTCTGGGAGGGACCTTCCAGATTGGCGACATGCGAGGGTGTGGTGCGCAGGTAGAGCAGGTAGATGCCGCCGGCGTCATCGCGACGCGCAGGGCGGAGCACACCGGTGTCGTTCGGCGACACCACGCGCGGCTGGGTGTGCGAGTCGTCGCGGTAGAGGATCTGCTCGGTGGCGTACTGGGTGAAGCCCTGTTCGAGGAACAGCGCCACCAGCGGATGGTCGAGCGGGATGCGCACGTAGAAGCGGGTCACGCCGTGCTCGACGCCGTGGTTGCAGAGGTGGGTGAGCAGCGGGTCGCCGGCGAAGTGGCCGCGACCGCTGGGCGCCACGCAGAGGTTGAGGATCTGCCACGACCGCGTCTGCCCCGGCGCGCCCTGCGCCTGGATGAAGCCGACGATGCCCTGCTCGTCGTCCTCGGCGACGTAGAGCGCGTCACCGAGGTCGCTGAGCGGCACCAGCGAGCTGAGCGTCTTGCTCAGCGCGTACCAGAGGCGGACCAGCATGGCCTCGGGAACCGGGCGGTCGGCGGAGAGCCCGGGGATGACCCCCTCGCCCTCCTCGCGCGCCGCGGTCTCGCGATAGAGCTGCTCGATGCGGCCCAGGTCGCGAAAGTTGGCGCTGCGGACGTGCATTCTGCGATTACGCCGCCGATGCCACCCGGGCGGCGAGACGGTCGAGGAAGAAGCGGTGCAGCCTGTCGTCGTCGGTCATCTCGGGATGGAAGCCGAGGGCGACGTGCGGACCCTGGGCGATCGCCACCGGCCGGCCGTCGACGGAGGCGAGGATGTCGACCGACCGCCCGGTCCGCTCCACCAGCGGGGCGCGGATGAACACCGCGTTGAACGGCTGCTCGCCGATGGTCGGGATCGACAGTTCGGTCTCGAATGAATCCACCTGGCGCCCGTAGCCGTTGCGGCGCACGTCGACGTCGAGGGCGCCGAAGGCGAGCTGGTCGGCACGCCCGTCGAGGATGCGCGTGCTGAGCAGGATCATGCCCGCGCAGGTGGCGAAGCAGCCCATGCCCTCGGCGAGGCGGCGGCGCAGCGGCTCCTCGAGCCCGAAGACGCGCAGCAGGCGGCTCATCGTCGTCGACTCGCCGCCGGGCATGGCCAGGCCGTCGATGCTGTCGAGGTCGGCGGGGAAGCGGACCTCCCGCGTCGGCACACCGCACCGCTCGAAAGCCTGGCGGTGCTCACGGACGTCGCCCTGGAGGGCGAGCACTCCGACACTGGGGATGGTCACTTGCCGACAGTGTACCCCGCCCCGCGGGTTGCGGAACCACCGCGATCGGACCGTGCGAGACGGCCGCGCTCAGCCCGGTCGGTGCAGGTACCAGGTGGCCCGGAAGCGGCCGCGGGGGTCGGGGTCGAGGTCGACCCAGCGGACCTCGCAGCCGGCCGCGTGGAACATGGGCAGCAGGCGGTCGGCCGGGTACAGGTACCAGTGGTGCACCGGGTCGGTCGGCCGGAACTCGGTGTGGCCGCGGGCCAGCGCGTGGCCGAGGCGGATGAGCAGCCCGGAGCGCTCGCGGAGCCCGTTGAGGCGGTGGAACAGGGTGTGCGGCGCGCACATCGGCGCCTGCACCAGGGCGACGCCGCCGGGCTGGAGGCGGGCGAGCAGGCTGCGCAGGATGCGCAAGCCGTCGGCCGGCGGGATGTGCTGCACGGTGCGGGTGGTGTGGACCACGTCGAAGCGCAGGTCGCCGAGGCAGCCGTCGATGTCCTCGCCGTCGTAGGCGCGCAGGTCGGCCTGGCGCTCGGCGCCGAGGTGGCGGCGGGCCTCCTCGAGCATGCTGGGAGCGACGTCGACGCCCACCGCGGACCGGTAGCGCGCCGCCATCGGCACCAGCACGCGGCCGACGCCGCAGCCGAAGTCGAGCGCGGCGCCGTCGTGGCGCACCGGCACGCCCAGCTCGGCGAAGCGCTGCTCGACGGCGTCGAGGTAGGCCTCGCCCTGCTCGAACAGCTCCTCGACGATGCGGCCGCGATGGGCGCGCTCGCCGGTGTTGGCGAAGTACATGTCCGCGCCCCACCGGTCCCACTGGACGGCGGCGCGGTGGGCGGCGTGGCTCACTGCCCGGCCGAGCCTACCAGCCGCGCGCGGCGAGCAGCTCCTCCTTGGGCAGGGTGGCCACGTCGATGCCGCTCATCGCCCGGCCCAGCCCGGCGCTGGCCTCGGCGACCTTCTCGGGCTTGTCGAAGAAGGTGGTGGCCGTGACGATCGCCTTCGCGTAGTTCGACGGGTCGTCCGACTTGAAGATGCCGCTGCCCACGAAGTTGCCCTCGGCGCCGAGCTGCATCATCAGCGCCGCGTCGGCCGGCGTCGCGATGCCGCCCGCGGAGAAGTTGACCACCGGCAGCTTGCCGGTTTCTGCCACTTCGATCACCAACTCGGCGGGCGCGCCCAGCCGCTTGGCCTCGGCGTAGAGCTCGTCGTGGCGCATCGACTGCAGCCTGCGCAAACCGGACTGCAGAGCACGCATGTGGCGCACCGCCTCGACCACGTTGCCGGTGCCCGCCTCGCCCTTGGTGCGGATCATCGCCGCGCCCTCGGTGATCCGCCGCAGCGCCTCGCCGAGGTCCCGCGCGCCGCAGACGAAGGGCACCTTGAACTGCCACTTGTCGATGTGGTTCTCCTCGTCGGCGGGAGTGAGAACCTCGGATTCGTCGACATAGTCCACGCCGAGGGATTCGAGGATCTGCGCCTCGACGAAGTGGCCGATGCGCGCCTTGGCCATCACCGGGATGGTCACCGCGGCGATGATCTCCTTGATCAGGCCGACGTCGCTCATCCGGGCCACGCCGCCGTCGCGGCGGATGTCGGCGGGGACGCGCTCCAGGGCCATCACCGCCACCGCGCCCGCGTCCTCGGCGATCTTGGCCTGCTCGGGCGTGACCACGTCCATGATCACGCCGCCCTTGAGCATCTCGGCAAGCCCGCGCTTGACACGCTGGCCCCCGGTCGTCGTTCCGTTGCGCGTCGCGCCTGCGCCGTTCCCACTCATGGCTGCCACCTCGAGTCGCCGCCCTCCGACTGAAGAACGGAGGCCCGGCTTGCCGCCATTGTAGGCAGCAGCCCGCTCAGGGCAGCGCGAACCGGCGACGGGGCCTAGGGTCCGCGGGGGGAACGCTGTCATCCGGCCGCACTCCAGCGGCGGATGATGGCGTGGGGGTGCTCCCCCCACGGTGCGCGTCAGCGCACGGATAGAACGTTCGGCCCGTCAGGGCCCGAACGTGTTGGTGATGTTGCTGTAGAGGTTGTTGGTGGCGTGCCCGACCACCTGCAGGGCGATCAGGGCGCCGATGGCCACCAGCACGATGATCAGCGCGTACTCGACCATGCCCTGCCCCTGCTCGGGATCGCGGGCCTCCGGCTGGTCCTGGAGCGGCTCGTCGAAGGGCGAGATGTCCATGCCCGGATCGTAGGGGGGCGCTCCCCCGCAAACCGCGCTGTCAGCATTTGTTGACAGAACGCATACAGGTTCGTCGGTGGATCGGCGACAACTTCCGCCCGCGCGATGCCAGAGTGCGCCCCATGTCCCCCTCCAAGCGGCGGCTGTGGTCGCTCGCCGGGCCGGCCGCCCTGGCGCTGGCGGTCGCCGCGCTGCTGGTGCAACTGGTTTGGGCCCTCGACGCGCCCGTCAAGACCGACTACCTCCCCTTCGCCACCGGCGCGCGGGTGTTGCAGAGCGACCCGGGCTGCATGTACTGCCAGGACGTGCAGGCGTCGCAGCAGGCGGCCATCCTCGGCTACACGCCCACCGCGGGGTTCCCCAAGCCGTTCGTCAACCCGCCGCTGGTGGCCTGGGCGCTGCAGCCGCTGTCGGGACTGCCGCTTCGCACCGGCCTTGTGGCCCTGCTCGCCGTACTGCTGGCCGCTCTGGCGGCGTCACTGCTGCTGGCCGAGCGCCTCCTTCCCCGCGACTGGCCGGACGGCAAGCGCATCGTGGTCGCCGCCGCGGGGCTGATCTCGCTGCCGGCGGCGACGGCGCTCGGCCTGGCCCAGTGGGCGCCGCTCCTGGTGCTGGCGGCGCTGGGGGCGCTCGCCCTGCTCCGCCGCGACCGTGCCGTGGCGGCCGGCGTGCTGCTCTCGGTGCTGCTGATCAAGCCGCAGACGGTGTGGCTGGTGCTGCCCGCGCTGGCGGCGGCGCGCTCCTGGCGCGTGCTGCTCGGCGTGGCGGCCGGGGCGGGCGGTTGGCTGGCCACCGGCCTGCTCCTGGTCGGCCCGTCGCAGATGCTCCAGCTCCCCCGGCTGATCCTCGAGCGGCACGTCGGCGAGGCCACCCGGACCGCCGGGCTGCCCGGGCTGGTCAGCGACATCTTCGGCAGCGGCGGGGCGGCCTTCGTGGCGGCGGTTGCGATGGGGCTGCTGGCGCTGGCGGTCCTCGTGCGCGTGCGCGGCGTGCTGCGCGGCCGCCCCGCGGTGGCCATTGCGCTGGGTGTTGCGGCGTCGCTGGCCTTCGCCCCGCACGTGTTCCCCGACGACCTGATGCTGCTGGCCGTGTGTGCCGTGATGTGGGCGCCCATGGCGCCGGCGGGGGCGATCGCGGCGATGCTGGCGGTGAGCGCCGCCTACCAGCTCGACGGCTGGCTGCCCTCCCCGCTCGCCCATCTGACGCCGTTCGCCCTGCTCGGCGTGCTGGTCGGGATGGCACTGAGCCTGCGTGCACGCGGCGCGGAGGGGGTGCCGGTGGCGACCAGAACCCGCCTGGCGACGGGGGAGGCCAGGCGGGCGACCACAGCGCCGTCATGAGCGCACGCGCAGAAGCGGCGGTTGCCACGCGCGTCGCATGGCGCGGCGCACTGCGCGTCCGCGGCCGAGACGTGCCGGTGGCGGTGGCGGTGTGCAGCCTGCTGGCGGCACTGTTCGCGGCGGGTGTCTGGGCCCATCCGGCCACGCGCTGGCTCGGCTACGCGGGCGACCCGCAGCAGGCGACCTGGTTCCTGCGCTGGACGCCGTACGCCATCGCCCACGGGCAGAACCCGCTGCTCACCGACCACATCGGCTACCCCGGCGGCGTCAACCTGATGTGGAACACCTCGATGGCGCTGCTCGGCGTGGTGCTGGCGCCGATCACGCTGACGGCGGGACCGGTGGTCGCCTACAACGTCGCCGTCGTCATGGCCTTCGCGCTCAGCGGGGTGGCTGCGTACGCATTGCTGCGACGGCTGGTCGGTCCCGGTGTCGCGGCGCTGCTGGGCGCGCTGTTCTACGAGTTCTCGCCCTACACCGTCGCGCATGCGCTTGGGCAGCTTGATCTCACCCTCGTGGCCGGACCTCCGCTGATGCTGCTGCTGATCCACGAGGTGCTGGTGCGACGTCGCTGGAGCGCGCGACGCGCCGGTGTGCTGCTCGGGCTGGTGGCGGCGGGGCAGGCGCTGGTCGCCGAGGAGCTGCTGGCCTCGAGCGCCATCGCCGCGGTGGTGGTCCTCGTGGTGCTAGCGGTGCAGGACGGTTCCGCCACGCCGGCCCGCTCGCGTGACGGCCTGCGCGCGCTGGGCTGGGCGCTGCTCGTCTTCGCGCCGCTGATGGTGCTGCCGCTGTGGGTGCAGCTCGCCGGGCCGCAGAGCCTGCGCGGATCCGTGCAGCCCTCCGGGTTCTTCGTCAGTGACCTGCTCGGCCTTGCCGTGCCGACCCAGTCGCAACTCCTCGCACCCCAGGCTGCGATCGACTTCACCCAGCGCTTCAGCGGCAACCCTGTGGAGTGGTCCGCATACCTGGGCTTGCCGCTGCTGGCCTTGCTCGCTTTCGCGGCGGTGCGCTGGTGGCGCGACGTGCGGGTGCGCACGGCGACCATCTGCGGCGGGGTCTTCCTGGTGCTGTCGCTGGGGCCGAGCCTGCACGCCGGCGGCCACGACACCGGCATTCCCCTGCCCTGGGCGGTGCTCGATCGCGTGCCCCTGCTCGACAACATCCTCCCCGGGCGCATGACGCTTTACGTCGACCTCTGCGTCGCCGTGGTTCTGGCCATAACCGTCCAGAACGTGCGGCGCGTGCCGGCCCTGGTGATGGGGCGGCGAGCGGCGCTGGCCCTGGGCGCCGTCGGCGTCAGCATCCTGCCGGCGCTGCCGCTGCCCACCGACAGTGTCCCGGTGCCGCCGTTCTTCACCTCGGATGCGGCGCAGCGGCTGCCGTCCTCTGGGTCGGTGCTGGTGGCGCCGTTCACCAGCGACTTCACGGCGGTGGCGCCGATGGCCTGGCAGGCGTCGGCCGGCATGGCCTACCGGATGCCGGGCGGCTACGCGATGATTCCCGACGCATCCGGCCGTGCGCACCAGGGTCCGCCGCCCACGGCGCTGTCCGACGCGCTGCAGGGAATCGCCGCGGGGCGCGGCGCTCCGGTGCTGTCGCCGTCGGTGCTGGCGCGCATGCGCGACGACATGCGGCACTGGGACGTGCGCGCCGCACTGGTCGGCCCGATGCCGCATCGCACCGAGGCCACCGCCTTCCTGACCGCGCTGCTCGGCTGCGCGCCGGAGGCGGTCGATGGCGTCGACGTGTGGGAGCACGCGGGCGCCGGCGGCTGCGCCTAGCAGCTCATCCGCCCGACGATTGCGCCTGCAGCGAAGGGTCGATGGTGAACACCGTGGCGGTGCGCCCGTCCATGGAGGCCCGCGCCGCCTGGTGCACACCGGGCAGCGCGGCGATGCAGGCGGTGTCCCAGTGCGTCGCCACCGCCGGGTCGGGCATCGAGCCGACGAACACCGCGCCGATGCCGTTCAGCGCGGCGCGGGCTGCGGCCGGGTCGTGGCATGCCGCCGCCAGCGCCGCCACACGGGGGTCGACGGCAGGCTCGACGCCGCCCGCGCGCACGAAGCCGCGGGTGAAGGCGAGCGGCGCCCACTCGACATCGCGGGTGAGCACGTCGATCCACTGGCCGCCGTCGGCGCCGGTATCGGTGAGCACCAGGGTGCCCGGCGGCAGGGCGCGGTCCATGGCGGCCAGGGCCTGCACGTCGGCGTCACCGGTGTGGGTCGCGCCCGCGACCGAGGCCTGCATGTCGGTCAGCGTGCGCCACGCGGAGAACACCGGGACCAGCAGCGCCACGGCTCCGACAGCTCCCATCACGCCGAGCACCGCGCGGCGGCTGCGAGCTCTGGCCAGGATTGGCCGCAACACCAGGGGCGCGTTGAACATCCCCCAGGCCATCAGCAGCGGCACCACGAACCACTGGATCGAGACCACGCGGTCGGCGCCCGACCAGGGGAAGACCGGCGTCCAGACCCGCATCAGGATGCCGCCGTAGCCGACGTCTGCGAGCACCAGCAGCAGCAGCAGGTGGGTGACCAGCACCCAGCGCACCCCGCGCACCAGCAGCGACGCGGCGAGGCCGAGCACGTAGAGCAGCACGGCGGGAGCGACCAGCTCACTGCGCGCGAAGTCGGAGAGCGCGTGGAGCATCTGCGAGCGCGTTCCCATACGGGCCAGCATCTGCGCCGACTGGCTGTAGCTGCCGGCCACTCCCGCCGGCAGGACGGCGGCGGGAATCGCCGGGTGCGGCGTCAGCACGGTGACCAGCGCGGCGCCCGCCAGCACCGCGACGCCCGTGCCGATCGCGCCGGTCACCAGACGGCGCAGCGGCCGGCCCCGCAAAGAAGCAAGCACGAAGGGCACGCCGATCGCCAGCGCGGTGACGAACTCCAGCCCGTGGGTCACCCACATGGCGGCGACGCAGGCGGTGACCAGCAGCAGGTTGCGGGTCCGTTCGCTGCCGAGCAGGGCGCGCCGCGCCGACAGCGCCAGCGGCACCACCAGCGTGGCGTCGGCCAGGTACGGGAATTCGCCGTAGCCCAGCGCCCAGGGGATCATCGTGAACCCGGCGCCGAGCAGGGGCACGGCGGCGGCCATCATCCAGTTGCCGGTGGCCTCCAGGGCGAGCATCGCCAGTGACAGCGGCAGCAGCACCACGCACAGCAGCACCAGCGGCAGCATCGCCGCGTCAGGGCGCATGCCGGTGATGGCCGCGACCTCGGCGGAGGTGGCCTCGAAGGCGACCCGGTCGCGCACCGCCGTCGAGCCCACGGCGGGGACCGGCTGGGCGACGACCACGTCGTGCTCGGCGGCGATGGTCCTGGTGATGTAGGCGTGGATGGGGTTGTCGCCATCGGGCGGCAGGGGACCCGCGCGGAAGGCGACCACCGCGATCGACGCGGAGAGCAGCCCGGCGGCCAGGGCGGTGCCGAGGACGATGCGCGCCGGACGGGTGCGCAGCGACGGCGCCGGGTCGCGCGGTGGTGGGCCGGCGCGGGCGCGCAGGCGCACGACGATCGCCACCGCCGCCAGGACCGCCACCGCGGGCAGCACGGTCTTCAGCTCGAAGGCCAGGTGGGCGCGGTGGTAGACCAGCCCGAGCACCCCCACGGCGCCGATCGACAGCCCGGGCGCGGCGGCGAGGCGCCACCAGGCCGGCATCGACGGCCGCACCAGGGCGAGCAGCGCCAGCCCGGGGACGAGCCCGAGCAGGAGCAGTCCGGGGAGGGCGCGCAGCAGGTCGAGGAGGTCCATCAGCGCGGGACTCGCGGGTGCATGCGGCGGCGACGCTAGCAGAGCCCCGGCGCCTGGCCACGCACGGATTCGCCGTGGTGACAAAGCTGTGGTCGCCCCTTCACGGGACCTATTCCGGAAGGTCACGTGCTGCTGACGGCCGGTTGGTAGCGTCGCTGCGTGATCGACGGCACGGTGCGCACCGCGTCCACCGCCCTGCCCGTGCAGCGGCGGCGCGGGCTGCTGCTCTCCGAGCGCAGGCTGCTGCTGGCGGCCGCCGACGTGGTCGCCGTGGCCGTCGCCTACGTGGCCGCCTTCAACATCCGCACCGCCGGGGTGCACGGCGCCGGGTTCTACGTCCCGCGCTCGGGCACGGCCATCGCGGTGGCGGTGTGGCTGGTCATGGCCCAGCTCAGCGACGCCTACAACCTGCGCGCGGCGGCACGCATCCGCAGCACCCTGCGCGTGGTCGGCACCACGCTGATGTTCTCGACGGCGGCGCTGCTGGTTGTCTTCTTCGCCGTCCCCTACCGGATCACCCGCCCCACCATCCTGCTCTGGGTTCCCCTGGCCGCGGTGCTGGTGCTGGCCGGCCGGGTGCTGTATCGGCGAACTCTGACCAGTACTCGCCTGGCCCAGCCAATCGCGCTGGTGGCGCCGCCGGAGGTGCTCAGCACCATCTGGCCGGACGTGCGCGACCAGTCGGCCAGCTTCTACCGGGTGCAGAAGGTGATCAACCCGCTCTCGCCCGGGGCCGACCACCAACTCGCGGCGCTGGCGGGCTCCGGCCAGGTGGGCGAGGTGATCCTCGGCGTCCGCGACGACATCTCCCGCGAGCTCTTCGCCGGGCTGGTGCGCTGCTACGACGGCGGCGTGCGCGTGCGCTCCCTCGCCGACCTGTACGAGGAGCTGACCGGGCGGCTGCTGCTCGACCAGCTCGGCCACTCCTGGCTGATCTCGCTGCCGATGCGCAGCGAGACCTCGCGCGTCTACGCGGCATGCAAGCGCGGCGTCGACCTGCTGGCCGGGCTCGTCGGGCTCGTCGCCCTGGGCGCGCTGCTGGTGGTGGTGGCCCCGCTGATCAAGCTGACCGATCGCGGCCCGGTCTTCCACCGCCAGACGCGCGTCGGTAAGTACTCGCGCCATTTCCAGCTCACCAAGCTGCGCACCATGCGCATCGCGCCCGACGGCGAGACTCCGTGGACGCAGTCGCGAGACCCGCGCATCACCGCGGTGGGACGAGTGCTGCGCCGCCTCCATCTCGACGAGCTGCCCCAGTCGTGGAACATCCTGCGCGGCGACATGAGCCTGATCGGGCCTCGTCCCGAGCAGCCGCAGTACGTCGAGGCCCTGCAGAGCGAGGTCGACTTCTACAGCACGCGACTCACCGTGCGTCCCGGCCTGACCGGCTGGGCGCAGGTGAACTACGGTTACGGCGCAGGCAGCGACGGCGCGCGCGTCAAGCTCTCCTACGACCTGTACTACGTCAAGCGGCAGTCGGTCAGCCTCGACCTGCTCATCGCCGCGCGCACCCTGCTGGCAGTCCTCAGCCTCGGAGGCCGTTGATGGAATCGCTCGCCGCCCCCCGCACTGCCATCGAGCCCTTCTTCTTCGATACCGAGACGCTCCAGGAGCTGGCCGCCCGCCACGCCGGCGCGTACCGCACGGCGTCGCCGTTCCCCCACGTGGTCATCGACGACTTCCTCCCCGAGGACGTCGCCCAGCGCGTCCTCGACGAGTTCCCCTCGCCCGACGACCTCGACTGGTACCAGTACGGCAACGCCCGCGAGCGCAAGCTGATGGCGTCGCACGAGACCCTGATGGGCCCGCTGACCCGGCAGGTGCTCGGCCAGCTCAACGCGGTGACGGTGATCGGGTTCCTGGAGCGGCTCACGGGCGTCGACGGCCTGGTGCCCGATCCGCACCTGCTCGGCGGCGGCATGCACCAGATCCAGCGCGGCGGCTTCCTCAAGGTGCACGCCGACTTCAACCGCCATCACAAGCTGAACCTCGACCGCCGGCTCAACCTGCTCCTCTACCTCAACCGCGACTGGCACGAGGAGTACGGCGGACACCTGGAGCTGTGGGATCCGGAGATGCAGCGGTGCGTGCAGCGCATCGCCCCGGTGTTCAACCGCTGCGTGGTCTTCTCGACGACGTCGTGGTCCTACCACGGCCATCCCCATCCCCTGACCTGTCCCGAGGACCGCACCCGCAGGTCGCTGGCGCTGTACTACTACAGCAATGGCCGGCCGGACAGCGAGGTGCAGGCGCCGAACCACTCGACGCTGTTCAAGAGGGTGCCGGGCGAGAACGCGACACGGAGGGTCGCTTTGCGCGACACTGCGCGCCATGTCGCGCGCCAGCTTCTCCCTCCGCTTGCTGTGACCGGCTTGGCGCGGGCGCGCAACGCCGTGCGGGGGCGCGGGCGACCGGCCGCCTGAGCTGGTGATCGACGTGGACGCCGTGGCGCACGACGCGACCGCCGAGCCGCTGCAGACGCGCGCGGCGCGAGGTGCGGCCGCGCTGCTGGTGCGCTCAGGCGCGATCAAGCTGGTGAGCGCCGCGGGCGGTGTCGTCCTCGCCCGGCTGCTCGCGCCCGCGCAGTTCGGCGTCTACGTGGTCGCCGCCTTCTGCGTCGCATTCCTGGCCATGTTTGCCGACGTGGGCCTGGGCGGCGCGCTGATCCAGCAACGCGAGGCGCCGACGCGCCGCGAGCTGAGCACCGTGTTCACGGTGCAGATGATCCTCGCCGGTGTGCTGGTCGCGGTGGGTCTGGTGGTCGCCGCGCCGGTGGCCTCGGCGTACCACCTGCCGGCGGCCGATGTGTGGCTGTTGCGCGCCCTGATCGCCACGCTGTTCATCTCATCGCTGCGCACCGTGCCCGCGGTGTTGCTGGAACGCGAGCTCCGCTACGGGCGGCTTGGCACCGTGGAGACGGTCGAGGCCCTCGTCTTCCAGGTCACCGCGGTCGGCGCCGCGCTCGCGGGTGCCGGTGTATGGGCGTTCGTGCTGGCCACTGCGCTGCGCGCGGTGGTGGGCCTGGCGGTGATCTATCGCCTGTCGCCCTGGCGCCCGAGCCTCGGCATCGACCGCGCGGTGGCGCGGCGGCTGGCGTCATTCGGCCTCGCCTACCAGGCGAACGGCGTGCTCTCCTTCGTCAAGGACGCGATGACCCCGACCATCGTGGCGGTGGTGGCGGGCGCGGCGGCGGTGGGCTACGTCAACTGGGCCTACGCGCTGGCGACGCTGCCGCTGCTGGTGACCACCTCGCTGTGGCAGGTCACCTTTCCCGCCTTCGCTCGCGCCGCGCACGATCCGGCGCTGCTGACGCACATGATCGAGCGGGCGATCCGGTTGGGCGCGATCGTGATGCTGCCGCTCTCGTTCTCGGTGATGGCGCTGGCCCCCGAGGCGATCCACTACGTCTTCACCTCGAAGTGGGACCCGGGCCTGCTCTCTGTCTACCTGTTCAGCATCTCGCTGTGGGCCGGACCGCTGCTCGGCTCGACGTTCTTCAGCCTGTTCTACGCGGTCGGCAAGCCGCGCTACGGGCTGTGGTTCACCATCCTCTATGGCGTGCTGGACTGGGGACTCGGCGTTCCGCTGCTGCTCTGGCTCGGCTTCAACGGCATCGCCGTACGCACCGTGATCGTCGCCTACGTCACCCTGCCACTGCTGCTGCGTGTCGCGCGCAGCATCGTGCCGATCCGGCCGCTGCGCCAGGTGATCCGGCCCGCGCTGGCGGCGGCTCTCGCGGCACTGGTCGAGCTCGGCGCCGTCCACGTGCTGCCGCGGTCGCCGGTGGCGTTCGTCGCGGCGATGGTGATCGGCGCCGTGGTCTACATCGCGGCGATCTGCAAGCTCGAAGGCGAGCTGCTCCGTCCGGTGGCGCGCGCGGTGCTGCCGGCGCGCTTCCAGGCGCCGCTGCGCCGCTACCTGCTCGATCCGGTGGTGGCGGCGTGAGCGTCACCGCGGTGCTGATCACCTGCGACGACGCCGAGGTGCTGGAGCCGTGCCTGGCGAGCGTAGCGTCGTGGGTCGACGAGATCGTCGTGCTCGACATGCACAGCAGCGACGGCAGCCGCGACATCGCCGCCCGCCACGGTGCGCGCGTCGAGCTGCACCCCCGGCTCGACTACTGCGAGCCCGCGCGCAACGCGGCCATCGCCCTGGCCAGCTCGGACTGGGTGCTGGTGCTCGACCCCGACGAGCGGATCATGGAGCCGCTCGCCGTCGAGCTGCAGCGCATCGTCCGCGAGGACGCGTACGACGTGGTCGACATCCCGCGCCTGCAGATGGCCTTTGGCCGTGTGCTCACCTCTCCCGGCGCGCAAGACGGCTCCCATCCGCGCTTCTTCCGCCGCGGCGTCGCCGACTGGCCGGTCACCATCCACGAGCGACCGGCCTTCACCGGGTTGCGACGGCTCGAGCTCCTCGGCGTGGACGGTTGGCAGGAGAAGGGCCTGGCCATGGTGCACGACACCTGGCGCAGCCCCCACCAGGTTCTGGCCAAGATCGCCCGCTACGTCCCGCAGGATGCGCGACGGCGGCTCGACCGAGGCGAGGACTTCAGCTTTCCCGCAATGGCGGGCGCAGCGTTCCAGGAGTTCCGCGAGCGCTTCGTCGTCGGGCGCGGCTACCAGGACGGCGTGGCCGGATTCCTGCACGCCACGCTGTTCACCGTCCAGTCGCTCGGCGTGCACGCGGAGATGTGGAGCCAGCAGGGACGGCCGGCCCAAGAGGACGCCTCCGTGGCCACCTGGGGCCGTCGCCTGGAGCGCTCGAACCGCGGCATCGACGGTGTCGTCCAGCCCGCGCGGCGCGTGGTGCGGCGAACCCGCCGCGTGCTTCGCCGGCTGGGCAGCGGCTGACGTGGCTGGGCTGGATGGCGTAGTCGCGGTGCGCCGGCGGGTCAAGGCTTCGCTGCGTGATCGGTTGCTGCTGCGCCGTCCGGGTTGGCAGGTGCTCGCCGCCGGCATGCTGGGGCGGGTCCGGCTTCGCGAGCTTCGCCGGCAGCGTGCCCTGGCGCGCACACGGCAAGCGTTGCCGGCGATGAGCGATGCGACGCCGGTGGTGCTCGCCTTTCCCGAGGTGGCCACACCCCAGGTGTCGGTGATCGTTCCCGTGTTCAACCAGTGGGCGATGACCCGCACCTGCCTCGAGTCACTGGTCCGCCACGCGCCGCTGCCGCTCATGGAAGTCGTCGTCGTCGACGACGCGTCCAGCGATGCGACGGTGGACGAGGCCGTGGCCATCCCCGGCCTGCGCGTGGTCCGCAACCACGAGAACCTCGGCTTCACGCGCACCGCCAACCGCGGCGCTTCGGTGGCTCGCGCACCGTTCCTGCTCTTCCTGAACAACGACACGAGGGTGCAGCCGGGCTGGCTGGAGGGCCTGCTCGATGCCATGTCGGATCCGACGGTCGGCGCCGCGGGAAGCAAGCTGTGCTTCCCGTCCGGGCTGCTGCAGGAGGCGGGCGGCCTGATCTGGAACGACGGCAGTGGCTGGAACATCGGTCGTGGCCGGATGCCGCACCTACCGGAGTACAACCACCGCCGTGACGTCGACTACTGCTCGGGCGCGTCGCTGATGGTGCGCACGGCGCTGTTCGAAGCCGCGGGTGGCTTCGACGAGCGCTTCGCGCCCGCGTACTACGAGGACACCGACCTCTGCTTCACCCTGCGCAGCATGGGGCATCGCGTCGTCTACGAACCGTCGTCGGTGGTCATCCACGACGAGGGTGGGACGCACGGAACCGAGCGGCGGCCCGCCGCCGCGGGCGCGCACGGCAAGGCCAACCAGTACCGCAACCGTGAGCGCTTCACCGCCAAGTGGGCGGCCGAGCTGGCCCGCCATCTGCCGCCGCCGGTCGAGGCAGTGGCGCTCGCCGAGCTTCGCGGCTCGCTGCGCGAGGCGGCGCCGCGCGTGCTCTACTGCGACGTCACGATGCCGACGCCGGACCGGGACTCGGGGAGCCTGAGGGCCGCGTCGATGCTGCGGCTGCTGGCCTCGATGAGCTCTCGCGTCACCCTGGTGCCGATGGACGGCGTGGAGAACCAGCCCTACGCCGATGCGCTGCGAGCGGACGGCGTCGAAGTCGTCCCCGGCAACCCGTTCGGCTTTGCCCGATTCGCCAGGCGGCGCGCCGGCCTCTACGACGTGGTGGTGCTGAGCCGGCCCGAGGCGGCGGCGGCGTGCCTCAAGGACGTGCGCCGCCAATTCCCTGACGCCACCGTGGTCTTCGACACCACCGACCTCCGCTTCCTGCGGCAGCAGCGCCAGCTCGCGGTGACCGGAGCGGCGGACGGCGGAGATCCGCAACGGATGCGCGCGCTGGAGCTGGGTCTCGTCGACAGGTGCGACGTCACCGCGACGGTGACACAGGCCGAAGCCGACATGCTGCGCGCCCTCCGCCCCAACGCCGACGTCGTCGTCCTGCCCAACGTGCACGCGCCGCGAGCAGATCCACCGGCGTCGCTCGGCTCCCGTCGCGGCATGCTCTTCATCGGCAGTTTCCGCCATGCGCCCAACGCCGACGCGATGCGGTTCTTCCTCGACGACGTGCTGCCGCTGGTGCGCAGGCGGATCCCCGATCTGGAGCTGGTGGTGATCGGGGCCAACCCACCCGACGACCTGCTGCACCGTGATGTGGCGGGCGTGCACTTCGCCGGATACGTCGAGGACGTCACGCCATTCTTCGACGCTGCACGCGTCTTCGTGTCGCCGCTGCGCTTCGGAGCGGGAATGAAGGGCAAGAACGGCCAGGCGATGGCACTCGGTCTGCCCATGGTGACAACACCGGTCGGTGCTGAGGGGATGGGACTCGTCGACGGCACCCACGCCCTGATCGCCGGCGACGCCGCCGCGTTCGCCGGCTGTGTCACCCGCCTCCACGAAGACGCCGCGCTCTGGTCGCACCTCGCCGCGCGGGCGCGCGAACTGGCCGATGAGCAGTGGGGTCCGGAGGCGATGCGCGCACGCCTGCAGTCGCTTCTGCAGCGCGCCGCCACACGCGGCGGGACGGCGAGGACGCTCGCAGAACTCGTCTCCTAGGCGGCGGGAGGCGACGGCTGGACGGTCAGCGCGGTTTGCTCGCCTCGAAGACGACCGCGCCCGGTCCGAAGATGCCCTGGGATGGCCGGTCGGGCCGGTGCACCGTCACCTCGAAGCCGAGGTCGCGCAGCCGGGAGGCCATGCCCCGCCCGAAGATGGTGAAGACCAGTGCGCCCTCCTCGCGGAGCGGATCGAGGTGGTACTGCGGCTCGGCGAGGTGCCGGAGGTTGCCTTCGCCATCGACGGCGGCGCGCACCTCGTCGTCGTCACGGCCCTCGTCGTACGGAACGGTGAACACGTGCCGGCCACCAGGTCGGAGCACGCGCAGGATCTCGCCATGAGCGGCATACGGGTCAGGGACGTGCTCCAGCACGTCGGTGGTGACAACCAGGTCGAAGCTGCCCTTGTCGAACGACAGCCGCTGCAGGTCCTGGTGCATGACACCGTCGACGACCGACCCCGGCGTCGCCTGCGGGTCCACGTATTCGCTGGCGGCGAAGGCGCGGGCGCGTTGGAGCGCAGCGTGCAACGGGCCTCGTTGCTCGGCGATGTAGATCGACTCGCCGGAGTGGCTTGCGTAGTCGACCAGTGAGCGATGCGGGTGGCCCGCCAGGTCACGCTCGCACAGCACGGCGGCGAGCTGGCGCTGCCGGTTGGAGGCGCGGCAGCGCACGCACATCCAGGATTCCCTCGCGCTGCCGCCACGAAAGACGACGGCGGTGATGCCTCCGCACACGGTGCAGAAGGCGCCCCGGATGCGCAGGTCGGAGAATCGCCGGACGCCCGCGCGACGGCGGGCGACCGCGCCCAGGGTCCGCGGCGCCAGGAGGGCGCGCAGGACGGCGGGCGTTCGTGCCATCGCTGGTCAGATCTCCAGAGGGGCTGCGCGGCGCCGGCGCTCGTTGAGAGGATCGAGCAGCAGGGCGCGAACGGTGCGTCGTGCGTCGCGGGGCTTCAACGCCGTCTGGTGCGCGCACTCGAGCGTCGACGCGGCCACCGCGCCACACCACGCGGAACGCCCCCACCAGCGCGCTGCGAAGGTCATGGTGCCATTCCACCACGTCAGCTCGCGCTCGTGCGTGGTGGCCGCGGACGCTCCGTTGTCGTGCGTCGCCCAGCGGTCGGGGAGCGCGACCAGGCGCCAGCCCGCAGCGCGCAGCCGGCGGCAGAGATCGAGGTCCTCGCCGTAGAGGAAGTAGCCCGTGGCAAAGCCGTGCACCTGTTCGAAGGCGGCACGGCGGATGAGCAGCGCCGTGGCCGCGAGCGATTCGACGTCGACCGGGTGGAGGGGAGCACGGTCGGCGTGGTCTGCGACCGTCGGAACGCGGCGCGCGAGTGCGCGCACAGCTCCGAGTCGCAGGAGGTTGCGCAGGCGCAGCGCGCGCGCCAGCAGATGCAGCGCGCCCAGCTCGCGTCCCTGGCTGCGTTCGAGCCCTCCGGTGCGGACGTTGACGATCGCCCCCTGGACGGCAGCGACCTCGGGGTGGGCGTCGAGCAGGTCGACGCCGGTGGCAACCGCCGTGGCGTCCACCACAGCATCTGGGTTGCAGAGCAGCAGGTATGGCGCGCTGCCACGGGCGGCACCGTGGTTCTGCCCCGCGCCGAACCCGGGATTCGACGCATCGTGCATCGTGTCCGCGCCGGCTGCCGCCGCCGCGATGGCGCTCTGCCCATCGCCGTGGTCCACGACGACGAGGCCGGCAATGCCGTCGACGGCGCGCAGCGCGGCGAGGCAGGCCACGATGCGATCCTCACTGCGATAGGCGACGACCACCGCGTCGACGCGCCCCGTCATCGCACTCCCGTCGCGATGCCACGACGCCGCCACAGGTAGCGCAGCACCGCCATCCCGTGGCGGAGCCCGGAGCGGGTCAGCAGGCGGCGGTTGCGCCGGCGGGGCGGGTGGTGGCAGGACGCCGTCGACGTCTGCACCACGACGCCACCACTGGCTCGCAGTCGCATGCAGAAGTCGACGTCCTCAGGGCCGTAGAAGTACGTCTCGTCGAGGCCGCCCACGGCGTCGAAGGCATCGCGCCGGAAGAGCTGGCAGGCGCCGATGACGAAGTCGACAGGCCACGACGTCGCACCGTCCGGCCGCATGCGTGCGTAGCTGCCGGTGACGCCTGCAACGCGCAACAGCTTGCGCATGACGCCCGGCGCGCGACCGCCGCTCGCCTCGGGCGCCTGTCCGTTGAAGACGGGGGCGGCGAGCACGACACCACCGTCGATCTGCTGCGCCAGCATGCACAGCGAGTCGGGCAGCAGCCGGGCGTCACTGTCGAGCAGGCACACCAGCGGAGCGCTGCCGGCGCGCACGCCCTGGTTGCGCGCTCTCGACACGCCGAGGTTGGCGCCATTGCGCAGCAGGGCCACGCCGTCGGGCACAGCGGCGGGTGGTGAGGACCCGTTGTCGACGACGATGACGCCAACGTCGACACCGCGCGACGCCTGGGCGGAGGCGATCGCCGCAGCCAGGGTGGCGGGATCGTCGTTCCAGGTGATGACGACGACGTCGACCCGGCGCCGGGGGGAAGCGGGCATTGCAGCGATTCTGCCCGCGCGCGGGCGGGCGAGAGCGGGCGAGTTGCCGCTCCGTCACCTATCCGGGACGCGGCCGCCGCCTGGCGCCAGGCCGCTAGCGCCGCGCCGTGGGCTTCTTCGCCGTTCCCAGCTTCTCGGTCTGCTTCTTCAGCTCGTCCACCGACGACTCGATGTTCATCTTCACCACCGGCTCGGCCACCTTGGCCAGCACCTTGCCGGCGATGCCGCCGCCGAACTCGTACTCCATGTCGAACGTCGCCTCGGTGGCTCCGCCCTTGGCTTTGAACGCCCACTTGCCGGTCTGCTTGAACCCGCTCTGCGACTGCCAGGCGATCACCTTGTTCTCCGTCCACTGGGTGATCAGCACGCTGGAATCGAGCACCTTGGGACCGGCCTTCATGGCCACGTCGAACTGCGCGCCCTTGCCATGCGTCACCGACCCGGCCGGCTGCCACTTGGTGAGGTCCTTCATGTATTTCGTCGTGTTGCGATGGTCGTCGACGTAGGCGAAGACGGTCTCGACCGGCGCGTCGATGGTGCGGGTGACGGTGATGTGGCCCATGTCTGTGTGTCCTCCTCTAGCTGGGCAGGCGGCGCAGCGCCGAGGCGATGCGTCCGGCGAGGCCGCGACCGTACATCGCGCGAAGCAGCGTGGGTACGAACTTCGCCTGTCGCGACGCGTAAGGGAAGTAGTAGGGACGCGGCATGCGTCCGGAGTCGCGGCCGACCATCTTGACCTGCACGCACTCGTAGACGCCCAGCTTGCTGTGGGTGCGCCCGAAGCCGGATTGCTTGACGCCGCCCCAGGGAAGCTGCGGCGCGTTGTGCGAGTACATGTGGTCGTTGACCCAAACGCTGCCCGCCTGCAGCCGCTCGGCGATGTCCAGGGCGCGGCGTGTCGAGCGCGTCCACACCGAGGCGCTGAGGCCGAAGTCGGAGTCGTTGGCGGCGCTGACCGCCTCGTCCTCGCTGCGCACGGTGACCACGGGCAGCACCGGGCCGAAGATCTCCTCGCGCATGATGCGCATGTCGGGCCGCACGTCGACCAGCACGGTGGGACGGTAGAACCAGCCGCCGCGCGGGTCGGGACCGCCGGTCAGGATGCGCGCGCCGCCGGCGACGGCGTCGTCGACCAGGCCTTTGACGATTTCGTATTGGCGCTGCGAGACCAGCGGGCCGAGGTCGACGTCGGGCTCGTCGTGGCTGCCGGTGCGCATCGCCGCCGCCTGCTGCACCACCTTGTCGATGAACTGCGGCGACACGCTCTCGTGCACGTAGGCGCGCTCGACGCTGGCGCACACCTGCCCGGCGTTGGCGAAGGCGCCCCACACGGCGCCGCGCGCGGCGAGGTCGACGTCGGCGTCTTCGAGGACGATCATCGGGTCCTTGCCGCCCAGCTCCAGCACCACGGGCGTCAGCGTGTCGGCGGCGGCGCGCATCACGGCACGGCCAGTGCCGACGCTGCCGGTGAAGAAGATCTTGTCGACTCCGGCCGCAACCGGCGCACCGCCGACACGGCCGTCACCCTGGATGACCTGGAGCACACCGTCGGGAAGTCCGGCATCGGCGAAGACGCGGGCGATCTCATCGGCGGCGAGCGGGGTGAGCTCGGACGGCTTGAGCACCACGGCGTTGCCGCAGGCGAGTGCGATGGCGACTTCACTGAAGGGGATGCCGAAGGGGAAGTTCCAGGGGCTGATGATGCCCACCACGCCGAGGGGCTCGTAGTGGAGGACGTGCTTCTTTGCGCGGTAGGTGAGCTGCGGGCTGCGCACCCGCTCGGGACGGAGCAGCTTGGGCACGTCCGACGCGCACCACAGCGCGTGCTCGATGCCGGTGCTCACGTCGTGGAGCAGGGCTTCGAGCTGCGGCTTGCCCTGCTCGGTGCTGATCAGCGTTGCCACCTCGTCCATGCCGTCGAAGAGCACGCGAGCGGCGCGCACCATGACACGCGCGCGGTCGTGTGGCGAGGTGGCGCCCCACTGCGGCTGCGCTGCGCGGGCACGCTGCACCACCTGGGCGACATCGTCCGGCGTGGTGACGCGTACGCGGCCGACCTCGGCGCCGGTGGCAGGGTCATGGCTGACCAGCCAGTCCTGTCCGGTGGCGATCCCCGTGCTCTGCGGGGGCGATGCTGTTGCAGTCATGGTTGTCCTCAACCGATCACGGGGTACTGACGTTCGGCGGCCAGCTCGTCGAGGATCGCCTGCATGCGGCGCTCGACGTACTCGTAGCAGGCCCAGATCACCTCGGGGTCGCGGGGGTCGAGGTCGCCGAATCGGGCGGCGAAGTCGATCGGCTCGCCGCACTGCACGGTGATCTTGGCGGGCAGGGGCAGGTGGAACAGGAAGTCGCCCGGGCTCAGGCCCCAGGGTGGCGCGAAAACCATGGGCAGGGTCTTGATCCGGAAACGCTCGAGGCCGAGAAGGCGCGCCAGGCCGCGGCCGTCGCCGGGGATGTACACCGTCTCGTGGCCGCCGACACTCACCACCGGGACGATGGGCACGCGCTCCTGCAGTGCGAGCCGGACAAACCCGGTCCGCCGGGCCAGATGGATGCGGTTGCGTTCGCTCCAGGGGCGGAACACGTCTTCGTCGCCGCCTGGGTAGACCAGCACGGCCGCGCCGGCGCGCAACGCGGCCCGCGCGTTGTCGGGATGGGCGGGCAGCGAGCCCATGCGGCGCAGGAAGCTGCCGATCACCGGCAGGCCCATGACCACGTTGTGGGCCAATGCGTACGTGGGTCGGTCGACGCCGAAGTGGCGGAAGAAGTTGGTCTCGAACACCCAGGTGTCGGGCGTCACCAAGCCACCGCTGTGGTTGCCGACGATCAGCACCGGCCCCTCGGCCGGGATGTTGTTGAGGCCGCGCACCTCGCCACGGAAGTACACGTCGGTGAGCGGCCCGAGGACGGCGAGCTGGCGCTCGATGAAGGCGCCGTCGCGCTCGTCGAGCGAACCCTGGCGGCCGCGTTCGACCAGGCCCATCACCGTGCCGTCGATGGTGTCGATGGCCTCGCGGATCAGGGGCGCGAAGCGCAGCATGGACGTGTCCAACTGCTGCGAATTCCTGCGCGTGCCGTTGCTACGCGGCTGCTTGGGCCTGGTGGTGTTGTTGTCGGCGGCGAGGGTGAGCAGGTCGGCCGCGGCAGGACCGCGCGAGCGACGGCGCACCTCCTGGGCGCGGGTCCGCGCCGGCGAGGGGCGTGCCGCCGTCGCCTTGCGGGTCACGAATAGAGCGCCTCGATGACGTCGCTGAAGTGCTCGGCGACGGCGCGGCGCTTCACCTTCAACGTCGGCGTCAGCTCGTCCTGCTCGGGGTCGAAGTCGCGGTCGAGGACGGCGACCTTCTTGATCGTCTCGTAGCGCGCCAGCTTGGCGGAAGCCTGCTCGGCGATCCTGGTGTAGGTGTCGGCGACGCGCTGGTCCTTGACCAGCTCGCCATCGTTGGCGGCAGTGATGCCCTGACGCTCGGCCCAGGCGTGCAGGTTATCGAAGTCGGGCACGATCAGCGCGACCAGGTACTTGCGCTTGTCGCCGATCACCGCCGCGCGCATCACCAGCGGGTCCTGGGCGATCAGCGCCTCGATCGGCTGGGGCGCGATGTTCTTGCCACCGGCGGTGACGATGAGGTCCTTCTTGCGATCGGTGATGCGCAGGTAGCCGTCGCCGTCGAGCTCGCCGATGTCGCCGGTGAGAAACCAGCCGTCCTTCAGCACTTCCCTGGTCGCCGCCTCGTTGCGGAAGTAGCCCTGCATGATCGCCGGACCCTTGACCATGATCTCGCCGTCGCCGGCAATACGCACCTCGTGTCCCTTGATGGCGCGGCCGACCGTGCCGAAGCGCGGGCTGTCGGGGTCGTTGGCGGTGATGCCGCCGCTGGTCTCGGTGAGGCCGTACCCCTCGGTGATGGCGATGCCGAGGCCGTCGAAGAACTCCAGCGTCTGCATGCCGATCGGGCCGCCGCCGCTGCTGAAGACGCGCATGCGTCCACCGAGTCCCTCGCGCACCTTGGACAGCACCAGGCGTTCCCACAGCGGCATCTTGAGGCGCAACGTGATGGGCAGTGGCCTACCCTGGCGGCGCAGCTTTGCGGCCTGCGTCGCGTCGTCCAGCGCCCTCATGCCAATTGCCGCCTGCCGTCCCCCCGCGGCGCGCACCCTGGCGACGATCGCCTCCTGCATCTTTTCCCAGATGCGCGGCACGCCGTTCATCAACGTGGGCTGCACGGCGCGCACGTCGCCGCCGATGTCGTCGAGGTCACGCGCCACGCTGGAGGAGATGCCGGCCATCATGCCGGCGAAAATCCCTTGCACGCGCTCGTAGACGTGGGCCCAGGGCAGGAAGCTGATGCCGTGATCGCTGTCCGGGTGGAGTGGCACGCGGTCGAGCATGGAGCGGCAGGAGCCGACGATGTTGGCGTGGGTCAGCACCACGCCCTTGGGGACGCCGGTAGTGCCGCTGGTGTAGATGATGGTGAGCGTGTCGCCTGGGCGCACCGCCTTGGCGCGCTCCGCGAGCGCGACGACATCGCTTTCGGTCCCTGTAGTTGCGAAGTCGTCCAGCGCGATGAACTCCGGCGCACTGCCCTCCATCACCGCGGAGATGCGCAGCTGGTCGCAGCTCTTGCGGATCTCGTTGACCTTGCGCGCCTGCTGCGGCGTCGAGCAGACCACCATCACCGCTTCGCTGTCGACGAGGATCTGCTCGACCATGTCCGGCGTCGAGCTGGCGTAGATGGGCACGACCACGTTGCCGGCGAGCTGCGCGCCGAAGTCGCACCACAGCCATTCCAGGCGGTTCTCGGCGAGCAGGGCGATGCGGTCGCCGGGCGCGATGCCGGCGTTGACGATCGCCGCGGCGAAGGCGACCACGCTGTCGTGCAGCTCGCGCCATGTCACGGGGAGCCATTCACCGGCTGCGCTCTTGACGTTGAGCGACAGGCTGTCGCCGCGACGCTGCGCCTGGCCGACCATCACCGCGACCATGGTGTCGGGGTCGAGGTCGGCGGCGTCGAGGTGCAACGGGACGGGCGGTCGCGGCAGCGGGCGCGCCTGCGGCGACGGGCGGCCCGTCGTGGGTGTTGTCGCCTCGGCAACGGTCATGCGGGAAACCTCCAACCCCGAGCCGTCCTCCCTTGTGCGGACGGCCTGCGAACCCTGTTCCTTGTTCACGATTGTGCCCTTTTGCGCTGTCCCTACGGTTGCAGCGCGCGGGCGGCGAGGTGGTCGAGCGCGTCGACCACGGGCTGCGGGTCCTGGCGCCCGGTCTCCAGCAGGCGCACCACCGCCTCGTTGACGGCGCCGACCAGCGCGTAGGCGATGACTTCGAGGTCGATCTGTGGCGGCTGCGGCCGGGTTCTGGCGCGCGCCTGGGCGAGGATCATTTCCGCGAAGCGCGCGTGCAGGGCGCGACGCGTCTCCTCGATGGCGGGGCTCATGCCGACCGACTCGACGAGCAGGATGCGCGCCGTCGCGCGGTTGGCGGCGCAGCCCGTGACGAAGGTGGCGATGGCCCGGCGCGCCTTGTTGCGCTCGTCGGGCTCGTCGACGATGGCCTGCTCGACCGCGCGGAGCAGACGTTCGCCCTCGCGGTCGAGCAGCGCGGCGAATGCCTGTTCCTTGTTGGCGAAGACGGCGTAGAAGGCGCTCTTGCTGGTGCGCGCCCGCTGCACCACGCGGTCGACCGAGGTCTCGTGGTAGCCGCGCTCGGCGAAGCAGTGGGCGACGGCGTCGAGGATGCGCTGCCGGTGGCGCTGCAGCAGCGCGTCGCGACGCTCGCGGGCGCGGCGTTCGCGCTCCTGGTCGGTGAGGCGGCGGGCCAGCTTGGGCGGTGCGGCGGCCGCGGTCACTGCAGCTCGCTCGCTCCCTTGCTGATGGCGCGGGCGATGACCCGGCGCTGGATCTCGCGGGTGCCCTCGAACAGCGTGTAGATCTTGGCGTCGCGGTGCCAGCGCTGCACGGGAAGCTCGCGCACGTAGCCCCAGCCGCCGCAGATGCTGATCGCCTGGTCGGTCACCCAGTTGGCGACCTCGCCGGCCTTGAGCTTGGCCATCGAGCCCTGCGCCTTGTCGAAGTCGGCGGCGTTGCGGCCCATCCAGGCGGCGTGCCAGCAGAGCATGCGCGCGCATTCGATCTCGGTGGCCATGTCGGCGAGCAGGAAGGAGATCGCCTGGTTGGTGATGATCGGGCGGCCGAACTGCACGCGAGTCGTGGCGTAGTCGAGCGCGTACTCGTAGGCGGCGCGCGCGATGCCGACGGCCTGCGCGCCGACCGTGGGCCGGCTGAGCTCCAGGGTGCGCAGGGCGCCGCTGCTGCTTCGCTCCTTCGGCTGCGGTGTCGCAGGAGTGCCGTTGCTGCCGTTGGCTTCTTGCTGTGCCTGCTGCATGCGCTCGCGGGCGCGGGCCATCTTGTGGTCGAGCTTCTCCTGGCCGCCGAGCAGGTTGGCGGCGGGAACGCGCACGTTGTCGAGCACCACCTCGGCGGTGTGGCTTGCCCGGATGCCCAGCTTCTTGTGCTTGGCGCCCTGGCTGATTCCCCTGGTGCCCTTCTCGATCACGAAGGTGGCATGCCCGCCGTGGCCCAGGTTGGGGTCGACCGTGGCCACAACCACGTGCACGTCGGCGATGCCGCCGTTGGTGATGAAGCACTTGCTGCCGTTGATGACCCAATCGTCGCCGTCCCGCCTGGCGCGTGTGCGCAGCGAGGCGACGTCGCTGCCGGCGTCGGGCTCGGTGATGGCGAAGGCGCCGAGCTTGACGTCGTCAGGGGTCCCGAAGCACTTGGGGATCCACTCCAGCATCTGCTCGGGCGTCCCGTTGGCGAAGATGGCGGCGCTGGCCAGGTGGGTGCCGAAGATGCTGAGGCCGATGCCGGCGTCGCCCCAGAACAGCTCCTCGTTGACGATGGGCATGGTCAGCCCGGTCTCGTCGCCGAAGCTCGTATGCAGGAATTCGAACGAGTACAGTCCAGTTTTGGCCGCTTCCTGGATCACCGGCCAAGGGGTCTCCTCGCGCTCGTCCCACTCCTCGGCGGCGGGACGCACGACCCTGGCGGCGAAGTCGTGGACCCAGTCGCGGAGCTGGGCCTGATCGTCGGTCAGCGCGAAGCTGGGGGCGGGCTTGGGGGTGGTAGTGGCCATGGGTGCCTCGTTGCTCGTCTCATCTACGGTCGGCTCGGCGCCGCCGCAGCAGAACCGGTACGTACCAGTCTATTTCTCCGAACGTCTCGCGTCACCCTGGTCTTGCGCCCGGCAGGCGTCCTGGCAGGCGCCGGAGGGGCCGGGTGGTATCATCCCGCCGCTCGGGAAGTAGCTCAGCCAGGTTAGAGTGCACGGTTCGGGACCGTGAGGTCGGGAGTTCGAATCTCCCCTTCCCGACCAATCGCGTCATCCGACCCCTCTCCCACGCTCGAATCCGCGTCTTCTGCGTGCCGTTCGGGCGGCTTTGACCCCCTATCCGGCTCGGGCTTGTAGCCCGCCCTGCGAAGGGCGCGGTCGATGGCCGTCGCTGCGTCGCGGCGCAGGGACTCCGTGACGTGGCTATACCGGTCGAGGGTGGGATCGACACCGTCGAGTGCCGGAGCCCTTCGGCGGCGACGCGCGGGCTGACGCCAGTGCCGAGCATCAGCGTCGCGGCGGTATGCCGGGCGGTGTGGACGGCACGCGCGGCAAGCCGATGGACTCCAGGAGCAGGTACCAGTCGCGCAGCAGCGTCATGGGCGCGATGGGGCGACCGAGGTCGTTGGTGAAGACGAAGTCGCCGTCGAACCACTCGGCGCCGGCCGCCGCCGGCTATGCAGCCGGCGCAGCAACTCGGAGACAGGGACTTTGTAACTTACGGCCGCGTCTTGAATCTCAGGGAGCAGTCCGAAGCTGGCTAGCGACACCTCATCAAGCCACGCATCGACAGCAAGCCTCGGCTTCCGTTCCCAGCCCTAACTCAGGCTGGACTCAAGATAGTTTGTGCCCGGGAGGGGCGGGCGGATTCGACATGACGCTCCCGCTCATCACACGGTCGTCGGCCGGTCGCCTCTGCCCATAGCAGAATCTCGTACCGGTCCCAGGCTGGCATGTCGCTCACTCTCCACCTAGGATGCGGAAGCAGTCCACGCGAACTCCAATGATGGACAGTGTTCTCCCGCACGCACAACAGGGCAGCGATCTCCTTGGCGCCCACAGGGAATGGATCGGGTGGCTGCCGAAGTGCGACACCACCATAAGTCACGTTTCCGTCCTCGTCAGACACCTCGCCGTATCCACCGAAGGCTAGCTTCTTTTCGGAGTTGCGGATCCAGTTCACCGCTGTCGCCTCCTGCTCTTACCTGGGTTGTACGACCGGCGGGAGTCGAACCCGCTATTGGAGGCTACGATTCCTCCTAGCCCCTCCGGGGCCGGCCGCACCCCATACAGTATCACTGTATGTAACCCCACGCACGCACCCTCGCCAAGCGCGTCGGGAAGGAGAAGGCGGGGGGAGACGCCGGTCCTCGCATTACCGTTTCGTAGCACCGGCCTTGCGGCCGGGACCCGTGCTTATGGGACGGTGTCCAGCGTCTTCCCCTGCCCGGATCGCAGAGTATGACTCACTCGTGCAACGGTCCGGCCCCGGCTGGGGTCACGACCTAGCGACTTGAGTCGCGAACAGGTGTACCACCAGAGAGTCGTGTTGTCAAGACTCATGCCGAAAGATAACCACTAGCTCGTGGTGGGAGGACCCGCCACACTGCGCGGAGCGACTTGTCGCCAGTTGACCCCCTATCCGGTGGACAGACCCGGTAGCGCCTGGACTGAACAGCCCCAATCGCACCGCCGCCTGAGCTCAAAGGAGCCACCAGCGGACGCCCCCGGACTCGTCCTCATGGGTCTCCCCTTCCCGACCACGCACGCCGGTCTGTGCTTAGGCGAGAGTGAGAATGGCGGGTTTTGACGCCAACCGTGGGACGAACCGGGTCCTGACCAGCTCGCGCCGTCCTCCCGCTTGGATCCCAGACGCGTGCTCCGGCACACGCTGTCAAACGCCTCTGGGACAGCGGCGGAGGCGGTACTATGAGTCATTGGTCGGGAACTATGTGGAGCAGGACTCAGGAGTGAGAGCATGCCACCGGATCCAGGAAAGCTAAGTCGGTTAGCCCGGGTCAGCGAGGTGTTCACCCCCGGTGCTCCGGTAAACGCCTATCAGCTGTTTGCTGGCAGATTCGATCAGGTGGTCGATGTCGTTGCAGCCATCAATCAGCGAGGCATGCACGTCGTCATGTACGGCGAGCGAGGCGTCGGCAAGACTTCGGTTGCGAATGTCATGGCTGAAGTTCTTATGCAGCAGAACGTTCATCTGCGGTGCGTTATGGTCAACTGCGCTGTCGCGGACGACTTCGCTGGGCTTTGGGGATCCATCTTCGAGCGCCTTGACCTTACGGGCACGATGGAGATGACACCAGAGGGGGTGCGCCGCGCGATTGAAAACGTGACCGCACGGAACCTCATCGTGATTGATGAGCTCGATCGGCTGGAGGACGAAGCCGCTCTCACACAATTGGCAGACACGATCAAAACGCTATCGGATCACTCTGTTCTCAGCACGCTTATGCTGATAGGGGTCGCGGATTCGGTGGATCAGCTCCTGGGCGCGCACCAGTCAATCGAGCGTGCTCTCACTCAAGTCCTGATGCCGAGGATGTCCATCGACGAGCTCAAGGAGATCGTCGACAAGGGCTTGAACCAATTGGGCATGACCATCGACCGCGCCGCTAAGGATCGCGTCGCGATGCTTTCAGAGGGATTGCCCTCCTATACTCATCTCTTAGCTCTGCATGCCACAAGCTGGGCCGTTGCTGACGACCGCAGTCACGTTGAAGACAGTGACGTTGAACACGCGATCGGCGCGGCCGTCCAAAAAGCTCAGCAGAGCATCAAGAGCGCGTACCAGAAAGCAACGAGAAGCCCGCGTCCAGGCAACCTCTTTACCCATGTCTTGACAGCTTGTGCTCTGGCCCCCAAGGACGACCTCGGCTACTTTACCGCCGGTTCGGTTCGGGCACCAATGAAGCGTATCACCAACCGCGACTACGACATTCCCGCCTTTGCGGCACATTTGAACGCTTTCACGACGGACGAACGTGGCGCGGTCCTTCGCTGCACTGGCGAACAGCGCCGTCACTTCTATCGATTCGAGGATCCGATGCTACAGCCATACGCCATTCTCACCGCACTGGCAAAGGGCCTTATCACCGAGCAACAGCTCAAGGGTTAGGCGCGATCCGCGAGGAGTGCATCGACGGCAGCTGCCGTCTCGGAACGCTATCCGAAGGTGATGACCCTAAAGGGACGGGATTGCTGTGTGCTAGGCGGCCTTAGGTTCGCTTCTTCTCGGAGGGGCATACCGTGTAGTCAGGAGCCCACCAGAGCACCGCGAAGATGTTGTGAGTCTGTAAGCCCCACACCCGCGGAAGACCGTCTAGACGTAGTTCCCACAGCGCATCTTCGACCCTTCGTAAATGCCGGAGGCGTTGCTGCTCGATACGCCGTTGCCGCGACCGAGGTAACGCTGGCCGACATCGCTTCGCTGCAGTCTGCGTGAGGGCTGGCTCATGGAGACGGCGGTCGTTACCACCCCGGATTGCCGAGGCGGCGCGCGCTGAGCCCCGAAGAGGTCTGTTCACACGTGAGCAGCCCTCTCGTCTGACACTAGCCCGTCACGGCACATGTACGGCTGCGCTGCAGCCTTGGAAGAGCGCGACGAGCAGAGCAACGAAGACCACCCACCCACCAAAGAAGATTGCGCGGTGCACCCAGCGGTGCGTCGGCTCCGGCGGCCTCTCCGTCGGTGGTCCGCTGTTATCGCTCATTCGACAATCCTCGCCAGGGCGTCCTCCCTCGGCCGGACTCGGGCGGGAAGCACTCCTCGTAGTTCGACGAGTACTCCTATAGCCGCGCGCACGACCTTCTGTCGACGGCGCCGGAAGTTCACGCCGGAATACAAGGCTGAGGTGGTCGCGCCGGTGCGCAGTTCGGGCAAAGAGCTAGGGGACCCGACTCCTGGGTACACTTCGCGGTCGGTCCTGCCGTCGACGCCATACGCATGTCCGTTGCAGAGAGGTGTTGGTCGACACAGGCCACGCTTCACGCGGACCTCCAGAGAGCCCATATCGTCGCTGTCGGTCGAAGCCGGGTCAAGCCCAGTCCTCCCTTAGACGTAGCCGTTGGCCCCGAGCGCATTTCTCCTGGCCGCTTGACAAGACGATCTCCCCTCTCGCGGAGGGAAGGTCAAGAGCGCATTTGGCGTTTGACTCTCGCTCTGAGGGAGACCGAAAATTCGGTCGTGACCTCCACCCTCCCCATCGGCGACTTCTCCCGGGCTACGCACCTGAGTGTGAGGATGCTTCGCCACTACCACGAGCTCGGCCTGTTAGAGCCGCTCGACGTTGACGTCGACAGCGGGTACCGGCGCTATGCACCAGAGCAGATCGTCACGGCGCAGGTCATCCGCCGCTTCCGCGACCTGGACATGCCACTCGGGGATATCCAGATTGTTCTCCAGGCTCCCGACGTCGAGACCCGCAACCGGGTGATCGCCAACCATCTGGCCCGGCTTGAGTCTGACCTCGCTCGGACCCGAGACACGGTCGCATCCCTGCGGGATCTGCTTGACCGGCCCCAAGACACCAGCGTATCGATTGAACACCGTCATGTCGCCGCCACGCCCGCCGCTTTCATCACGGACGTTGTTGACGCGGCCCATGTTGTGGCCTGGTATCGGGGAGCCATGAGCGAAGTGGCCGCCACGCTGTCAGCCCAGGACATCAGCCCCGCCGGGCCCCTCGGGGGCGTCTACGAGACCGAACTATTCACCGAGCTTCGGGGGCGGGTCACTATCTTCCTTCCGTGCGATCCGTTGCCACAGCCAATTGGACGCGTCAGCACCACCGTCATCCCACCGGCAGAGCTGGCAATGACCGTCCACCTCGGTTCGAATACCGAGGTGGACCGGACCTACGGTGCCCTCGCCGCTTATGTGACGAAGCATGCGCTCGCGGTCGACGGACCAATTCGCGAGTACTACCTCGTCGGCCCCCTTGATACTCGCGACGAGTCGTTGTGGCGAACCGAAATTGGATGGCCGATCTTCCAAACCCGGCCGAGGCCATCACCGGCAACGATTTCCGGCGAGGGATCAGGGGGCGGTGAGGCCGCCGCCGTCCACTTGGGTCAGGAAGGCACGGTCAACTCTCCCCCTATGTGAGATTCAGCCGGCAAATCCGCTCTTGACCCTCCCTCTGCGTGAGGGCGGAACCTCAGTTTCAACGCCCTTGAACAGAGAAATGAGGATGCCATGAGTACGACCGCCGGAACTGTTGGAACAGCCCTCGTGACCGGGGCAACGCACGGCATCGGCCGGGCGGCTGCGCTGCGGCTGGCCCGGGACGGTTGGGAGGTTGTCGTTCATGGCCGCGACGCCGGGCGCGGGGCCAAGGTCGTTGCTGCCATCGAAGCCGAGGGGGGCCAAGCCCGCTTCGTCGCTGCCGAGCTGATGGACATCGGCGAGGTGCGCCGGCTGGCTGAGGAGGCCGGCGAGGTCGACGTGTTGGTGAACAACGTTGGGGGATCGTGGTTCGGCCCGACCGACGATCTCGACGGTCCCGGGTTCGACGCACTCTTCGTCGTCAACGTTCGCTCTGCCTACTTTCTCGTCGCCGCTCTGGCGCCGGCCATGGCCGGGCGGGGCCGGGGCAGCATCATCAATCTGGGGAGCATGGCCGGCACGATCGGCCTGGTGGGCGCGGCCGCCTACGGAGCCACCAAAGCGGCCATGGCCTCAATGGCCCGCTCGTGGGCGGCCGAATACAGCCCCCAGGGGGTTCGGGTCAATGCCGTCGCCGCCGGGGCGGTGCACAGCATCCCGGAGAAGTACGACATCACCGAAGAGTTCGGCAAGACCTCACTGTTGGGACGGGGCGCCCAGGTCGACGAGATCGCCGAGGTCATCGCCTTCCTCGCCTCGGACAAAGCCAGCTACGTGACCGGTGCGGTCCTCGCGGCCGACGGCGGCCGCACCGTCATCTAGCGCCGCGACTTGGCTCCAAAAATGAGAGGACTGAGGACATGAAGCTACTTGGGTTGGATCACATCGGAATCGTCGTGCGCGATATCGACGAAACCATCGCGCAGGCGCGCGACACCGTTGATGGCAGACCTGTCGGCGAGCGCTTTGTCTCCGGCGACATCGACTTGCAAGTTCTGCTGTTGGGTGAGTCGGTCTTGGAGTTGATCGAGGTCCGGGCGGCGGGTTTCGGCATGCCAAAGCTCGAGGATGGCCAGACCGCGGTCATCGGCCATTTCGGAATTGAAGTCGACGACCTCGAGGACGCCAAGGCCGCACTGTGCCTCCGAGGCGTCGTCTTGGAGGGGGAGGTCGAGACCGACGAGGTGCGCTTCATCTTTACGGCGCCGCAGACGACGTTCGGGGTGACCCTGCAGCTCATGGAGCACAAGGGCCGCGGGATGGGCGAGTGAGCGCTGAGGGGTCGAGCAGCGGGGCTGGCCTCATCCCATCCGGTTGGTGAATTGATTCAAGTCGAAATAGTCCCGCCAGGCCTTGATCTTGCCCTCGCTCACCTCGAAGGCCCCCATGACCGGCAGCTCGAACGACCTGTCAGAGAGCCGGAAGACGTCCACCCGCTCGGTCAACACGACTGGACCTTCGGCCGCAATGTTGATGACGCGGAACTCGATGCCCTCGATGCCCGGTGGGCCAGGGCGAATGAACGACGAGATCGTGTTCGCGATGGCCTCTCTGCCCGTGACCGGCTGCAGCGGGATGTTGTGGTAGACGGCGTCGTCGCTGAAAAATGCAGCCAGCTCCACAGCGCCGACGTCGTCGGACCACGCCGCGCAGAACCTCCGCACCACGTCGATCGGGCTCTCCATCTGGCTCCTCCTGCGGTCGGTTTTCGGCGATTCGCCAGCCCTCAGCGAGAGTACTCGGAGTGCCGGGCCGCTGTCCGCGGCGAGCGCACTCCGTGTTCGGTGAGTGCTCAGGCGTCGCAAGCCAGGGCTCGCGAAGCCCCAGGAGAAGGCCCGGACGGCTTCTGCCTGCGCTCCACGAAGGTCCCCCACTGAGGCGAGCAGTGAAAAGCCTTCCCCCGCCACGTCCGTCATGATCGACGGATGCCGGACCAGCCCAGGAGGATCAGGACGATGACGACGGTCAGCAAGCACGGTGACTGGACGGTTGTTGACGAAGGCTGGGGCCGCAAGGCGGTCGACTTCGCGACTCTGAGCGAACCAGGGAACTGCCGCGAATACGTTGCGATGCACCACCGCCTCTCCGTCGGCGACGGCGACCGGCTTGTTGACGTGGCCTGTGGCTCGGGCCTGGCCATTGAACTGGCGCGGGCGCGGGGCGCCAGGTGCGCAGGCATCGACGCATCCTCCCGGCTCGTCGCCGTGGCTCATGACAGGAACCCCGATGCCGACATTCAGGTCGGCGACATGCACGCGATGCCGTGGGCAGACGAGAGTTTCGATGTTGCGACCAGCTTCCGGGGTATCTGGGGAACGACACCCGATGCTCTCGGTGAGATTCATCGTGTGCTTGCCCCCGGGGGCCGGTTCGGGCTCACCGTATGGGGGCACATCAAGGTGTCGCCAGGTGCCTGGGCGCTCGCTCCCTTTCGGCTGGCGGCGTCCGCGAAGGTCGAGAATCAAGCGGCGATGGTGGCATTGGGTCGACCGGGCGCCGGCGAGGAGTTGCTGGCACGGTTTGGGTTCATCGATGTCGAGCGCGTGGACATCCGCTTCGCGTGGGAGTTCTCAGACCCGGAGATGTACGCCCGCGCCATCGCCTCGACCGGTCCGGCGTACGAGGCGCTCCAGAACGTGGGTGAGGCGGCGTTCCTCGCAGCTGCGACGCAAGCGGCCGGCGCGCACGTCCGTGACGGCCTGCCATTGAGAGCGGAGATCAACGTCGTGGGTTACCTTGCGCGCAAGCCCGGAGTGGTCACCAGGGAGACAGCATGAGCGCGGTTGGTTTTCTCGCAGCACCTGAGCCTGACGCCGAGGCACAGCGCATCTTCGACGACGACGTCGCCGAACTCGGCTACGTCATGAACGTATCGAGGCTCTGGGCGTATCAGCCGGCAACGGTGAACCATCTGTTCGACCTCATGGGTGAGACCCATGCGACGGAACACCTCAGCTTCCGCCAGCGCGGCATTCTGGTCACCGCCTCTGCGTCGACGCTGGGTGACGCCTACTGTTCACTGGCGTGGGGGACCAAGCTGGCAAGCAGGTCCGACGCGGAAACGGCCGCGGGGATTCTAAGGGGCAATGACGATCGCCTCACTCCCGAGGAGCAGGTGATGGCGAACTGGGCCCGCAAGGTGGCGCGCGACCCGAATCACACCACGCCTGCGGATGTTCAGGCGCTGCGTGATGCCGGGTACAGCGATGCGCAGATCTTCGGAATGACGGCGTACATCGCTCTGCGAATCGCGTTCTCGACGGTCAACGACGCGCTCGGTGCGCGGCCCGACTCCGCGTTCCGGTCACAAGCACCTGAGGCCGTCCTCGATGCCGTTGATTACGGCCGCCCCATCGACGAATAGATGGCGAGACCATCCCATCGGGCCTCATCGCCGAGCCCGCGCAGCGCCCAGCGCCACCGAGGCGCGACTCACTCAAACGGCGCGTGCGTCCAGTTGCTCAGCAGCGCAGGCTCCGCGTCGGTGAGCACGTAGGTGTCCTCGGCACGATAGCCGCCGCCGCGGGCGTCTCGGACGGTGCGGCAAAGGTGTGGACCGTCTGGTCGGCCGTCATCACCGCAACGCTCCAGGGTCCGCCATGCCGCTGCGAGACGCCGGTCACGTACTCCACGTTCAACGGATCGACCAGCATCAGCACGTCCACGCCCAGCCGGCGCATCGACTCCGCCACCTTGCCTCGGCGATCCTGGTCCATCCGGGCAACGTCCACATCGGCCCCGAAGAAGTCCTGGAGCTGAGTCATACAGTCATCACTCTGCTCCGCGAACGATCGAATAGGCGGTCACCGGGGCGTCGTCTTCGAACTCAACACCGGCTGCAAGAGAAGGCTCCTCGGCCGCCACCGGACGAAGCACCACAACGGCAACGAGGATCGCGGCGATGGCAAGCCCGGCCGCGATGGCGAAGGCGAGCCGGTAGCCGCCGGCCAGGGCTGCGGCGCTGCCCACGCCGCCGGCCAGGAGTTGGTGTGTGCGCGATGTCGCGAGCGTCGCCAGCACCGCCAGTCCCAACGCACCGCCGATCTGCTGCGTCGCGTTGACCAATCCGGAGGCCAGTCCGGAATCGCTGTCGGTGGCGTCCGACATCGCCAGCGTCACCAGTGCGGGAAAGGCGACCCCCGAGCCCAGTCCGATGAGAACCATCGAGGGCAGAACGTTGGCGACGTAGGCCCCGCCGGTGGGAACACGGGCGAGCAGGCCGAGTCCAACGGCGATCAGCGCGAGGCTCGGAATCAGCACCGCACGCGCGCCGTACCGCGTGTACAGACGCGCCGAGATGCCGAGTGACAGCACGCCCATGACCAGCGCGTTGGGCAGAAACGCGAGCCCGATCGCCAGCGGGCCAAAGCCCAGCACCCGCTGCAGGTAGAGGCTGACGAGAAAGAACATCCCCAATATGGCGGCAACGGTCAGCGCCGCGACGAGGTTGGCGCCGGACATGTTCCGGGACCGGAAAATTCCAGGCGGCAGCAGCGGATTCGCGGCGTACCGCTGGCGGATGGCGAACAGGGTCAGCAGGACGATCGCGCCGGTTCCGAAACCGGCCGTGTGCGCGGAGCCCCACCCGTAATCGGAGGTCTCGACGATCGTGTAGACGCCGAGCATCAGCGCGAGTGTGACCAGCAGGGCACCGGTCATGTCGGCTCCCTGGCCGAGCCCGATCCCGCGGTCGGCAGCGATCAGCCGCACCGTCAGCGCGACGGCGACGATGCCGATCGGCAGGTTGACGAAGAAGATCCAGTGCCAGTTGAGCGCCTGGGTGAGCAGCCCGCCGGCCACCAGGCCGATCGAGCCGCCGCCGACGGCGACGAACGTGTAGATCCCGATCGCCTTCGCCTCGTCGTGCGGCTCGGGAAACAGGGTCACGATCACCCCGAGGATCACCGACGAGGTCATCGCGCCACCGACGCCCTGGAGAAACCGCGCGCCCATCAGCAGCTCGGGCGTCCACGACAGGCCGCAGAGCACCGACGCCGCGGTGAACACGATCAGGCCGCACACCAGGATTCGCTTGCGACCGAGGAGGTCGCCGAGCCGTCCCGCCAGCAGCAGCAGGCCGCCGAAGGCGATCAGGTAGGCGTTGACCACCCAGGCGAGATTCGACTGCGTCATGCCGAGGTCGCGCTGGATCGAGGGCAGCGCGACGTTCACGATCGTCACGTCGAGGACGATCATGAGCATCCCCACGCAGAGGACGAGAAGGGCAAGCCAGCGGGATTCACGCATGTGATGGGTGCCCTGGAGCGGTCGCGGAGGTTCGGGCGATCGCTGAACATGATAGACAGGTTGGGCACCGCCAGTGCGCCGTCGGGTAGCATCCGGCCTTCGCGACGCCTCAGGAAGGGGCTCCGCCAGCGGGCACCGTGCGTGCCGGGAGGGTTTGTGATGGCGAGTGATTCAAGCGCGGTAGCGTGTCTGCGCTGCCAATCCGCGACGGAATGCCTCGGCGAGCTGCCGCTGATGACGGGCGGAAGCTCGGGCGTGGCCAAGCTCTTCTTCGGGCAGTGGGCCGAGCTGAACGAGGGCAAGTGGACGGTGGACGTCTATCGGTGCACCCACTGCGGGCACGTCGAGATGTTCGACCTCAGCCACCTCCAGGAGAGCTGAACGGCCCACGACGCACCGCCACGTCTCGGTGACACGGCGGTCACTTCGCGCCGGGCGCGAGGATTTGTCGCCTAGCGTCGGCGGGGTGAGCGTGATCGAGGGCGCATCCCGACCTGCGCGCACCGCCGCCGCGCCCGGGCTACGGGCCTGGTGGCTGACGTGGCGCCCCTCGATACGGGCGGGAGCGCTGGCCGCAGCAGTCCTCGCCGTGGTCGCCGAGGTGGCCGCACTGCTCTTCGCCGGCGGCCTGTCAGCCCTCACCAACGTGCTGGCGCATCCCGAGACGGTGCTCACCGTCTGGCGCCACTACGATGCCGTCTGGTATCTCAACATCGCCGCGGACGGCTACCCGGCGCACGCCCACGACCCCAGCGAGGCGGGCAGCTTCGGCGACGCCACCGCGTTCCCGCCCCTGCATCCGCTGGCGATTCGCGGGCTGGCCATGGCGCTGCACATCCCAATCCTCGCCGCCGCGATGCTGCTCTCCGCGCTCGCGCTGCCCCTCGCGCTGGCGGTCTTCCACCGCCTCGCCACCACCGACGCAGGCCAACGGCGCGCCCGCTTCGCCCTGCTGCTCCTGGTCACCACGCCCGCAGCGTTCTTCCTCGTCGCGCCATACGGCGCGGGGATGCTGCTCGCCCTGGTCGCCGGTGCGCTGCTCGCCGCGAGGCGGCAAAACTGGGCCGTGGCCGGCATCCTCGGTGCGCTGTGCATGCTCGACAAGCTCTACGCCGGGCTGGTGGTTGCAGCCATCTTTGTCGAATACATGCAGGCCCACGACTGGAAGCGCAGCAAGGTCCGCGCCGATGCCGCCTGGATCGTGGCCCCGTCGATCGCCGGGCTGGCGGCGTGGTCCGGGTACCTGTGGGCGACCTTCGGCGACCCGTTGCGCTTCCTCCACGCCGAGGCGGCATGGGACCGTCACCTCACCGCGCCGTGGACGACCATCGCGCACGGCGTCGACCAGGTGACACGCTATTGGGGCAGCAACTCGATCGCCCTGGTGCGGCTGCTCGAAGTCGTCGCCATCCTCGGCCTGCTCGGCCTCACCGTGTTCGCGTGGAGGCGCATGCGCCGCTCCGACGCCGTCTTCATGGGCCTGAGCCTGCTGGCCATCTCCAGCAGCGGCATCGTCGACTCCGCGCACCGCTACCTGCTGGCCATCGCGCCCGTCTACGTCGCCATGGCGATGCTGCTGGGACGGCGCGGACGCCTCATCACCGTTGCGGTGTCACTGGCGCTGTCGGCGTTCCTGCTGCAGCGCTTCGTCACCGGCGCCTGGGCCGGCTAGCGCCGCCGCCGCGAGCGCCGCAGCACGCCACCCACGACGAGCACCGCCGCACCACCCGCACCCAAGCCGGCAACCGGCGACGACGAAGTGTTGGGCAGCCCCTGCACCGTGCCGCCGCCCGCACTGCCCGCGGTGGTCAGCCCGTGGGCGTCCGCAACATCGGGACACGAGCTGACGGTCCCCGATCCACCGAACGCCGAGCCGTTGCAGTTGCCCCACGCGTCCTCGACCGCCCCGGCCGGAACACTCGACGCGGCGATAACCGCGCCGCCAAAGCGCTCCCCCGAGAACGTGCCGCCGTCGACCGACGTGGGACGCGCCGTCACGTCGACGTTCTCCGCCGCCGCCGGATACCCGACGTGCACCTGCCCCGCCTGCCCGGCCGCAGCGAGCACCAGCCGCGTCGACGGCACGACGGTGAACGGCGCCGACGTCAGTGTGTAGTGATTCGCGGTGACCACCATGTCGTACGTGCCCGTCAGCGCATCGCGCGGCACCTCCCACTGCGCGGTGTACTTGCCGTTGGCGTCGACGCGCCAGACGATCTGCAGCCCGAGGTCGTCGGTCACCGTGCTCCACGAACCGCCGTCGCCGAGACGCCGCACGGTGACGAAGGCGGCGCCGACGCGCATGTCCGCGCCACCCGCCGCACCCTGCCACGACAGAATGGCATGGTCGAGCCGCTGCGCCGTCTGCGGCTGGTCGGTGATCGACCCCGTGTCCGTGCCCGTCGAGAACGGTGCCGCCCCGCCGCCAACCGCGACACCGTTGCGCGCGTCGTCACTGACCGGCGCCGGCGCGGCCCGTCCCGCCGCGAGGTCGCCCGCCAGCCCGACCAGACCGTCGAGGATGGCGTACGACTGGTACTCGCCCCAGATCGTCGAGCCGCCCTCGTAGTGCTGCGCCTCGTACTCCTCGGGCGTGGTGAAGTACTGCATGTACTCGTTGGTCAGGCCGTCGATGACCACGCGCTTCACCGGCAAGCCGGTCGCGGCCTTGAGCACCGCGGTGCGCACGCGCTGCGCCATGGCCACCGTCATCTCGCCGGGGATGGTGGCGATCAGCCGGTCGCCGAGCTGCATCACCGTGATCGGCAGCACACTGGGGAACGACGTGTTCATCGAGGGAAACGCGGTGCGCACCTCGATCTTGTCGCCCTGGCCGTCGAGCGGGTTGTCGGTGGGGTTGTGCATGCCCTCGAAGTTGGTGCCGTTGACGTTGCCGGTGATGTCGTAGAGCGGCCCGCGTCCCTCCTCGCTGCCGGTGAACAGCGACAGCCCGGTGACCGGGTCGGTGCCCACCGCGTGGCCCGCGCTGGTGCTCACGCCGCTCAGGGGTACGCGCGTCCAGCGCATCGCCATCGCCATGTCGGTGCTCAGCGCACCACCCGCCTCGGTCCATGCGTCGAGCAGCATGTGCGCCTCGACGTCGCCGACCCGCTCGGCGTCGGCGGGGCCGGAGTGGCGGATGCCGCTGGTCTGGTCGCCCTCGTCCGCATTGGCGAAAGCGGACACCACCTCCTGCGACGCGGGCACGTCACCCACCGAACGGATCGCCGCCTCGACGGCACGGTCCGCGCTGGCCTGGTGGTCGCCGTTGTACACCGTGTAGGTGGCCTTGTTGACCGTGCCGTGGTTGGCGAAGCTCGACCACAGGCCGACAGGCACGTCGCGCCCGCCGATGAGCTTGTCGACGCGCAGCACGTCCATGGCGGGGTCGATGGTGTCCAGATACCCGCCCGGGTCCTGCGCGACGCTGCCCGTGCCGTACGACTCGTTGATGCCGAAGTTGGCCAGATGTGCCTCGAGGCTGCGGTTCATGGTCAGGCCGACCAGGTCGCGGTGCGCCCAGGCCACCGCGCCGGGGCTGAGGTCGTTGTCGGCGGCGCGGATGGCGGCGGCGAGCTGGCGCACCTCGAACGAGTAGAGGTTGTCGTCGCGGGTGCCGGCGACGTTCTGCGTGGTCAGCGCGGCCAGGGTGGGAAACACCGTGTTGTAGGCGCTGTAGTTCCAGTAGCCGGAGGGCGCCGCATGCGTGTGCGTCGCCGACACCAGCACCGAGCTCTCGGTCAGCGCCGGGTCGCCCACCAGTTGCAGCGCGTCCTGGAGGACGCCGCCGGCCACGCCGTTGAGGTCCTCGACCACGAACGCGACCTTGTGGCCATTCTGGGCCAGAACGATGGCGCGAGCGTAGAGCCGGGTCTGCACACCGAGGCCCTTGGCGTCGCCGCGCTCCCAGCCCATCAGGAAGTAGCCGGTCGGCGGGGTGATGTCGGCGCGGCCGACGCCGACCTGGAGCAGGCCCGGCGCGGGCGGGTGCACGGGCAGCCGGCCCGCCGACGAGGCGGGGTTCTGGTACGAGTCGGAGGCGGCCGGGTCGGGCGGGTAGCCGGCGTACGACGCCGCCTCGGCCGGCTGCGGCAGCAGAGCGCAGAGAACCAGCGACATGGCCACGGCGAAGCGCCGCGCCGGCTGCCCGGTTCGAGAATGGCGAGGGCCCACCAGGCCCCGAGCGCGCACCGCGTGGTGCAACTCCCTTCCTCCTGTGGAGTGGCTCCCGGCGCCCCAAGACGCCAAGATCGCACCAACAGTACCGTGTCGGGACCGGCGACGTGGCATGCTAGGCCGCCGCCATGCGCGTGCTCGTAGTCGACGACGACCCGGCCCTGCTCGCCAACGTGCGCGAGTGGCTGACCGGCGCGGGCGTCGTCGTCGAGGTCGCCGGCGGAGCCCACGACGGGCTCGCCGCCGCTGCGCTGGGCGGGTTCGACGCCGTGGTCCTCGACGTCATGCTCGGCGAGCCGGCCGACGGCGTCGAGGTCTGCCGCCTGCTCCGCCACGCCGGCATCGGCACCCCCATCCTCATGCTGACCGCGCGCGACGCCGTCGCCGACCGGGTTCGCGGCCTCGACGCCGGCGCCGACGACTACCTGGTCAAGCCGTTCGCCCTGGAGGAGCTGGAGGCGCGGCTGCGTGCCCTGGCCCGCCGCCGCCTCGCCGACCGCGCCGCCGTGCTGCGCCTCGCCGACGTCGAGCTGGACACCGCGAAGCGCGGCGCCCGCGCCGGGGGCGCGCCGCTCGCCCTCACCGACAAGGAGTTCCGCCTCCTCGAGCTGTTCCTGCTGGAGCGCGGCAGCGCCCAGTCGCAGGAGGCGATCCTGCGCCGGGTGTGGGCAGACGCCGAGGCGCCGGGGGCCAACCTGGTCGACGTCTACGCAGGACGCCTGCGCCGCAAGCTGGCCGCGGCCGGGTCGCGGGTCACCGTGGTGGCCCGCAAGCGCCAGGGCTACCTGCTCGACGTCGCCCCGGGCGGCACCCCGTGACCACCCTCAGCCGCCCGCGCCCGCTGCGCAGCGGCGCTGCGCAGGCCGGCGGAGTCGCCGTCGCCCTGGCCTCGCTGGCCGTGCTCGGCCTGGTCGAGGTGCGCACCCCGCCCAACATCACCTTCGGCGGCCTGCTGCTGCTGGTCGTGCTGGCCTCCACCTGGCTTTTCTCCATCCCCGCCGCGGCGCTGGTGACGCTCGGCGCGGTCAGCGTGCCGCTCATCGCCTGGCGCGCCGGTGGCGACGACATCGTCGTCGCCGAGGTGCAGGTTCTGGCCATCCTCGTCCTCAGCACCACGGTGCAGCTCGCCCTGCGCGCCGTCGAGCGCTACGCCGAGTTGCTGGCGCGGCGCAACCGCGAGCTGCTCGACGTCAACGCCAGCCTGGAGCGCTTCACCGCCGACGCCGCCCACGAGTTCCGCGCCCCGCTCGCCGTGGTGCTCTCCGAGGTCGACCTGGCGCTGGCCCGCGGCGGCGAGATCGCCGACTACCGCCGCCACCTGGAGGCGATCCGCGACGAGGTGGCCGGCATGCGCCGCTCCATCGCCGGGCTGCTCACCCTGGCCCGCGCCGACGCCGGCAGCCTGGAGGCCGCCTTCCGCCCCATCGACCTGGTCGACTTCCTGGAGCTGTCGCTGGCGCGCTGGCGGCCGCTCTTCGCCGCCAGGGACGCCGGCCTGGGCGGCGCGCTGCCCGACGCGGGGGAGCTGGTCTGCGACCCCGACCTGCTGGTGCGAGTGATCGACAACCTGCTCGACAACGCGCTGCGCGTCCTGCCCGCCGGGGGCAGCGCCGAGGTCGCCGCCCGCCGCGACGGTGACGACTGGCTGCTGGTGGTCAGCGACACCGGCCCCGGCGTCGAGCGGGAGGCGGTGGCCCAGCTCATCGGCGGCCCCAGCCTGCGCCCGGCGTCGCGCAGCCGCAGGACCGGTGGCTCCGGGTTCGGGCTGGCCCTCTGCGCCGCCATCGTGCGCGCCCACCAGGGCACCATCGGCGTGGAGAGCGGTCCCGGTGGCAGCGCCTTCACCGTGCGCCTTCCCGCCCGCATCGCCTGATCCCGAGGGCCGCCACCAGGGGCGCGTGTACGATCGCCGCACCATGGTGGTGACTCTCTTCGGCGTCGTCGCCGTCAGCTTCATGATGTGCATGTACGCGCTGGAGCGGCGCCATCCCGCCTTCATCGCCGCCTTCGCGCTCGGCTGCGTGCTGTCCAGCGCCTACGGGTTCCTCTCCGGCGCCTGGCCCTTCGGCGCCGTCGAGCTGGTCTGGTCGGGGATCGCCGTGCGCCGCTACCGCCACGAGGCCGGCGAGCAGCGCACAAGAAGCCGTCAGGTTCTTTCGGGCGTGGCGCACAATGCGCCTGGTGCCGGCGACCCCTAGCCTCGCCCCGTGTGGATGCCATGGCCGTCCGCGCCCTGCATCCCGCCGCGGGGGTGAGCGCGGAGGCGGTAGCGACGGTCGCCTTCGGCGCCTTCACCGACGCGGGCCCGACCCGCGACGGCAACGAGGACGCCTGCCTGGTGCTGCCCGGAGCGCCGCCCTTCGACGCCCACCTCGCCGTGGTCGCCGACGGCCTGGGCGGGCACCTCGCCGGTGAGGTGGCCAGCCGCCTGGTGGTCGACACCCTCGCCGAGACCACCCGCAGCATCGCCCTGCAGCGCCCGGAGAAGTGGCTGCGCTCGGCGTTCCACGCCGCCAACCTGGCCGTCTACGACCACGCCCGCGAGCACCCGGACGCCTTCAACCTGCAGTCCACCGCCACGGCGCTGCTCTTCGGCGCCGACCAGCTCACCATCGGCCACGTCGGCGACTGCCGGGCCTACCGGGTGCGCGACGGCGCGGCCGAGCTGTTCACCACCGATCACACCAGGGCCATGGAAATGATGCGGCTGCGCATCATCACCCCCGAGCAGGCCAGGTGGCACCCGGCGCGCAGCCAGCTCACCCGCAGCCTGGGGGCCGAGGTCATGGTCCACGTCGACGTGGCGCGCCAGCCGCTCCAGGTGGGCGACACTTGGGTGGTGTGCAGCGACGGCGTGTGGAGCGAGGTGTCGCGAGTGGAGATCGCCGAGGCGGTCGGCGGGGTCGAGCCCGAGCAGGCGGCGCGGCGGCTGGCCGGTGTCGCCGTGGACCGGGAGGCGTCCGACAACGTCACCGTGGTCGTCGCCCGGGTCGAGCGCCTGCCCGAGGCGGGCGGAGAGCGCGGCCGGCGCTGGCTGCCGTGGCGGTGACCGCCGCCCCCACCCAGCTCCATCCCGGCGACCTCGTCGACGACCGCTACCGGGTGGTCGACCTGCTCGGCGCCGGCGGCTTCAGCGAGACCTACCTGGCCACCGACGAGCGCGACGGCAGCCGCGTCGCCCTCAAGGCGCCCAACCCGGCGATCCTCGGCGACGCGCAGACCTTCGAGCGGTTCCGGCGGGAGATGGCCATTTCTCGAAAGCTCGACCACCCCCACATCCAGCGCTCGCTCGACCGGGGCGAGAACCGCTCGTTCCCCTACATGGTGCTGGAGTACGTCGAGGGCGAGTCACTGCGCCGCCACCTGGCCGGCCGGCTGCCGCTGCCTGCTGACCAGGCGGTCGGTTACGCCCGGCAGCTGGCCTCGGCGCTGGCCCACGCCCACCGGCTGGGCGTCGCCCACCGCGACCTCAAGCCGGAGAACGTGCTGGTCACCGCGGACGGGCAGCTCAAGCTGACCGACTTCGGCATCGCCCTGCTCGCCGGGGCGCGCCGGGTCACCTGGCGCTGGCTCAACAACGCGGTGGGCACGCCCGACTACATGGCGCCCGAGCAGATCCAGGGCAAGCGCGGCGACGAGCGCACCGACGTCTACGCGCTCGGCATCATGCTCTACGAGATGCTCGCCGGGCGGGTGCCGTTCAGCGGCGACAGCCCGCTGGCGGTGATGGCCCAGGCGGTCAACGTGACTCCCGAGCCGCTGCACCGCGTCAACCCCGCGGTGCCGCCGCCGCTGGAGGCGGTGGTGCACAAGGCGATCCGCAAGGAGCCGGGGGAGCGCTACAGCAGCATGGAGCAGATGCTGCACGACCTCGACCACCTCGACGACCTCGACCTCGGCCAGTTCGTGCTCGGCCCCGAGCGCACCGGGCGGCGCCTGCCCTCGGACCGCACCATCGTGCTCTTCGGAGTTGCGGTCGGAGTTGGCTTCATCCTGCTGATCGTCATCGCGGTGCTGATCACCATCCTGCTGGAGCACCGGTGAGCGGCGCCCGCACCGCCGGCGGCGACGAGACGCGCGCGGTCGACGCCGTCCTGGCCAGTGCGGCCCGCTACGTGCAGCTCCGCTTCGTCGACCTCTTCGGCGTGCTCAAGAGCGTCAACGTGCCGGCGACGCGCTTCGCCGAGGTGCTGCGCCACGGCGAGTGGTTCGACGGCTCCTCGGTCGACGGCTTCGCCCGCGTCCTCGAAGACGACATGTACCTGGTACCCGACCTGGCCACGCTGCGCACCGCGCCGGCGGACGGCGGCGGCGGCAGCGACGCGGTCACCGTCTTCTGCCGCCTGCTCACCCCCGACGGCGAGGTCTCGGTGGGCGACAGCCGCGAGGTGCTGCGCCGCGTTCTCGACGGCGCCCGCGACCGCGGCTTCGACTTCCACACCGGCCCCGAGGTGGAGTTCTTCCTCTTCGACGCCGCCTCGACGCCGCCGGTTCCTGCCGATCATGGCGGATACTTCGACGAGGCCCGCGACGGCAGCGCGGGGGTGCGCGAGGCGATGGTCGACGTGCTGCAGCGGCTCGGCGTGGCCGTCGACGGCAGCCATCACGAGGTGTCGCCGGGGCAGCACGAGATCGACGTCGCCTTCCAGCCCGCGCTGGCCGCCGCCGACGCGGTGGTGCTGCTCCGCCACACCGCGCGCGCGGTCGCCCAGCAGCACGGCCTGCGGGTGAGCTTCATGCCCAAGCCGCTGGCCGGCCTGACCGGCTGCGGCATGCACACCCACCAGGGACTGCTCGACCCCGACGGCGGCGGCAACCTCTTCCACGACGCCGCCGACCGCTATCGCCTCTCGCCGGTGGCGCGCCACTTCGTCGCCGGGCAGCTCGAACACGCCGCGGCGCTGGCGGCGGTGACCGCGCCCTTGGTCAACTCGTACAAGCGGCTGGTCGGCGGGTACGAGGCGCCGACGCACGTGTCCTGGGCGCACAGCAGCCGCAGCGCACTGGTGCGCGTGCCCCGGACCAGCCGCTCCGACGCCGAGGCGACGCGCATCGAGCTGCGCTGTCCCGACCCGTCGTGCAACCCATACCTGGCTTTCGCCGCCATGCTGTCCGCGGGTCTCGACGGCATCGAGCAGGAGCTGCCGCTGATGCCGCCCGACGAGGAGCAGGCGCACCACCTCGACGCCGGAGCAGCGGAGCGCCGCTACGTGCGGGCCCTGCCCGCCTCACTCCCCGACGCGCTCGACGCCCTGCAGTCCGACGACGTCATCGCCGACGCGCTCGGCGCCGACATGGTGCAGCGCTTCGTCGAGGCCAAGCTGATCGAGTGGGAGGAATATCGCGCCCACGTCAGCGATTGGGAGGTCTCGCGCTACCTCTCGCTGCACTGAGCGCAGCGCGGCTAGAGCGGGCGGCGGGCCATCGCCAGGTTGCTCGCCCCCAGCGCCAGGGCGAGGATGCCGACCACCAGCCGGTAGAGCGGATGGCTCGACGAGGCGGCGTAGATGGCGAGGAAGGCGACGCCGATCGACAGGGAGGCGAGGCCGAGCAGGCGGGTGCGGTCGCGAACGCTCACGCCCGCATTGTGACCGTCCGTCCGCCGAACTTGCGTTCATGGTTTCTTGTGCGCCGCGCCTGAACATCCATGACCAAATCTTGGTGAGGGCGGTCCTTTTGGCCGGTTCCCGGGCCCACCTACGCTGCACGTCATTCGTCGAGGTGTGGACGTGGCGGGAGGCCTCGACGTCAGCGTGGAGGACTGCCCAGTGGCGACCAGCTCGACCGGGACCATGAAGCCGACGCTCAGCCTGACGGGCGTCACAGTCAACGCGATGGCGCTGATCGCGCCGGGTGCGTTCCTGTGGACGACGTTCGCGCTGCAGTCGGCGCAGACCAACGGCGGTGTCAGCACCGCGCCCGACATGTGGATCGGGCTGCTCTTCGCACTCGTCCTCGCCTTCCTCACCGCCTACTCCTACTCCGAGCTGGCCAACCTGTACCCCCAGGCGGGGACGGGCTCGTCGTACTACTTCGCCGAGGCCGCCCTGCTCAACAAGGAGCGCGAGCAGCACTACCGCTACGCGCGCATCGCCAAGTTCGTGGTGGGCTGGATCTCCCACCTCTACTACTGGATCTACCCGGGCATCATGGCCGCGTTCGCCGGCTACCTGTTCACCTACCTCTTCTCGATCGCGGGCGTCAACCTCAGCTTCTGGGCGATCGCGGCGGTGGTGGTGGTGTTCGTGCTGGCCAACACCTACGTCGCCTATCGCGGCGTGACCGGCTCGACGATGGCGGCGATCGTCATCAACGTGATCCAGATCGTGGCGCTGATCGCCTTCAGCATCTTCGCGCTCATCTTCCGGGCCACGCACCCCGACCTGCACTACGAGCAGGGTGCGAGCGGCGTGCTCAGCGGCAGCCACAACTTCATGAACGTCCTCTACCAGGGGACCATCGCCATCCTGCTGCTGGTCGGCTTCGAGTCGATCACCTCGCTGGGCGCGGAGGCCAAGAACCCCAAGAAGGACATCCGCCGCGGCATCCTGCTCTCCCTGGCCATCCAGGGCCTGGTGATGTACCTCTTCGAGTACTTCGCCGCCAACATGGTGGTGGGGCAGATCAACGCCTCGGGCAAGCTGTCCGGCTACGGCTCGGCGGCGGCGTCCTCGGCACCGATCGGCGACATGATCAAGGGCATGGGCAACACCGTGTTCGGCGGCAACGTCGGCCAGGTTCTGGCCATCATCGTCGCCATCACCGTGGTCATCGCTCTCTTCGGCACCATGCTCGCCTGCCTCAACACCGGGGTGCGCATCACCTACGCGATGGGGCGTGAGAAGGAGATGCCGACGCTGCTCGGCATCCTGCACGGCCGCCACGCCACCCCGCACTTCGGCGTGTGGATCCTGGGCGGGATCAGCGCCATCATCGGCATCTACGCCGCCACCGACCTCGACCACCTCAACATCGTCACGGTGGCCTCCAACGTGGGCACCTTCCTGGTCTACGGCATGACCAACGTGGTCGCCCTGGTCGCCTTCTGGAGCCACCACGAACGCGGGGTGATCAAGCACCGCATCGTGCCGCTGCTCGGCGCGGTGGCCAACGTGGGCATGCTCTTCGGCGTGGTCTTCCTGGCCATCCAGGCGGGCAATAGCGGCACCCCCGGCGGCAACACCGCCAGCGACGCGACGATGTCGATCATCGTGGTCGCGGTGTGGGCGGTGGCCGGTGCCATCTGGTTCGCCGTCAACACCGCCAAGCAGGGCAAGCCGGCCATGGTGCGGGCACGGGCCCAGGTGTAGAGCAGCCGCTGCTGCTGCGGAGCGGGCAGATGCCGCGCACGTATTCGCCACACATTCCGGTCGAGGCGGCCGTCGCCGACGTGGTGCAGCGCTGCATCGAAGGCGGCGCCGCCCAGGTGGACGTGGCCGTCGAGTTCGCCGGTGCGCAATCGTGGATTCGCATCGCGTCGGACTCGGCGGCGGCCCCGCCCCCACCTGGGGCGGGGCCGCCCACCCCCGCGGGGCTCGACGTGCTGAGCGCGTGCCTCACCCAGGGCACGGGGGTCAACATCGCCGGCGACGGCGGCACCGTGGTCACCGTCGAGCACCTCCACGAGGTGCTCGCCTACAAGCGCAAGGAGGGCCGCGTCATCGAGGCCGCGGTGGCGCGGATGCGCAGCCGCATCGACGCCGCCCTGGGGCTCGCCTACCACCGCCTGCTCGGCGACGGCGGGCGCGGCGTGGCCATCACGGTCAATGCGGTGCCGGTCCGTCCGCGAACACCGTTCCCGCAACAGGGGCACGGCATGCAACTGCCGGCGCGCGAGCTGCCGTTCGTCGTGGACGGCCGCGTCGAGACCATCGTGGCCACGCCGCACGTGCTCGCTCTCGGTGACCAGCGCGACCCCACGCCGGGACGCCAGGGGTTCTTCGTCTACGTGCGCGACCGCCTGGTGCAGGCAGGGTCGTGGAGCCGGCTCAGCATCCAGGACCGGCGCGACGCCGTCGCCCGGGTCGCTGTCGACCTCCCGCCCGCGGCGCTGGCGTCGTTCGGCTGGGAGGCGGTGCAGCGGCGGGTCCTGTTCCCCGTCGGCGTGACTCCCGCCCTGCGCGCGGTCGCCGTCGAGGCGATCACCTGCGCTCAGCTCGGGCTCAGCACCCCGTCGCGCCACGGCAGCGCCGAAGCTCCCGAGAGCGCCCGCGCCTGGGCGACCACACGGTCGAGCAGCGCCTCCGCGGCGACCACGTTGGCCTCGGCCCCAGAGTTGCTGCTCACCAGCCCGGCGTCGATGCCATCCGCCACCCGCCCACTCTTGGGGTCGTAGACCGGCAGTCCGGCGGGGTTGCGACCGTCGAACCAGCGGCGCGCCTTCTCGGCGAGGTCGGCGCACTCGGCCGCCCCGGTGACGGCGTGCAGCCGGTCCATGACGCGCACCGCCGAGGCGACGTCGTACGGCTGCACGCGCTCCATGGCGAAACCCGACTCGATGGCATCGGCGAACACCAGCCGGGCGCTGGTCCGGGCCACGGCGAGGACCCCGTCGCGGCCGAAGAGCGCACCAGCGTCGGCGAGCGCAGCCTCCTGGACGTGGCCCCAGAGGTGGGGACGGCCCTGCTCGCGCGAGGCGTTCATGAGCATGCCGTCGCGGGTGCAACGGACCATCTGGTCGGTCCATCCGGCCAGGTCGTCGCGCAGGTGGAGATGGCGTCCGTCGCGGAGCAGCTCCAGGGCGGTCATGGCGTGGAGAGCGCGCACGTCCGGCGCCGCGGGCGCATCCATCGAGGGCAGGCCACGCTCCAGCGCCGCCTCGGCGCGCGCGTCGCCGAGCACCACGGTGGCGCGCGCCATGGCCAGCAGCGCGCGCGCCTGCCAGAAGGCGCCGCCGGCATACGAGCTGATGCCGGTGCGGTTGACGGTACCGTCCCAGTCGGTGACGAAGTTCACCCACAGGCCGTCCTCGTCCTGCATCGAGAGCACGAAGTCGAGCAGTCCCTCGCACCACGTGCGCACCCAGGGAAGCCGCGTCCGTTCCCACACCGCGCAGAGCAGCACCACCGCGCGCGCGGCGTCGTCCACGCAGGCGACGCCCTCCACGCCGGACTCGCGCGCCGCGATGGGAACGCCGTCCTCCCCGCTGTAGACGGCGAGCGCCACGGCGCAGGGACCGGCGGCGGGCACCGCGTGGGTCAGCCGGGCGAGCTGCCTCAGCATGGCTCCAGGTCGTCCACGATGTCGCGCACCACGAAGTCGGCCGCGCCCAGCACGGTGTCGGCGGCGCCGTAGTAGACGCGAATGCGCTCACCCTTGGCGTCGAGCGGCACGTGTCCGCAGGAGAAGACGACGTTGTTGAAGACACCCGCGCGCTCGAACGGCTCGCTGGGCACCAGGATGGGGCGGCGCGAACGGGCGAGGACTCGCGTCGGGTCGCACGCATCGAGCAGCAGCGCGCCCATCGCGTAACGCTGGTCGCGGTCGACGCCGTGGTACAGCTCCAGCCAGCCCTCGGCGACGCGGAAGGGCACCGTGCCCGCGCCGGTGCGCAGCTCGTCCCACATGCCCCAGCGCGGCAGGGCCAGCGGCTGGTGATTGCCCCAGGTGTCGAGGTCGTCGGAGAAGGCGATCCAGATGCCGAGCACGCGGCCGAACGACGCGGGCATCGGGCGCGTGAAGGCGACGTACCGGCCCGCGACGCGCTCGGGGAAGAGCACCACGTCCTTGTGGTCGGGCAGGAACATCACGCCCCTGCGCTCGAACTCGCGGAAATCCGTTGTGGTGGCACGGCTGGTGGTGATGCCGAGGCGGCTCACCGAGACGTAGGTGACCTCCCAGCGACCGTCGATCAGCGTCGCCCTGGGATCCTCGCAGCCGTATTCCTCGAACCGGTCGGCGGGCGCCAGCGCGGGTTCGGTGTCGACCTCGAAGTGCACGCCGTCGCGGCTGCGGGCAACGCGAAGGTGGGACATCTGGGTGAGGAAGTCGGTGACGTCGTCGGCCGCCGCGGTGAAGCCGCCCGTCGAGCCGCGGTAGCGGATGGTGCGCGGGTCGCTGAGGTCGAGGCCGGGCAAGTCCCTGGGCAGGTAGACGTCGATGACCTGGGGCGGCTCGGGCGTGGTGTCGAGAAAGGCGACGCCGACGAGCTGCTCGCGCGTCATCCCGGGCGCGAGCGGCTCCAGGCGTGGCTCGGGCCCGCTCAGGTCGAAGGTCATCGACCCCTCGGGCGGGTCGACGTCGGTGCGCGGGCGTTCGCCGACGCGCAGCAGCAGCACCACCTCGCCGTCCACCTGCGCGGCCGCGGCGTTGAACACCGAGACCACCTCCAGCCCCGGACGCGACGGCGTCACGTCGGCCGGCGCGATGACCGGGTTGTCAGCAACGCGCTTGCCCAGGCCGGAATCGACCGCGCGTGACAGCGAGCGCCGCTCGGCGCGCCGCTCGCGATGGGCGTCGGCGACGCGACCGGCCAGCTCGACGAAGCGCATCGCCGCCTGCGGCCACGCCGAGTCCTTGGCATACGCGTACGCCGCGCTCTCCAGCGCCTGCTTGCGCGCCGGGTTGCCGAGGATCGAATCGACGGCGGCGGCGAGCGCCTCGGCGTCGCGAAACGGCACCAGGATGCCGCGCTCACCGGCGAGCGCTTCTGCCGCGTGCAGGTAGGGCGTCGAGACCACCGCCTTGCCGGCGCCGAGCGCGTACGACAGCGTCCCGCTGGTGATCTGGTTGGGGTCGAGATACGGCGTCACGTAGACGTCGCTGGCGAGCAGGAGCTCGATGATCTCCCGCTGTGACATGTACTGGTCGACAAAGGCCACGTGTCCCTGCATGCCGAGCCTGCGCACGTCCTCGATCAGCCCGTTGCGATACGCCTCGCCCTGCGTCTTGAGCAGCTCCGGGTGGGTCTGCCCGGCGATCAGGTACAGCGCGCGCGGATGGCGCGCCACCACCGCGGGCATCGCCTCGACCATGTACTCCAGCCCCTTGCGGGGATCGACCAGGCCGAACGTCGAGATGATGGTGCGTCCTTCGACGCCGAGCTTGGCCTTGAGCCGCACCCGTCCGTGCGGCTCGACCGCGGGCATGCCGTGGGGAATGACCACCGGTGTGCGCGTGATGCCGTAGTCGGCGGCGAGAACGTCGACGGCGGTGCCCACCATCACCACGATCTCGTCACTGCGCGCGGCGATGGTGCGCACCGCCTCGCGCAACGACGGCGGCGGGTCGGGCAGCACGGTGTGCAGCGTGGTGATCACCGGCTTGCGAATCGTGTCCAGGAATTCGCGGAGGTGGTCCTCGTAGCCGGTCTCCACCCAGCGGCCGTCACGGTAGCCGGGCTCGCGCCAGACACCGTAGAGGCCGAACTCGTGCTGCACGTTGACCACGTCGGCGCTGGAGGCGTTGATGGCCGCGGCGGCGGCGCGATAGGTGGCGGGCTCGCCCTGGCGGATGCGCCAGCGCACCTCGGGACCGTACGGCCGCACCACGTTGGGCTCGTCGATCGCCGCCACGCTGCACCGGGTGCTGGGGTCGGCGACCCGGATCGCCGCCATCAGGTCCGCCGTGAAGGTGGCGATGCCACAGCGGCGGGGGGTGCTGGAGGAGGTGAAGGCGATGCGGATGGCTTGACCCACCCTAGCACCGCGCAGGCTTTGGAGGGGCCGGGCGAGGCTGGACCGGCGGTCAGGTGTCCGCGGCGGGCCGGCGGGTGGCCTCGATGCCGCGGACGTCGCCGTCCTCGTCCTTCAGCACGCGCACCTGGGTGAAACCGTGGCCGGTGAGGTCGTCGCCGAGCGCCTCGGCCTGGTCGCCGCCGATTTCCAGGAGCAGCGCGCCGCCGGGGCGGAGGAAGCGCGGGCTCTGCTCGATGACGCGGCGGAGGATGGCGGTGCCGTCTGGGCCACCGTCGTAGGCGAGCGGCGTCTCGAAGGCGAAGGTGTCGCGCTGCAGCAGGGGCAGCTCGGAAGTGGGCACGTAGGGCACGACGGCGACGACCACGTCGACACGTCCCTCGATGTCGCGCGGCAGGGGCGCGAACAGGTCGCCGAGCTGGGCGTCCACGCCGTTCAGGATTGCGCAGGCGACCGAGCGCTCGTCCACGTCGGAGGCGAGGACTCGTGCGCCAGGGCGAAACGTGTGCAGGGTTTTGGCGATGGCGCCGCTGCCGGTGCAGAGGTCGACGGCGACGCCGCCCTCGGGCAGGCGCTCGACGGCACGGTGGGCGAGCTGCTCGCTCAGCCACCGCGGCACGTAGACGCCGGGCTGGACGCGGACGGGGACGCCGCAGAAGGTGACGCTGCCGGTGATCCAGGCGAGCGGCTCGCCGGTGAGGCGGCGAGCGACGAGCGCATCCAGCAGCGCGGCGTCGCCAGCGGCCGCCGCGATCAGCTCTGCGGCCTCCTCCTCGGCGGCGAGGAAGCCGGCGCGGGCGAGCAGGCCGGCGAGGTCGTGCTGCCTCGCCGGCCTGTCCTCAGCGTTCAGCCGCAGACGCCGGCGGCGAGGATGGTGGCGACCCGGGTGGGCTTGCTGATCATGGATGGCCTCCGATGCGGTTGCGACAAGGAGCTGGCACGGGTGACATGCTCGTCGATGCAGTCCGTCAGCCGTCGTCGTTGAAGGCGGCGCGGCGCAACTCGTCGAACAGCTCGACCAGCTCGGGCATCTGGTAGCGAGCCTGCAATCCCGATGGGTTGGGCAGCAGCCACAACCGCGACTCGCACATGCGCTCAGGCTGCAGGCCCAGCGCCGCGGTGCGCCTGCCCGTGGCGCCGCGATAGGCGAGCATGCCGAGGAAGGCGACGTAGCGCGGCGCGAATTTGCAGGCGAGCGCCTCGACGCGCTGCACACCCTCGCGCAGCTCCAGCGGGGTCAGCTCGCTCGCCGCGGCGGTGGCGCGCGGCACCAGGTTGGTGATGCCCACGCCCACGTCGAGCAGGCTGCGCTCGTCGAACGGCGACACCTGCCGCTCGGTGAAGCCGGCCAGGTGGATCACCTTCCAGAAACGGTTGCCGGGACGGCCGAAGTGGTGCCCGATGGCGGCGGTGTAGAGCCCGGGATTGATGCCGCAGAACACCACGTTCAGACCGGGCGCGACCAGGTCGGGCACGGTGGTGCCGCGCGCGGCCTCGAGCTGGGCGCGGGTCGGCTTCCACGGCGTGGTGCTGCCAGGGAACACGCCGCCAACCTTGCCAGAAGCGCACATCCGTGCGCGGCAACCGAATCGTGACAACCCGGCGGCGCGCCCCATCCGACAATGGCGGACGGCATGGGGCAGGGTGTGAAGATCCTCCGTTCCCGGCTGCGCCTGGTGCTGGCGTGGCGGGATACCCGCATGCTCTGCCTGATCTTTCTGATCAGCCAGATGCTCGACGTGATCACCACGCAGAGCGCGCTGCTCACCCACCGCTTCGAGGAGGGGAACCCGTGGCTGGCCGACGTGACCAACAACCACCCCTTCTTCGTCTACGGCGCCAAGCTCCTGCTCGCCGCCACCGTGCTCTGCGGGCTGCTGCTGCTGCGCCTGCGCTGGCGGCTGCGGCTGGCGGTGCTCACCGTGTTCACCCTGGCCAGCCTGGTGGCGCCGCTGACCAACGCCATGCGCATCCAGGGCTGGCTTTAGACTCTGCGCTGTCGATGGCCACTCAGGAGAAGCGTCGCAGCGAGCGGCTCGTCCCCGCCGCCCGTCCCCGCGCCCAGGAGCGCCCCGGCGTCGCCGACCGGGCGGCGCGGACCGCCGCGCTGGCGGTGCTGCGGCGCATGCGTCGCGGCGAGCTGGTGCTGGTCGACGGCGGGCAGACCCTGCGCTTCGGCTCCTCGGGCGGCGCCACTCCGCTCCGCGCCACGGTCACGGTGCGCCACCCGGGCTTCTACCGCGCCCTGCTCCGCGGCGGCAGCCGCGCCCTGGCGCTCAGCTACATCGATGGCGAGTGGGACTGCGACGACACCTTCAGCCTGACCCGCATCGCCTGCCTCAACCTGCGCACCATCGACGCGCTGACCACCACGGTGGTGCCGCTGCTCGCCCCGCTGCAGCGCGGCCTGCGCTGGTTCGACCGCAACACACCCGCGCGCAGCGTGCAGCGCGTCCGCCAGCACTACGACCTGGGCAACGACTTCTACGCGCTGATGCTCGACCCCACGATGATGTACTCGTGCGGGCTCTACGCCGACCCGGCGATGTCGCTGCACGAAGCCCAGGTGGCCAAGCTGGAGCGGGTCTGCCAGTGGCTGCGCCTGACGCCCGACGACCACGTGCTGGAGATCGGCACGGGATGGGGCGGCCTGGCGGTGCACGCCGCGCAGCGCTACGGCTGCCGCGTCACCACCACGACGATCTCGCGCGAGCAGCATGCGCACGCGGTGCGGCGGGTCGCCGACGCCGGGCTGCGCGGCCGCGTCACCGTGCTGCTCGAAGACTATCGCGACCTGCGCGGGCGCTACGACAAGCTGGTCAGCATCGAGATGATCGAGGCCGTCGGCGCGCATTACTTCGACAGCTACTTCGCCGCCTGCTCACGCCTGCTCGAACCGGACGGGCTGATGTTCCTGCAGGCCATCGTCACCTCGCACCGGCTGTACCGGTCCACCCGCTTCGGCCGCGGCTTCGCCAACGACGTCATCTTCCCCGGCGGCTGCCTGCCCTCCAACACCGCCATGCTCGACTGCGTCGGCCGGGTGACCGACATGCGGCTGGTCGACTTCGAGGACATCACCCCCGGCTACCCGCCGACGCTGCTCGCCTGGCGGCACAACGTCGACGCGCACGCCGAGCGCATCCGGGGGCTCGGCTTCGACGAGCGCTTCCTGCGCATGTGGAGGCTGTACCTGTCATTCTGCGCCGGCGCGTTCGCGGAGCGGCGCATCAACGACGTGCAGCTCCTGCTCGCCAAGCCGACGTATCGCGACGAAGAGGTGCGGCGGGGCTAGACGGCGGGTGTCTGTCCGGGAATGTTGAATTCCCGCTTGAGCTCGCTGCGCGCGATCGACATCTTGTGCACCTCGTCGGGCCCGTCCGCGAAGCGCAGGGTGCGAGCGTGCGCGTACATCTGCGCCAGCGGCGTGTCCTGCGACACCCCGGCGGCGCCGTGCGCCTGCATCGCCCGGTCGATCACCGCCAGGGCGACGCGCGGGGCGATCACTTTGATGGCGCTGATCTCGAAGCGCGCCCCGTCCTTGCCCACGGTGTCCATCAGCCACGCCGCCTTGAGGGTCAGCAGGCGTGCCTGCTCGATCTCCAGCCGCGACTCGGCGATCCAGTCCTGGATCACGCCCTGCTCGGCGAGCGGCTTGCCGAAGGCGACCCGCGACTTGACCCGCTGCACCATCGACTCGTAGGCGCGCTCGGCCATGCCGATGGCGCGCATGCAGTGGTGGATGCGTCCGGGGCCGAGCCGCGCCTGGGCGATGAGGAAGCCGCTGCCCTCCTCGCCGAGCAGGTTGCTCGCCGGCACGCGCACGTTGTCGTAGACCACCTCGACGTGGCCGTGGCCTTCGTCGTAGCCGAACACCGAGAGGGTGCGCAGCACCTTGACGCCGGGCGTGTCGATGGGCACCAGCACCATCGACTGCTGCATGTAGCGGTGGGCGTCGGGGTTGGTCTTGCCCATCACGATGAGGATGCGGCAGCGCGGGTCGGCGGCCCCGCTGGTCCACCACTTTCTGCCATTGACGACATATTCGTCGCCGTCGCGGGTGATGGCGGTGCGGATGTTGGTGGCGTCGCTGCTGGCCACGTCGGGCTCGGTCATCGAGAACGCCGAGCGGATCTGGCCTTCGAGCAGCGGCTCCAGCCACCGCTCCTGCTGCGCGGGGGTGCCGAACTGGGCGAGGATCTCCATGTTGCCGGTGTCGGGCGCGGCGCAGTTGAGCGCCTCGGGGGCGATGAAGCTGCGCCCGGTGATCTCGGCGAGCGGCGCGTACTCCAGGTTGGTCAGCCCGGCGCCCCAGCGCTCATCGGGGAGGAACAGGTTCCACAGGCCGCGCCTGCGGGCCTCGCGCTTGAGGTCCTCCATCACCGGCGGCGACGCGTGCGGGTCGTCGCCCGCGTGCACCTGCTCGACGAAGACGCGCTCGGCGGGGTGGACGTGGCTGTCCATGAAGTCGAGGAGCTTCGACTTGAGCTCCCTGACCTTCGCGGTTTCCTCGAAGTCCAACGTCACGCCTCCAGCCGGTCGTCCTGCGCAGTGCGCTGCCGCAGGGCATTCTGCCTTAAACGCAAAAGGGGGCCGGAGGATCGCTCCGGCCCCCTTCCTGACGACCGACGACTACGCGTCGTAGTAAAGGAAGAACTCGTACGGGTGCGGCCGCAGGGCGACCGGGTCGACTTCGCGCTCGCGCTTGTAGGCGATCCAGGTGTAGATGAGGTCCTCGGTGAAGACGCCGCCCTTCTGCAGGAACTCGTTGTCGTGCTCCAGGGCGTCGAGCACCTCGCTGAGCGACCCGGGCAGGTTCTTGACCTGCGAGGCCAGCTCGGGGTCGAGCTCGTAGAGGTCGGCCTCGACCGGCTTGGGGGGCTCGATCTTGTTGGCGATGCCGTCGAGACCCGCCATCAGCATGGCGCTGAAGGCGAGGTACGGGTTGCAGGTCGGGTCCGGCGAGCGGAACTCCAGGCGGCGCGCCTTGGGGTTGTCGCTGTAGGTCGGGATGCGCACGCAGGCGGAGCGGTTGCGCGCCGAGTACGCCAGCTTGATCGGCGCCTCATAGCCGGGCACCAGGCGGCGGTAGCTGTTGGTGGTCGGCGCCGCGAAGGCGAGCACCGCCGGCGCGTGCTTGAGCAGGCCGCCGATGTACCAGCGGGCCAGGTCGGAGAGCAGCGCGTACCCGTCCTTGTCGTAGAACAGGTTGGTGCCGTCCTTCCACAGCGACTGGTGGGTGTGCATGCCCGAGCCGTTGTCACCGAAGAGCGGCTTGGGCATGAAGGTCGCCGTGTAGCCGTTCTGGTAGCAGACGTTCTTGACGATGTACTTGTAGTTGAGGACGTTGTCGGCCATGCTCACCAGCGGGCCGTAGCGCATGTCGATCTCGGTCTGGCCCGCGGTGCCGACCTCGTGGTGGTGCACCTCGATGTCGATGCCCGCGTCGATCAGCGCCAGGGTGATGCGGCTGCGCAGGTCCTGCAGCTTGTCGACCGGCGGGACGGGGAAGTACCCCTCCTTGTAGCGCGGGCGGAAGCCGAGGTTGGGCATGCCGTTCTGGCCGCTGTTCCAGATGCCCTCGATGGAGTCGACGTGGTAGTAGCCCTCGTGGGCGTTCTGGTCATACCTGACCGAATTGAAGATGTAGAACTCGGCCTCGGGGCCCCAGTAGGAGATGTCGGCGACGCCCGAGTCGCGCAGGAACGCCTCGGCCTTGCGGGCCACGTAGCGCGGGTCGCGGCTGTACGACTCGCGGCGGATGGGGTCCTTGATGTCGCAGATGATCTGCATGGTGGGGACTTCGAGGCAGACGTCCACCATGGCGGTGTCGGGATCCGGGAAGAGCAGCATGTCGCTCTCGTGGATCTTCTGGAAGCCGCGGATGCTCGAGCCGTCGAAGCCGATGCCCTCGGCGAAGAGATCCTCGGTCAGCTCCCCCACGGGGATGCTGAAGTGCTGCCAGGTGCCGGGCAGATCGGTGAACCGGAAGTCCACGATCTTGACGCCCTGCTCCTTGGCCCGCGAGATGACCTCCTTGGGGGAGGTCTTCGGGGCCACGATGGACTCGTCGATGGCCATGCGCTTCTCCTGTCGCCTTGTGGTGCGCGCCCCCGGTCAGGTCGGGCGATGGGCACGCGTGGTCGCGGTCGTCGGGGCAAGGGTAGGAGGCCGGTGGGTCGGCCTGCCATGGACGGCGCGCCCGAAGGGTCGATGGTCGATCTTGTGCGTGGCGCACAGGGCGCGGCGGGAGCCCGCATGCTGACCTGTGGTGCGGCGCGCACACAGAAGAACAGAGAGCCCGCCTCTCTTGACCGGTCCGGCGACCGAGGACCGCCTGGCTAGGCGGTGGGGAGCGGCTTCAACTCAAGGAGCCGGGAGCGCGTCCCCTCCTTGTCCTTGAAGTAGTCCCGGTTGATCTCGGTGTAGACCGCCCACTGGTCGGGGACGTCCTCCTCGGCGAAGATGGCGTCCACCGGACAGGGATCCACACAGGCCCCGCAGTCGATGCACTCGTCGGGGTCGATGAACAGCATGCGGTCCTCGTCGGCACCGATGATGCAGTCGACCGGGCACACCTCGACGCAGGACTTGTCCTTGACGTCGACGCAGGTCTCGGCAATCACGTAGGTCATGGCGGCTGGGAGTCTAGCAAGCGCACCAGCGGACCTGATCAGACCGGCCTAGACTTTCGCTACATGAACATGCTCGAGGCGCTCGACCGCGCCGCGGAAGGGTTCTCCCGGCGGCTCCACGCCGCCACCGACAGCGACTGGACCAGGCCCACGCCGTGCACCGAGTGGGACGTCCGGGCGCTGGTGCTGCACGTGGTCGGCGGCGACCACATGACCGTGGCCCTGCTCGACGGGGCGACCAGTGAGGAGTCGATGGTGGCGGCTCAGGCGGCCGCGGCGGCTGCCGGAGAGCTGCGGGCCGCGTTCGACGAGAGTGTGGCGGCCCAGCGCGCCGCATTCGCGCGGCCGGGGGCGCTGGACGGGGTCGTGCACCATGTCGTCGGCGACGTTCCGGGGCGGATGCTGCTGGGATTCCGGCTGTCGGACATGCTGATCCACTCGTGGGATCTGGCCAGGGGGTTGGGGGTGGATGAGGCGCTCGATCCGGAGGTGGTCGAGCTGGTGTGGGGGTTTTCGGAGCCGCTCAGCGCGGGGTTGAAGAGGAGTGGGAGGTTTGGGGAGGGGGCGAGCGGGGAGCTCGGGGAAGAGGCGTCGCTGCAGGACAGGTTGCTGGACTTGCATGGGCGGCGGCCGTGAGGACGGCAACGGGAACCAAAGTTCTTTGGGGAAGCGGCGGCAACGGGAACGGGTTGCGCTTGAAATAGAGACGCCCCGCCGGGGACCGGGGAGGGTCCCAGACGGGGCGCCTTGTCGTCGCGAAGCGGGGCCTAGTGCCCCCAGTGCTCCGGCACGCGGTGCTGGACGATCTCGTCGCCCTTCTCACCGGTGCGGATGCGGATGGCCTCGTCCACCGGCATGACGAAGATCTTGCCGTCGCCCACCTCGCCGGTGCGAGCCGACTTGATGATGGCCTCGACGACCCCGTCGACCCGCGTCGCCGGGATCACGGCCTCGACCTTCACCTTGCGCTGCAGGGAGATGTTCGCCCTGGCCCCGCGGTACACCTCGGTGTAGCCGCGCTGCGCGCCGCAGCCGACCACCTCGGTGACGGTCAGGCCGGAGATGCCCAGGGCGTCGAGTGCGTCCTGCACGGCCTGCAGGCGGTCGGGACGGATGATCGCCTCGACCTTCTTCATGCGGGTCCCTCCACGGGCCGGGTTGCGGTCGTCAGCGTCCTCGCGGGCTCGGCGACTGCGTCAGGATGGATGTAGGCACCACCTGGCACCGGCATGAACTGTTCGGGGTATCCCCACATGCCGTGCTCGCTGATGTCAAGCCCGTCGATCTCGTGGCGTTCGCTGACCCGCAGGCCGACGGTCTTCTTGATGATCCAGAACAGCGCGAAGCTGAGCGTGAACACGGTCACGAAGCAGACCAGGACCGAGAGGGCCTGGACGCCGAGCTGGTGCGGGCCGGCGCCGTACGCCAGTCCGCCCTGGCCGACGCCGTTGAACTTGGCCAGCGCGGGATCGGCGAAGAAGCCGAGCGAGAGCGTGCCCCAGATGCCCGCCAGACCGTGGGCGCTGAGGGCGCCGACCGGGTCGTCGAGCACCTTGTCGATGAGCAGCACGCCGTAGACCACGATCACACCGGCGACGGCGCCGATGACCAGCGCGGCCCAGGGTTCGACGTAGCCCGAGGGTGCGGTGATGGCGACCAGCGCCGCGATGGCGCCGTTGCCGATCATGCCGACGTCCAGGGTGCGCTGGGCGAACCAGATGGCGCCCATGGCCGCGATGGCGCCCGCCGCAGCCGCCAGGTTGGTGGTGATGACGACGTCGGCGAAGTGCAGGTTGGTGGCGTTCAGAGTCGAGCCGGGGTTGAAGCCGAACCAGCCGAACCACAGGATGATGACGCCGAGCTGGGCCAGCGGCATGTTGTGGCCAGGAATGGCATTTGGCTTCTTGTCCCTGCCGTACTTGCCGATCCTCGGCCCGAGCAGGAGCAGGCCGGCGAAGCCCGCGGTGGCGCCGGTGAGGTGGACGACGGTGCTGCCCGCGAAGTCCTGGCCTCCCAGCGACATCAGCCAGCCGCCGCCGAACAGCCAGTGGCTGATCATCGGGTAGATGAAGCCGGAGAAGGGAATCGCGAAGAGGATGTAGACGATGAACTTGGTCCGCTCCAGCATCGTCCCCCACACGATCGCCAGCGAGACCGCGCAGAAGACGAACTCGAAGAACCACTGCGCCGCCGCCGGGATGGTGCCCGAGTCGAGCACGGTGCCGAGGTGGGTTCCGGGGTGGAACGTGGGCAGGAAGCCGGAGTGCCCGAGCACTTGTCCGATCCAGCCGGTCGACGCGCCGAAGGCGATGGCGAAGCCGACGAACCAGTACATCACCGACGAGATGCTCAGGTTGACGATGACCTTGCCGACCACGGTGCCGACGTTCTTCATCCGGCTGAAGCCGACTTCGAGCATGGCGAAGCCGGCCTGCATGAACATGACCAGCAGCGCGGCGACGATCACCCACACGGTGTCGGCGGCGACGCCGGCGGCTTGCGTGGCCGTCTTGTCATCGGCAGTCTGGGCAAGCACGGTCAGAGGGAGGGCGGCGGCCAGCCCTCCCAGCGCCAGTCCCAGCTTGATGCGAGTTCGTCCTACCACGGTCACCTCCATGCACGGATCAGCGGTGCGCGGTGCACAGGTCGTTTCCTGTTTGGCACGGTCCCGCGCAGCGTCGTCCGAGTCTCGGGGCAGGCGGGGGTGGAAACCTTCGCCGTGGTCGCACGAATTGCATGTCTGCGATCTTGTGCGTGACGCACAAAATCCCGACTGCTGCGCGTCGCGGCGGGGGGACCTGTGGGAGGATGGGTGCCCTCGTTCACAACCATGGAGGCGGGCGCCATGAGCTGCAGGCCGCTGGACACGGCTTTCAAGTGCTACGGGTGCGAGGAGAACCTGGCGCGCCAGGTCGAGATGAACCTGCACCACGGCGTGATGGTGGCCGCCGGCGGTTTCCAGGTGGCGGCCCTGCATCCGCCGCCCCAGCTGGAACCGGCTCAGGCTGCGAAGGCCAAACACGTTCGGGCGGTGTGTCCCAACGGACACGCCAACCTCTTCTACGTGGAGCCGCACCCGTGAGCGCCGCGCCGCCCTTCCCGCCGCCGCCCGCGGCCGGTTCGAGCTTCCCGCCCACGCATCAGATGTACCTCGATGCGGCCAAGACGCTGACGCCCGACAAGTCGCTGCAGAACATCGGCACCAGCGCCAAGCAGCTGATCGCCGGCGTCGCCACGGTCAGCACGGTGCTCGGTGGCCTCGGGCTGATCAAGGCCGACGGTCTGCGCGGCCCGTGGTGGGCCTACGCCGTGCCCATCGTGCTGACCGTGGCCAGCGTCGTGCTCGCCTTCCTGGCCACAGGGATCCACCGGACCAGCGTCAACTTCGACGTCGTCGAGGACATCGAATCCTTCTTCGACCGCGAGATCAGGCTGCGCGCCATCTTCGTCCAGGTCGGGACGGTGTGCTTCCTCGCCGCCCTGGTCTGGGCGGGCCTGGTCAGCGCCTGGTGGGGCGCCAAGCCGTCGCCGGTGTCGCCGCTGGTGCACACCACCTGGTCGGGCTCCGGCGCCGCTGCCAAGCTGAACGTCACCGCCCAGGTCAGCGACGCCAAGCCCGGCGGCATCGCCACCATGACCGTCACCGGCACGCGCAACGGCGGCACCGTTACCTTGCTCACCACCCAGGCGACCGTGGACAGCACCGGCAGCGCATCGTTCAACGACGACATCAGCGACGTCGCCGGCGTGAGCAGCGCCCAGGTGAGGGTCGACGCCGGGTCGGCTGTGACCACCACGCGCAGCCTGCCGTCGCCGAGCGCGAGCCCGACCCCCTGACCTAGCGCCGCGCGGCCGCCGCTGACGCCCGGGTGGCGGGCGCCTTGCCGTTGCCCGCCGGCCCATCCCCCTCCCCCGATGCCTGCAGCACCTCGCGCACCCGCAGGCAGAGGTGGAGGTTGAGCCGCACCTCGGGGTCGTCGAGGCGGAGGTGGCCGATCTCCTCGATGCGCCGCAGGCGGTAGAGCACGGTGTTGCGGTGCAGGTGGAGCAGCGCGGCCATCTCGGTCGGCGAGCCGTGGCAGCGGAAGAAGGCCTCCAGGGTCAGCATCAGCCCGGCGCCGGTGCGTTTGTCGTACTCCAGCAGCGAGCGGACCTGGTCGTCGTAGAAGTCGCGCAGCTCGGCGTGGCCCTGGAGCGCGTAGAGCAGGCGGTAGAGGCCCAGCTCGGCGAAGCCGATCACCCGGCCGGGGCCGAACAGTCGCGTGCCCATGGTCAGCGCCTGGTCGGCCTCGCGGTAGGAGGCGCGCACCCCGCCGATCCCCGGCTTGGGACGGCCGACGCCGACCGACACCTGGTCGCTGCCCACCGCGCCGCTGCACTCCATGCGCAGGTCGGAGGCGAGGCGGCGCAGCGCGGCCACCTCGACCGGGTCGTGCTGCGGCACCACCGCGGCCAGGGCCCCGCCGCGCACTGTGCACAGCGCACCAGGCGCGCGCCGCTTGATCCACCCGTGCCCGCCGAGCAGAAGTTGGTGGCGGATGCGCGAGGACGGGTCGCCGGCGCCGTCGACGCGAGCGAGCAAGACAACGGTGCCGCGGTCGAGTTCGAAGCCGAGCCGCTCGGCGCGCTCACGGACCACGTCCTCCGAGGAGTACGTCCCCGCCAGCAAGGATTCGACGAACTCGCCCTCCAGCTCGTCGCGGGCGCTGCGCACGGCGCGCTCGCGGTCGAGCTCGATGGCGCAGGCACTGGCGGCACGGGCGACGGCGAGGCGGGCCACCTGGTCGAGCCCCGCCTCGGGGGCGATCACCGAGATCAGGCCGCCGATGCCGTCGCGCACCGGGACGGGCGAGGTCAGCCGGGCCAGCCCGCCGGAGCCCAGCTTGAACTCGTGCACCGGCGGGTCGGAGGCGAGCAGGGTGACGCTCTCCGCCCAGCGCCGCACCGGCGCGTGGTCGCGCTCCAGGCCCTCCAGCACCGCGGGAACCTGGGCGCCCTCGGAGACGTGGCGCACCTTGCCGTCGAGGTCCTGCCAGGAGACGGCGTGGCCGGTGATCTCGGCGAGTCGCTCGACGATGGCGGGCATGCCCGCACCGGCCAGCGCCAGCTCCATGAGCTGGGTGTGCAGCTCCTGCTGGCGTTCGTGCAGCAGGGTGCGCTGTTCGAGGATGAAGCGGACCACGCGCTGCTGCACGTCGTTGGCGTGCGACGACTCGGGGAGGCGGAGCAGCGGCATCAGCAGCGTGTCGGCGAGGGCGATGCTGTTGGCGGGCACGTCGCCGATCACCGCCATGCCGACGCCGCCGTGGTCGGCGAAGCTCTGCATCACCTGGGTGAGGTCGAGGCGCTCGTCGAGCAGCTTGATGCTCTTCACCGGCACGAAGGCCATCTCGCCGCCCTTGACGGACTCGAAGGCGGGTGGCCGGGTGCGCAGCGCGGTGGCCCACTCGACGCGGCGTTCCAGGCCCGCGCCGCCACCGAGCAGCTCGGTGTTGGGCGGCAGCGCGCCGCGCCAGATGTCCTTGACGGTGATCACTGGTGTGCTCTCAGCCCCCGCTCACGCCCTTTCGAGGTACTGCGCGACCTCCCACGGGGTCACCTGCTGGCGGTACTCGCGCCACTCCACCAGCTTGGCCTCGAGGAAGCGCTCGGCGAGATGGTCGCCCAGCGCGTCGAGGACGACGTCGTCGGCGCGGAAGGCCTCGATGGCGTCCTTGAGGTTGTCGGGCAGCACGCCGACGTTGCGGCGCTCCAGCTCCACGTCGTCGAATCCGTAGAGCGCCTCCTCGACCGGCGGCGGCAGCGGCAGGCGGCGCTCGATGCCGTCGAGACCGCAGCGCAGCATCACCGCGTAGGCGAGGTAGGGGTTGCACGACGGGTCGGGGCTGCGCAGCTCGATGCGCGTCGCCTCCGAACGGGCGACGTGGGGAACGCGCACCAGCGCGCCGCGGTTGGTCCGCGCCCAGCTGACGAACACCGGCGCCTCGAAGCCGCGCACCAGGCGCTTGTAGGAGTTGACCAGGGGCGCGGTCACCAGGCACATGCCGGCGGCGTGGTGGAGCTGTCCGGCGATGAAGTGCTTGGCGACGTCGCTGAGGCCGTACTCGTCGCGTGGATCGGCGAAGGCGTTGCCGCCACCGGCCACCTCGGCGAGGCTCTGGTGGACGTGCATGCCGCTGCCGTTGACGTCGCGGAACGGCTTGGGCATGAAGCTGGCCAGCAGTCCGGCCTGCTGGGCCACGGCTTTCAGCGTGTAGCGGAAGGTGACCACGTCGTCGGCCGACTTGAGCGCGGGCGCGGCGCTGAAGTCGATCTCGTGCTGTCCGCCGGCGACCTCGTGGTGCACGGTGTTGACCTCGATGCCCAGCGCCTGCAGCGAGGAGACCATCGCCTGCCGGACGGTGACCGACTGGTCGGTCGAGAAGTCGAAGTAGCCGGCGCGGTCGTTGGGCAGCGGCTCGACGCCGCCGTCGGCGCCGCGGCGGAGCAGGAAGAACTCGATCTCGGGGCCGCAGCGGTAGTCGAAGCCCAGCGCCCGGGCCTGGTCGGTGATGCGCCGCAGCGCGCCGCGGGGGTCGCCGGGGTACTCCTCGCCGTCGGGGGTGTGCGCCCAGCAGATGATCCGGGCGGTGGGCGGGGTGCCCGCCCAGGGGAGCAGGCGGTAGGTCTCCAGGTCGGGCATGAGGTACATGTCCGACTCGGCGGTGCGGGCCACCGACTCGACGCTCGACCCGTCGAACCAGGTGCCGTGCTCGATGGTGTCGGGCAGGTCCTCGGCCGGGATGGTGACCGTCTTCACCGCGCCCATGACGTCGGTGAACTGGAGGTCGATGTAGCGCACGCCCGCCTCTTGGGCGCGCCGCAGCACGTCGGCGGCGAGGCTCTGCTCGATGCGGCTGACCATGGCTGATCCGCTCCCTGGGCTGTGACGTGGCGACGCGGCTGCGTGCGTGGCGCACAAAGTATGACGAGGGATTCATGGTACGGCGCCCGCCCGGCCCGCGATCTGGAGCGCAGTGACCAACTTGGGGGCGGTCGGCTTGGTGCGCTGCGCCTAAAGCCTTGGGTGGCTCATCCGGTGTGGGCGGCGCCGGGCTTGGGGAACTGCCCGGGGCGGCGTCCGGGGCCGGGCGGTCCGGCGAAGGCCTGGGCGATCGCCATCCACTCCTGTGCCGCCTCGCCCTCGACGCGGAGGTCGGTGTCGGCGAGGTGGCGGCGCTGGGTGGTGACCAGGCAGAACTCCTCGGCGTCACCGCTCACCCGCGCGGGCGCGTCCTCCGGGCCCCACGTCCACGTCTCGCCGCCGGGCGCGCGCAGCTCGACACGCACCTCCTGCTCGGGCAGCGGGCGGCCGTGCTGTGCGTAGTTGAAGGCGCGCGCCCGCACCGCGATGTGGGCAATGTGCCTGAGGCGCGGCGTCGGCTGGCGCTTGACGTGCAGCGCGTCGGCGACGTCCTGGCCGTGGATCCACGTCTCCATGAGGCGGGCGCTGAGGAAGGAGACGGCGCTCATGGGCGGGCCGTACCAGGGGATGCGCGCCTTGGGGTCGACGAACCGGGCGCTGTCGAGCAGCTCGGCGCGGCGCTCGCGCCAGAGGGCGAGCAGCTCGGCGGGGGCCAGAGCGCGCCCCTCCTCCACCGTGCGCGCCATCCAGCCCTCGGGGTCGGCGAGCAGCCCGGCCAGCCCGGCGTTGAAGCCCTCGGGGTCGCTGAGCGCCCGCACCGCCTCGCGGTCGAAGAAGGCGAGGTGGCCCACCTGGTCGCGCACCGCCCAGCCCTCCGCGGGCGTCGGCGTCTCCCATGCCGCCGCGTCGAGCGGGGCGACGATGCGGTCGAGGTCGTCGTGCTCGGCGGCGAGGTCGGCGAGGATCGAGGCGAAGAGGTCGGGCCCGCTCACCCGCGCATCATCGCAGGCGGCCGCGGGCGATCACGGGCCGCCGCCGCGGGCGCGGCGCATGCGCACCGCCCACGTTGCCGCGGGTGCGCCGAGGACGATCAACACCGCCAGGCCGGCAAGCAGCAGCGGGCTGGGGCTGGAGGGCGGGCTGCCGCCGCCGCCACCGCGGCCGGAGATGGCGATGGCCACCGGTGGCGTGGTGTCGGCCACCGACGTGTGCGACGGCGTCGAGGTCGGCGCCGCGGTGGGAGTGGCCTGGGCGACGGCCAGCGCGGTCGAGTGCGGCGCTGCGGTGGGAGCGCTGCCGCGTGGCGTCGCGGTGTGCGCCGGCGTGGGGCCGCTGCCGTGCGTGCCTCCGGATTCGCCGCCGGGCCGGATGGGTGTCCCGGCGGGGCCGCCGCACGTCGTCGAGGGCGCGACCCCGAGCGCCGCCGCGGCGTCGAGCTCCTTGACCGTGCCGCTGGTGCCGCCGCCGTTGCGCGACGTGGCGCTGCTGACCAGGCGCTGCATCGCCGTCTGGTTGTCCATGCCCTTGGCCATCAACAGGGCCAGGGTGCCGGCGACGTGGGGTGCGGCGAAGCTGGTCCCCTCGTTGCTCAGCGAGTAGGCGTTCTCCGAGTCCGGGCCGGTCCCGACCCGCAGGTACGTCGACACGATGTACGGCCCCACGCCGTCGGGTCCGGCGGGCTGGGTGCTGTTGAGGTCGTCGCCTCCTGGTGCGTAGAGCTGCACCTTGCTGGCACTGGCGCCGAGCCGTGAGGTGTTGGAGTAGTAGGCGACCTCGCCGGCCGGCCCCAGCGCGCCGACCACCAGCGCGGTGTTGCCCACCTGGTACTCGTTGCCCGCCGGGCTGGAGTTGTTGCCTGCGGCCACGGCCACGGCGACACCCTTGCCGTATGCGTACTGGATGGCCCCGGGGATGCTGCTGCCACCCGTCGCCTGGAGGACGAGCGGCACCTCAGGACCGATGCTCAAGTTGATCACCTTGACGCCGGGATAGTCGGCGGCATAGCGGATGCCGGCGGCGACGTCGCTGTCGGACCCGGTGGCGTTGCCGGTGTTGGGGTCCTGCTTGAGCACCTTGACCACCAGCACCTTGGCGTCCGGCGCGACCGAGGCGATGCCGTTCTTGTTGTCGGTCAGTGCGCCCATGATCCCGGCGGTCTCGCTGCCGTGGCCGTTGTCGTCCTCGACTGCGGCGGCGTCGCCGGTGGCGCTGCTCTGCGAGCCGTCGCCGTTGAGGAATGCGGCGCCGGCGATCAGCTTGCCCTGGAGGTCGACGTTCTCCATGTTGGCGCCGCTGTCGACGTCGGCGATGGTCACGCCCGCTCCAGTCGACGCGCACCAGGCGGCGGGGGCGTTGATGCTCGCCACCGCCCCTGTGAGTCCCCACTGCTCCTGATAGACGAAGAACCAGTCCGACGGTGAGGAGGTCGCCGCCAGCGCGGGCACCGGCACCACCAGGGCGAGAGCGGCCGCCACGCAGGCGAGGGAGATCGCCGTTCGCTTCACATACCGTGTGACGACCGCGCCGCGCTCAACCTTGCGTGCGCAGGTGCGCGGGAATGGCGTGATTGCGGCAGATCTCCGCGTAGACGGCGGCGCTCGGCTTGGCGCAGCGCCGCAGGGTGACGGGCTCGACGGAGGACAGCCCGAAGCGCTGGCTGAAGCCCTCGGCCCATTCGAAGTTGTCCCACGCGGTCCAGTGCACGTAGCCGCGCACGTCGACGCCATCCGCCATGGCGCGATGCACCGCGGTGAGGTGGTCGACGATGTAGGCGGGACGCAATTCGTCGTGGTCGTCGGCGACGCCGTTCTCGGTGATCACGATGGGCAGGCCGCCCGATTCGCGCGCGACCAGGTGCAGCGCGTGGCGCAGGCCCTCCGCGTCGATCGCCCAACCGAAGCTGCTCAGCGGCCGGTCGGGACGCGGGCGCTGGCGGGCGAACAGCTCACCCGGACGGGCGATGTCGAAGGAGAGCACGTCGTCGCAGTAGTGGTTGAGGCCGACGTAGTCGAGCGAGCCGGCCAGTCCGGCGATGCGCTGCCCGATCCCGATCGGCGGCTCCAGCCGGCCGCTGCGGCAGATGCGCAGCCACCAGCGGTTGAACAGGTGATCGGGCAGCGCGGCGACGGCGCGGTCCAGCGGCGACGCCGGGTTGGCGGGGAACAGCCCGCGAACGTGGTGCGCCACCGAGATGCGCGCCTCACGTCCGTGCGCAGCGGCGACGCGGCGCAGCGCCAGCGTGGCCGCGGCGTGCATGCGCGCCAGGCCGCGCAGCGTCGCAAAGGTGCGCCGCAGCGACCGCTCGCCGGGCGGCCACTCACCGCGCAGGTGGCCGACGGTGGCAAGCACGACGGGCTCGTTGACGGTGATCCACCAGCGCACACCGGCGCCGAAAGCCTCGGCGCACGCCGCCGCAAACCGGGCGAAGCGCAGGGGTGCACGCGGCGCGGCAGCGCCACCCGCGTCCGCAAGCCATAGCGGAAAGGTGAAGTGGTGCAGGGTGACCAGCGGCTCCATGCCCAGCTCGCGACACAAACGCACCACGTCGGCATAGTGGGCCAGTGCCGCAACGTCGAACTCGCCCTCGCGCGGCTCGACCCGCGACCACTCCACCGAGAAGCGGTGCCCGTTCTGGCCAGCAGCGGCCAATTCACGCAGGTCATCGCGATAGCGCGCGAAGTGGTCGACGGCGACGCGCGACGTGGAGCCATCCTTGATGCGCCCCGGCTGCCGCTCCCAGCGCGACCAGTCGTTGACCGTGCCGCCCTCGACCTGGTGCGCCGCCGTGGCGCAGCCGAACAGGAACCCCTCGGGGAACCTCAGCTCACCAGCGGGCGCCGCCAAATGCGCGAACGGCTACGCGAAGGTCTGCATCAGCGAGTCCCACCCGGCGCGGTCGATGCGCAGGTCGTCCTCGCCCATCTGCACCAGCGGCCTGGTGGCAACGTGCTCACGCGCGAGCAGGTCGGAGGCCTCGGGCTTGACGTAGAGCAGCCCGGTCACCAGCTCTCCGCGCTCGCGGGCCTCGCGGATGACGCGCACGGCGTCGCCGGCGTCGGTGGCGTCGTAGTCCTCTTCGAGCTTGCGCAGCAGGATGTGCGAGCCGTCCTGCAGCTCGACGTCCTGCACGGTACCCGGCTCGTAGTCGATCAGCACCTCCTCGTAGGAGGCGATGAAGTCCGGAGTGTGCAGCAGGAAGTCGTGCTCCTTGACGTAGGCGTACGACTTGGTCGAGCCCTCGTGGTCGTTGAAGGTGACGCACGGCGAGATGACGTCGAGCACCGCCGTGCCGCGATGTGCGAAGGCCGCCTCCAGCAAGGGGACGAGCTGCTTGCCGTCACCGCTGAAGGAGCGGGCCACGAAGGTCGCGCCCAGCTCGATGGCCAGGCCGCAGACGTCGATGGTCTCGAACTCGTTGACCTGGCCCTTCTTCATTTTGGAGCCGAGGTCGGCGGTGGCGGAGAACTGGCCCTTGGTCAGCCCGTAGCAGCCGTTGTCCTCGACCACGTAGGTGCAGTCGAGGTTGCGCCGCACCATGTGGCAGAACTGGCCGAGGCCGATCGAGGCGGTGTCGCCGTCGCCGCTGATGCCCAGCACCAGCAGGTCGCGGTTGGCCAGCTTGGCGCCGGTGGCCAGCGAGGGCATGCGGCCGTGCACGCCGTTGAACCCGTGGGCGCGGTCGACGAAGTAGGCGGGCGTCTTCGAGGAGCAGCCGATGCCGCTCATCTTGGCCAGCATGTGCGGCTCGACGCCGAAGTCGTAGAGCGCCTTGATCAGGTTGTTGGTGATCGAGTTGTGGCCACAACCGGCGCAAAGTGTGGTCGGCGCGCCCTTGTAGATCTCGCGGGTCAGGCCGAGGCGGTTGGTGTTGGGTGCGGGAGTGGCGACAGCCATGGCGTTATGCGGACCTCTGGACTTTCACCGCGGCGGGACGCTCAGCGTCGAGCACCGGGTCGGTGATGGCGTGGGCGTCGATGGGGACGCCGTTGTAGTGGCGGATGGAGACCATCTTGTCGATCAGCCGGCCGGACAGCTCCTGGCGGAGCAGCGAGTACATCTGGCCGTCGCGGTTCTGCTCGACCACGTAGACGCGGTCGTGGCGCTCGATGAACGCCGCCACCTCGGGTGAGAACGGCAGCGCGCGCAGGCGCATGTAGTCGACGTCGACGCCCGCGTCGCGGAGCTGGTCGCGCGCCTCCAGCACCGCGAAGTGCGAGGAGCCGAAGGCGAGGATCGCGGCCGGGTTGCCCTGCTCGTCGATCACCGGCTCGGGCACCCACTCGCGCGCCGTCTCGTGCTTGCGCGCAATCCGGTCGAGCACGCGCTGGTAGACCTCGGGGCGCTCACTGTAGCGGGCGTCCTCGTCGTGGCCCGAGCCGCGCGTGAAGAAGCCGGCCTCGGTGCTGGGCGTCCCGGGCAGGGTGCGCCAGGGGATGCCGTCGCCGTCTGTGTCGCGGTAGCGGCCCCAGGCCTTCACCTTCTCCAGCGCCTCGGCGTCGAGCACCTTGCCGCGGTCGTAGGCCTTCTCCGGGTAGGGCAGCGGGTCGGCCATCCAGAGGTTCATGCCCAGGTCGAGGTCGGTGAGCACGAACACCGGGGTCTGGAAGCGGTCGGCGAGGTCGAACGCCTCCATGGCGAACTCGTAGTTCTCCTCGGTGCTCCCGGGCAGCAGCACGATGTGCCGCGTGTCGCCGTGGGACAGGGTGTAGGCGAAGGCGACGTCGCCCTGCATGGTGCGCGTGGGCAGGCCGGTCGACGGCCCGACGCGCTGCACGTCGAAGATCACCGCGGGCAGCTCGGCGTAATAGCCAAGTCCGGCAAATTCTGCCATCAGCGACAGGCCCGGGCCGCTGGTCGAGGTGAACGCCCGCGCCCCCGCCCAGGTGGCGCCGAACACCATGCCGATCGCCGCCAGCTCGTCCTCCGCCTGGATGACCACGTAGCGCTTCTCGCCGCTCTCGTGGTCGGTGCGGAAGCGGTCGCAGTAGGCGATGAAGTTCTCGCAGAGCGACGAGGACGGGGTGATCGGGTACCACGCCGCCACCGTGGCGCCGCCCATCAGCGCGCCCAGAGCCGAGGCCTGGTTGCCCTCCATGAGGATGCGCCCGTCGGTGAGGCCGGTCATCCGCTCCAGCCCGTAGGCGTCGCGCTTCTCCAGGTTCTCGGCGGCGTAGTCGTAGCCGACCATCACCGCCTGCATGTTGGTCTCGACCGCCGCGGGCTTCTTGCGGAACTGATCGAGAAGCGCACTGCGGATGGCCTCGGTCTCGATGCCCAAGAGCTGCGCCAGCACGCCGACGTAGATCATGTTGGTGAGGTACTTGCGCAGCCCCTCGGCGCTGATCTTCTCTTTTGCGAGCTGGGCGAACGGCACCGCGTAGTAGGTGAGGTCGTCGCGCGCGGTCGGTCCCGCCACCGGGTACTTGGCTTCGTGGATGACCACGCCGCCGCTCTTCACCCCCGCCACATCGGTGTTCCAGGTGCCGATGTTGAGCGCCACCAGGATGTCGACCTCGCGGCCGCGGCACTGGTACCCCTGGGGCGACACCCGCACGTCGAACCAGGTGGGCAGCCCCTCGATGTTGGAGGGGAAGACGTTCTTCGGCGCGACCGGGATCCCCATGCGGAAGATCGCCTTGGTCAGCACCAGGTTGGAGGACTGGCTCCCCGAGCCGTTGACGGTGGCGGCCTGGATGGTGAGGTCGTTCACCACCCGGGTTGGGATGGACATGGGCTGGCGGTTCTCCCCCAGGCCGGCGGCGCGCGGACGGGCGCCCGAGATTCGCAGGTGCGGAGCGGCCGTGGCACGGGCCGGCTGCGAACGGGTGCCGTCCGAGCCCGGAAGCGGCCCGGATGGCGTGATTCTGAGAGGCAGTCTACGCGCTTCCCGAACCGACTCCGCGGATCGGGCCGAGCGGACGTTCGCCACCTCCCACGACGTCCGGCCGCCCAAGCTTGAGTTTCCCGATTGATTTAGTCAACAATCTAGCGCGCCCGCCCCCACGGAGACAACCCCGTCGCCCAGGTCGCAGGCACGCCGGGGTGCGCGAGAAACGGCGAGGGACTCGACAGTCATCGACCAGTAGGTCAGTACCAAAGGTCGCGACGCGAGCTTGTAGGCGCACTGCGAGCCGCACACTTACACTTCGATTCCCGGTGCGCAGCCGCCGGTTATTCGATGACGGACACACCTCTTTACCGACCCGGCTCCGACGAGGACTTCAACCGCCTCTATCGAGACTCGCACGCACGGATTCTGCGCACCCTGGTGGCGGTGCTCGGCGACGTCGGCGCCGCCGAGGACTGTGTTCAGGATGCGTTCATCAAGGCCTACAAGGCCTGGCCGCGCTGGCAGCCCGACGCCCCCGCCGAGGCCTGGCTGCACCGCATCGCCATCCGGGTGGCGATCTCCCACCGCCGCCGCGAGAAGCTGCGCGAGACCGGCTCGCTGATCCTCCACCTCGGCCGCGGCGGCGCCGACCCCGCCGAGGAGCTGGCCGCCCACGACCTGCTCGCCGCGCTGCGCCGCCTGCCCCCCGACCAGGCCGCGGCGGTGGTGCTGCGCCACCACCACGGCTACAGCAACCGCGAGATCGCCGCCGCCCTGGGCGCGCCGGAGAGCACGGTGGCCGCCCGCCTGGCCGCCGCCAAGCGCAAGCTGCGCGACGACCTGGGCGTCGCCATGCCCCTCGCCGAGCTCGACGCCACACCGATTTCGGGGGCGAGTCGTTAGTTCGAGCCCGCCGTGCGTTCTCCATGCAGACGGATCATCACCGCGTGTGAGGACATGGGCGACAACTTCGACCGCTGGCTGGAGGACGAGCTGGGCAAGCGCCTGGATTCGATCGACCCCGGCTATGTCGCGCCCCGCTACCTCGCCAGTGGCCGCCGCGGATCGCATCGCGGACGCGTCGGCTTCCTCGCCGGACTGCCCCTGCCCGCGCTGCTGACCACCAAGGTCGCCGCGGCAAGCATGGTGGTGCTCGCCGCCACCGGCACCGGGGTGGCCGTCAAGACCGTCACCACCGGTACGGCCAACCCGCTGGTCTGGGGCCAGCAGGTCAAGACCCAGGTCGACAAGTGCAAGGACGCGCTGCCCGCCGGCCAGCACGGCATCGGCGAGTGCGTCAGCACCTTCGCCACGCAGCACGGCTCGTCGACCAGCAGCAGCGCCAGCTCGCACAGCGACTCGAGCCGTGACTCGAGCAGCAGCACCACCACCGGCAACGGAAACGGGAACGGGGGCGACAACAACGGCAAGGCCAAGGGCAAGCCCACGGCGCAGCCGACACCCCAGGGGCAGAGCGACACCCATCCGACACCCCAGGGCCAGAGCAGCAGCCACCCCACGCCTCCCCCGCACCCCACGCCTCACCTCGGGAGCCCCAGCACGGGTGGCAACGCAGCGGCCACGGGAGCAACAACGCCGTGACCGCCGCACGGCCGCGGGCGAGAGGGGCGCGCAGCGACGACTGACCTGAGGGATGCACGCGGCTGCCCCTGCCGTGCATTCCAACGGAAGGTCGCCGTCTGCTCGCCCTTCTCGCCCGTGCTCCCGCCCTCGATTGGTCAGATGATGTCGCGCCGCGCGGTCACGCCGGCCGCTGCGGCGACCAGCAGCGCGAGTCTCGGCAACGGCCTCATGGGACCCCGGGCACGACCCTGCAACGCCGCTCGGCAAGCGCCGTTCGGGCCGCTACGCTCGCACTCGTCATGATGTCTGCCCTCCACGGACACACCGAGTACGCGATCGTCGCCCTGGTCGGGTGGATCATCCTCTACCTCGTCTACAAGTTCGCCTGGCGGCGCGACTTCGGGCTGCCGGTGCGCCGCCGCCTGCTCGCCCGCCGCCTCGTCGTCGAGCGCGACCAGGTCGCCTTCGTCCCCTTCTGGTGGACCGACCTGCAGGTGCAGCGCGCGGTCAACGGCTACTGGAAGCGCACCCTCAAGCGCAGCTTCGAGAAGCCGTTGCTCTCGCGGGAGATGTAGCCCGCCCCCCGTCCGTATCATGCTGCGGGGATGATCGTCGAGAACGCGTTCACGGTCGCAGCCCCGTTGGACGACGTGTTCGACACCCTGCGCGACGTGCGCACCATGCTCCCCTGCTTCGATGCGCGCATCACCGAGGTGGTCGACGGCCACACCGCCCGCGGCGAGGTCACCATCGCGGTCGGCGAGGAGAGCATGGTGTTCCGTGGCACCCTGCGCGTCGGCGAGGCCGACCGCGAGGCCGGCGCGATCACCTTCGAGGCGTCGGGACGCGGCGCCGGCGAGGCCAGCGCGCGCGGCATCCTGGCGGTGCGCTTGCGGGAGGCGGAGGGCAGCACCGCGGTGGCCATGCAGGCCGACGTCGACCTGGACGGCGCGCCGCTGCGCATCGAGGGCGCCTCGGGCGCCGCGGTCGAGCTGCTGGCAAGGCTGGGCGAGGAGGTCACCCGGCGCATCGACGTCGAGGTGCCCCACGTGCGCGGCACGGTGCGGCTGATGGCGCCGCCGGTGCCGTCGCCCGCGGACGCGCCCGCCAACCTGCCCGACGCGGTCGCCGGCGAGGTGCGCCGCCGCCCCTGGGTGGTGCCCGCTGCGCTGCTCGGCCTGGCCGTTGCCGCGGTGGTGCTGCGCAGCCGCCGCAGCGGAGACTGAGCCCGGCTAGACCCCCAACGCCTGGAACAGCCGGTCCGTCTCCTGGGGGCCGCCGACGGTGATGCGCAGGCGGTCGGGAATCGAGGTGAAGTGCCGCACCAGGATGCGCTGCGCGCGCAGCTTCTCCTGCGCGCCGCGTGCGTCGCCGTCGGGGGGACGGGCGAAGACGAAGTTGGCGCCGGAGTCGGGCACGTCCCATCCGGCGCGGCGCAGCCGGGCGGTCAGCCGGTCGCGCTCGGCGACGACGGTTTCGACGATGGCCCGATGGTGCGGCTCGTCCTCCAGCGCGGCCAGCGCACCCGCGATGGCGCAGCGGTCGAGCGGGTAGGAGTCCTTGACGGCGGCCAGGTCCGCGATCAGGTCCGGCGAGCCGATCGCGTAGCCGACGCGCAGGCCCGCCAGCGCGTGCGCTTTGGAAAAGGTGCGCAGCACCAGCATGTTGTCGTGCCCGTCGAGCCGGGGGACGAAGGAGGCGGGGGCGAAGTCGGCGTAGGCCTCGTCGACCACCACCACGCCCGGCGCAGCACCGAGCAGCTCCTCCAGCGCGTCGGGCGGCATCCACACGCCGGTCGGCGAGTTGGGGTTCACCGCGAAGCGGAGTGGGCCGGGCACCTCGGCCAGGGCGGCGGGCAGCGCGAAGTCGCCGTCCAGCGGCACCTCGACCGCACCGACGCCGAACACCCGCGCCAGCACCGGGAACAGCGAGTACGTCGGGTACGGGTAGACGACCGCGTCGCCCGGCTCGCAGAAGGCGCGAAAGCAGCAGTCGATGGCCTGGTCGGCGCCGTTGAGCACCAGCACCTGGTCGGTGCGAACCCCGTGGTAATGCGCGAGGGCGCTGCGCAAGGGCTCGGCGAACGGATCCGGGTAGCGGCGCAGCCCGGCGGCCGCCTCCATCACCGCGGCGGCCACGTCCGGCGACGGCGACAGCGGCGATTCGTTGGTGTTGAGCTTCAGCCAGGAGTCGTCATCCGGCGGTTGCTCGCCCGGCACGTAGCCGAACTCAGGGCCGAGCGAGGCCCGACGGAACCGGCTCAACGAGCCGCCGCTACTCGGCGGCGCCGGGATCGCCGGCCGCTTCACCCGCATCGGCACCGCCGCCCCCACCACGCCGGCGGCGACGGCGCTTGCCACCGCCCGCACCGGGCGCCGCCGCAGCCGTCAGATCCTCGCGCGCGAGCTGCGCCGCGGGCACGGCCTGCATGGCGCCGATGTCCGGCAGCCACACCATCACCAGCTCCTTGGGCACGTTGATGTCGCGTACGATGCCCTCGCCCTCGGGCAGCTCCACCGTCGCCCCCACCTTGGGCAGCACGCGCTTGACCTCGACGTACTGCTCGTTCTCGTACACCAGGCAGCACTTGAGCTTTCCGCACATGCCGTTGAGCCGCGACGGGTTGAGCGGCAGCCCCTGCTCCTTGGCGTGCTTGATGGAGACCGGCACGAACTCCTTCAACCACGACGAGCAGCAGAGCCGGCGCCCGCAGGGCCCGTACCCGTCCTGCATCTTGGCCTCGTCGCGCGGGTAGATCTGGCGCATCTCCACCCGGCAGTGGAAGACGCCCGCCAGGTCCTTGGCCAGGTCGCGGAAGTCGACGCGCCCGTCGGCGGAGAAGTCGAAGAGGATGCGCTGCCCGTCGAAGCTGGGCGTGGCGGTGACGATCTTGAGGTCGAGCCCGAACTGCTGGGTGTGCTCCTTGGCCAGGCGCACCTGCTCGGGCACCTTCGCCTCCAGCTCGCGCTTGTGGGCGAAGTCCTCGTCGGTGGCGACGCGCTCGACCGGCTTGAGGTCGGCTGGCAGCAGCGGCTGGGCGACCTCGGAGGCCTCCAGCACCACGGTGCCGATCTCCGGCCCGCGCCCGGTCTCGGCGACCACCTGGGTGCCCATGGCGAACGGCTCGGCGGGCGCGACGTAGTAGTTGAGCGGACCGTTGCGACGGAACTTGACGCCGATGACCTGGGGCATGGGTGGTTCCCGCGGTTATCCGCGGCGCGCGGTGGTGCGCCGGCGGGGGGTTGCTGATCGTGGCTGGGCGGCCGGGCCGAGCTGGGCCGGGTCGCGCTGCGCCGCCGCGACGTGGGGCGGCGCCGGGTCGGTGGCGAAGACGTCGAGGAAGAGCACCTCGTAGGTCAGCCGGGGAATAGAGTACGCCGCCAGCTGGTCGGCGGCTTCGACGCAGCGGCCGAGGATCTCGGCGATGCGCCCGGGCGGGAGCGCCTCGGCCCAGCGCTCGGCCGCGGCGCGGTGGTCCTGCCAGACGAGCAGCTCGGGCGCTCCCCCCGCCAGGCAGGCGACGTCGCGCACGAAGCCGGCCCAGGCGGTGACGTGGCGCATGGCCACCTCGCGACCCTCGGCGCCCTGGCTGGGGGCGAGCGCGTCGGCGGCCTTCATGGCGTGGGCGCGTCCCCCGCCGCCCGCGGCGATGAAGGCGTCGACCGCCTCGACCTCAGCGCGCAGGGCGCCGGGCTCGGTGGCCAGGGTGAGCGCGCGTCCGGGGCGGCCGCCGCTGAGCGCCGCGGCGGTGCGGGCGAGCTGGGGGTCGACATCGCGCGTGTGCTGCAGCCAGTCGCTGATCTCGGCGGCGGTGAGCGGCGCGCAGGCGAGCTGCTGGCAGCGGCTGAGGATGGTCGCCGGCATGCGCTCGGGATGGGCGGCGCAGAGGAACAGGTGGGTGCCCGGCGGGGGCTCCTCCAGCGTCTTGAGCACGGCGTTGGCGGCCTGCTCGGTGAGGCGGTCGGCGCGGCCGAGCACGGCGACACGGGCACCGCCCGCGTATGCGCGCAGGGTGAGGAAGTCCTGCAGGCTGGGGCCCTCCTCGGCGTTGCCGCCGCCGGCGCGGACCCGGTCGATGCCGATGCGCTCGGCCTCGGAGTCCTCCAGCCAGTGGTCGGGGTGCGCCTGCAGGCCGCCGGGCCAGTGCTCGGCGTCGAGCGCGGCGGCGGCGAGGGCCTCGGCGAGGGTGGTCTTACCCACGCCCTCGGGGCCGGTGAGCAGCGTGGCGTGCGGGAGGACGCCGTCGCGCAGCGCCCGCTCCAGCTGCGCGGCGACCGGCGCGTGCCCCACCACCCCGGGAAATGGCGGCATGGGGACGGAGTCTACGTTCGGCACAGGTTGGGACCGGCGGCCTGCGTCATAGATGTGAAACAGGGGCGACCGACCCGGCTCTGGAAGGGGACGATGGGAGGCGGCAACGGCGGGGGGCGTGGACTGCTGGTGGCCTGTGCCGCGGTCGCGGCGTGGGCGGCGTCGGGTGCGTCTGTCGCTGCGGCGGCGGGCCCCGGCGGTGTCACCAGCGCGCCCGACGACCCGGCGTTTCGCGCCCACTCGCAGTGGGGGCTGGTGCAGGCGGGCTTTCCGGCTGCGTGGTGCCGCTCGACCGGCGCGGGGGCGCTGATCGTGGTCATCGACACGGGGATCGCGGCCGCGCATCCCGACCTGGCCGGCAAGCTGGCCGGTGAGGCGGCGGTGCACCAGGGCGCGGTCACCAGCGGGCCCGGCACGGCGTCGGACGACTCGGGCCACGGCACCCACGTCGCCGGGATCGCCGCCGCGGTGACCGGCAACGGCATCGGCATCGCCGGTGCGGCGCCGGATGCGCGGCTGTACGCCATCAAGGTGCTGTTCGCCGACAGCAGTGGCGGCACGGCGCGCGAGCAGGGAACCCGCACCGACCTGGTGCAGGCGATCGACTACGCGACCACCATGGTGGCGCCGTCGTGGCCGGGGCCGGTGGTGCTGAACCTCAGCATCGGCGCCGCGGACGCGGGCTCGTCGGATTCGCTCTCGGGCACCTCGTCCGCGGACGTCGACGGCGCCATCGAGCGGGCCGCGGCCGCGGGGCTTGGTGTCGCCGTCGCGGCGGGCAATGCGGGCACCGCGGCGATCGGCGGCGATGCGGTGGCGGCGGGCGCGGCGCTGTCGGTGGGTGCGCTGGATCAGAATGGGTCGGTCGCCCCCTACAGCCCCACGGCGGGGGTGAGCATCTTCGCGGCCGGCGGCACGGCCAGCGCCCCGGATCGCTATACAGGGACTGGGATTCTCTCGACATGGCTGCACTCGTCCTCCGGCGACTACGCCTGGATGGCAGGGACGTCGATGGCGGCGCCGCACGTCGCCGCGGCGCTGGCGATGCTGATGAGCACGGGCCTCAGCAACCAGGATGCCTATGCGCGGCTGCTCTCGACGGCCGACGCGCAGCGGCGCATGCACATCGACGTGGCGCTGGGGTCGACCGCGCCCTGCGGGGTCGCGTCTCCCGCGCCGCCGCGCGCCGCCGTGCGTCCGGCTCGTGTGGCGCCGCCTTCGCGCGCTGCTGCTGGTGCGCCTGCGCAGATGGCGGGTACCCCGAGCGCGACCGCGGCGTCGTCGGCGTCTCCGGTGGCGCTGCCGCTCACAGCGGGGCCGCGCATCGTGGCCGCTGCGGCGCCCGTCTCCGGCGGGGGACATCCGGCGCTGACGCGCATCGCCCTGGGGCTGGGCGCGCTGCTGCTGCTCTGGCTGGTGGTGGTGCGCCGGGCGCTGCGCAGCCCCTGAGTCTCTCGGCGGTGCCGGCGTGGTGAGCACCTCGCCGCCACGCAGCGAACGCGGCGCGCCGTGGGGCATCGCCGACGTGCTGCTCGTCCTCGCCGGCTCGTTCCTGCTCGGCGGCTTCTTCTACGCCGGGGTGGCCCGCGCCGTGCATGCCGCCGACGGTGGGCTGGATTCGTCGCTGCGCACCACCACCGAGGCGCTGGTCGGACAGCTCGTCTTCTACGCGGTGACGCTGTCGGTCACCCTGATCGTCCTGGTCGTCCGCCACAACATCGACGTCGGCGAGCTGGGCTGGCGGCGCGTCTCATGGCGCTGGGTGCTCGCCGCCGTTCCGCTCACCGTCGCCGGGCTGTTCATCGCCGGCGCGCTGGGCGGCGTCGCCCAGACCCTGTTGCCGCACACCCAGAACACCCAGTGCATCACCGTGCAGCGCGAGTACGGCCACGCCTTTCTGCTCGCCCTGCCGGTCGTCTGCGTGGCCGCGCCCATCGTCGAGGAGACGGTCTTCCGCGGCGTCCTCTACCGCTGGTTGCGCGGCGTCCTGCCCATCGGACCCGCCATGGTGGTGAGCGGCGGCATCTTCGCCCTCTTCCACCTCAACCCCCTGCTCTTCCTGCCCCTCGCCGGCCTCGGCGTCCTGCTCGCCTGGATCTACGAGCGCTCCCGCTCGATCTGGCCCGGCGTCCTCGTCCACGCCCTCTTCAACCTCGTCGGCCTCATCGACATCGTCACGGCGGCGAGGTGCTGAGCTTCTACAGCGTGGCGCGGATGAGGCCGCCGTCGACGGGGATGGTGGCGCCGTTGACGTAGGAGGCGGCGGGGGAGGCGACGAAGACGGCGGCGCGGGCCAGCTCGTCGGGGTGGGCGTAGCGGCCGAGGGGGACGGCGGCGGCGGATTCGGCCATGACCTGCTCGACGGTCCTGCCCGGGGTGAGGCGGGCGGCGGCGAGCTGGATGGAGCGGCCGGTGGCGATCATGCCGGGGAGGATGGTGTTGACGCGGATGTGCGGGGCGAGCTCGAAGCTCAGCGACTTGGCGAGGCCGGAGACGCCGAGGCGCACCGAGTTGCTGAGCGTGAGCCCGGCGATGGGCTGGCGGACCGAGTAGGACGAGATGAAGACGATGCTGGCCGAATCGGACGCGCGCAGATGGGGCAACGACTCGCGCACCAGGCGGACGGCGCTCATCAGGGTGAGGTCGTGCGCCGCGCTCCAGGCGTCATCGGAGAGCTGCTCGAATACACCCGGCGGCGGCCCACCCGCGTTGACCAGGAGGATGTCGAGACGCCCCAACTCCGCTGCGGCGGACGCGACGACGGAGCGCACGGCGGACGCGTCGGCCAGGTCGGCGGCATGGGCCACCACCCGCGTGCCGTGCGCGCGCACCGACTCGGCGGCGGTGGAGAGCTCGGTGGCGTTGCGCGCACACATGGCGACGTCGGCGCCCTCGGCCGCGAAGGCGTGGGCGATGGCCAGCCCGATCCCCTTGCTCGACGCCGCCACGAATGCGGCGCGTCCGCGCAGGCCCAGGTCCATGTCAGCGTCCTCCGGCGGTCAGTGCTGCTTGTTCAGGGCGATGATGGTGGTCACCGCGTAGGCGAGCACCAGGAGCAGCGTCAGGCGGCGCAGCAGGCGATCACGCGGCGACGCGGCCGGCCCGCTGAAGCCGAGCGGCACCGCCAGCGAGGCGAGCGCGAACGACATGGTCGGCTGCCACGCCCCCGGGTCCTCGCGGCGGATGCGGTACAGCGCGCGGTAGTGGCGCAGCATGCCGGCGCCGACGAAGCCCAGCACGCACAGCCCGCCGACCACGCCGCTCACCGCCAGCGCCGCCGGCGCCCCGCTCCGCGGCGAGAGGCCCTGGGCCAGCGAGAGCAGCACCAGCCCCACCATCAGCACCAGCCGCGAGATCAGGCCAGGACTGGCCAATTCCCGATACACCTGCATGCGGTCGGCGGCGCTGCGCTCCTGGCGAGGCGGCGTGGTCACCGCGCGCTGGGCGCGGGGCGACGCGGCGCGCTGCCGCTGCGTGCGGGTGCGCCGGCTCATGCGGGCAGCCCCACCTCGCCCGACTCCGACGGCCGCTCCAGGAACAGCCGCTTGCGCCACACCAGGTAGGCGATGATGGCGATGTTGACCAGGAAGGCGATCGCCTTCACCGGCGTGGGATGGCGCGCCAGCTCGTCGATCTCCACCGGGACGAAGGCGAACGTGGCCACCAGGACAAGGTACTCGGCCCAGCGACGGCGCCGCAGCAGCCCGACGCCCTCGACCAGCTCCAGCACGCCGTAGAGGATGGCGCCCGCGCCGAGCACGTCGCGCACGCCCGCCGAGGCGTGGCCCAGGCGCGCCACCGTCTGCTCGTACAGCCGCGTCCAGATGTGCTGCCCGGGATTGAGGTTGAGCTCGGTCTGCACGCGCTCGATCCAGTCCTGGAAGGCGTCGGTGCCGCTGAGCGCGATCAGCGCGACGCCGGCGATCACCAGCACCGTGCCCTTGACGAAGCGCTCGATGGTGATGAACCGGATCATCGGCGTCACCTGCAGCTCGCGGTGCATCTCCCAGCGCCACCAGCGCCGCACCCCGCCGAACACGGCGCGCCCTAGTCGGCGGGCGCAGTCTGCCGCGACTGCCGCCAGACGAACCAGATGCGCTGCACCGCGGTGAGGTTGGTGAGCACAGCGAGAATCCACAGCACCGGCAGCAGCAGCTGCGAGGCGAAGAGCAAGCCGATCACCGTGAGCACCACGCGCTCAGGACGCGCCAGCAACCCGCCGTCGCACACAAACCCGAGCGACTGCGCCCGCGCCCGCACGTACGACACCAGCAGCGACCCGTTGAGCGCCGCGATCACCAGCACCGGCTCGACGGTCCTGTGTCCGGTGGCCACGTAGTAGTAGAGCAGGGCGATGTAGGTGAAGCCCTCGGCGTAGCGGTCGGTGGTGGAGTCGAGGAAGGCGCCGTAGCGGTACACCTTGCCGGTGACGCGCGCCACCGCGCCGTCGAGGATGTCGAACAGGGCGGCCAGGAGCAGCACGATGCCGCCCTCGACGAAGCGACCGGAGGCGATCAGCACCGCCGACGCCGCGGTGATGACCAGCCCGATCATGGTCAGCATGTTGGGGGTGAGGCCGAAGACGCGCAGCAGGGGGACCAGCTTGCGCGCCTGCGCCCTAACCCAATCCTGGAACTTGCTCGTGAACACCCGCTGCCACCATGTGATGTTGGGCGCGGTCACGCGCCTCGGCGTAGACGTCGAGCACCCTGTCGACGATGTGCGTCCAGTCGTAGCGCTGGGCATGGCGCCGCCCCGTCTCGGCCAGGCGCCGCCGCTCCGCCGCGTCGGCGAGGATGCGCTCCAGCGCAACCGTCCAGGCGGTGGGGTCGCCGGTGGGCACCAGCACGCCGGTGTCGCCGTTGGTCACCACCTGCGAGAAGCCCTGGATCGCCGAGGCCAGCACCGGCACCCCGGAGGCCATCGCCTCCAGCAGCACGATGCCGAAGGACTCGCGGCCGATGGCGGGCGCGCAGAACACGTCCGCGGACGCGTAGCAGCGCGGCAGCATCGAGGAGGCGACGTGGCCCATGAAGAGCACGTCGGGAATCGCCTCGGACTCCACATACTTCTCGTATCCCCAGCGGCCCGGCCCGTCGCCCACGACCACCAGCCGCACGTTGGGACGGCGGCGGCGCAGCTCGGCATAGGCTTCCAGCAGCGTCGGCAAACCCTTGCGCTGCTCCAGGCGCCCGACGAACAGCAGCGTGCTCCATCCCGGCGTGCGCAGCTCGGCGATCGGCTCGTGCTCCGGCGAGAAGCGCGCGGTGTCGATGCCGTTGGGCACGATGTGGTAGTCGGCGGCGAAGTAGCGCGACACGAAGTCGCGCGCCGGCGCGCTCACCGCGATGCAGGAGTGCAGCCGCTTGAAGTACCGCTTCAGAAACGGCCGCGCGTAGTAGTAGCCCAGGTTGCGCTTCGAATAGGCGTGGAAGGTGCCCACGTTGGCGCCGCGGTGGAAGCGCAGCGTGGTGATCGGCAGCGCCGGCGAGAGCGGCTCGTGGTAGTGCACCACGTCGAAGGCGTGCTCGTCGAGGATGCCGCGCACCCGCCGGGCCAGGTGGAACGACAGGGCGATGCGCGCCACCGACCCGTTGCCCGGCACCGGCACGCTGCGGCCGATGCGGATGTACCCGGGGATGCCGTGGTCGTCGTCCAGCTCGGTCGACGGCGCCATCACGAAGACGCGATGGTCCCGCGCGCGCAACTCGTCGGCGAGATGGCGGACGTGCTCGCTGACTCCGCCGGGATGCGAGAAGTCGTAGGGGGAGACCAGGCAGATGTTCATGCGGGGGGTTGCGCGGTGGGCCAGATCGGGTCGAGGACGTGCCACTGCTCGGGGTGTTCGCGGATCACCTTCTCGAAGTGGCGGAGCACCTCCTCGGCGACGCGGCGGACCTCCTCCTGCCGCGGCGCGGCGGCATCGTAGGCGAACTCGGGATACACACGCGCGTCGACGCGGTGGCCGGCGCGGAAGAGCACGATCGGCACCAGCGCCGCGCCGGTGCGGATGCCCACCTCGACGACACCTGTGGGGATGCAGGCGGGGGCGCCGAAGAACTCCATGGGCTCGCCGTTGCCGGCGATGTCGCGGTCCATGGCCATGGCCACGCAGCCGTTGGCGCGCAGCACCTTGTAGACCTCGCGCAACGCGGAGGCGCCGAGCACGCGCGCCGTCTTGGCGTCGCCCTCGCGCATGCCGGCGAGGTCGATGGGGATGACCTGCACGCCCAGCGCGGCGCGCGCCTTGGTGATCCGGTCGAAGAGCTCCGGCGGGTTGAGCGCCTCGGCGAGCAGGGCCATGCGGCCCATGCGGTGGTTGTAAGCGGCGATGCCGTGCTCCCACGAGCCGAGGTGCAGCGACACCACGATGGCCCCACGCCCGCGCGCCAGCACCTGCTCCAGGTTGTGGTAGTCGGTGATGTCGAGGCGGCCGAACATCATGCCCGACTTGTGGCGCATCTCCAGCACGTCGATCCAGGCGCGCACCAGGTTGCGCACGTTGCTCCGCGTCACCTTCTCCAGCGACCTGGAGTCGGCGTCGGGGAGGACGTGGCGCAGGTTGTCGCGCAGGCCCTCGAAGCGCCGCGGCTGGCTGCGCGCCACCAGGTCGGCGGCGGCGTCACCGATGCGGTAGGCGAGCCGGTGCGGCACCACCCGCACCATCGCCTCGGCGGCGCGGAACGCGTAGTAGGGGAACATCGCGCCGCGGCCCCGCCGCTGCGGCGTGGTCGTGCGGGCCGGGAGGGTGGTGTCCCGGCCCGCCTCGATCACCTGGCGTTCCCCTGGTCCGCTCAGCCCGCGGTGGGCGGAGCGGGAGCCGGCGCGGGCTCGGTGGGGAGGTGCTGCGCGGAGCGGCCGTTGCTGTTGGGGGCGGCTCCGTTGTTGCCGACGCCGGCGATGAACTCCTCGGTGAGCTGGCGCGCCACCGCGTCGGACACCTGTCGCGGCGGCGACTTCATGAAGTAGCTCGACGGACCTTCCAGTGAGCCGCTGATGCCGCGGTCGAGAGCCAGCTTGCAGCAGCGCACCGCGTCGATGACGATGCCCGCGCTGTTCGGCGAGTCGTGCACCTCGAGCTTCAGCTCGACGTTGAGCGGCACGTCGCCGAAGCTGGTGCCCTCCAGCCGGATGTAGGCCCACTTGCGGTCCTTCAGCCAGGGCACGTAGTCGGACGGGCCGATGTGCACGCTGTCCTTGGCGATCTCGTAGTCGAGCTGGGAGATGACGCTGTTGGTCTTGCTGATCTTCTTGCTCATCAGCCGCTCGCGCTCGAGCATGTTGAGGAAGTCGGTGTTGCCGCCGAAGTTGAGCTGGTAGGTGTTGTCCAGCTTGACGCCGCGCTCGCGGAAGAGGCGCGTCAGCACGCGGTGGATGATGGTGGCGCCCACCTGCGACTTGATGTCGTCGCCGACGATGGGCACGCCCGCCTGGATGAAGCGCTGCTGCCAGTACTGCTCACGGGCGATGAACACCGGCATGCAGTTGACCATCGCGCAGCCCGCGGTGAGGATCTGCTCGGTGTACCACTTGGTGGCCTCCTCGCTGCCCACGGGCAGGTAGTTGACCACCACGTCGGTGCCGGTGTCCTTGAGGATGTTGACGATGTCGACCGTCGACCCCGGGGCCTTGGTGATCACCTCGCTGAGGTACTTGCCCAGGCCGTCGTGGGTCATGCCGCGCTGCACCGGCACGTTGTGGTGCGGCACGTCGCTGAACTTGACGGTGTTGTTCTGGCCGCGGAAGACCGCCTCGGAGAGGTCGAGCCCGACCTTGTCCTTGTCGATGTCGAACGCCGCCGAGAACTCGATGTCGCGGATGTGGTAGCCGCCGAGGTCGACGTGCATCAGGCCGGGGACGAAGTCGTCGGGATCCGCTTCCTTGTAGTACTCGACGCCCTGGACGAAGGACGACGCGCAGTTGCCCACGCCGACGATCGCCACCCTTACCTTGTCGCTCACTGTGCCACCTCGCTGATCATGCTCTGTGTCTCCGCGGCCTCGCTCCCCGGGACGCCTCCGGCCACCAGCCGCACGAAGCTGCGCATGTGGGCCGCGATGGCGTCGCGGTCCAGCCGGCAGAACACCTCGCGACCGTTGCGTCGCGTGCGGATGACCTGGGCCCGGCGAAGGATGCGCAGGTGCCAGCTCATGCGCGGCTGGGACACCTTGCAGAACTCGGCCAGCTCGCTCACCCTGACCTCGGCCGCGGCGGCGAGCCGCTCGACGATCTTGAGGCGGGTGGGATTGGCGAGCCCTTCGAAGTGCAGGCTCAGGTCGGTGGCGGTGGGCACCGTGGGACTCCCCGTGGCGAACGTATAACGAATCCTTTGATAAAGGGTTCTTTATGGATCCTAGCCGACGGTCGCCGCGGGTTGCAACTCAGCGGGGCTCGTCCACCTCGGCCGGCTGCGGCTCCCGCTCCCGGGCCAGCTCGGCCGCGTGGAGGGCGTCGGCCTCGGTGTCGCCGCCGGGGAGGACGGCCTGGATCAGGGCCAGGATCACCGCGGCGACGACGGCCACCACCGCGAAGCCGACGATGGCGATGAGCAGCAGGAGCAGGCCGTTGACGCCGCTTCCGGCCGCGAGGACATGAGGCACGGGCACCGCCATACGATGACACGACCATGAGCGCCGACCGCCCTGCCGCCCTCCCGCCTGAGGCGCACCTGCTCAGCATGCGTCGCGGGCGGCTGATCTTCCGGGCGCGGCGTCCGGCGGCGCTGGTGGTGCCGCTGGCTCTGATCACCGAGGTGGCGGGCGTCCTCTTCGTCGTCAACGGCGCCACCATCGGCTGGTTCGTCATCGCCGCACCCATCGCGGCGCTGCTCTTCACCGGCGTCCTGCTCCGGCCCACCCTGGAGCTGACCCGCGACGGCCTGGTGCAGCGCCAGTACCCGTTCAGCGTGCTCAACCCATGGGAAGCGATTGACGGGTTTGGCATCACGCGCGCCGGCAACCGGGTGATCCTCGGCTACACGCTGGTCGAGGGCGCGCGCAAGCCGAAGCGCCAACCCGCCGCCGCGCTGCTCCGCGCCGCCCAGCGCCCCTACGACGGCGGCTACTTCGCCGACAGCATCGCCGCGCCGCCCGAGGTGTTGCTGGCCACCGTCGAGGCCTACCTGCGCGACCCCGCGCGGCGCGAGACGCTGCCCGCGGCGAAGCGCTGAGAGTCCGCTCGGGAGAGCGCTGCTAGGATAGGGCCCGCGCCGGCGGCAATCGGCGCGGAAGGGGTCCGCAATCCTCCCTCGACGCATCGAGCGGCCCCTGTGCTTCCAGCGGCAACTTCGAGGACAGAGACGTGGCTGAGGACGAGGCCATCGACGGCGCTGTCCTGATCCGCACCGGGCGCGGCGCCCGCAACGGTCGGGCGGTGACGCGTGTGCCCGTCGACGGCGCCGCCAACGGTCACGGCAACCCGGGCGCGGACGGCGGCGATCCGGTCGACGACGACCCCGACATCGGCATGGACGACCCGGTCGACACGCGGCTGCTCCGCGAGCGCCTCTATCGATTGCACGACCTCGCAACCGACGAGCTGCAGCGCCGCCGCGCCGCCGCGGAGCTGGAGCCGGCGCAGTCGGCGCCGGTGCCGATCGACAGGCTCAGCTCGATCACCCGCGAGCTGCCGCGACTGGCGCGCATGGCCCCGCACGCCGCGGCCGAGGCGCTCAGCGCCGCGCGCAGCGAGGAGTTCCGTCACCTGCTCAGCGTCGCCCGCGCGTTTCTGTCGCGCCAGGCCGAATTGGCCTCGCGGCATAGCCGGGGGGACACCGCCGCCGACGAGTTCGGCTTCGATCGCGAGTGGACCGAGTCGCTGATGCCGCTCTTCGAGTTCCTCTACCACCACTACTGGCGGGTGCGCACCACCGGCATGGAGAACGTCCCCGGCGACGGGCGCGCGCTGCTGGTCTCCAACCACGCGGGCGTGCTGCCCTTCGACGGCGCGATGATCCGCACCGCGATCCTCACCGAGCATCCCCAGCCGCGCCATGCGCGCGCGCTGATCATGGACGCGTTCTTCGGCGTGCCCTTCCTGTCCTGGTTCCTGCGCCGCACCGGCAACACCCTCGCCCACCCCGGCGACGCCGAGCGCCTGCTGGAGGAGGACGAGCTGGTGCTGGTCTTCCCCGAGGGCGTCAAGGGGACGGGCAAGCCGTTCAGCGAGCGCTACCGGCTGCGCCGCTTCGGTCGCGGCGGCTTCGCCCAGATCGCGCTGCGCACCGGCGCGCCGATCATCCCGGTGAGCGTTGTCGGCTCCGAGGAGCTGTACCCGATGCTCGCCGACGTCGCGCCGGTGGCGCGCATGATCGGCATGCCCTACTTCCCGATCACGCCGACGTTCCCGCTGCTCGGTCCGCTCGGGCTGGCGCCGCTGCCCAGCAGCTGGAGCATCGAGTTCCACCAGCCCATCCCGGTCCAGGCCTACGGCGCCGCGGCGGCGGAGGATCCCGGGATGGTGATGCGCCTCACCGACGAGGTCCGCGAGGTCATCCAGAACGGGCTGTACCGCGGGCTGGAGCGGCGCGGCTCGGTCTTCGCCTAGCGGCGCGAGGAGGAGCACGGCGCTCCTCCCCGCGCTGCGGGTCAGGTGGTGATCAGCCGGCGCAACCGCTCGCGGAATTGCTCCACAGGGTTTGCACGGCGAAGGAGTGCCCGGCGGCGTCGGGACCGATGTTGTGCGAGCCACCGGGGGTGCCGGGCGTGATCCAGGCGCACTTGTCGCCGTTCTCCTGGCCGCTGGAGTCACGCCACGCCGAGTTGGTGTAGTCGAGCGGGTCGGTCTCGGCCTCGCCGAACTCGTGGCCGGCGACGATCGAGTAGCCGTCGAAGAAGCCGTTGCCGTAGCTGTTGTCGCTGTTGACGAAGTTCTCACCGCAGAGGATGTTGCCGGTCGGCACGAACGGCATGTTGGTGTACGCGATCCAGCGACCGCTGCTGTCCTTGGCCTGCGAGTGGTAGGCGCAGTAGGTGGCGTCGGCGCCGTTGGTGAGCGCCTCCTTGGGCAGCATGATCATGTAGTTGGCGTTGGCGTTGTAGCCGAAGTGCTGCTCGGCGCGGACCGCCTCGGCGGCCATCAGGTTGGCCACGTCGGCCGACTGCCCGGGCACCAGGCACACCGTCGCGTCGACGCAGTTGTCGGGGACCAGCGGCGGCGGGGGCGGGCTGCTGGTGTCGACCCAGGTGCCACCGAACGCCGGCGGGTTGGTCGGGTGCGGGTTGCCGGACGGGCAGCTGGTCGCGCCCACCGCGACGCCCGAGCAGTACTGGGTGGTGGTGGCGTTCCACGCCGTCGCGGTGCTGCCCACGTACTTGAAGAAGTCGGTGATGTACGTCTGCGCCTGGCCGCTGGTGTAGACGTTGCCGGAGTTGGACACGTCGTCCCAGCCGACCGCCCACTGCTCGCCCCAGAAGATCAGGAACACGGTGGTCCCGCTCTGGATGGGAGCGCCGCCGGTCTGGTACTGGAGCTGCGACACGCCCGCGGGAGGCGCGGCGGCGCGCGCCTGGCGGGTCGCGTTGAGGGAGAGCATGAGGTGGGGTGTCACCGACGTGGTGCCGCTGGTCGAGCCCGCGGCGGTGCTCGCCGAGGGCACCAGCGCCGCGGTGAGGGGCAGCGCCAGCGCGAGCAGGCGCAGTCCTCTGGAGACAGGTCGCGAAATCACAGGTGGTCCTCCTTCCTTGGCAAGCCCTTCCGCCGCACTGGGCGCATCAGGTCACATGCTAGGGGGTCAGTACCACCTTGAGCGCGTCGCGCGCCTCGAATACCCGGTAGCCCTCGATGGCCTCGTCGAGCTTCATGCGGTGCGAGATGATCGCCGTGGGGTCGACGGCGCCCTGCCGGGTGAGGGTGAGCACGTCCTCCCAGCGCCCGACGATGTTGGCGGTACCGCACATCTTGATGTCGATGCCCTTGGTGAACACCAGCGACATGGGCAGCTCGAACTCCGGCTCGCTGTACACGCCGATCACCGAGATGCGCCCGCCCGCGCGCACCACGTCGATCGCCTGCGACATCGCGGGCAGCGCGCCGACGCACTCCAGCACCACGTCCGCGCCGCGCCCGCCGGTGTGGTCCTGGACGAACGACGGCGGGTGCACGTTCCTGACGTTGACCGGCACCGCGCCGAAGGACTCGGCCATCTCCAGGCGCTGGTCGACGGAGTCGAGGGCGTAGACCACCGAGGGCTTGAAGGTGCGCGCCGCCTGGATGGCGAACAGCCCGACCGGCCCGCAGCCCTGCACGACGACCACGTCGCCCTCTTGGATCTTGCCCTCCACCGCGGCGTCGTAGCCGGTGGTGAAGATGTCGCCGGCGAACAGCGCCTGCTCGTCGCTCATGTCGCCGTCGACGTGGTGCAGGCAGATGTCGGCGGCGGGGATGCGCACGTACTCGGCCTGGCCGCCGTTGACGTCGCCGAGGAAGGCGCCGTAGCCGAAGACGCGCTGGTCGGGACAGCGGTTGAACAGCCCGCGCCCGCAGAACCAGCAGTGGCCGCAGGGGATCATGAACGAGGCCAGGGCGCGGTCGCCCTCGTGGAAGTTCTTCACCTCCGAGCCCACCGCCTCGACGGTGCCGATGAACTCGTGGCCGAGGATGGAGCCGGGCATCATCCCGGGGATGCGTCCGTGCAGGACGTGCAGGTCGCTGCCGCAGATCGCCGTGGTGCTCACCTTGAGCAGCACGTCGGTGGGTTCCTGGAGCTCGGGCTTGGGCACGTCGTCGAGCTCGATCCGGCCGACGTCCTGGAACGTGACTGCGCGCATGGAAGACCTCTCCAACCCGGCCTGCCAGGAGCCACCGGCCGCCGGAAGTTGACACCGGCGTCGAACTTTACCCGCTGGCGGCGATGGGGCGCAGTGCGTCCGCCGTTCTCCCCCTACCCGTTGCCGGTCACCGGCCGCAGCTCGTCGGCCAGGGTGTCCAGCTGTGATCGCGTGCCCATGGCGACGACGAGATCATCGCTCTGCAGCGCCTGCTCGTCCGCCGGCCCCACGCTCAGCCCGCCGCCGGCGGACCGCACCGCCAGCAGGATCGCCCCCGAGCGCCGCAGCCCGCCCGCGGTGAGGCCCGAGGCGCCCGCCGGGACGACCAGCTCCTCGATGGCCATCGAGCCGCTCTCCCCGCCCATGACGATGTCGATGGTGTCGACCACGGCGGGTTGCAGCGCCAGCGCCGCCATGCGCCGCCCGCTCAGCGTGTACGGACTGACCACCCGGTCAGCTCCGGCGCGGCGCAGCTTGGGCATCGAGTCCGGATACGAGGAGCGGGCCACGATGAACAGCCCGGGGTTGATGGAGCGCGCGGTGAGCACGATGTAGACGTTGCGCTCGTCGGAGTCGACGGCGCTGACCAGGGCGCGGGCGTGGTCGATGCCCGCCTGGTGGAGCACCTCGTCACTGGCGGCGTCGCCGTAGACGTGGGGGTGCCGGTCGCGCTGCACCTCCTCGAAGGGCTGCGGCGTCATCTCCACGACGACGTACTGATGGCCGCCCTCGACCAGCTCGGCGACCACCTGCTTGCCGGTGCGCCCGTAGCCGCAGACGATGACGTGGTCGCGCAGCCGCGCGAGCTGTCCCTGCATGCGCCGAAACCTCCGGAACTCCTGCCAGCGTCCGCTGCCCAGCACCTCGACGATGACGCCGAAGGTGTAGAGGAACCCGATGACGCCGAAGACGATCAGGCTGATGGTGAACCCCTGGCCCCTCGCGTCGAGCGGGTGCACCTCCTCGTAGCCCACGGTGGTGATGGTGATGACCGTCATGAACAGCGCTTCGAGCACCGTCCAGCCTTCCAGCAGGGGGTAGCCGACGGTCCCGTAGACCAGCACCAGGGCGAGCACCGCGAGCGGCCGCCACAGCCGCCGGAGCGGGTGTCGCCGCGTCGCCACGGCCGCGGTCAGCGCTCGGCCTCGGCCTCGCCGGAGCGGCGCTGGGCGATGCGGTCGCGCAGGCGCTCCTCCAGGTCGCCGCCGCCGCCGTCCTCGCGCTGCAGCCAGAACGGCTTGTCCGCCTCGCCGCGGCTGTGCGCCTGCTCCAGCATGGTGAAGTGATCGCGGAGCGCCGCCTCCACCGCTTCACCGAGGGGAAGTCCGGAGACGGCCAGCCGGTCGGCGATGTCCTGCGGCAGCACCACCGACGTGGCAGGAGGCTCGGGGGGCGCCGGCGGCTGCGACCTGCCCAGGAGACGGGCGAGCCAGGACATGCGCTGAGTGTAGCGGCGGCCTGCGCCGGCTGCACACGCGTTCGACGCATTGCCACGCGCGGCCGCCGCGTTTGTGCGCCGCGCCAGAACTTTGGCGGCGGCGGCCCCGGGCGTGAAGTATTCCGGGGCGCTTCCTCGTCATGACATGTACAGGGAAGGGAGATGCCACACACCGTGTCCGTGCCGTCGAACTGCAGCTCTTCGCTCGCCGTCCCGGGGACCTGATCGCCCATGACGCTGGAGTTCGCTGACCCGATTCTCGGCGGCGGAGCCTCGCTCCGCCAGCGCGATCGGTACTACAGCGCTCACTACCTGGCCATCCTGCGCTACTGCGTCCGCCAGCTCGCCGATCACAACGACGCCGAGGACGCCACCCAGGAGACCTTCCGGCGGGCCATCCAGCAGGGCATCGGCGAGGTCGACGACCCACTTCCCTGGCTGCTCACCGTGGCCCGCAACGTCTGCGTCGACGAGCTGCGCCGCCGCCGCAGCGGGCGCACCGCGCTGGAGCGCACCGCCGCCGCCCAGGGCAGCGCGCCAGAGGCTGACGGTGAGAGCTGCGGCAACCCCGAGCCCGTCGTCGTCGGGCGCATGTTCGTCGACGAGCTGCTGGGGCGGCTGACCCCGGCGGAGCGCCGCGTCGTCGCCGGCAAGGTGATCGCCGGGCAGTCGGGGGGCGAGCTGGCGGCGTCGATGGGCGTGACCGCGAGCACCACCCGCGTCCTGCTGGCCCGCGCCCGCGAGAAGATGCGCCGCTACATCGAGGATGCGCATGGCGTGGCGGGCGGCGTGTGCGTGGGCGGCTGGCAGGCAATGCACGGCGCCCGGCGGCGGCTGATGGGCTGGTCGGCGGCGCTGCAGCCGCGGGCCGAGCTGCTGCTGCCCGCGCTGGTGGTGACGGCGATGGTCGCCCCCGGCGCGGGCGCGGCCGCGGCGCTGCCGACCACCGGCACCGCGGGGCTGAGCCGCGACCTGCTGACCGCGCGCAACCTCGACCCGTCGGACCTCGTCGCGGGGCGGAGCTCGTCGCTGGCAAGCGGCGCCATCACCGCGGCGGCGTTGGGTGACTCCACGGCGCGCGCGTCGCAGCAGAGCGTGCCCGCCCCGGCCCACGCCGGCTCGCCGATCGACCCGCTGCTGCCCCCGCCCAACCCGGACGAGGTCTGGACCACCGACTTCGCGCCGTCGCCCAACTACCAGAACGACCACACCGTCTACATGGTCGGCGACGGCAACTGCTACGTCACCTGCGGCCAGCTCTTCCGCAGCAGCGACGGCGGCGCCACCTGGACCTACGTCACCACCAACGGGCTGGCGTCGGACCGGCTGCTGATTCCGCCGTCCAGCTACGGCTCGGGGCGCTTCTACGGCACCGGGGGCAGCCTGCTCCAGGTGACCACCGACTGGGGGTCCAACTTCAAGGCCGATGGCCCCGCCCCCGCCTTTGCGGCCGTCGCGCCCGGCTGGCTGGGTGCCCAGGTGGTCACCGCCGATGCCACGCTGAGCTTTGTCGACGGATCGCCGGTGCCCCGCGTGGTCGCCGCCTTCGGCCCTGGGCTGACCGCAGCCGGGTCGCCGGTGCTGCTCCCCTCGCCATCCGGATGGTCGGCGCTGCAGGTGCTGCAGAACCCGGTCACCACGGACCCGGACACGTTGCTGAGCTGCTCGGCGACCGGCTGCGTGGCCCGGGGGCAGGTGCCCTTCACCGGGCCCGTGCAGCTGCTCGCCTCGCCGTCGTTCGCCACCGACCACACCCTGGTCGCCCTCGGCCCGGGGGCGGCGATCTCGCACGACGGCGGCGCCACCTTCACGGTGGTGTCGACGACGTCGCTCTCCGACGCGGTCCTCGTCCCCCTGCCGGGTGGCGGCGTGCGCCTGGTGGCCGTCCAGGCCACCTACGACCCCAGGAGCGACTACGTGCTTGCGTACAGCGACAACTGGGGCACCACCTGGACGAGGGCGGGGCTCGCGCGGGGACTGCAGGGCGGCCTGTACGTCCACACGCCGCGGATGCTCGCGCCGGGACGCCTGATCGCCTCGGCGGCCGACCCGCGCCACCCGGGCATGCACGTCTTCGTCTGCTCAGCCGACGGCGCGACCTGGTCGGGCTGCGCTTCTTCGTAAGCGCTTTCCACCCCCTCATACGTATTCATGGGTGAGGGCGACAGCATGATCGGGGAGTGGCGATGAGGGCGGCCTGTGCGGCGCTGCTGGCCACGGCCTGCGCGGCCGTGCCCGTGACGGCGCACGCCGACCTCACCATCATCAATGGACTGACCGGTTCGTCCGTCTGTCAGTTCAGCTCGGCCAGCGTCACCCTGGGCTCCCCCGTGCAGGCCGCCCCCAACACCGGCGTGGCGGTCAGCGGCACCACGCTCGACATCTCCGGCGCCGGGACGTGCACCGGCCTGAACGGCCCGGTCGCGTTCTCCCTGATCGGTCACGGGCAGACCATCGGCTCGCCCATCTGCGCCTCGATCACCGCCATCGGCGCGGGGACGGTGACCCTGGGCAGCTCCTACCCGATCGCCTTCGCGCTCGCCGGGCCCGCCGCCGCAGAGCTGATCGGCATGCTGCCGAGCTCGCCGTTGCAGGGCGGCGGCGCCGCGGCGGCGCTGCTGAGCATCACCCCGGCGTCGCTGCAGGCATGCCTGCAGCCGGGCGGCACCACGTCGATCCAGTACACCGGCGCGGTGGTCATCGTCACCTGACCGCCGTGACAGATCAGGCGGCGTACTTCTCCTGCACCAGTGTCTCGGCCAGGATCGCGCCCGTGGCGTCCTTGAGGTCGGCGAGCATGTCGATCTCGCGCACGTCCTTGGGGACGGCGAAGGTGAGCACGGCGCCGTAGCGGTGGCCGCCGGCGGGCGCGGCGTAGCTCTGCGTGGCCAGCACGCGGCCGTCCTTGGCCCGGGCCTGGACGACCACCGTCTGCGGCTGGGTGCCGAGCAGGAAGTACTCGCCCGAGTAGGCCACCGTGCAGCTGTCGCCGGGCTCGAAGGTGCCGGCGCAGTTGCTCTGGTTCCAGTTGCCGGTGCCGGTGATGCCGCTGTGGGTCGGCATCGGCGCCAGCGTGCGTGCGGGTGTGGGCGAACCATGCGTACCTGCGGACGGAACGGCCGTGGCCGCGCCGTTGTTGCCGGCCGCCGGGCCGCCGTTCGAGGACCCCGACACGCCGCCGCCGCCGCCGCCGCCCGAGCCGCCTCCCGACGCCGCGGACCCGGGCGCGCCGTGCGACCCCGCGTCGCTCGACGCCCCCAGGCCGCCGACGTGGTGCGAGCTCAGCCCATACGCCGCGCCGGCCAGCAGCAGCACGCCCGCGACGGCCCCGGCCCGGCCGCGGGGAATGCTGCGTCGCCGTCCTGGCGTCTGCTCGTCGGCCACGGCGCTCACGCCTCGTCGGGTCCGTAGCTGCCGGTGCCCTGGATCAGCTCCGCCAGCGGCTTGACCTGGGCCAGGTAGGGCTCGACCTCCGGGCCGGTCAGCGTCTCCTGTTCGAGCAGCACGCGGACGATCTCCTCCATGACCGCGCGGTTGCGCGTGCAGATCTGGGTGGCGCGCTGCTCGGCCTGGTCGAGGACGTTGCGGATCTCGGTGTCCATCACCCTCAGCGTCTCCGCCGAGGTGGTGCTCATGGTGGTGAAGTCGCGGCCCAGGTAGGAGGCGCCCTCCTTGACGATCTGCATGCGGGCCAGCTCGGCGGTCATGCCGTAGGTGCCCGCCATCTTCTTGGCCAGCTCGGTGGCCTCGTGGAGGTCCTGGGCGTTGCCGGTGGAGACCTCGCCGTAGACCATCTGCTCCGCGGCCAGGCCGCCGAACATGGTCACCAGCTGCCGCTCCAGATCGGAGCGCAGAACGACCAGTCGGTCAGTGGTCATGTAGGTGGTGGTGTGGCCTAGCTGGCGGCCCCGGGCCACGATGCTCAGCTTGATGACGCCGGTGCGCATGCCCACCGCACGAGCCACGATGGCGTGTCCCGCCTCGTGGAAGGCGATGATCTCCTTCTCCTCGTTGAGCAGCAGGTGGCTCTTGCGCGCCGGTCCGGCGATGACCCGGTCGACGGCCTCCTCGAAGTCGGTCTGGGTCAGCTCGTCGCGCTCGGCGCGAACCGCCAGCAGGGCCGCCTCGTTGACGATGTTGGCCAGCTCGGCGCCGGTGAACCCGGGGGTCTGCTTGGCGACGCTGCGCAGGTCGACGTCCGGCGCAAGGTGCCGGCTGCGCGTGTGCACGCCGAGGATGGCGGTGCGCCCGTTGACGTCGGGGACGTCGATGACCACCTGTCGGTCGAAGCGCCCGGGACGGAGCAGCGCGGCGTCGAGGATGTCGGGACGGTTGGTGGCGGCCAGCACGGCGATGCCCAGCGAGGCGCTGAAGCCGTCCATCTCGACCATGAGCTGGTTGAGGGTCTGCTCGCGCTCGTCGTTGCCCTGGCCCATGCCCACGCCGCGCTGGCGTCCGGCGGCGTCGATCTCGTCGATGAAGATGATGCAGGGCGCCATCTCGCGCGCCTGGCGGAAGAGGTCGCGCACCCGGGCGGCGCCGACGCCGACCAGCGACTCGACGAACTCCGACCCGGACACGGAGATGAAGGGCACGCCCGCCTCGGCGGCGACCGACCGGGCCAGCAGCGTCTTGCCGGTGCCGGGAGGGCCGCAGAGCAGCACGCCCTTCGGCGCCCGGGCGCCCATGGCGGCGAACCGCGCCGGCGCGACCAGGTAGTCGACCACCTCCTGCAGCTCGATGAGCGCCTCGGGCACGCCGGCGACGTTCTGGAAGCCGCCCTCGCCGGGCTTCTTGGCGCCGCTGCGCTTGCGCTTGACCTTGGCCTTCATCTTGCTGAAGCTCATGAAGGCGCCCGAGCCGCTCGCCTTGCCGGTGATGAGCAGGAAGAAGTACGAGAAGAAGCAGGCGAGCACCAGCAGGGGGATGAGGAACTGGTCGAGGAAGCGCAGGAAGGACTTGTTGGCCTGCTGGTCGAAGATCACCTTGGCGGGCGCCCCGGCGGCGGGCGTCTTGGCCGTGGGGTCGGTGGTGGTCAGCGCGGTGACCAGGTCGCTGGTGATCGCGTCGCTGCGCGGGTAGGAGGCGTACACCATCTGGCCGCTGCGCAGCTTCACCTGCACCATGGCGTCCTCGCCGAGCAGCGTCGCGGTGTCGACGCGGTGTTCGTTGGCGTAGGTGACCACCTGGCTGTAGGGCACCTGCTTGCCCGTCACCGACGGGGTCTGCACGTACTTGAGGATGATGATGAACGCGGCCAGCAGGCCGAAGCCGAGGCCGAGCAGCAGCGGCGCGGTCAGCGCGCTCATCGGCGGCAGCTTGGGCAGGCTCGGCTCGCGCACCCAGCGGCCGATGGCCACCGGCACGGCGACCACCACGCGGATCAGGCGCCGCGGGAAGCCTCCGCTCTCTTGTTGTTCGGACGTGGACATGGCTGGTCTCCTCCCTTCCTCTAGCAGGACAGCGCGGTGGTGCCGGTCTGGGACAGGCTGACGATGGAGCCGGGCAGCTTGGCGAAACCGGCGTCCGGTAGCTGGACCTGCGCGTACTGGCTCAGCGCCGCGTCGAGAAACGCGACCAGGGCCTGGTAGCTGGTGAGCACGTGCGGGTCGGTGCAGGTCGTCGCGGCGACGACGAAGTCGAAACTGCAGATGGGGTAGCTGCTCGGCAGCGCGGTGTCGGTGAGCGACGCGTTGCTCCAGTCACTGCTGGTCTGCGCCGGCACCACCGGGTTGGCCGCGGTGTCCGTCCCCGCGGCGGCGGTGCAGCCGTCGAGCACCGCGGCCGGCGAGGCGCCTGACCAGAACCCGGTCGGGCCGTCGACGGCGGCCACGGGCAGGCCGACGGGAACGATGTCACGGTAGAAGCCGTAGCCGATCATGCCAGGTTTGCCCGAAACACACAGGGCCATGGGACGCGAGCCGTTCGAGGTGCACGCCACCGGCGCCCCGCCCGGCCAGGAGTCGGCCAGCTCCGGCTGCCGGTACGGCGCCCAGGCGGGCACCCGCTTGCTCATGTAGTCCTTGACGATCGACGACGTGGTGCCGATGTCGTGGGCCACCAGAATCGGCAGGTTGCAGCTGGCCAGGCCGAGGTTGTCCGCGGTGATCAGCTTGTCGTTCCAGCGCGTGACCTGGCCGAGCATGATGGCGCTGAGCACCTGGCTGCGCAGGTTGAGGCTGCCGACGTTGCAGCCCTGGGCGTTGAGGTTGTAGGTCACCACTACGGGCTCCAGCGACACCGGGATCTGCGAGATGGTGCCGGTGGCGGGCTTGTACTTGGCCTGCTCGGTGGAGCTGAGCGAACGGTCGGTACCGACGAAGGCGAAGGGGCTGTCGCCGCTGCCGAACATGGTGCGCAGGCCCAGCTCGTCGGTGACGCCGTAGAAGCTCATCAGGTTGCTGAGCAGGTTGCACTCGACGCTGGCGGCGGGCATCAGCCGCTGGCTGAACAGGTCGAAGAACTCGCGGCTGCCCAGCCCGCGCGTGGTGGCCAGCGCCTTGGCGCTGTGGGTGTTGCAGCCGACGTCGAAGGTGGGCGGCGCGGCCGGACCACTGGGAGCGACGGTCGGCACCGCGGTCGACGTCGGCGCCGGGACCGAGGCGCCCTTGGGCCCCGCGGTGAGGCTGACCGCGCTCGGCTCCGTCTCGCCCTGCGCTCCCAGGGCGCCGGTGATGATCGCGTAGTCGGGATTGGGGTTCTTGCTGGTGATGGTCACCGTGCCCGTCGCCGTCCCACTGCTGTCGGTGCACAGCGTGCCCGGGCCCGGGCTGCATCCTGGCGTGGGCAGCGCTGCCGCGGCGCCCTTGACCGTGACCGTGCCTCCGTTGTCGTCCCTGGTGAAGGCGGCGGTGTCGTAGACCTGCCCGTTGAAGAAATACGTGCTGCCAGGACGGCCCGTGACGCTGATCCCGTACGCGGTGTCGTAGAGACCGATGTGCGAACCGCCGAGACCGGCGTCGGTGACGTCGGCGCCGCTGTCGGTGATGCTCACCTGCTCGGTTGTGGCGGTCGCGGCGAGCACCGAGTAGCCTGCCGCCACCGTGCCGCCCGGCTCGGTGTAGGCGATCGAGTAGCCACCGCCCGAGGCCAGCGGGAAGCCGACCACGTTGGAGGTGAAGCAGTACACCAGCACCGTGCCCGCCACCACCGGCGCCGACAGGGTGAGCTGGGCGTCGACGGTCTGGGTGTAGGGATTGGGCACCGCGCTGAACATGCCCTGGCTGCCGGTGCCCAGGCACATGTTGCCAGGAATGACAGAAACAGGCAGCTGGGCCACCTTGATCTCACCGGCGACCTCACCCGAGTAGATGCTGCCGAAGCTGACCGAATGGGTGCGGTCGCCGGGCTTGCCGTTGGAGAGGAAGGAGAAGCGCACCGACTGCCCGGGCTGGATGCCGCCCGAGGTGACCTCGAAGGCCCACGACGCCGGCGCCGAGCCCTGGTACGGCGCGCTGGTGAAGTCGGGCAGCGACGCACCCGTCGGCGCGGCGGCTCCGGCGTGCAGCGTGGTGCCGACCAGCCCGCCCAGCAGGGCCAGGAGGACGACTGCGACGACCCGCCTGCGGGTCAGGCCAATGCGACGTGTCATGACCGGCATCACTCCCAACGCCTGAGGTCGATCGCAGCCTGCGGTCGCCGCCGCGACGAGGCCCACGCCGACATGGCGACGAACATCAGCAGCATCGCTGCACCCACGGCGGCCACCGGCCGCGCGTCGAACCCGCTCTCCGGAATGGACGCGTCGTAGGCCACCGCCTGGTGCTGGCCGCCCTCGCCGCCCTTCTCGCGCGAGTGCTCCAGCGCCTTCTCGCGCTCCTCCTCCTTCTTGGCGGCGGTGCCCGCGGCGGGCAGGGGTGGCGCGGCCGCCAGCACCGGCACCGGCGGCGGCAGCACCGCCGGCACCAGGTTGTTGTTGAAGGGATGGAAGGGAACCGGGTGGTGGATGCGCACCGGCGTGGGCGGCGCGGGCAGCGACTGCGGCTGCACCACCGGGGCCGGCTGAACCAGGTGGGTCCCGAGGGCGTTGCTCCCCTGGCCCCCGTTCTTCGGCGCGGGCACGAAGCCGTTGCACGCACTGCCGCTGCCCGCCGTCACGGAGATCTGCTCGCGGGCCTTGTGGATGCCGACCACCGAGTCGATCCACACCGTGCCCGGCTGGAAGGTGCAGAGGAAGCCGTCCTGGTCGTCGGCGACCAGGTTGCCCTTGGCGTCGGTGCAGCCGAAGGCCGGGTTGTTGATGCTCGGGCACGGCTGCACGAAGTCGGCGACCTTGGGGTCCTCGCTCCAGAAGCTGTGGTACGGCTGCATCGCGCCGGGGACCGTGCAGGCGGAGCCGTCCGTCCCCGCCAGGCAGGGGATCGAGCCGTACTCCGGGTCGGGCACCACCAGGTTCTGGGCGTTCGACTGGGTGGGGTCGGGGTTGCCGCCGTTGAGGTTGCCGAAGCCCGCGTCGGGGAGGCGGCCGAAGGCGCGCACCGTGGCCGGCGCCCCGGCGGGGATGCCCGACTGCAGCGAGCCGGCGCGCGGGATGATGCTCAGGGCCACGCCCTCCAGCACCGGCATGGCCCGCACCGTGACGCCGGCCTGTCCCGACGGCGCGGGATGGGCGGGGTCGACGGTGATCTGCAGCCAGCCGTGGTAGTCGCCGTGGAAGGCGAGGCGGTCACCGACCAGCGGCGAGCCCGCGCCACCGGAGACGTACAGCGGCACATTGGTGGTGGGCACCGTGCCGGCCAGGTTGGCGGCGATGCCGGAGGCGATCACCGCCGCGGGCTGGTGCTGCAGGATGGTGGCGTCGAACGCGGGGCCGTCGACCAGCGTGGTGCTGTCGCGGCGCACGCCGCGCGGGTCGGCCGGCGGCTGGTTCATCACCACGATGGCGGGCAGGCCCTCGGCGCGCGCGCCGTCGATCTGCTGGCCGAGCCAGTCGAGCTGGGTCGAGGCGCCGGTCAGCGGCGGGTTCTCGCTGCTCTTCTCCAGCGTCCCCTCGCTGGTGTTGAGGACCACGAAGCGCGCCTGCGGCGGCAGCCCGTCGGGCGCGTAGTCGAAGGCGTAGTGGGTGCGCGCCCGCGTGGGGTCGACGGTGCCGTCGGCGGCGACCGTCTTCGCGGTGACCCCGGCGGCGGCCTGCCCGTTCCCCCACGGCGCCGGCTGGCCGGAGAAGACCTGGCCGTAGAAGCCGTTCGAGCCGGGCAGCGACTGGCTGGGCGCGCCGGGGAAGACCTGCCCGGTGTCCAGCCCGGTGACCAGGTCCTGCGGCCCCATCGCCGCGTAGACGGGCGTGCTCCAACCGCCGATGAAGCGCTGGAACTCGCCCAGCTCCTCGGGCAGCCCGGTGCGGCGCATGTCGCCCCCCACCACGGTGAGCGACGGCGCCACCTGGTTGATCTCCTGCTGCGCCGCGAGCAGGACGACGTCCGCCATCGGCCCGCTGCCCAGTGCCGCGCCGCAGACCCCGCCCGCGCAGGCGCTCTCGCCGAGGTAGGCGAAGGTGAAGCCGCTGGCCGGCTGGGCGGGGAGCTGGGTCCCGCTCGACGGCGGGCTGGGATCGCCACCGACGTCGAGGCGGTAGGTCGAGCTCGACGGCGTGCCGCGCTCGTAGCTGCGGTTGTCGTCGTCGGCGGTGAGCGCCGGGTAGCCCCCAACGGCCCAGCCCCGCAGCGTCCCGGGCACCACCGCCAGGCCGTAGACGGCGTCGCGCTGGGCCGCGGTGTCGGTCGAGGTCCACATGGTCAGGCCGTGGCCGAACTCGATGTCGTGCCAGCCGGAGCCGTCCTGCAGCATCGTCCAGCCCTGGGTGGTGCCGAGCTGGCCGCCGACGAACTTGCTCAGGCTGCGCGGGCTGACCGCGGCGAGCACGCTGTGCGACCCCGCCGAGCCGCTCAGCGCCAGCGCCGTGATGGTGCCGTCGACGGTGTGCTCGGTGCGCTGCAGGGAGCCGGGTGCGCCGGTCAGCAGCATGCCGTAGCTGCCGCCCAGGGCGACGGTGCCGTCGGGCAGGGACGCCGAGGCGTAGAACGTCGCCACCGGTTGGGTCGCCCCCGGGGGCGGGTTGCCGGGCTGCCTGGCCAGCCCCTCGGCGCCGCCGTCGTCCTGCCAGCCGCCGCCCCCGTGGACGAGGACGGTGCCGCCGTCGCCCGCCGCCAGCACCGAGCCGCCCGCGGCGACCGCGGTGTAGAGATTGGGCTGGGTAGGGGCGTGGGCGCGGTCGACGTGCCAGCGGCCGCCGCTGTACGAGTAGATGCCGCCGCCCTCCCCCACCGCCCAGCCGTGGGCGGCGTCGGTGAAGGCGACCCCGAAGAGGTTGGGCCGCTGGTCGAGCGGGCCGGTCAGCGGCACCTGCGTCGCCGACCAGGACGACCCGTCCCAGTGGGCCACGGTGCCGGCGTTGCCCACGGCCCAGGCCGCGTTGGTGGCCGGCCAGGCGATGGCGTGCAGCGTGGTCAGGTTGCCGGTGAGCTGCTGCTGCCACCCGTGTCCGGGGAGGAAGCGGCTGGTCGCGCCGTCGTCGCCCACCGCCAGGGCCTGCCCGCTGCCGCCGGGATCGATGGCCACCGCCTCCAGGGTGCTCTGCAGCGCCTGCGGCCAGCGCGCCATGCCGGGGACGCTGGGCTGCTTGGTCCAGTGGCCGACCGCGATGGTCTCGCTGAACGCCCCGCCACTGATGGCGTTGCTGCCCGTGCCCGAGACCCAGCCCTCGGTCGGCGAGGCCAGGCTGAGGTCGGAGAGGTAGCCGACCGGGTCGGTCTCGCGCATCCAGTGGCCGCCGCCGCCGCCCGCCGGGACGAAGTGGAACAGGCCCATGCCCGCGGCGAAGGTCTCCCCGCCGTCGAAGGACTGCACCGCGGTGAGCCCGAAGGCGGCCAGGGGGAAGACGTCGTCGCAGAGGAGCTGCTGGGTGGCCGTGCCGCTGGTGCCCGCGCCGCTGCTGACCGCCACGGTGTCGAGTGCGGGGCAGTAGCTGCGCGCGGTGAAGCCGGTGACCCCGCCTCCGCCCGCGGTCAGGGCGATGGCGAAGGGGCGGCTGCTGTCACCCGTCTGCGCGTCGCCGAAGGGATGGGTGGCGTCGGTGGGCTCGATGCGGCCGACCACCCACGCCCCGCCGCCGTTGACCGTGACCGCGCCGCCGCTGGCCGACTGGTTCTGCGTGCTGGTGCCGGTGGCCCGGCCCTGGGGGGTGCCGTCGTTCTGGGTCGGGGCGGGCGGGCTGTCGAACATCGCCTCGCCGGTGGTCACCTGCTGCCAGCCCAGGCCGGAGGTGCGGTGCAGGATGACCAGCGACGTCGAGGAGTCGCCGCTGACCGCCCACGCCTCCTCGCTGTCGCTTGGCGACGCCGCCACCGAGACCAGGTCGGGCGACTTGCCGGAGATGTTGGTCGCCGAGTCGGGCTGCCAGGCGCCGCCGGAGAGGCGGAGCACGGTGATGGCGCCGCCCTTCTGGTCGCCGACCGCGTAGCCGGTGACCCCGCCGCCGCCCGAGGTGCTGAGGCTGACCGACTCGAGGGTGACGCCCGTTCCGGTTGACAGCACCTGCCAGCCGCCGCCCCCAACGTGGTGGACGAGGAATCCGTCGGCGCCCGCCGCCCAGACCTCGTTGCCCGGGGTCACGGCCAGCGAGGTGAGCCGCGGGTTGGCGACCTGCCCCGATCCCGTCCGGGGCACGTCGTCGAGCTGCCAGCCGGTGCCGCTCAGGTAGTGGAGGAAGACGAGCTGGCCGAGGGCGTCCGCGGGCTGCCGCTCGTTGCCGATCGAGGTGGTGTAGCCGAACGCCCAGGCCTCGCCGCCGTCGCTGCCGGGACGGACCGCGATGCGCACGATGCGGGCGGGCGCGTTGGTCGCCTCCATCACCGGGGAGGCCACCGTCTCGGTGGCCAGCCGCACCGAGGCCAGGGCGAGGGGCCCGCCGTCCCCGTTCGCCGGTCCACCGCCGACCCCCGCCATGGTGGCCGCCAGCACAACGAAGAGCACCGCGGTCGTCGCGGCGCGGCGGCGCGGTGCGCTGGGCTGGTTTCCCACTACCTCTCCATGCCTTCCTTGGGCTCGGGGTTGATGAAGTGGGGGCGGCCCACTGCGGGCCGCCCCCACGCCTTGACGAGTTGTTGCCAGTTGTGGTTGGAACTGGTGCCTAGGTGATCGCGAAGCCCGCGGCGTCGGGCGTGTACATCGGGGTGTTCGGAACCAGGGTCCGGCCGTTGACCGTGTGGTACTCGTACGGCCACGGGATGGGCCCGTGCTGGGTGCAGGAGGCGCCGAGACCGGCGGCCGAGAGGATCGCGTAGAGGTCGCCGTTGTCCTGCTTGGTGGGATCGCCCTGCCCGGAGAAGCACGGGTCGTAGGGGACCGTGGACGGGCCCACGACCGGGCAGCTCGCGGTCAGGTTGGCGGCGTCGCAGTCCTGGACGGCGCCCGCGGGGAAGCCGACGGGCAGGAGGCCGAGGTCGTAGCCGTTGCCGGCGCCGCTGCCGCCGTCGTCGTTGATGCACGAGGTCACCGCGGTGCTGCACACCTGGCGGCCGGGGGCCCAGTCGACGGTGGTGAGCAGGCCGCCCACGCCCTGGATCGGGCCGAGCACCGAGCACTCGACCGGCTCGCAGACGGTCGTCGGCAGGGTGACGCTGGCCGAGACCTGGGTGGACACGGTCAGGTTGATCGCCGAGGCGTCAGCAATGGAAAGGAAGGTCCGCGACTCGGTGCGGGCGATGCCCTGCTCCGGCGGCGCGGGCGGCGCAACCTTGGTGACCCAGGTGTACGGGAAGTAGAACGTGAACGAACTGTTGCCGGTCAGCGTGGTCGCGGCGCTGCCGCTTGTGAGCTGGGCCTTGTCGAAGAACGTGTACTGGCCGACCGGGTCGAAGGTGGCGACCCCGTAGTCCTCGATGTTGGCCGTCCCACCCGCCTGGGCGCTGGCCCATGCGCAGACCTTCCAGCCGTAGCGCGAGTTGTACGGGCCGTCGTAGATCGGCGCGCCGTGGTGGCCGTAGCCGACGATCACCGGGCCGCTGGCGATGGGCTCGCCGTTGGGGATGTCGAAGCAGGCGTTGATCTCGATGCCGGTGTCACCGTTGGTGACCGGGAAGGTCGGGATGGCGCCGTTGACGGTGATGGTGAAGGCCACCTGTCCGCCGCTCGCCGTCGCCGTCACGTGGGTCAGGTCCGCGTACGGACGCGGGCTCGACGAGGGCACCGCCACCAGGCGGTTCTGGCTCAGGATCGGGTCGAGCACGTCGCCGACCGCGTCGCTGAAGCTGCTGATCGGAGCCGCGTGGACAGGTGTGACACCGGTGCCCACCAGGGCCCCGGCCGCCACCAGCCCCACGGCCGTGGTCCTCAAGATGCCTTTTCTCACTAGCCTTCCTCCGGACCGCCAGCGTGCCGGACCTCTGCCGCCACCGAATCCTGCCGGTCCACGGTGTTAATCGCGCCAGCGGCCCGAAGCGCTTACGCCGGTCGCGATTTGACTCGGCGCCCGGGGGCCGCGCTAGGCTTTTTGCTTCGGTCGGGCAGCCCGCCCGCCGCTGGAAAGGAAGGGATGACCATGCTTGCAAGCAACCTGGTTCGCCGCGCCGCCGTCTGTGCGGCCACCGCCGGGGTGGCCCTGGCGATGACCTCCGGAGTGGGCCACGCCGCCGCCACCGCGGGCACCAACTGCATCTGGGAGCCGGGCTCGGGCGGCTGCTCCTTCGTGACCCAGGCCACGCCGGGCACGGGCATCTGGGTGGTGTGGGCCGGCGGCTCGGCCGCGCCGCAGGTCGACGGGCTGGCCCCGCTCTTCTGCTTCGCCAACGCCGGCGCGAGCGGCGTGTGCAGCTACCAGATCACCTCGGTGCCCGGCGACACGGTGACCGTCACCGCCGACCCGGCCAGTGCCGGCGTGGCCTCGGAGCAGGACTCGCTCTAGGCGGCTACGCTAGGGCGATGAGCACAACGGGTGCGCCGCAGCGCCTGCCCTACAGCGGTGACGACGAGGCCGACCGCCTCGTCGCCACCGATCCCAACGCGCTGCTGATCGGCTTTCTGCTCGACCAGCAGGTCACCGTCCAGAAGGCGTTCTCCGGGCCGCTGGAGATCCGCCGCCGCCTGGGCACCCTCGACCCCGCCGAGCTGGCGGCGATCGACCCGGAGCGGATGCGCAAGGCGTTCAGCACACCGCCCGCCATCCACCGGTTCCCCGCCGCCATGGCCGACCGGGTGCACGCGCTGGCGTCGCTGCTGGCCACCGAGTACGGCGGCGACGCGGCGCGGATCTGGCGCGGCGCCTCGGTGGACGAGATCAAGCAGCGGCTGGCCCGGCTGCCCGGCATCGGCCCGATGAAGTCGCGCACCATCCTGGCGCTGCTGGCCAAGCAGTACGGGGTGCGGCCGCCCGGATGGGAGGCGGTGCTGCCGGACTTCCCGACGCTGGCCGACGTCACCACCGCCGACGAGCTGGCCGAGTACCAGGCGGGCAAGCGCGCCTGGAAGGCGCAGATGCGCGCCCAGGGGCTCGACCCGAACAAGCACACGCTGCCGCCCAAGAAAGGAGGCACGCGATGACGCAGTCCGGCACGCAGCGGGTGATCAGCGTCTTCGACGACGGCGACGTGCGCATCGTCAAGGTCGGGCCGATGGGGCCGTACAGCAACAACGCGTACATCGTGCGCGACATGGCGCGCGGCGAGTCGCTGCTGGTCGACATGCCGCTGGAGACGAGCACGCTGCTCGAGGCCATCGCCGAGGACGGCAACGTCACCCAGATCCTCGCCACCCACTGGCATCCTGACCACTGGTTCAGTTACGACGCCGTGCGCGAGGCGACCGGCGCGCCGGTGCTGGTCGGCGACCGCGAGATCAAGATCGACGAGGAGCGCATCGACCGCCGCGTCGCCGACGGCGAGGAGGTGCTGGTCGGCGCCACGCGATGCACGGTGCTGCACACACCCGGCCACACACCGGGGAGCATCTGCCTGCGCGTCGGGCGCGCAGTGATCAGTGGCGACACGCTGTTCGACGGCGGCCCCGGCAAGACCTCGCAGGCGGGCGACGTGGAAACCATCGTCCGCGCCATCGTCGACCGGCTGCACCCACTGCCCGACGACACCGTGGTGATGCCGGGCCATGGCGCCAACACCGACATCGGCACCAGCAAGGCGCAGTACCGGGAATACCTCAAGCACCCGGTGCGCCCCGGCTACTTCGGCGATGTCGAGTGGTTGAAAGGAGGGAGCGCGCCGGGCTGACCCGACGCGCTCCTCGGTCCGGAGACTTGCTGGCGGCTACCAGTTGTACCAGCGGCGTCCCGACCCCCTGGCGGCGAAACCGACCAGGAACAGGGCCAGGGCGATGACGGCCACCCACCACAGGGCGTGCAGCGCAGCGCCTGCGCCAAACAGGATGGCGATCAGGATCAGGGCGAGAATGATGGCTACCATGCGGGAACCTCCCCAGTTGCGTTGGATCCGGCGGCGAAGCGCACCGGCTGCATGTCAGTGCGCGACAAGGGTGACGAGAGCAACCGCGGCGAGCCACACGCCCACCGTGGTCGCGACGGCAAGTCCAGCCCACTCACGGAGCGCGTGACGCCGGCGGCGGCGCCGCAGGCGGGCGCGGCGGGCATCCAGGTTGACGATCATCGCCGCCGCGCTGTCCATGGACTCCGTCCGGAGCATGTGTCCACGTACCTCCTGTGTCCTGGTGTGCCCTGCCCGGGATCTCGATGGACTGAGCGTAAAGAAGCTACACCATCATTGTCAAGTTTTATGCCTGCAATAAGGGCATAGAGAGGCACACCAGGAGTGTACCTCCGGTGCGTTGGTGGCCGCGGAACGTCAAGTGGCGCTTGACACTTCACACCGGGGGTGCCAGCATCGCCGATCGTGGCCGCCTACCCCCACCGGATGCGGGACCTGGTCCGCCTCACCGGCACCCCCGCGCCGACCATCCACTTCTACCTGCAGCAGGGCCTGCTCCCCGCGCCGCGCAAGACGGCGGGCAACCAGGCGCTCTACCCGCAGGAGACGGTGGACCGTGTGCGCTGGGTCCGCTCCCTGCAGGCCGAGCTGCACCTGCCGCTGCGCAGCATCCGCTGGGTGCTGGAGTGCCACGGCGAGCTGCCCATCACCGAGATCCGCGCCCTGCAGGCGCTGGGCAGCCTGCTCGAAGAGCCCGATCCCGCAGCAAGTGACGACGAGCTGGCGGCGCTGCACGACCACGTCGAGCCCGGCGACATCGAGGGGCTGCGCCGGCTCGGGCTGATCGGGGCGGAGGGGCGGTTGTCGAGCTCGGACCTGCGCGTCGTGGAGCTGACCGCGGCCCTGCGCGAGGCCGGCTTCACCGAGGCGGCGGGCTTCAGCATCGAGAACATGGCGCTGTACCGCGACGCGGTCGAGCAGCTGGTGCAGCAGGAGCTGGCGCGGATCATCGAGCCGGTGCTGTCACGGCACGACAGCGCGACGCTGGGCGACCTGGTCAACCGGGGGTTCCCCCTGGCCAACCAGCTGCTCGCCCTCTTGCACCACAAGGTTCTGCAGGCGGAGCTCCAGCGCTGGCTGGGGTTGCGTGAGATCAGTCAGAGCAACATCGCCTAAGAGGTTGGAGAGAGCGGAATGAGCACTCGTGTGTATGCACTGCCGGTGGAGCAGACCAATTGGCGCTTGCCCAGCGGTGGGGAGACGGTCTTCACCTGGGAGTACGACGAGGGGCGCGAGAAGCTGCTCAACCTCTACGAGAAGGGGAAGAAGCGGCAGTGGAACGCCAACGAGCGCATCGACTGGAGCCACGAGCCGAACCCCGACAACCCGCTCGACGGCCCGGACGAGTACGTGCCCATCTTCGGTTCGCCGACGTGGGAGAAGATGGACGATCGAGCCCGCGCGGAGCTGCGGCGGCACATGGTCGCCTGGCAGTTCTCGCAGTTCCTGCACGGGGAGCAGGGGGCGCTGATCTGCACGGCGAAGATCGTGCAGACGGTTCCCGACCTGGACTCGAAGTTCTACGCCGGGACGCAGGTGATGGACGAGGCGCGGCACGTCGAGACGTATTCGCGGTACCTGCAGGAGAAGATCCGCCTGGCGTACCCGATCAACCGCAATCTCGAAGCGCTGCTCAACGACACCATCGCCGATTCGCGGTGGGACTTCACCTACCTGGGCATGCAGATCCTCATCGAGGGGCTGGCCCTGGCGGCGTTCGGGCTGATCCGGGATCTGACGGCCGATCCGCTGGCGCGTGCGGTGGTCGCGTACGTGATGGAGGACGAGGCGCGGCACGTTGCCTTCGGGCGCCTGGCACTGCGCGACTACTACCCGCAGATCACGCAGAAGGAGCGGGACGAGCGGGAGGAGTTCACGGTTCAGGCGTGCTATCTGATGCGGGATCGGTTCCTCGCGGAGGAGGTGTGGGAGAACCTGGGGCTGCCGGTGGACGAGAGCCTGAGCTATGTGCGCGATTCGGAATCGCAGAAGATGTTTCGGTCGTTGTTGTTCACTCGGATTGTGCCGACGTTGAAGGATATTGGGCTTTGGGGGACGAAGATTCAGGCGGCGTTTGTGGATATGGGGGTGATGGATTACAGCGCCGTGGACGTTGAGGCGTTGATGGCGGAGGATGAGAGCAAGGCGGCGGAGATGGACCGGGCGCGGGTTGCTGAGGTGGATGAGGCTGTTGAGGCGGGGAGCGCCGCTTAAGCCGCCGGTCGCGGGACACTGCCTCCGCGGACACGCTCGTCGATCCGTCCACTGGACGAATCGCGGCTGGCTCTCGGCGCTGGGGGCCCCCGACCCCAACGCCTCCGAGACGTCCGCTGCGGCAGCGTCCCACGCCCGGCTCTCGTTTTTCTAAACTCGCCGGATGGATATGCGGCGTAGTGGGCTGACCATTCCCATGTTTGGGTTCGCGCTTCGCGAGCACGGAGACATCGTGCGAGAGGCGGAGGAGCTCGGGTATACGGATCTGTGGTCGGCGGAGACGTCCGGGATCGACGGATTCTCGCCGTTGGTGTACGCGGCGGCGTTCAGCACGCAGGCGCGATTGGGGACTGCGATCGTTTCGGCGTATACGCGCGGTCCCGCCACGCTGGCGATGTCGGCGGCGGCGGTCGAGCAGGCTGCTCCGGGCCGGTTCGTGCTGGGGATCGGCGCGTCGACGGAAGTGATGGTGCAGGGGTGGAATGGGGTGCCGTTCAAGCGGCCCGTGTCCACCGTGCGGGAGTCGATCCGGCGGGTGCGGCAGGCGTTGAACGGGGAGCGGATGAGCTTGGTGGAGGGCGAGCGGGGGGCGTTCAAGCTGGATGCGGCGCCGTCGGCGCCGGTGCCGATCTACGGGGCGGCGTTGCGGCCCGGGATGCTGCGCATGGTGGGTGAGGTTGCGGACGGGGTTGTCATCAACTTCCTGCCGCCGTCCGCCGTGCCGCTGGTCATGGCGGAGGTGAGAGCGGGGGCGGAGGCGGCGGGACGTGATCCGGACCAGCTCGACGTGGTGTGCCGGAACATGCTGTGTGCAGACGGGCTCGACGACGCCACGCGGGGGATTGCGCGGTTCATCCTGGCGGTGTACGTGTCGTCGCCGCCGTACGAGGCGTTCCTGCGCTGGATCGGGATGGACGAGCTGATCGAGCCGTTCCTGGCCAAGTGGCGGGCGGGGGATCGCAAGGGGGCGCTGGAGGCGATGCCGGACGAGCTGATCCAGTCGCTGCTGGTGGTGGGCGACCTCGACCAGTGCAGGGCGCGACTGGAGGAGTACCGGGAAGGCGGCGTCAGGGTGCCGTGCATTGCCCCGTTCAGCGGGTCGCAGGATGCGCGCGGGTCGGTGATGCGGGCGATGCGGGAGCTGTCACCGGCCAGGAGTTGAGCGGCCGGCGCGAAGCCATGCGGGGATCGGCGCGGCGTCGTGCAGGTGGGCGACCAGGGTGCGCGCGGCGTTGACGGCGAAGCCCATGCCGTGGCCGGTGTAGCCGCCGCAGATGTAGACGTTGGGCATGCCGGCGACGGCGCCCACGAGAGGGAGCTCGTCCGGACTGAAGCCCATGATGCCGGCCCAGCGGTGGGTGACCGGGGCGGCGACGTCGAGGGCCTGCAGAGCAGCGTCGAGGTGGCGCTGCACGTCGGGGTTGACGGTGGCGTCTGTGCCCACCTCCGCGCCGGCAGCGGTGTCGCGCCAGCCGCCGACGAGGACGCGGCCGTCGTCGCGCTGGCGCCAGTAGCGGTAGCCCCAGTGGGCGTAGGTCGGGCGCGCGGCCACCGGCGCAACGACCGGGGCGGTGGCGAGCATCTGCGCGCGCACCGGCGCGATGGCAACGGAGGCGGCGAACGCCGACGTGTACGCGTTGGTGGCGAGGATCACTGCACCGGCAACGATCTCGCCGGCGTCGGTGTGGACGCGGACGCCGTCATGCGACGGTTCGAGCGCGAGCACGGTCACGCCCTCGTGGATGCGCGCATCGGGTGTCGCGTCCGCGACGGCGGCCACCGCCGCGGCGGGGTCGACCTCGCCGTCGGCGTCGTTGACGAGCTGCCCCGGGCTCACCCAGGTGCCGGGCAGCGAGTCCTCGTGCAGCAGCTCGGCGGATTCGCGCAGCAAGAGGGATTCTTCATCGGTGGCGGCGAGAGTCAGGCTGCCGCGGCGCGCGTATCCGGCGCGGCCCTGCAGCAGCGAGGCGAGCAACGCGTGGTTGTCCGCGGTGAAGTGCCACACCTCGCGGGCGACGTCGCGTCCGTGGCGGCGCACGGCGAGGGCGTAGTTGGCGGCCACGCCCATGAGCAGGAAACCGGCGTTTCGGCCACTGGCACCGGCGGCGAGCCGCGAGCGCTCCAGCAGCAGGGCGTCGGTGCCGCGCAGGCCGAGCCAGTACAGCGCGCTCACCCCGGTGATGCCACCCCCCACGACCACCACGCCGGCGCGCGGGGGCAGGGGACGGGGCGGGCGCGGCGCGGGCAGCGGCCAGATGGGAAGGTCCATGTCGGCTGGAGAGGATGGCACGGCCAGGCGCCACGCGGCCGCGCGCGAGGCACCATACGGGCTGCGATGCCTGAGCTGCCCGAGGTCGAAGCCCTCACCCACTTCCTCGACGAGCGCGTCCGGGGACGGACGGTCGAGGCCGTGCAACTGCTCAGCTTCGCGGCCCTGAAGACCTTCGACCCGCCGCTCGACGCGGTGCGCGGCGTCGAGCTGCTGAGCGCGACGCGGCGGGGGAAGTTCCTGGCGCTGCAGGCAGAAACTCTGTGGCTGGCCTTCCACCTGGCGCGCGCGGGGTGGCTGCGCTGGCGTCCGGCGATGGAGATCAAGCCGGGCAAGCTGGGGCGCAGCCCGCTGGCGCTGCGGCTTCGCCTCGACGACGGCAGCGGGATGGAGCTGACCGAGCAGGGCACCGAGCACCGCCTGGCGATATACGTGGTGCGCGACCTGGAGCAGGTCCCGGGGATCGCGGAGCTGGGTGTCGATCCGTTCAGTGCGGAGTTCGACGCCGAGGCGTTGGGACACATGCTCAAGAAGGCGAGCGGCCAGCTCAAGCACGCGCTCACCGACCAGCGGCTGATCGCCGGGGTGGGCAACGCGTACTCCGACGAGGCGCTCCACGTCGCCCGTCTCTCGCCGTTCCGCCGCGCGTCGAGCCTCGACGCCGAGGAGACGCAACGGCTGCACGACGCCGTCGTCGAGGTGCTGCGCGACGCGGCCACGCGGTCGCAGGGGCTGCCGCTCACCGACCTCAAGGCGGAGAAGAAGACCGGCCTGCGCGTCCACGGCCGCACCGGCGAGGCCTGCCCGGTGTGTGGCGACACGGTGCGGCAGGTGGCCTTCGCCAGCAAGTCGCTGCAGTACTGCCCGACCTGCCAGACGGGCGGCCGCGTCCTCGCCGACCGCCGCCTGTCGCGACTGCTCAAGTAGACGGCAGCGCCTTGACGGCGCGCCCCGGCTTCTCTGCACATCGTTTCTTGGGACCTTGGTCCCTCGTCATGTGACCTTCGGCACTAACGACCCCCCAATTTTGGGGGGGTTCATGCGTCGGGAAACCCCTACGGCACAAGGGATTTCCGCACATCCTCTGGCCGTCCGGAGAAGCGATGTAAAGCTCCGCAAAAATGCGGGTTGAATGGCGCCGGAATCGAGACTTTGTGACGTCGCGTCACTATACTGTCGCTCCACGGGCCAATTCGCCCGTCAGCATTCGGCGTGTCAGCTGGGCAGCGCGGCACTCCCTCAGGGGGCTCCCAGGTGACCGCAGATCTCACATCGGGCACGGCGCGCCACGGCGGGCGCGGGCCGCTGCTGACCAGCCTCACCGGCATCGTCGCAGTGATCGTCGGCGCCCTCGCGGCGCTGGGGCAGGCGCTTCCGGCGGGAGCGGTGGACGCCACCGGCCAGTTCGAGATGGACGGCAACATCGTCCAGGACGCGGCCAGCGCGCCGCCCTACAACTGGGCCAGCCTGTTCGACGCCAACGGCAACCGCCTGGTCACGCCCGACCCGGTCAACGGGCCACTGCTGGCCAGCAAGTTCCTCGCCGACAGCGCGACCCCCGACCACAGCTACTTCTCCTCCAACGGCGCCGGCGTCAAGGACATCGACACCCTCAGCAACTGGGGCTGCAAGACGGAGGCGACCCCGACGCCGAAGGACGACCTGCAGAACGCGTACGCCGCGCTCATCAAGATCCCGGCGAACGCGCCGGAGAACGCGAACCACACGGTCCTCTATCTCGGCTCCGAGCGCCTGAGCAACAACGGCACGTCGTTCGCCGGCTTCTGGCTGTTCAAGGACAAGACGGTCGGCTGCGACAGCGGCGGCACCGGCAGCTTCACCGGCGCCCACCAGGTCGGCGACCTGCTGGTGGTCAGCGACTACACCAACGGCGGCACCACCCAGGACGTCTCCGTCTACAAGTGGGTCGGTGGCCCCAACCCGCTGAGCCTCGTGGTCAGCGGCGGCGTCTGCCCGACGCCCAGCACCGCCACCGGCGAGAGCGCGTGCGCCATCGCCAACACGGCGATCGTCACCTCGCCGTGGGCGCCGACCAGCCATGACATCAACACCTTCGTCGAGGCCGGCATCGACCTCGACCAGCTCTTCGCCATCGAGGGCGGAGGCAGCTGCTTCACGACATTCATGGCAGAAACCCGCTCGTCGAACGAGCTCACCGCCACCCTCAAGGACTTCACCGGCGGCCAGCTCGACACCTGCCTGCAGCCGCCCATCGTGACCACCGCGACCCCCGGCGGCGGGAGCAACCTCCCCGGCACCAGTCAGCACGACGTCGCCACCATCACCGGCACGCCCGGCAAGCCCGCGCCCAGCGGCACCATCGCCTTCACCCTCTGTGGCCCCGCGGACGTGACCCCGGCGGGCTGCCCGAGCGGCGGCACCCCGGTGTCCTCGATGGGCATCGTCGCCGGCGCTGCGCATTCCGACAACGTCACCGGGCTGACCTCGCCCAACGACCTCACACCCGGCAAGTACTGCTGGCGCGCCGACTACACGCCGGACGCCGCGGGTGCCAACAACTACCTGGCCTCGACCGAGACCAACGCGGGAAGCGAGTGCTTCAGCGTCATCAAGGCGTCGCCGAACATCGCGACCCAGATCCAGGTGACCGGCAACGGCGGCCTGGTCAACACGTCGTACAACGACCAGGCGACGCTCACCAACTTCTCCGGCTCGGTGGCCACGGAGACGATCACCTTCAACCTGTTCGGCCCGTACGCGGTCGGCGGCCCCGCTCCGAGCTGCGCCACCGGCACCAACGAGCCCGTCTTCACCACCACCGGCACGCTGAGCGCCGGCGGCGTCGCCACAACCTCGCAGTCCTACACCCCGACCGCCGCAGGCGTGTACGTGTGGGAGGCGAGCTACCCCGGCGACACGCTGAACAACAAGGTCAGCGAGCCCTGCAACGGCACCAACGAGACCGGCACCATCAGCCCGCCGGTGATCAAGGTCAACAAGACCGCCGACGCTGCCAGCGTCTCCGCCGGCGCCAGCATCGGCTTCACCGTCACCGTGCAGAACACGGGCGTGGGCACCGCGACGGGCGTCAACCTCAGCGACGCGCTGCCCGGCGGCAACAGCGGCGCCCCGGTGCATTGGGTCATCGACAGCGGCACCGGCAACCCGAGCGCCTTCAGCATCACCGGCATTGACGGCAGCCAGCAGCTCATCCTCGCCGGGCAACCGGTCAGCCTGGGCGGCGGCCTCAGCCTGAGCGTTCACGTCACCGCGGCCACCACCGCGACGAGCTGCGCGCAGTACGACAACACCGCCAGCGCGACGTCGGGCAACGACGGCAGCGACCAGCACTCAGCGTCGACCACCGTGCTCTGCCCGTCGATCCACGTCAACAAGACCGCCGACGCCGCCAGCGTCTCCGCGGGCACCGCGATCGGCTTCACCGTCACCATCAGCAACACCGGCAGCGGCAACGCCACCGGGGTCACCATGAGTGATGCGCTGCCGGGCGGCAACGCGCTCCACCCGGTGCACTGGAGCATCGACTCCGGCACCGGCAACCCGACGTTCTTCGCCATCAGCGGCACTGACGGCAGCCAGCAGCTCACCCTCAACGGCCAGCCGATCTCGCTGGCCTCCGGCAGCAGCCTGATCGTGCACGTCACCGCGGCGACCACCGGCACGTCCTGCACCACCTACAACAACACCGCCAGCGCCACCGCCGGCAACGACGGCAGTGACCAGCACTCCGCATCGGAGCAGGTGCTCTGCCCGTCGATCCACGTCAACAAGACCGCGGACGCCACCAGCGTCTCCGCGGGCACCGCGATCGGCTTCACCGTCACCGTCAGCAACACCGGCGCGGGCAACGCCACCGGCGTGACCCTCACCGACGCGCTGCCCGGCGGCAACGCGTCCACCCCGGTGCACTGGGCGATCGACAGCGGCACCGGCAACCCGAGCGCCTTCAGCATCAGCGGCGTCGACGGCAGCCAGCAGCTCACCCTGAGCGGCCAGCCGGTCGGCATGGCGGCGGGCGCATCGCTCGTCGTCCACGTCACCGCGGCGACGTCGAGCACCAGCTGCACCAAGTACGACAACACCGCAAGTGTCACAACCAGCAACGACGGCAGCGACCAGCACTCGGCGTCGGAGACCGTTCTCTGCGCCTCGGTGCACGTCAACAAGACGGCCGACGCCGCCAGCGTCTCCGCGGGGACGGCGATCGGCTTCACCGTCACCGTCAGCAACACCGGCGCGGGCAACGCCACCGGCGTCACCCTCACCGACGCGCTGCCCGGCGGCAACCTCGGCGCCCCGGTGCACTGGACCATCGACAGCGGCACCGGCAACCCGACGTTCTTCGCCATCGGCGGCGCGGACGGCAGCCAGCAGCTCACCCTGAACGGCCAGCCGATCTCGCTGGCCTCCGGCGGCAGCCTGGCGGTACACGTCGTCGCCGGCACGTCGAGCACGAGCTGCACCGAGTACGACAACACCGCAAGCGTCGCCACCGGCAATGACGGCAGCGACCAGCACTCGGCGTCGGAAACCGTGCTGTGCCCGTCGATCCACGTCAACAAGACCGCCGACGCGGCCAGCGTCTCGTCCGGCACGGCGATCGGCTTCACCGTCACCGTCAGCAACACCGGGCTGGGCAACGCCACCGGCGTCACCCTCACCGACGCGCTGCCCGGCGGCAACGCCGCGCACCCGGTGCACTGGAGCATCGACAGCGGCACCGGCAACCCCAGCGCGTTCAGCATCAGCGGCGTCGACGGCAGCCAGCAGCTGACCCTCAACGGCCAGCCGATCGTCCTCAACGCGAGCTCGAACCTGGTCGTGCACGTCACCGCGGCAACCTCGGCGACGAGCTGCACGACGTACGACAACACCGCCAGCGCCAGCGCCGGCAACGACGGCAGCGACCAGCACTCCGCGTCGGAGACGGTGCTCTGCCCGTCGATCGACATCACCAAGACGGCGGACGCGGGCACGGTGTCCGCGGGCCAGACCATCGGCTACACCGTGACCGTCAGCAACGGCGGACCCGGCAACGCCACCGGCGTCACCCTCACCGACGCGCTTCCCGGCGGCAACACGTCGACCCCGGTGCACTGGACCATCGACACCACCACCGGCAACCCCGGCTCCTTCAGCGTCAGCGGCGCCGACGGCAGCCAGCACCTAACCCTGAACGGCCAGCCGGTCAGCATGGCCGCCAACAGCAGCCTGTCGGTGCACCTCCTCGCCGTCACCACTCCCGCCAACTGCACCGTCTACGACAACAGCGCCAACGCGGCGTCCAGCAACGGCAACAGCAAGGGCGTCGGACCCGTCGCCATCACCGTGCAGTGCCCCAACCTGGCCATCGTCAAGACGGCGGTCCCGGTCGGTCCGGTGAGCACCGGCAGCCCGATCGGCTTCACCGTCACCGTCAGCAACTCCAACGCCGAGGGGACCGGTACCGCCTTCGGCGTCACCGTGGCCGACCCGCTTCCTGCCGGAAGTGGCATCAACTGGGCGATCAGCCCGGCCTACGGCGGCCCGGGGACGTGCACCATCGGCGGCGCCGTGGGCAGCCAGGTTCTCCACTGCTCGCTCGGCGACATGCTGCCGGGCGCCAGCGTCACCGTCGGCATCGTCAGCCCGACCACCGCAACCAGCGCCGGCCATTACACCAACACCGCGACGGCGCAGGCGAGCAACAACCCGCCGGTGTCGTCCACCGCGGGCGTGATCGTGCTGGCCCCGGGGCTGAACATCGACAAGACCGCTGACGCGGCCTCGGTGATCGCCGGCAACAGCATCGGCTTCACCATCACCGTCACCAACGCCGGCCCCGGCATCGCCGCCGCGGCACACGTCAACGACCCGCTGCCGTCCGCGCCGGGCGTGAGCTGGTCGATCAGCCCGGCCTACAGCGGTCCGGGGACGTGCAGCATCACCACGGCGTCGTCGGGTGCGCAGACCCTGGTCTGCTCGCTCGGTGACATGGCCGCCAACACCAGCGCCTCGGTCCACGTGACCAGCGCCACCACCACGGCGAGCTGCACCACCTTCCCCAACACCGCCACCGGCACGGCGAGCAACCAGAGCCCGGTGTCGTCGAGTGCGACCACCGCGGTGACCTGCCCGATCAGCCAGGTGCAGGGCATCATCAGCACACCGGTCACCGGTGCGGGCGTCAACCTGCGTGACGCACTGGGCCTGATCGTCGGCGGCCTGGTGCTGATCGTCACCGGTGCGGGCATGCGCCGCCGCCGCCGCCGCAACGCGCGGTAGGACAAACAACCGCTCACCATGAGGCGCGGGGCTTTCGAGCCTCGCGCCTTTTTCTTTATGCGGGCTTGGCGAACGGGCCGCAGAGCAGCGGCTGCGCCTGCGGACCGGTGGCCGCGCCCGGCCCGCTGCGGATCATCAGGATCCAGCCACTCGCGGGCGGCGGCACGTCGAAACCGCTGATGCTCTGCGTCGAGGTCACGGTTCCGCGGGCGTCGGTGGTGACGTCGGTGAGGGCGTGAACCGTAGCGCCCGGCGCCGCGCAGGTGCCGGAGAGGATCTGCATGCCGTGCACGCTGCCGCCCACGAACGCCTGCAGGTTCAGGGCCAGCTTCGCCGACCGGCTCGCGCTCGAATAGCTGAGCGACGCGGCGCCGAAGGGCTTGTAGCCCGGCGTTCCGCTGATGCGCACCGCGGCCGCCGGCGCGGTGGCGGAGATGTCGGAGCAGGCAATCGGGATCGACTGCGGATCGACCGCAGAGCCGAGCTGTGCCGCGCCGACAAGGTGAATCTCCACGTAGACACCCGCGGGAATCGTGGCCACGGAAGACGTGGCCTGCAGGTCGGCGACCAGCGCCCCACCCGCTCCGCTGACGCCGTCGGCGAAGGCGGTGACCAATTCCCCGCCGCGCTGCAGGCACGAGCCGCGGTGCAGCTGCACGGCGTGCGCGACATTGGCGGCCAGCCCCGTCACGTTCAGGTGGGCGACGAGGCGGTGCGTGCGCGCGTCGACGTCGACACGCGCCGTGCCCTGGGGCAGGTTGTCGAGATGGGCGACCACATCAGGGGTCGACGGCGTGGGCGTGGCGCTCGGCCCGGAGGGGCTGCCGCCGCTCCCGCTGCACGCGGCGAGCAGGAGCGACGGCAGGGCCAACGCCGCGACGCCACGCCGCCGGAGCGGTGTCGTGAGCGGCACGGCGCAAGCATAGGCTTTAGCGCAGGTCGCCGAGCGGGACTCCGTTGCCCATGGCCGCGAGTCCGGCGACGCTGGGATGAACGTGGTCACCGCAGTCGTACGCGGGAGTCATCAGCGGGGCGATGCCGCCGGCGGAGACGATCTGGTCGAAGTCGACCACCTGGTCGAAGACCGTGCCCTGGCGGATGGTCAGGTTGATCTGCTGGCGATACGCCTCCATCACCGGCGTCCAGAGGATCGATCCGGCGCGTGGGATCATGGTCGCGCCGACGACGTGCATGCCGAGCGAGTGCGCCTGCGAGGTGATCTGGGTCATGGCGTTGAGCACCGTGGTGCCGCTGGCGCCACCGGCGACGTCGTTGGTGCCCTCGTACACGAACAGCGTGCTGCCACCGGGCAGTCCGGCGACGTCGCGCTGGAAGCGGGTGAGCGCGTCGGGCCCGGCGCCACCACCCTCCAGGCGGTTGCCCGAGATGCCCTCGTTGGCGACGCCGAGCGACCCGCCGAGGCGCTGGGCGAGCACGTCGGTCCAGCGCTGGTGCGCGTTGACGCCCGTGCAGGCGCCGTCGGTGATGCTGTCACCGAGCGCGATCACCGTTCCCGTCGCCGTCGCGGTGTTGACGGCGACGGCGTCGAGCCACCAGTCGAAGTTGCCGGTGCCGGTGAACGCCGTGCCCGCCACGTCGGCGGTGTGATCGCCCGCGGCGCCGCCGCGGTCGGTGCAGGCGTTGGTCTCCAGGGCGAGCGCGTGGTAGGTGAGCGGCACGTTGGCGCCCGACACGTACACGCTGACGGCCACGTCCTGCCCGTCGCTGACGGCGAGCGTCGCGGCGTCGCTGAGCGCGTCGGCGCCGGCGGCGATGGTCACCGAGGTGGCGCCGCCGAAGGTCAGCGGCACCGGCGCCGCGGTGAGCGTCTCACCCGACGAGCGGATGCCCACCGTCGCCGCGCTGAAGGTGAGCGGCGCGCCGCCCAGCGCATTGCTCAGCCGCACCTCGACGGCGCTGCCGCTGACGGTGCTCCGCGCCACGAAGCGGCAGGTATAGTTGGAGCCCGACACCGTGCCGCCGTTGGACATCGACGTCGCCCACGCGGTGTGGAACGCGGGACCGGCCGCGTGGACGGACGTGCTCAGCGGGACGGCGAGCAGTGTTGCTGACACCAGCGTGAACATTCCCAGGCGCGTGCGCATGTCTCATACCTCTTCCTTGTCGGCCCGCGCCGGGAATGTACAACGCCGGGACGCCGCTACGCAGCCAGCACCACCGACTCCTCGGTCGCATCGATGCGGGCGACGTGATGGCGTCGCAGCATGGCGCCGAGCAGCACCACGCCCGAGCCGATCAGCAGCGCGGCGACCAGGAAGGCGAGCTGGAATCCGCTGACCAGCGCGCTGACGCTGTCACCCGCGCTCGGCGCATGGCCGAGGCCGCTGACCAGGTTGGAGGTGCGGTCGGCGGCGAGGGTGGCGAGGATGGCCAGGCCGAGTGCGCCGCCCACCTGCTGCGCGCTGTTGAGCAGTCCCGACGCCAGTCCCGCGTCGCTCTCCGCGACGTTGGTGGTGGCGATCAGGGTGATGGGCACGAAGGTCAGGCCCATGCCGGTGGCCATCAGCATCAGGCCGGGCAGCAGGTCGGCGAGATAGGTGCCGTGTACCGGGATGCGGCTCAGCACCAGCAGCCCGAGCGCGGCCAGCGCCATGCCGCCCATTGCGGTTGCGCGGACGCCGAATCGAGCGATCAGCCGCTGCGACAGGCCCGCTCCGGTGATGATGCCCGCGGTCACGGGGAGGAAGGCCAGCCCCGCGCGCAGCGGGCTGAAGCCGAGCACGTTCTGCACGTACAGCGAGGCGAAGTAGAACATCCCGAACATGCCCGCGGCGACCAGCAGCATGACCAGGTCGGCGGCCGCCAGCGATCGCGTGCGCAGGATGTTGAGCCGCACCAGCGGGCTGCGATGGCGCATCTCGATGAGCACGAACACACCCAGCATCACGATGCCGAGCGCCCCCAGGCCGAGCGTCTCGCCGGACAGCCATCCGGCCGACTGCGCGTTGACGATGGCGTACACCAGCACCAGCAACCCACCGGTCACCGCGATGGCGCCGCCCACGTCGATGCTGCGATGGCTGACCACGGCACGGCTCTCGGGAACGAACCGCCAGGACAGCAGCAGGGTGACGATGCCGACCGGCACGTTGACGAAGAAGATCCACTGCCACGACACCAGGTCGGTGAGCAACCCGCCGAGCAGCAGGCCGACCGCGCCGCCACCGACCGCGACCGCGCTCCACACCCCGAGTGCCCGGGTGCGGTCACGTCCTTCCGCGAAGGTCGTGGTGATGATCGACAGCGCCGCGGGCGCCACCAGTGCGCCGCCGAGTCCCTGCAGCGTGCGCCCGACGATCAGCATGAACGACGACGTGGCCAGGCCGTCGAGCAGAGATGCGGCGGAGAACACGGCGATGCCGATGAGGAAGAGACGGCGTCTGCCGAAGAGGTCGGCGGCGCGCCCGCCGAGCAGGAGGAAGCCGCCGAAGGCGAGCGTGTAGGCGTTGACCACCCACTGCAGGTTGGTGCTGGTCATGTGCAGCCCGCGCTGGATCGAGGGCAGGGCGACGTTGACGATGGTGGCGTCGAGAACGACCATGAACTGGGCCAGGGCGACCAGGACCAGGACCAGCCAGGGGCTGACGCTGCGGCCGCCGCGAGCGGTGGACGGGCCAAGGGGTCGGGTTGTGGGGGGCGCCATCGCCATGCTGTGTCTCCCAGCGGGCCGGATCGGCGCGAACGCCTGAGCGACCCAACCATTGACTTTGTGAAGCAACGCCCAGACTAACTCGGAATGCTTGACCTTGTCAACTTTCTACCTGCTCATGTACCATTCACGCATGGACACCGGTTGGAGGGATCGGGACGCCGCCACCAGCACGGCAGCGTCCCCGACGGACACGCCGTTCGCTGACGCCTTCGTCGCCCTGTTCGGCGAGGTGAAGGAATACTTCGAGAAGGCCTTCGGCGAGCTCGGCGTGCCCCCGCCCTGCGCCAAGGCGCTGCGCGCCATCGAGGGCCCCACCTCGATGAAGGAGCTGGCCGCCCGGCTGCGCTGCGACGGGTCCTTCGTCACCGCCATCGCCGACGCGCTGGAGGAGCGCGAGCTGGCCCGCCGCGAGACCGACCCGCGGGACCGCCGCGTCAAGAACCTGGTGCTCACCCCCGAGGGCGAGACCCTGCGCGACCAGGTGCAGCAGCTCTTCGAGGGCTTCCCCGGCATCGCCCGGCTGGCGCCGGAGGAGCGTGACTCCCTGATCGCGCTGCTGCGCAAGATGGCAAGCCAGGCCTAGCTCTGAGCCCGCGCCGGTCATGGCGCGGTCACCGGGTTGGCACACGACGGTCGACGCGCCGACACCGCGGACGCAATCCGCAGTTCGCACACTTGGCCAGTGGAGATCGCTTCGGGAGGAGCCCTGAACGCAGGGCGCCGTCGCTTCAGCTTGCGGGCGGCCCTGGCGCGTTTTGTCCAGTCCCTGCCTGAGGGCCGCGGGCTCGACGAGGAGATGTGGCGACGCCGCCACCGCGTGGTCGTCGGCATCCTCGCCGTGCACGTGCCCGCGCTGGCGCTGTTCGGCATCTGGCGCGGCTACGGCGTCGCCCACAGCATCCTGGAGACCTCCGGGCTGAGCGCCTTCGCCATCGTCGCCGCCCAGCCGCGCGGCGGGCGCCGGCTGCGCTCGGTGGTGGCCTCGGTGGGGCTGATGGCCAGCTCCGCGCTGCTGGTGCACATGTGGGGCGGCGTCATCGAGGCGCACTTCCACTTCTTCGTCATGGTCGCCCTGCTCTCGGTCTACCAGGACTGGGTGCCGTTCCTGATCGCGCTCGGCTTCGTGGTGCTGCACCACGGCGTGGTCGGCGCCCTCCAGCCCACCGCGGTGTACGACCACTCGGACGCAGTGCAGAACCCGTGGGTGTGGGCGCTGATCCACGGCGGCTTCGTCCTCGCCGCGGCCGCGGCCAACACCTACGGCTGGCTGGCCAGCGAGCACGACCACCGCCGCGTCGCCACCGAGATGCGGCGCAGCGAGCTCGCCTTCCGCGCATTGTTCGAACGCAACCCGCAGCCGATGTGGGTGGTCAACACCGACACCTCGGCGATCCTCGCCGTCAACCGCGCCGCCGTCAACGCCTACGGCTACGCGGAGGAGACCTTCCTGGCCATGCGCATGAGCGACGTGCGCGCCGGCGAGGTGCAGGACGACGCGGCGGCGCCCGGCGGCGCGAGCGGCGACGAGCAGGGGCCGGCGCAGCTGCACCGCACCAGCAGCGGGCGCGTCATCAAGGTCATCGAGCACCAGGAGCGCCTGTCCTTCCACGGTGACAGCGCCGAGGTGGTGGTCGCCATCGACATGACCGAGCGCATCGCCCTGGAGGAGGAGCTGCGCCACCAGGCGTTCCACGACGCGCTCACCGGCCTGGGCAACCGCGCCCTCTTCCGCGACCGTCTCGAACACGCGCTGGCGCGGCAGCATCGCTCGCGCACCTCACTGACCGTGCTGTCCATCGACCTCGACGACTTCAAGGCGGTCAACGACGCCCACGGACACGTCCTCGGCGACCGCCTGCTGGTCGAGATCGGTGTCCGGCTGCGCAGCGTGGTGCGGCCCGACGACACCGCGGCGCGCATGGGCGGCGACGAGTTCGCGGTGCTGCTCGAGGGCGTGGACGTCGACGAGGCGCAGGGCGTCGCTCAGCGGATGCTGCTGGCGCTGCGCACGCCGCTGGTCATCGACGACACCGACATCGCAGTTTCGGCCAGCATTGGCATCGCGGTGGCCCACGGCAACGTCGGCGCCACCACCCTGCTGCAGCGCGCCGACGTGGCCATGTACGAGGCCAAGTCGGCGGGCAAGGGACGCGTCGAGGCCTTCCAGTCGGGCATGCAGTCGCGCGTGGTGCTGCGCAGCGAGATGGCCGCCGACCTGCGCGTCGCCGCGCCGCGCGGTGAGTTCTTCCTCGAATACCAGCCCATCGTCGACCTCAGCGCCGACTCGCTGCGCGGTGTCGAGGCGCTGCTGCGCTGGCAGCACCCGACGCGCGGCCTTGTCGTGCCCGCGGACTTCATCCCCGTCGCCGAGGAGACCGGCGCCATCGTCGACATCGGCCTGTGGGTGCTCGACGAGGCGGTCCGCCAGCTCCGCGCCTGGGACCAGATCCCCGAGGCGCGCGCGGGAATGCGGCTGTCGGTCAACGTCTCGCCGCGGCAGCTCCGCGAGCGGCAGTTCGTGCGCTCGGTGCTCGACGTTCTCGGCGGCGCGCAGCTCGACCCCTCGCGGCTGACCCTGGAGGTCACCGAGGGCGCCATGGTCGAGGACATGGGCCAGGCGCGAAGCTGCCTCACCGAGCTGCGCGCCGCGGGCGTGCGCATCGCCATCGACGATTTCGGCACCGGCTATTCGTCGATCGGCTACCTGCGCAGCCTGCCCCTGGACGAGATCAAGATCGACCGCATGTTCGTGCCCGGGCTGGTGGGCGGCGAGGGGCGCGACCTGGTGCTCGCCCTGGTCCGGCTGGTCGACACCCTGGGCGTGCCCACCGTGGTCGAGGGCATCGAGACGCCGCAGGAGCTCGACTACGTGCGCGCCCTCGGCGTCGACCTGGGGCAGGGGTACCACTTCTCCCGTCCCGTGGCGGCCGAGGCGATCGCGGCGATGCTCAGCGGCGGCGTCAGCATCGTCCCCTCCACCGGCGCCCAGCTCGCCGGCTGAGGCGAGTGGCCGCCGCCGTGCCGCCGCTCGCGCACATCGTGCAGGGTGCGCCGCTGCCCACGGCGCTCGGCTGGGTGGCCGCGGCACTCATCGTCGCCGGGGGCGCGGGCATCTTCCTCGGGCGCGGCTCGGCGGCGGAGGTGATGGGCTGGGTGGTGTTCGCGGTCGGCTTCTGCGGCGCGGGCGCGGTGGTGGCGGTCACCGCGCTGCTGCCAACCTCGGCGCGCATCAGCGTCAGCCTTGCGGCGGGGGCGCCTCTCGCGCCCGGCGCGCCCGTGGACGTCAGCGTGTGCGGACGTGCGGTGGCCGGCGGGGCGCCCGCGTCTGCGCCGGACGGCAACAACGTCCTGGCCGTCCTGGTCGACGGCCGTGAGACCGGGGTGGAGAGCACCGGCCACTTCGCCGTCCTGGTCCCGCCGGGGCGGCACACTCTCAGCGTCGAGCTGCTAACCAACGACCACCACGTCTTCAGCCCACGGGTCACCGCTGCGACAACCGTGGGCGGCGGCGGCACCGGGAGCCTCGCTGCCCTATCGTGTCGCTGATGGCGAAGGACGACGAGGTGGTGCTGGTCGAGGCCTCCGGGCGCGAGGTGCCGATCACCAGCCCGAGCAAGGTGATGTTCGGCGAGCGCGGCGAGACCAAGCTCGACCTGGTGCGCTACTACCAGGCGGTCGAGGCGCCCCTGATGCGGGCGATGGGCGGACGACCGGTGCTGCTGCAGCGCTTTCCCAACGGCGCGGGCGGGCCGTCGTTCTTCCAGAAGCGCGTGCCCGAGGTGCACCCCGACTGGCTGCAGACGGCGATCGTCAGCACGCCCAACGGGACCACCTCGAATGCCCTGGTCGCCGCCGACCTGGCGCATGTGCTCTGGGCGGTCAACCTCGGCTGCCTCGGCTTCCACGTCTGGCCGTCGCGCGCCGACGACCAGGAGCACGCCGACCAGCTGCGCATCGACCTCGACCCCGGCCCCGGCGTGACCTTCCCCATGGTGCGCGAGGCGGCGCACGAGGTGCACACGCTGCTGTCGTCGCTGGGCGTCGACGGGTATCCGAAGACGACCGGCAACCGCGGCATCCACGTGTACGTGCGCCTGCAGCCGCTGTGGACGTCGTACGAGGTGCGCTCGGCGGCGGTCGCGGTGGCGCGCGAGCTGGAGCGGCGCCGCCCCGACCTGATCACCGGCGCGTGGTGGAAGGAGGAGCGAGGGGTGCGAGTTTTTGTCGACTTCAACCAGAACGCGCCGCACAAGACGGTGTTCGGGGCCTGGTCGGTGCGGGCGCGTCCGGGCGCGCAGGTGTCGACGCCGTTCGCCTGGTCGGAGCTCGATGCCGTGCAGCCCGATGCGCTGACCATGGCCACGGTGCCGCCGCGCGTCGCCGCCGGTGACGACCCCTGGCTGCCCATGGAGACCGCGCCCCAGTCGCTGGAGCCGCTGCTCGTCCTGCACGCCCGCGACACCGCCGGCGGGCTGCCGGACGCGCCCTGGCCGCCCGTCTACCCGAAGATGCCCGGCGAGCCGCCGCGCGTCGCCCCCAGCCGCGCCCGCAAGGTCGCTGACTGATCGGTCAGGTGCGGGTGAGCAGCTCGCAGGTGGCGGCGCCCTTGCGGAAGGCGAGGTGCTGGGCCCGCAGCCAGTTGCTGTCACCATAGCCGTCGTGGGCGTCGTTCCAGGTGCCATCGGTGTGGATCCAGTTGCCGGGCCACCAGTACTGGCTCATGTCGGGCACGAAGGTCTGGCCGGTGTGCATGCCCTTGAGGGTGGGCAGTGCCTGCATGCCGACCAGGTCGCCGATGCCGCCGAGCAGGCCGCCCAACGAGACCGGCCAGGCCAGCTCGTACGTCGACAGCGTCGGCACCACGTCGAAGGCGCTGAAGTACTGCTGGTAGGCGACGCTGCTCTGGTGCGGGCTGATGCTGGGAGCGCCCCAGGTGACCACCGCGGCGATGCGGAAGTCGGTGGCGCCAGGGTCGTCGGCGAAGAGCTGGGCGATGATGCCGCCGTAGCTGTGCCCGGCGACGATCACCCAGGTGCCGCTGGGCAGGTTGTGGTCGTGGCGGTACTGCTCGACCAAAGTCCGCGCCGCCGCCACGCGCTTGTCCCCCTTCACGCCGAGCCCGGCCTCGATGGCCACGCCCATGTGGTTGGTCACCTCTCCCGGGATCATCACCAGCACCGTGTTGTCCTTCAGGGGGCCGACCGGCGCGAGGTGGATGGGCTCGGCGCGGCCGTAGCTGCGGCTCACCCTGTAGAAGAGGTTGGCCATGTTCTCCGCGGTCGCGCCGGGACGGAGGGTGCACGTCGAGGCCTGGGCCGCGCCGGGCAGACGGCTGGCGTGGACGCCGTCGCTGATCACCAGGCCGAGCAGCGCACACGCGACGGCGGCGGCGAGGGCCACGCCCGCCTTCTGCCACCGGGTCCAGTGCCGCCCCGGCCAGCGGCGACGGGCCAGGAACCACAGGGCGATGACCAGGACCAGGCCCAGCGCGCCGAGCAGGATCAGCCCGATGAGCAGCAGCAGTGCGAGGCGCACCCAGCCGAGACGACGGTGCTCAGACGGGGACGCTGAAGCCGGCCGCAAAGTTCAAGGTCACCCCGAAGACCAGGTACATGAGCCACAGCCCCACCCCGATGTGCAGCAAGCCCAGCGCGTGCTCGGCGAGACCCGCAGGGCCGAGCCGCAGGCTGGCCGGCAGGTCGGCGCAGTAGACGAGCGCCAGGCCGATGAACAGCCCGCCCACCGCGGCGTCGCCCGCCTTGAAGAACACGATGGCGCCGAGCACCGAGATGAGGATGAAGGCGATCGACATGAACCCGTTGGGCCGCGGGTCGGCGCCGTGCTCGCGGTTGAAGCCCATGGCGAACCAGTGCACGCCGTACGCGGTGAAGGCCAGCGCCGCCATGTACAGCGGCGGCTGGGTGAAGGTGTGGAACCAGGCCAGCCCGGCGAACAGGTACGTTCCGGTCAGGAACTGCAGAAACCCGGGCATCCAGATGCCCCACACCCCGGTCCCCAGGTCGACGCGCGGGTCGCGCGGCGGCACTTGGAACAGCTCCTGCGGCCCGTAGATCAGGTACCCGGTGCCGAGTCCGAAGAACCCCAGGGCCAGCGGCGGAAACCCCGACGCCGGGAAGCTGAAGATGGTCTGCGCCAACATGCCCGTACCCCCGCAAGTGGTGCCGCGACCATCATAGGAGCGGGTATCCGGCGGCGCCGCTACCCGCACGGGGAGTCGAACCCCGGTTGCCACCTTGAAAGGGTGGAGTCCTGACCGCTAGACGATGCGGGCGCGCCCGGAGCTCAGATGCTACCGGCTGGGAGGCGGAGGGGCGGGGCTGGCTATACTCGGCGCCGACGTCTGTCGAAGGTGCAAAGGGAGCCCAGGAGTGCCGCTGCGCGAGATCATCGGGAAGGCCACCGCCTTCGGACTGGTGTCCCTGGCGTGCATCGGGGGCGGCTTCTTCGCCTTCTACGGGTCGCATTCGTACAACGACTACGTCAGCGTCTACCTGCCCTTCTTCCTCTGGATCGTCGGCGCGGGCGTCGGCGGGATCGGGACCCTGCTGGTGCTCGGCATCATCGCCGACGGTCGCCGCCGCCAGAAGGAGGAGGCGCTGCACATCACGCCGCGCCCGGGCCCGCTGGGGCCGCCCCCGCCGTGGGGCATGGGCGACGTTGGCCGTCCCGGCAGCGGCGTGGTCAAGATGGGCGAGCATCCCCGGCCCATGGGCGGCGGCGTGGTGCGGGTGGTCAGCTCGCGGGCGAGCAATCTCGACGCTCCGCTGCTGATCGGCGCCCTGCTGGTCTGGACGCTGGTGATGCTGATCTGGCTGGCGCCGCGCTGAGATAGAGGCTAGCGGCGGCGCAGGGCTCCCAGGGCGAGGGAGGCGGCCACCGCGAGCATCCCGGCGCCGAAGCGCGCCAGGGAGGCGGCTGCGGCGGCGATGTCCCTGAGGGCGTCGCGCGGATCGCGGTCCTTGGCTGTGGCACCCGCGCCGGACGCGGCCGCCGGGGCGGTGACCAGGTTGAGCCCGAAGCCCGCTCCGAAGAGGAGCACGCAGGCGATCAGCGCCCACAGCACGGGCGAGCGCACCGAGACCAGCGAGGGCAGCGGCGACCCGCCGCCGGCGGCCCCGCCGGCGCGGCCCGAGGCGACCGCCGCGGTGGCCGAGCGGCCGACCACGCGCACCTCGTCCGAGTAGATGCCGGAACGGGCCAGAACGATGTGGTCACCCGCGGTGGCGCTGAGGTGGATGGTGCCGGTCACCCGACCGGCGGCGTCGGTCACGCCGTGGGCGGGGTTGAGCTTGGCGTCGTTGCCGGGCTCGATGACCAGCAGCAGGTCGACCGGGGCGCCGACCACTGGCTTGCCGAAGGCGACCAGCGTCACCGTGAAGGGCACGTCGCCGCCGGGATCCGCCTGGTTGGCGCTCGCGTCGAGCTTGAGGCTGACCGGGCCCGGCGGCGGCGCGGGCTTGACGAACTGCACGGGGCCGTGGGCGATGAGCGGGCCGGTGTCGCTGGGGAGGATCAGGCCGTTGGCGGCGACCTGGGCGCCGGGCACGCCGGGCACGGGGGTGGCGCCACCGCCGCTCCTGCCGCCAGACGAGCCGCTGCTGCCGGAACCGGAGCCGCCGCCGCTCGACCCGCCGCCCGGACGCGCGGTGGGCGGGGGCGGGTCGTCGATGGTGTAGGCGGAGGTCGCCGCGGCATTGGTGCCCGCGGGCGTCAGGGCGATCGTCGTCCCGCCAGGGGAGACGTTCGCGGGCAGCGAGACCACGACCGACTTGTCGCCCCACACCGTGACGGTGGCGGCCTGGCCGCCGACCTGGACGCCGCCCTGCTGGGTGCCGAAGGTGGTGCCGTCGATCTCGATGATCGCCCCCGCGGCGGCGTGGCCCGGGGTGGTGCCGGTGATCTTCGGCAGCACCGTGAACGGCTGCGCGGGCGGGGCGTTGGTGCCGTTGGTGCTGATGGTCATGGTGGTGCCGCCCGGGGCCAAACCGTCCGGCACGGTGAAGACGATGCTCGACGGCGACCACTGCTGCACCGTGGCGCCGGTGCTCCCGATGCTGACGCCGCCGGTCTGCGGGCCGAAGCCGGCGCCGTTGACGGTGACGGTGTCGCCGACCGCGGCCGAGCTGCCCGGGGACAGGCCGCCGACACTGGCGTTGACGCCGAGGCTGCCGGGGGAGAACTGCTTGGAGTCGGCGGCGCGGGTCAGGGTGAGGGCGCCGCTGGTGGCGTTGCCGGGCACCGTCACGGTGACGGAGGTCTCGTTCCAGGACGACGACGCGCCCAGGCCGCCGATGGTGGCGCTGCCCTGCCGGCCGAAGCCGCTGCCGCTGACGGTGACGGTCTGGCCGGGGACGGCCGAGCTGCGCGACATGCCGGAGACACTGGGTGCGATGTCGAATGGCACGGACGACACGAAGGTGATGCGTGTCGGATCACCCGCGGTGGTCCTGGTCGCGTCGGTCGGCACGCTGATGCTCACGTCGACCGCGCCGTCGCAGTACTGCGAGGGCATCTGCAACGTGATGTGCGCGTCATCCGCGACCGGCGCCGAGCCCGACGTGCCGCTGCAGCCGCCGCTGCCGCCCGCGGTCCAGCGGTAGGCGGCGGAGGTGAGCACCGAGCCACTCGGCAGCGCGTTGCCGAAGGTGAATCCGCCGCCCTGCAGGTGCACGGTCGCGCCCGCTGCAGGCGACGCATTGTCGAGGCCGCTGAACGAAGGATCGGTGGCGTACAGGAGGTGGCCGTCGCTGCTGTTCGTGCCACCGTTGGCATCGCGCAGTGTGACGGTCACCGGGCCATTCCAGCCCGCCCCCGCGGTGAAGGTGATGTGACTCCCGTCGGTGCTGGGGTTCGACACCGACTGCGTACCGACGCTGACCAGCAGCGTGCACACGCCAGGTGAGAACCCGCTGCCGTTGATGGTCACCGACGCACCCGCGGTGCCGTGCTGCTGACTCAACGACTGCACCGACGGCGCGTTGCACAGGCTCGTCGCCAGAACGCTGTGCGTCGACAGCGGCAGCGCCGCGGCCGCGACGGAAAACGCCGTCAGGCTGAGCGCAACCCGCTTCACGCCTTGCTCCCCGCGGGATCCGCGATGAACACCAGGCGGTCGCCGGCGAGCGCCCCCTGCCACAGCGGCCAGCACGTCGTCAGGTACAGGTGCTCGCCGGGGAGCGGATTGCGCACCACCGCCTGGTCGTTGCCGCTGACGATCTCGCGCTTGCTGATCGTGTACGCGTAGCGCCCGTAGCCCATCTCGAGCTGGATGGTGTCGCCCGCGTGCAGGTCGCCCCAGCTCAGCGAGAAGCCGTTGTGGTTGCCGATGAGGATGATGCGTCCCTCACCGGGGTAGCCGGTGTGGTCCTCGTGTCCGGGGCCGGCGCTGAGCATGCCGCTGTCCGACCCCTCGCTGACGATCGCCTCGAAGCCGATGCGCGGGATGCGCAGCCGGGCCAGCGGCTGGCCGTCGGCGAGGTGGGGCTGGAGCTGGGTGAAGGCCGCGGCTCCGGCGCCGGACGCCGCCGTCACCGGGGCGGCGTCGGCGACGCTGCCCGCGGGATGCGCGGTGTTCCAGGCGGATTCGAGGCGGTGCTGCTGGTAGCTCTGGTAGCCGACCAGGACACCGACATAGGCGATGAGCAGGACGCCGACGCTCATCAGCGCCCAGCTCGTCCGCCTCAGCCAGCGATGAGTCCGGGAGCGCATCGGTGGGAGGATCCCTGTTGTTCGGCGGTTCGAGTTGTTGCGGGGCCTGCCCGGGTGGATGCGCCCACCCGGGCAGGTGTCACGCGTGTGCGGTTATCGCACGCGCCGCAGTCGCGCCCACAGGCCGGGCGCCACTCGGAGCGAGATTGCGACAGCGATGAGAAGCAGGCCGGCCGGGATGGCGAGGCCACCGAGCATGCCGGTCTTGGGCAGCGAGGTGATGTTGGCGGTGTCGGGCAGCGGGCAGGTCGGGCCGCTGCCGGGACCGTTGCAGCCGGCAGGCTGGCTGCAGTTGGTCGCGCAGGGGGGGTTGTCCTGCCCGGTCATCGACGCCGCAGCCGTGGTGTCGGCGAGCGCGATGCGGGCGATGTTGCTGCCGTCGTCACCGAAGCCCTGGATGCCCGACTTAATGCCGCCGGCCGTCTTCGGCGCCGCCCCGTTGGCGGAGGTCGAGGTGCCCGGCACCAGGTCGTGGCAGTTGCTGGGGTCGGCGGTGCAGGCCACGTCGCCGTTCATCAGCCGCACGTCCAGCGCGGCCATGCTGACCTCGCGGTAGGTGGGCAGGTTGGCGACGGTGTTCTGCACGCCACGGGTGATGTCGAGGGTCACCGAGCCGACGCCCGGGACGGTGAAGACGTGGTGCCACTCCTGGCCCGGGCCGAGGGCCTGGGTGGTCGGCACCGCGCCGGGGAGAGCGCCGTTGAGGTTGGGCAGCGCGCTGTTGAGGTCGATGGTCTGGCCGAGCACAGTGACCGTGTTGAGGCCCGCGGTGCCGACCGGCGCGCCGGTGCCCGGTCCCACCGCCGCGTCCGCGGCCGAGGTGATGCCCTCGATCTGCAGCAGCGGCGTGGACGCGTGGGTCGTGTTGACGGTGATGCCGCCGGTGGCCGGCAGGTTGGTGATCACGGCGTTGATCGCCTGGGACAGCTGGCTGCCGATGGGCAGCAGGGCGAGCTGGCCGACCCGCGCCGTCGCGGTCGATTCGACGCCGCCGCCGGCCACGGGCACGGTCTTCGAGGTGGCGATGCTCTTGGTGACCGAGACCAGGCTGCCCAGGTCGGGAATGCCCAGGCCCTTCAGCGCGGCGATGAGCGCGTTGAGCCCGTCGAGCGAGGCCGAGAGCTTGGCGTCCCACAGCTTGAGCGCGCTGAGGTCGACCGGCACCGGCGCGGCGCCGGTGGTGGCGGCAACCGTGCCGAGGGTCTGGTTGACCAGGCCGCCGATCTGGGTGAGCGTGCTCTGCAGCGGGGCGGGCACGCCGGGAACGCTGCTGAGGATGTTGCCCGCCTGGGTGGGGTCGGCGATCGCCTTGCTCAGCGCGTCGACCAGCGACTTCAGCAACGAGGAGAGCGCGGAGAGGTTGGCGCTGCTCGTGTTGCTCATCATCAGCGCGGGAATCTGCAGCGCGGCGGTGGTGTTGTCGGCCGACACCTGCGGCCCGGTCTTGCCGTCCCTGGCCGTGGTGGCGCCGTTGAGGGCGTAGGCGTTGAACGGGTCGACGCTCACCGTGGCGCCGTCGAGCTGCTGCACGGTGTTGCCGTTGAGCTTGATGGCGACCGCGTTGGCGTGGTCGTCGGGGTTGTCGGCCACGTTCTTCTGGCCAAGGCTGGCTGCAACGGTGCCGAGGATGTTGAGGTGGGCGACGCCCAGAGCGGGCACGGTGATGGTCGCGCCGCCGGCGCTCGCCTGCGCCTGCAGGTAGTCGGTCAGGCCGGTGACGCCGTTCTGCTGCAGCGCGTTGGCGCCGTTGTTGATGAAGTTGGCGATCTGCGTCTCGACGGCGCCGATGTTGGCGTTGAGCACGTCCCAGTCGGTCGCCACCGGGGCGGACTGGGAGCTGCCAGAGAGCACGTCGGTGCCGGCGGCGGTCAGGGTGGCGTCGTCACGCGCCTGGGCGACGTACACGCTGAGCGGCTTGTCCGTGGGCAGGCCGGTGGGCAGCGTGATGCCCAGCGGGCAGGTCGTGGTGGTGGGGGTGCTGCCGGGGCAGAGCGTGTCGCGCAGGGTGGTCAGCGCGGCGGTCACCTGCTGCCAGCCCTGGGTGCCGACGGTGTTGACCACGGGTGCCAGGGAGAGCTGGACGGTCACGGCGGAGGCGCTGGCGGAGCCGTGGGGGAGTGCCGGTGCGGTGCTGTCCGCCCGGGCCGAGAGAGGGAGGGTGGCCAGACCGGCCATCAAGCCGGCGGCCAGCACTGCCTTGCGAGTCTTCACGAGTTCCCCGTGCCTCCTTCCTACGATCCGTTGGGCTGCTGTACGAAACGTCGAGGCCGGCTGTGGCTGCCTCTCGGGTCCCCGCTGGCGCACACTTGTCGGCCTGTGGCTCGCTTGACGCTTCTTGGAACGCTTGCCCGTGACAAATCCTTGCGTGCGTTTGCAACAAATCAGTGACGACGGCTGTCTTGGCCACCGCGGGCTCTGACGGGCCGGCCCGGCGGGTCCGGTTCGCCCCCTCCCCGACCGGCGCCCTGCACATCGGCTCGCTGCGCACGGCCCTCTTCAACTGGCTGGCCGCCCGCGCCTCCGGCGGCAGCTTCCTGCTCCGCATCGAGGACACCGACCAGGGCCGCTACGTGCCCGGCAGCGAGCAGCAGATCCTCGACTCGCTGCGCTGGCTCGGCCTCGACTGGGGCGAGGGCCCCGAGGTCGGCGGCCCCCACGCCCCCTACATCCAGTCGCTGCGCACCGACATGTATAGGGAGCACGGCGAAAGGCTGGTCGCGCTCGGCGCCGCCTACTGGTGCACCTGCACCCCCGAGCGGCTGGCCGAGATGCGCGACGCCCAGCGCAAGGCCGGGCAGCCGACGCGCTACGACCGCCGCTGCCTGGCGCGCCAGGCGGAGGTGGCCGGGGAGCGCGCCGCCGGGATGCCCGCCGTGCTGCGGCAGCTCATGCCCCCGGGCGTGTCGCGCTGGGACGACCTCATCCGCGGCGAGGTCCGCTTCGACAACGCCGAGGTCGACGACTCGGTGCTGCTCAAGAGCGACGGCTTCCCCACCTACCACCTGGCCAACGTCGTCGACGACCACCTCATGGGCATCACCGACGTGATCCGCGCCGAGGAGTGGATCCCCAGCACGCCCAAGCACCTGGCGCTGTACGACGCCTTCGGCTGGGAGCGGCCGCGCTTCGCCCACGTGCCGATCGTGCTCGGCGAGGACCAGAAGAAGCTGTCCAAGCGGCGCGGCGCGCGCAACGTGCTGGAGTACCGCGACCTCGGCTACCTCCCCGCCGCGCTGGCCAACGCCATGGCCCTGCTGGGCTGGTCGTCGGGCAGCGAGGACGAGGTGTTCACCCTGGCCGAGCTGGTCGAGCGCTTCTCCATCGAGCGGGTCAACGCCGCGCCCGCGGTCTTCGACCCCAAGCGGCTCGACGCCCTGCAGGGCCTGCACGTGCGCCGCCTGGCGCCCAAGGAGCTGGCCGCGATGCTGGAGCCCTGGCTGCCCGGCACCACGCCGGAGCAGCGCCGCGCCCTCACCCCGCTGCTGCAGGAGCGCATCACCACCCTGCGCGACGCCGCCGACCTCGCCGCCCCCCTGCTCGGCGAGGCGCCATGGGCGGACGGCGTGCAGTTCCCGCCCAAGAAGGTCGACGGCGCCACCGCCGCCGCGCTGCTCGACGCCGCCATCGCCGAGTTGGAGAGCGGCGCGCTGAGCGACCCGGCCGCGCTGCGCGAACGGCTCACGGCGATGCTCGAAGCACGCGGCGTCAAGGCGCGCGACGGCTTCCGCGTGCTCTACATCGCCATGCTGGGCAGGCCCCAGGGGGTGCCCGTCTTCGACGCCATGGCCTTCGTCGGGCGCGACGTGACGCTACGGCGTTTGCGCCACGCCCGGCAGAAACTCGCAGAGCTCACCCAGACGGAGGCATCCCGTTGAGCGTCACCTCCCCCATCGACAGCCTGCGCGACACCGTCGAGGCGTTCCAGCGCGACGCCAACCGCGAGTTCTACCTGCACGGCAGCGGGCAGAAGGACACGCTGGAGATCGCCGCCATCGTGGAGCGCTACGGCGCGGCCTTCACGCCCGAGGCCGTGCGCGCCTGCCTCGACGCCATCGACGACGCGAGAGACGACGCCGGGAAGCGCCGTGCCACCGCGCTGGCGCAGGCCGTCGCCGAGTCCTGCATGGAGCGCGAGCTGGCCGCGCTGGGCGACGAGCTGGCCACCGCGGAGGCGACCGCGACCGTCGACGTCGACGGCGAGCAGGTCGCCTACTTCTCCGCGGCGGTGATGGTGCAGAACGAGCGCGACCGTGCCAGGCGCGCGCGCATCGACGCCGCGCGCCGCAGCGTCGTGGCGCGGCACAACCCGCTGCGCGAGCGGCTGTTCCGCCGCCACCACGAGCTGATCGGCGAGCTCGGCTTTCCCGGCTACGTCGAGTTCTACAGCACCCTCAAGGGCATCGACGTGCGCGAGCTGGGCGCGCAGATGCAGGCCTTCCTCGACCGCACCGCCGACCTCTACCAGCAGCACATGGCGCCGTGGTTCGAGGAGGTGATCGGCGTGCCCTGGGCGCAGGCCGAGCGCCACGACGCCGCGCTGCTCTTCCGCATGACCGACCAGGACGCCTGGTTCCGCTCCGAGCGCATGCTGCCCGCGCTGCGCGAGACGCTGCTGGGCCTGGGCGTGGCCATCGACGACCAGCCCAACGTCCACCTCGACACCGAGGCGCGGCCGAAGAAGAACCCGCGCGCCTTCTGCGCCCCGGTGCGCACGCCGGACGAGGTGTACCTGGTGATCCGTCCCAGCGGCGGCTACCAGGACTTTCGCGCGCTCTTCCACGAGGCCGGCCACACCGAGCACTTCGCCCACGTCGAGCGGACGCGACCCTTCGAGGAGCGCGACCTCGGCGACAACAGCGTCACCGAGGCCTTCGCCTTCACCATGGAGCACCTGCTCCTCGATGGCAACTGGATCGGCGACTCGCTGCAGCTCGACGACAGCGCGCTGCGCACCCTGGTGCATCACGCGCACGTCCACTACCTGTACATGCTGCGTCGCTACGGCGCCAAGCTGGTCTACGAATTGGCGCTGCACGGCGCGGGCCCCAGCGGCATGGCGGAGATGCCGCAACGCTACGCGCAAACGCTGACGACACATCTCGGCTTCCGCTACGCGCCCGAGGGGTGGCTGGACGACGTCGATCCGGGGTTCTACGCCTCGCAGTACCTGCGCGCCTGGATGCTCGAAGCGCAGCTCCGCGAGCGCTGGCGGGAACGGCACGGCGAACGCTGGTGGGGCCCCGGCAAGGCGGGCGACGAATTGCGCGCGCTGTGGTCGCTGGGCCAGGCACTGCCCGCGCACCTGCTCGCCACCGAGGTGGGCATGCAGGGCCTGGGCATCGACGCGCTGGAGCGGCGCATCCGCGACGGGCTGGAGGCGTCCGCATGACCCGCGTCGCGGTGGTCACCGGGGGCAGCAGCGGCATCGGCGCGGCGACCGTGCGCCTGCTCCGCGCCGCGGAGTACGAGGTGTACGCGGGCGCGCGCCGCGTCGACAGGCTGCGCGAGGTGTGCGAGCCGGTCGGCGCCCACGCGCTGCAGCTCGACGTCACAGATCAGGCCAGTGTTGACCAATTCGTGGCGCAGCTGCCGTCCTGCGACGTGCTGGTCAACAACGCGGGCGGCGCGCTCGGCCTCAACCGGGTCGAGGACGCCGTCGATGAACAGTGGCGGACGATGTTCGAGAGCAACGTGCTCGGCCTGGTGCGCATGACCCGCGCCCTCATCCCCATGCTGGAACACGCCGACCCGGGGCACGTCGTCAACATGGTCAGCGTCGCCGGGCTGGGCACGTATCCCAACGGCGGCGGCTACACCGCGGCCAAGCACGCCGCCCACGCGGTCAACGACACGCTGCGCATGGAATTGCTGGGCCGCCCCATCCGCGTCTCGGAGATCGACCCCGGGTTGGTGGAGACCGAGTTCTCCGTGGTGCGGCTCGGCGACGAGGAGTCGGCCCGCAGGGTCTACCAGGGGATGACGCCGCTCACCGCCGACGACGTCGCCGACGCGGTGGTCTGGGTGGTCACCCGGCCGAAGCACGTCGACATCGACCAGGTGGTGATGCGCCCGCTCGACCAGGCCACCATCGCCATGGTGCACCGCAGGACATGAGCGCGGGCGGCGGCGCGCAGAACCACCGCATCGCCTACGCGGCGATCGCCGCGCTGTGGGTCGGGGCGGTGCTCAGCTTCGTGATCACCGCCGGGCAGGGGTCGGCCGCCTTCCACATCGGGCAGGTGGTCTCCGGCGTCTGCATCGTCGCCGCCGGCGCGATCATCGCCGTCGACTGGCTCGGCGTGGCCACGCGCATGGGCCAGCGCTCCGCCGACCGGTGGCGCGGCCGCCTGCAGGCCCAGGACGCGAGCAACCCCGTGGTGGCGACGCGCTCCACGCGCATGCTCGCCTGGTGGTGGATCGGCTTCGGCGTGCTGCTGCTGATCCTGGCCATCGCCGCGCCGCGCTGACCCGGCGGCGTCAGCCCTGCTTGTTGGGCCCGGCGCGCTCGACGGGGATGCGGATGACTACGCGCTGCTCCTTGACCATGGCCGCGCGGTACTCGTCCCAGTCGGGATGCTCGCCGACCGTCGACCTGTAGTAGCGCACCAGCGGCTCCATCGCCTCCGGCAGTGACTCGATCCTCGCCTCGCCCTCGGCCTGCAGCCACTGCCCGTAGAAATTGTCGGACATGACACAAACTGCGGCGTAGGGGCGCTTGCGCAGGTTCTTCACCTTGATCGCGGTCTCGCGGCTGCTGATCAGCAGGGTGCCGTCGTCGTCGACGCCGACCGCCACCGGTGACATCTGCACTCCGCCGTCGCCGCGGGTGGTGGCCAGCACGGCGCGGTGCTGCGAACGGATGAGTTGGATCGCCTCGTCGGGCGTCATGGGATGGGGCTGCCTCCGTGCTTGCGGGCGTACCCAGGGACGATAATCCCCAGCGCCGTCCGCCCGCTGGGGGACGCCCACAGGAAGGAGCCCACCGTGCCCATCATCGACGACGCCGCGCTCGCGCCGGCAACCGAGCTGGTCGAGCGGCTGCGTGGCGGCAGCGTCTCGCCGGTGGAACTGGTCGACGCCGTGCTGGAGCGCATCGAGCGCCACAACCCGACCATCAACGCCTACGTGCTGGTCCTCGCCGAGCAGGCGCGGCAGCAGGCGCGCGAGAGCGAGGAGCGCATCCGCCGCGGTGAGGCGCGCCCGCTCGAAGGGCTGCCCGTCGCCATCAAGGACAATGTCCACCTCGCCGGCACGCCGATGACCCTCGCCTCCGAGGCGGTCAAGGCCGCGCCCAGCCCGGTCGACTCGTACGTGGTGCGCCGCCTGCGCGAGGCCGGCGCGGTGCTGGTCGGCAAGACCAACCTGCCCGAGCTGGGCACGGTGCCGAGCACCGAGAACCGCCGCTTCGGCGCCACCCGCAACCCCTGGAACACCGGGCTCATCGCCGGCGGGTCGAGCGGCGGCTCGGCGGCCGCGGTGGCCGCGGGCATGGCCCCCGCCGCCCACGGCAACGACGCCGGCGGCTCGCTGCGCATCCCCGCCGCCTGCACCGGCCTGTTCTCCATCAAGCCGACGCGCGGTCGCATCTCCATGGCCCCCGCGGGCGACCCGCCCTTCGGCCTCAACGTCGAGGGCTTCATCACCCGCAGCGTCGGCGACACCGCCATGCTGCTCGACGCCACCCACGGCAGCGAGCCCGGCGACCTCCACGTCGCGGCGCCGCCCGCGCGCCCCTTCGCCACCGAGGTCGGCGTCAACCCGGGCCGCCTGCGCATCGGCTTCACCGCCAAGCCGCCGCTCGACGTCCCCATCGACGCCGCGTACCTCGACGGGCTGCGCCGCGCCGCGACGCTGTGCGAGCAGCTCGGCCACGACGTCGTGGAGATCGAGCCGCAGTGGCAGAACGACGACATCCTCGGCCTGTTCAACCAGGTGTGGGCCGCCTTCTTCGGCAACGTGGTGCAGGAGGTCATCGACAGCGGCGGCGACCTGGAGCGCATCGAGCCGCTGAACCGCGCCCTCTACGAGCTGAGCAAGGAGATCAGCTCGGCGCAGTACTGGCGAGCCAGCACGCAGATGCAGGCGCTGATCCGCGACATCGGCGCGGGACAGGCGGAGTACGACGTGGTGCTCACCCCCGCGCTGGCCAAGCCGCCCATCCCCATCGGCGCGCTGTGGGAGGGCAGCGACCTCGACGCCACCATGCCGATCATCAACTCGGCGATGTTCACGCCCTTCACCGTGCCCGCCAACCTCAGCGGCCAGCCCGCCGCCAACCTGCCGCTCTTCGAGCACGAGGGTCTGCCGCTCTGCGTGCAGGCGATCGGACGGCTCGGTGAGGAGGCGACGCTGATCCGCCTCGCCTCGCAGCTCGAGACCGCACTGCCGTGGGCACAGCGCAGGCCGCCGCTGCACTGAGCGACGTCAGCGCAGCCGCCGCTCCATGATCACGCCGCGGGTGCGAAAGCCGAGCCTTTCGTAGAGGCGATGCGCGCCCTCGTTGGTGTGCAGGTGGTCGAGCGCAACGCTGAGCGCACCCTTGCCGCGCGCCCACTCCTCCACCGCCGCCATCAGCGCGGTGCCCACCCCGCGGCCGCGCCACGAGGGCGACACAGCGAGCTCGTCCACGTACGTTCCGGTGAATCCCGCCGCCTCATCGCGACGCATGATCGCTTCGACGTGGCCGACCACCTCGCCGCCGACCTCGGCGACCAGCAGGCAGCGCTCGGGATCGTCGGGCTTCATGGTGGCGAAGCGCTGCCGCGCGTAGTCGATGCCGACCGGCGGGATCAGCGGCGGCAGGTCGTCGATGGCGCGGTGGTACTCCTCGGAATCGGCGAAGATGCGCGACAGCGCCTCGGCGTCGTCGGGCAGGCGGTAGGGGCGCACCGTCAGGGGAGCCATGGGCTCGCCATTATCGCCGCGCTCCACCTCGGCCGCGAAGCTGTGACGATCGAGCCGGCGTATGACGGCTTGGTTGCATCATGCTTGGCTCCGGCAGTTTGTGCAGGACAACGGAGGAACCAGGGTGCGATCCAGCAGGCTGAGCGAGGCGTCGACGCACTGGCGTGGACGCGTGGTCGCCGCCGTCACCGTGTCGGTTGTCGCCAGCGTGGCCACCGGGCTGCGCGCCGAGGCGGCCGCGCCCACCGCTCCGCCCGCCGTGGGCGCGGTGGGCATGGCCTCCGCCGGCAACGGCAGCGGGTACTGGATCGCCGCGTCGTACGGCGACGTGCTCCCCTTCGGCACCGCCGCGCCGCTCGGCGGCCCCACCGCGGTGTCCCTCAACGCCCCGCTGGTGGCGATGGCCCGCACCGCCGGCGGCAACGGCTACTGGCTGCTCGGCTCGGACGGCGGCGTCTTCACCTACGGCGACGCCGGTTTCTACGGTTCCGAGGGCGGCAAGCCGCTCAACGCGCCGGTGGTCGGCATCGCCGGCACGCCCAGCGGGCACGGCTACTGGACGGTCGCCGCGGACGGCGGCGTCTTCGCCCACGGCGACGCCGGCTTCTTCGGCTCCGAGGGCGGCACGCCGCTGAACCAGCCGATCGTCGGCATGGCGGCGACCCCGGACGGCGGCGGCTACTGGCTGGTGGCAAGCGACGGCGGCATCTTCCCCTTCGGTGACGCGGCCCGGGGCCTCGGCTCCGAGGGCGGCCGGCCGCTGAACCAACCGATCACCGGCATGGCGGTGACGCCCAGCGGCAACGGCTACTGGCTGGTCGCCTCCGACGGCGGCGTGTTCAGCCACGGCGACGCCGGCTTCCACGGCTCCGAGGGCGGCGCCGCCCTGGTCCAGCCCATCGTCGGCATGGCCGCGACGCCCAGCGGGCAGGGCTACTGGATGGTCGCCCGCGACGGGGGCATCTTCCCCTTCGGCGACGCGCCCGGCCTGGGCTCGGGCGCGGGGCGCATCCGCTACGGCGACGACGTCGCCTCCCGCCCCGACTGCGGGGTGCCCTCCAACGCGGTGACGCCGGGCAAGGTGATCGTCATCAGCCTGACCTGCCAGCTGCTCACCGCCTACGACAACGGCATGCCCCTGCTGACCACCTACATCACCACCGGTCGCCCCGCGCTGCCCACCCCGCCGGGCCAGTACTCGGTGCTGCGCAAGGTCACGCCCTGGCTGATGACCTCCGACTGGCCGCAATCGTCGCCCTACTGGTATCCGCCGAGCTGGGTGACCTACACGCTGTGGTTCCGCAACGACGGCTACGCCATCCACGATGCGCCCTGGCGCGCCGCCTACGGGCCCGGCACCCAGGCCAACGGCTCGCACGGCTGCGTCAACGTGCCCATGCCGACCATGACCCAGCTCTACAACTGGGCCGACGTGGGCATCCCGGTGCGCGTCTACTAGGCTCGGCGCGCGCGGCGGCGAGCGGTCGCGGCGGCCGTGGGTCGTCTACACTCGCGCGCGATGCGCTCCACGCTGCGGCTCGTCCTGCCGCCCTTCGTGGCCGGCAAGCTGGTCGCCCTGCTCGTTCCCATCCTCACGGTGTGGAGCACATCGCAGGCGGGGCCGACCTACGCCGACCTGCTGCGCCCCTTCGGCTCCTGGGACGGCGCCAGCTACATCGACATCGCCCGCGGGGGCTACCCGAGCGGGCCGCTCGACCTGATCCCCGGCCATCCCGGGCACCTGTGGGGATTCTTCCCCGGGGTGCCGCTGCTGGTGCGCATCGTCCACGTCGTCGTGCCCGACTGGGTGACCGCCGGAGTTCTGGTCAACGTTGTCACCGAGCTGGTGGCCCTGTACTTCCTCGCCAAGCTGGTGCTGCTGGAGCGCGGCGGCGACGAGGACTCGGCGCGCTTCAGCGCCTGGATGCTGGCCCTCTACCCGTACGCGGTGTTCCTCACCGCGGTGTACACCGAGGCGCCGTTCCTCGCCGCGGCCACCGCGTCGCTGTACTACGCGCGGCGCGGCGACAACCTGCAGGCGTCGTACGCCGCGGCGATCGCCATGGCCATGCGCATCAGCGGCGTGGCCCTGCTGCCCGCGCTGCTCATCGAGTACCTGCGGCGGCGCGGATGGCGTCCCGGCGTGGGTCTGCTGCCGATCGCGGCCAGCCTGCTGCCCATCGCCCTGTTCGCCTGGTACGCGCAGCACCTCACCGGCGACGCGCTCGCCTACCAGCACGTCCAGCAGTCGGCGTCGTACGGCAACCGCGTCACCACCTGGCCGTGGACCGCGCTGTGGACGACGTGGCAGAGCGCCGATGGCGGCCGCAGCTACATCTTCACCATGGAGGTGCTCTTCGGCGTCGGCGCCTTGGTGATGCTGGTGTGGCTGACCCTGCGCTGGCGGCAGTACCCGCCGTCGCTGACCGCCTACGGATGGGTGGTGTGGCTGGTGCCCGCGTCGCTCACCTACTGGCTGGGGCTGCCGCGCTACGAGATGACGCTGATCCCGGGCTACCTGCTCGCCGCCGACCTCACCCGGCGCCGGCCGGGGCTGCGCCTGCCCATCCTGGTGGTGTCGTGCGGCTGGATGGCGTTCACCGCCTCGGCGCTGGGCAGCGGGCGGTACACGGGGTGAGCGAGGCCGGCGCGGTCGAGGTCAGCGTCGTGCTGCCGTGCCTCAACGAGGCGGAGTCGGTCGGCGACGTGGTGCGCGCGGCGCTGGCGGCGATGGCCGCGGCGGGGTGGAACGGCGAGGTGGTGGTCGCCGACAACGGGTCGACCGACCGCTCGCGCGAGGTGGCTCGCGAAGCGGGCGCGCGCGTGGTCATCGCGACGCGACGCGGGTACGGCGCCGCCATCGACGCGGGTATGCAGGCGGCGCATGGGCGTGTGCTGGTGATGGCCGACGCGGACGGGACCTATCCGATGGAGTCGATTCCGGTTCTGGCCCAGCCGGTTCTCGACGGCGAGCGCGACATGGTGATCGGTGCGCGCATCCACTCCGACCTGGCCGTGCAGGCGATGCCCTGGACGCACCGGCACATCGGCACGCCGGTGCTGACCCGCATGGTCAACCGGCTGAGCGGCGCCAAGGTCAGCGACTCGCAGAGCGGCATGCGCGCGATTGCCCGCGACGCGTACGCGCGACTGGGCATGCGCACGCCGGGGATGGAGTTCGCCTCGGAGATGATCCTGCGCGCGGCGCGGCTGCACATGTCGATCGGCGAGGTGCCGATCGTGTACGGCGCGCGCGTCGGCGAGTCCAAGCTGCGCACCATCCCCGACGGCTGGCGGCACCTGCGCTACATCCTGCTGGCCAGTCCCAACTGGCTGTTCCTGGTGCCGGGGTTGATCAGCATGGCCGTCGGGGTGCTGATCGTCGCGCCGCTCAGCGTCGGCGAGGTGCACATCGGGCGCTTCCAGATGATCATTCACCCGATGTTCGCCGGCACCGTGCTGCTCATCGCGGGGTATCAGATGGTGCAGCTCGGGGTGCTGCTGCGCGCGCTCAGCCCGCCGGAGGAGCGGGCAAATGACCGGCTGGTCAGTCTGATCGCGCGCGCCGGGGCGGGGCCGCTGCTCACCGTGGGCGCGGTGTTCGTGCTGGCGGCGACGGGGCTGGGGGTGGTGATCGTGGCGCACTGGGTGCGCGAGGGGTTCGGGCAGCTCTCCGAGGTGCGCCATGCGATGGGGGCGGCGGTGCTCTTCGTGATCGGCACGCAGACGATCTTCGCGGCGCTGCTCAGCGCGTTCTTCCTGTCGGGAGACTTTGGAAGGCCGGTGTGGAGGCGCGAAGAGTAGGCGGCTCGACGCCGAGCTCCTAGCTGACCTCGACGACCTTCAGCTCCATCTCCCCCGCCGGCGCGGCCACCTTGGCAACGTCCCCCGCGCGCTTGCCGATCAGCGCGCTGCCGATCGGCGACTGCGCCGAGATGCGCCCCGCGGTGGGATCCACCTCGGTCGGCCCGACGATGAAGTACGTCGACTTCCCGTAGGCGTCCTCGACGGTGACGCGAGCGCCGATCCTGGCCACGCCGTCCGGGGCGCCCTCTTCGATGATCACCGCGTCGCGCAGCGAGGCTTTCAGCTCGGCGATGCGCCCCTCGACGTGCGACTGGTCCTCGCGCGCCTGGTGGTACCCGGCGTTCTCGCTGAGGTCGCCCTCGGAGCGAGTCGAGGCGATGCGCGCCACGATCTCGGGACGGCGCACGTTCTCCAGCTGGGCCAGCTCCGCTTCGAGGGCGGCGCGACCGGCTGCGGTCATGTGGACGGGACGACTGGCCACGCGGCGGGAGTCTAGCGTCCCGCACCACCGCGGCGGCGGCGCAGCACCACGACCCCGCCGAGCGTCGCGAAGGCGGCGAGCAGGCCCGCGCTCGCCGGCGCGGCCACCACGCCCGCGGTGTCGGGCAGGCTGGCGGCCGGCGTCGCGTCGCCCGCCGAGGCGCCGACGACCGCCGTGGTGCTCGGGCACCACGGGTTGGCCGGCACGTCCTTGCACGGGTCGGGCATGGTCGCCTGGTCGTAGGGGATGGGCAGGATGGTGGTGTCGGCGACGCTGCCCTGCGGGTAGTTGACCACCGGCGGCACCTGCGGGCACTGCGGGATCAGCGGCAGCGCGCCCGGGCTGGCGCAGACGAGCTGAGCGAAGCTGGGGCCGAGGTAGCCCTGGTTGGGGATGCCGCACATCCCCAGCAGCGTCTGGATCTGCGGAGGGTCGCTGCTCAGCGTCCCCGAGGTGTCGGTGTTGCCGTGGAAGCAGTCGCCGTTGGCGGGCGCGCTGGGTTGAGCGGCCAGGGCGATGTCCGCGTTGCCGGGGTTGTTCCAGCTCGCGTTGTTGCTGAAGGTATTGGCCGCAACCTCGTTGCCGACCGCCTGGTAGTAGCACATCGACTGCGCCGGGGTGCTCAGGTCGGTGCCGCCCGCGCAGGGCTGCTTCGACTTGGGCGACGGGGTCTCGCCGTCGGGGTAGTCGTTGACCACCACGCCCCAGCCGTTGTTGCCGGTGACCGTGTTGCCGGTGACCGTGTAGTTGCGGATGCCGCTGAGGATGATGCCCACGCCCACCGGCGCCGCGGCGGCGATGCCGTAGCCGGGGGTGTTCGGGTTGTTGTTGTCATGAACGTTGTTGTTGCGGATCACGCTGCACGACCCGCCGCCGCCGGGGCAGGCGCCGTTGGCGGGCGACGGCCAGTCGTCGTTGTTCAGCGTGTTGGGGGCGATGCCGGTCTTGTTCCTGTCCCACTCGCCGTTCTCGATGGTCAGGTGGCCGCCCGCGTTGGTGCCGCTGAAGCCGAGCGCGCTGTTCTCCGCGTGGGCGTGGTTGAGGTCGACGTTGCAGTCCTGGCAGGCGCCGATGTAGTAGTCGCTGTCGCCCATGTTGCTGGCGTAGCTGTGGTCGATGACCCCGGGACCGCCCTCGTTGCTGGTGAAGATGCCGTACTGGCCCATCGGCACCGTGCTCGACGCGTGGTTGGCCGGGTCGGTGCCGTAGTCGTACGAGGAGCTGGCGGTGATGTAGTCGCCGCGCAGCGCGTGCAGGTTGATGGTGCCGGTGCCGTCGCCGCCGTTCCACCAGATCTGGTTGCCGTTGCCGCCGCCCGAGCCGCTGAGGAAGTTGCAGACCAGCAGGTTCTCGACGGATACCCCGTCCGCCTCCCACACCTCGACGCCGTTGCGGCCGAGCGTGCCGCCGCTGCCATCCGGCAGCCCGAGGTTCTGCGAGGACGGCGCCGCGTCGCACTGCGGCGAGCCCGGCTTGGTGCCGTCGACGACCACCGTGTTGCGGTTCATGCCGCGCAGGTGGACCCCCGGCGTGGTGATCAGCACGCCCGCCTGGTGCTCGGAGCCGGGCACGCCCTGCTCGTGGTAGTCGCCGGGGCCGACCAGCACCCAGTCACCGGGCCGGGCGTCGTTGACCGCCGCCTGGATCGACGCGTAGGGCCCCTTGACGCCGTTGACCGTGCCCACCCGGAGCACGTGGGGCGACGACGCGGCGGCGCCGCCACCGGAGAAGGCGGCCGCCACGGCCACCGAGAGAGTCGCGAGCACGAGCGCGAACCTGCGTCCAACCATGCCCTGTGAGACGACCGTGGTACCCCGCGCATTGCGCGGTTGCGCCGGATGACGCGCCACCACGCCAGGCGGTGGCGCGCTCAGTCGCCCGCCGTGGCGGCGACGGCGACCGGCTCGCGGAGCTCCGCCGCAGGGCTGAGCGCCGCGCGAGGCCGCGGGATCAGTGCGCCGACCGCTCCGGAGAGCAGCGCGGTCACGGTTGCGAACAACCACAGGCGATGGAAGCGGGCCACCGAATCGGTCGCGCCCGCGGTGGTGCCCACCAGCATCACCAGCACCGCGATCCCCAGTGCGCCGCCCACCTGTCTTGCGGTCTGGTTGACGGCGCTCCCCACCGCGAAGCGATGTGGTGGCAGCGACGACACCGCCGCCGCGCTGAGCACCGGAAAGGTCAGCCCGATGCCGAGGCCGACCACCAGCGTTCCCGGCAGCCACTGCGCCAGGTACTGCGGCGTGCTGCCCACGACGAGCACGTACCACGCCAGTCCGATGGCGAAGAACAGACCACCTGCGACGAGCACCGGCCGGAAGCCGATACGCGCGGCCAGCCGTCCCGCCGGTCCGGCGACAACGGCGACCACCAGCGGTCCGGGCGTGATCGCCAGGCCCGCGCGGAGGATCGAGTAGTGCCACACGCCGGTGAGAAAGAGGACGTTGCCGAGCAGCATGGCGAAGAACCCGGCCGCGTACACCAGCGTGGCCGCGTTGGCGGCGCTGAAGGAGCGCTCGCGGAACAGGGTGAGGTCGATGGCCGGCTGCGGATGCGTCCTGCAGCGCCTCACGAAAGCGATGCCCAGGACGAGCGCCAGCGCGCCCGCACCGAGGATGCGCGGATCGGTCCAGCCCCAATCGGTGCCCTCGGTCAGCGCCGCCACCACCGCCGCCAGGGCGATCGAGATCATGCCAACTCCGACATAATCAGGCGCCGACGCGTCGCTGCGCGGCGACTCGGTGAGCACCCGCCGCCCAACTACGGTGATGGCCAGCCCCACCGGCAGGTTGACCAGGAACGCCGCGCGCCAGCCGCCCGCCGAGACGATCAGCGCGCCGAGCGACGGCCCCGTGGCCACGGCGAGCGCGCCGATGCCGCCCCACAGCGCCACCATCTGGGTGCGCCGCTCCGGCGGGTAGGCGCCGATCAGCAGCGCCAGTGAGGCCGGCACCAGGAACGCCGCGCCCGCCGCCTGCACGACCCGGCTGGCCACCAGCACCGGCACGTTCGGGGCGATGCCGCAGAGCAGTGAGCCGAGCAGGAAAACCCCTGTGCCGGCAAGGAATGTCCGCCGCCGCCCCAGCCGGTCCGCGGTGCGCCCGCCGATCACCAGCAGGGCGCCGAAGACGATCGAGTACGCGGTGATCACCCAGGCCAGCGTCGCCCGGCTGTCCTGCGCGTACGACGACTGCAGGCTGGGAAAGGCGACGTTGACGATGGACAGGTCGAGCGCCGCCATGAACGACCCCAGCGCGGTGACCACGAAGACCGCACGGCGGCGCGGCTGCAGCGCCATGGCCCGCGGCTCAGACGCGTTCGAGGATGGTGGCGTTGGCGAGGCCGCCCGCCTCGCACATGGTCTGCAGGCCGTAGCGCGCACCGCGCTGTTCCATGGCGTGCACCAGGGTGGTCATGATCCGCGCGCCGCTGGCGCCGAGCGGGTGGCCGAGCGCGATGGCGCCGCCGTTGACGTTCACCCTGTTGAGGTCGACGCCGGTCTCGCGCTGCCAGGCGAGCACCACGCTGGCAAAGGCCTCGTTGACCTCGAAGACGTCGATGTCGTCCAGGGTGAGCCCGGCGCGCTGCAGCACCTTCTGCGTGGCGGGCATGATCGCGGTGAGCATCAGCACCGGGTTGTCGCCGGCGACGGCGAAGGAATGAAGCCGCGCCTTGGGCTTCAGCCCCAACTGCTGGGCCCGCTCGGCGCTCATGATCAGCACCGCGGCGGCGCCGTCGTTGATCGGGCTGCTGTTGCCCGCGGTCACCTGCCAGCTGATCTCGGGGAAGCGCTGCGCGTACGCGTCGTCCTGGAACGCGGGGCGCAGACCGGCGAGCACCTCGACGGTGGTGCCGGGGCGGATCGACTCGTCGCGATCGACGACGTGCGGGCCGCCGTTGCCGATGCTCACCGGCGCCATCTCCGCTGCGAACAGACCCGCGTCGGTGGCGGCGGCGGCGCGCGCGTGGCTGCTCGCGGCGAACTCGTCCAGCTCACCGCGGCTGAGGTCCCACTTGGCGGCGATCAGCTCCGCGCTGATGCCCTGGGGCACCAGGCCGTCGGGGTAGCGCGCCGCCACGCTGGGGCCGAACGGGTCGGTGCCCGGCGGAACGTTGGACCACATGGGCACCCGGCTCATGCTCTCGATGCCGCAGGCGATCACCGCGTCGTAGGCGCCGGCGATGACGCCCTGCGCCGCGAAGTGAACCGCCTGCTGCGACGAGCCGCACTGCCGGTCGACGGTGGTTGCGGGGACCGACTCGGGGAAACCCGCGGCGAGCACCGCGTAGCGGGTGGTGTTCATCGCCTGCTCGCCGACCTGGTCGACGCAGCCGCCGATCACGTCGTCGACGGTGGCCGGGTCGACCCCGGTGCGCTCGACCAGCGCGCGCAGGGTGTGCGCCAGCAGCTCGACGGGATGGACGGAGGACAGCGCCCCGCCCGGCTTGCCCCTGCCGATCGGGGTCCTGACGGCATCGACGATGACCGCGTCACGCATGGCTGCTCCGGTTTCCGCGAGTCAGTTGCTTCACACGATGCACCGTACCACCGGTGGGTTCTTTCAAGCAACTCGCTCGCTCCCGAGGCCCCGTAACCCCCTTCCGGTGGGGCGCTCGGCAAGCTGCTACGATCCGGCGGTGCAGGCGCGCGTGGTCATCCTGGGCGCGGGCTTCGGCGGGCTGGAGCTCGCCACCATGCTGTCGAACGAGTTCGGCGACGGCATCGACGTCACCCTGGTCGACAGGAGTCCTGCGTTCTCCTTCGGCTTCGCCAAGCTCGACGTGATGTTCGGACGCAGCGCGCGCGACGCCGTGCTGCATCCATACCGCGACATCGCCAAGCCCGGTGTCCGCTTCCTGCAGGCGGCGGTCACGGCGATCGACCCGCAGTCGCGCCGCGTCACCACCGAGGACGGCGTGCTCGACGCCGACTACCTGGTCATCGCCCTGGGCGCCGACTACGACGTGGCCGCCACCCCGGGCCTGGCCGAGGGCGGCAACGAGTTCTACACGCTGGGCGGCGCCGAGCGCCTTGCCGGGTTGATCGACGGTTTCAGCAGCGGCCGCGCGCTGATCGGCGTGTGCGGCACGCCCTTCAAGTGCCCGCCCGCGCCCACCGAGGCGGCGCTGCTGCTCCACGACCACCTGGTCGCCCGCGGCTGCCGCGACGCCTGCGAGATCGCCTTCGTCATCCCCTTCGACGTGCCCATCCCGCCGTCGCCGGAGACCTCGCGGGCACTGGTCGCGGCCTTCGCCGAGCGCGGCATCGAGTTCATCCCGGGCCGCCGCATCACCGCTCTCGACGCCGCGCGAAGCGTCACCGTGCTCGACGACGGCACCGAGCTGGCCTACGACCTCTTCCTCGGCGTACCCCGGCATCGCGTGCCCGACGTGGTCGCCAATGCGATGGCGCTCGCTGAGGACGGCTACGTCGCGGTGAGCGCCGCGACCATGGAGACGCAGGTGCCGCGCGTCTACGCCATCGGCGACTGCACCTCGGTCGGCGTGCCCAAGGCGGGGGTGTTCGCCGAGGGCGAAGCGCGCGTCGCGGCGGCGTCGCTGATCGACGCGATCCGTGGGGTCGACGAGCCCCATGCCTACGACGGTCGCGGTTCGTGCTACATAGAGTTCGGCGCGGGACGGGTGGGTCGCGTCGACGTCGACTTCTTCTCCGGCCCCCGGCCGGTGGGGACCTACCACGAGCCGTCCACCGCGCTGGTGGCGGAGAAACACGATTTCGGGGCCAGCCGTCTGGCCCGCTGGTTCGGAGGACAACCATGAGCCTGTCGCTGGGCGACACCGCACCCGACTTCGAGGCCGAGACCACGCAGGGCAGGATCAAGTTCCACGACTGGATCGGCGATTCCTGGGCGGTCCTCTTCTCGCATCCCAAGGACTTCACCCCGGTGTGCACCACCGAGCTGGGCTACATGGCCCGCATCGAGCCCGAGTTCGCCCGCCGCGGCGTCAAGGTGATCGGGCTCTCGGTCGACCCCGTCGACAAGCACGAGCAGTGGGCCGACGACATCGAGGAGACCCAGGGCGCGCGTCCCACCTACCCGATCATCGGCGACAGCGACTTCAACGTGTCGAAGCTGTACGGCATGCTGCCCGCCAGCACCTCGGGCGATCCCGCGCAGCGCACCCCCGCCGACAACCAGACGGTGCGCAACGTCTTCGTCATCGGTCCCGACAAGAAGATCAAGCTGATCCTGGTCTACCCGATGACCACCGGGCGCAACTTCGACGAGGTGCTGCGCGTCATCGACTCGCTGCAGCTCACCGCCAAGCACCGCGTCGCCACGCCGGTGAACTGGAAGCAGGGCGAGGACGTCATCATCGCCGGCTCGGTGTCGAACGAGGAGGCGGAGAAGATCTTCCCCGGCTTCAAGGCGCCCAAGCCGTACCTGCGCACCACCCCGCAGCCGAAATGAGCGCGCAGCCGGCGGGCAGCGCCGACCTGTGGGGGCTGATCCACGAGCAGCGCGGTAAGGTGGCCGACGTGCTCGGCACCTTCGGCGACGCCGAGTGGAACGCCGACTCGCTGTGCGCGGGATGGCGCGTGCGCGACGTGACCGCGCACATGGTCGAGACCCATCTCATGACGCCGCCGAGGTTCATCGGCAGGTTCGCCTCGGCCGGCTTCAACTTCGACAAGTTCGCGGCCAGGGGCGTGGCGGCGCATTCCGCACAGCCGACCGGGGAGCTGCTCGCCGAGTACCGCGCCTCGATGCCGCGCACCACGGCGCCGCCCGGACCCAAGCCGACCTGGCTGGCCGAGGCGCTGATCCATGGTGAGGACGTGGCCCGACCGACCGGTCGGTCGGTTGGCTCCTCGCCGGCGGCGCTGGTTGTGGTCGCCGACTTCGTCCGCGGTTCGACACCGCTGCTGCACGGCAAGCAGCGCAGCGCCGGGCTGCGGCTGCGCGCCACCGATGTCGACTGGACGGCGGGCGACGGGCCCGAGGTCAGCGGCCCGGCGGCGTCGCTGATCCTGGCCATGACCGGTCGCAAGCCGGCGCTCGCCGACCTCAGCGGCGAGGGCTTGGAGACGCTCAGCTCGCGCATGTGAGATTCGCGCGCCAACCGCGCCCGGATTCGATTACGGTTGGCGCGCAATGGACGACCGGCTCCAGGCCCAGCTCGCGGCGTGGCGCCAGGCGGCGCTGATCGACGCCGCGACCGCGGAGGCGATCGCGCGCTACGAGTCTGCCGGGGGCTCTGCGGCGCCTGGTCACGCGCCGGCGGCTGAGCGCGTCGGTCCTGCGGAGGCGCTCACCTACGTGGGCGTCGCGGTGGTGCTGGCGGGACTGGTCTACGGCGCCTTCACCGGGCTGGACGCGGGGGCATCGGGGACGGCGGTCCTCGTCTTCGCGGTGTTTGCGGGCGTCCTGGCGCTGCTGCTCAGCGGTGGCGGCGCGGCGAGCAGCCGCCGGTCGGCGGGGACGGCCGCGGCGGCTGCTGCCGGGCTTGCGGCGCTGGGCGTGGGGCGCCTCCTGATGGCGTCGGGCGTCCTGGAGACCGCGCACCACCTGGTCTACGACCCCGCCATCGGGCGCGTCACCGAGGAGCCCGCGCAGAACCTGGCGGCGCTGGCGGCGGCGTCCGCGGGCGCCTGCCTGTTGCTGACGCTGGTTGCGGTGGAGCTGCTCACCGTGCCGGTGGTGGCGTTCGTGATGGCGTCGGCGGCGTATGCGGCGGGGATGGCGTCGGCCGTCGCCATCGCCGGGCAGGCGGGGGTGCGCAACGGCGTGGCGCCGCTGGCGGTGGGCGCCGCGCTGGTGCTGCTGGCGGCGCGTCCGCGGCTCTCCCGGGTCGCCGCGACGCTGCGCTTCGTGGCCGCGCTGGTGACGCCCTCGGCGCTGCTCGTCCTCGGCGCGCTGCCCGACGCGCCCGTCTGGCCGCTGATCGTGGTGGCGGCGGTGATCGCAGTGATCAGCATGTCGGCGGCGGTGCGGCTGGGCGGCAGCGCGCTGGCCGTCGCCGGCGGGCTGAGCGTCTTCGGCATCTCCGTCGACGTGGCGGGCCGCACCCTCGGCAACAGCGGCGGCGCGCCCCTGGTGCTGATCGTCTCCGGGCTGCTGCTGGTGGCCTGCGCGGCGCTGACCCAGGAGGCGATCCGGCGCACCCGCGCCCGAGCTACGGCGCCGGCGCGTACACCGTGACGCAGACCATGGTGGCGCAGGTGCGGCGCACCATCGTGTGTCCGGCGGGCAGTCGTGGCTGGTGGTCGCCCGGCTGGGTGACCACGTCGACGGTGTTCGCGGTGGCGGGCACGGCGTCGATGAACGCGCCCGGCGGGTAGGCGGCGAGGCCGAAGTACCACGGTGGCGCGGGCGGCAGGACGTGGGTGTGCGCGGTCACGTCGCCGTCGCCCGCGGCCAGGACCTGCATGTACGTGTCAGGACTGGCCACAACCAGGTCGCCCGCGGTGACGTGGCCGTCGAGCTGCTCGCGGACCACATCGGCGATGGCGGCGCGCGTCGGCAGTGCGCACATCGCGATGCTCGCGCATGCAATCGCCGCGATTGCGGGCGGCGCCGCCCAGCGCAGCCGTGACAGGCCCAGGCCGACCACGGCGAAGAGCGGCGTCCAGACCACGCTGACGTAGCGCTCGTCGAGAACCGGATGCACCGCGCTGGCCAGCCCGATCAGCACCGCGGCGCCGAGCCCGCAGGCGACCACGTACGCGCCTGCCGCGCGCTGTATCCGCGGCATCCCCGCCAGCACCGCCACCCCCGCGCCCGCGATGCCAACGCCCTGCAGCGCAACGAGCAGCGAGTGCTGCGGCAGGTTGGCGTCGACCGGCGGACCGCCGAAGAAGCCTCGCAACACGCCGCCCACCGCCCCGGCGAAGCCGATGCCGTCGAGCCAGAACGCCTGCTGCGCATGGTGGAACTGCGCGGTGGCGAAGGGCAGCCAGAGCAGCAGCAGCGCGCATCCCGCGACGGTTGCGGCCGTCACGCGCAGCATGGTGGGACGCGACGCGCGCAGCACCAGCACCGCCGCGAGCAGCTCGGCGACCACCGCGAAGGCGACGAAATAGTCACTGAGCATGGCCGCCGCCACCACCGCTGCATGCACGGCGAGGCGCGGGCGCGAGGGCCGCTCGACCGCGCGCCACAGCGTCAGCGTCGCGGCCAGCACCAGCGTCCCCGCCAGCGCGTACATGCGCGCGTCACGCGCCGGGAGCACCAGGGCGGGCAGCACCGCAGCGGCGGCCGCCGCCCACAGCCCCGCGCGAACGCCGCCGAGTCGCCGTCCCAGCGCGGCGAGCAGCGGCACGGCCGCGGTTCCCGCCAGCGCCGCGGGCAGTCGCAGCATGGCCGGATCGTTCGACAGCGACGATGCCAGGTGGGTCAGCGCATACGGCAGCGGCGCCGCGCTGTCATTGCGCACCGCCGCATACATGTCGAGCCAGGCGCGCCGCGACACCACCGCGGTGAACGACTCGTCGCCGCCCAGCGGCTGATGGCCGAGCGCGATCACCCGGATGAGCAGCGCCACCACCGTGATCCCCGCCACACCGAGGGCGTACGGCGTGGCGCGCACCCGCAGCCCCGCGCCCACGCGCGGCAGCGCGATCGCGGTCACATCGAGGGCGACCCCACCACCCGCACGGCCCGGTCCTCCGCAACGTCCAGCGCTGGCGGCAGGCTACCAGGGGTTCACCAAACGGGGTTGGCGACCTCGGCGGACCCGGCCGGCCGCACCGCCGCCGAGCGGGCGACCGTCCGCAGGTGGTCGTAGACCTGCCGGAACGCCTCCCACGGCGAGGTCTCGCGGTACTCGATCCCCTGTTCGGCGCAGACCCTGCGGACCAGCGGTGCCGCCTTCCTGAGCTGGTGACGCGGCATGGCCGGAAAGAGGTGATGCTCGACCTGGCAGCTCAGCGGACCGAAGAAGTAGTCGGTGGCGCGGCTGGCGCGGATGTCGCGCGCGGTCACCACCTGGCGATGCAGGAAGTCGAGCTCCTCGCCGGGCTGGAGCACGGTCATGCCGGTGTGGTTGGGGAGGAAGGCTCCGCCCAGGTAGAGGCCGAGCAGCAGCTGATGCACCGCGGCGAATAGCAGTCCGCGACCCGCACCGAGAGCGATGGTCAGTCCGCCGAAGTACAGCGTGTAGTGGATGACCCCGAGGCCGAGCTCGACGCGCGGATGGCGCAGCGTGCGCTCGCCGAGGAACCGCGCGCTGTAGACGCGCATCTGCAGGACGCTCAGCGAGAGCAGCGGCCCGATGGTGGCCGCCTGGTGGCGAATCATGAAGCGGGAGAAGCCCCGGCTGCGCCGTGCCTCCTCGTCGTAGACCGCGACCACGCCACCCTCGATGTCGCGATCGGTGCCGATGCGATTGGGTTGCGCGTGGTGCATGTTGTGCCGCTCGGCCCACCAGCCCCTGCTGCCTCCCGCGCAGAGGTTGAAGAGCAGCAGGCTGAGCACGTAGTTGGCGCGACTGGTCCTGAAGATCTGGTTGTGGGCCGCGTCGTGGCCGAGGAAGCCGAGCTGGCCGAAGAGCAGAGCGGCCGGCGCGGCGAAGACCAGCGCCCACCAGCTCCCGCGGGTGAGCACGATCCCCACGACGGTCGCCGCGAACAGCAGCAGGTGCCCCGCCGCAGGCGCGATCTGACGGCTGGGACTCCGCTCCAGCAGGCCCTGGTCTGCCACCAATCGCTTGAGTTGGACGTAGGCATCGACGGATTGCGGCGATTGGTTCAGTTTGTTCATCGGGCCCCTGAATGGAGGATGCGGGGCACCACTATGACGGGCCGGGCATAACGTGTCGGTACCGCGGCGGACTGATCGCCCCGCCTGTCGAGCCTCTGGCCGGGGCCCCGCGTCCCAACGTGCTATGACAGCCGCCATGACCACCGCCGTGTCGCCGCGCCCGAGCCCTGACCCGGCCGCCGCGTCGCGGGTTCCGGCCAGCGGCGTCCGGCTCGCCGGGATCGGCACGGCGACGCCACCGCGCCGGGTCAGCCGCCAGGAGGTCGTGGAGGTGCTGCCACGCCTCTGGCCGAAGCTGAGCCGGCGGGCATCCATGCTCATCGATCCTGCGGACGAGGGGTACCGCCATCTGCTGCGCGAACCTGCGGAGATGGTCGACGCGCTGTCGCCGGGGCGGCAGACCGCGCGCTACCGCGAGGCAGCGCCGGCACTTGCAGCAGCCGCCGCCGAACGAGCCATCGCCGCAGCCGGAGATCAGCGAGAGTCGATCGGGCTCCTGGTCGTGGCGTCGTGCACCGGTTTCATCCTCCCCGGCCTCGACGCACATCTGCTCCCCATGCTGGGCCTGCGTCCGGATGTCCGGCGGCTGCCCATGGTGCAGCTCGGCTGCGCCGGGGGTGCCGGCGGGCTGGCGCACGCCGCGGACTGGGCTCGCACCCACCCGGGGCAGCGGGCGCTGGTGGTTGCGGTCGAGCTGCCGTCGCTGACCTTCCGTCCCGGTGACCACTCCCTCGACAACCTGTTGAGCGCCCTGGTCTTCGGCGACGGCGCGGGCGCCGCGGTGCTGGAGGCCGGCGGGGACGATGCGCCGCGCGGTCTTCACGTCGGTCGCGCGCGCACCACCCTGGTGCCCGACAGCGTCGACGCGCTCGGCTACGACCTCGCCGACGACGGGTTGCGCGTGATCCTGTCGCGCCGGCTCCCCGCCATCGTTGCGGCTGCGCTTCCCGCGCTCGTCGAGGAGTTCTGCGGCAGCGGGGCCGTCGCGCATCTCGACGCCGTTGCGCTGCATCCCGGCGGCCGCGCCGTCATCGACGCCGTGGCGGCCTGCCTCGGGCTGAGCGACGCGCAGCTCGCCGCGACCACTTCGGTGATGCGCACCACGGGCAACACGTCGTCGGCCGCGATCTTCTTCGTGCTCGAAGCGCTCTCCCGGTCGCTGCCGTCGCCGGCGGGACGCGGCCTGATCGTCGGGTTGGGGCCGGGCGTCACTGTCGAGCTGCTGGAGCTGACGTGGGACTCCTGACGCCGCGCACCCGCACCGCGTTGGTCGGTCTCCTTGCAGGGCAGCGGCTTGTGGAGGTGCGACACTCCGCGCGCAACCGCGCGCGCGCCGGCGACGGAGTGCCGTCGTCACCGCGGACGTATCCGGCGATGGTGGCGGCGCACGTCGCACTGTTCGTGGCTGCCGCGTGGCCGAGGCGTTCGCGCCGGGTTCCTGCGGCGGTCGAGGCTCTGGCCCTCGCCGGGTTGGCAGGCGCAACGTGTTTGCGCATCAGTGTGATCCGGACGCTCGGTGAGAGCTGGAACGTGACCGCACACGTGTCGCCGTCGACGCCGGTGATCACGTCGGGGCCGTACCGCTGGGTGCGCCATCCGAACTACACGGCGGTCGCGTTGGAGTTCGCGTGTCTGCCCGTTGCGGTGGGGGCTATTCGCGAGGCCGTGTGGCTCTCGCTGGCCGACGCGATGGTGCTGTGGCCGCGCATCCGTGCCGAAGAAGCGCTGCTCGACCGCCTGCCGGGTTACCGCGCTGCCTTCGCGGGAGTTCCGCGTTTCGTGCCTTTCCCTGGACGGCGCAGTCAGAACCCGGCGAGCGTGAGCCAGTCGCGCGGGGAGAGCCTGCCGAAGCCCCAGTAGCCGCAGTTGATGCCCAGCAGCGTTTCCAGCGCGTGCGGTCGAACGGCGGCACTTGTCACGGCGCGGCGGCTGAGCATCGGGTACCGCGCCATGATCAGCGCCAGCGAGGTGACGCGGGTGCGATTGCGCCAGAGCTCCCTGTGGTCGCGGCGGTAGCGCGCCTCGGCTGTGGCGTGGTCGACGTCGCCGGAGAGCAGGGCGGACAGGTGGATGCCGAGGCGTTCGCCGAGCAGCAGGCCGACGCCGATGCCCTCGCCGGTCGTGGGGTCGTCGTATCCCGCCGCGTCTCCGACCAGGAACATGCCGCTTTCGGCGATGGTGCGGGGGCGTTGCCGGAACTGTCCGGCGGCGAGTGGGGGGCTGACCAGCTCCGCATTTCGCAACACCGGCAGTGCGGCGCGCGCGGCGGCCTCGTATCCGGCTGCCGTGGCGCCGATGGCGGTGCGGCTGCCGAGGGTGGAGACGAGGAGCAGCTCGGGACCGACCGGCGCCTCGTACCACTCCTGGCGCCCGGCGAAGGTCACCGTGATCCGGTCGAGCTCGCGGACGTCGACGCGCCAGTGGCCGGCGAGCCCATAGCGGCCATCGCTCTTTGTGGTGCCGGTCCAGCCCGCAGCCGCGCGCAGCGGTGAATGCAGGCCGTCGGCGGCGACGACCACGCTGGCTGCCACCGGTCCCGCGTCGGTGCGCACGCCGGTGATGGTGCCTCTCGCGTTGCGAAGGACTCCCGTGGCGCGCACACCTTCGGCGAAGGTGACACCGGGCGCGCGTCGCAGCGCATCGGCCAGCACGGTGTCGAAGCTGGTCCTCCGCACACCCAGGCCGCATTGCTCGCCGCCGTTCGGCGGCGCCGGAAACGGCGCGTATGCGGCTGGTGTTCCGCCACGGTGCGCGTACATCACGCCGCGAAGTTTTGGCGCCTGTGTGGCCAGAACGTCCTCCAGAACCCCGAGACGGTGCAGCACGCCGACGCCCGGCGGCATCAGCCCTTCCCCGCACGCCTTGTCGCGAGGGAAGCGAGCCCGGTCGAGCACCGTCACCGCATTCCCCGCCCGGCTGAGCGCCAGCGCCGTGGCCACCCCACTCGGTCCCGCCCCGACCACCACGACTCCTGCCTCGCACATCCCCGGTCAGGCGCCGACGTACGCCGCGAGGTGCTCGCCGGTGAGGGTGGAGCGGGCGGCGACGAGGTCGGCGGGGGTGCCCTCGAAGACGATCCGGCCGCCGTCGTGGCCGGCGCCGGGGCCGAGGTCGATGATCCAGTCGGCGTGGGCCATGACCGCCTGGTGGTGCTCGACGACGATCACCGACTTGCCGGAGTCGACCAGCCGGTCGAGCAGGCCGAGAAGGTGCTCGACGTCGGCGAGGTGGAGCCCGGTGGTCGGCTCGTCGAGGACGTAGACGCCGCCCTTCTCGGCCATGTGGGTGGCCAGCTTGAGCCGCTGCCGCTCGCCGCCGGAGAGCGTGGTCAGCGGCTGGCCGAGGCTGAGGTAGCCGAGCCCCACATCGGCGAGCCGGGTGAGGATGGCGTGCGCCGCCGGGGTGCGCGCCTCGCCGGCGCCGAAGAACTCCTCGGCCTCGGTCACCGACATGGCCAGCACCTCGCTGATGTCGCGCCCGCCGAGCCGGTACTCCAGCACCGACGCCTGGTAGCGCCTGCCCTCGCACTCCTCGCAGGTGGTGGGGACGCCGGCCATCATCGCCAGGTCGACATAGATGACGCCCGCACCGTTGCAGGTCGGGCAGGCGCCCTCGGAGTTGGCGCTGAACAGCGCGGGCTTCACACCGTTGGCCTTGGCGAACGCGGTGCGGATGGGGTCGAGCAGCCCGGTGTAGGTCGCCGGGTTGCTCCGCCGCGAGCCGCGGATGGCGACCTGGTCGATCGACACCACATCCGCTCCGGCGGGGGAGCCTGCGATGGACCCGTGTACGAGCGAGCTCTTGCCCGAGCCCGCCACGCCGGTGACGACGACGAGCACCCCGAGCGGGATGTCGACGTCGACGTCACGCAGGTTGTGCACCGTCGCGCCGCGGATCTCCAGTGCCCCGACGGGCGTCCGCAGAGTCTTCTTGAGGACGGCCCGGTCACCGAGGTGGCGGCCGGTGAGGGTGCCGCCGGCCCGCAGCCCCGCGACGGTGCCCTCGAAGCAGACGGTGCCGCCCGCCGCGCCAGCGCCGGGCCCCAGGTCGACGACGTGGTCGGCGATGGCGATCGTCTCCGGCTCGTGCTCCACGACGAGCACGGTGTTGCCCTTGTCGCGCAACCGCAGCAGCAGGTCGTTCATCCGCCGGATGTCATGGGGGTGCAGGCCCGCGGTGGGCTCGTCGAAGACGTAGGTGACGTCGGTGAGCGAGGAGCTGAGGTGGCGGATCATCTTGACGCGCTGCGCCTCGCCGCCCGACAGCGTTCCCGACGGGCGGTCCAGCGAGAGGTAGCCCAGCCCGATCTCCACGAACGAGTCGAGGGCCTGCAGCAGCGCGGCGAGCAACGGCGCCACCGACTTCTCGTCGAGGCCGCGGACCCATTCGGCGAGGTCGCTGATCTGCATCGCGCAGGCGCCGGCGATGCTGATCCCGCGGATGCGCGAGGATCGGGCACCCTCGCTGAGCCGGGTGCCGTCGCACTCGGGGCAGGTGGTGAAAGTGACCGCTCGGTCGACAAACGCGCGGATGTGCGGCTGCATCCCCTCCACGTCCTTGGCCAGGAACGAGCCCTGGATGCGCGGCACCAACCCCTCGTAGGTCATGTTGATGCCCTCGATCTTCATCCTGATCGGCTCGCGGTAGAGGAAGTCCTGGCGCTCCTGCTTGGTGTAGTCGCGGATCGGCTTGTTCGGATCGACGAAGCCGGACGACGCGTAGAGGCGGAAGTTCCAGCCGCCCGCGTTGTAGCCGGGGACGGTGATCGCGCCCTCGGCGAGCGACTTGGAGTCGTCGAAGAGCTGGGTGAGGTCGATGTCGGTGACCGCGCCGCGGCCCTCGCAGCGCGGGCACATGCCGCCGATTCGATTGAAGGTCGCCTTCACGGTCTTGCGGGCACCGCGCTCGATGGTGATCGCACCCTTCGCGCTGACCGACGGGACGTTGAAGGAGTAGGCGTTGGGCGGGCCGATGTGCGGCTGCCCGAGCCGGCTGAAGAGGATGCGCAGCATCGCGTTGGCGTCGGTGGCCGTGCCGACGGTGGAGCGGGGGTCGGCGCCCATCCGCTGCTGGTCGACGATGATCGCCGTGGTGAGCCCTTCGAGGACGTCGACCTCGGGCCGCGCCAGCGCCGGCATGAAGCCCTGCACGAAGGCGCTGTACGTCTCGTTGATCATCCGCTGCGACTCGGCGGCGATGGTGTCGAACACCAGCGAGCTCTTGCCCGAGCCGGAGACGCCGGTGAACACGGTCAGCCGGCGCTTGGGAATCTCGACGCTGACGTCCTTGAGGTTGTTCTCGCGCGCGCCGTGCACGCGGATGCAATCGTGGCTGCGCGGGCGGTCTCCGCTCACGCGTCGAGCGGCAGCCGCTGCAGCAGCGCGTCCACGCGGGCGAAGCCGCTCTTCGCGCCCTCCTCGACGCCGTACTGCATCGTGGTGTCGCGCTCCTCGGTGGTCGCGAAGCGCATTGTTTGGGTCAACTTCGTCCGCTCGCCGAGATCCTCGAACTCCAGCGTCTGCAGGTGGTTCTGGAAGGTCTGCACCAGCCGCTCGGGCGCCTCGACCTCGCGGAACTCGCCCTCGACCACGCCATAGTTGGTGCGGAAGCGGTACGCGCCGCCGGGGCGGACGTCCATCTCCTCGACGACCGTTCCGTCACCCCACCACTCCGGGATCAGCCTGGGGTCGGTCCAGACGGAGAAGACGTGCGCGCGCGGTGCGTCGAAGACCCGCTCGACGCGGATCTCCAGCTCGTTGGGGGTGGTGACGGTGGTGGTGTTCATCGCTCTCCTTTGGTGCGTTCGACGACCTGCGCAAAGCGGTCGAGCCGCTGCAGCCAGGTGCTGATTCCCTCGAAGGCGTGCGGCGCAAGCATGCACCTGCGCACACGCCCGACCTTCTCCGTCCTCACCAGCCGCGCCTCGTCGAGCAGCCGGATGTGCTTCTGCATCCCGGTCAGCGACATGCCGAAGGGCTCGGCGAGCTCGCTGATCGTCGCGCTGCCCGAACCGAGCCGCTCGAGGACGGCGCGGCGGGTCGGGTCGGCGAGGGCCGCGAAGGCGCGGTCGACCGGGGTGGGATGCTGAACCATTAGGTTCACTATAGCCGCTTCTGGCGCTGGGGTGCAAGTGGCCGGGCCGGCGCAGCCGCCACCTGCCTGGCGCGTCTCAACCGAGGCTCGGCTCAGTTGTCGACGAGCCCGTTGCGCACCGCGTAGAGGATCGCCTGCGCCCGATCGCTGATGCAGAGCTTCTCGTACACGTTGCTGACGTGGTTGCGGACGGTCTTCTCGCTGATGTGCATCTTGAAGGCGATCTGCTTGTTGGGGGCACCCGATCCGACCAGCTTGAGGATCTCCAGCTCGCGCACGGTGAGCCCGTTGTAGAGGTCGGCGGGCGGCTTCTCGCCGCTGATCATGCCGAGGATCCGCCGCGCCACCGCGCCGGCCATCACCCGCTCGCCGTCGCGCACGGCGAGGATGCTGTACACGATTGCCTGGGGCTGCGCGTCCTTGAGCACGTACCCGCTTGCGCCCGCGCGCAAGGCGTCGATCACGTAGGTATCGGCCGCGAAGCCGGTGAGGATCAGCACCTTGACGTTGGGGTGGCGCGCGACGATCTGCGCCGTCGCGGTGAGCCCGTCCATCCCCGGCATCTTCAGGTCCATGAGGACGACGTCCGGTTCCGTGGTGGCACAGAGCGCCAGGACCTCCGCACCCCCTGCAGCCTCGCCGACCACGTCCACGTCGGGATGGGCGTCGAGCAGGCGCGCCAGCCCGGAGCGGAACAGCGTCTGGTCGTCGGCGATGAGCACTCGTGCAGGGCCGTTCACGTGACCCGCTCCAGGGGAACGCGAACGCGCACCGTCGTGCCCTGACCCGGCGCGCTGGTCACCTCCACCTCGCCGCCGAGGATGTTCGCGCGCTCGGCCATGCCCCGCATTCCCAGGCCCCACGCGGCCACACCAGAAAGCGAGGAGCAGCCGACACCGTCGTCACGAATGATCAGCAGCAGCTGCGGGCCCAGCGCGGCCAGTGTGATGTTGACTCGCGCAGCGCGGCTGTGCCGGACCACGTTGCAGAGGGCTTCGTCGACGATGCGTGACAGCTCGTACGACGCGTTGACAGAGAGCGCCTGCGGCCAGTCGCGCACGCGGACGCGAACGGCCGCGCCGCACCGCGCTCCGAGGTCGGCCGCCGCGAGTCGGAGCCAATGGCGAAAGCGGTCGTCGCAGGCCGATTCGGCGCGGAGCTCGTAGAGGGTTCGCCGCAGGCTGGAGAGCGCGGTTCGGACCACCTGCTCGAAGTGGTCGAGACGCTCGCCGAGGGCGTGATGGCTCGCCTGCTCTCGCTTGTAGATCTCCATCTCGACGAGCAGCGCGGTCAAACTCTGGACGACGCTGTCGTGCAGCTCACGAGCGAGCCAGCGGCTGACGTCGCCGTGCGGGATGTCGCCCCCAATCGCCGCTGGGATCGCGGCCACATGGGCGAGTGGCTGACCCTGCTCAGTCGTCGCCGTGCGCTCCTCGAAGAGGGAGAACCCGGGCCCGCTCCGCATGCGCCCCAATTCCTGTGAATGAATTGAACGTAGCAGTTGGTACCGGTTGGCGGCGCAGTCATGTTCGCGCCTTTGCCTAAGTGATAGCCGGACCGGGAGCTGCCAATCCTGTCACCCAGGACAGATTTGCAAGATGGATAGAACCGGTGCTAGCCTGACCGGCGGTCGGCTCCCGACAACGCAAAACCGCCACGAGGCGGTGACGCAAAGCCATGGGTCTCGGCTCCCCTCCGAGATCGCCAGGCTACCGAAGGAGTCCACATTGTGGAGCCGGCAGGAGGCTCCATGGCTCGACGCCTGTCGACGCTGCTCGCCGTTGCGCTCACCTGCGCTGTTTGTTTGGTCGCTTTCGTTTCGGCCGGCGTCTCGGCGAAGGCGAACCCCGGTCACAAAAAGCCGGCTCCCTCGCCGAGCCCGACACCGACCGCGTCGCCGACGCCGACGGCAACGCCGGCACCACCCACGCCGACTGCAACGCCGGCGCCCACGCCGACCGCGACGCCGGCACCCACCCCGACCGCGACGCCCACGCCGTCGCCGACTCCCACGCCTGCGCCGCCCACCGCGCCGACCGGTTTCGTCTCACGCTCCGGTACCGCGCTGACCCTCAACGGCCAGCCGTACCACTTCACCGGGGTCAACGCGTACGAAGCGGCGACGTACTGGGGCGTCAACGCGGGCTGCGGCCAGATGCTCTCCGACCAGGACCTCACCACGCTCTTCACCCAGAGCCTGCGCAGCGGCCAGGTGGTGCGCTTCTGGGCCTTCCAGGCGCTGGCCACCAACAACACCAGCAAGGCGCGCGACTGGACGGGGATCGACCGCGTCATCAACGCCGCGACCAGGTACGGCGTCAAGGTCATCCCCACCCTGACCAACGAGAGCGGCACCTGCGACGATGGGCACTGGAAGGACCCCGCCTGGTATCAGGGCGGCTACATGAACGTCTACCAGAGCTCGCAGTCGATCACGCCGGAGTCGTTCTGGCAGTACATGCACGAGTTCCTCAGCCGCTACGGCTCCAACTCCACCATCGCCATGATCCAGCTGGTCAACGAGCCCGCCCCGGTCAGCGCGGGCTACGTGTGCAACGGTGAGAGCGCGGCGGCGACCGCGTTGCGCTCCTTCTTCGACGTGGTGGGCGGCGAGGCCAAGAAGGTCGATCCCAACCACCTGTTCGCGGCCGGCCAGCAGGGCGTCGGGCAGTGCGGCCAGTCCGACGCGGGCTGCAGCTCGACGTCGTGGACCAGCTGCACCACCCAGGACTACAGGTACGTCGACGCCAGCCCGGGAGTCGACGTGGCCGGCTACCACGACTACGGCGCGGACACATCGCCCGTTCCGTCGTACCTGCAGGAGAGCATCGCCCAGGCGACCGCGGACGGCAAACCCATCGTCAGCGACGAGATGGGCATCAATGCCAATTCCGCCGGCAGCGGGTGCGTCAGCCTGAGCACCCGAGCAGGCGACATCGGCGCCAAGCTCGGTGCCCAGTTCAACGCGGGCGTGAGCGGCGCGCTCGTGTGGGACTGGATCCCGGGCGCCATGGGATCGGGCTGCGCATACGACGTCGCGGCCGGTGACCCGGTGCTGCAGACGCTGCAGCAGCACTGACCCGTCTATGCGGCCAGGGTGAAGAGCGTGCCGTCCATGTTGCCCTCGTAGATGGCGCTGCCCACGATCGACGCCGGCCCCCAGAACTGGAAGAAGAAGCTCGACGTGGTGTCCTGGAACGTGTACCGCGTCGCGCCGCTGGACGTGGACATGACGACGATGTTGCGACCGGAACCCACCACGGCCACGCCCCCGGCGATGGACACCGCGCCCAGCACCGGGTCGGAGAGGCAGTGCTGCCAGCGGAAGTTGCCCGTGGCGGGATCGAGCGCTCGCACCGAGCCCGCACAGGAGGTGCCTGCGATGGTGGTGTTACCACCGGCCACGTAGAGCGAGAAGCCGTCCCACGCGCTCGGCGAGATCGGCCCCTGGCCCGCCTCGGGGTTGTCACCGCCGACGTCGATCTGCGCACTCCAGACAGGACCGTTGCTGAGTGGCCTGTCCCGGTCGAACGCGTAGTAGAAGCCACTCTTGTCCGAAATTCCCAGCATCCTGCGCGTGACTCCGCCGATGCTCGCGGTGAAGAGCGTCGGCGTGGAGCCGAAGTCCTCCGTCGGCCCGGCGGGGACCGGCCAGTAGCTGACCAGAGACAGATCCGAGGTGCGAAGCTCCATCAGGACGTTGGCGTACGGAGTCGGGAAGCAGTTGGCGTTGGCGGTGCCGAAGTACAGCGTCCCCGCTGCCTCGTCGACCGTCGGAGATCCCCAGATGCCCGCCCCCTGGCAGCCCGGGGGAACCAGCGGGAACGTGTGCTGGACCACCAGTCCCTGGGCGCTGAGCTGCACCATCGCTCCGGGCGACAGCGGGCAGTCGCCGGCCGAGCCGACGCCTTCGTACACGGATCCGTTCGACACGGTCGGAGAGCTCCACAGGTAGGTGCCGTCGCCGGTGTTCAGTGACGTCTTCCAGATCACCGCGCCGGTCATCGCGTCGAGGGCGTACAGGTTGGTGTCGCCGCCGCCCACGTAGACGATCGAGCGTCCACCCACGGTGGCGACGGTGGGCGTGCTGCCGACGCCGAGCGGAACAGGAAAGCAGTCGGTCGGGGGCGTCGTCTGGCCGAGGAAGGTCGACCACACGGGTTGGCCGGACAGCGTCGTCGCCCGCTCGTATCCGTCCCACGAACCCCAGTACACAAGGTTGTTGGCCAGCACGGGCTGTGCCGAGACCGGACCGTTGGCGTGCGCGGTCCACCGCGGGCTGAGCTTGTTCGAGCCGTTCAGCCGCGGTTGCGAGGCGGTGTCGAAGCCGGAGTGGGCGTTGTTGAACAGGTAGGTGGGCCACGTGGGCGCGCCCGAGCCGGCCTCGGCGCGCTGCACCTGGGTGGCCGCACCGAACGCGGAGACGACGACCGCTGCGAGCGCGATCGACGTCCAGCGGCGGGCTCCGCGCCCCCGGCGGATGACCACATCAGCGAGGAAATTCATGCCAGCACCTTCTCCTTGTCACTCTCGATGGCGGGCTGCCAGTCGCGCAGCGACACGGCCAGGCCGAACAGCTCGCGGAACGCGCGGGCGATGACGCGCGGGTTTGCCCCCGTGGATCGGCCGTGCCGCCGCGGGTAGTGGCTCACGGGAAGCTCGACCATCTCGACGTCGAGCCTGCGGACCTTGGCCAGCATCTCGGCGTTGACCATGGCGCCGCCGGCGCTGACGTCGAGGACGCGGACCAGGGAGGTGTCGTAGAGCTTGAACGCACAGTCGACGTCGCGGACGTGCAGCTCGAACAGCGAGCGCACCAGCAGGTTCCATGCCCAGGCGTTCACCCGGCGCGCCAGCGAGTCCTCGCGGTGGACGCGGTAGCCGAGCACCGCCTGGCAGCCGGCCGCGGCCCGGTCGATGAAGGGCGCGATGTCGTGGATGTCGAACTGGCCGTCGGCGTCCATGAAGAAGACGAGCGGCATGCGCGCGACGCGGAAGCCCTCGGTGAGCGCTCCGCCGTAGCCTCGTTGCGGACGGTTGTGGACCACGCGGACATGCGAGTCCCGAGTCGAGACGGCCTCGGCGATCTCGCCGGTGTGGTCGACCGAGCCGTCGTCGACGACGATGACCTCGAAGTTCGGGACGAGTCCGGCCAGAACGTTCACGCAGCTGTCGACCACCACGCCGATGACCGCCTCTTCGTTGTGCGCCGGGAGCACGACCGATACCCCGGGCAGCGGGGCCGCCGCGTCCCGGACGCCGGGGGCGACGTCACTGCTGAGGGTTGACACGGTAGAGCCTCCAGTTGATGGCCAGGTCACTGGGGTCGTCGAACTGCCGCACCAAGGTGGCGATGCCCGCACCGTTGCTGTAGATGCCGGGGTACTGGCGGTTGACGGCGTCGAGCAGCCCCAGGTCGTTGTCCGGCGGCACCAGCAGGTACTCGACACCGGCCTGGCCCGGGTCGGCGAGGACGGGCCGGAAGTCGCGATCCGCGGTGGTGACGAACTCCTCGGGATGCGCCGACGCCATGACCACCACGAAGCCGCGGAAGCTGTCGATCAGCACGGCTCCCCGTGGGAGGTGCATGGCGTCGATGTACGCCGCCACCTGGCGATCCGTCAGGTACCGGCTCGAGACCTGCCGCTGCGGCGTGGTCCGCGGGCCGCCCTGGAGCAGGGCCTGCAGCGGATACGCCTCGGCGTGGTTGATGTCGGGATCGAGAACCGTCCTCACGCCGACCGGCAGGGCGATCGCCACGAGAAGGACACAGGCGAGCGCGAATCCGCCGCGCACCACGGCAGACGTGCCCAGTCCCCTGACGTGGACGCGTGTCGTCTCGGAGTGATGCAGGACGGCGACACGCAACAGGACGAATCGGACAGCCGTGGCCAGAAGGCTTCCGCCGACGAGCACCGCCACCTCCAGCGACCGGCTGGGGGCCGGGTCGACGACGCGCAGGGTTGCCAGCGCCCCGGTGGTGAGGGCCAGGGCCACGCCGAAGGCGAGCAGCCCCGCCACCTGATCGCGCAGCATCCACCTGCGCCCGCACGCACCGAAGCTGAGACGGCGGTTGGCCGCGGTGTTGGCGACCGCGGTGATCAGCAGGGTCACGCCGTTGGCCGCGCCCGCGCTGAGCCACTCGCGAACGAGGTTGTAGAGCAGGATGTACGCCAGCGTGCTGAGCACGCCGATCCCGCCGAAGCGCAGTGCCTGCTTGTGCCAGGTGGCCGGTGCACGTGCGGTGGTCCTCGGTGCCACGCGTCCGGGTTGCGGCGCGAGCAGGATTCCCACCATCACGGTGACCAGCGGGATGACCACGATGAAGTACCGCAGCGCCTGCAGGATGGTGCCTGTGGTGTGCGCCCAGAACATGAAGGCCACCACCGCCGCGAGCACCGCCGGTGCCGCCAGCGACTGCAGGTCACGGCGCACCAGGCTGCGAATCGCCACCGCCACCGCCACCACGGGCAGCAGCGGTTCGAGCGCGAGCATCCACTTCACGCCCTGCACCGCCCACACCAGCTCCTGGTGGACGCTCGGGTTGCTCAGCCCCTTGGCGTTCAGCTGGGCCGCGGTCCCGTAGACCGAGGAGAACTGCTGGAAGGCGATGCCGGTGATCAACCAGCTCGCCACCGCGAAGACGACGAAGGTGACCAGGTAGGGCGCGCCCGCGATCAGCGAGTCGCAGAGGGCCAGGCCAACCCGCGTCCGCCGCACGCCGCGCGCACGCGTGTAGCTGGCCACGGCGACGATCGCCACCACCGCGATGGCGGCTGCACTGGCCTCGTAGCGAGTCAGGTAGGCCAGCGCGAGGTACATCCCCGTGGCCGTCAGTGAGGCCATCTCCCGGGTCCGCAGCCAGCGCGTGAGGTGCCGCACCACGAGGAGGAGGAAGAAGATCAGCGGCGCCTCGCTCATCGCGTTGGCGCCGTGCAGGATGATCATGGGATGCAGGGCGAAGCCGGCGATGAGCAGCAGTCGCAGCGCGCGCCGCACACCCAGGTCCTGGAGGAAGCGGTCCATCTGGTAGACCGCCGCCGCCATGAACAGCGCCGAGACGATGTTGCCGAGGAACGCCTGCTGGACCAGCGCCGGCCAGAGGAACTTGAGCGGGACCAGGGGAACCAGGACCAGGTTGGGCAGCGGGCTCCAGACGAAGCCGATGGCGGCGAGGTGCGGATCCCGGCTGAACAGGACTCCGTTGGCCGTCCCCACCCGGGAGATCGCGTCTCCCGCCACGGCATTTCCCTTGAAGACAAGGATGGCCGCAACTGCGAGGTACAGCACCAGCGCCAGGCCGAATGCGGCCCACGCCTCGGAGGGCGGACGCAGGCGCAGATGCACACGCCCTTGCGGGATCGCACGAAGACGCGGCAGCGCAATGGAGAGCGCCATCTCAGGTCTTCTCCACCGCGGCCACCGGGCGGTCGAGCCCGTGGAGCGTCTTCTCCCAGACGAACGGCGCCGCCACCAGCTGGATGCACGCCCGCACCGCGCCGAGCGACATCATCGCCCAGTAGAAGGGGTAGGACAGCACGGCTCGAAGCAGATCGGGCCGGTTCGCCGCGCGCACGGTGAGCAGTCCCGCGTAGAAGGCCAGGAAGTTGCCGAAGAGCATCGAGACCAGGCCGGGAAAGTAGATCCAGTCCGGGAACAGCATCTGGACGATCGCGGGCTTGGCCAGGAACCAGAGGCCGGTGAGCAGCCAGAACACCGGGTTGAGCACCGCCACCAGCGAGGTCGCGCCGACCAGCACGTTGAACCCGGCGAATCCCGACGCACCGAGCTGGCGATGGAGCAGGACGGGGTGCCGCATGTGCACCAGCCAGGTCTGGATGAAGCCCTTGTACCAGCGGGAGCGCTGCTTCACCCAGTTGACGAAGTCGCTGTTGGCCTCCTCGAACGTCGCCGAATCGAGGATCTGGGTGCGATAGCCCATGCGGTAGAGCCGGATGCCGAGGTCGCAGTCCTCGGTGACGTTGTGCGGGTCCCACCCACCGACGTGCTCGAGCGTCGACCGCCTGATGTGCATCGAGGTGCCGCCGAGCGGGACCGGCGTGTTGACGCTGGCGATTGCGGGAAGCATCCGCGCAAACCAGGTGAGGTACTCGACGGCGAACCAGCGCGTGATGCGGTTCTGCTCGGCGTTGTGATATTCGAGCCTGGCCTGCAGGCAGGCCACCTCCGGCGCCGCGCGAGAGAAGGCCAGCGCCGCCTTGCGAAGCTGCAGCGGGTCAGGGCGGTCCTCTGCGTCGTAGACGGTGACGAACTCGCCGTGCAGCTCGGGCAATCCGTAGTTCAGCGCCTTCGGCTTGGTGCGCGGCAACGCCGATGGAACCAGGACGATGGCGACATTGGCCGCCGGGTTCGCGGCCCGCGCCGCGGCGATGGTGGCCTTGTCATCCGCCTCCAGCAGCAGCATGACCTCCAGCCGGTCGCGCGGATAGTCGAGCTGCTCCAGTGCTCGCAGCGTCTCGCCGATGATCTGCTGCTCACGATACGCGGCGACCATGACGCTGTACACCGGCAGCTCGCAGTCCGGGATCGCGCGCGCCTCGGCGTCGGAGATGTGCAGCAGGGTGGGTTCGTGGACGATCCGGCGCCAGACGCGGACGTTGTGGACCAGGACCACCGTGTACAGCACCGCGACCACGCCGTTGAGCGCCACCAGGGTCGCAATGGGAGCGAACAGGAACCCGAAGACGAGCAGCACCGCCGCGGTGGCGAGCACACGCCGCTGGCCAGAGCTCAGCACCGTGCTGGCTGACATGTCAGGAAAGCGCAGGCGCAGCCCGTCGATGCTGTCCGCCAACCGGCCGCGCGATCGCGGCGACGTCTCACGCATTTCCGGCTCCCGGTGCCGCGCGGGTGAGCTGCGCGCTCGCCGTGACGACGTTTTCCGCGAAGACGCGCATCTGCTGCCTGGTCGCCGACGCGGCGCCGGAGTCGCGGTACGCCGTGGTGGCGCTGAGGATGATCCGCTCGTAGCGGTCGCCTCCAACCGTACGCACCGGCCATTCCCAGTAGACCGCCGTCCACGCCGTGTCATCGGACCTGATGTGGTACGTGACCTGGTGACCGGTCAGCCCGCCACCGAGGTCGACCGTGTCGCTGGCGACGACGTCGTAGTTGTGGAACCGGTAACAGTCGTCGAGACCGTACGTCGAGAAGGTCAGCAGGTCGCTGGTGGAGATGAGGTCGAGGAAGACGGGCTGCGCGCCTGCCGGCGCCTGCGCGAGCACCGGCTTGGGCGCGTACAGGTAGCGGTCCCAGGTTGCTTCGGAGCCGAAGTATTGCGTCGCCCACGGGTAGTGGTCCTTCCACGAGATCGTCCACCCCGACACCGACGCGCGAGCCACGTCGGCAAGCGCGAGACGCGGCGGTCCGAGGTCTTCGGCGAGGAGCTGGTACCGCTGCAAGCCCAGGTTGGTGGCCATGGTCAGTCCCGCCGCAGCCGTGACGATCACGAGGGCCGTGCGCGCCCGGTGCACCGCCGGCCGCCGCGGCCCACGACCTTCCCGCCATGCCCGCCAGCGCCGGCGCAGCTGGGGCGCGACCAGCCGCAGGCCGAACACCGGGATCAGTCGCACCATGAGCAGCGCAACGGCGCAGACGAAGATCAGGCCCACGACGGGGTGCAGCGTGTCGAGCGCGACGCGCTCACCGAACCTGGCGCCGGCGCCGAAGATGAGTAACACGCGGACGACGTCCGCCACCCACATCAGTGCGATGCCGGTTGCCAGCCAGCCCAGCTTTCGCCAGCGCGAGCCGCGGATCTGACCGAGCACCGCGGCGCCGACGAGCAGGAAGCCGATCATGCTGTTGGCGCCGGAGCACGGCGATGCGACGCTGATGACGAAGGAGCTCTGCTGGTGCGTGACCATGAAGAGCGACCCGTCGTCGGACGGATACGGCGTGGCCACGGGGAAGAACCGGAGTGCGGCGCCGACGGTGCGCGCGGTGAGCGCGGTCAGCGTCTGGAGGTGCTGGACGAGGAGCACGGAATAGGGCAGCGGCCAGGCCAGGAACAGCAGCGCGATGGGGAAGCGCATCCGCCACAGCGCGCGCGTCCCGAAGACCAGCGTGACCGCGCCCGCCACGAAGAACGGCAGGGAGAGCAGGTCGAGCCGCCAGAGCCAGAAGAAGCTCGACAGCCGCGCCGGCGTCAGCTCGACGATGGCGACCGCGGTGAGCAGCGGCGGCAGGCCGATGAGGTAGTCGAGATAGCGATCGTGGACGTCCGGCTGCGCGGTCGCCGACAGCGCGCGCACCACGACCAGGGCCAGCGAGATCAACGGAATCAGGCCGAGGTAGGCGAGCGGCGACTCCAGCGCCATCCCGCGAAGCAGCGTGACCAGCGAATACTGGTACGCAAGCGCGATGAGCGCGACGACCAGCACGGCGCGAAGCGCGAGCTGGTTGCGCTCACTGACGGTGGCGGCTCGCAGAGAGCGCCAGAGTGGCGGGGCAGCCGGGCCATCGCCGGCCGCCCCGGTCACGTCACGTCGATCGGCCCGGAAGGCAGCGTTCATGAGCTGCCGCGTCCGTACCGGGCCGCCTCAGGAAGCCGTTGCCAGTTTGCGCCGCCAGATCAGGACACCCATGACCGCAACAAGCACGATGCCGGCCGGAAGGAGGATCGGCAGCGACGCCTCAGGGATCGAGGTCGGAGGCGAGCCGCCCGGCGGTACCGACGCCGAGGCGAGCTGGGTCACCTTGGTGCTGCCACTCATCACGAAGATGTCGTTCCGCACCGAGCAGAGGTGGTTGCTGCACGTCCCGTCGTTGGTGCTGTCGACCGTGGGATACGTCAGCGTGTACGCGCAGCTGAAGGCCCCGCTGCCGTTGGTGGTGATCGTCGGCAGCGTGCCGGACGTCGCCGGAGGCGCCGTGGGATACGTGCTGGCTCCACCGACCACGGTGTAGGTACCCGAGGTCCCTGCCCCGGATGCGCACGAGCCCGCAAAGCTCAGGGTGTAGCTCCCACCCACGAACAGGTGGGTCATGCCGAGACCCTCGATCACGTCGACCAGGTTGTAGGTCGTGCTGGCCGTGAGGGTGCCGAGGGTGATGGTCCCCGACGTCGAGCCGCTGGTCAGCGCACCGCTGCTGTCGACGGTGACCGTCTTGCATCCGGTCGGATCGGTTCCGCACGTCGTCTGCGTGTCCGCGCTCGCCGGCAGAACCGTCAGCCCAAGTGACGCGGCTGCCGCCAGTGGAAGTGTTGCCAGAACGAGGAATCTGCGCACCACTTGTCCTCCAAACCTGCGCAAGCGAAGCCCTGCGTTTGAAGGGTCGAGGTTGCAAACCACGTCGTCCATGGGCAGCTTTTCCCCACCCCGGGACAACGCGCCCACCACCCCGGGACATCCACAGCCGTCACCGGGACATCGGGGGGTGGCTGAGCTAAGGCGATGCTATGAGAACTTCACTGAGCTCCGGCTGAGGCTCGCTAGGCTCAACGCGGTCCTCAGACGCGGTGGACACGTACCTGAGGGTGCTCTTGCAGCAGCTCAGACATATCCTTCGGGTCGCTCGTAAGGACGACGGCGGGCCCCCTGGTGATCGCTTCTGCAGCGATGAGCGCATCGACGGTCACGCCTCGTCGGGTGGACTTACCGAGAAGCCGACCGGCTTCCTCAGCGCCGACGGCGACGAGGCGTACCGCTCCGCGTTCGGTCCCAAGGACGAGCGCCTGCGCGACCTCAGGCGGCGCTGGGACCCGTCGAACGTGTTCCGGCTCAACCAGAACATCGCGCCGTGGCGCGGACGACGTGCGTGCGCACGTCGGGGTCCAGCAGCGGGGCCGGGCGGGCGGCCGGCTGCAGGCCATGGCGCTCGAGCAGGTCGCAGACCTGGGCGAGCCGGTCGTCCAGGTCCTGCACCTCCATGACCACCTGGCGGATCAGCGGCCAGTGCCGCGCGTCGATGCCGTGCAGCACGTCGAGCTCGGCGCCCTCGACGTCGACCTTGAGCAGGTCCACCGCGCGGTGGTCGTCGAGGTAGGTCGACAGGCGCTCGACGGCGACTGAGATGGTTTGGGCCCGGTGGAGCCGCTCCACCCATCGGGCTGGGTGAGTCCTGGCCAGGACTGTCTGCTGCAGTTGCTTCTGCTCGGGATGCTGCGTCGAGTTGCCGGGCAGTGCGGGGTAGTGGGTGAGGGGCGCCTCGGTCTCGCGGCTGTTGCCGAGCGCAACCTGGTGCACGGACACCTCGGAGAGGTGGTGCAGCTCGATGTTCTTGCGCAGCACCTGCGCCGATTCGGGGACGGGTTCGAATGCGAGCACGGTGGCGTCGGGCTGCTGTCGCTTGACGAAGAGGACGAACAGGCCGATGTTGGCGCCGGCGTCGATCACCAGCGCGCGCGGTGGCAGCCCGATCTGTCCGTAGCAGAGCTCGCCGAAGATCTCCCGGTGCTGATACCGCGCCTCCAGCGCACTGGAGGCGAAGATGGTGAGGTCTCCCCCCAGCGCGACGGTCATCCCGGTGCGCGGGACGCGTCGGCGATACGCGCCGAGAGCGCGTCGGCTCGCTCCGCCCGGTCGAGGTCGACCGACTCGAAGCCGTTGATGTCCATGCCGGCGAGGTGGCCGCGCACCCGCTCGCTGAGCAGCCCGATGTCCCGCAGCGTCGGCACGATGCGGGAGAACAGGAGGCGACGAAACGCCTGCTGTGCCGCAGATGTCTCGACCGCCTGCACGCACTCGTCGACGTCGTACCCCAGCATCGCCCACACCTGGTGGCAGAGGAAGCGCTGCCGCATCACCGCCAGCGCCTCGATGCAGAACTCCTCTCGCTCGTCCAGCTCGGCGGTGCTCAGTTCGCGGTAGTGGTCGGCCAGGGCGATGCGGCCGAAGGCGACGTGGCGCGCCTCGTCCTCCATCACGTACGCGGTGATGGCACGCGCCAGCGGATTGGTGGTGGAGTCGCGGACGATCTGGTACGCGGCGAGGCCCAGCCCCTCGATGAGCACCTGCACGCCCAGGTAGGTGATGTCCCAGCGCCGGTCGCTGAGGACGTCGTCGAGCAGCGCGCGCAGCCCCGCGTCGATCGGGTAGGTGAGGCCGATCTTCTCGCGGACGAAGCGGGCGAACACCTCGGCATGGCGCGCCTCGTCGATCACCTGGGTGGCCGCGAAGTATTTGCTGTCGATGTCCGGAACTGTCTGGATGATCCTGGCGGCGCAGATCAACCCGCCCTGCTCGCCGTGGAGGAACTGCGAGAACTGCCAGGCGGCGAGATGGCGCACCAGCGTCGATCGGTCGGCGGCGCCGAGACGGGACCAGGTGGGCGAGCCGAAGATCGGCACTTCGTCGTCGCGCGTCCCCAGTGGGTTGTCGGGATCGACCTGGGTGGTCCAGTCGAGGCGGTCGGCGCCGTCCCACTGCCTGCGCTTGCCCTTCTCGTAGAGGCGGAGCAGGCGCTCCCGGCCCTCGTCGTACTCCCAGGTGACGATGGTGTCCGCCGCGCTCGGCACCGACCACACACGCGCCGGGTCGACGTCCATCGCCCGATTCTAGGCCGGGTCGTCGATGAGAACCCGGATCAGGTCGCCGACGACGACCAGGTCGTGCGCCTCGCTGAAGCGCGCCAGGGTGTCGACGGAGAGCTCGCTTCCCAGCAGGTCCTCCATCTCCAGCAGCACGCTGGTCAGCTCCAGCGAGTCGACGGCCAGGTCGGCGAGGACGGTGCTGTCGTCGATCGCGCCGGGGTCACGGCCGGCGACGTGGGCGAGCGCGGTGATCAGCGCCGCGCGCAGCTGCGCCGCCGGCGGCCCGGGTATCACCCTGTCAGCGTCCATGGACGTGCGCCCTCTCGGCGGCGGCGAGGACCAGCGTCGCGGCACGGCTCGCCGCCGCGTCCGCGCTGATCAATGCCGTCGCGATCTGTGCCGCGGCCTGCGCGAATGCCACGCGGGCGAGCACGGCGTCGACGGCAGCCGCCACGTCGCCCACCGTCGCCGCCAGTCCGGCGCCCGCACCCCGCACCAGCGCGGCGTTGCACGCTTGGTCGAACGCCTGCGGCACGACAACGCACGCGCGAGCGGCACGCAGAGCAGCGATGGTCGTGCCCAGGCCGCCGTGGTGGACCACCGCCGCGCAGCGCGGTGCGACCTGGGATACGGGCAGGAAGCCGGTCGAGAGCACGTTGCCGTGCAGACCGCGACGCGCGCGGTTGAGGCAGAGCAGGCGAACGTTGCCGGGGATCGCGGCGGTGATGGCATCGACAAGCGCCGGGTGGCCGGCGTACGAGCCAAGGGTGACCAGAACCACCGGCGTCGACCTGTCGTCGAGCCATGCCTCTGCCGCCTCGACGTCGCGAGTGGCGGGCGGCACCGCGTCCCACGATGGATGGCCCACCGTCTCCACCACGCCGGGAAGACGACTGATGTCGAGCAGCGCGGGGTCGTGGAGCAGCACCGCGGGCGCGCCGCCACCCCAGGCCAGGCGTTGCGCGTCGGCGGCCCGCAGCGACGGCGCGGCGGCGGCGACCGCCTCGACGAGGGGCCGTGCGAAAACGTGGGAGCGCGACGGTAGTCCCAGCAGCTGCGGTGTGAGCGAGACGGCGACATGCGGGATCCCGCGCACCGCGGCGGCAATTCTCGGCGCCACCGCGAACGTGGTGGTGGCGACGACGTCGGGGTGCCACCGGTCGATCGCCGCGCCCGCGCCGGCGACGTCGTCTGCGAGCCGCGGGGCGAGATGGCCCACCGCCAGCCGTCGCCACGATGCCCAGCCCGCGAAGCGGGTGGTGATCGTGCGCGCGCCGCGCGCGGGCATGTCGCGACTCGCCCCGTACACCTCGTGCGGCCGTCGCAGCATGCGCAGGTGCAGGCTCAGGAAGCGTGGCACCAGCAGCGTCGCGTCGTGGCCGCGTGCGCTGAGGTCGTCGACGATGGGGAGGAGCGGGAACAGGTCACCGGCCGATCCCGTGGTCGCGACCAGGACGCGCGTCATGACGTGATCTTGGCAGGCCGCCGCCACCATTCCCGAGACTGCTTCTGATCGACTCATCCGCAAGGCGACCGGCTAGGATCGCTGGGTAGTCGGCCTGACCTGTGAGGTGTTCACGCATTTGATCGCCGGTCGCCGCTGGGGAGGCCCTGGCCACGTCAAGCCCGCAATCACGCTGGTCTTCACCGCGTGCCTTCTCATCGCCGGAGCCCTGACCGCCGACGCGGCCACCCAGGACATGCGGGGTTCGTGGGCGCTCGACGTCAGCGTCGGCAGCAACCGGTCGTCTCAGACGCTGGAGGTCTCCAGCATGGACATGGGCACCGGGACGTTCCGTGGCGACATCATCCAGTCCGCAGTGCGCGCCTCGGTCGCCGGGACGGTCTCCGGTTCGAAGGTGAGGTTCCAGAGCACGCCCGCCGGCGGCGCCGCCACCGACTGGTCGGGAGACCTGTCGGGCAATGGCATCGCCCTCAAGATGTCCGGGACCGTCACTCCCGGCGGGGGGCAGAGTGGCACCTTCAGCGGGAGCCGGGTCGCCGGCGCCGTCCCGCTGGATGACACGCACACGCCGAGCAGCGGCCGCCCGCCACTCCCGCAGGGCGGTCGGGAGGTCAGCCCCGGACAGCTCCCGCGGCCATGCACGACCGGAGAGACGGGCATGCAGGGGTACTACTTCTCCGAGACGGCGAAGGGTTGGGTCGCAACCCTGTTCTGCTACGGCAAGTGGGGCAATCTGGAAGCCTCGGGGTCGCAGATCGTCGCGCCGGGAGCGACGGCGACGGTCACGGCGATCCCGACCGACGGGTCGAACTCCGGCACGTATGCTCCGCAGACCCAGTCGATCCATTGGACGTACCCCGGCACGCTTGTCTCCGGGTGCGGCGCTGCCGACCTGAGCTGCACCGTGATCACGCCCAAGGTGGCCACCACCGAATGGCAGTGGCTCGAATTCCACGTGTCGATGCCGCGGACCTTCTTCATCGACTCGCCCGGCGACCTCTGCGGCGGGCAGCACCTCTGTGCGGGCGCCACCACCAACGCGTGGTCCTATGTGGGCATCGCCCCGACGGGCACCGCCCCGGGCTCGGCCGGCGGCGGCCAGGCACCGGGCGTGATCGGCGGGGGCGGCCCGGCAGGGGGACAGGGCACCGGTGGGGGCGGAGGTGGAGCGCCTGTCGGGCTCATCCTGGGCACGGCGGTCGTGCTCGGTGCCGGCGCCACGGTGGTGGCGGCGAGGCGCAACCCGCTGGGCGCGTCGGCGGCAACCCTCGGCCGTGTCGGCGGCCTCATCTCCGGGATGCGGCCGACGGGCAAGAGTGGTGGCTCGACGGGCACGAGTGCTGGACCGACGGGCACGAGTGCTGGGCCGACCACGGGCAAGGGCGGCGGCGGCAAGGGCGGTGGGATGTCGCAAATCGATGTCACCGCCCTCGGTCAACAGTTCCAGCAGATGCAGCAGGCCACGCACGCGACCCCTCCGGCTCCGCCGCCGGAGCCGCCGCCGGTCAGTCCCGACCCGCCGCCATGATCCCTGTGTAGAAGAGATACCGCGGGTTCGACGGAACCGGCCCGGCGACGAAGCCCGAGCGCTCGCAGAAGCGGCGCATCGTCTCGTTCTCCGCGGCGACCAGGGCATACCAGTACGGACTGCGCCCGGAGCTCTGCGCGTCGGCGATCACGGCCTTGAGCAGCAGCGTGAGCCACCCAACCACGCCCAGGGGCGTCGTGCTGTCGTCGACTCGTGCGGCCAGCACCATCAGCCAGGTGATGACGCTGCCACCGCCATCGGGGTGCGGCTGCCCGTCATGGGCGGCCACGGCCTGCAGCTCACCGTCGCGTTCGACCACCCACGCGCCGAAGCCCCGGGCCACGCGCTTCGCCAGCGGCCCCCGGATGAACCGTTCCGCCTCGTTCTCGTACCAGACCCCGCTGGAGCACCGGAACTTCTTCAGCAGCCTGGCGTCGTCCGGCTGCGTTTGCCTCACCACCACATCGGCTGCCACGCTGCGACTCTAGGCGGGCGAGATGAGCTGCAACGCGGCGGCGGCCGCGCTCAGTGCCTCGAGGTGAGCATCGAGTCCGGGCAGTCCCCGCTCTCATCGTGTTCACCGACGCGTGGGTCGCGCCGGCGCCCCGCCAGTCGTGAGCGGAAGCACCACCACTACCTGAAAGGCACGCTCGTCTGCGCCGTGTGCGGACGCAACCTCTCGATCCAGCGGTCCAAGGGCCAGTACGAGTACTTCTTCTGCCTCGGCCAGAAGGACAGGCGCAAGCCGGAGACGTTCTGGAGGCCGATGTCGTCGCCCGCCACGCCGCGAATGGCGACGAGCGAGCCTTCCAGACGCGCCGCCTGGTGAAGCTGGAGGCCGAGCGCCGGAAGGTCATGGACGCCTACTACAAGGGCGCCATCGACATTGACCTGCTCAGGTCGGAGCAGGAGCGCATCACGGGAGAGGCGCACGAAGTCGAGGGGCTCCTGGCTGCACTCACCGCGGAGCCGCCGTCGGCAGACCCAACGCGGCAGCGCCCTGGATCAACCGATCGTCGTCGGTCACGACACACCAAGGTCAGTCCCGAGGCTGAGGGCGGAGGCTAGATGGACGATGTCGAGGGAGCACATGGCGGCTGGATCGAGGTCACGCGCAGGACCAACTTCACGACTGCAGTCGATGGACGCGACGTCAGCGCTCATCGGCTCGCGTGTCTGAAAGCACGTCCGAGATATGAGCTCGCGATCCACCGGCAGGGCGGGCCCTCGGGGACGGGTCGCGCAGCGAGATCATGACCGCGGCACAGGCGCAGGAGCGGCACGCTTCCGGCCGACCGCCCGCCGCACGGCCCGCGTCATGAGAGCCCGGTGCATCGGAGCCTGGACCAGCAGGTACAGCGGTTTCGGGAGGCGCGGTGCGTACCCCACGAGTCTGGTCTCGAGGACGGACGAGCCGGGGCCGGGACGGCAGGCGATGACGAACTGTCCGCCAGGCGCTGCCGCGAGCCATCCGCCGTCGATGTCGCGGACAACGGTCGGTCCGGCGCCGTCGACGTCATGCGCCTCAGCGAGACGGATCACGGACCAGGGGCCGAGCCGGAAGTCGCCCCCGTCCCAGCGCGCGAAACGGCTGAGGAACGCCAGCGGGAGGTCGCGCGAGTGGTCGTCGACGCTCCGGGCAAGGCCGAGGTCGCAGCGCACCGCCGGGCTCAGCTCGAAGCGCTGGGCGAGGGTGTACCGCCGTCCGCTCCAGCGTTGCTCGACGGTGACGTGAACCACCTGCGGACGGCCGGACAGAGCGCGGCGGATGGCCTCGTCGAAGCCGCACGGTGTCACGCCGACCTCGGCACAGAGGTCGACTCCGTCGCTGACCGCATCGTGACGCAGGCTCTCCACTAGCGCCCTGGCCACGGGAAGAGACTCCGAGGTGACGAATCGCAGCCAGCGGGCCGACAGGCCGGGTGTGAGAACGGGAACATCGACGACGAGCCGTCGGCGCAGACCGAGCTGAGCCGCCAGTCGCTCCAGCATCTCCTGATAGGTCATCACATCGGGCCCGGCCATGTCGACCTCGCGGTCGCCGGCGACCTCGACGGAACGGACCAGAGTGGTGGCGACGTCCGAGATCTCGACCGGCTGGCAGCGGCTCTGCACCCATCGCGGCGTGACCATGGCGGGGAGATGCCGCACCAGGTCGTGCATGATCTCGAACGACGCGCTGCCGGGACCCAGGATGATCCCGGCGCGCACATGGAGCGCCCCACACTCGCGCCGCAGGATCTCACCGACCTCGCGCCGGCTGGCGAGATGCTCGCTCAGCACCGCCTCGCGCGGATGCAGCCCGCCGAGGTAGACCACATGGCGTACTCCGGCGGCCCGCGCGGCTGCGGCGAAACGGTGCGCGTACGCCCGATCACGTCCGGCGAAGCCTCCGCCTCCCTCCATCGCATGGACGAGGTAGAAGGCGGTGTCGACTCCTTCGAGCGCCGCGTCGAGGCCGGTCGGGTCGTCGAGATCGATGCGCCGATCCTCGACCCCCTCCAGAGGGGTCAGCGCCGCAGGCCGGCGGGCGAGCCGGCGGACGGGGTATCCGTGGTCGAGCAGCGCGGGAACGAGAGCCTGCCCGACGAACCCGCTCGCGCCCGCGACGGCGACCAGGCGGGCGCTCCTCCGCACGTTCGTCAACGCCGCTACGCCGCCCGCGGCTGCGGCGTCGTCGCGTCCGGGGCCTCGGCGGGCGGCTCAACCGGCGCCGGGGTGAGGAGGTCGGCGAGCGCCGGGAGCACATGCGAGAAGCGGAACACATACCCGGATCGCAGCGCCACTGCGGGAACAACGTGCTGCCCGGTGAGCGCGATCTCCGCCGCGCGTCCCATGAGCAGGCGGACGGCGAACGCCGGCGTGGGCAGGCTCGCCGGCCGGTGGAGCACGCGCCCCAGCGCCTGGGCCATCTCCAGCTGGCGCACCGCGTTGGGAGCCGCGGCGTCGACCGGTCCTGACACCGAGGTGTTGGCGAGCGCGTGCTCGATGAGACCCACCTCATCAGCGATGTGGATCCAGGACTGCCACTGCCGGCCGCCGCCGAGCGGGCCGCCGGCGCCGAGACGTGTCACGCGCACGAGTCGCGGCAGGGCGCCGCCGTCGCTGGACAGCACCACGCCGGTGCGCAGGAGGACGACGCGACCGCGGCCCGCGCCCTTGCCCGCCTCGGCCTCCCAGCGCACGCACACCTCGGCGAGGAAGTCGTCCCCGGGCCGGTCAGTCTCGTCCACGGGGTCCTCCCCCGGTCCGTAGTAGCCGACCGCGCTGCCGCTGACCAGGGTGGCGGCGCCGCCCTCTCCCATCGCCGCGACGAGCCGGCGCGTGGTGGTGAGCCGGCTGTCGAGGATCTCGCCGCGATGGGAGTCGTCCCAGCGACCGCTGGCGATGCTCGCCCCGGCGAGGTTGACGAGGGCGTCGACGCCGTCACGTGCGATCGCGGGCACCTCGGAAGTCGCCGGATTCCACGGTACCGTCGCCAGTCCGTCGACAACCGCGGGCCGCCGGCTCAAAACGACCACCTCGTGCCCTGCCGCTCGCAGCGACCGCGTCAGCGCGCTGCCGATGAGACCCGTTGCGCCGGTGATGGCGACCTTCATGCGTGCTTCTCCACGAGCAGCTTGAGTCGCGCGAGGTTTCCCCGCCACAGCCGTGTCAGGACCGGCAACGCGGCCCTCTCCGCGATCGCTCCCCCCATCCACCACGGAAGGTCGAGGTGCTCGTCCCAGCAGAAGCGCGTGTGCGTGCTGTCGACGCCGGCCAGCACGAACCGGCCGGCACCCTTCACGACTCCGCGGTGCGAGACGCCCATCGCCTCCTCCGGCCGCCACTCCGTGATCGACATCGTGTCGACGAGGCGCGCGGGGCCGATGCGCGTCACGCACTCGAACTCCGTCCCGACACCCTGGTGAGTGTCCGACGTGAACCTGATCGCCTCGGCGTCGGCCATCCAGTCGACGTGCGTCTCGACGCGCTCGATCGCCGACCATGTGACCGACAGCGTCGCCTCGATCACCGTGCAGACGTGGACGTGGACACTCATGCGGACGCGCCCAAGTGGTCGAAAACTGCAGCGAACCGCGCGGCGACGCCGTCGGGAGACGCGAGCAGCTCTTGCCACGAGGTTGGGGGCGGAGACCCGGCGAGTGTCTGTTTTGCTGGCCGGTGCGACCAACATCTTCGCCCCGCTCGCCTTCATTTCTCGATTCCCGCCGGATCATAGTTGGCGCTAATCGTACCGGCCCGCTGCTGAACGGACTTGGCGCCACCAACTCGGGGCGCAGTACCGCCTCGCGTCGGGCGATCGCTTTTGCAAACCAAACGCCCGTTCGGTGGCTGAGCTAAGGCGATGCTATTCGAACTTCTCGGAGCTCCGGCTTAGGCCCGCCACACTCGTCGCGCGCCTCAAGAACGCGGCGTCGGACAGGAGATGAGCACGGCCTGTGGACTAGCTAGCCGGCGCTGTGTTGACGGGCGCCACCTCGGGACGGTCTCGAAGAAGCAAGACGCTGTTGGCGCCGAACCGCCGGGTCGTGATCTAGGATGGGCCTTCCCACGCCGCCTCTCAAGCGGTGGACAGCGGTCCGAGCCACGCGCACGGGTGCTACGCGACAAGTTCAGTAAGCAATCGCTCGCGATCCGACCACACGGCGGGAGTGACGTCGTACGCACGCAACGCGTCCACCACATCGCTGCTCGCTGGATGGACCGAGTCGTTCAGGACAGCAAAGGCCCTGGAGCCAGAGGGTCGATTGCTTAGCGTGTCGGACAGTACGAACAGATAGCTCGTAATGGCGCTCTTTTGTGGGTTGCCGATGGCTTGGACTAGCCTCTCAGGTCTTTCCTTTGATTTAGGGATCAGAAAATCGATCGCGTGGTCGAACCCGCTCTTGCCGGACAACTTCACTCGCGGTGAGTATCGGACATCGTGGTCATCGAGGAAGACGCGCACGTCGTCCCAGAAGATAGATGCGACTCGGGTTCTCGCCAGGACGTACATGTCATTGACGGCAAGCATCGCTTGTATCAACGAATGCACGCGCTGTCCAAGGTTGCCCTCATTGGCTTGGACCTCAAGGCGTCCATGATCTAGGTGGACGCCAAATCCGTTTACGGTTGCCTCGAGCAGCTCTCTCCTCTTTCCCGTGAGGACGTCGACGCCGCCACTTGCTAGATCTCCAATCACCTCACCGTCATCGCTGAGAACGATGTGCGTGCCCTCTCGCACGGCGTAGATTTGTAGGTGATCGTTGTGCCGATCAAGGAACGGAGTCGTCAACTCACATACGCCATCGCCGACCAGTTCCGCCGTCACGCCTCTCCTGAGCCAGGAGACGTAGGCGTCCACGAGTGTCTGGCAGTCGAGCTTGTTCATATGAGCGTGGGTGAGAACGTCGGAATGTTTGTGACGTTGCAGTACCGGCAGAAGTCGATCGCTGTGGAACAGACGTCGCTTAAGTTTGGGAAGTCCTTAGGGTCGACGGGCTCGGCAAACCGGTCCTCGTAGCCTTTCCGGTAGACATGAAGATGGCGACGACCGACGGCCGTGCCGTCCGGGTTCGTATGGGGCGGGCCATCCACGCACAACCGCAAGAGCACGATAATCCTCCGAGCCCGCAACTGCTCGCGATGCTTAAGGTGAAGTGTGGCACCCGAACGCCTCACGTCAACGATGAAACGCTCCACCGGATCATCGCACTCCGCGGCGAGTTCACGATTCACGCCGGGCGGCAAAGTTACTGCGCCCGCACTCACGAACTTCTTTGGCACAGCGATAAGTCGCTCCGCCTCGCCCTGAGCCAGCAGCATCCCGCCTCCCCGCTTCTGCCGTTTTGCGAGTGCATACGATACAGCAGGAGCACGGGCGCGGGCTAGAGCTGCCGGAACGCCCGTTCGGTGGCTGGGGAGAGAGGATTCGAACCTCTGATTGGCTGATCCAGAGGCCGCTGGGTACCGTTCCAGCGCCGCCCAGCCAGTCCCTTGCGAGCTCAGATCGACCCGGCCAGCCCCTCTCTGGACCGGCGCGGCCCGGCGTGTTTGGCTACAACTTTGGCTACAGCCGGAGCCCCGACGCGGACACACTGCAGCGCCGTTTCCTCGACGAGCATGTCGGCCTGTTCTCACCAGAGCCCGTGCGGCCGGCGGCGGCGCCCGCTGCAATCGACCGAGCCATGTGCACTCGTCCGGAGTCGTGGCCGTGCGGCGCCTTGTGTCTCTTCCTGGGCCCCCCAGGGAGGTTGGGGGTTCGAGGGGTGTGCCGAGAGACATCAACAACGGCGCACCGCACCAGAGGAACGACGATGACGCCCAGCGGTTCTCAGCGGCCGATCCCCGCCGCCGGGCCCACCCCGGCGGCTGGTCCCGCGGACCCCCGATACCTCGGCGACGGACTCCTCCTCACCGTGATTGAGGCAGCGCATCAGGTGCGCATCAGCCGCACCGAGATGTGGCGGCGCATCGGACGCGGGGAGGTCCGGGTCGTGAAGATCGGCCGCCTGACGCGCATCCGCCCGGAGGCGCTGCGGGACTTCGTCCTTCGCCTCGAGGCGGCCTCATGACGCCACATCCCAACCGCGGCTCAGGCCAGTAGCGAGAGACGGCAGATGGGCCGACAGCGCGCCAACCACGAGGGAAGCATCGATCACTTCCGAGACGGATACCGCGGCCGCATCACGATCGAGCGCAGCCAGCGCACCGTCTACGGAAAGACTCGCGCTGACGTCGCGCAGCAGCTCCGCGACATCCGAAAGGCGGCGGAGCACGGCGTCCAGCCGGACGCCAAAACCGATCGCATGACCGTGGCTAACGCCGTCGAGCTGTGGGGAGCCGCGAACGAACTGCGCTGCCGACCCAACACCCAGCGGTATTACGACCAGAGGATGGCCCACATCCTGCCGGCGATTGGCGGCATGCGCCTGCGGAAGGTCACAGCTGACCACCTCAATGACCTACACCGCCAGAAGCTCCAGGGTGGTGATTTGACGAGCAACGGAGTGCAGAAGCTCCGCACCGTGGAGTCGATTTTCTTCAACTGGTGCAAGAAGAGGCACCTGGTCACCACGAACCCGGCCTCCGAATCGGAGCCGATCCGCAAGAAGAAGTTTCGAGCTACCAGGTTGAGCGCCGAGGAGGCGATTCGACTCCTCAACGTAGTGAAGGACGATCGGCTGGCGGCCCTGGTCTTCACGGGCCTCACGACGGCCATGCGCGGGGGCGAACTCCTTGGCCTCCTCTGGGAGGACATCGATTTCGATCGAGCTGTGATCGAGGTGCGGCACGAGCTCGTTCGGAGTTACGACCGGTCGAAGCGTCCCGGCGTCGCAGCCGAGGCGCCGGCCGTGGACTCCCCGAAGCCGGACGCCGGTGCGACCGACAACGCCGCGCTGTTCGTCATCGACGACGTCAAGACCGACGACAGCGAGCGGACGATCCCGCTGATCGATCTCACGGTCGACGTCCTGCAGGCACATCGGCGGCGGCAAGCGGCCGAAAGGCTCCGTGCCCCGTCGTGGCAGAACCCTGACCTCGTGTTTAGCACCGAGCTCGGGACACCCTTCGCGAGCTGGAACGTCACCCGCAGCTTCTTCCGACCCGCTCTTGAGAAGGCGAGATGCCCACCGATCCGGCTCTACGACATGCGCCATTCGAGTGCGACCTTGCTCCACGCACTCCGCGTCCCGATCGAGGTCATCTCCTCCATCCTCGGTCACTCCGGCCTCGACATCACGCTCAGCACCTACGTCGAAATCCTGGAGCAGACGAAGCGTGACGCACTCATGAAGCTGGGTGACCGGCTCCAGGTAGCCGGCCTTGATTACACGATGTCGGCCGCCCGTGCGCCGGAGCCACCATCCACCCGGGTCATCCCGTCTGGATCACGGCTCGCGGTCCGCAGCGCCGCATCAGCCAACGGCTCCCGACCCCGCTCTGGCCACGACAGCCGGCCGCGTCTAACGACCTCCGGTGGTGTCCCGGATCATTGGAGGAGAACGATGACCAACGGCGGCAACTCCAAGCGCGCGGCTCGCGGGCGCGTGGCACAGACGAGTGAGACACACATAGACGCGCGAGCGGCCTTCATCGCCAACTCCGGCCGCAGCACCGTCGACGTGGCGCACGATCCTGACCACAGCTCGCGTGCCGACGTGCCGGGCGACGAGCCCATCCCGCCGTCGCCCAGAGCGGCTCGATAGCTGCCACGAGATTCTTCCGGCCCGTCTCAATCCCGGCAGCTCAGCGCGGCCGACATCCCGACGAGACTTCCGCTCCGCAGCGGGTCAGGCGTGAGCCTGGTTGCTCAGTCCGATGGAGCGTCGCGACCCGACTGCGGGTCAGTCCCATGCGGCCCGTCCTGACCGCCGCTGCCGAGCGACGGCACATCAGGGGCGGTGGTCGCGGCAGCCGCGGCTCCTCGCACCTGCACCGTCGCGTCCGGCCTCTCCAAAGCCTTGAGGAGGTCGGGGTCACCCGTCCCGTGGACGGCGCCCTCGCGAATCTCGATCGGGAAGAACTCGCCCTCGTCTACCGCCATCCCTACCGCGCTCCACCATGGTCTTGGACCGGCGCTCCCGACTGGTCGGTGCCGGGAGGGGGGTTGGCCGGCGCCGCAGCGTCAGGGGTGGATGGCGTCGGCGGCCCGTCCTGCTCTGCGGCTGGCGTCGGCCCTTGGCCAGCGGGACGCGCCAGTGAGGCGAGCGCCGACGGGTCTCCCTTCCCATAGATCACGCCGCGCTCCTCGCCGTTCGCCGAGATCGGCCGGCCTTCTGCGTCGGGCCGACGCCCCTGCCATGGAGAGGCTGCGTGGTCGGCGCCGGCGCCAGACTCGAGCGCGGCGTCTTCGCTCACGACCTAGGCACCCGGAGACGGCGGGCGGCTGGGTTGCTTCCTCGGCTCCGGCGCCGGCCTTGGCGGCGGCTTTGGGCGTTCCAGGACTCTGAGGGCTGTCGGGTCACCTGTGCCCCGTACGAGGCCCTTCTGGATCTCACTCATGGTTCCTCATTCTGCCGTAGGCGCTGGCGCGGGAGCGTTCGGGGCGTAGATGTGGATGGTCCTAACGTCCTCGAGGCCCACGATCATTATCCCTGCGGACGTCGGTTGGGAGACGGTCGGGACGCCCTCGCGGTCAACGTCCCATTCCTGGAGGAGGCGCAAGCCCTGGCGCTGCGGCGACGTGATGATCGAGGCGCCCTTGGCGTACGACCCCGCCACGCGATGGCCATCGGCGAACTCGACGACCAGGATGCTCGGATCCGGAAGATCGTCGACGACGACTTGGTCGAAGATCGAGGGGAACTCCGGCAGGAAGAGCCGGCGAGCTTCGCGGCGCCACCACCCGTCGGGCTGACCTCCAACGGCTCTGGCGACCCTGTCGCTGGCCTTGCCGGTGAGGTATCCGCCGATGAGCGGCACCAGCACGAAGCCGACGACCACCCAGAACGCCAGCCGGCGAGGGTGCTCGTCAAGGTGATCGCGGACGTCGTAGAAGAGCCAGAAGGTGATCGGAGACAGAGCTGCCTGGATGACCAGGGAGAGGGCGATCGACTGGACGACGAGGGTAAGGTCGGATGTGCTTCGACTGAAGGTCTTGCCCCGACTCCAGGCGGACCGCGCCAGGTAGCCAGGGACGATGGCGAGCACGAGAACTCCGAGCGCTTCGAAGGTTCCGGGCACGGGCTACGCCTCGGGCCTAGGGACTGGGGCGGCGCTCGCGGTGGGGAAGATCACGGCGCCATGCTGGCATGCACCGGCACCTCCGTACAGGGCGCCCCCCTGGACGACGCGGCCAGCCAGGGCCGATCCTGGGAGGTGAGACCAAGCCGCTGCGAGAATGATCGACATGCTCTCGCTGACGGCCGACGAGGTTGTGGCCATGCCGCTCGACGCACTCGCCCTCCGCGTCCTCCGGGACGTTGACGAGACCAATGAGTGGAACTCCTACAACTGGCTGCAGTTCGCCAAGCAGTCGGGCTACGCCAGTCGCATCGACGCGCTCCGCGCGTTCGAGGAGGCGTGGGCGTGGCTGCGCGCCCGGGCGTTGGTGGCCCACGACCCCGGCCAGAGCAGCGAGACAGCCGTCTTCGTCACCCGACGAGGCCGCGCCGCTCTCACCCAGGGGCTGGCAGTCACGCGCGCCGAGGAGCGCCTCGACATCGACCTACATCCCCTCATCGCCGACACCGTCCGAAGCCAGTTCCTCCTGACCCAGTACGAGCTCGCCGCACTGGCGGCGTTCCTCCAGGTGGAGATCCGCGTTCGGGCACTGGGAGGCTTCGGGGATGACGTCTACGGTGTGGAGCTCATGCGCAAGGCTTTCGGCCCGACTGGACCGCTCACCGACCCCGCCGTCCCACCTGGGGAGCAGGAGGGTCTGCGCGAGTTGATCTCTGGCGCGTACCGGACGTTCCGCAACCCGGCCAGCCACCGGACTGTCGACCTGGGGGACGTCACCATGGCCTCGGAGGTCGTTCTACTAGGAGATCTCCTGCTGCGGATGCTGGACCGGATCGAGGCACGGCTCCGGCAGCCGAGCTGACTGGATTGCAACCCGAGAGCGACGGTCAGGGGCGAGTGTGGAGCGCTAAGGTCGAAGCCACTCCCCAGCGCAGAGGTGGAACTCCCGCTCGCACTCAGCGCAGCCGCGGCTGCGTGAACGCCGGACTGTCGACGCCGGCTGTCCACTACTGACTCACTAGAGCGCGGATCACGGACAGAGCGCCGCATCGGGATGGGCGCCGCACTCCCGGCTGTACGTCTCACGCCACACGCTTCCCAGCCGCAGGTCATCGACGACGTCGACGACGCTCACCTCGGTGATCTCGCGGCCGTCCCGAAGAATCGAGCAGGTCCGCGCTGGCGCGCCCAGCCACGTCACCGCGAGATCGATGGGACCCTGATCGGGTGACGATCCGCGCGTCGGGCCTGGCAGGGCGCCGGTGTCCGTCTTGGATCTCCTGCTGCTGCCAGACCCGGTGTCCATCGGGCTCCGCGAGACGCGTGTACGGCGAGCCCTGAACACGGAGGGGGCGCCGGCCGCGGCCGCACTTCCCTCGCCCGAACTGCGGCCGCACTTCGTGTAACCTGTCGGGGATGGCCGTCAACCAGCTGCGATCCGACGCCCCGATCGCCGAGATCCGCCGCGGCGACGCCTTCGACCTGATCCAAGACGTCCCGACCGGCTCGGTCGACCTGATACTCACCTCCCCGCCCTACTGGGGACTACGCTCATACGGCCTCACGGCAGGCCAAGATGTGCTGCGAGGGTGGCTTTCGTCCGGCTGCTCGGCTGCTCGCACCCCGCCATACGATTGGTACCGGGATGCAGGCGGCGTCCTTGGGCTTGAACCATACCCCCACTGGTATGTCGACCACTTGGTCGAGTTTTTCAACCGGGCCAGAGATGCGCTCGTCGACGCCAGCAGCGTCTGGATCAATCTCGGAGATACCTACTTCGCCCGCTGGAGCAGCATTCGGGATGGTGGTCGCCAGGGCTTCAAGGCTCAACGACAGCGTCGCCGCACACCGTCAGGAGGCTACCTACAAGACAAGCAGCTACTATTGATCCCCGCTCGCTTCGCCATCGCGATGCAGGATGCCGGCTGGATCCTTAGGAATGATGTGATCTGGGCAAAGCCACGAGTAATGCCCCGGCCTGAGCCGGATCGGCTGAAGCTCTCTCACGAGCACTGGTTCCATTTCGTCAAGCCGCGACCTCGTGGTCGCGCTGCCTACTACTACGACCTGACGTTCGCCGAGGACGGCCACCGAGACGTGGTCGTGTGTTCCACGGTGCGCGGCGCTGAGGGCCACACCGCTACCTTCCCGCCCGAACTGATCGCACCGCGCATCGGGAGTTCTTGCCCCCCTGAAGGCCTTGTACTGGACCCATTTTGCGGCACTGGCCGCACGATAATCGAGTCCCTTCGTCTGGGGAGACGAGGTCTCGGATTCGAGTTGTCAACGACTTTCGCGGGGGCGGCCCGCGCTGAACTGCGCAAGCTCCAGCGCGACGCCTCCAGGCGACTCGATGTACTCTCACCGGCGAACTCTGGTTAGCGATATGTCGCCCGCCGATTCCGAGCCCTTCACCGAACCCGACACAGCCGATGTCGTTCATCTCCTTGAGGCCGCGTACGTCAAGGGCCGCGATCCAGATCTCACGCTGGCGCAACTCCTGCCGACCGTCGACCTTGATGATCCTGCTTCAGTCGCTAGAGCGCTGAGCGAATTGGTCAGCCATGCGCGTCGAAATTAAGGCCCAGCCGGTCGGTGCCCTCAGTGTGCTGCATGAGCTCCCCGATGCGCGCCTGGCCATTCTCGAAGGTCACAACGGCATCGGCAAGAGCCTCTCAGTCCGGCTGCTGGAGATATGCACGGGAGGACGGCCTTATGTGGCGTCGGCCTTAGCGTGGCGCAGTCTATGCGAAAACCTGGGACCCATCGATGTCAAGGTTAGCAACCTTCGTGGAGTCAAGGAGATTCATTGGGTCGCCGACACTCGTGAGTGGCTGGACGGCGCTAGCGATCCCGGGAATCAGCCCGCGTTTCGCACCCTCTCCATCGATGGCAAGCGCGCAACGATGGATGATGTACGACGTGTGCTCTCGGTCCATAGGGTCGGTGGTGACGAGGGCACCCTTGAAACTCTGGCACAGCAACTAGAGCGGATCACTGACATCGTCGCCCGTTGGAATCGCCGCTTCGCACATCAGACCGAGGGCCCCTTGGCGCTACTGGAGGTAACGGCGGACGAGACCTCCCGCCTCCTTGGCAGGTGGAGCCGCCAAGAATACGTCAAGCTACTTGGGTCCGCGGACGACGCAAGGTCGGCAGCTGAAGCTGCGGCGCGCGAACTGACCGCCGCCGACCATGCCCGTCGCGAAGTTACTGACGTGATTCAGATCCGAGACCAGCTTGCCCGCATCCGAGATGTGACTCCGGACCTGCTCCAACGAGCGGCCGCCCTCGATGAAGACATTGCTCGCTGGCACGCCAAGCGTGACGCGCTGTACCAGCGCGTCAGCACGCTGGCGGGAGCCGTCGCCTCCTCCCAGCCGGCCCTGAAAGAGCTGGAGAACGCGAGGCGTACCGCCGCACGGAATCGCGAACGACTCTCCGACGTGATGAACGAAGCCTCACGGTTGGCTGCACGCTTGGAGGCTCCCGCCGATGCCACTACGGCGAAGGAGATCCTCGCCCAGTACGAGCGCAAGCGAACAGAGCTCGAGGCCGAACGCATACAACTGGACAGTGCACCGGCGATGCGCGGAATTCTGGACCACCTGATCAAGCGCCTCGAAGAAGCCTCGGAGCGAGGGTTAGGCGACCAAGTCGCCATAGATGATCCGGTCACAGAGATCCAGCTCACTGTGCATCAAACCACAGCTGGAATGACCACGCGCCGGGCCTATCTCGAAGGGAAGCCACCTGAGCCCCAAGCCAGGGCGGTCGTGGAAGAACTGGAGAACGTCGCACGCCAAGTAGGGCAAGCCAAGTCGCTCGTCGACCTCTTAACCGAGGCGGAGCGCCGACGACGCCTGGTCGACGAGAACGACGAGAGGACGAACCGCGCGCTTGCTGCCATTAATCCGAGGGCGATCGCTCAGATCAGAACTCTGGAAGGCGAGAGGGGCGAGGCAGATGCGCAGCTACTGAAGCTCGCGGCAGAACGTGCAGCCCTCCACCAGCAGTTGGGTGCTGCTGGTGACCCAACATCACAACGAGCTCTCGCCGGTCAGCTTGCCCAGCGCCTATCGGCGCTGGGAAGCAGCGAGGAAGGGTTGAACGAGAGACTTCGACAGGCCGAGCTGCGTTCGAGGGAAGCCAACACCCTGCTAGCCAGCACTCGCGATGTTGCAGCGACCCTTCGACGGGACATCGCGCGCGCCGATACGGAGATACGAGACGCTCTCGTTCACCTCCGAGAGAACCCCGGCCTTCAATGGTTGCGGAGTGCGTTGCCGAGCCGGGACCGCGTCTCGCAATCAGACGCCCCGAGGGACCAGCTCGTCGTGATTGACTCGGCCCGTGCTGCCGTTGATGACATCCTGCACCGCATCACCGAGTTTCGGAGCCAAATTGGAGCCGTGATAGCAGCCGTGCGGACCATCGCCGGCGGTCTGCACGGTCGACCGCCGGAGAGCGAACGGTATGTAGCCTCCCTCGAGCTCTACTTCGGGAAACGCTTCAGCGACTGGTTCAACAATCCGAGGGTCCGCCACGAACTCCTGCCCCAGGCTGACGGGGAGATCCGGGTCGACTTGGCCCGACGGGAAGTGATATGGATCGAGGGAGCTCGCGAAATGGCGCGGCCGCTTGAAGCCTTTTCTAGCGGAGAGTCAGCCTTCGCTTACACGCGAGCGCGGCTGGCAGTGCTCGACGAGGAAAGGGACCGCCCACTCAATAGGTTGATCGTCCTCGACGAGTTCGGGGCCTTCATCGCGCACGATCGCCTTACGGGACTTATGGCCTATCTCCAGGAGCGCAGTGCTGAGCACGTCGGCGATCAGGTTCTGGTCATCCTTCCACTTAGCCGCGACTATGACGAGCTGGCCCAGAACGTGATTGGTGACCAGCGCGCGGCCTATGAATCATTGGCGGCCCAGATCAGAAAGAGTCGGTACGCTGTCCAGTCATTGATTCCGTGACCGAGTCGATGCATGGCTCGCTGGTAGGCCTTCCGGAGAAGATCGATTCCGCTCGGGTTCACGAGCTGCGGCAACAGCTCACAGATCTCTGGCAGCTCACCATGGGACGTTCTCCTGGCGGCTTGGAGGCAGATCTAGAGCTCTCTCGCAAGTGGTTCGATCCCGTGGCACAAGGTGAGCGCCTGCGACGCGAGCTCTCTGCACTCCCCACGGTCCCCAAGGGCGCGAGTGAACTGGCGTCGCCGTGGACCTATCACGTTGGAGAGAATAAGTGGCTCGTAACACCCGAGGGTCGGTGCGTTCTCGACCTACTCGAGGCATTGCCTATCGCCCCCATTCATCTGATCTCGGACGACCTACTCGTGCCGTACGACCGTTTGCTGGGGCGCACATATCAACGCTGGGGCCGACATCGTCTTGAGTCGGTAGTCGGGCTGCTGCGAGGCTCAGACAAGCCACTCCAAATCCCCGCCGCCGCGGTGGTCATCGCTCTGCTCGTAAACCGGTGTACAAGTGAGGAGCGTGCGCTCGTCCGCTTCGCCGCAGGGCCGGCGCGGGACGTTGTCGATGGCGCGTTCTTCGCACCCGTCAAGGCCTTCCATGAAACGCTCGTACCGAAGCAGGTCAGCGCGCGCGCACACCCTCGGCTGATCAGCGGGTGGATGCTTTACGAGGCTCGACGAAGGCTAGGTGACGGCCTGGTCTTGACCGACGCACGTCGTCCACGCGATGGAAGGGTTTGGATTCGTCCAGACCAGATCGACGTTATCATCGGGCGATTGGCACGCGATCTCATGCGAGGCCACCGAGTACGCGCGACTCCCGAGACGCTCGGCAGGGCATTCGACGCTCTCGTCGATGCGCTGCGGCTTGAGTTGCCGAAACTCGCCGGGTACGGCCTAGTCCATGAGCGGCCGCCAGAGACCCGACGGCTACGCCAACGTCTCATCGACAGCCTCTCTGACGGCGATCTGAACGGATCGTGAATCGCGCCGTCGCCCTGTTGGAGCTCGCGCGTGAGTTAGCGCATCTACACCATATCGGAGTGCGCGGCCGAGTTAACGTCGTCTCTGTTCTGATCGACGACCTCACCGAGGCGCTACCTGTCGTCGAGGCGCTGGTAGCGACCACCCAAGGGCGACTCCTTCAGTCGATGGCGACTGAACTCGAGGGTCCAGTGCCCGGCACGCGCGACCCTACGCGGATTGCAGCCATCCGAGCCGAGTTCAACCTAGCTGGACCAGGCGCGAAGCCCGTAGACCTTCGCACGCTGCCGAGTGGAGACCTTGATGTCGAATTCAGAGGGTCTCCCTCGGCGGGCTTGAGCCACGGCGAACGGACCGTCCTTGCCGTTGCTCGAGCCCTTGGCCATCGAGACCTCGACGACCACGAACTCGGCGTCGTCGCCTATCGAGGCGACTTGGTTGACCTGCCCTTCTCTGAAGCCATCTGGCGGCTCGGAACAACCCAATTCCAAGGCATGCCGCACGGCGTGCTCCGCACGTTGGTCATGTTGACGCAGGCGTCAGAAATCCGCATCAGTCTCCACTGTCAGTCGGGCCGCGGGTTCGACTTCGCTGTGTACGGCGACCGTCTCCTGCGCCGCAAGCGTTCGGATGATCTGCAGGCGATCGTGGGTGAGATCGCCGCAAGGACAGCCCCCATCGTCTTCTTCCTGGGGGCCGGCTTCAGCGCCTCATCACAAATGCCCATTGGTAACGCCCTTCGCGATGCTTCGATTCGGCGAGTGTTGGCGACCCCTGCCCTTGAGGTCGTAACCTCGGATGACCTGGCTCTCCGCTTTCACCAATTACTGGAGCAGCGGCGCTGGCTTACGACATCGGAGACCGCGCTCACCAGAGTGCAGTTCGCCAATCGCCTCACGCTGGAGCGAGTTATCCAAGTAGAGGCCGAGACCCATCCGGGGCTGCCCACCCTGCAGGAATTTCGCGAACTCCATGATCGTCTCGTGCACGCGCCGGGAGCAGCCGTCTTGGACTTGGCGCAGATTCTGCAGGCGGGCGCGAACCGCATTATCCTCGCTGGCGTCAACTTCGATCGCCTCGTCGAGGAGAACACGACCGCCCCTCTTGAGGTCTTCCTTTCGAGCACGCAGTTTCGCCATGCGGCTCAGTACATCCGCCGCTATCTCCGGGGCGATGAGGTGGCTATTCCGTATCTCAAACTGCACGGCTGTATTTCCGATCTTACCAGCTGCATTGTCAACACGGACCAGACGGAGTTGGGGCTCGGCCTATCCAAGGTGAGGGGGCTACGCGCAGCGGTGGGCAGCGACAGGCTGTGGATCTACGTCGGGGCCAGCTTACGGGACCTCGACTTGCGACCGGTGCTCCTCAGCGAACAATTCGCCCCTCACCTGGATGAACTCTGGGTCACGCCCTATGCGGTCGAAAGCTATGACGAGTTCGAGCAGAGGAGACGGGCGTACTGGCGCAAGACTCCCAGAACGTCTCTCGATGAGCGCCTCGTGACAGAAACGGCCGACGCCTTCTTTGCCGCACTCCGGCACGCATCGGTCGTATAGGCGCGGTAGTTTGCGTCGGATCGGCTGGCGTTCGGGTTCCTCGCACCTATCTTAGTGGGCGGCGCCTCCCGGCGCCCTCACCGGTTCTCAGTCGGGGCAGGCTCGTCAGCTTCGGCTAGCGGCACTGCCCATCCAACCCGCGATACAACCAAGGGGGACCGCGACCCCCCTGACTGCCTGCATGTTTGCGCCAGTGCAGCATCGACAGAGGCTGGGGATCTCAACCCGATGAAGTAGCGGTGCGGGAACGGACGCCGGCCTATGGACCCCGCGACACCTCGTGGCCGCGGTCGAAGCGCGTGCCTCGCCCCACTCCCCGTGATCGAGCGACACGTGTCGTCCAACCACGAGCCGAGCTCGCCGCTCGATCAGATGAAACGGCGGGTGCCGCCAGCCACGAGGTCGGTTCGACGACGGCCTCCTGCGGAGTGGCAGGCGGGACCCCGATCGCGTGTTCGAGCTGCGCGCAGGCAGCGCGGAGGTCATCGTGGAGGCCCCGTCCCTGCGCGTCCGCTGCGAGCTGTCCCCCATAGTCGCCGGCGAGCAGGGAGCGGATGCTCTGGCAGGCCCTGCGATCGACCAACCCGACCGCGAGCCGCCCATCCGGAAGATCGCCCACGGCCGCATGGGCTCCCCGCGCGTGTGCGACGTCTCGCCTGGCGGCGGACATCTCCGCGACTGCGACCTCGCCGATTGCGCGGTCCGAGAGGAAGCGGTCGGCCCTCAGCAGGCCCTCGTGAAGCCCCGGAAGGACGTCCTGCGCTGGCACCGGCGGTCGACCGGAGTCAGCCTGCACTCGTTCAGCAAGCGCGTCGCTCGCCGCCTGATACTCCGCCGCGGCGCGTCGCGCCCGCACCAGGCTGCGTCCGAGGGCATGGTGCGAAGGGTCGACATTGTCGAAACACTCGCCGGCAATGCGCCCGAACGATGCGATGATATCGAGGGCGAGATCCCGGTAGGCATCGTCGCGGGCCGGGAGGGTCAGCGGAGCGTAACCGCCGTCGCGAAGGTCGTACGACCGGTTGACCTGATGCGCCACGGGGGCGACGTCCGGGACTGTGCGAGCCGACAACCGATCGCCGACTTCGTCGAGCCGCCACGTGAGCTGGGACGCCGCGAGGTTGACGGCGTCGACGTCCGGTTGTGCGCGAGCGTCGGCGCGTATGGCGGTCCGCGAGACGGCCTGAACCAGGTCGACTTCCCGAGTCCCCCGGAACGAACCGGTGGCGGTGTCCCACAATGCCAGGCCGCCAGCGGCCAGCTCGGACGCGCCAAGGACGCTCTTCGGCACGGCATCCGCATGCTGGGCGACGAGGCCAAGCGTGCCATCGAGGTCACGGGCAAGTTGCCGCCACGCCGCCGACGCGTCGGGCGCGCCTGCTGTCGAGAGCGCACGCAGGTCGTCCTGCAGCACGTGTGCCGCCGCTCGGACTCCCGGAGGGAGCATTCCAACGATCAGCGTCCGGCTCTCATGAGCCATGACCCGGTCCAGCTCGTGTACCAGGACAACGGCCGCACGGTGCAGAGGCTGACATGCCTCCGAACCCGGGATGACGTCGCCGGCGCTTCGAGACAGATGGAGCGCCCGGCTCAGCCCCACGAACGCGCTCGCGGCGGTGGTGAACGTCGTCTCGGCGAGGCGCACGAGGGGGTCGTGCGGCGCGTGGGCGCGGAGCGAGTCGACCATGCGCCGGCCCGCGGCGATGACGTCGTGGAGTCGCTCATCCTCGGCCTGGTCGCTCTCACGAGATCGTGCCCACCCACCGCGCCGAGGCTGCGATGGCCACGCGGACAGCACCTCGGGCACGAGCACCGCGTGTTGCTCGCACGCGATCGCCACGCACCGTGACGCGGAGCGCAGGCGCGTTGCGACCGCGGACAGGGACGAGCGTTCGACGCCGGTCAGCGCGGGCACGCGCAATCACCGGGCGTTGTCCCAGCTTCCGTGACCGTGGCCTCCGGCGGACCGCGCGGGACGTTGCCATGCTTCCTGTCCGCCCGTATCTCCAACCCTTCGGCACGCTTCCAGGCGGACACACCGAGCCCCAGCGGCTCCGACTCTTTGCTGGGGAACCCCAGGGCAGCTCACGCCGAGACTCGGGGTTCGCCCGCGTGCGACCCACACGACAAGCGCCGACGCGCATTCGCGCCGGTCGGCGCGAGTCCCTTCGGCTGGGCTAGGGGTCCGTGGTGGCGCGGCGGCCGCTCGCCGTTTGATTGCCTCGCCTGGGTGCGCGCGATGCGGACCATCCTCGGCCGTCGCAGGTGCCTGGTCGGTCAGCCCCCTCAGCCGGCGCTCACGCTGACCAAGCGCTTCCGGCCACGGGCAAGGCACGGACAACCTCGGTGATCGACTCCGCCACGACGTCGACGACGGAGTGCGGTGTGCTGCCACCGCGCCGCACCCGCGGGACGCGGAGCAGGTCTGCGGCCGCGACGCTGCCGAGCGAGGCCCGCGCCCAGTCGAGCGGCAAGCGAACAGAAGCGAGAGGTGGGGACATCGGCGCGGGAGTCTGCGAGATCGGTCGGTCGTAAATACGACAGCAGGACAAAGGCGACGCCAACGCCGCTGGATGACGCCGCGCAACGGGCCTACAGTGCATGTCGCGCTGGGAAAATTGGGATGTGCGCCGTCACGCGTTGCCGGGCGGCCGCGGAAGGAGATCGACTTGATGCCACCTGTGAAACCATCGCGTGCTCGTCCTCGGGGATCTGCACGCAGGCGCCACGTGCATGGTCACGCAGTTCATCTAGCGGCTCCACCTCCAACGAGATCCTGCTCCTGTCAGCGGCGATCAATGAGCGTTGTTCTCCGGCACGTCGCTGCCTGCGCGTGCGCCGGGATCGGTACCCAGCGAGGAGGTCGTCATCACCCCACTTTGGAATGGATGCTCGTCGCGCTCGAGAGCGGCGACGGTGACACCGGCCGCCAGCGAGAGCCCCGCGACGGGGGGGATGACAGCCGATGAGCCGGACCGCCGTGCGGATGGCCCTGTCCGCGGTCGCCCTAGCGACGCTCGTGGCGTCCTGGGCTGCCCCGATGTCGTCGTCGGCCCAGACGGGCCAGAGGCGAAGCGTGCAGCTCCATGCAACGGTCAACCTCGCAGCTCTCGCGGCAGGTCCACGCTCGCCGGTTGCGACCCATCCGCATCGCAGCGTTCTGCCGGAGGTCGACAAGCGGTACGGACCGGCCGCGCACCTCGCGACCGCGGTTCCTGGTGGTGCCGGAGCGCCACCCAGCCAGGTCGTCAGCGGGGGCGGCAATGCCGACGGCTTCCGAGGTCTCGACATCGTGTCCATGGAGGCGGCCGGAACCGGCTCCTATCAGGGAAGCAACGGCGGGCTGGAACCGCCGGATCAGATGCTCTGCGTGGGCAGCGGATTCGTCGTCGAGGGCGTCAACACCGCCATCGAGGTCTTCAGCGATCGTGGCGTCCCACTTGTCGGCGCGGTGCCGCTCACGCAGTTCATGAACCTCACCCAGGCAAAGAACGCGGTCCCGGGCACGTTCACCAGCGACCCGCGCTGCATCTACGACGCCGCGACCAAGCGATTCTTCCTCATGGTGCTGGAGATCGACTCCAGCAACGGCGTCCTCAATTACCCCTTCACCCGCTCCCATACGTACTTCGCCGTCAGCAAGACCTCTGATCCCACCGGGGCCTGGTCCATCTACGGGTACGACGTCACCGACGACGGGATCGGCGGCACGCCCGTGCATCCAACGTGTCCATGCCTGGACGACCAGCCGCTGATGGGGACCGACCCGTTCGGCTTCTACATCACCGCCAACGAGTATTCGGACGCGGAGGTTCTCCCGGTGGCGTCGCCTGTCAACCCGCCCTTCGGGACGCTACCCGACTTCCGCAACGGCCAGTCCCAGGTCTACGCCTTCCCCAAGGCGGCGCTGGAGGCCGGAGCCTCGCAACTGCAGTTCACCGACTTCGACTCCGCCAACACCCCCCTGCCGGCGAACGCTCCTCAGGGGTCCACGTGGTCGGAGCTGCAGCCCGCCCACTCGCCTCCTGGAGACGCGACCGTGCAACCGCAGGGCGGAGCCGAGTTCTTCATGAGTCAGCTCGACTTCGACGGCCAGGGTGACAACCGCGTTGCCGTCTGGGCGATCACGAACACTGCCTCGCTGGCGACAGCAACGCCCAGCGTCACGCTCACCTCGCCGACGCTCGTGACAACGCTCAATCCAGCCGACACCTACAAGCTGCCATCGTCCGGTGTCGACCAGAAGGAGGGCGACCATCCTCTGTGCGCGTCCTGCAGCGAGGAACGTATCAATCCGAACGACGATCGCATGAACGAGGTCATGTTGACCAACGGCCAGCTCTGGGGAGCGGTCAACACCGACCTTCCCCCCATCACCGCCGGCGCCGCTTCCCCGGAGGGGGATGACCGCACCGGCATCATGTACTTCGAGGTCTCGCCTGCCCTCGACTCCTCCTCTCACCTCACTGCGACGATGACACGGGACGGCTACGTCACCGTCCCCCGTGAGAGCGTGCTGTTTCCGTCGATCGGGGCGACGCCCGGCGGCGCCGTGATCATGACTTTCAGCCTCAGTGGCGTCGACTACTTCCCGAGTGTGGCGTGGACAAGGCTCGACGGACTGGCTCCCGGGACGGGGCCCGTCGTGCATGTCGATGCCGCCGGGACAGCGCCCGAGGACGGGTTCACCGGCTACGGCACGTGCGCCTCGTTCGGGCTGGCGAGCGAGTGCCCGCCGCAGGGCAGTGGCGTCTCGCGCTGGGGTGACTATTCCTTCAGCGAGGTCGACGAGAAGGGCTGCGTCTGGGGCGCAGGCGAATACATCCCGGGCGGGTCGAGCGACGGGGTGGCAGGCGACTGGGGCACATGGATTCACCGCATCGCGCCGGCAGGCTGCACCGAACCTGCGCTCACGCCCGTGGCGAAGCTGACTACAAACCCCTGCGGTCCGCTGTTCACCAGTCCTGCGGGTTCCGACGACTACCTCGGCGTCGCGACGGGTCACGCGTTCAAGGGACAGAATCCTCAGCTCGACCTCCTGTCCGGCACGCTCGGTCTCACCTCCGATGGCACCCAGCTCGTTGCGACGCTCGTCCTCAACAATCTCACCACGGCGCTTCCGCCCGGAGGGCAGGCAAACGAGTATTACCTCCTCTGGACCTTCAACAACACCCAGTGGTTCGCCAACGCACAGGTTGACACCGCGGGAACCGTGACCTACTCCGACGGGCAGGTCAACGGCACGCAGTTCGTCACGCGGACGACCGGGCCCACAGACACCGGTGCGTTCAACTCCGGGTCGAACGGGTCGGTCGTCATGCACGTCCCTCGCGACCAGGTTGGCGACCCGGGTCTCGGAATCCAGCTCACGAGCCCCAAGGGATCGACAAAGGAACTCGTCGGCGTCGCGGGTGTCGGCGGAAGCCTTCAGCCCGTCGACGACGCCGGTCCCGACTTCCAGTACACAGTCGGTCAGACCTGCGCGAAGCTGTCCTCCTCGCCGAGCCCATCGCCGGCGGCGAGCACGACGAACAGCGCTCCCTCTGCGTCTGCGACCATACCGGTGCCGGTCGTTCCGGAGACGCTCCCGAACAGCGGGACAGCCACCCCGACCGGTCCAGCGCTCGGTATCGGAGGAGTCGTGGCGCTCCTGTGCGCAGGATGGCTCCGCCGACGCCGACCGGGATGTCCTCCACGGTAGCTTTCGTCAGCTGGCGACACCTTGCGCCGAGAGCATCGCCCTCGCGACCCTCGGTTCTACGACAGCATCAGGGTCCTCTGGGCTTGGGTCGACGTCGTAGCCTAGCCCGCCCGCCGGGGCGCCTGCGAGGCAAGCTCTCCAGCGGCCCGGGCGCGCGGGCCTTCTGCGGCTCCGTCGATCCCACCCCAGGAGGACGGAGTCATGAGCTATCTGGTCAGCTTCCGCGACGGACGCATCGCGATACGTGCGTCCGCAAAGGCGGCCGCTCTGGGCGAGCTAATGTCGATCGCGGCCGACGGCAGGCTCGCAGGCGACGAGAGCACAGCGCTGCGGCGCGCGGTGCTGCACGCCGGGACGCTTGAGACCGCTCTTCGCGCGTTCGGCTGGGACTCCTACGTGGATGCGACCGGCGACGTGGTGAACGCCTGGATGACCGGCGACGAGCTGGCGTACTCCGAGGAGATGCTTCGCGCGCTGGTCTCCCGCATCGAACCGGGAAGCTTCGTGGAGTTCATCGGCGAGGACGGCGACATCTGGCGCTGGAGCTTCACCGGTCGGCACATGATCGAGACGTATCCGGAGTTGCTCTGGCCGCCGACATCAACCGGTCGCTGGGCGCGCGCCCTTCAGGTCCTTCGCGCGCGCGCCGCGGCGTTGCGGGTGCGGCGGAGGGCTGCGCCGTGACCCGCGAGGAGCTCGAGGCGACGGCGCGCCTCCCGACGTACGCCATTGTGTCCGCGGGCACGGACTGCGCCGTTGCCCAACGCACGACCGAGTCCGGCGCGACACGCCTGCTCGGCGACGGCCGTCTCCGCCTGCAGCGCTCTGCGTGCGAGATGGTGCTCGCAGAGATCCACCGGGCTATCGAAGCAGGCTGGAGCGCGGGGCTCGCCCAGGCGTTGCTGGCGCTGGAGGACCAGCCCGCGGAGGCAGCGGCTCTCGCGCGTCGCGCACACCGTCGGCGCTCGTCGACAGCGGCTCCACCGACGGCCCCCCGTAACCCGTGGGGAGCACCAGCACCGCCGCCTGACGTCTGCGCGGTCGGGGTGGCCACCCGTGGGCTCCGCGCACACCGGCCCTCCCGACCGCAATCAGCCGCGGCCGCGTCCACCGCTGCGCCGACAGGAGGAACTGGCGCCAGCCCTCGTGGCCCGGCTCGGGAGAGGTGAGACCCCGGACGACCGTTCCGCATCCGGCGCGCAGACCGCTCTGCCCGCGCCGGCGGATCGTGGCCCCGGCGCCCTGGGGGCTGTCAAGGCCGCACCGCTGGCGCGGTGCGCCGCCGGCGGTTCCCGCCGGGGAAGCCCGGACAGCCCCGGAGCCGTGGCTGCGGCCGCCTTCACGCGGGCCTGAGACGGCCCGCCCTTGGAGGTGGCCTCCCCATGGACGACGCACGACGACCAGACGAGTCCCAACCGGTGGGCGAGCTCGACGACGAGATGCCCGGCGAGACCGCCCCTCGGCCGGGCACACTCGCGCGCGCTCGGCTGAGCCTGCGGATCCTCGAGCGGCTCTCCGCACTGGAACGGCCAGCCGCAACTGTCACCGATGACGACCGCACCCTGCTCGCTCTCTGGTGCGGATGGGGACCGCTCGCGCGTGCCTTCGACCCGCAGGCTGATGGCGGATGGGCGCTCGTCGGCGCCGCGATGCGCGAGTTCGTCGACGACAACGCCTGGGACGCGGCGCTGCAGGCGACGCCGACCAGCTTCTACACGCCTCCATGGCTGTCGAAGGCCATCTGGCAGGCGCTGCTCGGTCTCGGTTTCACCAGCGGTCACGTCCTCGAGCCCGGATGCGGTCACGGAACGTTCATGGCGGCAGCGCCCGACCACGCCGACATCGAGTGGAAGGGCCTCGAGCGCGACCCGGTGAGCGCTCGGATCGCACGCGTCCTCCATCCGGCGGCCTCCATCACGACCGGTGCCCTGGAGACCATGCCGCTGCGCGAGGGCGAGTACGAGGCCGCCATCGGCAACGTCCCCTTCGCCGACATCGGCATCTACGACCCGACATGTCCGCGGCGCTTCACGCTGCACAACTACTTCCTCTGGCGTGCCGTGCGCGCGCTGCGACCCGGTGGCATCGCCGCACTCGTCACCTCGCGCTTCTCGCTCGACGCCGACTACCAGCACGCGCGCCACGAACTCAATGAGCTGGCCCAATTCCTCGGCGCGGTGCGGCTCCCCGGTGGCGCCCTGAGCGACAGCGGGACCGACGTCGTCGCCGATGTCCTCCTGTTGCGCCGGCGCAGAGATGGCGACGAGGATGGCGAGCCCTGGCTGGGGTCATCGACCCATGACGCCGGCCTCATCTACAACGACTACTTCGCTGCCAACCCTGGGCACGTCATCGGGGAGATCGAGCCGGGCAGTGGCCAGTACCGGGCCGACCCCCTCCACGTGCGCTTCGCCGGCGATGCGGAGCAAAGGTCCCAAGCCGTCAGCGCGGCGCTGGCCGACATCGTCCGCCGGGCTGTGCGCAACGGGCTCACGCTGCCTCCTCCGCTGGCCGAGGTCGCCCCAGTCGACGCCGCAGATGACCAGGTCGAGAGTGCGGCACGCAAGCAGGGCTCATTCCACCTCGTCAACGGCGAGATCCGCCAGGTCGTCGGTCGAAAGCTCCACGCCGTCCGCGACAGCGCGGAGCTGCGCGCGCTCATCAGGCTGCGCGACGCCACGCTGGAGCTGCTCACCGCCGAGGCAGACATCCACGCGCCCGACGGTGCACTGGAGCCGCTCCGTGAGCGAGCCAACCTGCACTACGACACCTACGTCCAGCAGTTCGGCCCCGTCAACCGCTGCACCATCGTCGAGGGTCCGCCGGACCCGGAGACCGGAATGTCGGTGCTGCAGCGGCGCCGGCCACCGATGGGCGGCTTCCGGCAGGACCCTGACTACGTCACCGTCCTGGCGCTCGAGTCCTATGACGACGACACCGGCGACACGTCGCGGGCTCCGCTCCTTCGCCACCGCGTCAACCGCCCGGCGTTGCCCGCACAGCACGCCGACAGCCCCGGTGAGGCGATCGCCCTCACCCTCGACGCGCGTGGCCATCTCGACCTGACGTACGCGGCGCAGCTCCTCGGTGTCGAGGAGGACGCGGCGGTCGGCGTCCTCGGCGATCTCGTCTTCCACAACCCGGTTGCGCAGCGGCAAGAGATCGCCGCGGAATACCTCTCGGGCAACGTGCGCGGCAAGCTCGCCGACGCGCGGACCGCTGAGCAGACAGACCCCGAGCAGTACGCACGCAACGTCACCGCCCTGGAGGCCGTCCAGCCCGCGAACCTGACGCCGGCGCAGATCCGCGTCCGTCTCGGCGCGCCCTGGGTCGGCGCCGACGACGTCGAGGCCTTCATCACCGAGACCCTCGGCCAGCTCAGCGGCGGCGTCACCCACGTGCCCGCAGCAGCGCTGTGGGAGGTCGATGCGGACGGGTGGGAGCGCGACCGGCCAGTGGCGACGACGGAATGGGGCACAGCCCGCATCGACGCCTATCGCCTCGTCGAGATGATCCTCAACGGGCGCGTCCCTGTGGTCTACGACGAGGTCGAACGCGACGACGGGACGACGACGAAGGTGCGCAACGTCGAGGAGACGATGCTCGCCACGGAGAAGGCGCGGATGCTCAACGACCGCTTCTCCGAGTGGGTGTGGGAAGACCCCGACCGCACGGATCGCCTCGCCGAGCGCTACAACCGCCTCTTCAACTCGACAGTCCTCCGCAGCTACGACGGGTCGCACCTGACGTTCCCCGGCATGGCGCCGGACTTCACCCCGTACCCATCGCAGAAGGACATCGTCTACCGGATCATCTCGTCACCGGCGGCGCTGTGCGGCTTCGCCGTCGGCGCCGGCAAGACGGCCGCGATGTTCATGTCGGCGCTGACCATGCGCCGCCTCGGACTCGCCGCCAAGCCCATGATCGTGGTGCCGAACCACCTGCTCGAGCAGGTGGCGCGTGACGGCAAGAGCCTGTTTCCGCTGGCCAACATCCTGATGGCCGGCCATGAGGACGTCACCGCGGAGCGGCGCCGTCTCTTCGCGGCGCGCTGCGCGATGGGCGACTGGGATGCCATCGTCATCACGCACTCGGCCTTCACCGCCATGGGCGTGCATCCGTCGACCGAGGCCAGCTACCTCGGTGACGTGCTGGCGCGCTACCGGTGCTCCCTGTATCTGCAGAGGGCGAGCAGGCGCAGCCGCTCGGTCAAGCGCGTGGCGAAGATGGTCGAGTCGATGGCGCAGCGGCAGCGCCAGTTGCTCGATCACCGGACCGACGTCGGCGTGACGTTCGAGCAGCTCGGCGTCGATTACGTCTTCGTCGACGAGAGCCACTACTTCAAGCGGCTGAGCACGCCGTGCATGACCGACGGCTTCAACCTCGAGGGGTCGAAGCGGGCGACGGACCTGGCCGTCAAGCTGCGGTGGCTGCGCGGCCGCAACGCGGGTGCTCGCTGGGGCTCCATGTTCACCGGGACGCCGGTCTCGAACACACTGGCCGAGCTCTTTGTCATCCAGACGTACCAGCAGCCAGACCGGCTCGCCGAACTGGAGCTCGACGCCTTCGACGCCTGGGCGCGCAACTTCGTCGAGTTCGTGACCCGCGTCGAGGTGGCGCCGGACGGCGGATCGTTCCGCCTGCACACGCGCCCGTCCCGCTTCCACAACGTCCCGGAGCTGCGACGGCTCTTCGCCGAGGTCGCGGATATCCGCACCGCGGAGACGCTGAACCTTCCGCGCCCCACGGCGGAGTACCGGACTGTCGTGGTGCCGCCGGCGCCCGAGCAGGAAGCCTTCATCGCCACTCTCGTCGCACGCGCCGGCGCCATCCGATCCGGCGCTCGCCGCGATGGCGACAACATGCTCGTGATCTGCTCCGACGGCCGCAAGGCCGCCCTCGATCTGGAGCTCGTCGGCGTCACAACCGCACACCCGGGCAAGGTCGAGAGCGTCGTCGAACAGGTGCTGGACATCTGGCGGACGGTGAAGTGCGTGCCCGCGCTCGCACGGTCCACACGCACCGGAGAGGCGCCCGGGGAACAGACGCCGCGCTACGGACAGATCAGCCTCTTCGCTCGCAGTCCGGTGCGTGGTGGCGGGAACACCGGCCTCCGACTTGGCGGAGGGGGCGGGGCCCTCGGTCGCCCCGTCGCGCGTGCGCAGGCACCGCAGGCACTCCAGATCGTGTTCTGTGACCAGGGCACACCACGCTCCGATGGCAACACCCAGGTCTACGGGAAGATCCGCGCTGGCCTCGTCGCCGGGGGGATGCCCGGCCATCTCATCCGCTTCGTCCACGACGCCGCGACGGACACCGCCAAGGCGATGCTGTTCGCCGACTGCCGCGCCGGCAAGGTTGCCGTGCTGCTCGGCAGCACCGACAAGCTCGGCGTCGGCACCAACATCCAGGCCACCTGCGTCGCGATCCACCACGTCGACGCACCGTGGCGACCCGCCGACATCGAGCAGCGCGAGGGTCGCGGAGTCCGTCCCGGCAACCGCAACCCGGTGGTGCGGATCCTGCGCTACGTCACCGAGCGTAGCTTCGACGGCTACATGTGGCAGGCGTTGGAACGCAAGGCACGCTTCATCGCGCAGATCCTCACCGGGGAGCTCGCCTCTCGGGAGGTGGAGGATATCGGCGAGGTCGCCCTCACCTACGCGGAGGTCAAAGCTCTCGCGACAGGCAACCCGCTGCTCCTGGAGCACGCCGAGACGCAGGCCGACGTGGCGCGTCTGCGGCAGCTGGCCATCGCCCATGAGCGCGGCCGGTTGCGGGCGCGCAGGCAGATCGAGCGGTTCCAGCAGGAGGCGACGCAGCATGCCGCGCGCGCGACGCTCTGGAAGCAGATCGCCGACGCCGTGGCGGCCAACGCCACGACGCTGCGCAGGCTCTCGGGCGACCTCGTCGCGCCAGGGACGGAGGCGGCCAGCCTGGCCGCATGGCTGACGGCGGCGCTCGCCGCCAGCGCGCGGGGCCGAGCGGCCGCGCCAGCCGGGACGTGGTGCGGCCTCGAATTGCGCGTCGAGGCGGAGCCCCGGTGGCCAGCTCGCGACGCCTGGCTCGTCCTCACGGACACCGAGGCGCGCGCCAGCGCACGCATCGACATCAAGGCGGGATGGACGGAGCCGGATCGTCAGGGCCATCTGGCTCGCGTCCTCCGCGAAGCGGCGCACGCGGCATCCGACCGTGCCGACGGGGAACGCAATCGCGAGCGCGACTGCCTTCGAGAGTGCACCGCGGCGGCCGCACTGGCCGAGTCGCCCTTCGCCAACGCCGTCGCGCTGCGGCACGCGGAGGCTCGCCTCGCGGAGATCGACGCCGCCATCCAGGGGGCTGTCAGCGATCCGCTCGCGGCATGACCAGGCACGTGGGTGCCGGCCGCATCGGCACCCACGTGGATCGCTCCTCCAGCGACCGTCCGCCGCCCCGACCCACCGGGGCTGCTCCCCGCGGTCGTCCGCCGCCTTCACCCTGCCAGGCCGCCGCCCCCCGGCGCGGACCGACCCCTGCGGGGCGGCGCCGGCGGGCCGCTGCCCGGCGACAGGGGCGCGTCGGATCAACCGCTGCCAGGAGCCGCCCCATGACCTACACCATCCACCTCGGCACGCGTGACGATGCCGGTTGGCTGCCGGAAGTCGCACAGGAACCCACCCGGCCGCAGGCGTGCGCACGCGCCAAGGCACTGCTCGCCGCCGGTCCGCACTACGGTGCAGAGGTACGGCATCGCCGCAGGCTGGTGGACAGCTTCGTCAAGCGCCATCCCAGCGACACCGGAGTTGGCATTCCTGCCGGACGGCGCCGCTATTTCGGCGGCATCTGGCACGCGTTCTCCACACCGGTCCGCAGCATCGACGCAGAACGACACGCGCGGACAGCAACCATCGACGACACGATCGACGACGTCCACGCCGTGGCCGGTGCGCAGCGATGAGCGCGGGCGGTGTGCCCGGAGGATCGTCCCGCTCGCCTGGTGAGCAGATCGACAGCCGCCACCGCATGACCGTCCCCCAGCGGAACGCGCTGGCGGATCTCTGCAGTCGGTACAACGCCTCGTTCGACGAACAGCACTACCGGCCCGCGTACGGGCTGCCCGTGGGCTACGTCGCGGTTGGGTTGGGGGCGTTCCTGACAGAAACATCTACGTCGGCTGCTCGGTCGACGGGCTGATCTCGTCATGACCAGCATCGCACCCGTCGTTCACCAGGCCCTCCCGGATCGGCTCCTGCCCCCGGGGGCGTGGTCCGGCACACGCACCCTGCCAGCCCGCGTCCACCGGCGCGCATCGACCCCTTCGGGGCGGCGCCGGCGGGCGCGGCCCGGCCTCTCGGGGCGTGTCGGACCAACCGCCCACGGAGGCAGCTCATGTCCACGACGACCATCCCAGACGCGGCCGAGGCTCCCGCAGTTCCAGAAACCGCCGTCGTCCCGCTCGCCAGCATCCGCGCCGGAGCCAACGTCCGCGAGGACTTCGGCGACATCGAGGGGCTCGCTGAGAAGATCCGCACCACAGGTCTGCTGCAAGGCCTCGTCGTCTGCCGAACCGATGACGGAGGCTACGATCTGATCGCGGGCGGACGCCGCTACCGCGCCGCGCAACTCGCCAACTGCGACACCGTACCGGTCATCATTCGGCCGCGGCCGTCTGACCGCGTGCGCATCGAGCTGCAGCTGATCGAGAACAACGACCGACTCGACCTCTCAGTCCCCGAGCTCTTCGGCGCAGTGCAAGAGCTCCTCGACCTCGGCGCAGGAGATGCCGAACTCGGCGCAACGCTCGGGAGTTCCGCGGACGAGGCGGCGACGCTGCGCTCCGTCGTGGGACTCGGTCCTGCGGTCCATGAGCTGATCGTGAGCGGTCACCTCTCGGTCGGCGACGCGGCCCCGCTCACAGAGCTCGCCGGGCTCGGCACGCCGTGCGTCGAGCACGCGGTCGCGCGCATCCATCAGGGCTTCGCGCCCGCCATCGCCGTCCGACACGCGAAGGACAAGCATCGTCGCGACCAGGTCGTCGCCGACGCCACCGCACTGGCCACGAGCCGCAAGCTGCGGTTGGTCGAGGCGCCCCAGTTCGGTGCCTTCGAGCACGGGGGCTCGACCAAGAGGCTGGGCAAGGCGTACGGGTGCGTCGACGTCCCCGCCAAGGAGCACAGCAAGCTGCCCTGCCACGCCGCGTACATCGACAGCGACGCCACCAATGTCAAGGCCGCGATCGTGCTGGTCTGCACGAATGCGAAGTCGCACCGCCCTGCACCGACCCCGGTCATCGGCGCCGCGACACCCAGCTCCGTCGACCTCAGCCCGGGGCAGAAGGCGGTGGCCACGAAGCGCCACCGCAAGGCCTGGCGCGAGACGCACGGCCCGCGCAGTGCCGCGATCACCGGGATCGTGGCCGACCTCAACCTCGATGAGGCGATGGGCCGCGTTGCCTCGCACGTCCTGCAGGAGCACGGCTTCTCCTCCGATGCCTATGTCGCCGCCGCCCGGTTGCTCGTGGGCTCGGACGCCGTCCCCGGCAGCATCCGAGATGCGAAGGGCCTGGTGCTCGAACGCGCACGACAGAGCGGCGAGGCCGCCGTGCGGGTTGCCCTGGCGGTGCTCACCGCCCGGGCCGAGCACGCCTTCCAAGAGCCGCGGGGCGTCCACGACGAGCGTCTGAACGTCCAAGACCACTTCGGTCTGCTCGCACGCCACGAGTACCCCGTGAAGGACGCGGAGATCGACCACCTGCGGATCGAGTACCAGCTTCCATCCCCACTCGATGCGGGTTCAACTCCAACGGCGTTTCCCGTCGACGACGACGACATCGACTCGGACGACGAGCTCGACACTGCGTCCGATCGCGATGGCGCCGACGATGAGTCGATCGAGGACCACGCCGCGGCCGACGCAGCGTAGGACAAGCCCGGGGCGGGGGCGACCGCGACGGTCGTCCCCATCCCGCTCCGGGTCATGAGAGCGGTGTCCCTAATGGAATCTCCCTCGACGTGGCTGGGCGCCATTCCCCTGGAGACGCCCTGCCCGAACTGCTCCGGCGGCACCGTCACGCGACGCGACGGTGACCGCGTCGCCCACGGCCACTGCGATCTCTGCGGTGGCGTGGGACGCCTCCCCATCCGAGCGGCGGACTGCATGCAGCGGTTCGTCCGTCCGCTGGGACGTCCGTAGATCCACGGCCGCGCTGTGGCAACAGGAGCCCATCACCAATGAACTGCCCCCAATGCGGGAAGGCCCGCGTGCAATGCGTCATCGACGCCTACGTTGTCTACGACCAGGTCAGCGACGACGGTTCCGTCACCGTCGGTCCCCCACGCGTCGAGACGTTCGATACCACCTTCTTCGAGTGTCCGGAATGCGGTTGGAAGCTCGAGAAGGTCACCATCGAGCTCACCGACCGCGTGCTCTGCGACGAGCTGGCGTAGGCACGGCGATGTCGCGCAAACCGTCCGACCTCACCGTCACCGATCAGTTCTGTGGCGCCGGCGGCTCCAGCATCGGCGCCGAGATCGCCGGAGTCCGCCTCGTGCTCGGCATGAACCACTGGCGCAAGGCGATCGAGACGCACGAAGCCAACTTCCCACAGGCCGATCACGCGCGCGTCGACATCAGCTCCACCGATCCAGCGCGCTATCCCTCCACCAACATCCTCATCACCAGTCCCGAGTGCAAGGCACACACCTACGCTCGAGGGCGCGGCCGCGTCTCGATCCAGGCCGCATTGCCCGGTCTCGGTGCCAACGATGAACAGGCTGCGGTCCGGTCTCGCGCCACGATGTGGGACGTCCCGCGCTTCGCGGAGGTGCACCGCTACGAGATCATCGTGGTCGAGAATGTCGTCGAAGCACGCGATTGGGTTCTGTTCGACTCATGGCTCCACGCGATGCGCGCCCTCGACTACGAGTGGCGCCCGGTCTGCTTCAACTCCATGTTCGCGGGTGTCCCACAGAGCCGCGACCGCCTCTACATGGTCTTCTGGCGGCGCGGCGTGCCAGCCCCTGACTTGGACTTCCCCCGGCGCGCCTGGTGCCCTCAGTGCGACGACGACACGGACGCGATTCAGACGTGGAAGGCCGATCGCACCGTTGGCCGATACGGAGCTCGGTACGTGTACCGCTGTGTCCACTGCGAGTCGTCCGTCCTGCCGCCACGACCTGCGGTCGCCACCGTCATCGACTGGACGCTGCCCGCCACCCGCATCGGTGATCGCACCCAGCCGCTTGCGAGCGCCACGCTCGAGCGGATTCAGGCCGGTATCGACCGCTACTGGCGGTCGCTGCCCGACGAGCCCGTCGACGACTTCGCCTCGCTGGTGATCGACACGACCTACAGCGACGGCCGACACAAGTCTCGGCCGGTCACCGACCCGCTGCCCACTCAGACCAGCCGGCAGGCGTTCGGCCTCGTGACGCCGTTCATCGCGGAGCTGCGCGGCGGAGGCAGCACCGCACGACCGATCACCGACCCGCTCTCAACGGTCACCGCCTCCGGCAACCACCACATGCTCGTCGAGCCGCCGCCTGGTCTGCTCGTCCGCAACTGCAGCGGACAAGGCGGTTGGAGTCGCCCGACCACCGACGTCCTCGGCAGCCTTACCACGGTCGATCAGCACGCCCTTCTCCGACCGCCCGACGCCTTCCTTGCGTCGTACTACGGCGTCGACACGCTGCGGCACATCAGCGAGCCCATGGGGACGCTGACGACCAAGGACCGCCACTCCCTCGTCAGCCGCCCCGACACCGCGGACGTCGACATCGACGACTGCACGTTTCGCATGCTCGAGCCGCACGAGATCAAGGCCGGTCATGGCTTTCCCGATACCTACCGCATCCTGGGCACCAAGCGGGACGTCGTCCACCAGATCGGCAACGCAGTGACCCCGCCGGTGATGACGATGCTCATGGAGCCCATCGCCGCCGCCCTGGCATAGGGCCCGCCTCCACCGCGGCCACGAGCCGCGAACCACCTTCACCTGGAGTTGATCGCCATGCAGACGACCAAGCACGCCCTCACCGACGAGGTGCGGAGCATGTACGTCCATCGCACCGCTGCCATCCTCGGCATCACCACCTTCGTCGCCTCGCACAGGCACGATCACAACGGCATCCCCGTCCGCCGCTTCGCCCACCGGAACGAACGCAAGCATTTGAGGCACAGCGCGACCGACGCCGCCGTGATACTCGACCGCGCCGACCGCGACTTCGACACCAGCCTCCGCGCTGCCATCGTCGCAGCGGAGGCCGTCTGACATGGGCCGCGAGCTCTGCCTCGCCACCATCCTCGTCCCCAACGGCGGCCTCGACTTCACCGCGGCGCGCACCGCCGTCGCCGCCCTGGAGCCCGAAGAGCTCCACGAGATCATGGCGAACGCCCACGGTGAGATTCCCGAGGAATACCTGACCGACGACGACAGGTTCAGCGTCGCCGGCGCCGCGTCGGCACGCAGCGAACTCCTCGACGCCGTCGCAGAGATCGAGCGTTGGCAGGAATGTCGCGACATCGCGTCTCTCACAGTGCCCGGCGGCACCCTGCTCGTCACCGGCGGCATGACGTGGGGCGACGACCCCACCGACTCCTACACCCAATTCCACCTGCTCGGCTGGGCGACCGACGTCTACCAAGCGCTCACGAGGCAGGCTGAGAACACCACGACCGACGCCCAGGCGCTGGACAGTATCACCAAGCTCCTCGACGGCCACGACTGGCACGCAGGCGAGATCGCCGACATCGTCCGCGAAACCGGCCGCACCATCGGCGAGGCTGCATGAGCGCGCAGAGCTACGACGACCCCCGCGAACGATGCGCCGGCCACCGTCGTGCCACCTTCCACACCGGCTTCGGCCGGAGCCTGGTCCTGGCCCAGCGCGCGGGCGGCAGCGGACGACGACCCCGCGCCCGACGGAGGCAGAACAGGCCCGGTGAGGACAGTATCGCTGCGGCTCTGACGTAGGCGAGCACCTCCGCCGCGCCACCGGCAGTGCACCGCGCTGCGCCACCGGCGCGCCTTCGATCCTCCCAGACGCCGGACCCGTCCCGGGCAAGGCCTGCGGCGACACCGGAGGTGCCCCCGGGACGGGTCCGGCGTCCGGCGTGGACGCGCCAGCCGGCGGCTCCGCGGCGCCCATCCCGGGCGCCCCTCCGGCTGGAGGAATTCCGTGGCCGATGCATCGAGCACGACTCATGCGCGACCGATCATCCGCACGAGCGGACACGTCGCCGACGCCTGCACGGCATGGTCGCAGGAGAAGTCCGTCACCGACGGCGTCGCGCGCCTCGACCACCTCCAGGCGATCCTCGAGTGCGATGGATTCGCGTGTGAGCGCACGAATCGCTACACGCTCCGCACCGGACCGGCTGTCGATTCGTCGACGGGGATCAGCAACCAGCCGGGGTGACATGGCTATCCGTCACGCCCCTCGAGGACTGCGACCACGCAAGGGCATGGGCGGGCTTCACGGGTGGCTGCGTCACCGCTCCGCGCCGATATTCGGCGCACTACTGCTCGGAGTGCGGTGCGACGTTGATGGGCTGCGCCGACTCTCGCGACAACGTCCGTTCCGCCTACTACACATGGGAGTTTCCAGCATGACCGAAAAGTGGTCCAGCAGCGCCGGACCGATCCAGACCAAGCGGGTCCTCAACGCGCTCCGTAAGCTACACGACCGCGCGTTCACGACCATCGAGAAGTGCGGCGTCATCGGCGTCAACGAGTACGCCATCGAGCGGCGCGTATTCAGGTACGGCACCGGCGACGAGCGCACGGCCGGCACCGACGCCATCCTCGCCATTTACGAGCGCGTGGGCGAGCACTTCGACTGGTCGATCACGCGCGACACCGTGAAGGCGATCGAGTCCGCCGTCGCCGCTGCTCTCGTCGAGGCAAAACTGCACGTTGCGATCGAAGACGGCCGCACGACACCAGCGCAGGCTGCGGAGGCCAGCCGCCAGCGCGCGGCCGACACCGAAGCGAAGGCGCGAGCGGCGGCCATCGACCAGGCCAAGCGGGACGCCGCGTGGGCGCCGATCCTGGCCACGGCCGGTCGTGCCGACGCCCTCGTCGTCGCCGAGCTGATGCGCGACACGAGCGACCCGATGAGCGACTACTGCGGCAACACAACCGTCCGCCGCGTTGCAATCGGGGTGCGATACGGCAGACGCGAGGACTTCCGGCAGATCAGGACCGCGGCCGACCGGTTCCTGCGGGCGATCGGCGAGAGCGCGACCATCGCGAAGCTGACCGAACACCGCGACAACCACTCCATGGGTCGTGGCAACTACGTCAGCGACCACGGGTGGGACGGCGCCGGTTCGGGATGGACGTTCAAGACCTGGTCCCTCCCTCTCAGCAGCTATTCCACGCGCCAGCTCCTCGAGGACATGATGCCGCCGACCGACGCCCACGTCTCGGGACGCGGGCGCGACGCCAACACCGCAGGTGTGCAGATCGCGCCGTCGAGCATGCGCGACGGCTACGTCGAGATTCGCTTCTCGGAGAAACCCGACGCGACGGTCCTCGCCGCGCTGAAGGGCAGCGGCTTCCGCTGGGCCCTGCGCTCTCGGTGTTGGTACGGCCCCGAGCCCCGCGTCCCTGCGTCGCTCGCACTGCACGCGGATTCCACGATTGTCGTCGACGACAGGGGCGACACGGCCGTCCCCACGGAGGTCGCGTGATGTCGGACCGGTCCGCGCTCACGCTCCACGTCCACGACTGCCCCGCCGACCAGGCTGCCGCAGTCCTCGCCGTCATCGACGAGAACGGTCTCCACCTCGAGTGGCTCGATGAGCTCCCCGCCGACGTCCTCTACGCGGGACGCGCCTACACGGATGTCGAAGCCAGCGTGGGAAGCGAGGACACCGTCGCTTCGGCTCTCATCGAGGCGGCGCCGGGGTGCTCGTTCACCGTCTGGCAGGATCCGAAGTACGAGCACGACGGTGAGCTCGTCATGCACCACCCCGACCTGGGACGCTTCGATTGCCGGTGCGACGCGAGCGGCGCGCCCCACATCGCACTCCATGTGGTCGACGCCGCGGTGACGCACTGCGTCGACCTGATCCCCGGCGCGACGGTGCATCACCTGGCGTCGGAGCTGCAGCGCCGGCTGGGCGTTCCCTGGTCCTGTGCCTTCGACCGGTGCGAGCAGCGCGCCATCATGCCCGCTGGGAGAGCCCCGGCCGGCGAGCCGCCGCTGTGAACGCCGCACACGACATCGCTGCGGCCCAACGATGATCTACCTGAGCGGCTCTGTGCGTGCCGACTTCGCAGGGTGGCTGCCGCATACCGCGCGTGAGTTCGGTCAGCTCGCTCACCGTCGCCGCCATCCCGAGTACGAGCACTGGTCCGATGCCGGCGACGGCATCGGCTTCATGTGCACGCCCCGGATGGGCAACCGCCCCGTCCCGGATGTCGTCTGGGCCGCCGACACCGGCTGCTTCTCGGATCCCGAACGCTTCGATCTCGATCGCTACGTGCGTTGGCTCGGTAGGCGCGATCCTCGCACCTGTCTCTTCGCGACCGCACCGGACTGGCCACCGATGCCGCAGCACGGGGTCCCCGGAGGCGACTGGTGCGCCACCCTCGACCGCTTCGAGGAGACGGCCCCCGCCATTCGAGCCGCGGGGTACCGGGTCGCCCTGGTCGCGCAGAGCGGCCTGGAGTGCTACCTGGGCCAGCTCGAATACTGGTTCTGGCGCGGCGACGTCGACGCCATCTTTCTCGGTGGGGACACGCTTGGGAAGGTCTCGGAGGCAGCGGCGGATGTGGTGCGGAGTGCCCGCCACTTCGGCCTCTGGTGCCACATGGGGCGCTGCAACAGCGCCCGCCGCATCCGCCTGGCGTACGAGATGGGCTGCGACTCCGCGGACGGGACGTTCCTTGCTCACGCGGGCGCTGGCGCGCTGGGCGAGGTCCTGCGCTGGCTGCGACCGCTGTCCGCGCAGCTCACGCTGCCCATCGCGGCGTAGCGCGTCGGTCGCCGACGATGCCCTCCTTCCGAGCGGCGCGGCCCCGCCGCTGACACCGGAGCAGACGCGCGCGGCGCCATCGAGGCTTCGCGGCCTTCGGCCGTGCCCTGCGGGCACCCCGTGACGGCGCCGCGCGCGCCCGCTGGGGAGAGCCGCCTCCGGGCCGCCGCCGGCCCCATCTGGAGGACACCTCCCATGGTCAACCGCGTCATCCTCGCCGGCAACCTCACCCGCGATGCCGAAAGCCTGTCCGGTGCGCGAGGTCTCGTCACACGCATGCGCCTCGCGACAAACCTGTCCTGGCGCGATGCGAACGGTAACCGCCAGGAGGTCACCGAGTTCCACAACCTGGTGGCCTTCAACCGCCTCGCGGAGATCTGCGGGGAGTATTGCCTCAAGGGGCGTCGAATCTACGTCGAGGGTCGTCTGCGCACCCGCGAATACGACGGCCCGGACGGACTGCGCCGCGCCACCACCGAGGTGGTCGTCGAGACCATGCGGCTCCTCGACCGTCGCGAGGACCAGCAGGGCACCGATCCGCTCCCGCCCGGCGACAGCGTCAGCTCCGCCCCGGCGGACAGCGGCGTGCAGCCCCCGGGTGGGGTCGAAACCCACTGATCACGGTCGCGGCGCCGGGAGGAGCGATCGCCCCTTCCCGGTGCTTCCTCCGGCGTTGCGCATCGCGAGGGCAGCGCTCGCCGAGAGCCACCTCGTGTGAGGAGTTGAATGGATGACACGCAATGCATTTTCTCCGACCGCCGATGATCTGCTGCAGAACGCTCTGCGCTATGCCGCGCGGGGATGGCCGGTCCTGCCGCTGCACACGCCGCACGCCCACGGATGCTCGTGCTGCAGTCTGGACTGTACGTCGTCCGGGAAGCATCCGCGAACGCAACACGGCGCGGTCACTGCCACCACGCGCACCCAGGTCATCAGCGCCTGGTGGCGCCGGTGGCCCGACGCCAACGTGGGAGTGGCGACCGGCGGCGCACTCGCTGTCCTGGACGTCGACGGTGCCCGGGGCCTGCGGTCCGTCCGCGGGCGCACGCTTCCGCCGACACTCACCGTCGCAACCGGCAGCGGATTTCACTACTACTTTCGCACGACCCGCGCGCTGCCGTGTCGCGTTGGCCTGCTTCCCAGCGTCGACGTCCGTGGCGTCGGTGGCTACGTCGTCGCCCCGCCGTCACTGCACCGCAGCGGGCACCGCTACACCGAAGCCCCCGGTCTCGGCTTCGCTGACGTGGGGCTCGCATCGGTGCCCGAGTGGCTGGACGCAGCGCTCACGACGCATCGACGTCGCCGCCTCCCGGACGAGTGGAGATCGTTGCTGCACAGCGGCGTGCAGGAGGGAGCGCGCAACGACACGCTCGCCTCAATCGCGGGCCATCTGCTCCGCGCGGGCGTCGACGCAGGCGTCGCCGTCGAGTTGCTCAGTGTGTGGAACGGCGCGCGGTGCCGTCCTCCGCTGCCGGTGTCCGAGGTCGAGAAGGTCGTAGCGAGCGTCGCTCGCGCAGAGGCGCGCCGCCGAGAGGCGGGGGCCTTTCGCCTCGGTGCGTTCCGGGTCGTACGCGGGGACGGCGATTGAACTCCCACCACATCGTCGGTACATCCACGGATTCTCCCCCCGTCGGAAAGCGCGACGGACACGACAGTCTGCGTCACTCGAGCAAACCCCTTGGTTGCACGCGCGGGCATGACGCCAGGGCCGCACGACACCCACCACTGACCGCTGCGCGAACGGCGCTGCCCGACCCAGTGACCGTCTCGCCAGCGCAGGGCGCCGGGCCGACAAGGAGCTGCCCGCCATTGTCGACGAGCATCTCGCCTGACGCAGCGGCCACGTCGGCGTGGGGCGGTCCGCGCGGCCTCCGCTGGCCGGACCGCGGCCCCGGCTCCTCACATCTGGCCAGCCGCGCGCCGCCGAGATTCCGTCAAGGGCCAAGTGGACCTTCGGTCCATGCCCTTCGGGCAGCCCTGGACGGCGCGGCACGCGCCCGGCGGTGCGGAGCCATCGGGGCCGCATCCGGCTCCACCACGGAGGCTAGCTCGTGATCGCTGTCGCACCACCGACACCACCCGCCTATCTCCGCGGCACCCCCGCGCAGGTCACCTACGCGCTGCGCCTCCGCGAGCCCTTCCTCGCCGAGGTCGACGAGATGCGCGACCGGGTCGCCAACCGGCTCCGTTACGGGATCATCCCCGAGGATGAGGCACCCGGCCTCATGGCCATCGTGCGTGCGATCGACTGCGTGCGCCGCGTGGATCGCGCCCACTGGTGGATCGAACAGCTGGGACGGCGCGGACGCAGCGTCCAGACCCTCCTCGCCGAGAACGGACAGCGCATCCTCGCCATGGAGCCGCCGTCGTGATCGCGCCGCCAGCCGTCACGACACCCGCCGCTGCTGACGTCTGCAACCGCTGCTCGGTGGCGCCGACGCCCACCATCCGCGTGCGCGCAACTCGCCTCACGTTTCATGTCGCTGAAGCGGCGAGCGACTACGGCTTCGCGAACACGCCGAGCGAGGCTGCCGCGATCGCGCGTGCTGTCATCGGCGACGACACCAGCGAGTGCGTGATCGCCCTCTACGTCAACACGAGGCACCGCGTCATCGGGTACAGCGAGATCGCCCGCGGCAGCCTCAATTCCGCACGCTTTGCACCGCGCGATGTCTTCGCACGGGCCCTGATCCTGAACGCCCGTGGCGTCATCCTGGCTCACAATCACCCCAGCGGCGATCCGACTCCCTCCAGCGCTGACCGCCGATGTACGCACACCCTTCGGCAGGGCGCGTCCATCCTCGGCGTCGACTTCATCGACCACCTGGTCGTCACGGCGAACGCTGGTGTGTCGATGCGCTCGAACGACCCGTCGTGGCGATGACCGTGCGGCACTCAGAGCAGCTGACGCTCCCCGAGCTGTCCGCCAACCCGCACCTCTGTCAGCGCTGGCGGCACCGGCGCCACTCCTGGCGACGGACATCAGAGGGCGGGTTCGACCCCGACCGCTACACGGTCGCCGTCGTGGACGAGGTAGCGAACCGCGCGTTCGTCCTGGAGCACCACTACGCGCACAGCTTTCCCGCGGCCAAGCTCAACGTCGGCCTTTTCGACCGCACCGCGCCGGGCGCGCCAGGTCATCCGGGTCGCCACGTCGGCGCACTCGTCCTCTCCGTGCCCGTCCGTGCCAGCGTCCTCACCGGCGTCCTCCCCGATCTCGAGCCGTACCGCGAATCCGCAGAGCTCGGTCGGTTGGTCCTGCTCGATGAGGTGGCTGCGAATGGCGAGACCTTCTTCGTCGCCCGCGCGCTTCGCATCGCCGCCGATCTTGGCGTGGTCGCATGCGTCGCCTTCTCCGACCCGGTGCGCCGCCGCAACCTCCTCACCGGGGGCATCGTCCTGCCGGGCCACATCGGCACCGTCTACCAAGCCGCCAACGCCACCTACACCGGGCGGACGGCACCGACGACGAAGCTCCTGCTCCCCGACGGCACCGTCCTCAACAGTCGGAGCCTCCAGAAGGTCCGCGCGCAGGAGCGTGGCGCCGCCGGCGTCGAGCGCCGTCTCGTCGCCCTCGGCGCACCCCCACGCGACAGCGGCGACGACCCGTCCACCTGGCTCAGGGTGGCCCTGCAGGCCGTGCAGGCGCACCACTTCCGCCACGCGGGCATGCACCGGTACGTGCTCGTCACCCCGCGCGCTCGCGGCCACTCCGGCGCGCGCATCGCCCTGCCACGACAGGCCTACCCGGAACGTTCCAGCGCTGCGTGAGAAGTCACGCCGATGCGCGGCGCGCCAGCTCTTGAGTCGCAGTCGTCTTCCTCGCGGCGGCCCGGTACGGTGCGGGTGTCCCGCGTGCGGCACGGTGACGGCGGTCGGCGAAGGCGATGCCAGCCTCCGGACTGCCGGGCGCTCGGCGGGGCGGTCCGCGCCTGCACCCTCGGGGCGGGCGGATCTCTGCCTGAAGGAGAGCAGACCGGCCCTTGTGCGCCGCAAGCCTGAAGTGCACTCGCCTTTGGCTCGGGCTTGCACCGCCGGGCCGGCCCGCTTCCCGGGTGGCATTCGATCCACCCACCCAGAGGTACAGACCATGACCCGGACCGCCACCCCGACCGAGGCTCCCGCAACTCCCGAGGCGCCGGCGACCAACGGCACCGCCCCGACCGTGCCCGCACGCCGCATGCCGCGTCCCAACCGCGTCGAGCTGACCGGCCGCCTGAAGGCGACGCCGAGCCTTCGCTACACGACCAAGGGCGGCGTCCCAGTCGCCGACCTGGTCCTCGTGACCAACGAGCAGTCCGCGCAGGAGGTCCCCATCGTCGCCTGGCGCGAGATCGCCGAGTGGGCCGCGGAGGAGCTGGAGGCCGGCGACCCGCTTCTCGTCCTCGGACGCGTTGTCGTCCGCACGTACTCCACGGAGGACGGCGACCGCACCTACCTGGAGATCGCAGCGCTCCAGCTGCTCCCAGGGGACCGTCAGGCCCAGCCGGGACCGCTCGACGGTGACGCCGTCGCGCCCGCCTGACCGATCGCACGGGCCCCGGCCGGCCCCGTCAGGCAGGGAGGCTGCCGCCAGCACTGGCGGCAGCTTTCCTGCCACCTCTTCCGGACTCCCGTGAAAGGAGGCTTCCGATGCGCCCCCGCATCGTTCCCTTGATCCCGCTCGCCGATGCAATCGAGACCGTCCTCAACAGAGCGTCCGACTTCGTCGACTCCGTCCAGCGCCGAGATCTGCACGACACGAACCATGCGTACCTCGCGCTGGAAGCGGCCGTCGATGCCCAATCGCTCGCGCGCGACGCGCACGCCGCCAGTATCGGCGTCGGTACGCCATACCTGGCGATCATCCGCGGAGGGCTCGGGTCATGACCCGCCGCCGCAGGAGCACAACCCGTCCCGTAGAGGGCGAGAGCGCGCGCGATCGACTGCTCGCCCAACTCCACGACGGTGTCGCGGCGCTGACGAGCAGCGAGCGATGGGCGGCGTGGCTTCGCGTCCAGTCGCGCCTCCACCGCTACAGCTTCCAGAACGCCCTGCTGATCGCGATGCAGTGCCCCGATGCCACTCGCGTCGCCGGGTACCGCGCCTGGCAAGCGCTCGGACGCCAAGTACGAGCCGGCGAGCATGGCATCGCCATCTTCGCCCCGATCGCGCGTCGGGTCCAAGTCGATCCTGACGACGAGGACGCACCGCAATCCGTGCGCGTGGTCCAAGCCTTCCGTATTGCGTACGTCTTCGACATCTCCCAGACGGACGGCCCCGCCTTGCCGGAGATCGCAACGCGGCTCGACGGTCCCGACCCTGGAAATGCCGTGGCGCAGCTCGACGCGGCCGCGACCGCCCTTGGCTTCCGCGTCGACGTCGTCGAGTTGACGCCAGGCGTCGATGGCAGTTGCTCGCACCGCGATGGCGTCATCCGGATCGACACCAACCTCGCCCCCGCCCATCGTGTGGTGACGGAGGCGCATGAACTGGCCCACGCAGTCTTGCATCCTGACGGCTACGCGGGAACGCCTCGCGCGCAGGCGGAGCTCGAGGCGGAGAGCGTCGCCTACATCGTCTGCCATCACCTCGGCGTCGACAGCAGCGCGGCGAGCTTCGGCTACGTGGCGCACTGGGGTGGCGGCGAGGACGCCACAGCCGCGATCACGGCCAGTGCGACCGCCATCCGACGCGGCGCCGCGACCATCCTCATTGCCCTGGGCGTCGACCAACAAGCTGCGATCGCTGCGTAGGCGACGCTCACGCTCGCGCTTCTCCGACCGGGCAAGCCCCCGGGGGGGCTGGCCTCGTCGAGTAGGCGGGAACCTCCGGCACCCGCCAGCGGAGCAGCGGGCGGTCCCGCTGCACGCCCCCTGGGCATTGTCGCCCGCGCTCGGGCCTGGCGCGTCAAGGACGTGCTCGGGAACCTGGAACGGCTCCGTCACGGCGCCGCGGGCGCCGTCGGGCTCACTCGCTCCGCTCGCTCGGACGGACCCGTCCCCGAACCACCTTGCGCTCCTCCTGGACTCACCAGACGCCCGGGCGCTGGTCGCGATGTTCCACCTGACGGGTTCTTCAGCCGGAGGACGGCTGCCGCCGGGTGGCGAGGAGACCATGCCGTGTCCCGATTCAGTGCCACCGTGCGACTCGAGGACGACGAGGACGGTTTCGTCCAGACCGGCCTATGGGAGTTCAACACACCGGCCCGGCCCGCCGACGAGTCTGCTCACCGCTCGCAGATCCGCGACTTGCTAGAGTGCGTCGGGCAGGCCATCGTCGATGCCAACCCGCGCGGCGTCTACTACGTCCTGCGGCCCGCGGCCCTCATCGAGATCAGCGGGGACCTGCAGATCAGGACCGCGGCCGTCCGAGCCGACACAGGGCTCCCGACGCGCAAGCTGGCCGTCGTCATCTCGCTGGCCGAGGCGGCGACCGCGCAGCTCCCCGTCGTTCCCGACCTCTTCCGCGGCATGAACAGCGCGGTCGAGATGCAGTGGGCTGCGGCCCGGCTGCTCATCGAGTGCGCCGCGAAGAACCTCCGTGAGGCGCATGCGCTGCTCGCTCCGTACGAGCACGAGGACTACCCGGCAGCAGCGCGGAACGCGCGATGACCCGGCCCTCGCGGCGCACCATCTACCTGCTCCACTTCGCCCGACCGGTGGCGCACGCCCGCCATTACCTCGGGTCGGCCGACGACCTGGCGGCGCGCCTCGACGAGCACGAGGCCGGCTCGGGGCCGCGGCCGCGCCCGCTGGCCCGCCGCGCGCACGGCGTCCTCGCCTGGCTCGGCCGACGGAGGTCTTGGGTCTCGCAGCCGTGGGCCGGGGCTCCACTTGCGGCCTGTGCGCTTGCGGCGCACGGGCCGCCAGCCTTCGCCCGATGGCTCTCATCTGTGCGACCTGCCGGCGGCCGGTTCACCAGGAGCGGAATGTTGCGCGCCATTGATCGGAGCAGAGGGCGGTCCCTCTGCACTCTCCCAGGACATCGTCGCTCTCCCAGGGACGCCGCCTCAAGGAGTTCTCGGCGCCTCCGAGAACGGCTGTGTCACGCCGCTGCGCGCCGTCAGGCTCGGTCGCTGCGCTCCCTCGGACACACCCGTCCCAGGAGCGCCTGCGCTCCTCCTTGACCCACCGTCCCCGTTCGCGCGCTGTCGCTGGTGTTCCACCTGACGGTTCGACAGTCGAAGACGGCTGCCGCCGGGTGGTCAGGAGACCACGCCATGCTCGCCACTGCCACTGCTCCAGCGACCCTCACCGCCACTTGCCCGCCAGTGATCCGGATGGACCTGGTCCCTGCCCGCACGATCACGGTGCCCGGTCGGGTGTGCTCGACGCCGACCCTGTCGTTCACGCCCACCGGCGTGGCCGTGGCGCACTTCCTCCTCGACTGCGACGAGCCGAGCGACCCTCGACTGCGCGTGCTTGCACATCGCGGAACCTCTCTCGTCGACGTCACGGTCTGGGGAGCCGATGCGGCGTTCGTCGCCGATGGGCCGCCACGCGGCTTCCGTCAGCGCCTCATCAAGGAGGCCGCCGACGCAGGCGAGCCCGCGCGGTGGGAGGCGGAGGCGGAGGACGACGAGGGGTGCAGGTTTGCCCCGCGGATCCGACAGAACGTCCGCGTCATGGTCGAGGGGAGGGCCCGCGGCGGCTGCTGGCACTCGACGGGATGCCTGACGCCACTCCCGTTCGGCATCGAGGCCGAGCGGGTGCAGCGGCTGCCCATCGGCGCCGCCCGCCACGCATAACCGGAGGTGACCCTGGGCGGGGGCGCGCACAGCGCGCTCCCGCTCGCGGAGGCTCCTTCCCACCGCCGTGGGCCAGCAAGGGAACGGCGCCACGGGCGCGGCGACGGAGGACGGCCCTCCCTCCCTCGCCCTCCCCCAGGAGGTGGACCGGCGAGACGCCTGCGAGCGACGCGTCGACGCTCGCATCTCCCGCCAGCTCGGCGCAGACGTGCGAGTCGATGTCGCGACGCGCGCCACTTCTCGAACGACACGTCCGCGCCTATCTGCCCCTCATACCTCGGTTCCGCGCCACGAGCACCGCCGCGGCCACCCGATGCCACCACGCCCCGAACGCCGTGTACAACCCCACTGCCGCGCGCGCCTCTCTCTTTCACACAGTTTCACCTACTGGTGTGTCGCAGGGCCACGTGTCCGTTGTGGGGCACCCGAGGGCGGTTGGATTGTGTGAAGGACTCCGCCTACGGCGACCGCCCGTGATCAGCATCGGCAACGTGGTCTCAGCCGGCGCCGCCGTGCGGTACTTCGAGGAGGCGCTAGCCGCCGACTCCCTGCACCAGTACCTCAGCGAGCGTGACCAGGCCGTCGCCGTGTGGCGCGGCGGCGGCGCCGGGGCTCTTGGCCTGACCGGCCGAGTGGAGTTGGAGCACTTCAAGCGCGTCCTTGACGGGTGCGACCCGACTTCCGGCGAACCGCTGGGACGGCATCACGCGACCCTCAAGAACGTGGCGTTCGACGTCACGTACTCGCTGCCCAAGAGCGTCTCGCTTCTATACGCGCTCGGCGATACACCGGTGCGGGCGGCGGTCCTCCGCTCTCTGCACGCCGGCGCCGAGGCGGCGCATGACTACCTCGAGCGACACGCGGGCTGGGGGCGCGCGTACAACCAGGAGACCAAGACCGTGGAGCGGGTCCGCGCGGAGTTCGTCAGCGCCGCGTTCACGCATCGAACGGCGCGCCCGGTGACCCGCGACGGCGTCACCTTGGTCGATCCGCAACTCCACGTCCACCTCATTGTCGCCTCCTTCGTCAGCCGAGCCAACGGCACCTGGGGACAGCTCTTCTCCTCGCCTCTCTACGACCACGCCGCGGCTGCCGGCGCTATCGGGCAGGCTGTCACCAGGGACCTACTGGTCCGTCTTCTGGGCGTCCGCGTCCGCGTCAACCCGAACGGCACATTCGAGCTGGAGGGATTCGAGCTCCCCCAGCTCGCCGAGTTCTCACGTCGCCACCATCAGGCGCTGGCGATGGCGGCGGCGGTCGGGGCGACCGGCCTCCACGGTACCAAGGTCGCGGTTCTGAGCAGCCGCGAGGGCAAGCAGCATTCGGATTCCGGTGGCGACGTCGTCGTTGAGTGGCGAGAGCGCGCCGCAGCCGTCGGCCTGACGCACGAGGCCATCACCGCGCTGCTCGATCAGGAACAGGTCCGTGAGCTGCGGTGGTTCGACGCCGAGACCTTCGACCAGATCCTGGGGCGAGGCGAGGGAGGGCTGACCGCGCGAGCGTCGGTGTTCACGCGCCGCGATCTCATCCGCTCCCTCGCCGCGCACACGCCCCTGGGCATCCAGCCCGAGCCCATCGAGCACCTCGCCGACGCCATCCTTGCGGAGCCCTCCGCGGTGACTCCGATGGTGCCGCCTGGCGAGGCCGGCGAAGCCCCCGATGCCGCGACCCGCCGCTGGCGCGAGCGCGGCATGGAAATGCACTACTCCACCCCCGAGATCGTCGCGCTGGAGGCGGCCGCAGCGGCGTCGGCGCAGGCGCGACGCGGCGAAGGCACCGCCGTCCTTTCTCCAGCGGTCGTCGCAAGGGCGATCAAGCACTCCGGCAAACGACTCACTGCCGACCAGCGGGCCGTCATCCATACCGTCTGTCAGTCGCCGGACGGCGTGGTGGCCGTCGAGGGCGCGGCCGGCACAGGCAAGACCACGGCTGCGGGAGTTATCCGTCAGGCCTTCGCGTCCCAGGACGTCCCCATCGTCGGCTGCGCCCTCTCGGGGCGTGCCACCGTCGGCCTCCAACAGGAGGCGGGCATTCCGTCCTTCACGACCGCGTCCCTTCTGTTCCAACTGCAGACGATGGGCAGCCATCTCGCCCCTGGCGGCGTCGTGGTGGCGGACGAGTGCTCGATGATGGGGCCGGACCTTGCCAGTCTCGTTCTTCTCGCCGAGCGCGATGGGGCCAAGCTCGTCCTGGTCGGCGACCACCACCAGCACCAGCCGCTCGACGGCGGGGCGCTCTTTCGGTCCCTCAGCGACAGGATTGGCCGCGTCGAGATGACCGAGGTCATCCGCCAACGCGAGCAGTGGGACCGCGAGGTCCTCACCGCCTTCCGCGTCGGGATGACAGCGCCACTCGTGCGCCGCTACCTCGAGGAGGGCCGAGTGCACCGCCAGCCCGATGAGGTGGCGCGCATCGGCACCATGGCCGCTGACTGGATCGCAGCCACGTGCGATGGCCACGACGTCATCGCGGTGGCCCGCGAACGCTCGGTCGTCGCGGGACTCAACGCCGTGACGCGCGAGGCCGCAGTGACGGCCGGGCTGGTGGCCCCGACGGGCGTGCGCCGGGGCTGCCTGGACAACGTGGGCCACACACCGGTGAGCCTCGGCGAGTTGGACTTCGCGATCGGGGACCGCGTCCTGGTGGTCGGTCGCAACAAGCGACGCCTCGGCCTCGTGAAGGGGCTGCGCGGAACCGTCGTCGGCACCCGTCCAGACACCACGCTCGTCCTCAGAGTGTCCGACCGCCACCCCGACATCGTCGTGCCTCCCGAGTACGACGGGATCTGCCATGGCTACGCCCTGACCGGGCATCGCGCCCTGGGGGCGACGGCCGACATCGCCCTGGTCCACGGCTCGAGCGCGGCTGACCGCCAATGGCACTACGTCACCCTGAGCCGGCACCGCATACGCGTCGCGTATTACGACGTGGAGCCACCAGGCCCGGACGTGGACGGCGTCCACCATGGTGAGGAGCAGTCCGCTCGTGCCGAGGAGGAGTCCGCTCGCGCGACCGAGAAGCGTCTCGTCCGGACGATGTCTCGCGACGGCAGCAAGGCCACGACACTCGACTACCCCGACGAGTACGACCGGCAGTTGATCCATGAGCACGCCGCGAGCGGACCGGAGGGCGGCGTGTCCGCCCCGCCGACGGAGACACAGCTCGACCTCCTGCGCGATCACGGCCTGGTCGATACCCTCCCTGCCGACGCCACCTGGGTCCACGCCTCGCTGCTCATCGATCGCGTCCTTGGCACTCCCGTGGGCGCGCAGGCCTGCGAGTGGCTGGTCGAGGCCGGAGTACCGGCCGACGAGGCCTCCCAGGTCATTGACGTCGCGCGGGATGACCTCGCGCGGGGGCCGCTTCGACGGGGCAGGCCTTCCGCTGCAGCACCGTCGCCCAGGACTGCGCACGGCCGCACCGAGGTGCAGCGGTCCCGCGAAACGCACAGTCGCGACCACGACCGCAGGGAGCGACAGCAGCGCGAGCAATTGCGCCGACGCAATCCCGGGTAACGAGACATCGACAAGGAGGACTGTCGAATGCACGACGAACATCGGACGCCGGACCTCGGAGCGGAGGCACGCCGCCGGCGCGAGGAGGAGCGACAGCGGCAACTCACGGAGGAACGGCGGCGCACCGAGCAACAGCGCCTCCAGCAGGAGCGGCGAGCGCGCCAGGTAGCCCAGGATCGACCCGTCCCACTCGGCTGGTGATTGACCTGAGCCCGCCGACGTACGATGCCCCGCCATGGACCCTTTGACCGCCACACGTGGCCACGAGCGCGACATCTCGTTCGTCCTGGTAACGGGCGCTGGCGCCAGCCGCGACCTCGGCGCGCGTGGCTCCCAGCTACCACTCATGGGCGACTGGTCCGACTTCTTGGTGAAGAAACTTGCTGCTCATCCAGCCTATCTCGAGGCGTCCGGCCTCAAGAACGGGATGCTCGGCGAAGACTTCGAGGCTCAACTGGGGAGGTTCCTGCAGCAAGTCCGTGCCTTTCCGCTTATCTCGGAGGTGTTGGCCCCCAGCGTGCAATTTCAGCAGACCCCGGGTCTCTCTGAGCCGCTCCTGAAACAGTGGCACCAGCAGGCGGAGTTCCACCTCCAGGCGATTGTAGATCTCATCCATCAGTCGCTCTATGAGCAGTTCGGCACTGACGCCTTCGACCTACAGGGAGCAATCCAGGCCTATGGGGCACTGTTTCAGACTCTCCAAATCAATTCGGCGACGCCGTTCGTTTGCGCCACCACGAACTACGACCCCATCGCCGAGCACGCCATCACCGGGCAGGGCTGGCTGGCCGATTGGGGTGAGCCACACACTCCGCACGGCGAGGCTCCGATCGACGTCCACGGGCTCCTCGACGCCATGCCTCGGTACGTTCCCATCCTTCATCTCCACGGACGCGTCGGCTGGTACCGACGAACCGAGCCTGACACGCGCGTCTACGCCACGACCACCACTCAACACCAAAGAGGCTTCGGTACCCCGATCGTCATGCTTCCCGATCCGAATAAGGTCTACGACGACGACGACGTCATCAACACACTCTGGCAACAGTTCGCCGAAGCCCTGGCCCGGGCCAGGCGGGTGCTGGTCCTCGGCCATTCGCTCAACGATCGGGCGGTGCTGCGCGCCCTAACGCAAAACGTGCAGCCGCTCACGCGCGTGGGCGTCACAGTCCTCGCTTCGGACGATAGGAGCGGCACTCCGCACGAGTCGGCGACTCCTGTGATGGATACCGTTCGTCAGCACTTGGCCGGCGCGGAGACAATTCCCGTTCGTTTCGGACGCGGCGCGGCCGAGATGGCCGAACTCGCGACCTGGGTTGCGAACACTGGTGCGTTTCTGTAGGGGCGGCCCAAGGTGTCACTGGCGACGCTTCGTGGATCCCTGGGCCTCAACCGCGTCCGCTGGGCTGTGCGCGGTGCGGATACTCTGCTACCCGGCGGGGCCGCCCAACCCCGTCAACCAGGTGTCGAACTCATGGCGTCGGCGCGCCACTTCGTCGTCGCGCAGCGACGCCGTGCGATCGGTCGCCTCAGCCTCGCGGACCAGCAGCGGCTTGTGCTCAGCGCTGACGCCGACCAGGCGCGATACCACGCGCCAGAGGGCGTCGTGCCAGTCGACATGGCTGCGCGCGCGCTCCTGGCGCACGGCCTGCTCGCGCCGATACCACTCGATCTCGTTCTCAGGGTCGTCGCCCGGATTCATGGGCTGCGGCACCGCGGCCACCCACACGTCGACCAGCTCACGATGCCAGGCGCGCATTGCAGCGAGCTCCTCGCAGGCCCCGGGACAGGTCCACCAGGCGCTCCATGGACGAGGTGGGAATCGGTATGTCTCGATGAGCCAGTCGACCCAGTCGGCGAGGTCCCGCCATGCGTCACGGCGCTGCCGCGCAGTCAGAACCCGCCACGATGCCGGATGTGGAAAGCCCCGCGGGGGTGCGTCGAAGGCAACCGATGCGCCAACGCACCGCGGCAGCCGCACACCGGCGTCCGCGCCCAATTCCCCGCGCGGGATGTCGGTCACGCCCGCGCCGCCGGCGTCACCGCGGCGTGCGCTGACTGCGGCGGCTGGTGGCGCTCACGAGCGAGATGTTGTCCGTCAAGTCCCACGGTCAGGCTCGTTCCGTGCGGAGCACCCTGGCGTCGAACCGGCGCATCGACTCTCGTACGAGCGGAGCGATATCGCGACGCTCCCACCAGGGGCGCATCCGCAGTTCGGACACCGGGAGACTGCGGGCCAGCAGCACGGCGTGCCCGTCTGGAAGAGTGCGCAGCTGGTCGGCGGTGAGGACGGGAACTCGCTGCACGCCCACCTGGCTCCCGTACTGCTGCCAGCTCTGTGCCGCCAGGAGCGAGACCATCCACTCGGGGCGATGTCGGGTGACCGTCTCCTCGCAGACCTCACCGCTGAGGTCCTGCAGCTCGCGGAGATCCTCGGCCTCGACGCTCCCGCCGAACCAGACGCGAAAGTTGGTGGACTGCCAGATCTCGCGCGCGGTGTCGGCTCCCCAGCGCTTACGCAGTTGGGCGCGGCCCTGCGCCGCCCAGACCGTGCACACCCCCGATCCCGTGCCGGCACTGAGGTAATACGGCAGCTCCGGAAGCGGCGCGATGTTGGCGATCTCATCGAGGTCGAGCAGCAGAGGCGGGTCCAGTCGTCGCCCCGGTGATGTCGTCGCCCGCGTCAGCGCCTCCTCGACGATCTCCGTGATGAGCAACGCGACGAAGGGGGCGATCGACCGCTGCTCGCGTCCCGAACCATGGATGTACAGGCGCGCCCTGGCGTCGAGGAAGCTGCGGATGTTGAGCGACTCGGCATGCCCGCCACCAAAGGCGCGGACGACGCTGGGATCGGCGAGGCAACCGAAGGCGTTGCGCAGCTCGCCGGCTGTCCCCGCGGCCTGTGGACCGCCGACGGCGTAGAGCTGTCGAAGCATCTGCGCGTCGCTCTGTGCCTCGTCGTCGCCGCGCTCCGCCTCGAGGATCTCCAGCGGCTGCTCCGATCCCCAGCACTGCGTCCACCGCAGCACGGCACCGAGGCCCGTCCCGCCGATGCGTGCGGCGCGCAGGAACGCCGTCGCTGCGGTCGCCGCCTCCCCGAGGAAGAACTCCATGTTGCTGGAGACAGCGTCTGACCGGGCGGTGGCGGCTCGGACGAGGAGGTCAGCGCGACGCCGCGCAGTTGCGTGATCCTCGCATCCGTCGAGGATGTCGACGCCGACGGCACCGGGCCACCCCACCCGCTCCTCGGGGTCGAGAACCAGAATCGGCCGGTCGAAGTCCGGTTGGCAGGCGCTCATGGCGATCAGGTCGGGTCGGTGGGTCTCGGTCATCACGGCGGGACCGGGGAAGAGCAGTGGGATCACGCCCATGGTCGACGTCGTCTTTCCGGTCTGCGGCCCGGCCACCAAGCCAAGGTTGTTCTGCAGGCTCATCCACACCGGTGTTCCATCGCGCGCCGACTCGCCGACGCGGAGGGCAAACTCGGTCGTGGCGGCGCGGGCACTCAAGGCGGGACGAACACGTGCGGCCTGTCGGTGCACGGCAGCAGCGCTCACCAGCAGACCCAGCTGGCCCGGCGTCGCGTGGCCGTAAAAGCGATCGGCTGTGACGAGCCATCGCCAGGCACGACCGGTGGCCCAGCCTGTCGGAACGAGGAGAGCAGTAAATGCGAGCCCGCCGACGGTCCAGAACAACGGCGGGCTGGGAGCATCTGGCGCCTGTTGGCCAGCCCCTCCCGCTGCGGGCGTACTGGGGTGCCGTAGAGCCTGGACCACGAAGACTGGATCACGGAGATCGACCGCCGACTGGTGCGACAGCAGGGCACTCACCTCCACGGCGACCGCGAGCGACGCCCATGCGGCGATCAGCAGGAACGCCGCAGCGACGACAACCGCGAACCAGTGCTCGATGCGGATGGGTCCGGCGTTGGGCGCGCGACGGACACGTGCGCTCATGATGCAGTCGTCAAGGAGGTGCGCCCGACATCCGCGGGAGCGACGTCAGGCGAATGCATCGGCCGGTACTGGGATGAACCCGGCGATTCCGGCATCAGCGATCGCCACGGTCCGCTCGTCGACAACGAATCGGTCGATCACGTTCATCTCGGTCACCCGCACGGTGGAGGGCGCGACCGAGATGACCACCGCGACGTGCCCCCAGGCGCCACTCCCCGTGGGCGTCCGCCGGAAGACGACGATTGCCCCTAACGACGGCGAGGAACTGACGTCGTATCCCTGCGCTGCGGCGTTCCCGTACCACGCCCAGGCGTCTCCGGACCAGGTCACACCCTGGCCGCGGTGGCCCGGCCACAGCGCCGCGGCCCAGGACGTGCACTCCCCCGTTGGGGTGGTGTACGTGTCCGGGTAATAGCCGAACGGGACGTAATGGAGTTCGGCGGGTCGTGGTTGGCAGCGCACCGCAGCGTCGCACGAGGATCCACCGGCCGGGATGATCTGCTTGTCGGCGACAGGCGCGGCCGCGTCGGCAGGAGCACCGCCGCCAGCACCGAAGAAGAGCAAGGGTGCGGACAGGACGAGGAACCCGGCCACCACCACGCAGCCGCAGCCCCCGAACGCCGCCCCCTTCACGAGGCGGCCTCCACCGGCGCGGCTGTCATGCGCGAGTCGGTGTCGCAGATCCACTGCTCGAGCCCGCTGAGGCGCAGGTCCACAACGGTGCTTCGGTCGCGCACCCGCCACAGGGCACGCCCGCGGGGCAGCTCTGCGATGACCTCGGCCTCGGTGTCGGTGAGGCCCAGCAGGACGCGGGTCGCCTCCACCTCGGTGCGGGCCATCCCGTGGACGACGTGCGTCTCCGTGTCGGAGAGCAACCCCCGTGTGATGGCGACGACCTCGCTGCCCGTCGCTCCGGTGGCCGCGAGGTCGCTGAAGCGGTGCAGCACCATGACGACCTGCACGCCGTACTGCCTGCTCAGCTTCTGCAGGCTGCGCATCCAGCGCGCGACCTCGACGTTGGCGAGGCACGACCACGCCTCCTCGAGGATCAGGATCGACCGCCTCTGCATGTCTGCATCGCGCTGGAGGAGTCGCTGGACCCAGGATGCGACGCACACCATGAGCACGGCGAGCATGTCCTCGTTCTGGTACACCTCAGAGAGGTCAAAGACGACGAGCTGGTGACTGAGGTCGATGCCGTCGGAGGTCGGACCGTCGAACATCCCGGCCAGGTCGCCGGCGACGAGACGATCCAGCTCCAGCGCCACATCTCGCGATCCGTCTGCCAGCTCGCGGGCGGACATCGCCAGTCGCGCCGCATCGTCGTCTGCCGGCGCGAACAGCGCCCTGCTCACCTCCCGCAGCGTGGGTTGCCCGTCCGGTGCCGTGTCGCGCACGGCGCGATCGAGTGCGACCCGCAGCGCCGCCTTCTCGGTCGACGTGAGCGCTCGCCGACACGCCGCACCACCAAGAGCAGTCAAGACGTCGAGCTGGTCGCGGCGGATGTCCGCGTCGGCGATGCCGGCGGCAACGCTGAGCCGGACGTCTAGGGGATTGAGACGCACCGCGCCGCCGCGCTCCAGTCGGATGGGACGCGTCCCGGCCACCGTGCACAGCCTGTCGAACTCCCCCTTGCGGTCCAACGCCACCACGCGGCGCCCGAACACCAGCGAGCGGCCCACGTAGCTCTTGACCGTTGCCGACTTGCCACGACCGACCTGGCCGATCACGACCATGTTGGGGTTGGTGAGTAGGCCTGACGCGTACAGGCTCCACGGGTCGTAGCAGAAGGCGCCGCCGCCTCCGCAGACGTCCTCCCCGATGTAGACGCCGGACGCCCATTCGCCGCATGCGGCCATGAACGGGTAGGCCGACTGCAGGTGCGCGGTGGTGATCCGGTGCGCAGGATTGCGCGAGCGCACCGCCGTCATCGCAGGCCCCGGCACAGCGGCAGCGTGTACGTGAACGCGACGTCCTGCGAGCCGTACTCGCGGCGGACGTCAAGCCGGGCTTGGCTCGCACGCTGTTCCATGTCGCTGCAGGCCGCGTCCAGCTCCCGCCGCGTCCGCGCCGACACGGTGATGTAGGCGCTGAGCCGGCAGACGCTGTGACCCTCGTTCAGCTCGATCTCGGCGCGCGCCACGTTCTCCTCCTCCCGTCGCTTGCGCACCGTGGTGCGAAAGCCAAAGCGCTCCCGCAGCGACTGTGTCGTGGCGTCGTCGACGCGCGCCGCCTCCACGCGCCGCAAGGCCATCGCCGGCGGCGACGGCTCCATCACAACCGACACCGTCCGTCGACACCGCGTGCCGAGGAGTAGGGGCGCCATCCAGTCGGTGTCAACGGCCGCACGCGGCCATTCCGACACCCAGTAGGTCGCGTGGTACGCGCCCTCAGTCTGCAACGCCGACCACATGGCCAGCGATCGGCGCGGGAAGGCGTTCCGCGGTGACGCTCCCGCGAGGTCCGGATTCGCCGCGGTGCGGTGCGCCAGGTGCTCCCGTGCAGGCGGGTCGACGGCATACCGGAACGCCGCCGCGAGCATGCGGGGACTGAAGATCCCGCGCACCGCGACGTCAGCGCGGCGCAGCCCGGTGGCGAGGGCATCGAGCTCCCGGCTCAGCACCTCGCAGGCACCGACGTCGACGCCGCTCCTGAGCTGGCGAATCAGCGGCGAAGCGCGCAGCGCGCTCACCTGCAGGGCGATGAGGACCTCGTGCTGCTGCGTCTGGGGGCCAGCCTCATCGAGGAGCGCCAGGTAGGAGCGCACGAAGGGACTGCTGCCCGGCAGCGCCTGGTGCTCGCCCAAATGGCGCACCACGCTCTCGCTGTCGTCGGGCGCCGTCCGCTCCAGCCACTGGACGCGCGTGACCATCCCAGCCTCCCGGGCGAGCCCCGAGAGCACGGCGCCCCACTGAGCCAGAAGGCGCTCCTTCTGTCCCTGGTCGAGGAGCGCGAACCCTGCCCCGCTGGCAGCGATGACGCCAACGTAGGTGCGTCGGCGCGCGTCCTTGACCACCCCGATATCTCCCTGGCGCCACGTCGCAGCCAGGAGCTCGATGCCCCGCAGGAACGGCGGGTGGATGTCGCCCGCGTCGACTCGACGCACCGCGCTGACCCACCTGTGCTCCCCAGCCCCGTCCCCCTGTTCGCCGTCGTCAGCCACCGGGCCGCGGGCGGACGTGGGAGCCGGGCGCTTCTGCGGCGCCGCGGGATCGCGCACCGCGTCGGGCGCTCCGCTCCGGCCGGTGGCGAGCTCATGGCCGCGGTACTGCGTCGGACCCAGCCAGCGGCGGTCCCCGACCAGCCCAGCGTGCAGATAGCCTGCAACGACGGGCGCCCATTGCTCCGGTGTGCGACCCAGGACGGGAAGGCACCCGACGGCGGCGCCGCCCGCGATGAGCACCAGGGCCGCCCCCGCGCCCGATGGGGACGGCCAGAGGGAGAAGACGGCGACGACGATGACCGTCGTCGCAAGCCCAACGACCAGCTGCCCCAGCCGGACACCGAGGAAAAGCCCGCGCCGCTCCAACGGGCCGAACTCGAACTGGGCCCTCATCCGCCGGCCCCCCCGCTCCGCCCCGGCTTCGAGCCAGCGCCTGAGCTGGTCGATGCCGCCTTGCTGCCGTCACTCACCGGCGTCGCACCCGGTCGGTCGCCCTGCCGGTGCGCTCCAACTGCAGCGCCCGTGGCGATCTTCTGCGTGGGCACGCGGCCGCCGCCGCTCACGATGGCGAGGCCACCCGCGGCGCCACCACCCCCCCTCATGACCGCACCGGCAGCCGTCCGTGCGAGCGCGACACCGCGGTGAATCGGCATGTACGCGGCCCGCCGGGTGTCGGCGATCGCGGCGACGGCGTGCTCCGCGTGTGAGACCAGCCCGAGCAGCACCATCGGTGCCCCGGCGGCCAGGAAGACAACGATGAGGCCGACGACGAGCCGACCGAACCCGCCGGGGCGGTCCGACGCGACGGCGTCAGCAAGGAGCCCGGCGGCGAGCGACAAGGAGACGAGGATGACGAACTTGGCGAGGATCGCGGTAACGAGCACGTCGGCGAGCCGGCGCGCCATCCGACCAGCTCCCTGCCACACGGATGCGGCCAGGGCGAGCGGCATGAACAGCACCGCCAGGTAGATCACCGCGGTGCGCACCGCCAGCTCGATGTAGAGCAGGATGCCGACGAGGATGGTCCCCAGTGCGCAGAGCGCGACCACCCCGAGACTGCTCCCGCTGTGATCGGACGTATACGCGTCTCCGAGGTCCTTGATGAACTGCGCAGACGACTGCTGGAGGCTGCCGCCGAGCACCCAGGTCGTTGCCTGGTCAACCGCGGCGACCGCCGTCCCGGTGAGGAAGAGCAGGACGGTCGTGGCCCCGAAAGCGACCGGTAGACGCACCAGGAGCGCCGAGACGATCAGGGCTGGGTCACCCCGGACCAGGGCGTGACCCACGGTGACGAGCAGGAAGAGCAGCGCGATCCCACCGACCAGCCCGAGCATCGGCTGCAGCCGCCCAGCGAGGAACGACCGCGGCCCCAGGTCCGCGGTCAGGGTGCGGTCGGCGGCCTGGACGACGTCCCCGAGAACCGATGCAGCACCGTCGGCGAGCCAGTGGGTGAACGCGGTCTCCGCGGCGTCCGCGACGTAGCCGGTGATCGCCCCGAGTGGGTTGGGGACGACGCTCCAGACACTCCCGACCGCGTCGCAGACGGCGCTGACGCCGGGAACGTCACAGGGACCCGCGAGCCCGGGCACAGGCAGAGGCAGGGGCAGGGGGAGCCCGGTGTTGGGGGCGGCAGGCGCGCTGGCCTCCGCTGGCGGAGAGTGCGCGATGACACTCAGGCTCACGGCCAGCACAGCGGCGAGTAGCAGCCAAGTTGGCCGGCGCATCACCGACCGACCTCCGGCTGTGCCAGGTACGGGGGGAGGTCGGGTCCGTCATCCAGCCGCATCGGCCCCGACGCCCCGTCCGCGCGCGCCGACGAGCCAGTGCCGCCGTCGAGCTTCCAGTCGCCGCCGTACCAGCGCAGCAGCACCGTGCCGGCGTCGAAGGAGACGACCGTGGGCCCATCGCCCGGATGGGCGATGAGGAGTGACCAGGTCCGCACCGTCGCCACCTGCCCGTCGTCGGCAGTCACGGAGACGGTCAACGGCTCGACCCGCTCGGCAATGCGCTGGCGGTGTGCCGCGTTGCTGATGAGGTGGTTGATCGATTCCTGGTTGGTCAGGACCGTCTCCGCCGCTGCCCGACCGGCGGCCGCGTAGTAGGTCGGCGTGCACATCTCGCGCCACGCCGCCCGGTACGCCTCCGGGTCGGCTTCGAGGTCGCTGACCTCGACGTGGAGGAAGGCCAGCGCAGCGGCGCGGGCCCCGTCCGCGGTGTCGGGAAAGCCCTCGGGCACCCCGGCGACTACGCGCTGTCGCGGCGGGGCCGAAGCCGACAGCGGGGCCGAGATACCCGCGCCCGTGGCAGGGGTGCGATCGGAACCGTTGGCGGCGACCGTCCAGCGTCCCACGGCGATCCCGCCGCCGAGTGTCACCAGTAGGGCAACCACGGCCATGCCCGTGAGGCGGCGACGCCGTCCGCGGCCGTCGTCGTCGGTCAGGGATCGCTGCCGGGCCATCATCCCTTCCCCGCCAGCGTCTGCCCGAAGTGGACCAGGGCCGCGGAGAGGATGATCACCACCGCGCCGACGACGCCCCCGGCGATGCTCTTCTTGCCGAAGTCGCCAGCCCGGTAGTTGCCGCTCCAGGCGGAGAACCCCAGAGAGCCACCGCCGATCACGACGGACAGGACACAGCCGCCGATGAGCAGATACGCCGTGTAGTTGATGAGGGTCTGGAGAGCCCCGCCCCCGGGACCACCGGAGGCATCCGGGCTCACGATGAAGTCGGCCAGCAGGCTCAGCGCATGCATTGTCACGCCGCCCGCGGCTCCGTGGCCAGGTGGGCAGCGCGCACGCTTTCCGGTCGGGCCACGCCGAGGCGAGCTCCAGGCCGGGGTCTGTACGACAGCGCCGCAGCGCTGTTTGCGTCCCTCCGCTCCAGCGCCCGTGCCCAGCGGACTCCGAGCCGCCCCCGCGCTGGAGCTCCGCTCCGGACCGACGCGTCGAGGACGGCGGTCAGCCGGCCCTCCGCGCGCACACGCCGCTTCTGGAGGCTGTCGCCACCCACCCCGAAGGCGGGCGCCAGCGCGGCGAGTTCCCGCTTCTCCAGGCGGCTCGCAGCCACCAGCTCGGCGTCCGCCGCGGCCAGAGCTCCGGCATGCACAAGGGCGATGAGCACCTCCTCCGGATTCGCCCGGAGGCTCGCGGGCGGAGCTGCCACCGGGACGATCAGCCGATCCAGCGACAGCGGCCGCACCTCGCCGATGCGAAGCGCACGACGTGCCTGCCGGTAGGCGTGCCAGCAGAGACTGGCCGCGATCCCGCGCGGCGGCAGGGCTCGGTCGGCGAGCGCGCCGAGAAGGGCGGCAACGACCTCCGACGAGGACTCGACGGGATCGGCACCCGCACAGACGAGACGTGCCACCGCGCGTCGCAGCCCGGGCACCAGGAGCCAGGTGAACGCGAGCCCCCATTCCTCGAGGTCGTCGCGAGCCTGGTCGGCCACCCAGCGCAACACGTCGTCCCGGGTGCGGTACGACGTCGTCGGCTGGAGCAACAAGGCCCTGAGCTCGCGGAGGGGGACAGGTCGTTGCGGGAGGTCCGCTCCCAGCAGCCGGCCGTCGACCCCGGGTGCGTCGGGTCTCTCGGCGAGGTGCCGGACGGCGATCTCGACGTGGTCGAGCATCGTCAAGGGTCGGGTCGGGGTGGCCATGGCATTCCTCCGCTGATGGGTGGTGGAGCGCCATGCGACCAGGGGCCTTGTTCAGAACTTCGACGGCGGTCCCTGTACACGCCGTGCCGCCCGTTGATGACAGGGCGGCGGTGGGCTGTACACGGCTCTGCACACGCCGTGTGCTGGGAGATGACCGCGAGCGTGAGGGCACTTCCCCTGCCCGCCGTCACCGGGGTCCGGCACGCCGAAGAACGGTCGCTCAGGAGCCGCCGACCGCACACCGCAGTCCATCACGACCGCAGCGGACGTCGACGCGGATGTCGTGTACACGCGGTGGCTAGAGCCCCAAACGGGAACGCCGGGGATGGCCTGTACAGCTTCTGTACACGGCCACGGCTCTCATGCGCACGGGTCCGTCGACCCGCACGCTCGGTCGACCGCGATCCCGAGGTCATGTTGATATCGATGGCAAAGCCCCAGTACGATCCGCTTCACCCCCTGTCGACCTCCACCGTCAGCGCTGGAAGCCGATACAGGGGGGCCTGCACGGGCGAGCGCTCGATCCAGGCGCGGTTCGCAACTGGGACCCCGTTCAGCGGGGAGGAGTAGGGAGTGAGCACTGGGAATGGCGGGCGCGTCCCGCGCGGTGTCGTTCTGTCCGACCTGCCTGCTGTCGGCGAGCATCGCTCGACGAGCCGGCGACCCACGTCGCCGGACGTGCGCCTCGAGCCGGCGCGGCGGCGACGCGAGGTGCCCTGGATCCTCCTCGGCATTGGCGTGTGTTGCCTGTCCGGAATCGGCGGGTGGGTTGTCACCAGCCGCCTCGCCGCGCAGTACCAGATCCTCGTCACCACCCGAGCAGTGCCGGCGGGACACGTCTTCATTACCGGCGACCTGCGCCCCGCCTCCACTTCAGCCACCGGCCTGGACCTGGTGCTCGAGGCGGACGAAGGTCAGATCGTCGGACACACGGCGGCGGTGGGCGTCCCCGCCGGGGCTCCGCTGGTTCACGGTGACGTCGGCTCCCCGGCCGTCGGACCTGGCGCGGTGACTGTGGCGGTCCTCTGCAAGCCAGGGCAGTTCCCGCCCAGCCTGGCAGCCGGTGACCACGTCACGATCCTCACGGAGGCCTCGCCGCCCGGGGGGGCCTCGCTCGCTCCTGCCAGCGGCGCCACCAGCGCGCAGGGCGTGGTCGTCGCTATCGACACCCCTACGGACTCTGCAGTCGGCGGCACGGTCGTCACCCTGCAGGTCGACGCTGCGTCCGCATCGGGCGTGGCTGCGGCAGGCGCCGATGGCCACGCCAGCCTCGTGGTCACTGCGGCGGGCGACTGAGGGTGCTGGTCACGCTCGTCTCCGTGCAGTCGTGCGGGGTCACTCCCGCCGCCCTTGCGCTGGCCGCCACCTGGCCTGCGGGCAGCCGCATTCCCGTCGTCGCTGAGCTCGACCCCGCCGGTGGCGACATCGCCGCGCGGTTCGGCCTGCGGTCGGACACCGGCTTGGTCACCCTGGCGGCCGCGCTGCGGCGGGCGGGCGCCGACGTGGCCGCCGACCCGCTGGCCGCGTGTGCTCCCCACCTGCAGGACCTCGCCGGCGGGACGCGGGTGCTGACCGCGCCCATCTCCGGCGCGGAGGCCGGAACGGCCTTCGATGTGCTCGCTGACTGCCTGCCCCTGATCACCGACGTCGTCGATGTCATCGCCGATTGCGGACGTCTCGAGCCGCGTCCGTCGCCCTCGGTCACCCGGCTGCTGGCGATGAGCACGCTCACCGTCGTCGTCGTCCGACCGGCACTGTCGCCACTTTTGCGCCTCGTGGCCAGGCTGCCCGAGATCCGAACGATGGCCGATCCGGCCACCGTTCTCCTCTGCGGCGCCCCGCAGTACCCGCTCACCCAGGTCGAGGCCGAGCTCGACATCCCGGTCATCGGCCATCTACCTCATGACCCCGCTGCAGCCGCGATCCTGCGCGGCGAGGAGGGGTGGTGGCGCCGCACGCACCGCCTGCCACTCTTCCGCGCGGCCGCGGCTGCGGCTGCCGCCATCAGCGAGCGCACGTCGGCCGAGCCGGCCTGTGAGTCGCGGCCCGCGGTTGAGGCTGCGCGATGAGCTCGGACGTCGATGCGGCCCTCAGCGCCGTCGAGGATGCGCTGCGCAACAACGCTCGCCGTCACGCCAACGGTCGTGATCGCAAGGCCGAGGACGGCGACGGACCGACCGCGGACGACGTGTCCGCCCCCGCCGATCTGACCGCTGCTGATGAGCGCGCCGTGGCCGTCGCGGCGCTCGACGGATGGCTGGAGGACACCATCGCCCAGCGACTGCGCAGCCACTCCGACATGTCCGAGAAGGATGTGGGAGCGCTGCGGCGGGCTGTGCTCGCGCGGCTCTTCGACCTCGGCGAGCTGCAGCCGCTGCTCGACGACGACGAGATCGAGACCATCCACGTCAACGGCGCTGGCCGCGTCTTCGTCCGCGACGCCGAGGGCCGGACTCGTCGCATCGACGCCCTCGTCGACGGTGACGACGAGCAGCTCCTGGCCCTGGTCCGTCGACTGGCCGCGCACGAGGGCCTCGGTGAGCGGCGGTGGGACACGGGTGCTCCGGCACTGAACCTCACCCTGCGCGACGGCAGCCGCCTGCATGGGCTGATGGCCGTCACCCGCCGCCCCTGTCTCACGATCCGGCGGCATCGGTTGCTCGACGTCGACCTCGACGGCCTGGTGGAGCTGGGCACGATCCCCCGCGGCGTCGCCCGGCTGCTGGCCGCCGCCATCCAGGTCGGACAGAGCATCGTCGTCGCCGGGGGACCCGGCGCGGGAAAGTCGAGCACAGTCCGCGGCCTGGCGTCCGCGATCCCGCCCGCCCGTCGGATCGTGACCATCGAGGACACCCTCGAACTGCACCTGGATCTCGACGAGGAGCGCCATCCCGACTGCGTCGCCATCGAGACGCGCCCGGCGAACATCGAGGGACGCGGCGAGATCACCGTCACGGCCACGCTGCGCGAGGCGCTCCGCATGGATCCCGACGTCCTCATCGTCGGCGAGGTCCGCATCGACGAGACCGTCCCCATGCTCCTCGCCCTCGCCGCCGGCAACATCGCCGGGTCGCTCAGCACCGTCCACGCCTTTTCGTCGGCGCAGGCCCTGGAGCAGCTTCAGACCTACGCCATGGTCGGCCCCGACCGCATGCCCGGCGAGAGCAGCGCTCGGCTGATCGGCTCGGCATTGGACTGGGTGGTCCACATCGAGCGCCGCGCCGATTCGCGGCGCGGTGCGCGACGCGTGATCACCTCGGTGCGGGAGGTGTGCGGCAGCCAGGGCATCCACGTGCGCAGCAACGAGGTCTTCCGCCACGATCGCGATGGCCACGTCGACGTCCACGCCGGCGTCAGTGACGAGACCCGCGAGCGGCTACTCCAAGCGGACTACCACGTCAGCGAGTTGGAAGAGGCGGGGAGGTTCGTCGGATGAGCGCGCTGGGCGGGCTGCTCGGGCTGTGCTTCGGCTGCGGCATCCTCCTCATCGCCGCCGGGCTGCGGGGTCGCGATGTCGACCGCTCGGCGGGCCGGTGGCGTCCCCGGCTCACCCAGGAGACGCTGAGGAGGCTCCTCATCGACGTCCTCGCCGGCACCGTCGCCCTGGCCATCACCGGATGGCCCATCGCCGGGATCGCGGCCGCGAGTGCCGCCGCGCTCGGGCCCGGCTGGCTGCGCCGTGGTGAGAGCACCGACCAGCTCCCGCTCGTCGAAGCGCTGGAGAGCTGGATCGAAACCGTCCGTGACGTGCTGCAGGCAGGCGGCTTAGGGTTGCAAACGGTGATCCGGGCGAGCGCCCCGGACGCGCCCCGTGTCATCCGCGCCGATGTGCAGCGGCTTGCCTTCGACTGCGAGCACGGCTCGTTCGACACGGCCCTCGATGCCTTCGCAGCCCGCATCGCGCACCCGGCCTGCGACCAGGCCGTCGTCGGCCTTCACCTCCACGGAGCCGAGCGCCTCGGGGAGATGCTGACCTCGGTCGCCGCCGCCCTGCACCGGGAGGCTGACCTCTACCGCCGCATCGACGCCCAGCGGCATCCCGAGCGCCTCACGGTCAAGGCGATCCTCTACATCACCGTCGCGACCCTCGTCGCCGCCTCCCTGACCACCCGCTCCTTCCTAGCGCCGTACGGCACGCTCGGCGGGCAGGTCGGGTTGGCGGGGATCCTCGCCATCATCGGCCTCGGCGTGTGGTGGTCGGCCCAGGCGGGCCGTGGCGAGCCCCCCCAGCGCCTGCTCGCCCCGCGTCAGGTACTCCACCGGTGAGCACCGCCGTGCTGTGGTGGGGCGTCTTCGGCCTGGGGCTCACCTGCATCGCGCGCGGGCTATGGCCGCCGCGGATAACGTTCGCCGAGGCGATGGCCGGGTACCGCGCGGCACGCGACCTGCCGCGCATCACGGCGCCGGCTTGGACCGAGGACACGGCGGCCACCGGCGCTGGGCTGCAGGAGCGCACCATCGCGCGCATCGCCAGTGTGCTCCGCCGCTCCATGCCGTCGACCGTGCGCCAGCTCGTGCCCGTCAGCTCGCACGCCGACCTCACCGTCGCCGGGACCACACCGGAGCGCCATCTCGCCGAGAAGGTCCTGACCGCGCTCGTCGCCGGGCTGACCGCCGGTGTCCTCTCCGCCGGCATCGTCGTCGTCGCCGACGTCCCGCTCGTCGCCCCGCTCTGGCTGGTCGTCGTGCTCGGTGTCGTGGGGTTCATCGCCCCCGACCACACCCTGCGCCATCGCGTGCGCGTGCGCCGCGACGAGATGCAGGACGTCATCGCGGCGTTCGCGTACGTCGTGGCTCTGAGCCTCTCCGCGGGCAACGGCGCGCAGACAGCCCTCCGCCACGGCGTGGAGAGGGGGGACGGCTGGGCTTGGCGGCAGCTCCGCGCCGCGTTGCACGCCGCCCGGCGCACGCGCGAGACCGAGTGGCAGGCCCTCGCCCGACTCGGCCACGAACTGGACGTGACGGAGCTGGAGGTGCTGGCGGCGCGGGCTCGGCTGGCCGAGAACGACGGCGCTCGCATCCACGACTCGCTTCAGAGCTTCGCCAACACCCTGCAGTCCCGGCGCCTCGCGCGCATCGAGAAGGGCTTCCATCGGAACACTCTGAAGATGGCGGCGGCGTCCTGCGTCATCGCATTCGGATACGCGCTTCTCCTGGGCGGCGCCGCCCTCGGCGGAATCACCACCGGCTAGCACAGAGGAACGACGCAATGAGTGGATTCATCGACGACGTCCGGGTACTCGGCGATCTGCTGCTGCAGTGGGCCGCGCCGCCCCCGAACCGTGCCCGACGCGCCCACAGGCGCGGCGAGGGCGGCATGGAGGCCCTGCAGCTCGCCATCATCGCCGCCATCGGCTCGGTCATCGCAATTGCGGCTGGCCTCGTGATCAAGAACGCAGTCTCGACGACGACCAGCAAGGTCCAGACCCCCTAGTGGCCATGACGGTGACTCGGGCACAGCGCGATGCACAGGCTGGGACGACTGCACTGGTCGTCGTCATCGTCATGCCCGCCATCCTGTTCATCATCGCGAGCGTCGCCCAGGTCATCGCGTGGCAATTCGCCCGGCAGGCTGCCCAGCAGTCGGCCGCCTTCGGCGTCGAGGCAGCGCGAGTTCACGGCGGCAGCGATGCCGCTGGGGCACAACGAGCTGCCGAGAGCGCGGGACAGTTCCGTTCCCTTCACGGCGTGACCGTCACCGTGGCCCACCCGCGCCCGGGGATCGTTGAGGTCGATGTCACCGCGAATACCGCGACCGTCGTGCCGGGAGTCAGCCTTCCCATCAGCGGCAGCGCAACGGCGGCGCAAGAGCCGGTGCCGTGACCCGACGCATGCGGTCGCGCGGGTTCGCCGCGCTGGAGCTGGCGCTCCTGACTCTGGTCGCGGTGCTGCTCATCCTGCTCGCCGTCTACGGAGGCCGCGTCTACCTGGCCCAATCGATGGTCGATGAGGCCGCACACGCGGGCGCACGAGCGGCATCCCAGTCCGCGTCCGCACCCGCGGCCACGCGCGACGCCACCGACGTCGCGATGGCCACGCTTGCGCAACACGGCTCGACGTGTTCGCAACCCACCGTCACGGTGGACACCCGCGCGTTTCACCCCAAGGGCAACGTCATCGTGTACGTCACCTGTCAGGTCTCGCTGAAGAACCTGACTCTGTTGCCACTGCGCGGATCTCGAACTGTCAGCGCAATGGTAAAATCGTCGATAGAGACATACGTTTGACCGTGTGATGATGTCCTTGAAACATCTCTTGGCGTTCAGTCCGCTCCTCGGTGCAGCCGTCGTGCTCGCAGGCTGTGGCGACGGAGGCAGCACCTCGCGATCTACCGCCGGCCCGACGCCGACCGCCCTGCAGTCGACGCCAACGCCCACCTCGTCGCCGGACACTCAGAACGCTCTCATCCTGCACGCGTTCGAGACGTCGGTTGTCGCCTTCGATGTTGCGGTTCGCGAGATGAACCCGGATGATCCAGCAATCCCCGCATCGACGACAGGCGATCAGGTCGTCCACGAACTGACCACGCTCAATTCGTGGAAGGCGCAGGGGATCACCGCCAAAGGCGACCTCCCACGCGTCATCGATTCAAAGCTCCTCAGCTCGTCCGCCGCCACTGCGACTGTGCGCGCCTGTGTCTATGACCCCGGAGTCCTCATTTACAAGGCGACGGGCGCCACGGTTCCCACGAACGTCACGGGACAGTTCTACGTCGATGTAGACGCGACTCTGGACCTTGTCGGGGGCGTCTGGAAAGTGTCGCACACGACCACACAGTCGGAGGTCGATGCATGTCTTCCCGGCTACTAGCGATTCTCTCGGCTTCTCTCGTGGCTCTTGCAGTCTCCACTACCTCCGTTGCAGCGGAGACTGCAGGAGGGTACGGGTCCACCGGAGCGAGCGCGTCTGGTAGCACGGTCATCGTCGGTGCCGCCGCACCGGGATCCAACGATAGCCAGCCAACGGGCGGTCAAGCGTCAAGCGGAGCGGCGGTCTGCACGTGGACTCCCTTCTCCCCTGAGCAGCAGCAGATCTACAACGACAACGCCAATAGCGGCGAGCTTCTGCAATTCACTGATCAGAGCGACCTGCCTCCACGCGGGGTGGTTCCACCTCCTCCTGGCGTCTGGGGAATGGTCAACTGTCCGCCGCTGCCGCCCTACCTGACCTGGGTGCCGACCGGCAAGACGCCGCCGTCCCAGCCGAGCGCGGTCCAGCTCGCCCGATCTGCCCTTGCAACACTGCATCTGGGCGCACCTCGCATGGGGATGGCTCCTCCCTCTGACAAGCTGGTCGTCAACCTGGCGACGTACCTGTGGGTCGATCCCACGATCTGGCGATCCTTCGCGGCGACAGCGTCGGTCGGTCCCATTTCGGCCACCGTCATCGCAGCCCCGAGCCGCGTCGTCTGGACCATGGGCAACGGCGACAGCGTCACATGCACTGGCCCGGGCGTGCCCTATGACCCGAACAAGGACACGGCCGAGCAGCCTACCAACTGCGGCTACTCGTACAGCAAAGCCTCCAAGGGGCAGCCCAACGGCCGGTTCAGCATGACCACACGGGTCTACTGGCACGTCACGTGGACCTCGTCCGGCGTCGCTGCAGGAGGCGATCTCGGCGAGGTCGCGGGCGATCCTGCCACCACCTCCGTCGAAGTCGACGCCGTCCGGTCGGTGAACACCTGATGCCGCCGCCTGCCAATAACGTCGTCCAGACCTGCATCGCCGTCGCCTTGGTCATGACGATGCGTCGCGGCGTCGCGTGCATCCCGCGCGCCCGCCGCGCCACCCGGTTCCTGAGCATCGCCGCGCTGCTGCTCGCCGCCACGACTCCCTTCGACTGCGCGGATTCGGTGCTGGCCGCCGCTCACGGCGCGCGTGCCGTGCGGATCGCGGTGCTCGCGGCGAGCGTCGTCCTCGAGCTGAGCGCAATGGGCTACGTGATCGCCGCGACGGTCTACGTCATTCGCGCGCTGCGTCCGCCCCGGCCGCCGCGACGGCGGTGCGGCACGTCCATACCGCGGGCTGGTCTCGCGGCGGCCGCGGCGGGGTAGGGCTCGCCATGCAGACGTCCTCTGGCCAGCGACGACGGTCGGTGCGCGGGCAGGTCACGATCATGATGGTCGGCCTCTACGTGGGCCTCTTCGTCCTCGCCGGCGCGGCGGTCGACGGGGGAAGGGCCTTTGCCGCCAAGGTCCGCGCCATTGGAGAGGCGCAGGAGGCCGCACGCGCCGGCGCGAACACGCTGTCGCAGCGCTCGCTCTACACCGGGGGCAGCGACGTCGACCCCACCCGCGCCGCGGTCGCAGCGCGGGCGTACCTGGTCGCCGACGGCTATTCGGGAACAGTGACCGTGAACGGTACAACCGTCCACGTCACCGTCACCCTGGTCCAGCCGACCACGTTGTGGCGAGCGGTCGGGATCGACAGCCTGACGCTGACGGAGACCGGGTCGGCGGACGCCTTGCGGTCGTCGGGATAGGACGAATGAGCAGGCGACATCCGGCCATCAACGGGCTGCCCGCCTTCCTCGGTCTGGCGACGTGGGAGGTGGGAATCCCGATTCTGCTGATCCGGCTCGTCGGATGGCCACTGCCCCACCGACGGCCGGCATGGACGGAGATCTGGCAGCGACTGCAGACCAACGGCGTCCCCGACGCGGTGATTCCCGACCTGCTGGCGATCATCGTGTGGGTCATCTGGGCGTACACGACCGCGCTGGTCCTCGTCGAGGTGCTCGCCGAACTGCGCGGGCTGCCCGTCGCAGCACGCCGACGGTTCGGGCCGCTGCAGCCGGTGATCGGCGCTCTCGTTGCCACCATCGTCCTCGCAGTGACGAGTGGTCCCTCGCGCTCCCCGTCGCGCACCGTAGCCCCCGCATCCGCGCTCGGCGCAGCGTTGAGCGCTTTCCGGCCGGCGGCCGTCTCCGTGACAGATAGCGACCGCGTCGCGGCGGGACCTCCGAACGCTTTGCCTGCGGCGCCAACCGCCGCCGACGCCTCTCCGTATGCGGTCAAGGAGGGCGACGCCCTACAGCACATCGCGGCACAGAATGCGACCGCGACCGCCGACACCTCTCCGTACACGGTCCAGAAGGGCGACTCGCTCTGGCGCCTCGCGGTCCAGAGGATGGGCAGCGGGTTCCGCTGGACGACCCTCTGGCTGCGCAATCGCAATCGACCGGAACCGGGCGGGATCCGATTCACCGACCCTGACCTGATCCTCGTCGGATGGCAACTGGACATTCCCGAGAGCGACGGCACTTCCCTACCGCTATCGCCCTCCGAACCCCCATTGGCCGCCGCTTCCCCGCACCGTGCAGCCGTCGAGGATCCTGCCCTCCCAGCTGCTCCACCGCGAACGGTCGCCCCATCCGCCGCGCCCGCCGCCCCTGAGCTGGCGCCGGCACCGGACGCGCGCGGTGCCGCCGCAGGCACGTCCTCGCCGCAGGAACCGCCTGCACCGCCACCGCCGACATCACCGATCGCGTCTCCGCAGGCTGCACATTCGGCTCCTGGCCTGGTCAGTCTTCCGACGGGTGGGTCTGTCGGCGCGGCGCTGGCCGCTGTAATCCTCGGGGCACTCGCCGTCGCCCGTCTCCATCAACGACGGCGCCGCGAACCGGGACTGCCACCGGACGGTACGGTGGACGTCCTCGCACGCGGGCCGGTGCTGACCGCGCTTCGCCGCGCGAAGGCCAGTGCGCCGCTCGACCCCGACGAGGCCGCTGCAGGCGGAGTGAACGTGGAGCCGCCGCCCATCACCACGTCGGCCACCCACGCCGCCGTCGCGGGGGCCGCGGCCGTTGATGGCGAGCAGGTCTCGTTGGACCTCGTCGACGACCTTGGCGGCGTGGCCTTCACCGGTCCCGGAGCCGAGGGCGCGGTGCGGGGGCTCATCATCGCCGCCGTCGCCCGGACCGACAGCGTGCGTCCCGAACTCATCGCTGTTGGCGCAGCAGCGGCGCTGGTTCCGGAGCTGACCCAGGCTCGGAGCGTCAGCACCCCTACACCCGACGCAGCGACCGCGAGGCTCGAAGAGGAGATCCTGCGGCGGTCGCGCATCCTCGTCCAACGCCAGGCGTTCACGTACCGCGCGTTGATCAACAGCGACGATCCGGTAGAGGCCCTCGTCGTCGTTGTCGACGCACGTGAGTGGGGCGGCGACCGTGCTGCCCATTTGGTCGCGCTTTCTGCCATTGCGCCGCGGCTCGGCATCGGCATCCTGGCCGTCGGCCCGCTCAAGGGTTTCCGCGCGGTGTCGGTTGCCGAGGACGGCACTGTCGACGGGGCCCTCGGGTCCGCGGCGCGTCTGTCGCACCTATCGGCGCCCGAGGCAGCAGACCTTCTCGGCGCGGTGCTGGCGGGGCAGGACATCGCGACCTCCACGTCCGACGGGTACCCCATCCCTACGCGTCCCGCCGTGCAGCTCGCGATCCTCGACCAAGCGGCCGACGACGAGGAGCGTCGCCGCGTTGAGCTATGCCTCTTCGGCGTGCCGCGCGTCCTCGCGGACGGCCAGGAAGTGAAGACTGGGCTCCGCCGCAGCAGTCGCGCGCTGCTCGCCTTGCTGGTGGTTCGCCCGCAGGGAGTCACCATGGCCGAGGGACTGGACATCCTCTGGCACGAGGAGGGTGCGCCTGACGCCGGCGGTGGGGACTTCCATTCCGCCGTACAGACCGCCAGAGGCCGTCTGCGCGATGTTCTCGGCCGCGAAGACGTGCCCATCATCACCTACGCCACGGACCGCTACCGCCTCGAGACCGACACCGTCACCGCCGATGCCTGGCGCTTCCGTCGCGAGCTCGACCGCGCGGCTCTCGCGCCGGACGCCACCACCCGCCGCGCCGCTCTGGAGCGCGCGTGTGCCGAGGTGACGGGAGAGCCGCTGGCGGGGATGAGCTGGGGCTGGGCCGAGCCCATCCGCGAGGACCTGCGCCGAAGCGCGGTCGACGCCCTCGTGCAGCTCGCTGACCTGCGCGAAGCGGCGGGGGAGATCGACGGCGCGATCGCGGCGCTGCAGAGCGCGTGCTACACCGACCCCTACTGCGAGCCGTTGGCACGACAGCTCATGGACCTGCAGGTCCGGCACGGCCGCGGCGGCGACGCGCAGCGCACCTATCGAGTTCTCGCCACGCGCCTCGCCGAGCTCGACGTCGAGCCCGACGACGAGACCGAGGCGCTGCTGTCTGGCGGTCCCAGCGTCACCGCCGCGCAGCGAGCGGCGATCGGGGGCCGAGGTCGACTTGAGATCGTGGATGACGAAACCGAGTGAGGTCCCGGGATAGACGCCCAGTCTGCTCTGGCGTCGACCGTTGTCGGACGCGACTGCTCCAAGACCTCCGGCATCGGCGAGCCGCTGGCTGTCGTTGAGGTACGAAGTTGCCACCGTGCTGTCGCCCAGCGTCTCTCTGGCTAGACCGTCGGCGCATGCGCCGAGGCGACCGCGATCGAGGACACTCCGCCCGAGCGATCGGGCTCAGCACCGCCGAATGAACGCCGTCCACCGCCGTGAGCGCGGAGATGATCGTCGGCACGGCCGCCGCGTCGCCTGCTGAACCGTCGGCCACCGTCGGTCCTCTTCGCGGCGACCTCCCACACGCTCTCCCGTCCAATTTTTGCAATCCGCCGATCGGCTGCCTCGGTTTCGCGGTTTCTTCCTGGCTGGCACAGCCTCCGTGCGGCAGGCCAAGAGGGACGCTAACCGCCGGAGCGAACTCGCCACAAGTGGCAATTGGTGCACCTTGGTGGCCGCAAGTGTTGCTTCTGCGCACTTCCCACTCCGCAGTGATCGCCCCCGAGTCGAGGCCCTACTCCGAGGCTTACATCCGCGAAGCTCGCGCTGATTTGCCGTAGAACTCTTGCAGCGTCGGCCCTGCCTCCCTTGTCTCTCCCCACGAAGGGGCGCACACCGGCGCTCCGGTGGACCATGGTCGCCCACGGCCGCGCTCCCCACCTCCCCGTCCCGTGGGCCACATCACGGCGGGAGCATCATCGGTAAGCCGCTGAACATCAACGAGGCTCAGCCGAGAGGCTGGGTGGGGCGACAGCACTGGCGCGAGTGGAGCACGGTGCGAGACGGGGCGGTGAGCGTGCTCTGCGACCTCTCCCGAACCGCCCGCTCGGCCGATGAACCGCTGCATCACTACATCGCCGGGCTGCTCGCTGCAGGCGACGACGTCTCCCTCGTCGGCGCCGGACTCGTCCTCACTCACGCGGCCAACGCTCTCCACGGCTACCGCGTCGCCCTCCTCCGAGGGGACGCCGCCATTGCCGCCGCCTATCGCTCCGACCTGAAGATCCCCACCAGCGCGGTCGCACACTTCCTCGAGGACTCGTCGCTGCACCCGGTTCTGGCTCCCCTCCCCGTCGACGAACGCCAGGTGGTCGCCCTCGACGCGCTTCGACTCTTCGGGGAGTTGCCGCCACCACGCCGCTGGGCCTCAACCCACCGGCACAGTCGCATCGTGCGGAGTTGGGCTCAGGTACGTATCGTTGCCCACTGCGTGCGGACTGGGGCCCACGACGTTCTCGCCTTGCCCTTCTCAATCCGGCTGAGCGGCGCAGCTGCAATTGTTTGGGGCGGCGTCACCTACCACTGGTGCCTACTCGCCCGGGGTCGTCGCCTTGCCCGCCGTGCTGTCCTGGCCACGACGGTGACCTCCGCCGTCATCAGCTCACATGCGGGGCAGGCCGATCACCGAGCTGACACGCCACCGTCTCTCGTCACGGAAGCGTCGCACCCGACGGTCGCGAACGGCAGCTCGATCGCGTGGCGACAGACGCCGCTGTCGACGGCACGGACCGCCACGGCGACAACCCCTACCCCACCAGGAGCGCTCGACCGAATTTCCGTCAGCGACCTACGCTGCAGGTGAGGCCCTCGCGAGGTTGAGCCGTGGAGCGATCCCAGATGCTCGAGCCGGGGCCCCCTCAGCCTGTCAACGACGTGGGTGGGAACGACAGCTAGCCCACACCCCGCGCCGGTCGTGTCGGCGTTGCGCAGCGCGTCCCCGTGCACGGCGGGGTCTACGGAACGGACGCCGCCGACTCTCTCCGCGGCTGCTGGGCGTCCGCGCTCCGAGAAGAGAGCCACCCGCGACCGCGGCTCCGTCCACACCCCCGCACTACGCTGCCTGCGCGTATGCGCCGACAACGACCACCTGCACAGGAACCTCGTGCGAGCACGACGGCGGCAACGGCAAGGTACTGACGGACTGGATTGGTGGGGACATGGTCGCCACTCCAGCTCCGCCAACCACGGCGGAAGCGACCACGGACCCGTTCAGCAGTAAGGAGACGTTCTCTGTGCTGATCGTTGCCACGGTCTCCGTCCGCAACCACGCGAAGGTCCCCTGCAGGGTTGCCGTTCCGACCACCATCGCGCCCTGCGTCATCACGCCGCCCGAGATCACGAAACCACCACTTGCAGTGCCGCCTATCGGAACGAGGATTCCGCAGTCCTCGGTGTAGCCGGGGGTGTTGTTCAGCGTCAGGTTTGGCGCCGTGTCACCAGGCCACTGCGCCTCGTACAGTGGGCGCTGGTTGGCGTCGAAGACCGTTGCCTGCCCAGCGAAGTACCCATTGCTCATCGTCATGCCGGTACACAGGCTCGAGCACGGATATGACGGCAGGTTGACGATCCCCGTGAACCCGCCGTCGACGGTGAACGTCACCACGGGCGCGGCGCTCACCGCACACGGCACACCAGGACCGATCACCACGACCAGCGCGCACAAGAGCACGCGTAGAAGACGAGACATCGTGAACCCTCCGATCATCGGCGCCACGCAACCCTTCGACCGTGGCGCTCAGGAAAGGGCGTCTCAGCCCGACAGCTGTCCAACGCCGCATCGCGGCGCCCAAGACCCGCCGCCATCGACGCTGCAGCGCAGCGAGCCGCCGTGTGCCAGGTCGAGCACCACCAACTCGTCCACCGGAATGACGACTCCGCTCCGTGCCAGCAGTGGATCGGCCGCGCTCACATCGTGCCAACCACCTCCTTTCTCCGACATCCATTCCGTCCGATACGCACCGGCATTGCTAGCCAGCACGGTCCACACGCGACCGCCGCCGACCGCCACGGAGGCGGCCCGAGTCATCCCGCTGGGGAGCGCGAAGGCAGAGAACGTCCGCCCCCCATCCAGCGAGACCTCCCCGCGGCCGTCCCCGCGTATCACCACCGCGGCCAGATCCCCATTGTCGGGCGGAGGCGTCGCGAGCACGGTCGCGGGGTCGTACACGTCGGCAACGCGCAGCTCACATCCCGTCGCGGCGGCCGCGCTGCACACGTACAGCCCTGGCGCCGGCAGCCCCGTCGCCGTCGACAGCGCTCCGGCCGAGACACCCGGCGGGATGGTCACCACCACCGCGCTCTCGGGCTCGCTCGCTGCCGTCGCAACCCGCGCAACATCACTGCTCCCCGGGTATGCGAGCGCGACTGCCGGCCGCCGTGTGCGCATGTCAACGGTCATGAGCGCGCCGCGAGTGGCGATGAAGACGCGATCGTCGCCATGGCCGAAGCCGCCCGACAGCGCCAGGTGCCCGGCCAGGGAGGCGAGGGCGACGATCCGGCCGCCGAACGACTCGGCGACGTAGTCGAGGCCCGCGCCGCTCACAGGTGAGCCCAAGAAGATGCGGCCGTCCTGCTGCGGGTAGCCCGGTGGTAGCACGACTTGGTCAACGAGACTGGGCGCGCGCGTGGCCGCCCAGCTCCCGCCACCATCGACGCTGCGAAAGAGCACCGAACACTGGCAGCCCGCGCCGTAGCCCAGGGCCACGATCGTGCGGTTGTGTGCGAATCCCGGTGCCGGCTCGGCGTCGACGAGCTGCGCGTCCTCGGGAGTCTCGCCGCTTGCGTCGGTGATTCGCCGCACGGAGTCAAGCCCCCCGGGCCCAGCGCTGGCCTCTGCCGCAGGCGCTGGAACCCATCGCGGTGCGGACCGTCGCGGCGTGGCCACCCCTGGCGTTCCAGCCTTCCCGGCCACCTCCTCGTGCGCGGCCATCCTCGCGACTCCGGGAACGCCATTGGACGGCCAGGTGTCCGCGGTTGCTGGAGCGGCGCCCATGCCCGCCACCATGATCGCCACGACTAGCTGCGCCATGGGCACGACGGCGACAGTGCAGCCCCCAGTCGCTGCCGCTCGCGACGCTCTTTCCGTCCAGCGCCGTCGCGCGCACCACCCGATGAGCCCCGCCTGGACGCCCTGGCGGAAGTGCCCCAAGCGCTTGCGAGCGCCCACCATGACCTGCTCGACCCAGGACTCGCTCCGGCCCAGCTCGGCGCCGATCTCCGCGTTGCTCAGCCCTTCGGCGCGCCGCACGACCACGGGTCGCTCGTCCCGGGTCATCCTCGACAGCAGGAACGCCGCCGCCATCGCGTCCACGACGGTTTCCTCTGCGCTTCCGCTCGCGTCGACCGGAGCTCTCAGGCGTCCCCCGGCGGGGTCTTGTTCTCCTCGGCGCAACGATCCGGGGCGCACTGCCTCCCACGCCGTCGGCGGGCGGACCGAAGGGTGGCCGCGCGGCTGGTGGCGTGGCGCCAACCTCACGGTGCGATAACACTCCTCCCGCGCCCACCGCCACAGCCGCTCACTGATCGGACCGCGGCCCGGCGCCACGCTGGCCTCTGCGAGAGCTCGCAACGCCGCCTCCTGCGCGGCGTCCTCCGCCTCGGCAGGATCGACGACGCCGTCAAGCTTTGCGGCGCAGGCGCGTACGACCTCGGACATCGCGGCCGCCACCGCGGCCCCGTCGTCACCGCCGCTTGGCGATTCAACGCTCGGGTGCTTCACGCCCTCGCGAACGTCCCGCTGGTTCTCGTGGCCGGGCCGCCGTCCCGTTGTCTGGTGATGGACGCTCCTGCCTCCGCAGACGGATGATGGCCCTCCGGTCTTGCAGCGCGGATCACTTCTGTGGCAAACCCGGCATGAGATTCGCGCGACGAATCGTCAGAGGGACCTGCGGGCGCCGGCGGCGATGTGTGGACGAGGTCGGAAGCATGGCTCGACCATAACCAAACGCGCTCGGTAACGGTCAGGCCCATTGGGCTGTTTCGACCGCCTACCTCGACCTACACTCCCCAAACCGCGGGTCAGTCGTAGTGGCGCGAGAGATGCCATGCGCTCGTCAGTCGATCGTAGAAGATCTCATAGAGCGCCGTGTCGTCTGCAGTCAGCACCTCGTAGTACGCGCGGTTGATCCCTGGCGGCCGCCACCACTCGGTTTCGACGACCCACGAGTTGACGACGTGGACCTCCTGCCAGGACTGGTTTCCCGGCGCTCGCAGTCGTGTCGGCCTGCGCATCGCTGGGATGTCAGCACGAACACGTGCGGCGACCTCGTCTTCGACTGTGATGATCGGCGTGTCAGCAAAGAGTTCCATGGTGCCGCCCTTGCCTACGCGGTGTTGTCCTGGACGCGGCGCATCACCTGGTCGGCGAAGACTGCGTATCCCTGGCCATGAAACGTCGGAAGGAGCGTGGGCACGCCCACCACGTCGGGCACGCTGTGTGGACGCGAGAACTTGACCAGAGTGTCGGCCGCGGCCCCCGGCGCGCCGAGCTTGTTCTTGGTCACGCCCACCACCAGTCGAAGCCCCGTCACGTAGCCGTGCTGCTTGGCCCAGCCGGTCGGAGTGCAGGTCAAGGTGAGGCTCGAGGCGTGGGCGAGCGCGGCCGGAAGCGGCGCTGGCGCGGCGAGGCAGACGACGCCGCGACACGACCAAGCCGCCTCGACCAGGGCATTGAGCGCGTGAGCCCAGCCCGAACCCGGCGGGAGCACCGCCGGAAAGCAGATGCCGACCCAGGGCACACCCGCTCGTAGCAGCGTGCGCGCCATCGCCAGGCCCGGGCCGATCGCCCCGCCGGGGGGACGCGCGATCAGGCAGTTCTCAGCGTTGAGCCCGAGGTCGAACAGGTAGCCGAGATCAAGGGTGGCGGGGAAGTCGACGTAGGCAACCTGCGTGACCTGGCTGGCGGAGCAGGTGAGCGTCTGCAGGATGGCGCGGCGGCCAGTCGTGCGCTGGGGGTTCTCGCGTTGACCCTCCCCGGCAAGAACGGTCAGCCGACCCTTGGGTAGGCCACCGCCCGGAAGGAGATGGTCGAGGACGGGCAGGCTCGTAGGCCAGACGCCTGCGGGCACGGGATCCCTGCCCCGGCGGACCACACCCTCGCCATAGCGCTGACGAATGCGGGAGAGGGCTTCCTCCAGCGAATACGGAGTCTCCATGTCCTGAGGTCCCTGGCGTGCAATAGGTCACATCGTCGGATTGACCCTCCCGCCTGGGCTCGACTCGTTGGCAAGGCCCAACTATACCGAACGTTCGTTCGATTCACCAGCGGGTGTGTCTGGAGGTGAGGTCTCGTCGGGCCAGGGAGGCTCCGCGCCCTTCTCCTTGGCCTCCTGAACCTGCAGGTCCTCAGCCTCGCGAAGGAGCGTCGATGGGCGCGTGCCCAAGGCGCGAGCCATGCCCTCGAGGACGCCGAGACGCGGGGTTTGCCCGTGCTCGATGCGGCTGACGTTGACCACCGTGGTGCCGGCGCGATCGCCGAGCTCCTGCTGCGGAACGTCTCCGCGCCGTCGGCGCACCACCCGACCAATGGCGGCACCGAGGGTGGCGCGTGGGGGCGTGCGCTGACGGCGGGGCTGGCGTTCCACCCCGCGCACTATGCCGGGTCGCATGGCGTGCGGTCGTTATAGTTCATGTTATTATCACTTGTGTTACAACACAAACGCGGCGAACCCAGCCGTCGGCGCCGAGCACGTGTCCGTGGCACACGCCGCACATGGGAGGAATTGCGCATGGTCAACAAGGTCATCCTGGTCGGCGGTCTCACCCGGGACGCCGACGCCCTCACCGGGTCCCGCGGCGCGGTCACCCGCATGCGGCTGGCGACCTCGAGGCACTGGCGCGATGCGGAGGGCACCCGACAGGAAGCGGTCGAGTACCACACCCTGGTGGCCTTCAACAGATTGGCGGAGATCTGTGCGCAGCGCTGTACAGAGGGACGATGCATCTACGTCGAAGGTCGTCTGCGCACGAGGGAGTACGTCGGGCAGGACGGGTCGCAGCGGATGCGCACAGAGATTGTGGTCGAGGTGATGCGCCTTCTCGAGCGTCGGCAGACGAGTGCACTTGAGGGCCCGTCTCCCAGGGCGGATGTACGCAGGTCCGAGCCGGACGCGGAGGTGAGCGATGCAGTGTCCGCTGCCGTCTCGTGATGCCCGACCTCGGGCTCACTACCACATCCGCCCGCTAGCGGACAGTCCGGGCGGCACGTCGTGGCACTCGGTGTGCGTCACGGTGGATCGACTTGCCTTTCGCGTTGTTCGCGAGACCGACGTCAGCGCACGGTACCGACCCGCGGGGCCGCCGCGGCTGCTCGCCGTCCAAGCCGCCGCCGACATCGCCGTGGCCGTGATCGGGAGCGAGATGGTCGAGTGCGTGATCGCGATCTTCATCGACGCGGGTGGGGAGATTTGCGGGTACGCGGATGTTGCGCGCGGGTCCGACAACTGCGCTCAGTTGCGCGCGCGCGACGTGCTGCGTCCTGCGTTGTTCGCGGGGGCTGCGGGCCTCGTTCTTGCGCACAACCACCCCTCCCCGACGTTCCCCATGGCCTCGGACGCGGATGTCGCGTTCTGCGAGGTGCTGACGGAGATCTGTGATCTCGCGCAAATCGACTTGCTCGACAGCCTTGTCGTCACCGAGACCACCGCCGTCGCGCTGCGCCTTGAGCTGCAAATGGCGTACCGGTCGAGGACGCGCGATCCGGGTGGGATATCGGCCGAAGGAGGAGCGGAATGACCAACCCTGGACCGGAGTCCAAGAGTCTCGTCGAGGACGGGCGACTCTCCGCGACGAGCGCGCGGCGAGTGGTGTTTGAGCAGCTCCTCCGTGACGCGCACGACGGCCTCTTTGGTCAGCGAGCGCTTCGGTGCCGGATCGAGCTCCGGACACCGCACGCCCTCATCCTCGCGTTCGGCGACGATTGTGACCTTGACGCGGTCGGCCGCCTGATTGCGGGCGCGGTGCGCCAGGCGGTCCACGTCTCCTGCGTCACGGAGTCCCCCCGACATGTTGCTGTCGTCGTACCGGCGGCGAGCCATTCGTTGTGGGCCTTTGCGCGCAGGTCCGGCGCCGAGGCGGCGGCATCGCGTCACGCGTGCGTGCTCATGCGGGAACCGGTAGTCGGATTGCGCGCCCTCAGGGCGCAGTACCTCGCTGGCGTCGCCGATGCGTCGATTGCCCTTGCGCTTGGCCTCGACGGGCCGGTCATCGACGCTGGCGAGTTGGTTATCGGTCGGATGCTCTCCCTGATCTCGGCCGCTGAGCAGGATCTTGTGCTGAAACCCCTCCGACGCATCCTCGCCCTTCCCGCAGAGCACCGGGCGTCCTACATGCGCACTCTCGAGCTCCTCCACCGTCACGGCGGCAGCCTGGTGAGGGCTGCGGACGTGCTGCACGTGCATCCCAACACGGTGCGCTACCGCGTCGAGCGCATCGAGGAGATGACTGGGATGTGCCTCGCCGACCCGCGCCACCGCATGCGCGTGGACCTGGCAACCCTATTGGTGCACCTGCGCGGATATCCGGCGGACCAGTCGCCGGACTTCCGTCTGTCGCTGCGCCTTCGTGGCGGCCCTACCACAGCGGGGCGAAGTGCCGGTGCTTGGCGATGACGGATCGTGAACGTGGCGAGATGCCCGTTTGGGAGCAAGTCGGTGCTGCTCTTGATCACTTTGATGTCGAGGTCACGGGTCGTGTGATCGTCAACATCGGGCAGCCGGAGACGGCTGAGCTCGTTCGTTCTCGCGGAGCGGCGGTGGTGATGCACGCGGGGGGTGGCGACGCCGGCTTTGGGCCGTTCACACGATCGGCTGATTCCGACGCGCCGGACGAGCCCCCACCGACTCCGCACCGCTGGGTGATCGTCCTGGATCTCGACATTGTTACGTACTACAACTCCCTCGTCGACATCCTCTCGACCGACCTCATCCCTCGCGGAGCAGACGTCGTGGCACGCGTGCGTCCTCCTGTGGGCGTGCAGGCAGGACGGCGACTGTCAGCGGAGCGCGCGGTGATCCTGGCCGAGGCGCTGGAGACGCACCTGGAGCAGGCCATGGCGTATCCGCCGGGGCGGATCTTCCTTCCCGCCGGACGCAGCGCGTGTGCTGTCCTGCACGTTCGGCACGACCCCATCGTCGGGGCGCTCCTAGGAGGCATCCCGCCGTCGATTGCGATGCGGCCATTCGTGCCCGGCGGGGACTGGGTCGGCCCCCAAGAGGCCGAGATGTGGGTATGAGCACGGAGGCGGACGATGCGCAGTTGGCGCTTCTCGTGGTAATAAGGCACCTTCGCGGCGACCTCACGAGCCGGTTCGTGGTCTCCCTCTCGCCCGACGCATGCCGATGGGCTGCAGCGACGGTGCCGGCGCGGGCGCGGACGCACGCGGAGAACACACACCGACGCACGGTCGCGCGGATCGCCTGGGGATGCCTGTCTGGCCCTCGATTCAGGCTGGAACTCAGCTCACCGGTGGGGGCGCTTCAGGTTCCTGGTCGGGTCATTGACGCGCGTGGCCTTCACACGGATCAGACGCTCCTGCGGAGTCCCAACATGGATGCGTCTGTCGTGCGGAGCGCGCGGGTGCGGTTTCGGGGAGGCGTGCGCGCGGGTCGGGGGTGCCTGCGGCAGAGGTGGCGGTGGTGCGTTGTCGACGATCCAGAGCTGTCGCGCCAGGACCACGAAGGAACGACGATCGCCGAGGCGTTGCAGTCGGCCCTCGACGAACACCGTGTCGCCCGTCTTCAAGGCAGCCGCGACCTGCTCGAGGTGGTCGGTCGCGAGCACATGGTGGCGATCCATCGCGTGTCCGCCGTCGCGGACAGTCCTGACGAGCAGCGCGCAGGAGGTGCTGTCGTCGACGGAGGGCCCTGAGCGGGGCGGTCGAACGACCGCGCCGATGAGGATGGCTCGGTTGAGGCTCACCTGTGGGCTCCACGATGGTAGAACGCAATTGTCCGGTTCCTACGCAGCTCGAAGGCAGCGGCCTGGCTCTCCGCGCCGCCCGATTCGCCAAGCGGCGTCCGCGGCGCCAACCATTGGCAGCTCGGGCAATGAGCCAGGCGACTCTTCGGCGTTGGCGCTCCCCAGCCACCCCCGCGCAGCCGCAAGCGCACCGCCCTGAAACCGCGACCTAGCGCCGAGGATGCGCATGATCCGCGCCACCCGCCGCTGCACAGAGCGGTGGTCAATGCGCACGTCATGGCAAATGGCGGTGTCCGTGGCTCCGCTTGCGAGCAGGGCAAGGATGCGCCGATCGATGGCCTCGAGCTCTCCCTCGGTCTCCCGGGTCGTGACAAACGCGCTTGCGTCCGCCCACACTCGCTCGAACAGGTCGATGAGCAACTCGAGCAGCGGGGACGGGTGGACGAACAGGGCACCCTCCAGCTCGTCTTGCAGGGGCAGCAAAGCCGCCTCGCCATCGACGATGACCAGCTTTGCGGGCACGCGCGCCGTCCGCGCCTCCTCACCAGCCGCGACCGCGCGGAGGGCATGGCTCAGCTGGCCCTGGCTCAGCCCCTCCATGTCGTAGACGGCCCGAACGCGAACGCCCCGCCCCAGCATCCTCTCCTCTGCAGGCGCCGCCGAGACCGGGTCGGCGGCGTACGGTCCCTTGTCGAACGCCCGGATCTCCAGTCGCGCCGTGCGCTGAAGCTGCTGGTGCCGCTGGCTGATCGCCTCGCGGCCGATCACCACCTCGACGACCTCCTCAAGGGGCGGGCCATCCGCGTTTCGAGGGCGCGCCTGCCGCTGGCGATCGCCGATCTGTGCCGCCGCCAGGCGAGTCCGCTCCAGCTCCTCCTGGCGCTGCAGGATGAGCACCTCAATGGCCACGGGTGCCGGTGCCGCCACGTACCGCGGCGGCCGCGTTGCGGAACGCGTCACCAACCCACGAGCGCCGAGGGAGACGGCGGTGGCCTCGATATCCTCGACGCTGATCCCGACCAGCTCAGCTAGCTCACCGTCGCTACTGACTGGATGGTCCACCAACGCCAGGTAGAGCGCCTCTTCGACCGCCGAGACGCCAACGCCTTCGAGCACCCGCCCCATCCTATGGACCTCCCCGCCGCCGTTCGGCCGCTTAAGACTGTCGTAAACCCGCCAGCGTCGTCTTTACGACTATAGCTCCTCTGCGCCGTGCCGAACTCGTTCACGGGTGATGTGCAACCTGCCTCGACACCAAAGGTGGAACTGTCGGATTGGGATAGGGGCCCGTGCCGGCCAGCTTGTACACGACAGGCGGGAGGCGGAAGGGCCTCCACGGAACCCAGGGCGGTTCACTACGCGCGTGTGTCGGGGAACGCCGCTGCGCATCTAAGCGAAGGGCTTTGGTCGCGTGGTCGTCGAGACGTCGGCGGCCTGTCAGTCGTGCGGCGAGTGGGCGGACATGCTTTCCCGGCTTGACGCCCGGCGTCGTAAAGGCGACACCGTCGTGTTTGCGACCGTGGCACTGTTTGCACGGCGCCTAACAATTGGTGCGCACCTGGGGATCAAAGGAGACTATGTGAAGGTCTTGCCGCCTGCAGCAGCGTTACGCCGGCTGGCGCCCGTCTTCGTCACCTTGGCAGTTCTCGCCTGCCCGCCCGTCCGCGCTGCCGCCGCGCCGCCCGCCCCTGCACCTCCGCCCGGGACTCACATCACGGCGAGCGGACCGACACAACTCTGGCTGTCCGCCGCGGGGCAGGCGACGCTGCCCGACCCACACCAGCCGCTCTGCACCTTCATCTGGACCACCACATGGCAGAGGACGGGCTACGCGCCCGATGGCTACGACACCGACCTCCTTACTCGCTGGGGCAACACCGTCACCTGCCAGGCCGGGCTTTCGAGCCGGCTTGCGGTGCACGACGAGCTCTATGACCCCTGGCACCACCTCATGGGCGTCTCCGACAACGCGTGCGCCGCTTGCTCGGGCCCGCTGAGCGCGTTCATTCCGGCGACCAACTGCAACCCATGCCACATCTGGGGCACCCCGTTCGACTACCAGGGTCAGCACCTTCGCAACGAGGGCTACGAGATGGACAGCTTCTACACTGTTGTCTTCACCGTCCCTCTGCTCAACACGTACGAATGGGCCACCGTCGGCGAGTCGGAAACTCACAACCAGGCGTGCTCCGGTCCGCCGTCCGCCCTGAACGGCGATCCGTACACATGGGGGCCCTGCGGCCAGGCCATCATGTGGATTCCCAAGGCGAAGAAGGGAGACGGCAACGCGAGCTTCACGACCAGCGGGAACGGGGAGAGCACCGAGTACACGCCCGTCGCTCCCCTTGGCCCTGCCGAAGCCACCCCTTTGCCGACCCGACCCCCAGCCCAGGGTTCCGCCCCCCGTCCTCTGGCCGAGGCGGCGACCGAACCCCGGCCGCTGCCGTTCACTGACGGGCTCTCCGCCGCGCCGGCCGCCCCTGCTCTTGCCCCTCTCGCCGTGCTGGTGATGGCGGGTGGACTTCGCCGCCATCGGCGCGCCGGTTTGGCAGGCCGGGCGCGTCCTCGACGTCACCCGGCCTACCCGCTTGTCAGCCGACGGGGCTAGTTGATCGCCGGGGTGGCGTCAGTACCCGCGAACGAGTCGAAGGTCGTCGCGGTCACCGAGCTGATCGTGGTGGTGCGGGTGAGCTGGCCGTTGACGAAGCCCTCCCACACCGACACGGGCTCCAAGCCCGCGCTGTAGGTGTAGGCCCGCGCGCCAGCGGCCGTGTCTACGGCGACGCCGTTGATGACGCCGGTGCTGAACTGCACCGTCGAGGGGACGGTCTCGCTGTAGACGGGGATTCCGGCAGAGTTGAAGCCGACCACGGTCACGCTCGCGGCTGCGCTCTGCAACGTCCCGACCGCGCGGGCCGTCTGGACCGCCCACGCCACGTTGACCGTGCCGAGCGCGGTCTGCGTGACCTGGACGGCGTAGGTCTCCGGCGCCAGCGCCGCCGTCGTGACGAGGCCCGCACCGAACCCCATGTTCTGCTGCGCGGGGATCTGCACGATCGGGGCGGCCACGACGCCCGTGGGGGTCAGCGCCCCGAAGGTTCCTGCCGGGCTCGCGAAGCCGGCGGCCTGCATTGAAATCGCTGCGGCGGCGGCGAGGACGAGCGCAATGGGCGCGCGTCGACCAATGGTGGAACGGAACATGTCTGTCTCCTTCCAAGCGGCTGGCCGAGTGGCCAGCCATCTGCGGAAAGAGATGATGAGACGGCGTAAGGCGAAAGTCAGTAGCTGGGACGGAAATTAATCAAAGTCGGACTCTGAGTCCACATAGTCGCTGGACCAGTCCGCATCCCTTGGAGAGCGCGGCCATCTCCTCGGAAGTCCCTCTTCGCGCGTCCCGCGGTCCGGCGGGAGACGCTGCGGGTGTACGAGTGGGCCGCGCTGGGCCGCCGAGGGACGAGCGTCGGGCCGGCCGCGTTGAGCTACAAGGGTGCGGCGAAGGACCCCGTCACAATGAGCGTCGCCGGCCACTGGTCGAAGCAGCTCAGCGGGACGCCGAGCGGGTTCCACACGGGGATGAGCTTGCCTACGCCGTTGCCGCCAAGGAGACTCGTCTGCACGGCAGCGCCGGAACCGTCACGCAGCTTGAGCTCGGGTTGGAACAGCACAAGAGTCGTTCCGTACTGCCACCAATCCATCGTGAAAATTAGCGAGGCGCCGGTTGAGACCACCCCGTTGTCGATCAGCGTGCCACCGGTCACGGTGGGATTGACGTTGCCAGTGCCGATGAGCTCACCACTCGGATCGCCAGTACAACCCTCTGTGTTGGAGGCGGGTCCCGTCATGTTGATGCCTGTCGCGGCGAACGTGGCGGTGAACGGGCGGTTGCTGACGTCCAGTCCGCTCACGGTGCCCTCGAATGTCCCCGTGGCGAGCCCTCCGCAACTCAGCGGACAGGGAAACGCCTGAGTGGGAAAGGAGAAGTTGAACACGGCCGTCGTGGTCATTGCGTTCACCGGCGCTGCGGATGCGGCGCGTGGCTGCAACGCGAAGCTCAGCGCGAATGCAACACTGACGATCCAGCACGCGCGCGTGCACGAGCGCAACGAAACCACCGCCAACCCTCCCCACGGCGCCGCTGCCCCATAGGCGCGGCGAGCCGCAGCGTTCGGACAGGAGAGAGTGTCGCTGCCTGGTGTGAGCTGAGGCTAGTGAATCAGACGCCGCGATTACGACTGTGCCGCATACACGACACAGTCAGCGGGGAATCAGGTTTGGCACCGTGCGTGCCACGAGACGCCGCCGTCGACTGTGCAGCGGACTGCGACCCCGACGACGATGTCGAGAACGCGACCAGCGGAAGGTGCCAGCAGAAGACCTGGCAGACCGAGCTTCGGATCGCGGCTTGTCACGTCCACCCAGGCGCGGTCGGCGAAGTTTGCCGACAGCATGAGCGCATCCTGGCCATCGCCTCGCTCAGCTATGGCCCAGGCGCGGCTCGAGGTGATGGCCGCGCTGTGGATGTACGTTCCGGTGGGAGGCGCAGGGAGTGGGTGGAACGACCTGCCTGCGTCGAGTGAGATCGCTGCCTCGACGGTTGTGGCGACCATCACTCCGCCGTCGGAGAGAAAGCTGGGCGACAGTGCGAGGGCGACGAACGCACCCGACGGGAGGTTCTGGCCTACGCGCGCCTGGCAGGGCCCGTTGCGTGGGCAGATCAGAAGCGTCGGCCCGGGCACCGGTGTCGCAGGCGGAATCAAGGACGTGATCGCCGTCAGGACAACAACCGCGCTCGCGGTGTCGCCGAATGGTGTGGCCAAGAGCGCTGGAGCTGAGCTGCCGGCCGGTCGCTCGCCGACGACTACATCAGTCTGTCCAGTGTCGAACCGATAGCTCAGAACGCCAGCCGACGTAGCGTCGAAGACTCGGGGATCACCGTTGTCGAGGCCGGCGGAGACCGCGAGCTGACCCGGCGGCAGCGGGAGCGCGGCGAACGGCCCGCCGAAGACAGGCGCCACGTAGTCGAGCAGCCCAGGTTGGGCGGGGTTGCCGATGAAGATGCGTGGATCGGTCGGGTAGGTCGGCGGCAATGCGATGGTCGCCCCGATGAGGACTGGCGGGACGACGCCGGGCGGGGTGTGTTCCCACGTCCGGCCGCCATCCGTCGTCCGGTACAGCAGTGGGCATCCGCAGCTCGCTCCGGTGCCCAGGCCGAGGGCCGTGTGGGTCGAGTCGAAGTCGGGATCGGCCGTCGCGGCGGTGAGCTGCGTGTCGGCGATGGTGTCGGCTCCGCTCAGGTCGGTCAGGTACACCGTTCCCACGGGCTGACGACGCACCTCGAGCTGGAGCGGGCCACCGCGGCGAGGGACGGCGGGCGCGTTGACCGCGCTGACGAGAGGAACTCTGGCTGGTAGATCGGCGACGCCGTGATGTGCAGGCGCCGCGAGCGACCCGGCGGGTGTCGGTGAAGCCGCCCCGACAAGGAGGAGAAGGGCGAGAGCAGCCGGGACCAACGTCTGCGTGGTGACGTCCGAGGCGACGGCGGAGCCGACATACCGATCCAGCGCGACACGGAGAGCGAAGGCGCCGTTGGTCCGCCCGCCGCGGCGCCTGGCGCGCAGCCGGCGCAGCAGCGCGGCGAGGCCCGCGCCGAGACCCAGCCCCAAGGCGCGAAGGTGCTCGCGTGCCGATCGGAGGCGGCCCTTGAATGCGTTGATGCCGATGCCAAGCCGCCAGGCAGCCTCGGAGAGGCTGTACCCCGCGAACGCGACGGCGACTGCGTCGCGCTCCGCCTTCGAGAGCTTGCGCAGCCCGTCGGCGATGGCGATGCGCAACAGCGCCGCCTCGCCCGGATCGAGTCCGTCGGGATTGGGAAGGAGCCCCGCCGGCTCGTCGCCGTGGTGTTCCTCCCACCACCGGCGGCGGTCGACCTCCTGGCGGGCCAGAGCGGCGAGGCGCTGGACCTCGTGGTGCTGCGGGCCTTCGCTCACAGCCCGCAGCACCACGTCGTGCTGGGCGTCTTCGGCCTCGGGCACATCGCCGAGCCGCTGGACGCACGCGCGGCCGATCAACTCCTGGTGTCCGACGATGACCTGCCAGAGCTGCTTGGCGTTGCGCGGCCTGGCGTGCGGCAACGCCTTGGCGACACGGTGCCGCGTGTGCGTCATCGACCTTCCATCGCTGGTCATGGCGGAGGCTGCCCGCCGATGGCTCCGCGCCCCACCGCTACTCGCGCCATCATCGACGTGCGGCCGGTCGGCCGGGGCGGGACGGCTAGTGAGGTAAGCGGGGTGACCGGCTGGCGGGCGCCGGGCCACCCCGTCGATGTGACGAAACCCTTGCCGAATCTTGCGGCTCTCCGAGCGTGGGTGTGGTCGCCTGCCCGCCCGGTCGCAGCATGGCGGCGCCCACCCGTGGCAGCCGGGCTCGGCCACATGCAGCTCCGGTATCGGGGCGCCGGCCCGCCACGGCCGGGATCGTCGACGCATGTCGACCCGGAGAGCCTGTGCGCCCTGCGTGCGATGGCGACGGGGCATCGGCGCGCCGGTGGAGAAGGTCGGGGGCCGCCTCGCGGATGATGTAGCGGACCGTGGCCAGCTGCCAGCGCGCGGCGCCGTGTGCCGTGGCCACCCCCTCGCACGTCAGGCGCCGGGCGATGGCTGACCACCCGAGCCCGGCGCGACGCTCCCGGACGATGCGGTCGTGCACCGCTGCAGGCAGGACGGACGGGCGGCCGAGGGGAACGCCCTGGGCGAGGCGGCACTGCCAGCGCCTCGCGCGTCCGCTGCACGATGCGCCGCCGCTCGAACTGCGCCCACGCCATGAGCACGTACGCCATCGCTTCGCCCTCGGGCGTCGATGCGTCGAGCGCCCGGTCGCAGACGGTCACGGTCCAGCCGCCGGCCGTGGCCTGGTGGGGAAAAAGCGCGAAGTCGAGGACCGACCGACTGAGGCGGTCGAGCTTGGCCGCGACGATGCCGTCCGCCTGACCCCGCTCAATGAGCCGCGACGCTCGCCGTAGCTTGGGGCGGTCCCTGACCGTCTTGCCGCGCGCCGTCTCCTCGGGCACGGTCAAAAGCGGGCGCCCAGCCCGCGCAGCGGCGGTCTCGATGATCTGCCGCTGGGCCTCAATCGACGCGCCGCTGTCGGCCTGCTCGGCCGTGCCGACGCGGATGTAGCCGACCAGGGGAAGCCCGTCATTCGCCAGTCCCGCCAACCGTACTCTCTCCTTAAAGCAACCCCCGGACCGTTCTCTACAAGTCACCAGGGGCGCCCTCTATCTGACCGCTGGTCAGTAATGGTGTGTAGCGCCCGTGACGTTGCCGAGCGTGAGCGGATTGTGCCACCGACGACGTCAACGTGGCGGCGTCGGAGCCGGAACCCTTTGAAGCAAACGGTCGTATTCTTTGTGTCCAGCCACGACGCGGCATGCCAGGCGCGCGCTGTAGGATTGCGCAACGTCGCTGAGCGCACGCATTTCACGTGGGGCTCGCGGCGAGCATCTTCACGGGCTGCTCCGATGGAAAGGGGGGTGGCCGGATTCCCATGAGGAGCGGGGTCATGCCCAGTGCGACAGCGACAGTCCATGCGTCACGCCAGCGAGCACACGGCGTCAAGCCCGTAAGGGGAGAAGCCCTTCGCCCCTCAGCTCCTCACAGCGGCACCGCAGCCGTCCGACATGCGCACGGGCCGCTGGTATCGGACAAGCAGGGAGGGCCTGCGTAGCGAGCGTTCGGTTGGGAGGACGCCGCTCATCCCTCAGACAAACCGGGCGGCAGGGGAAGGGGCGCCGCGGAGACCGCGACGCCCCCGGATTTGTTTGCAGCGCCCCGGGTGAATTTCACGGTTCGCCGGGGCACCACGGAGATCAGCTTTGCACATGCGACTCTTTGGTCGACGTCTCGCGCTCATCGCGGCGACCTCGGCCGTACTTACCACTCTCGGGGCCGCCCCAGCTCACGCAGCAGCCCCGACCGCGCCAGCGAGGACGGCAGCGCAGCAAGGATCACCCCCAGGACAGGGCAACCGCAACGCCCCCGTCCCGCCACCCGGGACCAGCGCACCCCACCTCTATCGGGAGCGCGGGGGTAACGGGAGTGCCCCCGCGGCAAGCAGCCCACCCGCATGCTGTCCGGCCCCTGGCCAGATGGTCCACGGGCCTGGCCAAGTCCTTCGGGGCTTCACGCGGGTTGCACTCATCTTCTGGGGCTCCACCTGGCAGTTCCAGCCGGACGTAACCGAAGCCAGCACCGTCAACGGTATGTGGCAGCACGTCGGGACCAACCCGTGGACAGACTCGTTGCTGCAGTACTGGGACAACTGGTCCTCGGTCGATGACACAGGCCGACTGTACGTGGGAGCCTGGACGGACTTGGGTTCATCTCCGGCGTCCATCTACACCCAGGCCGACGTCGCAGCGGAAGTGCAGCGCGCACTCACCGTGGGGCCGTTTCAGTACGATCCCAACACCTTGTATATGGTGTTCGCCAACCGAGGCGCGCAGAACGATCAGGGATCGACTGTCTGCGGATACCACTCCTTTACCGGCGCACCACAGGGCGGACTGGCCGCGTACGCGGTGATGGACTACGGCCATTGCTCGGATGTCCAACTGGCGGGTGCGGTTGGCGACGGCCGTGCCCAGCGCTTTGAGGTCGTCAGCCTTCACGAGTTCGCGGAGGGAGTCACCGATCCCTTCATGGACGCGTGGGGCAATGGCCAGAGCGGCTCTGAGATCGGCGATCTCTGCCAGGACAACCTGATCACAGTCAACTTCGGCGGCACCGGCTACGCTGCTCAGCAGATTTACGGCAACAACGAAGGTCGCTGCCTGAGCAGCACCACCGTGTCGTACTCGTACCGCTGGATCTCCCAGACGTACGTGAATAACAACCAGGCCTCCGCACCCGGCAACACCTATCCGGTCTCGCTGGTTGTGCAGAACACGGGCAACGTGCAGTGGCCCGTCAACTCGGTCCTACGACTGGGAACCGACGCCCCACAGGACCACTGTAGCGCGTACTACGATCCGGGGACCTGGAGCGGCTGTATTCGCGTCGGCGGCATGGTCAACCAGATCAACTCTGCATACAGCACCATCCAGCCTGGCCAGGACGCGGTCTTCACCTTCAACTTCTTCACCAACCCGGCTCAGACGTGTACCACCGTCAACGAGCACTTCAACTTGGTGTTCGAGGCGAGGCTGTGGATGGCGAGCGCGGGCATCTACTGGCCCGTGAACATCGGCTGCTACGACGCCTCCTTCAACTCCGAGACGCCCCCGACAGCACTGGTGGTCGGCGACAACCCCGTCACGAACATGACGAAGATCAGGTTCGTCAACACCGGCAACTTGCCGTGGAACAATGACAGCAAGACGCAGCTCACAACCAACGGCTGCAGCATGTTCTACGACATGGTGACCTGGTCGGCGTGCAACGTCGCGACGAGCAGGGTCACCAACGTCTCGAACACAGGGAAGACATCGGTCGATCCCGGCGAAGTCGGTGAGTTCGACGTCGTTCTCAGCGTCCCCGCCGCAACCGTACCGGGCAACTACGGCCAGCAGTGGGTGCTCGTGGAGGCCGGATTCCAGACGATGGGCTCCTCGTACCACACCTCGACGTACAACGTGGTCGCCTAGCGGGCGGCCACTGAGGCTCACTGAGGGCGGGGGCCGCGGGGCGTGCCCTCTCGGCTCCCGCCAACCCAAACCTCGCCAAGATGGAACCTTTTGCCCACCAACGAGGGTCTAACTCGCATGACCACCGCCGAGGCCGCCGCGAGGACGCCTGAGCCCGCCGGAGACGCCCTGCTTCTGAGCCGGGCGCAGGGCGGGGATGCCGATGCCTTCTCCGAGCTACTGCGCCCGCTGTATGAGAGTGGCCATCGTGTAGCCACGTCGATTCTCCTCAACAGCGGCGAGGCCGAGGATGCCCTACAGGAGGCCACGGTGCGAGCATGGCGTCGCCTCGGCGGTCTACGCGAGATCGAGAGTATCGAGGGGTGGTTTCTTTCGATCGTGGTGAACGAGAGTCGCCGTCGGCTCCGGGGCAGGTGGCACCGGGTCTTGCCCTGGGGGCTACCCCGCCACAGCATGGAACCGCGCGATCACCACGACGCACACGACATACGCTCTGTGGTGCAAGACGCGCTGATGCGTCTCGACGCTGAGCACCGTGTCGTCCTCGTCCTCCGTTACTACTACGACCTTCCCCTGCAACGCGTCGCGGAGCAGCTTCGACTCCCTGTGGGGACCGTGAAGTCGAGGCTCAGTCGGGCCACAGACCGACTCCGCGACGTCCTTTCGTCAACGGAGATGATGTCATGACGGACGACGCGATCCGCAACGCGCTTCGGCGCGCAATGCGACTAGAACCCAATCCTGGACTGGCGGATCGGATGACCGATCATGCACGGCGCGTCGGGCGAGGAGAAGTCGAGCCATCCGGGCCCCGCTTCTCCTTACTGACAGTGGCCGGTTCTTTAGCCCTGTTCGCGGCGCTTGCAGCGGGTGGCGTCGTCGCCATGCAGCACCGTACCGCGTCCCGTCAGGCGTCGCCGCCGCCAGCGGTGGCGAGTCAGCCTGCGATCGTCCAGGGCACCGCCTCTGCCTCCGTGAGCCAGCCGACGGACGCGCCTTCGGCCAGCTCGGCGCCGACCGCTACCGCGCCTGGTGCGGCTTCGCCGAAAGCATCAGCATCGCCTGCGATCACCAACTGTCAGGCGGGGGACGTCACCGGGTCGTTCACTACGGGCGGCACCAATACCTATGCGGCTGGCGCCGACATTCGCGTATCGGCAACGGTGACCAACCGGTCGACCCATCAGTGCCGGGTGCCGTTGTCCTGCTACTGGACGTGGCGGGTCACCGATAGCAATGGCCAGGTTGTCGGTGCCGGCCCGGCAGCGGGCGCGTGCGAGAACATCCCGGGTCCTGTTCTCCAGCCCGGCGCTAGCGACATGGAGCCGGTCGGTGACTGGTCGTCGGCAGGCCGCTCCTCGGGAAGCTACACGATCTCGGGGAGCCTCCAAGGGCTCGCGGCCGCTAGCACACGAGTCACGCTGATCGGTCCAGCCGCGACAACTACGGCGGCGCCGGCGACATCGACGCCCTACGCCACTCCCACGCCGCTGGTGCCTTGAGCCCTCGCCCCCCGGCGCCGATCGGTCCCGTTGCTGTTGTCGCCGGCGTCGCCTCGACCCTCCGGCCAAAGGGTGTCGGGGCTAGGGACCGCCAGCTTCGCCATCGACGAAGCCGACGACGCGACTTGCTGTGTGGAGCGAGCGTCCTTGGGTCATGCGGCAGGCAACACAAGTCCCGACGTGACGGTTGACGAGCCGAGTCGCTCTCGCTCCGCAGCCGCAAGGCGCCGTGTCAGCGGCGCGGCCCCTTGGCAAAATGAGATTTCGGTCATGTCGGTCACGATGCCTGTAACGTCTCTCCCGAGCCGTGGGGCGTTTTGCGGCACCCGCTGGAACCACGCGCCGACTCGATGTTGCAACCGAGCTGGCCGCGGCGGTGGCCGAGCTTGAGGTCCGAGAATCGTCGGGCGAGCTGGTCACCCGCCGCGCGATGCAGGATGTCGACGCGGAATGGCTGTTTGAGGCGCGTGACCACCATGCGAGCGACTGGTCACCCATGGTCGACGCCGCCGCGCGTACCTTCGGCCGCGCGTGGGCCGTCACGACGCGGTCCCGGCTCATCCGCCTCCGACTGGAGCTCCACGCCCGCGAAAATGACGGAGCGCCGTTGCCGCTGTGGGAAAGCAGGGCCCAGCGCCAGGGGCAAGCGTCCCTGGCCCGGCGAGTCGCGCTGATCCTCGACGCCTTGTATGCCTGGTGGGATATCGAGGTGCGGGTCGCTTGGCTCATGGCCGATGGGTGGGACGAGGCGGATGCACGCCGCGTCGTCGGTGCGCCCGGCAACGGCGAGCCACTGTTCGTGTGGGACGAACCGTGGCGCGAGATTGCCTGGATGGTGCAGCACTGCGCGTGGACCTTCGCCGACGCTGCGCTCGCCGTGGCCGAGTTCGTCCCCGAATAAGAGGATGCCGCGGGGGATGGGCGGCCAGACGGCAGCTGGGACGGCCGGCCCATACCGCCAGTCGATCGGTGATGTGCACGCCCGTGTCCTGGGTGGCACAAGAGCTGGACACGGCCTCTCCCGCTCTCACGCAGCACTCACTTGATTCTCGCGTCGGAGCTGACGATGGTCCAAGCCGGATCGCTGGCCGGCGTCACCTCAATCGACAATGTCTGTTGCAACAAAAGGGCAAGCTAGCGTATCATTGGCACATGGCCGGTGGCGATCTGAGAACCGACGCCGTGGCTCTCGCGTTGGCCGCGTTCTTCGCGCCGACGCTTGTCGCCGCCGCCCGGCACCGCGGTGCGCTCGGATCGACGCTCGCCGTCAACCTGCTTCTCGGCTGGACGGGCGTTGGCTGGCTCCTGGCGTGGGTCCTCGCCTTTCGTGATCGCCGCCCCCTCGTCTCGGTCGGCGTCGTGGTTGCTGGACACGCCGCGCCAATCAGCGCCGGCGTCCTGCTTGCCCCCGACGGACGTCACTGGTGGAATGGAGCCGAGTGGTCCGACGGATGGATCGAGGCGCCCTGGGGCGCGATGTGGTCCCCTGCCGGTACTCACTGGCTCGCGGGCGGCGACCGATGGGTCCCGGCGGGTGGTCCGCTGAACGCCGGCTGCGCCGTCGATGCCTCGGCGGCGACGACCGATCTTCCAGACGAGCCGGAGTGGTGGCGGCGCCTGCAGCTCGGCGGCGGTGGCCACTCGTGAACGCCGCTGTTCTCACGACGCACGACGCCTCCACGGCGCGTGACCGCGCTGGTGACCGCGGGCACGCGCTGGTCCGCCGCGGGACTTTGGCTACAACTTTGGCTACAGCGGCCCTTCCGACCACCGATCGAGGGGTCAAAGTTGAGACTGGATATGGCTGGGGAGAGAGGATTCGAACCTCTGATTGGCTGATCCAGAGTCAGCTGCCTTACCACTTGGCCACTCCCCAGCGGCGCGGGAGAGTTTACCCGAGGGGGTGGGGCGGCCAAGCTTGACGAGGGGGTGGCGGAGGAGTTTGGATTCGGCGACCCGGGCCTATACTGGCCTCCGATGGACCTTCTTGAGCTGCTCAGATCCCAGGCCCGGCGGTACCGCTGTGCGGCGTGCGGCAAGAGCATGGCCGACTGCGACATCAACATCCTCGCCCAGCAGGGGAACCGCGCCCTGGTGCGGGTGACCTGCACGTCCTGCAAGGACGAGAACCTGCTCCAGATCGTCTTCCAGGCGGAGGGCGAGGTGCTGGCGGAGGCCGACGACGGTGCGCCTGTTGTGGCGACCCGGCGGCGGCGGCCCACCATCGACGAGGGGCTGCCCGAGATGGGCGAGCCGATCAGCTCGGACGAGCTGCTCGACCTCCACTCCCTGCTCCGCGACCACTCCGGCGACTTCCGCGAGCTCGTCGGCTCCACCACCGCCGAGTAGACGCCTCGACCAACTAGGTCGGCGCGGGAGGCGGAGCGGCAGCAGTCAGTTGCGGTGTGGGCGTGGGCGTCGGTGAGGACTTCGGAAGCCCGAACGTCGGCGACGGCGCCAGCGTGAAGGTCGGCAGCACGGTCGGCGCCGGGGTCGGCGAGGGGGCGGCCGAGGGCGAGGGAGTAGGCGAGGGCGACGGCGTCGGGGTCGGGCAGCCCTCCGTCAGCGACGGGTCGAGCGAGGCGGACGAGGACGCCGCGGTGCAGTCGCTCAGAGCGCCGTTCACCACAGGGAAGTCGTGCACCGGCAGGGTCAGCGAGTTGACGAACCGCGCCGAGATGTTGGTCCCCACGTCGTTGCCGTAGACCTGGTCCATGCCGATCTCCGCCCCGGTGGCGTCGGTGTGCCCCGCCCAGGTGGCCACGACGAAGTCCGGGCTGTAGGCCATGTAGTACGCGTCGACGAAGTTGTCGGTGGTGCCCGACTTGGCGGCGATGGGGCGGTTGAAGTGGATGCCCCACCGCGCCGGATAGCCCTTGAGGATCTTGGTCATCGCGTACGCCTGCGGCTGGGTCATCACCTGCGCGCCGGCCGGCGGCGCCGGCTCGTCGACCAGGGTGTTGCCATTGCCGTCGACCACTTTGAGGATCGACCGCGGCGTCACCTTGTGCCCGTAGTTCGAGAAGGCCGCATAGGCGGCGGCGTGCTCGATCATCTTCACCGACGAGGTGCCGATCGCCGTCGAGGCGTTGTCGGAGAGCTGCGTCGAGATCCCCAGCGACTGCGCGAAGCCGATGACCTGCGGGATGCCCGCCATGGTGATCGCCTGCTCGGCCGGGATGTTGCGCGAGTCGAGCAGCGCCTTGGCCGCGGTGATGCGCCCTTCGTACGAGCGGTCGAAGTCCTTGACACCGTTGAGCTTTGCCGACTCGGCGGCGGTGTCGTCGAGCACCGTCGAGGGCTTCAGCTTGCCGTTGATGAAGCCCTCCTCGTACACGTACGGCTTGAACGACGACCCCGGCCGCCGCTCCGCGGTGACCACGTTGTACTGCCCGGCGATGCTGTCGTTGCTGAAGTCGGCCGAGCCCACCATGGCGAGCACGTCACCGGTGTGCGAGTCGAGCATCAGCAGCGCGCCGTTGTTGGCGTTGCGCTTGATCGCCGCCACACCCTTGGCCACCGCGTCGTTCGCCTTGCCCTGCAACGAAAGGTCGAGCGTTGTCGTCACGGTGAGGTCGCCCGCGGTGACGTTGGGATCGTCGGCGAAACGCTGCTGGAGCTGGTTGCGCACGTACTGCACGAAGTGCGGCGCGCTGCCCAGGGTGGCGAGCTGCTTGCCGTGCTGCAGGTCGTCGGTCAGCGCCTTCTGGTTGGCCTGCTGCTTGGCGAGCAGATCCGGCGCCGCCGCAGAACCGCCCACCAGCGGGTCGACGTCGTTCGCCTGCTGCTGGGTGATCCTGCCCATCGCCACCAGTCCACCCAGCACGTAGTGCTGTCGCGTGAACGCCGACGACGGGTTCTGCTTGGGGTCGTACTGCGATGGCGCCTGGGGCAGCCCGGCGAGCAGCGAGGCCTCGCGCAGGTCTAGGTCCTTGGCGTCCTTGCCGAAGAAGGTCTGCGCCGCGTTCTGGATGCCGTACGCGCCCTCACCGTAGTAGATGATGTTGAGGTACTTCTCCAGGATCTGCGCCTTGGTGTACTTGGAGTCGATCTCGCTGGCGATCATCGCCTCGCGCAGCTTGCGCAGCGGCGACTTGTCGGCGTTGGCACCGAAGAAGGCCAGCTTGGCGAGCTGCTGGGTGATCGTGCTCGCGCCCTGCGACGGGCGCCGCGCGATGACGTCGGTGAACAGCGCCTTGACCACACGCGGGAAGTCGAAGGCCCCCTCGCTGTAGAAGTTGCGGTCCTCGGCGGCGAGGGTGGCGTCCTGCTGGATGGTGGCGATCTGGGTGATGGGCACGAAGGTGCGGCTGGTCGAGTCGTTGCCCACCGAGGCGATCATCTGGCCGTGGCGGTCGAGGATCTTGATGGTCCCGGTGGCCTGGCCCAGCTTGCTGAGGTCGGGCAGGGTCGCCGCGGCGTAGGCGACCATGCCGGCGAGCAGGACCACCACCGCGGCAAACCCCAGCACGCCGATGCGGATGGCCATGCGCCAGCGCGGCGAGAGGTTGCGCCACCAGCGCGGCCCGCGCGGCTGACGCGCGCGACGGCCTCCGGCAACAGCCCCCGTGCCCACGGGGCCGAGGGACGCGCCCGACCTGCGCCCGCGGCCGCCGGACCGCCGTCTCACGAGGGCAAGGAGGGGGTGGGGGAATGCATGTGCTCACTCGAACCGTGCCGCGTTCCCTCGCGGCGAGGGCCACGGCAGGGGGAAGCCGCGGCGCAAGAAACTTCCGGGGACGGGCCTCGGTCAGCCCGGGTTGGGGGTTGCGGGCTCCGCCTGTGCCCGCTGAGCGTACCGGCGCGCGACCATCGAGGCGCCTGCCGCAGCTCCGGCGGTGGCCCCTCGGACGGCCAGCTTCTGCCACAGCGGCTTGGCATCCTCCGCCGCGCCGTGCTTGCCGTGCAGCTCCTCGCGGAGCTCGCGGACCTGCCGGGCCAGCTCGTCGAAGGACGGCGTGGGCTCAGCCGAAGCAGCCTGCCCGCCGCCCGCCTTGCCGCGGCCGAACTTGGCCCGCAGCACCACCACGCCCACGGCGACCAGCACCAGCCCGCCGGCGATGGCCACCACCTGGGGCCCGTCGCGGCGCAGCCGGGCCTTCCAGTCGAGCTCGTGGCGGATGCGCCGCTCCAGCTTGTCGAGGTCGGCTTCGAGGGCGACGCGGGTCAGGTCGCGCTCTTGTCTCGCCTGGTCAACTGCTTGACCCACGCGACGTCCTCCTTGATGGCGGCGATGGTCTGCTGCTGGGTGCGCACCATGGCCCGGATGCGCAGGACGGCGAGCAGCCCGAGCAGCACGGCGACGAGCAGGAAGCCGGCCCCGGCCAGGGCCCACGACCACCACACGTCACCGAAGTGCTGGGGCAGCGCCGCGAAGGCCAGCGTCATGCCGACGATGATCAGCGGCAGGGCCAGGGCGACCAGGGCGATGGCCACCACTCCCCGCTTGAGGCTCTCCACCGCACCCGCCTTGGCGAGCTCGATCTCCATGCGGACCAGGCGCGCCGTGTCGTCGGCGATCTGCCTGCCGATGTCGCCCAGGCTCTCCTGGTCGCGCTGAGGCTGGGTTGCTGCCATATGGTCGACTATCCCCGTGGTGCTCGTCAGACGTCGAGCTGGGAGACGTCGATGTCGCGCAGACCGGGCGGCGACTCGACGCCGTGCTCATGGAGCAGTTTGAGCAACTGCAGCACGTAACGCACGCCGTTGAGGTTGACACCGTGATTGCGGGTCAGGTTCTGGATGGTCTGCAACTTGTGGATGTCCCGCTGCGAGAAGCGGCGCCGGTTGGTCGAGGTGCGCTGCGGCACGACCAGCCCCATGTTCTCGTACATCATCAGCGTGCGCGGATGGGTCTCGAGGATCTCCGACGCCACGCTGATGGTGTAGATGGGCTTGTCCAGCGAGAGGTTGAGCTCCCGTGGCTGCCGGTCGTCTCGGTCGGAGTTGTCGCCGGACCCCGCCGGACCGCCGCGCCCGCCTATTCTTTCAGCCACTCGCCGATGCCCTCGGAGAGCGAGCTGGGCGTGGTCTGCGCCTTGATGAGGAACTCGTGGGCGCCGAGCTTGAGGCCGCGGTCGACCAGCTCCTTCTCCCCGTAGTTGCTCAGCATGATCACCGGGATGGCGGCCGTGTCGTCGTTCTGGCGGAGCGCCTGGAGGACCTCGAAGCCGTCCTTCTTGGGCAGGCGGATGTCCAGGAAGATGATGTCGGGCTTGAGCTCGGTGGCGCGCTCGATGCCCTCCTCGCCATCGACGGCCACGTTCACCCGGTAGCCGTCCAGCTCCAGCTTCATGCGGTACATCTCGAGCACCGCGGGATCGTCCTCGATGAGGAGGACGTCGATGACCTCGTCGTCCACAGCAGCCTCCGCGTTGGCCCGTTCGTCAATGATCAAAAGGGAGAAACCTCGCGCAGTATACCGGCGCGGTCGCACCGAACGACACAGCCCGAACTGATCGTGGCATGCCATCACCGCTTTCAGCAAAGCTGCTAGCGGAGTGTACGGCCAACGGACCCGGCACGGCTGCCGCGCGCGCCCGACGGGCGCCCCGGGCGGGCCTCAGAGCTTGACGTGGGTGACGTCGATGTCGGCCAGGTAGTCGGGGCGGGACACCTTGTGGGCGTCCATCAGCTGCAGGCACTGGATCACGTAGCGGGCGCCGTTGAGGTTGAGCCCGTGGTGGCGGGTCAGCCGCTGGATGGCCTGCAGGGTGAGGATGTCGCGCTGCGAGTAGCGGCGCCGGTTGGTCGCCGTCCGGTGCGGCACGACCAGCCCGAGGTGCTCGTACATCATCAGCGTGCGCGGGTGGGTCTCGAGGATCTCCGCGGCGACGCTGATGGTGTAGATCGGCTTGTCGAGGCCGACCTGGGCCGAGGTGGGGACTGCTGCAGGGGCGACGGTCACGGGATGCTCCCTGTCCATCGCGCGGCTGCGTGGCTGTGGCGGATCAGTGGCGGTGGACATCGGTGGGGGTAGAAAACGCTCGCTAGTATACGGCCGCATTTCTGATACAGCGCCCTGGCGTAACACTTCTTTTGCGCGCCCACCCAGGTTTTCTCAGACGGTCATCGCGGCGTAACCCAGGGGGTCGGGCCCCCGTTTGCCCCTGTGCCCCCGGCCGCAGCCGCCTGGGCCCATCCCTTCCCCCGACCTTCACCACCTCGAACCCACACCTGGAGGAGCGCGATGATCCAGCCGGACGGACGCGCGTCGCTCGACGTCCGTGAGCGCTACCTGCACCGCCGCAGCCGCCGCCGCCTCGCCTTCGGCGACCGTGGCGTGGTCGCGATCTGGATCGGCCTGGCCACCCTGGTCGCCTGGCTGTTCATCGCCGGATTCGCCGGCCTCACCCACTAGGGGCCGCCCGGACCCTCACCGGGCCTGGAGGCGCTCGACCAGCTCGGTGAGCGTCTCGGCCCACGCCTCGGGCCCCGGGAGCTGCCACTCGGCAGCCTCCATCAGCCCCGGCGGCGCCTCCGCGGCGTCGCCCACCGCCACGCCCACGGCGTGCTCCAGCCCCGCCGCCAGGCGCAGCATGGGCAGGTCGCCGACGTCGTCGCCGGCGATGCACAGCGCGGCGTCCCTCCAGCGCCCCCGGCGCACGTCGGCCACCGCGTCGGCCTTGGTGCGCTTCAGCGGCACGCGCAGCTCGGCGACCATCTTGCCGGGCACCACCGCCAGCTCCCAGCGGGCCGCCACCTCCGCGGCCAGCTCCTGGGCGCAGGCGTTGCTCCCCGGCCGCTCCAGCCCGCGGGTGTGGATGACCACGCCGCAGCGCTTGCGCTCCAGCCGCGCCCCCGGGCAGCGCCCCTCACGCAGCGCGTGCTCCAGCTCGGCGTTGGCCGCCTCCAGCGCGGGCAGCCAGCGCTCCGCGGCCGCCACCACCGTGGAACCGCCGTCGCCGCGGCGCCGCTCCAGCCCGTAGTTGCCGGAGACGACCGCCTCGGGGCCGAGCACGATGCGCCGGTAGACGTCGTCGCTGTCGCGCGCGGTGATCAGTGCCACCCGCGTGGGGACCTGCGCGTCACGCCCGGTCGAGGCGCCGCGCCGCGACAGCCAGGCCAGCGCCCGCTCCGCCGCCGGCAGGGCGTGCACCTCGCCGGGACGGCTGCGGATCGGCGCCACCGAGCCGTCGAAGTCGGTGCAGAGCAGCAGCGCGCCGCACTGCAGCGCGGTTTGCGTGATCAGCTCGGCGAGCTGATGCGGTGTGGTCGGACGCGCCCGGGTCGACGGGAGCACTGCCTGGTCACTCATCGATGCCTCAGTCGATCAGCTCGCGCAGGTCCTGGAGCTGCGACGTGATCCAGCGGGTGATGTCGTTGGCGCGCACCGTGTCGCGGATGCGCTCGGCGCGGGCCTTGCGCTCGGTCTCGTCCATGATCAGGCCAAGGTAGAGCGCCTCGGCGGTGGCGTCGACGTCGAAGGGGTTGATGGTCAGCGCCAGCTCGCCCAGCTCCTCGTGCGACCCCGCGTTCTCACTGAGCACCAGCACGCCGTTGCGCCGGTTGACCAGCGGGCCCTCCTTGGCGACCAGGTTCATGCCGTCGTAGATGGGGTTGACCAGCATCACGTCGAACGACTTGTAGCCGGCCACCGCCTTGTGGATGTTCTCGTCGACCTCGAGTCGAATCGGCATCCAGCCGCGCACCGAGAAGCGCCGGTTGATGCGCGCGGCGACGGTGACGATGGAGCCGAGGTAGGCGCGATAGTCGTCGATGTCCTGGCGAGTTTCTTGCAGATATGCCCAGAACTGCACGCGTCCGTGCAGCTCGTGATGGGCTTCGAGCATACGCTCGTAGGCGAGGAAGCCGCGCACGATGTTCTTCGACAGGTCGGTGCGGTCCACGCGCAGGATCAGGTACTCGGGACGCCACGAGGCGATCTGCTCTTCTTCCTTCAGCGTCTCGGGATGTCGCGCCAGGCTGTCGAACTCGGCGATGTCGACGCTGATCGGGTAGTTGCGCACCCAGATGGGACGGCCTTCGTAGAACACCGTCTGCTCGCGGTAGTCGACGGCGAGGCCCATGTTCTCCTCGCAGGTGAGCAGGAAGTTGCGCACGTCGCGACGCGTCTGGAAACCGATGATGTCGTTGCCGAGGATGCCCTGCATGATGCCGTCGCGCATCCGCTTGGGCAGGATCTTCCAGTACTGCGCGGTGGGCCAGGGGATGTGCACGAACTGCTGGATGCGCGCCGTGGGCAACTGGGCGCGGACCATCTGCGGGACGCCGTAGAGCTGGTAGTCCTGCACCATGACCAGGGTCGGTTTGTCGCTTCGCTGCGCCTCGGCGACGACGCGGTCGGCGAAGAGCTGGTTGACCCGCTGGTAGCCGTCGCGCCAGGCGCGCTCGGTGCCGGCGTCGAGCACAGGCTCGCGGCCCAGGTCCCACAGGTAGTGCTGGATGAACCAGAGCAGCGGGTTGCTGATGACGTTGTAGTAGAGGTCGTAGGCCTCGGGCTCGGGCTCGACGAAGGCGACCCGGTAGCGGGTGCCGTCGTCGGCCTGCAGCTCGGCTGCCTCGCCGGCGGCGGCGCGCCCGGCGAGGCAGCGGTCCTCGTCGTTGCGCGCCGCGGCGACCCAGACGGCATCGGTGGCGATGGCCAGCGAGCTCATCGCCGTCACCAGGCCGCCGGCGCCGCGCACCAGCCTCTCCGGCGTGCCCCGGATGGGGTCGGCGCGCTGCAGGCTGAGGGGAGCCCGGTTGGCGACGATGATCGGCTGGACGTGCCGCAGCAGCCGGCGCGTGTACGCCTCGATTGCGAGCAGGGTTGCCTCTCCTCGACCGGTCGCGCGGCGGCGGGCGGGCATCACAGTGGTTCTGCCGCCGCCTAGGTCCGACGCCCATCATGCTACCAACTCGGCACGGTGCAGGTGGGGCCGAGGGTGAGCCTCGGGCAGGTGGTTGACATGTGGGTGTCTAGGGTGGAAAATCCTACAATGCTACTGTTGGATAATCACCCTTCAGTCCACTACCAGAGGCGAGGAGACCACCGGACATGCTGTGCGACGCCATCCGCGACATCGACAAGGCCGTCCGCCTCGACCGCGAGGAGAGGGAGCGCCGCGCCGCCATGCGGGCGTCCTTCCAGCGCGCCGAGGGCTACATGTGGCAGGTCGAGGAGCTGCTCGAAGAGGGCAGCGACCAGGTGCCCGACCCGCTGGTCACAGAGATCGCCCGCTTCGTGCGGCCGTACAGCCGCCGTCTCGCCCGCATGCTCACGCGTGACCCCGAGCGCAACCCCGTCCAGGCGCTCGACGTGCTGTTCGACGTGCAGGAGCGCATCCAGCGCCAGACCATGGCGCGGCTGGGGGTGACCGAGGCGCTGGCCTCCTGAGGTCCGCGCTTGTGCAGAGGGGCGGGGGCCCAGGGGGTCGGGCTGGCATGATTGACGCAGTGCGTCTCACAGCCAGCAGCAACGTCGACGTCTCGCCGGCCGAGCTGTTCACCATCGCCTCGGACCTGCGCAACCTGCCCGTGTGGTGGATCGAGCACCTCAGCGCCACGGTCACCTCCCCGGCGCAGCGGGCCCGGGACGCCGTCTACGAAGTCCGCTACCGGCTGCCCATCGGCCTGGTGGTGAGCGCCACCTGCACGGTGGTGGCCGTGCGGGCGCCGCGCTCGATCACCTACATCTGGGACGGCTGGGGCATCCGCATGGCGGTGGGGCAGCAGTTCGCGCCGGCGCGGTCGGGCTGCCGCACGACGCTGGTGGCCGACCTGGCGGTGAGCTCGCGGCTGCGGCCGCTCAGCGCCCTGCTGGTGCGGGTCATGGGCGCGACGCTGGGCGAGGAGATGCAGCGGGCCCTGGCGACGCTGGCGGAGGTCGCCTCGGCGCGGGCGATCGTGGCTCGGGCGCCGGCCGAGCGCGGTGAGCCGCGGCGGGGGCGCGGACGGGCGGTGGCGGCGCGGGAGGGGGAGCTGGGGGGCTGAGGGCTGCGGGGCGCCCGGAGGTTGCGCCTGGACGCGCAACAGCCCGGAGGCCGCGGCCGCTCGACGGGGACCGTGCGCTCCGGGCTGCTGCGTTTGCCGGGATGGACGCCTCGCGGGCGTCAGGCGTCAGGCGCTGCGGCGGCGGGTGCGCGGCGCGCTGCCGCGGGCGGTCCTGGTGGTGCGCCGGGCGCCGCTCGCCGCGGTGCGGGCGGTGCCGCGCGTGCTCGTCGCGGCGGCGCGCCGTCCCTTGCCGTCCACGGCCGTCTCGCGCTCCAGCCGCTGGAAGAAGCGCGCCCAGTCACTGGCCGGCCGGTGCAGGACGCCGAGCACGCCCCGGCTCACCGTGCCGACCACGTCGTCGCGGCGGGCGCGACGGCGCAGCAGGCGCACATAGGCGACCAGCGCGCGCTCGGGAAGGGCGCTGACCTCGTCGACCACGTCCTCGGCCACCTCGGTGATGACGTCGTTGACGTCGCTGCCGCGGCGGCGGGCGCGGCCGGCCGAGCGGCGCGGGCGGGTGACGGTGTCGAGGGCCAGCGAGGCACCCCCGACGACGGTGTCCAGAGCGGTTTCGCCGGCTTTGCCGACGACGGTGAGGTCGGCCATTGGGATACCTCCATGCGCGTGCAATTTTCGTGACACGACAGCTATCAATTTAGCGCATTGCGTCAGAGCGCGTCAAGGCGTGGCGACGGGCGAGAATGCGCGGGCGATGGTCGAGTACACCGTGCCGGTCGACGGGCTGACGCTGTCGGTGCGCGACCACCCCGGGGAGGCGCCGCCGGTGGTGGCACTGCACGGGTTGGCGTCGAACGCGCGGTGGTGGGACCTGGTCGCCCCGCTGCTGCAGCCGCGGCGGGTCGTCGCGGTCGACCAGCGCGGGCACGGGCGCAGCACGCGCCCGGAGTCGGGCTACGACTTCGACGCGGTGGTGGGCGACCTGCGCGGGCTGGCGGGCGCGATGGGGCTCGGGCCATGTGTGGCGATGGGGCATTCATGGGGGGCATCGGTGGCCCTGGCGTGGGCGGCCGCCGATGCTGCGGGGGTGCGGGCGGTGGTGTGTGTCGACGGTGGCGTCGGCGACCTGCGCGGGTTCTTCGGGGCGACCTGGGAGAAGGCGGCGGTGGCGATGCGTCCGCCGGAGCTGCGCGGCATCGAGGAGTCGACGCTGTCGTCGTGGGTGGCGCGCTCGGGGTTGGCGGGGGACGGCGATCCCGCCGCGGCGGTGCACGCGTTGCGCGGCAACTTCGAGGAGGCGGCGGGCGGGGGGCTGCGCCCGCGGCTGTCGGTGGAGCGGCACATGCAGATCGCGTACGCGCTGTACCACCTCGACAGTGCGGCGCTGTACGCGCAGGTGCGGGTGCCGGTGCTGTTCGTCCTGGCGACGCGCGGCGGAGTTGCCGGTGCCGACCCGCGCGCGGCTGCGGTCGACGCGGCGCTGGCGGTGCTGCCGGCGGGGAGTGGTGTGCGCTGGGTGGACGGGGGACATGACTTGCCGGTGCAGCGGCCGCGTGAGGTTGCAGGGGCGGTGAGCTCGTTCCTGGCGGGTCTCGCGCTCTAGGCGGTTGTTCGGGGCGGTTCGGCGTGCTGACCGGGTGGTCAGTCCATCGTGGAAAGCAACGATCGCCACGAAGTGACGCGCGGGTCGTCGCGACGTTTGTGCGACCGCAACTTGCGCAGGCATTTGCCGTTTTGCTAGCGTTGCGGCAGATAGACAAACGGGTGTACTGGGGCTGACGATGCGGTCTTGCCGCCCCAGTGGTCACGTTGGCGGCCGTGTGGTGACCGGTCCAGATTCTCTTTGGCGTGCCCGCTTTTCTCGACAAGGAAGGGAGAACCCTGCCCCGTGGGTCCTGTGCATTTCACCGACGGCTTCGACAGGCCGGACACCATCGCGTTGGGGCTCGACGCACCGCGGCTGATCACCGTCGTGGTCGGCGCGCTGTCGGTGTACGCGGTCATGCAGACGCCGCTGCCGATGGCATTGCGCGTCGGTGTTGCGGTGCTGCTTGCGCTGGTGAGCGCGGTGCTCGGCTGGGCGCGCTACGCGGGGCGACCGGTGGCGACCTGGGCGTGGCTGGCGATGCGCTTTGCGTTGTCGCCGCAGTCGGGAGGCGGTGTGGTGCAGCATGTCGCTGCGCCGGTGGCCGTTCCGGTTGTGGCGGAGGCCTCGCCGGAGCCTGCGGTCGCTCCGGTTGAGGACGGCGTGCCCGTGTGGGCGCGGTGGCTGGATTTCGAGACCGAGCCGGCCGGTGTGGCGCCCGACACGGTGGAGATTGCGCGCGAGACGCCGCTCGTCGTGGTGATGGACCACGCGCCCGGTGAGCCGCCCCCAGAAGCCGACGATGCCGCGGGCCGGGTGCACGACCTCGCGCCCGAGCCCACCGCGGCGCCCGGCGCCGACGTCCTGCAGTTCCCAGGTGCGCGCCCCCACCTCGCGCCGCCGCCCGAATCTCCACCGCCGGCAGCACCCGTACCGATGGCCGACCCGCCACCGGCACCGGTTTTCGTCGGCGCCCCGCGGCGCATCACCTTCTTCTCCCTCAACGGCGGCTCCGGCCGCACCACACTTGCCACCGAGGTCGCCTGCGTCCTCGCCGCGCGCGGCCGCCACCTCGCCCCCGACGCCACCGTGCGCCCGCTCGACGTCGCGCTCCTCGACCTCGACCTGCGCAGCGCCACCGTCGCGGTGCGCCTCGGCATCCCCCAGCCGACGCTCGCAGACTACGTCACCCGCGGCGCCGACCCCGCCCGTCTCGACGACTGCATGGTCCGCCATCACAGCGGCGCGCGCGCATTGCTCGGCATGCCCAAGCCGGTCGCCTCCGGGCCGGGCGCACTGGAACCCGCGCGCGTCGCCGAGATCGTCCACCACCTGGAGCGCGACGGCGCGCACTTCGTGATCATCGACGTCGCCGCCGACCTCGGCGCCGTGACCACCTGGGTGCTCAGCGCTGTGCACGACATCTTCGTCGTGCTCACGCCCACGGCCAGCGGCGTGCAGGACGCCTACCGCACCACCGCAGCCCTGCGCCGCCTCGGTCTCGGCCACAAGCTGCGCTACGTCGTCAACCGCGCGCGCAGCAACGTCGACCTCGACGAGGTGATGGGCGACCTCGGCGGACGCATCGCCGCGGTGATCCCCGACGACCCCGCCGTCGAGGACGCCGAGAACGAGCACCGCATCACCGCCCTCGAAGGAACCGGCGGCGCGGCAGCGGCGCTGCACGACCTCGCCGCGCTGCTCTACCCGTCACTCAGCGCCGCACCCCGCCGCACGCGCATGTCGTGGCTGCCCTGGAGACGCCGTGCCGGTTGACAGCGTCACCGCCTCCGAGGAGCTGCTGCGCAACGTCCGCGCCCGGCTGACACTGGAGCTCGACCCGTCGGTCGCCAACCCCTTCTCCACCGTGCCGGGCCGCCGCGAGCTGATCCGCGACGCCATCCGGCGCACCCTGCTCGACCTCGACGCCCCGTCGACCCACGACCAGCTCGTCGACGAGCTGTACGACGAGCTGGTCGGCCTCGGCCCGCTGCAGTCGCCGCTCGCCGACCCGCAGATCACCGACATCCTGGTCAACCGCCACGACGAGGTCTACGTGGAGCGCAACGGCCGCCTGGAGCACACCTCGATCCGCTTCCGCGACCAGGCGCATCTCGAACAGGTCATCGCTCGCATCGTCGCGCTGGTCGGTCGCGAGATCAGCGTGGACAAGCCGCTGGTCGACGCGCGCATGGTCGACGGCAGCCGCGCCAACGCGGTCTACGCGCCGGTCGGCGGACCGACGCTCTGCATCCGCAAGTTCAACCGCCTGCGCCTGTCGCTCCTCCCCGACCGCACGCGCGACGGCGACGACTGGGTGTCGCGCGGCGGCATGAGCCGTGAGATGGCGCAGTTCCTCGACTCGATGGCGAGAGCGCGCGCCACCATCCTTGTCGCCGGGGCCACCGGCGCGGGCAAGAGCACCCTGCTGCGCTCCATCGTCGACGCCTTCCCGCTCCACGAACGGGTGGTCACCATCGAGGACACCGCCGAGCTGGAGCTCGACAACCCGCACTGGGTCCGCCTCGAATGCGTGCACCACCACGAGCTCGGCGGCAACGACACCAGCGCGCGCCGTCTCGATGTGGCCGACCTTGTCCAGAACGCGCTGCGCATGCGTCCCGACCGGCTGATCATCGGCGAGGTGCGCAACAGCCGCGAGGCCTACCACACCCTCGAAGCGCTCAACACCGGACACGACGGCAGCGCCACCACCATCCACGCCAGCAGCGCCGCCGACGCGCTGTCGCGGCTGGAGCTGCTGGTCGGCCGCAGCTTCGGGCAGCTCACCCCGCGCGAGATCCGCGGCTACATCGCGCGGGTCATCGACGTCATCGCCGTCGTCTCGCGCCTCGCCAGCGGACGCCGCTGCGTCATGGAGATCAGCGAGCTGGCCGGGGTCGACGGCGACCGCTACGACCTGCGCCACGTCTTCACCACCGACGTCGACCACGACCGTGGCGCGGCGGTCCCGGTCTTCCGTCCCGCCACGCAGTACCGGCCGGCGCAGCGCCTGACGCGCAAGCTGGAGCTGGAGGGACTGCTGTGGATCTCCTGATCGCCGTGGTCGCCGCGGCCGCGGTGCTGCTGCTCGGCGTCGCCACCGCGCCGGGCCGCCACGACGCAGCGCGGCCACCACGCGGCTCACTGCTCGACCGCGCCGTGCAACGGCAGCGCGTGCGCCTGCGGGCGGCTCGGCTCAACGTCGACGCGCGGCGGTTCACGCTGCTCTGCCTGGCCACGCCTCCGTTGCTGGTGCTCGCGGGTCTGGTGCTCGGCTCGCCGGTGGTGGCGGTGGTGGGTGGATCCGCAGGGTTCGCCGTGCCTCGCCTGTACCTCGACGCGCTGGTGCGCGCCCAGCGGCGGCGCACCGAGGCCGAGGCGCCGCGGCTGGTCCAGGTGATCCTGGCCAGCCTCGCCTCGGGCAGCACCTACCTCGAAGCGCTGCAGGAGGCGCGCGGCCGCGCCGCCGACCGCTGGCTGCGCGACGACCTCGACCACGTCGTCGCCGAGTTTCACCTCGGCGTCCCGCTGGAGCGCTCCATCGTCGAGGTTCGCTCGGCCACCGCCGGCCGCAACCTCGCCCTGATCTGGGACAACCTGGCCATCTGCATCGCCAACCGCATCCCGGCGGCGCGCGCCAAGGGGCTGTTCGTCGAGCTGGCCTCGACGGTGCAGTTCAACGTCCAGGTGCAGCAGGAGGTGCGCGCCCGCACCTCGGGACAGCGGGCGCAGATCTGGCTGCTGGCGCTGATCGTCCCCGGTCTCTTCCTCTACCTGCGCGTGCTCGACAGCAGCCTCTTCGACGTGCTCGACGCCACCACGCTGGGCCGCTGGGTGCTGATGCCGGTCGCGGTGTTCCTCGAAGTGCTCGGCATCGTGCTGAGCTTTCGATTCGCGCGCGTGGAGCTGTAGGACGATGCTCGCCTCGCTCTGCGCCGTCGCCGCCGTCCTCTGCCTCGCCGCCGCGCTGCCCGCGCGACGGCGGCGCGCGCTGCCCGTCGAGCTCGCCCGCGTCAGCACCATGGACGCACGCGAGGCCGCACGGCATCGCGACGCGCAGCGACCGCCGTGGGAGCGCATGCTGCAACCCGCGGTGGCCATCGTCGCCACCCGGCTGCGCCCCACCTGGGCAGGGCTCGGCGACGACGACCTGCGCCGCGCCGGCATCGACGTCGATCGCTTCGGCGTTGCCGAGCTGCTCACCGTCAAGGTGCTCGGCGGCATGTCCGGGCTGGCTGCGGGGCTGGCCCTGGCGGCGCTCGCCCCCGGCGCGGCGATCCTGTTGCCCGGCCTCGCATTCGGCGGCTTCGTCGCGCCCAGCGTGGTGGTGACGCGGCGGCGCGCTTGGCGACAGGCGCGCATGCTGCGCGAGCTGCCCGACCTGGTCAGCCTGCTCAAGGCCTTCGTCGGTGCGGGCATCCCGCTGGAGCAGGCGCTGCACCTGATCAGCGCGCAGCTCGCCGGTGCGTCGCAGAGCAACCTGCTCGCCGCCGAGGTGCGCCGCGCGCTCAGCGACTACGGCCTCGGCATGTCGATCGACGAGGCGCTGCACGCCATGGCAACGCGGACCGGCGTGCCCGAGCTGGAGATGCTCGCGGCCGCATTGTCACAGGCGAAGCGACAGGGCGCGGGCATGGAGCGCGTCCTCCGCGACCAGGAGACGATCGCCCGCATGCAGCAGCGCAACCGTGCGCTGGCGGCGGCGTCGCGGGTCAGCACGCGACTGGTGGGCGTGCTGGTGATGGTGTACCTGCCCGAGTTCCTGGTGCTGATCCTGGCACCGCTGTTCTACGGCATCTTCCTGCGCGCATTCGGCTAGACAACACGGAGCAAACCCGATATGGAACGCGATCCCCGGCAGACCGGACAGTCGACGCTCGAATGGGTGATCGGCGCGGCGATCATCCTCAGCACGCTGGCCGCCGCGGTGCTCGCCTGGAACCAGGGACTCGCCCACAAGATCGGCGACCTCGTCCAGCAGGTCACGCGCTGAAGGCGATGCGTACTTGCAGGCGCGCGCACCGCTTCAGGCAGCGGGGACAGGAGACGCTGCAGGCGATCCTCGTCGTGGCCCTGGTGCTGCTGCCCATGCTCGTCGCCATCCTCACCTTCGCCACTCTGGTGCACGCGTCGATCGCAACCCAAGCGGCGGCCGCGACCGGTGCGCGCGCCGCCGGAGTCGCGGGCGAGTTCGGCCCCGACCAGCTCGACGCCGTGATGGCCGCATTGCGTTCCAACGACGTCGACCCGACGGCGTGCGTCATCGCCAGCAGCTCGGGGACGGTGCGGCTCGACCAGCCGATCAGCGTCACCGTGCGCTGCCCTGAGCACGTCGGCATTCCCTTCCTGTTCGAACGCGACGTGCAGCTCGGCGCCACGGTGGTCGGCCGCGGCGAGGTGAACCGATGACAGGCCGTGCGCGCCGCTCGCGCCAGCGTGGCTCGTCGGTGCTGTACGTCGTCGTGCTCAGTCCGATACTGCTGCTCAGTCTCGCCCTGGCAACGGAAGTCGGCGGCCTGCAGATGCAGAAGGAGCGGCTGCGCAGCGCGCTCGACCAGTCCACGGTGGTCGCCGCGGCGGCGGCGGCGCGCGCGGGCAGCGCAGCCGGCATCGACGAGGCCCGCGCCGTCGCGGTGATGCGCGAGGTGCTCGCCGAGAACCTGTCGCCGCTGTCGTCCGCGTTTGCGGATGCGAGCGCATTCGGCATCGCTCGCGATGCCGACGTGGCGGTGGTGACCGACGTGCCCGCACCCGACCCCTTCGACTCCTCCGCGATGGTCCGCCACCCGAGCATCGAGGTGCGCGTGCACGTTCCGCTGCACACGGGCCTGTTCGGCGTCGCCGGACTGCCATCCGTGGAAACGCTGACCCTGACCTCCAGCGCCGCCCTGCGCGAGACCGGCGCGTGACCCCATCCCCGACACGGAGCCCAGCCCGATGAGACGCACCATCTACCTCAGCCTCTTCCTGCTTCTCGCCCTAGCGGCGGGGACGCTGACGCTCCGCGCACAGCGAACCGTCGCCGTTCTGGTGGCCACCCACGACGTTCGCGCGAGCCAGCAGGTCGCCGCCGGTGACGTGGAGGTGCGGCGCGTCCACGCCGACAGCGTCCCCACGGACGCACTGGCGACAACGGACGACGCGGTCGGCAGCTACGTCGCCTGGCCGCTCACCGCGGGTGAGCCGGTGCTCTCGCGCATGGTGCGGCGCGAGCGGTCGGGCATCGCCCTGACGGCGGCGATCACCGTCCCCGACGGCTACCGCGCCGTGGCCGTGCCGGTGCAGCCGGCCGGGGCGGTGGGCGGCATGCTGTCGCCCGGCGACCACGTCGACGTGTACGCCACGCCACTCGCGGGCCATGGCGCTGCCAATGCCCAAGCGGGAGCAAACAGTGGCAGCCTCGACGCCGCAAGCCCGGCCGCGGCGGTGCTCGGCCGCGACCTGCTCGTCCTGCAGCTTCGCACCGACCAGGGACAGCCGCTCGACGGCAGCGCCGACCAGTCGGTGCACGGGCTCAACTTCGGCGCCGGCAAGCTGGGCAGCGTGGTCATCGCCGTTCCCGCCGACGACGTGCCGAGGTTCGCGAGCGCGGCCGCGTCGGACAGCATCTTCCTCGCCCTCAGCGTGGGCTGATGCTCGCCCGCCTGTCCTCGCCCGCGGTCGACGTCCCGCGCGTCGACGGTGCATATGTGCACCGGACGGACGGCTGCGTCGCGAGCGTCGTCGAGTCGGGCGACGTCGACGTCACCGCGCTCGACGCCGCGCGGCACGGCGTCGCGGTGGCGGCGTTCGCGCGGCTGTGCCGCACCCTCGACTGCCCGTTGCAGATCGTCGTGCAGGTGCGCCGCTGGGTCGACGGCGACGACGCTGCCGTCCCGTGCGCATCCGACGCGCCCTCACTCGCGCACACACTGCGCGGCGCGAGCGCGGCGTACCGCCGCCGCATGCTGGAACGGCGGCCCGCGTTCCGCCGCTCCATCCTCTTCGTGCCCAGCGCCGGAAGCACCGACGACCTCGACCGCGCCATCAGGCTCGTCCTCGACGCGCTGCGCACCGCGGGCGTCGGCGGCACCGTGCTCCACGACAGCACACTGCGCGCCCGGCTTGGCGAGGCAATGTGCACTCGCCACGTAGTCCACGACGGCGATGCGCCTGCGTTGCCACCATGGTCGCGCGGACGCACTCACGCACTCGCCGGGAACGCACACCTGCGCGCGGTCGTCCTGCGCCGCCTCCCGGGCGTCGCCGTCGAGCCCGGCTGGCTGGCGCCGCTCCTCGACGTGCGCGCCGAATGCGACATCAGCCTGCACATCACACCGGTCGGCGTCGGTGACGCCATGTCCACCTTGGGCCGGCGCCTGCGCACACTGCGCGCCGACCAGCTCGTCGAGCTCGACCGCGAGTCCTACGGCGACGCGACCCTGGAGGCGGGCGTCGGCAGCGCCCTCGACCTGCGCTCGCGACTGGCCCGCAACGAGGGACGCGCGGCGCGCATCTCGCTGGTTGCAGTCGCTCGTGGCCAGAACATCGAGGCGCTCGACGCCGCCACCGAAGCCCTGCGCACCGCCGCAGCCGCAACGCTCGCCCACTGCGAGCTCGCCCACCTGCAGCACCTCGAAGCCGCGGCCTCCGCGTGGCCCGCCGGCCGCGACCTGCTCGACGCCACCAAGCTGGTCGACACCACCGCGCTGGCCACCTGCATCCCCTGGACCAGCAGCACCTGCGACGACCCCGGCGGCTACGCGCTCGGCGCGTCCACCACCACCGGCACGCCCATCCGCGTCGCCCCCTTCGACACCACGCATCACGGCAACGCCAACATCGCGGTGATCGCCGCGTCAGGGCAGGGCAAGAGCTACGCCATCGGCGCGCTGGTGCTCGAAGCCGCGGCGCGCGGCGTGGGCAGCGTGATCATCGACCCCGAGGGCGAGTACGAGCGCGTCGTCCGCGCCCTGGGCGGCGACTACGCAACCCTCGCGCCCGGCTGCGCCACCTCGCTCAACATCTTCGACGTCGGCGGCGACCAGCGCGCGGACACCGTTGCCGCCGTGGTCGAGCTGATCGCCGTGCTCTGCGGTGGCAGCCTCGACGAGGTCGAGCGCGCCCACGTCGACGCCGCGGCCACCGCGGCCATCAGCACAGCGAGCAGCCAGAGCCGCATCCCCGTCCTCGGCGACTGCCTCGACTCGCTCACCACCACCAGCCCGCGCGCCGCGCTGGTGCTGCGTCGCTTCTGCACCGGGCCGCTCGGCGAGCTGTTCAACCGGCCCACCTCCGCGCGGCTGGACGCGCAGGTCGTCGGCGTGTCACTGCGCGACCTCGCCGCCGAGCTGGTCCCCGCCGCGACGCTGATCGTCGCCGAGTGGCTGTGGTCGCTGGTGCGTCGAGACCGCCGTGAGCGCCACGTGGTGTTCGACGAGGTCGGCCTGCTCTGTGCCCATCCGCCGCTGCGCACACTGCTGGTCCAGCTCGCGCGGCGGTGTCGCAAGTACGGCGCCTCGCTGGTCGTCGCCACCCAGAACGCGGGTGACCTGCTGGCCACGCCCGAGGGAACGGTGGTCGCCACCAACCCGGCGATCGTCCTGCTCGGCGGCCACCGCGGTGCGGAGACGGCGCGCATGGAGGAGGCGTACGCGCTGACCACCGCGCAGCGCCGCTTCCTGGAGAGCGCGGGACGCGGCGACTTCCTGCTCCTCGCCGGAGCGAGACGGCTGCCGGTCCACGTCGAGGTGTCGCCGCTGCACCACGCGCTGCTCACCGGCCAGCCCATGGGGCGGGCGGAATAAGATGTGCGGCCACGCCGGACGCCCAAGGGAGGCAGCGCACCGCCGATGGCCATGCAGACCGAGTTCACGGTCATCCTCGAAGACCGTCCGGGCACCGCCGCGCTGGTCGGCGAGACGCTGGGGCGCGCGCAGGTCAACATCGACGGGCTCAGCCTCTTCACCAGCGGCGGGGTCGCCATCCTCCACGTGATGGTCGCGCCCCAGGAGGTCGAGCAGGCGCGCACCGCACTGCAGACGGCGCGGATCGACCTGCACGGCGAGCGCCCCGTCTGGGTCTCCCAGCTCGCCGACCGCCCGGGCGAGATGGGCCGCCTGCTCCACGTCCTCGCCGACGCCGACGTCAACTGCGACCTGCTCTACCTCGACGCCCACGGCCGCCTGGTGATCGGCGCCGAGGACATGGAGTCGGTCTCGCACCTGCTGAGCTGATCGCACGCATTGGTGCGGGTGGCGGCGCGGGTCTACCGAGGCTTCGACGACATCCTCATGGCGCTGACCGGTCTGGCCGCGGGCTGGTGGCTGCACCACCGGCCTCTGCGCGACGAACCAGCTCGATCACGTCCGCAGGGGCGGTGCGCAGCGAGCCGGCGTTGAAGGGCGGCTGCGGGTCGTACTCGATGGAGAGCTGGATCGCCTGAGCGACGCGCTCACCGGCGAGCCGGGCCGCCAGGAGCAGTGCCATGTCGATCCCCGCCGACACGCCCGCCGCGGTGATCACCCTCGCCTCCTCGACGACCACCACCCGCCGCTCGACCGGCACCGCGCCGAGGCTGCCCAGCAGCTCCATCGCCGCCCAGTGGGTGGTCGCCTCCAGCCCGGTGAGCACGCCCGCGGCGGCGAGCACCAGCGACCCGGTGCACACCGAGGTGGTCCACCGCGAGGTCTGATGCACGGCCCTCACCCAATCGACCAGCGGCCCACCGGCGAGCAGGGCGCGGGTGCCGAAGCCGCCGGGCACAACGACGATCTCCGGCGCCCTCACCTCCGACAGGGCCGCGTCCGCCACCAGGGCGAGCTGGCCGTTCTCGGTGCGGTACTCGCCGGGTCGCTCGGCGACGAAGCGCACCGTCGTCCCGGGCAGGCGGCTGAGCACCTCGTAGGGCCCGACGGCGTCGAGCGCCGTGATCCGGTCGAAGATGGGGATGGCGACGTCCATGCTGCTACTCTCCCACGCCGCAATGACCGCGAGCGACTGGGACGGCAGCACCTACCACCGCGTCAGCGGGCCGCAGCTCGGCTGGGGCCGCAAGGTGCTCGCCCGCCTCGACCTGCGCGGCGACGAGACGGTGATCGACGCCGGCTGCGGCTCGGGCCGGCTCACCGCCGAGCTGCTCGACCGCCTGCCCGGCGGCCGGGTGATTGCCGTCGACGCCTCGCCGAGCATGCTGAAGGTCGCCGCCCGCGAGCTGGAGCGCTTCGGCGACCGGGTCGAGCTGGTCCACTCCGACCTGCTCGCCCTCGACATGGACCGGGTCGCCGACGTGATCGTCAGCACCGCGACCTTCCACTGGGTGCTCGACCATCCCGCTCTGTTCGCCCGCCTCCACAGCGCGCTCAGGCCGGGCGGCCGCCTGCTCGCCCAGTGCGGCGGCGACGGCAACCTCGACCGCATCCGCGGCCGCGCCCGCCGCCTCCTCGAGGCCGAGCCCTTCGCGCCGCACATGGCCGGGTTCACCCCGCCCTGGGAGTACGCCGACCCGCAGACCACCGCGCAGCGCCTCACCGCAGCGGGCTTCACCGAGGTCAGCACCGGCGCCGAGGACGCCCTCACCGTGCTCGACAGCGAGCCCGCCTACCGCGAGTTCCTGGCCACCGTGATCATGCGCCCCTACCTCGACGCGCTCCCCGACGACCGGCTGCGGACGCGCCTGCTCGACGCCATGTCCGCGGAGGCGCGGACCGACGACCCGCCCTGGTCGCTCGACTACCGCCGCCTCAACATGGACGCCCGGCGACCCGCCTGACCCGGCAGGGGAGGCGAAGGTGATAGCGCCGCTTGGGGGTTGTCCCCAGCGTTATCCACACAATCCACTGCCCGTCCCACGTCTTTCCACTCCCCCACGGCGCGGGAAAAAAGGTGAGAACGCCGCTATCCCGTGGTCGTCTACTGGCCGCCGGACGAGTCGGGGGCGATGCCCTCGGACGGCGGCGAGGGCGACGCCTCCTCCGCAGCCAGCTCGATCTCGGCCGCCTCTTCGCGGACACGGACCGGGGCGATCTTGACCACCACCTCGGACGGGTCGGCGTGCACCAGGGCGACGTTCTTGGGCAGCTCGATCTCGCCGAGGGTGATCGACTGGTCGACCTCGGTCAGCCCGCTGACGTCGACGGTGAGCTGGGCGGGCAGGTCACCCGGCAGCGACTCGACGCGCACCGTCGAGATCACCTGCTGGATCTGGCCGATCCTGTCCCGAACCGCCGGCGACTCGCCGACCACGATCACCGGGACCTCCGAGGTGATCTTCTCGCGCAGGTTGACCGCGAAGAAGTCGACGTGGAGCATGCGCCCGCTGCGCGGGTGGATCTGCAGGTCCTTGATCAGCGCCTTGCGCGCCGACTTCTGGCCCTCGACACGCAGGTCGACGAGGTGGGTGCGCCCGGCGTGATGCCAGGTGCGCTCCATCTCCTTGGCGTCGACGGTCAGCGCGACCGGGGCCACCTTGTGGCCGTAGAGCACGGCGGGGACACCGCCCTCGCGGCGCAGGTGATGCACGTGGCGTCCGGTTTCGCTGCGCGGGCGCGCGCTCAGGGAGATGCTGTCCATGGTTGTGGCCGTCCTTTAGCCGGGATGCGAAAGAGCTACGCGGTGGCCGTCTGGCCGAAGCGCTGGCGAACGAACTCGACCGCCTCGTCGAGGGAGGTGCCCGGCGTGAACACCTTCTCGACACCCATGTCGGTCAGAGTCTTGACGTCGTCGTCGGGGATGATGCCGCCGCCGAAGACCACGATGTCCTCGGCGCCCTTCTCCTTGAGCAGGCGCAGGATCTCGGGGAACAGGGTCATGTGCGCGCCGCTCAGGATGCTGATGCCGATGCCGTCGACGTCCTCCTGGATGGCGGTCTCGACCACCATCTCCGGGGTCTGGTGCAAACCGGTGTAGATCACCTCGACGCCCGCGTCGCGGAGGGCGCGGGAGATGACCTTGATGCCCCGGTCATGCCCGTCGAGCCCCACCTTGGCGGTGAGGATGCGGATCTTCCTGCCGGGCCCGGCGGACGCGTCAGCGCTGGTCATGGCTGGGCGATTCTATCGCCGTCGCCTGTTCTGGCCGCGAGGGAAGCAGCTCGCGGGTGCGCCGGGCGAGGGCTCGGGCGACGTCGCGGACCGGCTCGGGCGGCGGTTCGATGCCGGCCCCGCTGCCGCTGTGTGCGCCGGCCAGGGCGGCGGCGAGGCTGAGGGCGACGCTCAGGTCCTCGCCGTAGCTCAGCAGCTCCTCGAGCACGGCGGGCACGGTGGCGTCGGTGCGGACCAGCGCGGTGATGGCGATCTGCAGCGCCGCACCTGGGTCGGCGTCGCCGCGCAGTGGGGCGTCGTCGGGGAGCGGCTGGAGGCGATGGAGCAGGCCGCTGGGGGCCTCTTCGAGCAGCGTCTGGTGGAGGCGGGTGAGGCACCAGTCCAGATCGAAGCGGAGCAGGTCGGCGGCCAGCACGGCGGCGGCGACGGCGGTCATCGCCGTGCCCTCGTCGGCCTGGGCGAGCCGGGCGACGCGGTGGGCGCTGCGGCGCAGGGTGGGGCGGTCGGCGGGGGTGAGCAGGCCGTAGGCGAGCGCGGGGAGAAGGACGCCGGCCAGGCCGCTGGGCGGACGGGCGTCGAGGCTGCGAGTGCGCAGGTCGTCAGGGTCGTAGCCGCCGGTCGCCGCGGCCGATTCGGCGGCGGCGAGGAGCAGCGCGGCGCCGGTGGGCACACCCGCCTGGCGCTCGCCCTCGACCGCGCCGGCGAGGGCGGCGAGGATCCGGGCGTCGAGGTCCTCGACGACATATCTCATGCGGAGCAACGCTATCCTTTCGAGCCGTGTCGGTGTCCACCTCGACCGGTCAGCTGCTGGCCCGGGCCCTGCGGCGCAGCGCGCCGTCGATGACCCGGGCGGTGGTGTCGACCGTGCTCGACCCGCAGCGGCGGCGGGCGGTGGTGGAGGCGCTGGCGCGGTTCGAGCAGGGGGTGGCGCCGGTCGGGGCGGCGCGGCATCCGATGGCGCCGGCGGCGGTGCGGGTGGAGCGGACGCGCAGTCGCGGGCGGAGGTCCGAGGCGGAGCAGGTGGCGGTGACGATGTGGTTTGGGGAGGGGCCGGCGCTGCCGGCGGCGGGGGGGAGGTTTGGGCGAGGCGCCGTGCGCGTGGGGGCGGGGGTGGTCAGTGCGGCGGCGGTGGCGGCGGCGAGCACTCTGGTGACGCGGTGGGTGGAGAGGGAGCGGGTGCCGCGCGTTGTTGGCGGGGAATCCGCACGGCTTCACTGATTGGGTGCGGCTGAGGTCGTCCCTAGGGAAATTTTCCTGAGGGCTTTTGCCAGTTCAGTCCTGTAACCAGGCCATCAGTGTGGGCCCACGCCGCTTCCTGTCCGCGCGCGGAAGGGTGCGCAGGTTGCTGCCATCCGTGACCAATACGTCGCGGCTCACCGGGGTCATCGCGTCCCGGTAGGCCTGCTGGACGCGGCGGGCGAAGCGGTCGGCGCCGGGTGACGAGGCCGGGATGGCCAGCACCAGCGCCCGGTCGGGAACCCCGATGAGCACATCGCCCCCCGCGCGGTCGGCGAAGGCGCGCAGCACGTCGGGAACCAGCAACAGGCTGCTGGCGAAGAGCGGATCGCCCGCGTACTGCCAGCCGTCCCCCGGCACCCGCTCGGCGCTGCGCACGCGCTCGGCGACGGAGGCGAAGCGGGCGGCGGTGTTGGCGTCCGCCGCGGCGGCGACCGCGGCGCCGTCGAAGCCGCGCTGCTCCCACTCGCCCCGCGGGACGCCCCGCATGATCGCGCCGGGCAGCGCCTCGGCCACGAAGGCGACCAGGTCACCGCCGACGTCGCGGCGCAGCAGCTCGGCGGAGCGGCTCAGCTCGTCGAGGTACGAGCGGCTGCGCACACACCAGAGCACCCGCGCCGGCGAGAACCCGGCGCCCGGCGGCGGCTGCATCCGTCCTTCGACCGCGCGCACGAAGTCGGCGATCAACGACGAGGTGCGCTGCGGCTCGCGGACCACGGCGTTCTCCAGTGCCGCCAGCGGCAGGGTGGCGTCGACGCCGCCGCCGGTCAGCCGCAGGGCGAAGCGCGGGGCGTCGACGGTGACCGTCTGCTCGCGATAGCGCGCCTGGAGCTGCAGGCGGAGGCGCTCGGCGAAGGCGGCGCGCTCCTCGGCGGTGCTCATGTCTCCCAGTGTGCCGCACCGGCTGGAGGTGCCGATCTGCGCCGCGGGCCGCACAATGCGGGGCGTGGAGTCGCGCGCGGTGTCGAGACATGCCTCCAGCGAGGACGGGCCGGGCGGACACGACGCCGCCGCCCTGCTGACCCAGGAGCTGGGACGCCTGCTGGAGCTGCAGCGCAGTGGCGCCTCCCAAGCCGTGCTGGCGCCGGAGGCCGCGACGGCAGCCCGCCGCTGTCTGCGCGCGCACCGCACCGCGGCGACCGGCTTCACCACCGAGACCTGGGTGTGCACGCCCGGCAGCGGCGCCCAACCCGGCGAGCTGAGCTCGGCGGAGCGCCACGCCGCGGACGCCGCGCTTGCGCAGGGCCTCCCGGTGCTGGTGGGCGGGGTGCTCGCCGTCCCCTGCCTGGCGGGCGAGCGGCGGCTCGGCGCCATGCTGGCCAGCGTCTCGCCGCGCCGGGCGGAGCGTGGCATCACGGCCGAGGCGGCCGCCGTCCTGCTCGCCCTCGGCACCGTGGTCGGCGCGGCGACGGGCCTTCCGTCCAGCGCGGTGGACAGCGAGAACGAGGCCCTCCGCGCCGAGGCGCACCGGGCCGCCGAGCTGGAGCGGGCCAAGTCGAACCTGCTCAACCTGGCGGCGCACGAGCTGCGCGGCCCGGTCGCCGTCGCTCGCGGCTACGCCTCGATGCTCGCCGACAGCAGCTTCGAGAAGGCCGACCTCCAGGCCACCCGGCGGGCGGCGGAGGTGGTCGTCGCCAAGCTCGGCGAGGTCAACAACCTGATCGACCAGATGCTCGAATCGGCGCGCCTCGACGACCAGCGGCTGGAGCTGGCCGTCCGCCGCTTCGACGTGCGCGCCACCATCCGCCAGGTGGCGGCGACCATCGCCCCGCTCGCCCACCGCCACGCCATCAGGATCAACCGGCTCGACGAGCCGCTGACCGTGGACGCCGACCCCGAGCGGGTCGCCACCATCCTCACCAACCTGCTCGACAACGCCTGCAAGTACTCACCCGGTGGCGAGGACGTCGACGTTCGCCTGCGGCGGCACGGGGAGATGGTGGAGGTGGTCGTCACCGACCACGGCTTCGGCATCTCCGCGGAGGACCTGCCGCGGGTGTTCGAGCGGTTCAGCCGGATCGTCACCGCCGAGAACAGCCACATCCAGGGCACCGGCCTCGGCCTCCACCTCTGCCGCGAGCTGGCACGGATGCACGGCGGCGACATCACGGTGCGCTCCCGGCTCGGCCACGGCAGCACCTTCACCCTGTCGCTGCCCGCCGCGCCGGAGGATCAGCCGGCCTCGGAGGCCGGCTCGGCGAGGTAGCGCTCGGCGGGACGTAGCGGACGCTCAGACTGGTTGAGGCTGCCTCAGGATGCGCTCCAGCGCGTACATCAGCAGACGGCGGCGGTCCTCCGGGTCGCGGTTCTCCAGCACGGCGCCGTCGACGGTGGCGATGAAGGTCTCGACGGCCAGGGGCAGCTCGTCGTCGGGGATGTGCCCGGCGAGCGCGTTGGTGAGCATGCCGCGCAGCCCGCCGCTGACCTCGTTGGCGAAGCCGGCCAGCACCGGCGAGGTGCGCGCCCGCTCGGCCAGGGAGGCGCGCAGGCGGTGCAGCGACTGCAACTCCTCGGCGAACCACAGCACCTGGTCGGCCGGCCCGGTGGCCGAGGGCGGGGTGGTCGCGATGATGCGGTCGAGCATGCGGCGCAGCGCCTGGACGAAGAGGAACTCCTTGGACGGGAAATACCAGTAGACGGCGTTCTGGGCGACGCCCAGGTCGCGCGCGATCCCGGCGATGGACAGCGCCTCCCAGCCCCCCTCCCGCAGCCGCTCCTCCGCGGCGGTCAGGATCTCCTCGACCTTCTCGTCGCGGGTGTGTTCGAGTCGCTTGCGTGGCACGTCTTGGTGACCTCCCAACATGGAGGGTACCAGGGCGGGCGCTCGATCAGTTGCTTACGCGGCTCCGGCCGTGTGCTTGCGGCGCTGCGAGACGTAGTCGACGAGGATGTAGTCACCGAGCCGGTCGGGGCTGATGAAGAAGGCGCGTCCGCGGTTGAGGCGGGTCATCTGGTTGACGAACTGCACCAGGTGGTAGTTCGACTCGAGCATGAAGGTGTTGATGACGATGTTCTCGCGGGTGCAGCGCTGCACCTCGACCAGCGTCTTCTGGAAGGTCTCCGGCAGCGGCGGGTAGAAGAAGACCGCGCGCGACCCCTCCATGTGCGCAGTGGGCTCGCCGTCGCTGACGATGATGATCTGCTTGTTCTGCCCGTGGTAGCGGCTGAGCAGGTGGCGCGCCAGCATCAGGCCGTGCTGCATGTTGGTGCCGTACACGTATTCGTTGACGCTCAACTGTGGCAGCGCCGACGGGGTGATCTCGCGCGCGTAGTCGGAGAAGCCGATGACGTGCAGGGTGTCGCGCGGGAACTGCGTGCGGATCAGCGAATCCAGCGCCAGCGCCACCTTCTTGGCGGCGTAGAAGTAGCCGCGCAGGGGCATGGAGCGCGACATGTCGAGCATCAGCACGGTGCACGACCGCGCCAGCGACTCGTTGCGGTGAACCTCGAAGTCGTCGGGCGACAGCTTCGGAGTGCGCCACGCGCCACCGGCGACGCGGTGCGAGCCGACGTGCTGGTCGGCCGCCTCGCGGCGCAGCGCATTCATGATCGTCTTCTCGACGTCGAGGTCGAACGGATCGCCGAACTCATACGGCTTGGACTCGTCGCTGCGCTCGCCGCCCGCACCTTCGTGGCGCACCGCGTGATTGCCGAAGCGGTCGCGACGCAGCCGGGCGAACAGGTCGCCGAGCGCCTTCTGGCCGATGCGGCGCATGCCGCGCGCGGTGAGCTGGAAGCCGCGGCCGTCGCGCTGGATGAGCCCGGAGTCCTCGAGCTTCTTGGTGATCTGGGTGAGCTGGTCGACACTGCGCGCAGCCTCGTCGCCGAGCGCCTCGCGCAACTGCTCGCGGGTGCGCTCATCCAGCTCGCCGCCGCGATAGGCGTCGCGCAGGGAGCGCTCCAGCTCCTCCATCGACTGCAGGCGGCCCATCAGGTCCATGGCCTCGTCGAGGGGAAGCTGCTCGCCGCCGAAGAAGTTGTAGCGGTTGCCCAACCGCTGGCGCGGTGAGAGCAGTTCCAGCGCGCCCGCGAGCTGCGCCAATTCCGCCTGCAGATCGGCATCGCCGAACGCGGATTCCATCAGCTCACCGAGCTGGCGGCGCATCTCCGGCGACAGCGACTGCATCAGCGAATCCATGCGCGCCATCTGCCGCTGCAGGTCCTCGAGGAATTCGTCGAAGGTGTCGGGCGCGTTGGGGAAGAGCTGGCCCCAGTTCTGCTTGAAGCGCTCGTACGACGACTGCAGCTGCTCGGGCGGCACGCCCTCCAGCTTCTGGCGCATCAGCTGGTTGAGGTCGCGGACCATGTCGCGCATCGCCTGCATGTCGCCCTGCGACATGTTCTGCAGGGACTGCTGCATGTCCTTGAAGTAGGTGTCGACGACGCCCTTCTTCAACTCCTCCAGCAGCTCCTGGAACTTCTGCTCGGCGCGCGGCTCCATCCACTCGTAGTCCTGGAGCTGTTTGATGGCGCCACCGGGCTCGGCGGGGAGGTTGTCCAGCGTCTCGCGGCGCTTCTTGGCGATGCGGTCCATGATCCGCTGCGCGGCTTCGTCCTTGGCCGCGTCGACGCGCTCGTCGATGCCCTGCCGCTCGGTGCGGAGGACGTTGTCGAGCTTCTCCTGGATGTCCTTGAAGACGCCGTCGAGGTTGAAGCGCTCGAGCTGCTGCTGGCGGCGGCGGCGGAGCTGCTCCATCATCTCTTCGAGGCCCTGCAGGCGGCGGCCCTGCTTGTCGCGCCAGCCCTGGGAGAGCAGGCGGCGCAATGCGGACTCGAAGTCCCAGCCGTGGAAGACGTCTTCGCTCAGCCGGCCGAAGAGCTCCTCGACATCGGGGCCTAGCGGGTCCTGGGTGCCGTCCCAGGTTTCGAAGCGATGTGGCCGGAAGTCGGGTGCGGCCATCAGCGAGGCTCCGTTTCAGCCGCCGTAGATGGTGCTGCCGTCGATCGGCGTCTTGTTGAGCCGCTTCGACAGGTGCAGCCCTTCGAGGACGAACTCCAGCACCGCCGCGCGCGACGCCGCAGTGCTTGGCTCATCCAGCTTGGCCAGCGCCTTGTCAATGCCCGGCAATTCGCGCATCGGCTGCTCGTAGGTGGCGGCGGCGGCGTGATCACTGACCTCGACGGTGAAGCCCCCGCGGTCGAACCGCTGCACCAGCTCGGTGAACTCCTGCACCGTGAAGTGACGGCGGAAGACGTTGCTCGACGCGGTGCGCATGATCTTCTCCAGCACCGACTGGTCGTCGTTCTCCTCCCACGTCTCCAGCTCCAGCTTGCCGGCGCTCGACGGCACCAGCGCAGGCAGGTCGCTGATCCGCGGCACCGCCTCGTTCTCGCCGGTGAGAATGGCGCGACGCAATGCGTTGGCGACCAGGTTCTCGTAGTTGGCGATGCTGACGCGCACCGACACGCCGGAGCGCTGGTTCACCTGCGGGTTGCGCCGGGCGAGATGGGTGATCTCGGCGATGATCTCCTTCATGTAGCCGGGCACGCGCACATTCGCGGGCGAATCCTCGAAGTGCATGCGCTCCTGCTCCACGATGGCGATCTCGTGGTCGAGCGTCCTGGGGTAGTGGGTGCGGATCTGCGCCCCGAAGCGGTCCTTGAGCGGGGTGATGATGCGGCCGCGGTTGGTGTAGTCCTCGGGGTTGGCGGTGGCCACGACGTACACGTCGAGGGGCAGGCGGATGCGGTAGCCGCGGATCTGCACGTCGCGCTCTTCGATGATGTTGAGCAGGCCGACCTGGATGCGCTCGGCGAGGTCGGGCAGCTCGTTGATGGCGAAGATGCCGCGGTTGGTGCGCGGCACCAGGCCGTAGTGGATGGTCAGCTCGTCGCTGAGGTAGCGGCCCTCGGCCACCTTGACCGGGTCGACCTCGCCGATCAGGTCGGCGATCGACGTGTCCGGCGTGGCCAGCTTCTCGCTGTAGCGGCTGTCGCGGTGCAGCCAGGCGATCGGCGCGTCGTCGCCCTGCTCGGCGACCAGCTCGCGGCAGCGGCGGCAGATGGGGGCGTAGGGGTCGTCGTTGATCTCGCAGCCGGCCAGCGCGGGGATGTGCTCGTCGAGCAGTGAGACCAGGGCGCGCACCAGCCGCGACTTGGCCTGCCCGCGCTCGCCGAGCAGCACGATGTCCTGGCCGGCGAGGATGGCGTTCTCCAGCTGTGGGATCACCGTCTCCTCGTAGCCGCGGATCTCGGGGAAGAGCGGCTCGCCCGCGCTCAGCTTGCGGATCAGATTCCGGCGCAACTCCGCCTTGACGGAGTCGACCCGGTACTCGCTGCGGCGGAGCTCGCCGACGGTGGTGGGCAGTCCTGGCATGAGGAACGCCAGCGTACACCCGCAGGTGCAGTGCTGAGGCGCGCTCGGCGGCGCACCGCCGGGTCAGGCCAGGACGCGGTCCGCGGCGGCCGCCGACTCGACGCGGCGGAGGCGCCGGGCGGCGCGGAGGCGTTCGACGAGACGGGCGGCGATCTCCGGGTCCTGGCCGAAGTGGAGCTGGACGAAGGAGGCGACCAGGCGGGGGTCGGTCCAGCCCTCGCAGCCGAGCGGCTCGCCGTCGCAGTCGTGCATGGAGTAGGCGGCGCGGAAGCGGTCGGTGGCGGTGAGCAGCGTGGAGAAGTGGAACTCGTGGCCGCGCAGGCGGGTGCCGGCGGGGCCGAGCAGGCAGTCGCTCATCAGGCGGACGTCGCGGTAGCCCATGTTCGGCGCCTCGGACAGCGCCACGTCGATGGGCAGCACCCCCGACATGTCGTGCACCACGCCGTCGCCGGTGCGCAGCGAGCGCGACAGCAGCAGGGTGCCGCCGCCCTCGGCGTAGATGGGCAGCCCCTGCTGGTGGGCCCGCTTCAGAGAGTCGAGCATGGGGCGGTTGGCGGCGAGCAGCGGGGCGAAGACGTCGGAGAAGCCGCCGCCGAAGTAGAGGCCGTCGACGTCGCGCGGCACCGAGCGCTCGTCGAGCGGCGAGAAGGGCACGATCTCGCAGCCCGCGTCCTCGAGCAGCTCCAGGTTCTCGGGGTAGTAGAAGCAGAAGGCGTCGTCGAAGGCGACGCCGAGGCGGAGCGAGTCGCTGTGCACGGCGACCACCGGGCGGGGCGCGGGGGCCAGCGGCTGGGCGGCGGTCATCAGGCGCTCGATGAGGTCGAGGTCGCAGTGGCGCTCGACGGCGTCCCCGAGCAGCTCCAGGGCGGCGTCGACCTGCGGGTTCTCGGTCAGCGGCAGCAGCCCCATGCGTAGCTCGGGGATGCGCGCCGCCTCCATGCGCGGCAGCGAGCCGAGCACGGGCAGCTTGGCCAGCGACCACACGGCGTCCTCGACCAGGCGGCGGTGGTAGTCGCTGGGCACCTCGTTGAGAATCACCCCGATCAGGCGCAGGTTGGGGTCGAGCTGGCGCACGCCCAGCGCGACGGCGGCGGCGGTCTCGCCCATGGCGGTGACGTCGAGCACCAGGACCACCGGCGAGTCGGCGAGCCGGGCGACCTCGGCGGTGCTGCCCGGGAACGGGTAGGCGCCGGAGGCGCGCGCCTCGTCGGGTGAGAGGCCGTGGCCGTCGAAGATGCCCATCACGCCCTCGATGACGGCGCGGTCGGCGCCGGTGCTGCCCTGGGCCAGGGCGCGGCGCAGGCCGTTGCCGCCGAGCATCCAGGCGTCGAGGTTGCGGCAGGGGCGGCGCGAGGCGTGGGAGAGGTAGGCGCTGTCGATGAGGTCGGGTCCGACCTTGAAGGTCTGCACGACGTGGTCGCGGCGGGACAGCGCGGTCACCAGCCCCAGCGTCACGGTCGTCTTGCCGGCACCCGAGTGAGCGCCGGCGACCACCAGACGCGGGATGCGAACCTCGTCGAACATCAGCAGCTCCCGTGCCCTGCCCTTTTCCGACTCAACGCGACGCCTCCAGAGCGACGCGGCGGAAGAGGGCGACGCGGTGGGAGAGCGCGGGTCAGCCGGCGGTCTGGTCGGAAAGCGACGCTATCACCGGTTTGCGGTCGTGTAAAGCCGGTGGCGCCTGGAAAACCGCTCGGTCAGGCGGGGGCGCCAACCGCAACCGGAGCAGCGGAAACCACGATCGGCGCAGCCGCGGCGGACGGCCGCAGGTCGCGCAGCCGCATGCGGACGCGCTCACGTCCGTCCCACTCGTCCAGCTCCAGGGCGAAGCAGCAGTCGATGCGCCGGCCGCGGGGCAGGTGCTTCTCGACGCCCGGCTTGTTGAAGGCGATCGCCTCGGCCATGCCGCCGCCCTCGTCGCGCACCAGGACGCGCAGGTGCTGCCGCGTGGCGCCGAAGGACGACGCCGCCATCACCGTGCAGTCGCGCATCGCCAGCAGGGCGTCGTGGTTGCCCTGGCCGCAGGGCTCCAGCGCGCTCAGCTCGCGGCACAGGTCGGGGACCAGCTCGGCGGCGGTGACCACCGCGTCGACGCGGAAGACGCGCTCGGGCGGCGCCTCCCCCATCTGCGCGGCGACGGCGGGCAGGAGCAGCGCGGCGAACTCCTCGAAGCGCGCGGCCTGCAGCGAGAAGCCGGCGGCCAGCGCGTGCCCGCCGTAGCGGAGCAGGGCGGTGGCGGCGGCGTCGAGCGCCTTGACCACGTGCACGCCGCGCACCGAGCGCGCCGAGCCCTTGGCCTCCTCGGCGTCCAGGCAGGCGACGAAGCTGGGCCGCGCGTACTTCTCGGTGATCCGCCCCGCCACCAGGCCGACGATGCCCATGGGCCACGAGGGATCGCCGAGGATCACGGCGGGGATGTCGTCGGGCAGCAGGGCGATGCGCTCCTCGGCCTGCTCCAGGGCGCGGGCCACGGCCTCGCGGCGGACCTGGTTCTGCGCCTCGAGCTGGGCGGCGATCTCCGACGCCTCGGGCCCGTCGGCGGCGAGGCAGAGGCGGAGGGCGAGCTCGGCGTCCTCCATGCGCCCGGCGGCGTTGATCCGCGGGGCGAGGCCGAAGGCGATGTCCGAGGCGCGCAGCGGTGGGCGCAGCCCGGCGGCGGCGCAGAGGGCGCGCACGCCGGGGGAGGGATCGGCGGAGAGCTGGGCCAGGCCGCGGGCGACGATCAGGCGGTTCTCACCGCGCAGCGGCATCATGTCGGCCACCGTGCCCAGGGCGGCGAGGCCCAGGCCCTGCTCGGCGGAGCCGGTGGGGACGATGCCCTCCATCTCCAGCGCCTGGAGCAGCTTCCAGGCGACGCCCGCCCCGGCCAGGGCGTCGAACGGGTAGACGTTGCCGGGCTGCTTGGGGTTGATCAGCGCGTCGGCGGGGGCGAGCGCGGGCGGGGTGTCGCCCGGCGCCAGGGGCAGGTGGTGGTCGGTGATCACCACGCGCATCCCGGCGGGACGGTTGCGCACCACCTCGACGCTGCTGGTGCCGCAGTCGACGGTGATCACCAGGTGGACGCCGCGCCGCCCCAATTCTTCCAATGCTGCAGCGTGGAGGCCGTAGCCCTCGGTCATCCGGTTGGGGATGTAGGGCTGGACGTCGGCGCCCGCGGCGCGCAGGGCGATGGTGAGCATGGCGCAGGCGGTGACCCCGTCGGCGTCGTAGTCGCCGTAGACGGCGATGCGCTGCCGCTCACGCACCGCCACGCCCACGGCGATCACCGCCTCGGGCATGCCGGTGAGCAGGAAGGGGTCGGGGTGGCCGTGCTCGCCGGCGTCGAGGAGGTCGCGTGCAGTGGAGGCGTCGTAACCCCGGGCGGCGAGGACGCGGCCGAGCACCGGTGGAAGGCCGGGCAGGGCGGGGAGGTCGGTGATCTCCCAGCGGCGGGGGGCTGGTTTCATGGGGTGCTCGATACCGGAACGGATGCTCGCACGGACGTTCGTTAGTTTAAGCGCTGGAGCCGTGCAAGTGGGACACTTCCTGGCATGAGGCAGGAGTCCGGCATCGGGGCCCGCGTGGGGTCGATGCAAGCACATCGCGAGGCTGTGGCCGCCTGGTTCGGCCTCGGCGCCGACCAGCTCGACGCGCTGTCTGACGAGCTGATCATGGCCATGGCCGAGCGGCTCGCCGGCGAGGGCGCGCTGCAGGGCCAGATCGCCGAGCTGCGCACCAGCGCCCAGCGCTGGGCGGTGCTGGCCCGGACCGACGCGCTCACCGGCCTGGCCAACCGCCGCGCCGCCGAGGAACGCCTGGAGCAGGAGACCAAGCGGGCCGTCCGCTACGAGCGCCCGCTCACCGTGCTGATCGCCGATGTCGACGGGCTCAAGGCGATCAACGACGAGCACGGCCACCCCGCCGGTGACGCCGTGCTCGGCGAGCTGGCCACGCGCCTGGGCCGGGTTGTCCGGGCCAGCGATATGCTCGCCCGCTGGGGTGGCGACGAGTTCCTGATGATCTGCCCGGAGACCGACGCCGAGGCCGCCGCGCAGGTGGCCGAGCGCCTGGTCCGCGAGGCCGACGGCATCGTCGAGGCGGGCGACGCGCGCATCGCCTGCGGCCTGTCCGTGGGCTGGGCGACCGCCACCGAGAAGCCCGACGCGCGCCGCCTGGTGCGGGCGGCGGACAAGGCGCTGTACTACAGCAAGCAGTCGGGACGGGGCCGGGCGACGGGGGCCGGCGGCTAGGCGGTTGCGGCGCGTTGCGGGAGAAGCTGCCGCAGCACGAAGGGCAGCACGCCGCCGTGGCGGTAGTAGCGAACGTCGGTCTCGCTGTCCAGGCGGGCGGTCACGGTGAAGCGCTTGGCGCTGCCGTCATCGCTGCGCGCGGTGACGGTGATCTCCTTGCCCGGATGCAGCCCGCCGCTGACGCCCTCGACGGTGAAGGATTCGCGCCCGCTCAGCCCCAGCGACTGCGCGCTCTCTCCGCTGCGGAACTGCAGCGGCAGCACGCCCATGCCGACCAGGTTGCTGCGGTGGATGCGCTCGTAGGACTCGGCGATCACCGCGCTGACGCCGAGCAGCTTGGTGCCCTTGGCAGCCCAGTCGCGTGACGAGCCCGAGCCGTACTCCTTGCCGGCGATGACCAGCAGCGGCGTGCCCGCCTCCAGGTAGCGCACGGACGCGTCGTAGATGGTGGTGACCTCGCCGCTGGGGATGTGCTCGGTGAAGCCGCCCTCTTTGCCTTGCGCGAGCGCGTTGCGCAGGCGGATGTTGGCGAAGGTGCCGCGCACCATCACCTCGTGGTTGCCGCGGCGCGCGCCGTAGGTGTTGAAGTCGCGCGGCTCGACGCCGTGCTCCAGCAGGTACTGGGCCGCGGGGCTGGTGCGGGCGATGCTGCCCGCGGGCGAGATGTGGTCGGTGGTGATCGAGTCGCCGAGCAGAGCCAGCACCCGAGCCTCGCGCACGTCCTGTGGTGCGGGGGGTTCAGGCGCCAGGTCTTCGAAGAACGGTGGCTCGCGGACGTACGTCGAATCAGGATCCCACTCGAACATGGCGCCGGTGGGCGCGGGGAGTTTCTGCCAGTGTTCGTCACCGTCGAAGATGCGGCCGTACTCAGTGGCGAAGAGGTCGCTGCTCAGCGCGGTGCCGAGCGCCTGGTCGACCTCGTCGGCGCTGGGCCACAGGTCGCGCAGGTAGACGGGCTTGCCGTCGCTGCCGGTGCCCAGCGGGTCGGTGGTCAGGTCGAGGTGGACCGTGCCGGCGAGTGCATAGGCGACCACCAGCGGCGGTGAGGCCAGGTATGCGGCCTTGACCTGCGGGTGGATGCGCCCCTCGAAGTTGCGGTTTCCGCTGAGAACGGCCACAACTGCGAGGTCGTCGTCGGTGATGCGCTCGGCGACGGCGTCGGGCAGCGGGCCGCTGTTGCCGATGCAGGTGGTGCAGCCGTAGCCGACCAGGTTGAAGTGCAGCTTGGCCAGCTCGGAGAGCAGGCCGGCGCGGTCGAGGTAGTCGGTGACCACGCGCGAGCCGGGGGCCAGGCTGGTCTTGACGTAGTCGGGCACGGTCAGGCCGCGCGCCACCGCGTTGCGGGCGAGCAGGCCGGCGCCGACCATCACCGAGGGGTTGCTGGTGTTGGTGCAGCTGGTGATGGCGGCGATCACCACCGAGCCGTCCCGCAGCGCGGGCTCCTCCGGGCCGCCCGCGACCGGCGGTTCGGCGGGGGCCTCCGACGCCGTGCCGCCCTCATCGACCAGGCGCTCGACCTCCTCGGCCAGCTCGCCGTTGACGGCCTTGGGCGTGAACACGTCGCAGAACGACTGCCACACGTCGGGCAGGGCGACGCGGTCCTGGGGGCGGCGCGGTCCGGCCAGGCTGGGCTCGACGGTGGCCAGGTCGAGCTCCAGCATCTCGCTGAACACCGGCGGCTGGTCGCCGTCGGCGCGGAACATGCCCTGCTCCCGGTTGTAGCGCTCGATCAGGGCGATCAGCTCCGCGGGGCGGCCGGAGTCGCGCAGGTACTGCAGGGTGTTGGCGTCGACGGGGAACAGCGAGGCGGTGGCGCCGTACTCGGGCGCCATGTTCGACAGCGTGGCCCGGTCGGCGGAGGTCAGCGCGCTCAGCCCGTCGCCGCAGAATTCGACGAACTTGCCCACAACTCCGTGGCGGCGGAGCATCTCGGTGAGGGTCAGCACCAGGTCGGTGGCGGTTGCGCCGGGACGCAAGGCTCCGTGGAAGCGCACGCCGGTGACGATGGGGGTGAGCAGGAACAGCGGCTGGCCGAGCAGGCACGCCTCCGCCTCGATGCCGCCGACGCCCCAGCCGAGCACGCCGATGCCGTTGACCATGGTGGTGTGCGAGTCGGTGCCCACCAGGGTGTCGGGGAAGGCGACCCCGTCGCGGGTCTGCACAACCCTGGCCAGGTATTCGAGGTTGACCTGGTGGACGATGCCCATGCCCGGGGGCACCACGCTGAAGCCGTGGAACCCCTGCTGGGCCCAGCGCAGCAGCTCGTAGCGCTCGCGGTTGCGCTCGTACTCGCGCTCGATGTTGGCGGTGTAGGCGCCGGCGCTGCCGAAGGCGTCGACCTGCACGGAGTGGTCGACGACCAGGTCGGCAGGGCTGAGCGGGTCGATGCGGCCGGCGTCGCCGCCGCCGCGGGCCATGGCGCTGCGCATCGCGGCCAGGTCGACCACGGCGGGGACGCCGGTGAAGTCCTGGAGCAGCACGCGCGCGGGCATGAAGGCGCGCTCTCTGTCGTGCTCGCCCGCGGGCTTGCCGTCCCAGCGCGCCAGGGCCTCGACGTCGCCCTCCTCGACGTAGGACTCGCCGGAGTGGCGGAGCAGGTTCTCCAGCAGGATGCGCACCGTCACGGGGAGGCGCGAGGGGTCGCCGATGCCCTGTTCCTGCAGGCGCGCCAGGCGGTAGTAGTCGATGCCGGCCGCACCGGGCAGGGGCGCCCTGGCGCCGAAGGCGTCAGCTCGGGCCATGTGCTCGTCTCTCCTCGCCGCCGTGCGCGGGCGGCATGACATCGCGCAGTTCGATCGCGACCCCATGATCCCACTCGGGCCGGGGCACCCGCGTGGACGTCAAATGAGCGCGAGGACCACCACAAGCCTGGAGAGAACCTGCTAACCTGACTATCACTATGTTCGCCCAGCGACCCACGTCCGCCGCCCCGCAGCGCTCCGCGCGGCGTTGAGCCGGGCCGCCTGGCCGGGGCGCAACGCCCCCCTCGGCGCCACCTGGGACGGGGAGGGCACCAACTTCGCGGTGTTCTCCGAGCACGCCGAGGCCGTCGAGCTCGACCTCTTCGACGCCGGCGGCCAGCTCACCGCCACCTACGACCTCCTGGAACGCACCGATCTGCACTGGCACGGCTACGTCTACGGCGTCGGCCCCGATCAGCTCTACGGCTACCGCGTCCAGGGCAGGTACGAGCCACAGAACGGGCTCCGCTTCAACCGCAACAAGCTGCTCCTCGACCCCTACGCCAACGCCATCACGGGCAATCCCCGCTGGGGCGCCGAGGTCTACGGCTACCGCTGGGGCGAGGCCGACGACACCGTGCCCAGCGCCGCCGACTCCGCGCCCTCGATGCCGCGCAGCGTCGTCGTCGACCGCTACTTCCCCTGGGGCGAGGACGTGCGCCCCAACACCTCGTGGGCCGACACGGTGATCTACGAGACCCACGTTCGCGGCTTCACCATGCGCCACCCCGAGGTGCCCCACGCGTTGCGCGGCACCTATGCGGGGCTCTCCCATCCCGCCGCGATCGAGCACCTGCGCAAGCTGGGCATCAGCGCGGTCGAGCTGATGCCGGTGCACCACTTCATCGACCCGCCCCACCTGGTCGAGAAGGGCCTGCGCAACTACTGGGGCTACGACTCGATCGGCTACTTCGCCCCCGAGGCGCGCTACAGCGCCGCGGGCAGCCTGGGCGGGCAGGTGCGCGAGTTCAAGGCCATGGTGCGCGCGCTGCACCGCGCCGGGCTCGAGGTCATCCTCGACGTGGTCTACAACCACACCGCCGAGGGCAACCACCTCGGTCCCACGCTGAGCTTTCGCGGCATCGACAACCCCGCCTACTACCACCTCGAAGAGGACGACAAGCGCCACTACTGGGACGTCACCGGCACCGGCAACACCCTGAACGTGCGCCAGCCGCAGACGCTGCAGCTGATCATGGACTCGCTGCGCTACTGGGTCACCGAGATGCACGTCGACGGCTTCCGCTTCGACCTCGCCGCCGCGCTGGCCAGGCAGTTCTACGACGTCGACCGGCTTTCTGCCTTCTTCGACATCATCCATCAGGACCCGGTGCTGGCCCACGTCAAGCTGATCGCCGAGCCCTGGGACGTCGGCCCGGGCGGCTACCAGGTGGGCAACTTCCCGGTGCGCTGGGCGGAGTGGAACGGCCGCTACCGCGACACCATCCGCGACTACTGGCGCGGCCAGACCGCCGGCGTCAGCGACCTCGCCTACCGCCTCACCGGTTCCAGCGACCTGTACCAGGAGGACGGGCGCCGCCCCTGGGCCAGCGTCAACTTCGTCACCGCGCACGACGGCTTCACCCTGCGCGACCTGGTCTCCTACAACCAGAAGCACAACGACGCCAACGGCGAGGACAACCGCGACGGCACCGACGACAACCGGTCCTGGAACCACGGCGCGGAGGGCCCGACCGACGATGCCGAGATCAACACCTTGCGCGCCCGGCAGCAGCGCAACTTCCTGGCCACGCTGTTCGTCTCGCAGGGCTGCCCGATGGTGCTCAGCGGCGACGAGATCGGCCGCACCCAGCAGGGCAACAACAACGCCTACTGCCAGGACGACGCGATCTCCTGGCTCGACTGGGAGCACGCCGACCGCGAGCTGCGCCACTTCACCGAGCGGCTGATCGCGCTGCGTCGCGAGCACCCGGTGCTGCGCCGGCAGCGCTTCTTCACCGGGCAGCTCGGCCGCGGCCACAAGCGCAAGGACATCGCCTGGTTCCGCCGCAACGGTCGCGAGATGACCGACCGCGACTGGACCACCGGCGAGCGCCAGTCGCTGGGCATGCTGCTCAACGGCGAGATGATCCCCGACCGCGGCCCGCGCGGCGAGCGCATCGTCGACGACAGCCTGCTGGTCCTGCTCCACTCGCACTACGAGGACACGCTGTGGCAGATGCCCACCGGGTGGGGCTCGCGCTGGGAGGTGCTGGTCGACACCGCGCGTCCCGACGAGGTGGCGGGGACGCGCACGGTTGGGGCGGGTGAAGCGCTTCCCATGGTGCAGCGCTCGCTGGTCATCCTGCGCAGCCGTGGGTGAGGTCACCCATCGCATAAGCTGCCGAGAAGGCATGCCAGCGATGACCACCGGCACGGCGCGATGACGGCGGCCCGGCGCAGCGATCCCTGCACCGGGCGGGTGGTGGTCGAGCACGTTCGCCCCACCGTCGACTGCGGCGGCCTGGCCGCCAAGGCCGCGGTCGGGCAGCCGCTGCGGGTCAGCGCCGACGTGTTCGCCGACGGGCACGACATGCTGATGGCGTGGGTGCGCCACGGCCGTCCCGGGGCGCGGCAGCGGGTCGAGGAGCCGATGACCGCGGTGGGCAACGACCACTGGCAGGCGCTGTTCACGCCACCCAGGCAGGGCGCGTGGGAGTTCGAGATCGCCGGCATGGTCGACGACTACGGGACCTGGCTGCGCGACCTGCGCGTGCGCATCGGCGCCGGGCAGGAGGTCGCGGTGGAGTTCGAGGTCGGCGCGCGCATGGTCGAGCAGCGGCTGTCGGGCGCGGAGAAGGTGCGGGCGGCGGATCGCATCGCGCTGACGCGACTGCGCGACGCGCTACGCGACGACTCGCTGGACGACGGCGCGCGGCTGACCGAGGCGTCGCGGCTGCCGCTGGTGGCGCTGATGCAGCGGCTCGCCGACCGGCGCCGCGCCGCGACGGCGGGGCCGTTCCCGCTGTGGGTCGACCGCGAGCTGGGCGCCTTCAGCGCGTGGTACGAGATGTTCCCGCGCTCCGAGGGCGCGCACGACGGGGTGTCGGGCACGTTCGAGTCGGCGGCGCCGCGGCTGCCGGCGATCGCGGCGATGGGCTTCGACATCGTCTACCTGCCGCCGATCCACCCCATCGGCGCCACGTTTCGCAAGGGACCGAACAACACGCTCGACCCCCGGCCCTCCGACCCCGGCTCGCCGTGGGCGATCGGCGGCGAGGCGGGTGGGCACACCGCGGTCAACCCGGAGCTGGGCACGCTGGAGGACTTCGACCGCTTCGTCGCCCGGGCGCGCGCGCTGGGGCTGGAGGTCGCGCTCGACTACGCGGTGCAGTCCAGCCCGGACCACCCCTGGGTGCGCGAGCACCCGCAGTGGTTCAAGCACCGCCCCGACGGCAGCATCCGCTACGCCGAGAACCCGCCCAAGCGCTACCAGGACATCTATCCCCTCGACTTCGACACCGAGGACCGCGAGGCGCTGTGGAACGCGCTGCGCGACGTGGTGCTGTTCTGGATCGGCCACGGCGTCACCGTCTTCCGCGTCGACAACCCGCACACCAAGCCGATCGCCTTCTGGCAGTGGCTGATCGACGACGTGCGCGCCAAGCATCCCGACACGGTGTTCCTCGCCGAAGCGTTCACCCGGCCGCGGGTGATGCAGCGGCTGGCCAAGGTGGGCTTCACCCAGTCGTACACCTACTTCACCTGGCGCAACGCCAAGTGGGAGATCGAGGAGTACCTGCGCGAGCTGACCCAGACAGAGATGGTCGACTGGTTCCGCCCCAACTTCTGGCCCAACACGCCGGACATCCTGCACGAGACGCTGCAGTACGGCGGTCCACCCGCGTTCCGGCTGCGGCTGCTGCTGGCGGCGATGGCGTCCTCGTCGTGGGGGATGTACAGCGGCTACGAGCTGTACGAGAACACGCCGCTGCGCGAGGGCTCGGAGGAGTATCTCAACAGCGAGAAGTACCAGCTCCGGCCGCGCGACTGGGGCCGCGCCGACTCGCTGGCGCCGATGATCACGCGCATCAACGAGATCCGCCGCGCGCATCGCGGTGCCGTCGGCCTGCTGCGCACACTGCAGCTGCACGCGGCGGACAGCGACGCCGTGCTCTGTTTCTCCCGCGCCACCGACGAGCGCGACGACGTCGTGCTGGTGGTGGTCAACCTCGATCCGTTCAACACACGCGAGGCAACCCTGTGGCTCGATCTCGCCGCGCTCGGCCTGCGCGACAGCCAGTACTACGAGGTGCACGACGAGCTGAGCGGGCAGTCGTGGGTGTGGCACGGCGCCGCCAACTACGTGCGGCTCGACCCGGCGGTGCAGCCGGGGCACGTCTTCGCGGTGCGGCCGCGGTGATGTCATGACGGACACCACCTGGTACAAACATGCGGTCTTCTACGAGCTGCTGGTCCGCGGCTTCGCCGACGGCAACGGCGACGGCGTCGGCGACTTCCCCGGCCTGATCGGCAAGCTCGACTACCTGGAGTGGCTGGGCGTTGACTGCCTCTGGCTGCTGCCCTTCAACAAGTCGCCGCAGCGCGACGGCGGCTACGACGTCTCCGACTACTACGAGGTGCAGCCCGAGTACGGCACCGTCGACGACGTCGCCCGCCTGCTCAACGAGGCCCACGCGCGCGGCATGCGCGTGATCATGGACATGGTCATGAACCACACCTCGGACCAGCACCCCTGGTTCCAGGAGGCGCGCTCCTCGCCCGACAACCCGCGGCGCGACTGGTACGTGTGGTCGGACACCGTCAACCGCTACAACGATGCGCGCATCATCTTCGTCGACAGCGAGACCTCGAACTGGACCTGGGACGACACCGCCGGCGCCTACTACTGGCACCGCTTCTTCTCCCACCAGCCCGACCTCAACTACGACAACCCCGAGGTGCGCCAGGCGATGTTCGACGTGGTGCGCTTCTGGCTCGACCTGGGCATGGACGGCTTCCGCCTCGATGCGGTGCCCTACCTCTACGAGCGCGAGGGCACCAACTGCGAGAACCTCGACGAGACGCACCACTTCCTCGCCGAGCTGCGGGCCACCGTCGACCAGGAGTATGGCGGCGACAAGGTGCTGCTCGCCGAGGCCAACCAGTGGCCCGAGGACGTCATCGACTACTTCGGCACCGAGGACGCCCCCGAGTGCCACATGTGCTTCCACTTTCCCCTGATGCCGCGGATGTTCATGGGCCTGCGCCGCGAGCAGCGCTACCCGATCACCGAGATCCTGGAGCGCACTCCCGCCATCCCGGTGAGCAGCGGCCAGTGGGGCATCTTCCTGCGCAACCACGACGAGCTGACCCTGGAGATGGTCACCGACGACGAGCGCGACTACATGTACGCGGAGTACGCCAAGGACCCGCGCATGAAGCTCAACCTGGGCATCCGCCGCCGCCTCGCCCCGCTGCTCAACAACGGGCGGCGGCAGATGGAGCTGTTCTACGGCATGCTGCTCTCGCTGCCGGGGACGCCGATCATCTACTACGGCGACGAGGTCGGCATGGGCGACAACATCTACCTCGGCGACCGCGACGGCGTGCGCACGCCGATGCAGTGGAGCGGCGACCGCAACGGCGGCTTCTCCCGCGCCGACTTCGCCCAGCTCTACCTGCCGCCGCTGATGGACCCCATCTACGGCTTCCAGGCGATCAACGTCGAGGCCCAGCAGCGCTGGGAGTCGTCGCTGCTGCAGTGGGTGCGCCGCTTCGTCGCGGTGCGGCGCCGCTATCCGGTCTTCGGCGAGGGCGCCTTCGAGGCGCTGGACGCGTCCAACCCCTCGGTGTTCGCCTTCCTGCGCTGCCAGGGCGAGACCATCGTGCTCTGCGTCAACAACCTCTCGCGCTTCGCCCAGCCGGTGGAGCTCGACCTGCGCCGCTTCAACGGCATGACCCCGGTCGAGCTGCTCGGCAAGGTGCACTTCCCGCGCATCGGTGAGCTCCCCTACCTGCTCACCCTGGCGCCGCACGGCTTCTACTGGTTCGCACTGGAGGGCGCTCCATCATGAGCCTCGACGTGCTGGCGGCTCATGGGCTGCCCGACACCGCCGTCCTCGGCGAGTACCTGCAGCGGCAGCGCTGGTACGCGGGGCGCAGCCGCGTGCTGCGCGACGTGCGCGTCCTCGACGCCGCCGTGCTGCAGGAGGGCAATCCCGCCCTTGTCTTCGTGCTGCTCGGCGCCTCGTACGGCGACGGCGGCGAGGAGCGCTACCAGGTCCCCCTGGCGGTGCGCGAGGGCGACCCGCCCGCCGACCTCGGCGAGCGCCTGGTCGCCCAGGGCGAGCAGGACGGCCGCATGCTCAGCGTCTACGACGGTCTCGCCGAGCCCTCGCTGGCCTGGTGGTTCTGGCAGGCGATGGCCGAAACAAGCGCGCTGCGAACGGACGCCGGTGAGCTGCTCTTCCGCTCCGAGGGCGTGACCCTCGACGGCCCCGGTCCCGACACGGTGCGCAGCCTGGGCCGCGAGCAGAGCAACACCTCGCTGGTGCGCGGCGACGCCGAGGTGCTCAAGATCATGCGGCGCATCGAGTCCGGCCCCACGCCGGAGCTGGAGATGACGCTGGCGCTGTCGCGCGCGGGTTTCACCCACATCGCCAGGCCCCTCGGCTCCGGCGAGTACGTGTCCGGCGACGCCGAGCCCGCCCTGGCGGCGATGCTCCAGGAGTACCTGCACAACGGCACCGAGGGCTGGTCGCTGGCGCTCACCTCGCTGCGCGACCTCTACGCCAACGCCGAGGAGGCGCCGCCCCAGGACGACGCGGCGCGGCGCCTGGCGGTGCAGGAGCAGGGCTCGTCCTTCCAGCCCGAGGCGGGGCGGCTCGGCGAGGTGACCGCGGAGATGCACCTGGCGCTGGCCTCGCCGGACCTGCCCGAGGCGATGCGCGCCGAGCCGCTCACGGCGCCGATGCTCGACACCTGGGCCGGCGAGATGACCGCCGAGCTGGACCGCCTGCTCGGCAACGACTCGCCGATGCTCGCCCCGCTGCGGGCCCGCCGTCCCGCCATCGTGGCCAGGTTCGAGGCGCTGCGCTCGCTGTCCGACGCCGGCCTCGCCATCCGCATCCACGGCGACTACCACCTCGGCCAGGTGCTCCGCGTCGATGCCGGCTGGGTGATCCTCGACTTCGAGGGCGAGCCCGACCGGCCGCTGGCGGCGCGCCGGGTGCGCTCCTCGCCCCTGCGCGACGTCGCCGCCATGCTGCGCTCCTTCCACTACGCGGCGGCCGCGGCGCTGATGGAACGCTGCGCGCCGGACAGCACTGACTGGGAGCCGCTGTTCCTCCAGGGCGTGCAGTGGGCGGATGCCAGCGGCGAAGCCTTCTGGAACGCATACCTCGAGCGCGCGTCGCAGGGCGACCTGCTGCCGCCGCCGGCGGCGGTCAACGCACTGTGCGACGCCTTCACGTTGCAGAAGGCGGTGTACGAGGTGGGGTACGAATTGGGACACCGCCCCGACTGGGTGAGCATCCCCCTGCGCCAGCTGCTCTCGGAGAACCCATGAAGGTCGTCTCCGAGCTGCAATCCCACGTCGACCGGCTGCTCAGCGGCGAGCACCACAACCCCCATGAGGTCCTCGGCGCCCACCCGAACGGCGACGGCATCGTCATCCGCGTCTTCCACCCCGCCGCCACCGACGCAGCCGTGGTCTGGGACGGCGGCGCGCGGGACATGCAGCGCGTCGACGAGCGCGGCCTGTTCGAGACACACCTGTCTACAACTGAGGTGCCCGCCTACCGCCTGCAGATGCGCACCGGCAAGCACGCCTGGGAGATGCAGGACCCCTACCGCTTCCTGCCCACGCTGGGCGAGCTCGACCTGCACCTGATCGGCGAGGGCCGCCACATGGAGCTGTGGCGCCGTCTCGGCGCTCGGGTCATCGAGCACCAGGGCGTGCGGGGCACCGCCTTCGCGGTGTGGGCGCCCAATGCGCGCGGCATCCGCGTGGTCAGCGACGCCTCCGGCTGGGACGACCGCCTCCATCCGATGCGCTCGCTCGGCGGCAGCGGGGTGTGGGAGCTGTTCCTCCCCGGCGCCGGCGCCGGCACCACCTACAAGTACCAGGTGATCCGCGCCGACGGCCGCGCCCTCATGCACGCCGACCCGCTGGCCAGGCGCAGCGAGCGCCCGCCGGCCAACTCGTCGATCGTCGACGAGTCGCAGCACGAATGGCAGGACGCGGCGTGGATGCAGAAGCGCGCGCAGACGGTCTACGACAGCGCCCCGCTCTCCACGTACGAGGTGCACCTGGGTTCGTGGCGCCGCCGCCCCGAGGAGAACGAGCGCCCGCTCACCTACCTGGAAGCTGCGGACGAGCTGGCCGACTACTGCGGCACCTTGGGCTTCACCCACGTCGAGTTCATGCCGCTCGCCGAGCACCCCTTCACCGGGTCGTGGGGCTACCAGGTCACCGGCTACTACTCCCCCACCGCGCGCTACGGGACGCCCGACGAGCTGCGTGCCATGATCGACGCGCTGCACCGCCGTGGCATCGGCGTCATCCTCGACTGGGTCCCCGCGCACTTCCCGCGCGACGAGTGGGCGCTGGCCCGCTTCGACGGCACCGCGCTGTACGAGCACGCCGACCCCAAGCGCGGCGAGCACCCCGACTGGGGCACGCTGGTCTTCAACTACGGGCGCAACGAGGTGCGCAACTTCCTGGTCGCCAACGCGCGCTACTGGTTCGAGGAGTTCCACGTCGACGGGCTGCGCGTCGACGCCGTCGCCTCGATGCTCTACCTCGACTATTCGCGCAAGGCGGGCGAGTGGATCCCCAACCCTTACGGCGGGCGCGAGAACCTCGACGCCATCGCGTTCCTGCGCGAGACCAACGACGTGGTGCAGCGCGACTTCCCCGGCGGCCTGATGATCGCCGAGGAGTCGACGGCGTGGCCGGGCGTGTCGCGGCCCACGTCGAGCGGCGGGCTGGGCTTCAGCTTCAAGTGGAACATGGGTTGGATGCACGACACCCTGGAGTACATCCGCAATGACCCGGTGTTCCGCCGCTACCACCACCACGAGCTGACCTTCGGACTGCTCTACGCGTGGTCGGAGCGCTTCGTGCTGCCGCTGTCGCACGACGAGGTGGTGCACGGCAAGGGCTCGCTGATCGGCAAGATGCCCGGCGACATCTGGCAGAAGCGGGCCAACCTGCGCGCCCTGTTCGCCTGGATGTGGGCGCACCCGGGCAAGCAGCTCGTCTTCATGGGCGGCGAGCTGGGACAGTTCGACGAGTGGTCGCACGACCGCAGCATCGACTGGCACCTGCTGCAGTACCCCGAGCACGAGGGGATCCAGCGCCTGGTGCGCGACCTCAACCTCGTCTACCGCGAGACGCCCGCGCTGTTCGAGCGCGACGTGTCGCCCGAGGGCTTCCGCTGGATCGACGCCGGCAACGCCGACCAGAACGTGATCAGCTTCATCCGATACGACGCGCACGGCCATCCCGGCGTGGTCTGCGTGGCCAACTTCTCGCCGACGGTTTACGAGAACTTCCGCGTCGGCCTGCCGCTCGGCGGCCGCTGGCGCGAGGTGATCAACACCGACGCGAGCGTCTACGGCGGCAGCGACGTGCGCAACTGGGACGGCGTCGAGGCCGAGCCCAACACCTGGCACGGCCAGCCCTTCAGCGCCGCCATGCACCTGCCCCCGCTGGGCGTGCTCTGGCTGGAGCCTCCACCGCAGGGATGACGCCGCGCGGCCGATGCGCCTGCCGCCGCCGCACGGTAGGCTCCGGCGCATGAGCGCCGCACGACCTCGCCAGCGCCTCACGCCCGGGCCGCTGCAGCCGTGGATCGACTTCGGGCTGTGCGCGGTGGTGACCCTGGCGGGCCTGGGCGCGGCGCTGAGCGTCAACATCGATCGCGGTCCCCCCGGGACGCCGCCGGTCGGCACGTCCGTCTACGCGCTCGGCATCGCCCTGGCCCTGCTCGGCGGCCTGCCCCTGGCGGTGCGGCGGCGCTGGCCGCTGGGGGTGCTGGGGCTCATCGAGACCTCGGTGCTGCTGCACCTCGCCGTCATCGCCGCCAACCCGCGGGCCACCATCCTGGGGCTGGCCGCGGCGATGTACACCGTCGGCGCCGAGGAGCCGCGCAGCCGCTCGATGCTCGCCGCGGTCGGGGTGGCGGCGGCCAACGCGGCCGTCTACCTCGGGCTGTTCGTCTCCGGGCAGACCGACGCGCCGCAGAACTTCTTCGTGGTCACCGTGCTGGTGGCGGGGGCCTGGGCGCTCGGCGACAACATCGGCACCCGACGCGCCTACCTGGCCTCGCTGGAGGAGCGGGCCAGGCGCCTGGAGCGGGAGCAGCAGGAGCAGGCCCGCAGCGCGGTGCTCGACGAGCGATCGCGCATCGCCCGCGAGCTGCACGACGTGGTCGCCCACCACGTCAGCGCCATCGCCGTGCAGGCGGGCGCCGCCGAGGAGATCGCCGAGCGCGACCCGCGCCGCGCCCGCGAGGTGCTGGGCACCATCCAGGCGGCCAGCCGCCAGGCGCTGGCGGAGATGCGCGCCCTGGTCGGGGTGCTCCGCGACGAGCCCGGCGACGAGCAGCTCACCCCCCAGCCCAGCCTGGCCCAGCTCGACCGCCTGATCGCCCAGGTCCGCGGCGCCGGGCTGCAGGTGGCGGTGCGGGTCGAGGGGACCAGCCGCGAGCTGCCCGCCGCGCTCGACCTCAGCGCCTTCCGCCTGGTGCAGGAGGCGCTGACCAACACGCTGCGCCACGCGTCGGCGACGCGCGCCGAGGTGGTGGTGCGCTACGGCGAGGACGAATTGGAGGTGACCGTCACCGACGACGGCAGCGGCGGCGCGGCGGGCTCGACGGCGTCCGGCGCGGGCCGCGGGCTGGTGGGCATGCGCGAGCGCGTCGCGCTCTTCCACGGCCACCTCGACGTGGGCCGCGGCGCCGCCGGAGGATTTCGCGTCCACGCAACCCTGCCGATCGCCACGTGATCCGCGTCCTGATCGCCGACGACCAGACCCTGGTGCGCGCCGGCTTTCGCATGGTGGTGGAGGCGCGCGATGACCTCACCGTGGTCGGCGAGGCCGGCGACGGCGCCGAGGCGGTGGCCCTGGCCGCCGAGCTGCACCCCGACGTGGTGCTCATGGACGTGCGCATGCCCGCGATGGACGGCATCGAGGCCACCCGGCGCATCACCGCGCTCGACGCCGCGGCGCACATCCTCATCCTCACCACCTTCGACCTCGACCAGTACGTGTACGAGGCACTGCGCGCGGGCGCGGGCGGATTCCTGCTCAAGGATGCGCCGCCCGAGGAGCTGGCGGCGGCGATCCGCGCCGTGGCGGCGGGGGATTCGCTGCTGGCGCCGTCGGTGACGCGGCGGCTGATCGAGCGCTTCGTCGCCCTGCCCGCCCCGCCCACCGCCGACCCCGCGGTGCTCTCCGACCTCAGCGCGCGCGAGGCGGAGGTGCTGCGCCTCGTCGCCCGCGGGCTGAGCAACCAGCAGATCGCCGACGAGCTGGTGGTCAGCCCGGCGACGGTGAAGAGCCACGTCGCCCGGCTGCTGATGAAGCTGGGGCTGCACGACCGCACCCAGGCCGTGGTGCTCGCCTACGAGACCGGCTTCGTCACGCCGGGCGGCTGACGGAAATTCATCGCGCCGGATTTCATCCTCCAGGCGGAGCGATTTCCCCACCGCGGCGGACGACGTCACCCCGTGCAGCGCCGACCATGGGGCCATGACAACCACCACCGCACTCCCCCCGGTCTTCGAGCCACCGGCGCCGGTACCCACCGCCGTCGACGCCGCCATCCGCACCAGCGGGCTGAGCAAGGTGTACGGCGACCGCACCGTGGTCGACGGCGTCGACCTGCTCGTCCCGCGCGGCTCGATCTGCGGCTTCGTCGGCCCCAACGGGGCCGGCAAGACCACCACGCTGCGCATGCTGCTCGGCCTGGTCCGGCCGACCCAGGGCGGCGGCGAGGTGCTCGGCAGCAGCGTCGACCATCCCGAGAAGTACCTGGCCAAGGTCGGCGCCCTGATCGAGGGGCCCGCCTTCTATCCCACCCTGAGCGGGCGCAGCAACCTGCGCGTTCTGGCCAGTCTTGGCGGATTCCCGAGGTCGCGGGTCGAGGAGGTGCTGGAGATCGTCGAGCTGCGCGACCGCGCCGGCGACCTGTTCCGCACCTACTCGCTGGGCATGAAGCAGCGCCTCGGCGTCGCCGCCGCGCTGCTGCCCGATCCCGAGCTGCTGGTGCTGGACGAGCCAACCAACGGGCTCGACCCCGGCGGCATCATCGAGACCCGCGCCCTGCTGCGCCGCTTCCGCGACCAGGGCATGACCGTGTTCGTCAGCAGCCACCTGCTCGGCGAGCTGGAGCAGGTCGCCGACTGGCTGGTGCTCATCGACCAGGGCAGGCTCGCCTACCAGGGGCCGATCGGCGACCTGGTCGGCAGCCGGCACGCCACCCTGCTGGTCGCCGGCGAGAGCGCCGCCGACCTCGAGGTCATCGCCGCGGTGGCCCGCCGCCTGGGCAGCACCGCGACAGTTGTGGACAACCATGTCCGCATCGATGACGCCGGCATCGCCGCGGCGCTGAACCGCACCGCCATGAAGGCCGGCGTCACCCTCACCGAGCTGACCGTGCAGCGCGCCACCCTCGAGGACTCCTTCCTCGCCGTCACCGGAGGACACCTGTCGTGATCCGCGCCTTCCGCAGCGAATGGTTCAAGATCCGCCGCCCCGGCGTGCTCCTCGGCGGCCTGGGGGCGATGGTCGCCTTCTCCATCCTCGCCGTCGTGCTCACCGTGGCCCGCGCCGACAAGGCGCCCGACGCGGTGAACATCCTCCGCCTCTCCCAGCCCGACGGCTTCGCCTCGATCCTGCAGCGCGGCTCCGACTTCCTGGGCATCTTCGCCCTCGGCGTGCTCGCCGTGGCCACCGCCCAGGAGTACAGCAACGGGACGCTGCGGTCGCTGCTGGTCCGCGAGCCGCGGCGCCTGCGGCTGCTCGCCGGCAAGACCCTGGCCAACCTGGTCTACGTCTGCGCCTCGGTGCTGATCGGCAGCTTGGTCGCCCTGGCGGTCGCCCTGGCCATCGCGCCCAGCAAGGGCATCTCCACCTCGGCGTGGCTCGGCGCCGGGCTGGGCAACACCGTGGGTGTGATGGGCAACCTGGTCCTCGCCGCGGCCGCGTTCGGCCTGCTGGGCACGTTCCTCGCGCTTGTGGTGCGCGCCCCCGCCCCGGCCGTGATCGGCGGCGTGGTCTGGATCCTCCCCGTGGAGAACCTGCTGGCGCGGGCGTGGCCCAACGTCGGCCACTGGCTGCCCGGGCAGCAGCTCGCCGCCATCGTGGCCGGCGGCAACAACATCTCCGGCTACACCTGGGCGCTGGCCCTCGGGCTGAGCATGGCGGCGGCCGCGGCGATCGCCTCGGGCGCACTGTTCCGCCTCCGCGACGTGTCCGTCTAGGGGAGGCGGGCACGCCGGGCCGGGATGACAGGGGGGGTGCGCAACGGGTAGCGTGCTCAGGATGGATACCGCCGCAGCACGAACGCGCCTGGAAGCCGAGCGGCGCCGTCTCGAGGAGACGCGCACCGCCGCCCTGGACCTGGTCTCGGGAAACACCGAGGAGGCGGTGCAGGAGCTGGCCACCTACGACCAGCACCTCGCCGACCAGGGGACCGAGACCTTCGAGCGGGAGCGCGACACCAGCGTCCTGCAGCGGGTCGAGGCCCAGCTCCGCGAGGTGGACGACGCCCTGGCCCGGCTCGACGCCGGCACCTACGGGCGCTGCGAGCTGTGCGGCAAGCCGATCGGCGACGAGCGCCTGGAGGCCATGCCCGCCGCCCGCTACTGCCTCGAGGACCAGGCCCGCGCCGAGCGCGAGGGCCGCTTCAACACCGGCCAGCCGACCGGCGACATCACCTACTGAGTTGCTGAGCGGCGGCCTCAGGCCCCCGCCACGGCGGGGGGAACGCTGTCGTTCGGCCGCACTCCAGCGGCGAATGATGGCGTGGGGGTGCTCCCCCCACCGGGCGCGTCAGCGCCCAGACGGTATCGCGCGCAGCGGGCGCTCGCGGTCGCGCGGGCGCTCCGTCACCACGCCGTAGGTGGTGGTGCGCTCCCGCGGGGTGCGGCCGGCCTCGCGGATCCAGTGCTCGATCTCCAGGGCTTCCAGGTTCTGGCCGTGGTCGGCGCCGCTGGCGCGGGAGATCGACTCCTCCATCAGGGTGCCGCCGAAGTCGTTGGCGCCCCAGCGCAGCGTCTCGGCGACGCCGTCGGCGCCGAGCTTGACCCACGACGACTGGATGTTGGGGATGTCGGCGCCGAAGTAGAGCCGCGCGATCGCCGTGTAGCGGAGCACCTCGTCGAATGAGGGCGACTGGCGGATCCCGTAGTGGCGCCCCAGCGCGTTGCGCTCCACCTGGAACGGCAGCAGCACGAACTCGGTGAAGCCGCCGGTCTCGCGCTGCAGGTCGCGGATGACGCGCATGTGCTCGATGCGGTGGTCCCAGTTCTCGACGTGGCCGAACATCACGGTCGAGGTCGACCGCACGCCGGCACGGTGCGCCGCCCGCATCACCTCGACCCACTGCTCGGTGTTCAGCTTTTCGGGGCAGATCACCGCGCGCACCTCGTCCACCAGGATCTCGGCGGCGGTGCCCGGCATGGTGCCCAGCCCCGCGTCGCGCAGCTTCTCGATGCAGTACGAGATCGACCGGCCGGAGACCTCGGCGATGTAGCGCATCTCCTCGGGCGACAGCGCGTGCAGGTGCAGCGACGGCCAGCGGTCCTTGATGCGCGTGAACAGGTCGTCGTAGTAGTCGAGGTCGAGCGAGGGCTGCAGGCCGCTCTGCATGCAGATCTCGGTCGCCCCGCGCGCCACCGCGTCCTCGATCTTGGCGAAGACGGTGGCGTGGTCGTGATGCCAGGCGCCGCGCGCCTCGTGGGTCTTGCGCATGAAGCCGCAGAACGAGCAGGAGCCGACGCAGACGTTGCTGATGTTGACATTGCGGCACACCACGTAGGTGACCTCGTCGCCGACCAGGGTGCGGCGCAGCTCGTCGGCGGCGGGCTGCAGGTCGGCGGCGACGTCCGGGTACACCGGTAGCCGCTCGCGCAGCACGTAGCCGATCGACGCCGCGCGCTCGCGCATCGCGGTCACCGATTCCCACGGCAGCGACGGCGACACGCTGTCGCCGTTGGCGCTCACGCCGCCGAGGTCGCGCGCGCCGGCCTCGACCAGCGACGTCCAGCCGTCGAGGAGCAGGTTGGGCGGCACCTGCACGGTGATCGACGCGGGCAGGATGGCGCGGGCCATGCGCACCGCGTCCTCCATGTCGGCGAGCGTCGCGCCGGGCAGGTCGCGCATCGGCGTGCCCGGCTTGGCCACGAAGTTCTGGACAATCACTTCCTGAACGTGGCCGTGCCGGGCGTGCGAGTCGGCGATGAGCTGCAGGGCGCGCTCGCGGTCGGCGCGCGTCTCGCCGATGCCGACCAGGATCCCGGTTGTGAACGGGATGCGCAGCCGCCCCGCGTCCTCGATGTGGCGCAGGCGGTCGGCGACGCGCTTGCCGCCGCCGTTGGCGTGGGCGCGCAGGTCGTCGGTGCCGGTCTCCAGCATCAGGCCCATCGACGGCGACCACGGCTTCAGCCGCTCCAGCGACTCGTGGGTGAGCAGCCCGACGTTGACGTGCGGCAGCAGCCCGAGCTCCATGGCGCGGCGGCAGATCTCGATGACGCGGTCGACGAAGGCCGCCTCGGAGGGCAGCTCCAGGTCGGGCAGCAGCCACACCTGCTCGCCGGACATGATCAGCACCTCACGCCCGCCCAGCCGGGCCGCCTCGGCGAGCTGCGCGTCGATGACGTCCCAGCCGATCAGGCCGCCGGTGTCGCTGCGGTACTCGCAGTAGCCGCAGCGCTTGGCGCAGCGATAGGTCACGTCGACGGTGTACGACGCGCTGTAGGTCAGCACGTCGCCGTTCCACTGGGGACGCTGACGGACCGGCGCCGGGGCTGCCTGGGCCATGCCTCGATTCTAGGCGCGACCGGCCGGGCCCCGCTCAGATGCGACGGCCGGCGGCCTCCCAATAGCGGTCCCGGATCAGGCGCTTGAGCAGCTTGCCCGCCGCGTCGCGGGGGAACTCCGCGACGAAGTCGACGCTGCGCGGCCGCTTGTAGTCGGCGACGCGCTCGCCGAGGAACTGCAGCACCTGCTGGTCGGTCAGCCCCGAGCCCTCGCGCCGCAGCACCACCGCCTTGATCTGCTCGCCCCACTCGGGATCGGGGACGCCGATCACCGCGCAGTCCACCACGTCGGGGTGCTGGTGCAGCACCGCCTCGACCTCGGCGGGATAGACGTTGACGCCGCCGCTGATGATCATGTCGACCTTGCGGTCGCAGATGTAGATGTAGCCCTCGTCGTCACGGTAGGCGACGTCGCCGACGGTGAAGTAGCCGTCGTGGAAATTCCGTTGCGTGGCCTCGGGTTTGTTGAGGTACTCGGTGAAGGTGCCGCTGGAGCGCGACCACAGCTCGCCGGGCGTGCCGACGCCCACGTCGTTGCCCTCGTCGTCGAGCAGGGCGACCTCCACGCCGGGCATCGGCCGGCCACACGACTCCGGCCTGCGCAGCAGCTCGCCGGGGCCGATGGCGGTGACGATGCCGGTCTCGGTGGCGCCGTAGAACTCGTGGACCACGTCGCCGAAGAACTCGACCGCACGGCGCTTGACGTCGCCCGGGAAGGGCGCCGCGGCGACGATGACGGCGCGGATGGAGGAGACGTCGAACCCCCGCCTGACCTCCTCGGGCAGGTCGACGACGCGCTTGACCAGGATTGGCGCCATGAACGTGGTGGTGACGCGGTGCCGCTCGATGAGGCGCAGCGCCTCGACGGGGTCGAAGTGGCGCATCACCACCAGGGTGGCGCCGAGGATGTGCTGCAGCGAGGCGAAGGCACCGGGGGCGCTGTGGTACCCGGGTCCGGCGAGCAGGTGCACGTCGTCGTTGCGCAGGCCGAAGACCTCGATCCACCGGAAGATCACCGCCGGGTCGGCGCCCGTGGGACGGTACGCGCCCTTGGGATTGCCCGTGGTGCCCGCGGTGTAGATCATCGTCGGGCCGGTGATCTCCGACGGCGTGTCCGGCTCGGTCTCGACGCCGCCCGCCAGCAGAGCCTCGTACGACTCCCAGCCGGGCGGGGGTGCCTCGCTGCCGGTCACCGCGATGAAGGTTCGCGCGTCCGCATCCTCGACCAGCGGGCGCGCCGCCTCGATGTGCTCGATGAACTCCGGCCCCGCGAAGACGACGCGGGCGCCGCTGTCGTTGAGCAGGTAGGCGATCTCGGCGCCGCGCAGCCGGTAGTTCATCGGCGTGGCCACGCACTGCAGCTTGCGCAGCGCGTGCCCGATCTCCGGGCCGTGCACGCTGTTGAACTGCATCTGGACCGACCGGTCGCCCCGCTGCAGGCCGAGCTGCTGCAGCACCGAGGCGACCCGGTTGGCTCGCGCGTTGAGCTGCGCGTAGGTGCGGCTCTCGCCGCCGTCGGTGACGACGGCGGGCTTGTCCGGCGCCGCCGCGGCGTGCATGGCGAGGATGTCGGTCATCGCCGAGGGATGATAGCTAGCCGCCCCCGCCTCCACCACCTCCGCCGTGGCCGTGGCCTCCGCCTCCACCTCCGCCGGGAGCCGGGATGGGCGCGGGAGCTCCGGCGCCGGGATCGCCGGGCATGCCCGAGTCGCCCGAGCCGCACCAGTAGTAGTTGCCGCCGTTGTAGGACCAGGTCCGGCAGCCCTGCTGACCGGCCAGCCCCGGCACGCTCTGGCCGGGCGCGGTGCCGTCGAGGAACCAGGCGGTGCGGCCGCCCTGGCTCGCCTGCTTGACGTCGGACGGCGGCGCCGGCCAGTCGTCGGCGACGCCGGTGAGCTGGTGGTCCATGAAGGCGTGCCAGATCGGGGCGGCGCCGGTGATGCCGGTGGTGCCCTGCATCGGGTGGTTGTCGGTGTTGCCCACCCAGGTGGCGGTGACCAGCTTGGGCGTCCAGCCGATGGTGAGGTTGTCGCGGAAGTCCTGGGTGGTGCCCGTCTTGGCGGCGACCAGGTGGTTGGGCAGGGTCAGCGCCGAGCCGCGGCCGAAGGAGATCTGCCGGTTGGCGTCGTTGGTGAGGATGTCGTTGACGATGAAGGCGACGCCGGGGTCGAGCGCCTGCTTGGGCGCGGGCGGCGGCGGCAGCAGGTCCCTGCCGGTGCCGTCCTTCACGGCGGTGACGAACTGGGCGGGATGGAGCATGCCGCCCGCGGCGAAGATACTGCCCGCCTGGGCCATCTGCCACAGCGGCACCGGGTAGGCGCCCAGGGTGAGCGACGGCCCGTAGGTGTTGTAGGCCTGGCCCAGCGTGGTGACGCCCATCGCCCGCGCCGTGTCGATCACGTTGGGGATGCCGGCGAGCTGCTCGACCTTGACCGCGGGGATGTTGAAGGAGTTGGAGAACGCCTCCTCCAGCGGCAGCGTGCCGTGGTAGCGCATGTCGTAGTTGTGCACCACCCACGGCGCCTGGCCGGGGATGTTGATGGTCAGCGGCGCGTCGGTGATCGGGGTCAGCTCGGTCACCTTCTTGAGCCGCAGCGCGGTGCTGTAGGTGTAGAGCTTGAAGGTCGAGCCCGGCTGCCGCGGCGAGCCGGCCATGTCGATCTCCGACCCCGGGTGCCCTGCGCCCGCGCCGCCGACGTAGACCACCACGTTGCCGCTCTGCGGCTCGATGCTGACCATGGCGCCGTCGGTCACGTTGAGGCCACGAATGGCATCAACCTGAGACGTCACCACATTCTGCGCGTACTGCTGCATGGGCAGGTCGAGCGTCGAGGTGATCTGCAGCCCGGCGACGTAGGGGTCGAGCTTGAGCTTCTGCTTGACCTCGTCGACCACGCGGCTGACGAAGGCGGGCACCACGTTGACGTTGTCGGCGTTGCCGTCGGCGTACTGGAGGGGCGCGGCGGCGGCGTCCTGGGCCTGCCCCGCGGTGATCACTCCGGCGCCGAGCATCGCCTGCAGCACCTGCTGCTGGCGCGCCTTGGCGGCGTCGGGATGGCGCAGCGGGTCGAGCTGGGTGGGCTGGTTGGGCAGCCCGGCCAGCATCGCCGACTGGGCGAGGTCGAGGTTGCTCGCCTCGGTGTTGAAGTAGACGTGCGCGGCCGCCTCGATGCCGGTGGCGCCGTGGCCGTAGTAGATGTCGTTGAGGTATTCGTCGAGGATCTGCTGCTTGGTCATCGAGGCGTCGAGGTGGCGGGCGATGAGCAGCTGGCGCAGCTTGTAGGTGATGCCGCCGGTGTCGGTGAGGTAGCGCACCTTGGCGAGCTGCATGGTGATGGTGGAGGCGCCCTGGCTGTTGTGGTGGAGCACGTCGCTGAAGGCCGCCGAGGCGACGCGACCCAGGTCGACCGCGCCCTCGCTCCAGAACGCCTTGTCCTCCACCGCGATGGTGGCCGCCTGCAGGGTCGGCGAGATCCTGTCGAGACTGACAGGAATTCGCGAGTCGCCCTGCGGGTGGAGGATGGCGAGCAGCTTGCCGCTGCGGTCGACCACCGTCGAGTCGGCGAAGCTCGGCTTGGGGCTGGGCACCCCGCCGAAGGCGCTGTCGAGCATGGCCAGGGCCACCTGGCCGCCGCCCCAGACGAGCAGGAAGGCGGCCACCATGACCGAGATCACCACCGCCCCGAAGCGCTGCCTGGTGCTCATCCGCCGGGCGCGGCGGGAGTTGAGCAGGACGCGACGCACGTTGCGCCGGCGCTGGGTGGGGCTCAGGCCGGCGGTGGGCGCCTTGCCGCGACGCGGCCGTGGCCGGGGGTCGTAGGGACGCAGTCTGTCGGGCACGTACACCGTCGCTTGCGGGTGGGTGGGACGGGCGCGGGAGCGGCGGGAGGGCGTGGGGGACGCCCGTCGATCATGACAGCGCCGTACTCGCTATTAACGGTAGCGCCTTTGCAGGGTTACGCGCAGCGGATGGGACCGGCCCGGTGCTTGGGGGAAGCGGTCGTCAGCGTAGCAGGCAAGCCGTTCACGCCCGGCGCGGCGGCGGTCCCAGGACTGAACGCCCAGATCTCGCCGGTGCGGCTGAGCGGGTTGAGCTGGGCGTCGAGCGGCGCCGAGTGGCAGAGGTCGTAGAGCGGGCCGCTGAGCGGGTCGCAGGCCTTGAACTCGGCGTCGGTGTCGCTGGTGCCGGCACCGACCACCACGGTCTCGCCCGCCACGGCGGCGCCGCTGGAGATTGGGGCGCCGAGCGGAAAGCCCCAGAGCAGGCGGCCGGAGGCGGCGTCGTAGGCGCGGAGCAGGCCGTCGAGAGCGCCGTTGTAGACCACGCCCCCGGCGACGGTGCTGGCGCCGTAGGAGGGACCCTGCGTCGCCTGCCACGCCGGGGCGCCGGTGGCGGCGTCGAAGCTGCGCATCGGGGTGAGCGGGGCGGTGGGGTCGTCCTGCGGGGTCGGCGCACCGGTGGCGGGGTCGTTGCGCACGGGGGTGTCGATGGCGGCGGCGCCGAAGACCTGGGGCGCGCTGCCCTGGGTGGCGCGGCCGACCGCGGTGTTGCCGATGAAGCCGCCCACCGCCTGGCTGTCCTGGATGTTGCCGTTGCCCTGCTCGACCGCCTTCCAGACCAGGGCGCCGCTGTCGCGGTCGACGACCGAGTAGGTGCCGTCCTTGTTGCCCTCGCCGACCACGCGGCGGCCGCCGGGCAGCGTGAACACCTGGGGCGAGGAGCCGAAGTCGTCGTCGCTGGTGTTGTTGGGCGGGTGCGGCTGGTAGCTCCACACCGGCGTGCCGGTGGCGGCGTCGACACCGACAATGGCCTCGGCGTACGGCTGCCAGCGATGGGCGTAGTCGTAGGTGCCGCCCGCGGGGCAATAGGGGTCGGTGCCGTCCGTGGGGCAGGGGCGCGGCGGGGGCGGCGCCTGGCCCGGGGGCGCGGGGAGGCTGACCGGGCCGGCCGAGGCGAGCGAGCCGCTCGGCGAGTTGTCCGGGCAGTCGGCCATGCCCACGAAGGCGAGGGCGCGGCGGGCGGGATCGGGGTTCCACGGCTGGAGGTCGAGGGCGGGCGAGCTCCAGACGTTGCCGCAACCGTAGAGCGGCTGGTGGGTGTAGGTCTCAGGGTTGAAGTGCCAGACCGCCTGGTGGGTGACCGCGTCGATCGCCCACAGGCCCTCGCCCGGGTAGTCGCTGCGCTGGTTGGCGTCGCTGCCGACCAGCACCCAGGGGTGGCCGTTGGGGGTGAGCTGCCAGACCACCGGGCTGGACTCGATCTCGCCCTGGCCGGTGGGCTGCTGGGGGTCGGCGTCGAAGCGCCAGAGGATGGCGCCGGTCTGAGCGTCGAGGGCGTAGAGCGAGTCGGCGGCGCCGACGAAGACGGTGCGTCGGCCCTGCACCGTTGCCACGGCGGCCGACGAGGTGATCTGGCCGTAGGCGTCGTGGTGGGCGTCCGTCCATGGTGCGGCGGCCCGGTTGCCGAGGGCGGCCTGCCAGCGGGTGGCGCCGGTGGCCAGGTCGAGGGCGTAGAAGCTGCCGTCCCAAGCGCCCACGTACACCCTGCCGTCGGCGACGGTGGGCTGGGCGGTGACCACGTTGGAGGCGTGCGCCACCCAGCGCGGCCTGAGCTGGGCGACGTTCTGCGTGGTGGGGACGCTGGGGCAGGTGCTGGCGAAGTCGCGGCTGGGGTCGTGGCCGTAGGTGGTCCAGTCGCAGGCGCGGGACTGCAGGGTGGCGAGCAGGTCGTGCGGCTGGGGTTGGGGCTGCGCCCGGGCGGCGGCGGGGGCGAGCGCGGCGGCGGCCACGGTGGCGAGCGGGAGCAGTCGGCGGAGCAACGGTGTGGTGTCCTCTCTCGGGCGCGCTGGTGCGCAGCCTGCAAGAGTGAGGACGGATCAGCGAGTTCGGTCTTGCGCCTCGAACTCGGCGCTGACGGCGCCGCCGAGGACGGTGATCTGCCCCAGGAAGAACATGTACGTCATCAGCAGGAAGAACAGCGCGAAGGTGGCGCCGTAGGTGTTGAAGCCACCGGCCAGGCGCACGTACAGCGGGAAGATGAAGGTGAACGCCTCCAGCAGCACGCCCGCGGCGATCGCGCCCGGCAGCACGTTGCGCACCCGCTGCCTGCGGTTGGGCACGACGTAGTAGATGGCCAGGAAGATCAGGCTGCCGTCGAGCACTCCCGCGGCGACCTGGATGACCAGCCCCGCCGGTCCCGAGGTGAACAGCCCGGGCACGAAGCTGAGTTGCTGCAGCGCGGGCAGCAGTGCGCTGCTCAGCACCAGCGGCACCGCCAGCGCGGTGAACAGGAAGATCATCCCGAAGGCCATGAGCTTCTGGCGCACGAAGCTCCTCGCCTTGCCGTGGTAGAGCGCGGTCAGCGCCTGCTCGACGGCGCCGAACAGCGCCGAGCCGCCCCACAGCAGGCCGAGGAAGCCGGCGATGGCGAAGATGCCGCTGTGGTGCTTGACGCCGTTCAGCGCGTCGAGGATCTGCTTCTGCGCGTTGGGACTCGGGAAAGCGTTGACCACCGCGGTCTCGACGTTGTGCGAGATGCTCGGGCTCTGCAGCACGAAGCCGAGCACGGTGATGGCGATCAGCACCATGGGGAAGAGGGCGAAGAGGGCGTTCCAGGCGATCAGCGTCGCCCAGTTGGGGCCCTGGGCGTCGAGGTAGCGCTTGACGACGCGCACCGCGAACGACTGCAGCACGCGCTGTTTCAGGCCGCGCCGTTGCGCGGGTCTGCTCGCAGTTTGTGGTGTCGCCTCTGCCGTCATGGGTGTGCAGCGACGGTATGGGCCCCGTGCTCGGCGCGTCAACCGCGCCTGCACGGCGGCGGCTACGCGGGCGGCGGGTTGAGCCGGGCGAGCTGGCGGGAGAGGGCGACCAGGTTGCCCTGCTCGTCCCACACCTCGCCGTCCTCTTCGAGGTAGCCGTTGATCAGGAAGCGGCTGCGGAACCAGCAGCGCATCCAGCCGGGCGCCGGACGGGCACGGACGTGCACGGTCAGCTCCAGTGTGGGCACCCAGCCGCCGGGGCTGGCGTCGAAGATCGCGGGTGGCATGGCGTCGGCGACCAGCGGCAGCGCGTGGGTGTCGACCGGGCGTCCGTCGGCGAAGCGCAGCCAGCCGCCGACCTCGGCGCGACCTGTCCGCTCGCCGCGCGCCCAGCCCATGGTGCCGGGGGCGGGGCGGATGTCGACCCGGTCGCGGATGGCGGCGATCAGGCCGTTGGGCATGGGGCCGTTCTGCGGTTCCTGGCGCGCGCACCGATCGGGCGGCGGCATCTCCGGCGGCTCCGCCTGGATGATCGTCGGACCCTGCGACTGCGTGTGATCGCCGTAGTTGGCGAGGATGCGGACGCGCTCCCTGCCGTCCTGGAGCATGCGCGCCATCGCCGTCGAGTGGGCGCGGCCGGTGCGAATCACCTCGACCTCGACGTCGATCGGCGCGTGCTGCGGCGGGCTGAGGTAGTGCGCGGTGACCGTGAAGGGGTCGGGGTGGGGCAGCTCCTGCCGTATTGCGTTGAGCGCGATGGTCAGCACGTAGCCGCCGTTGGGATACGGGCCGATGCTCCAGCGATCAGTGACCTCGCCGCGCCACAGGTGCTCGCCGATGCGGCGCACCTCGGTGTCGGCGTCGAGCTCGTACGGCGATTCCATCTGCGTGTGCTGCCCGGGTGCCCGCGCGTCAGTGGCGGAAGTGGCGTTCGCCGGCGGCGACCATGGCCACGTCGAGGCGGTCGGCGGCCTGGATGACGTCGTCGTCCCGCCTCGAGCCGCCGGGCTGGATGACGGCGCGAATCCCTGCTGCGGCAAGGGTTTCCAGGCCGTCGGGCATGGGGAAGAAGGCATCGCTGGCGGCCACGGCGCCGCGCGCCCGCTCCTCGCCCGCGCGCTTCACCGCGATCTCGGCGGCCTCGACGCGCGACATCTGTCCCGCGCCGACCCCCACCGCCATGCCGTCGCGGACGATGACGACGGCGTTGGACTTGACGTGGGGGACGACGCGCCATGCGATCAGCATCTGCTCCCACTCCTCGCCGGTGGGCTGCCTGCGGGTCATCACCTGCATGGTGGAGCGGTCGGTGTCGACGCGGTCGAGCGTCTGCACCAGCAGGCCACCGTCGATGCTGCGCACGTCGAGTGCCGCGGCGCACGAGGGATGCTCGACGACCAGCACCCGCAACCGCTCCCTGCGCTGCAGGATCTCGGCGGCGTCCGGCTCGATGCGCGGCACGACGACGGCTTCCAGGAACGTCTTGGCAATCTCGGCGGCGGTCGCCGCGTCCAGGGGGCGGTTCAACCCGACGATGCCGCCGTACGCACTCCGTGGATCACATTCGAACGCGCGGCGGTACGCCGTCTCCAAGTCCGCACCGACCGCAAACCCGCAGGGATTGGTGTGCTTGATGATCGTCGCCGCCGGCGTGTCGAACTCCATCACCAGCCGCCGCGCCGCATCCACGTCCAGCCAGTTGGTGAAGCTCAGCACCGGTCCCTGCAGCTGCCGCGCGTGGGCCATCCCACCGGGGGCACCCGGCACCGCGTACACGGCACCGCGCTGGTGCGGATTCTCGCCGTAGCGCAGCTCGTGCAGGCGCGGCCCGCCGATGGTGAACTCGCCCGGCATCGCCTCGGTGGCCTGCTCCTCGCGCAGGTAGGCCGCGACCGCGGTGTCGTACGCGGCGGTGTGGGCGAACGCCTCGGCGGCGAGGCGCTGCCGGGTGGCCGCGCTGATGCTGCCATCCCTGGCAATATCTTCGACGACCGCGGCGTACTGCGCGGGCGAGGTCACCACCGCGACGGAGTCGGCGTTCTTGGCGGCGGCGCGGATCATCGTCGGTCCGCCGATGTCGATGTTCTCGATCACCTCGTCGCGCGCCGCTCCGCGCGCCACCGTCTCGCGGAACGGATACAGCGACACGGCGACGATGTCGAAGGGCAGGAACCCGTGCTCGGCGAGCTGGCGCATGTGCTCGGGGTTGTCGCGCCGCGCCAGGATGCCCGCGTGGATGGCCGGGTGCAGCGTCTTGACGCGCCCGTCGAGCATCTCGGGAAAGCCGGTCAGCTCGCTGACGGCGCGCGCCTCGATGCCCTCGGCGGCGAGGGCGCGGCGGGTGCCGTCGGTGGCGACCAGCTCGACGCCGTGCTGCGCCAGGGTGCGCGCGAAGGCGGCGAGACCGGTCTTGTCGCTGACGCCGAGGAGCGCTCGCAGGGTCATGGCCGGGTGGGACCTCCGATGTGGGTGGGTGCGGGTGCAGGCTGGATGCGCACGCGCCGCCCCTCGCGCCGCAGCCGCCCGCTGCAGAACAGCGCCACCGCCTCGGGGAGGATGCGCCATTCCTGCTCATGGATGCGCAGGCGCAGCGACTCGGCGTCGTCGTCCTCCTCGACCGGCACCGCGGCCTGCAGGACGATCGGGCCGCCGTCCGGCTCGCCGGGTTCGAGCAGCTGCACCGTGCAGCCGCTCACCTTGGCGCCGAAGGCGAGCGCGTCCTCGACGGCGTGCATGCCGCCGGCGAAGGCGGGCAGCAGCGAGGGGTGCACGTTGAGGATGGCGTCGGGAAAGGCGTCGAGCACCGGTGCGGTGAGCACGCGGTCGTAGCCCGCGCAGACGACGAGCCGCACGCCCGCGGCCAGCAGCGCGTCGCGAATCGCGGCGTCGCGGGCCTCCAGCGAGCCGCCGAAGTCGGTGACGGGCAGCGCCAGAGCCTCCACGCCGTGCGCGCGCGCAACCTCCAGGGCACCCGCGGAACGGCGATTGCTGATCACCAATGCGACGCGCGCGGGAAAGTCCGCGGCGTCGCAGGCGGAGAGCAGCGCGCGCAGGTTGGTGCCGGTGCCGCTGACCAGCACGCCGACCGGGACTCGCGGTGCGCTCAGCGCAGCACCACCCGCTCGGGACCGGTCTGCTCCACCACGCGACCGATGCGGTGCACCGGCATGCCCGCGACCGACTCGACACGCGAGGCGTCCTCGGCGGGCACCACCACCACCATGCCGATGCCCATGTTGAAGGTGCGCCACATCTCGTCCGGGCTGATGCCCCCCGCGGCCTGCAGCGCGGCGAAGATCGGCAGAACCGGCCACGTCCCGCGCGTGATCTCGACGCCGAGTCCCTCGGGCAGCACTCGCGGCGTGTTCTCCTTGAGTCCGCCGCCGGTGATGTGGGCCAGCGCCCGAACGTCGACCGACTCGCGCAGCGCACGCACCGCGGGCAGGTAGGAGCGATGCGGTTCGAGCAGCAGGTCGGCGAGCGGAGCGTCCGTGCCGGCAAGCACCGCGTCGTAGTTCAGCTCCTGCTCGGTGACGATGTGGCGCACCAGCGAATACCCGTTGGTGTGCAAACCGTTCGACGGCAGGCCGAGGACCACGTCGCCGATGCGCACGCGCGTGCCGTCGATGATCTGCTCGCGCTCGACTGCGCCGACGATGAATCCGGCGAGGTCGTAGTCGCCGAGCGCGTACAGGCCGGGCATCTCCGCCGTCTCGCCGCCCACCAGCGCGCACTGCGCCGCGCGGCAGGCCTCGGCCATGCCGTCGACCACCTCGGCCATCTGCTCGGGGCGCAGCTTGCCGGTGGCGAAGTAGTCGAGGAAGAACAGCGGCTCGGCGCCGCAGCAGAGGATGTCGTTGACGCAGTGGTTGACCAGGTCCATGCCGATGCCGCGATGGCGGTCGGTGGCGATGGCGACCTTGATCTTGGTGCCCACCCCGTCGGCGCTGCTGACCAGCACCGGCTGCCGGTAGCGCGCGGTGTCGAAGGCGAACAGACCGCTGAAGGCGCCGATGCCGCCGAGCACACTGCGGGTGTGCGTCGAGCTGACGGCCTTCTTGATCAGGGCAACGGCGCGGTTGCCCTCATCGATGTCGACGCCGGCATCGGCGTAGCGGAGGTCGCCCACGAACGGCCCTCTGGGGGGTGATCAGCGCCGCGTAGTGTACCGGCCGCTCAATCCGGAGGCGCAGCGAGCAGGGCGAACGCGGCGCCGGTGCCGAGGCCGTAGGCCAGGTGGGCGGTGAGGTCGCGGGCCAGGACCCCGGCGTCGTACTCCCAGATCGGCTTGTAGAGCCCGGCCAGCGGCAGGGTCACGTAGCTCGACAGCCAGACCAGGCTGCCCAACGCCAGCCCGAGGGGGACCACCGCAGCGCGCCGCTGCGGATGCAGCCACCCCGCGTAGGCGCCGAGCTGCGCGCCCCAGCCGACGCCGTAGCCCCAGTGCATGAGGTTGTTGACCAGCGCCGCCCGGCTGACCGGGATGTCCCGCCGGGTGAGCGCCACGAACAGCTTGCGGCCGAACTGCGCCGGCGCGGGCGCGTCCTCCCAGCGCTGCACGTCGAGGTCGAATTCCCAGGCCAGCGGCGGCTTGTCGCCCCCGCCGCGGCGGTGGCGCGCATACCAGACCGCGTCCATCGCCACAGTGCCCACCGCCCCGGCGACGGCGCCGCGGGCGATGGCTCCCAGAGGGGTGAGGCGCTTGCCCATACCGTCCAAGCATGCCCGCTGGGGACGGCTCGCGTCGCGCCCTAGGCGCCTTCGAGGATGAAGTGGGAGAGGCGGACCAGCTCCTGCGACACCGCGTGCTTGGGGTCGGCGAGCACCGCGGGGTGGCCGCTGGTGGTGGCGCGGTGGAAGAGGTCGAGCGCGTGGGGGACGGCGACCGGGATGCGGCGGCGCAGAAAGCCCTCGACCCGCTCGCGGGTGAGCTCGGGGGAGTTGACCGTCCCGTTGAGCACCAGGAGCTGGCGCTCCTCCTCGATGTCGAGGTCGCGGAGGATCTCGAACAGGGTGAGGGTGCGGCGCAGCGCGGTCACCTCGGGCGTGACCACCACCACCACCCGGTCGGCGAGGGCGAGCGCGGTCAGGGCGGGGTCGGAGAACCCGTGCGGGACGTCGACCAGCACGGTGTCGTGCATGGCCCGGAGGATGTTGACCAGCGCGGTCACCCCGTGCTCGCCGACCCGCAGCGCGTCGACGGGACGGCGCGGCGCGCCCAGGACGCGCAGGCCGGTGGCGTGGCGGGCCACGTAGTCCTCGGGGGTGACGGTGGCGCCGTCGTGCTCGATGGCGTCGATCAGCTCGTCCACGCCCGACCGCGGCGGCACGTCGACGAGCATGGGCAGGTCGCCGTACTCGAGGTCGAGGTCGACGGCGATGACGCTGGGCGTGCGGGACTGGGCGACCGCCAGGGCGACGTTGGCGGTGATGCTGCTCACCCCCGCGCCGCCCTTGGCGCTGGTGATCACCACCACCTGGCCGCCCACCTGCTGGTGGCGGTCGGGACGACCCTCGGAGATGCGGCGCAGCACGCCCATGACGCGCGCCTCGACCAGGTCGAGGTCGAGCGGTTTGGGCAGCACCTCGTCGGCGAAGTCGACGCCCTCGGTGGCGGCCAGGTGGCCGTTGCCGTTGCCGTTGCTGCCCGCCTTGGCGCTGAACAGCACCACCGGCAGGTGCCGGGTGCCGGGGTTGCGGCGGATGGTGCGCACCAGCTCGACGCCGTTCATGTCGGGCATGTAGACGTCGGTGAGCACGGCGTCGGGCTCGTCCTCGCGGAGCAGGTGCCAGGCCTCGATGCCGTCGCGGGCGATCCGCACCTGGTGGCCGCGGCTCTCGAAGTAGCGCTTGAGCTGCTTGCGGAGCGAGGCGTCGTCGTCGGCGATGATCAGGCGCATCGGGTGGGCACGCTACACCCGGCCGGGCGCGCCGGCGCGTGATGTGACAGGTTGGATACCACGCTTTGACCGTGCGCGCGGTGCATGAAGAAAGGCCGGCCGCCCTGTGCGTGGCGACCGGCCTTCCGTGTTGCGGTGGGTGCGGGGCGGGCTAGGGGGCGGCCACCTCGCTGATCCGGGTGCCCCAGTTGGCCAGCCCGGTGCGGGTGCTGCCGCAGCGCAGGTTGGTGTCGAGGTATTCGGAGAGGTTGCAGGTCTGGCCGATGTACTCGGAGGCGATCCAGACGTTGCCGCCCACCGGCACCGCGGCGCCGTAGTCACCCCAGCGGGGACGGATGGTGCCGGGCGGGTTGCCGAATGCCTTGTAGTCGGTGAAGCCGTCGTCGGGGCCCTGGCCGGCGGCGGCGACGTGCAGCGGGCCGACGCCCGAGCTGTCGATGGTTGCGTAGCCGGCGCTCGGGAAGAAGTCGGTGCCGACCAGGGTGAAGGCCATCACGCCCGTGCCGGAGCTGGTGATGCCGATGGCCGGGTAGGTCAGGTTGTCGTTGCCGAGGCCGACGTACCCGGTGTTGGTGATGGTCGCGCTGACGGCGCCGGCCGACGCCGCGGGCGCGGTGTCGAACCACTCGATGCCCGCCGACTTGGCGGAGCTGCTGCTCAGCCCGGTGTCGAGCGCGCCCCAGAGCTGGCCGCCGACCCAGGTCACCTGCTGCATGCGGGTGTCGTTGCTGTCGAGCGGCGACGACGTCTCGGCGAAGGGATCCTTGGCGCCGAGGATGAAGTTGGTGCTGCACTTGTTCTGGTTGAGGCAGTCACGCAGCGGCTGGTTGCCCGCCTTCTGCTCAGCGGGCGGCGGCAGGGTGTACTGGCCGACGTTGAGCTTGGTGTGGCTCAGGGTCAGCGCCCGCGTGCCGCTCAGCGACGACGTGTTGCTGAGCGCCCACACCAGAAGTTGCGTCGACGCCTGGAATGTCGACCGGCCGTCGCCGGTGTCGTGCGCCTCGGCCGCGGCGTTGCTGCTGAGGAAGTACTCGGTGCCGCCCGCGGCCGGGTCGCCCCCGCCACCCGGAGTCTGCGACGGCCACAGGGTGAAGCCGTTGAGCGCAAAGCCGCTGTCGGCGCCGTGGGTGTCGAACTGGGTGACCGTGATGCTCGGCGACAGCGCGGCCAGCTGCGCCTTGGACAGCGCATAGACCTGCGCACCGTGGAACTCGGGACCGAAGAACGAGTACTCGTTGGTGGTCAGGTAAAGGCCGTTGGCGTCGCTGCCGATGTGCGGGTAGTCACCGAAGCACGCGGTGAGATTGGTCGGCACCGGGTCGGTGGGCGGCGTGGGGCTCGGCGAGCAGTTGTGGTTGGGGGTGTTGGCCGAGCCGTCGTCCTGCACCGGGATGCGGTAGACCGTCCAGGTGCCCGCCGGGTTCGACGTGTTGCTGACCGCAAGGTCGAGATGGTTGGTGCCGGTGAAGTGCTGCAGGCCGTCGGCGCCGCGCTGCGGGAAGCTGTCGAGGGTGAGCACGTCGAGGAACCAGTGCCCGGTGGCCGCGTCGTAGATGCAGCTCGGGTCGGTGACGAACGGGCCGAGGGCTCCGGTGCTGCGGTTGATCGCCGGCGCGTAGCCGAGGAAGCTGTTGAGCGCCTGCGGGCCGGTCACGCCGTTGCCCGACGTGTCGTAGACGCGCAGCACGTCGTTGAGGACTTCCAGCACGCGGGTGTTGCCGTTGCCGTCAGGACCGACGCAGAGGCCCTGGTCGGGCGGCTCCAGGCTGAACTGATTGGTGTGCAGATCGGTGCCGAAGCGGTTCTGGAAGTGGTTGAGCGCATCGAAGCTGGTGACCAGCCCCGGGGTGCTCGTCGTCACCTGCTTGGGCTGGGTGGTTGCGCCGACCGGCGTCGAGCTGCCGGGAGTGCTGTGGCTGCGGTTGGCGGTGATCGAGCCGTCCGTGCCGCTGACGCCACCGATCTCCGTGCTGCTCGGGCTCGACGGCGACGTGGTGTCCGGGGCGCCGCTCTGGAATGACGCCGTGCCCGCCCGGGCGATCTGCCTGGTGCTTGCGCTGCTCGCGCTCGCGGCCTGGGCGGGGCTGCTGCCCACCGAGGCGGCGACGATGGGCACCACGGCCATCGCCGTGATCGCCCAGCGCGAGCGTGACTGCAACCGACTCCGTGTCATGTGCCAGCCTCCTCCGATCCGAGCTGCGCCCCTGCGGTGGTTGCAGACAGTACCTCGCGGCGCCGCGCATGTCCAGAAAGCGCACGCCAAACCGTCAGAACGGATTGGTTGCTAGCAGATCGAGCTCGATCGTGGTTGCCGGCGGTGCACCGACGCGTGCCCTGGACGTTCTGGGAGACTCTTCCCGAATGGGAATGCGGGTGCTGGTCACAACACCGGCCGGGATCGGCCATGTCAACCCGATGGTGCCATTGGCGCGGGCGCTGGCAGCCCGCGGCCACGAGGTGTTGTGGGCCGTTCCCGGCGAGGGTGCCGGCCATGTCGAGCGAGTCGGGATCCGTGCACTGCGTGCCGGCCCGGTCGGGATCGCCGGTCCGGCGGAGGTCCGGCGCCTCTATCCAGAACTCAATGCTCTCTCGCCGGCTGCCATGCCTGACGTCATGTTCGGCAAGCTGTTCGGCGCCATGATCGCGCCGTCGATGCTGTCCGACATGGTGCCGCTGGTGCTCGAGTGGCGGCCCAACCTGGTCGTGGCCGACGCGGGCGAGTTCGCCGGGCACATCCTGGCGGCCGAGCTCGGGGTGCCGAGCGTCACCAAGGGCTTCGGCATGCTCCTCCCCGAACGCAGGGTGGCGGCCGCCGCCGAGGAGGTGGCGCCGCTGTGGCGGTCGCGAGGACTGGTGCCGCGCCCCTATGGGGGTGCGTATCAGCACCTCTACCTCGACATCTATCCGCCCGAGCTGGGCTCGGACGCGGCGAGCCATGTCCCCCACCGTCATCTGATGCGTCCGACCACCGACGACACGCAGAACGATATCTCGTCAACGCCTCCGTTGCCTGACGCGCGGCCCGACGCGCCACTTGTGTACGTGACCATGGGTACCGTCTTCAACAACCCCGAGCCGCTCCGCGTGGTTCTCGCGGCGCTGAACGACATGGACGTCCGCGTGCTTGTCACCGTCGGCCCGGGGGGAGATCCGGCGACGTTGGGAACGCAGCCGGCGCACGTGCGCGTCGAGCGGTACGTGCCCCAGACGCTCGTGTTGCCTCACTGCGCCGTCGTCGTGTCACACGGCGGCTCGGGAACGGTGCTGGCGACGATCGCGCTGGGTCTCCCGCAGCTCTGCCTACCGCAGGGAGCCGATCAATTCCTCAACGCCGCCGCCGTGTCCTCAGCCGGCGCGGGTCTCTCGTTGACGCCGGACGCGGCAACCGCGAGCGCCGTCCGTGACGCCGTCTCGCGCCTCCTTGGCGACGCTTCGTTCGGCGACGCCGCGCGCCGGGTCAGCGCGTCGATCGCCGCCATGCCGTCGCCGGAAGACGTCGCCGCGATGCTGGAGAGCTTGGCCTAGCCGTCGAGCTCAGCTCTCCAGGGCGAGCTTGTCCATCTCCAACTGCTGCGGCACCTGCAGCGGATATGCGCCGTCGAAGCAGGCGAAGCAGAAGCCCTCACCGCTGTGCTGGTCGACGGCGCGCTTGAGGCCGTCGATGCTCAGGTAGCGCAGCGAGTCGGCACCGACCAGCTCGGCGATCTCGGGCTCGGTGTTGTTGGCGGCGATCAACTCGCCGCGCGAGGCGATGTCGATGCCCATGAAGCAGGGCCAGACGATCGGCGGCGAGGCGACGCGGACGTGGACCTCGCTGGCGCCGGCGCGGCGCAGCTCCTGGACGATGCGGCGCGAGGTGGTGCCGCGGACGATGGAGTCGTCGACCAGCACCACGCGCTTGCCGTCGAGGACGTGGCGCATGGGGTTGAACTTGAGGCGGATGCCGGCTTCGCGCAGGCGCTGGTTGGGCTGGATGAAGGTGCGCGTGATGTAGCGCGACTTGATCATGCCCTCGACGTAGGGGATGCCACTGGCCTCGGCGTAGCCGACCGCGGCGGGGGTGCCGCTGTCGGGCAGGGAGATGACGATGTCGGCGTCGGCGGGCGCCTCGGCGGCCAGCTCGCGGCCCATGTTGACGCGTGACTCGTAGAGCGAGCGGCCCATCATCACGCTGTCGGGACGGGCGAAGTAGATGAACTCGAAGCTGCACATGGCGTGCGTCGGCACCGGCTTGTTGATCTGGCTGGAGCGCACGCCCGCGGAATCGATGATCACGATCTCGCCGGGGCCGATCTCGCGCACGAAGGTGGCGCCGACCACGTCGAGGGCGCAGGTCTCGCTGGCCAGGATGTAGCCGCCACCGCCGGGGGCGTCGACGTCGCCGAGACGGCCCAGGCAGAGCGGGCGGATGCCCAGCGGGTCGCGGGCGGCGACGAGCTGGTTGCGGGTGCTCAGCATCAGGCAGTACGCGCCTTCGAGTCGCGGCAGGGCGCGGCGCAGCACGATCTCGATGCTGTCGCCCGGGGTGCGGCTGAGGATGGCGCCGATCACCTCGGTGTCCGACGTGGTGGTGAACTGCATGCCCTGTTCGAGCATCTCGTGGCGGAGCTCGGCGGTGTTGACCAGGTTGCCGTTGTGCCCGTAGGCGACGGGGCCGATCTGGCCGTGCTGGAAGACCATCGGCTGGGCGTTGGGCAGCTTGGTGCTGCCGGTGGTGCTGTAGCGGGTGTGGCCCAGCGAGATGTGGCCAGGCATGTCCAGAAGTGCTTCCTGGTCGAAGACCTGGGAGACCAGGCCCATCTCCTTGTGCACCCGGATGGTCAGGCCGTCGCTGACGGCGATGCCGGCCGACTCCTGGCCGCGGTGCTGGAGGGCGTAGAGGCCGAAGTAAGTGAGGTTGGCGACGTCCTCGCCGGGGCCGTAGACGCCGAAGATGCCGCACTCCTCGTGCAGCTTGTCGAGGGGCTCGTCGTCGTCGGTGACGTCGATCCAGCTCTCGGGCTGCACGGGATTGTCAGGCATGTGAATCCAGCAAGGCACCGTCATAGGCGGCGCACGCATCGGCGAGCGACACGTCAACGGCCCCCTCGACGGTGATCCGGCCCCCGCCGACCGTACCGATCTCCCGGTACGGGACCGCGCGCTGGTCGAGCAGCGCTCGGAGCTGCACCTTGGACTCCTTCTCCACACTGACCACGAAGCGGGACTGGGTCTCCCCGAAGAGTATACCGGCGACCTGGGAAGGCGGCCCTACTTCAGCGATTTGCGCCTCATCGAGGGTGGCGCGAACTCCGCGGCCGCCGGCGATCGCGCATTCGGCGAGGGCGACGGCGACGCCTCCCTCGGCGCAGTCGTGGGCGGAGCGGAGCAGGCCGTGCAGGGCCGCCTGGCGCACCGCGTGCTGGACGCGGCGTTCCAGATCGAGGTCGAGGCGCGGCGGTGGGCCCTCCGCGGTGCCGTGGGCGAGGCGCTGATATTCGCTGCCGCCCAGCTCGGCGTCGACGGGGCCGATGAGGAAGACGGCGTCGCCGTCGGCGGCGAATGCGGCGGTGAGCCGCTTGCTCACGTCCTCGATGCGGCCGACCATGCCGATCACCGGGGTGGGGTCGATGCTGACCCCGGTGGTGTCGTTGTAGAGGCTGACGTTGCCGCTGACCACCGGCGTTTGCAAGGCTTCACAGGCGGCGGCGATGCCGTCGACCGCCTCGCTGAGCTGCCAGAACACCTCGGGCTTCTCGGGGTTGCCGAAGTTGAGGCAGTTGGTCACAGCGAGCGGCTCGGCGCCGGTGGCGACCACGTTGCGCGCCGCCTCGGCGACGGCGATCTCCGCGCCGCGGCGCGGGTCGAGCCGGCCGTAGCGCGCGTTTCCGTCGGTGGTGACCGCAACCGCGATGCTCGTGCCCTTGACGCGCAGCAGGGCGGCGTCGCCGCCGGGGGCGATCACGGTGTCGTCGCCGACCTGGTGGTCGTAGCGGCGGAAGATGGGGCGGCGGCTGCCGATGTTGGGGCTGCCGAGCAGGCGCAGCAGCGCGGTGCTGGCGTCCCACGGCGGCGTCTGCGCGAGCGGGTCGCGGGCGATCACGGCATCCAGCGACGACGGGCGGCGCGCCTCCGGATGGCGCATCGGCACGTCGTCGATGAGCATCTGCAGCGGCAGGTCGCAGACCACGTCGGCGCCGTCGCGGACCACCAGGTGCCCGGTGTCGGTGATGGCACCGATGACGTCGGAGCGCAGGTCCCAGCGGGCGAAGGCGTCCTGGATGGCGCGCTCCTCCCCCCTCTTGACCACCAGCAGCATTCGCTCTTGCGACTCGCTCAACATGACTTCGTACGGCGTCATGCCCCGCTCCCGGCGCGGCGCTTTGCCGACGTCGAGGTCGATCCCGCAGCCACCGCGCCAGGCCAGCTCCGCCGTGCTCGACGTCAGCCCCGCGGCGCCGAGGTCCTGCATGGCGACGACGCGCGGGTCCCCGGCCAGCTCCAGGCACGCCTCCATCAGGGACTTCTCCAGGAAGGGATTGCCCACCTGCACGGCGGGACGGCGCTCGTCGCTCTGCTCGTCCAGCTCGACGCTGGCGAAGGTGGCGCCGTGGATGCCGTCGCGTCCGGTGTCGGCGCCGACCAGCAGCACCGGGTTGCCCGCGCCCGCGGCCACCGCGCGGGTCAGCGCGCCGTGCTCGATGACGCCGACGCACATGGCGTTGACCAGGCAGTTGTGCCGGTAGGACTCGTCGAAGTAGACCTCGCCGCCCACCGTGGGCACCCCGATGCAGTTGCCGTATCCGCCGATCCCGGCCACAACTCCGTCGAACAGGTAGCGCTGCCGCGCCTCCTCCAGCGGGCCGAAGCGCAGCGAGTCCAGCAGCGCCACCGGGCGCGCGCCCATGGTGAAGACGTCGCGGAGGATGCCGCCGACGCCGGTGGCCGCGCCCTGGTAGGGCTCGATGGCGCTGGGGTGGTTGTGCGACTCGATCTTGAAGACCGCCGCCAGTCCCTCGCCGATGTCGACGGCTCCGGCGTTCTCGCCGGGGCCCTGCAACACGCGGGGGCCGCTCGTCGGCAGCCGCTTGAGCAGCGGCTTGCTGGTCTTGTAGCCGCAGTGCTCCGACCACAGCGCGCCGATGATGCCCAGCTCAACGTGGTTGGGATGGCGGCCGAGGATCTGCACGGCCAGCCGGTACTCGTCGCCGGTGAGCGCGACCTCCTGGAGCGCCTTCTCCGACGGGAGCTGCACCGTCTCGGTCATGCGAACGACGCCGTCCGCGACAGCGAGGCGGCGACGCTGCGGACCAGCTCCATGCCGTCCGCGCTCCCCAGCAGCGGCTCGCAGGCGCGCTCCGGGTGGGGCATCATGCCGAGCACGTTGCGACCCTCGCTGACGATGCCGGCGATGTCGCGCAGCGAGCCGTTCGGCGAGGCGTCGCCAACGGGGGAGCCGTCCGGCGCCACGTAGCGGAAGGCGACGCGGCCCTGCGCCTCCAGCGCATCGAGCGTCGCATCGTCGGCGACGTAGCGGCCCTCGCCGTGTGATACGGGTATCTGCAACACCTGGCCAGAACGCAGAGCGCTCGTGTAGGCCGTGTCGAGAGCCTCGACGCGCAGCCACGACGGCTCGCAGCGGAACTGCAGCGACTGGTTGCGCACCAGCGCCCCGGGCAGCATGTGCGCTTCACAGAGGATCTGGAACCCGTTGCAGATGCCCCACACCAGGCCGCCCCCCGCGGCGAACTCCTGCACCGACTCCATCAGCGGCGCGAAGCGGGCCACCGCCCCGGTGCGCAGGTAGTCACCGTAGGAGAAGCCGCCCGGCAGGATCACGCAGTCGACGCCGTGCAGGTCGCGGTCCTTGTGCCACAGCATCACCGCCTCGTGGCCGTCGAGCCGCACCGCGTGGGCGCAGTCGCGGTCGCTCCAGGTTCCCGGGAAGACGGCGATGCCGAAGCGCATGTGCGTCAGCTCGCCGCCCCCGCTGCGGCGCTCACCGATTCGATGTGGTAGTCCTCGATCACCGGGTTGCGCAGCAGCTTCTCGCACATGTCGACGACCGAAGCCCGCGCCTCGTCTTCCGACGACGCCTCCAGCTCCAGCGCGATCGACTTGCCGACGCGCGCCGAGCGCACCTGGGCAAACCCCAGCTGCCGCAACCCGTCGCGCACCACCAGTCCCTGGGGGTCGTTGACCACCGGCTTCAGCGTGACCGCGACCTCGACCGCGAAGATCATGCGATCTCGATGCCGCAGAGCCGGCGCGCCGCCTCGCGGTACTTGTCGCGGGTGCCCGTCACCACGGCCTCGGGAAGCTCCGGGCCGGGCGGCGTCTTGTCCCAGTCGAGCGTCTCCAGGTAGTCGCGGACGAACTGCTTGTCGAAGCTGGGCTGGTCGATCCCCTCCCGGTAGGTCGACGCCTCCCAGTAGCGCGAGGAGTCCGGCGTGAACACCTCGTCGATCAGCGTCAGCTCGCCGTCGACCCAGCCGAACTCGAACTTGGTGTCGACCAGGATCAGCCCGGCGCGCGCGCTCTCCGCGGCGGCGTACTCGAAGAGGCGCAGCGACACGTCCTCCAGCCGCTTGGCCAGGTCGCCGCCGACGGCGTCCGCGAGCTGGGCGCGGGAGATGTTCTCGTCGTGTCCGACGTCGTTCTTGGCGGCGGGGGTGAAGCGCAGCTCGGGCAGCTTCGAGGAGTTCTGCAAACCCGCGGGGAGCGCCTCGCCTGCCAGCGTGCCCTGCGACCTGTACTCCTTCCAGCCGCTGCCCGCCAGGTACGCGCGCACCACGCACTCGATGTCGATGCGCTCGCCGCGGGCCACGCGCATCGAGCGCAGCTTCCACTCCTCCCACGGCACGTCACTCGGCAGCGAGGCGACGTCGTCGGGGCGCAGGTGGTTGGGCACGATGTCCGCGGTGCGGTCGAACCACCAGCGCGACATCTGGGTGAGGATCGCGCCCTTGTCGGGCACGGGCGTGGGCAGGACGACGTCGAACGCGGAGATGCGGTCGGTGGCGACCATCAGCAGGGTGCCGTCACCGAGGTCGAAGGTGTCGCGGACCTTGCCGCGGCGGAAGACGTCGAGACCCTCGGCGCGAGCGCTGACCAATGTAGGCATGACTCAGAGTGACCCTCCACCGATTCCGGCTTCCACGGCGACCTGGGGGCGCTCGACGTCGGCCGACGGCGTCCCCTCCGACAGCGGCAGCCCCAGCCGCCGGTAGGTTTCGTCGATATGTGTCAGATACGCGGTGACGTCGAACGCCTCGGCGAGCGCGGCGTCGTCGAGGGCAGCGCGCACCTCCACCGACGCACGCACCAGGTCGCGGAACCCGCCGCGCCCCTCGCGCGCCTCCAGCGCCAGCGCCTGCACGGTGCGATACGCCTTCTCGCGCGGCCAGCCTGCGCCGACCAGCGCGGTGAGCACGCGCTGCGAGAACATCAGCCCACCGCCGAAGTCGAGGTTGCGCCGCATGTTCTCCGGCCGCACCCGCAGCCCCCGCACCACGCGCTCGGAGAGCTGCAGCGTGTACGACATCAGCGCGCACGCGTCGGGCAGGATGACCCGCTCTGCCGACGAGTGCGAGATGTCACGCTCGTGCCACAGCGCGACGTCCTCCAGCGCCGTCACGGCGTAGCCGCGGACCACCCGCGCCATGCCGCAGATGCGCTCGCACAACACGGGATTGCGCTTGTGCGGCATCGCCGACGAGCCCTTCTGCTTCTCCGCGAACGGCTCCTCGACCTCGCCGGCCTCAGTGGTCTGCATCAGCCGCACCGCGGTGGCCAGGCGCTCCAGCACCGCCGCGAATATGGCCATGGCTGTCACGAACGAGGCGTGCCGGTCGCGGGCCAGCACCTGGGTGGCCACCGGCGCGACCTCCAGGCCCAGCCCGCGGCAGACGAACTCCTCGACCGCGGGCGGCACGGAGTTGTGCGTCCCCACCGCGCCGCTGATCTGGCCGACCGCGACCTCGCGCGCCGCCGCCGCCAGCCGCGCCCGCGAGCGCCGCACCTCGTCGTAGTGGTTGGCCAGCTTGACGCCCAGGGTCAGCGGCTCCGCGTGGACACCGTGGGTGCGCCCGGGCATCAGGGTCAGCCGGTGGCGCACCGCGGCCGCGGCCAGGGCAGCCTCCAGGGCGGCTGCGTCCGCGTCGATCAGCGCCGCCGCGTCGCGAAGCTGGGTGGCCAGCGCGGTGTCGACGATGTCCGACGACGTCAGCCCGAAGTGGACGTGCCGCCCCTCGGGGCCGAGCGTCTCCTGCACCTGGGACACGAACGCCGCCACGTCGTGGCCCTGCTCGCGCTCCAGCTCGGCGATCCGCTCGGGGTCGAGCCGCGCCCCGCGGCGCACCGCCTCGGCCTCCGCGGCGGGCACCCGCCCGAGGGAGGCCCAGGCCTCGACCGCGAGCAGCTCCACCTCCAGCCACCGCCGCAGCTTCGATTCCTCGCTGAACACGTCAGCGATCTTGGGCGGCGTGTAGCGGCGGATCACGTGGCCTGATTCTACGGCCACCCGAGCGTGCCGCGGCCCGCGGGAGCCCCCGGACAGCCCGGCTGGGCTGGGGCCGCCGGAGCGCCCCCACCTATACTGTCGAGCCCTGCCCATCCGCCGCCGGCGAGCCCCCATCGCGCCGGCCGCCGCGGCGATGACCCATTGTGGCGTGAGGGTCCCTCTGAGCCAGCCAAGCGTGCCCGTTCGCGTAACCCCCGCTCTCAGCGCAGCGTTCCCCGGTCACGAACGCCCGAGTCCCACACCATGACGCTGCCACGGGCGTACGAGGACCAGCTAGTCGAGCGTGCCAAGGTCGACGCCGACGCCTTCGGGGAGCTCTACGACCACTACTTCGGACAGATCTACCGGTTCGTCTACAGCCGCCTGCGTGAGCAGGACGCGGCTGAGGACGTCACCTCCGAGGTGTTCTTCAAGGCTCTCCGGGCGATTCACCGATACAAGCCGAGCGGCCATCCGTTCAGCGCCTGGCTCTACCAGATCAGCGTCAATGCCATCGCAGACCACTACCGCAGCAAACGCCCCGAGTCCGACCTGGACATGGCTGTCGGCGTCGCCGACAAGCAGGCGCCTCTCGACGAGCACGTCGCCCGGCGCGACGAGGCCGCGCGGGTCTGGGCCGCGATCGACACCCTCCCCCCGCAGCAGCGCACCGCGATGACCCTCAAGCTCGGTGAGGACATGAAGCTCGCCCAGATCGGCGCGATCATGGGCAAGAGCGAGGGAGCCGTCAAGCTGCTCATCCACCGCGGCATGATCGGCGTGCGCGAGCGGCTCGGGATCGACCGGCCCGGCGCCCCCGACCCCGCCGCCACCCGGGGAGGTCGCTGAGCACCGTGGCCGCCCCGCGCCGACCCATGGACGCCTGGGACGATCCCGAGCTGGCCTCGATCTTCCAGGACGAGCCCGACCTCTACGAGCTGGGCCGCACCCTCAAGCAGTCGCGGCCCGAGCCGGGGGTCGGCCAGCACTTCGAGCCCTACCTGCGCGCCAAGCTGCTCGACCAGGCCGCCCGCGAGCTGCGGCCGCGCGGGCTGGGACGGTTCCGGCTGCGGCCCGGCGTCTTCGCCGGCGGCGGCGCCGCGCTGGGTGTGGCGATGATCGCCGCGGTGGTGGTCGCCTCGGTGCTCTACCACCCGCATGACACCCGGGTCGACGTCGCCTACACCAACGTCGCCGAGAACCACGACGTCAGCCCTGACGACGTGATCCGGGTCGCCTTCACCCAGGCGGTCGACCATCCCTCGGTGGAGCACAACCTGCAGATCCACCCGGCGACCGCCGTGCAGACGCGCTGGGAGGGCACCACCCTGGTGATCACCCCGCTGCACCGGCTGGCCGCCAACACGCCCTACACGGTGACCATCCCCAAGGCGGCGGTGCGCACCGCCGGGGGCGACGTGGCCCAGACGGACGTCCACATCGCCTTCGGCACCAAGGCCACGCCCCCGCCGGGACCGACCCAGCCGCCGGCCCAGCCGCCGGCGCTGCAGGTGACCGAGCTCGGGCCCGTCTCCGGCGACAGCGACGTGATCCTGGCCCCGGACGGCACGCTGGTCGCCCTCGGCGCCCTGGTCGGTGCCGCCCCGAGCGCGTCGCCGAGCCCGACCGCGACGCCGCTGCTGCCCCTGCCGGTGGGCGTGCCCAGCGGGTCGCTGCTCTCGCCGGCGGCGTCGGCCGCCGCGACCCCGAGCGCGTCGCCCGCAGCGGCGAATGCCACGGCCCGGATGGCGCGGCTCGCACCCTCGGGCCCCACGCTGCTCGGGCCCGCCGCCGCCGAGGCGGCCTTCTCGCCGAGCGGCGCCTCTCTCGCCTACCTGGTCACCCACGGCACCCAGGCCGACCTCGACGTGGCCAAGGCGGACGGCAGCGGCTCGGTCCGCCTGGTCCGCAACGCCGACGCCACCTCGCCGCTGGCCTGGTCGGGCGAGGACAGCCTGGTCTACGTCAGCGGCGGCCAGGTCAGCACCGTCGACCTCCAGGGGCGGGCCCGACCGGTCAGCGGGGCGGTGCGCATCCTCACCGGGCAGGACGCGGCGCTGGCACCCGGCGGGCAGTTCCTCTACGTTGGCCCCGCCCCCGCGGGCTCGACCGCCACGCCCAGCCCCAGCGCTTCGCCGACGGCGCTGCCCTCGCCCTCGGGCTCGGCGTCGCCCAGCAACTCGGTCGACCTCTCAACCGGACACCTGGTCGACCTCAGCAGCGGCGCGGTGCTGCCCCTCCACGGCGTCCAGCGCCTGCCCGCCTTCAGCGGCGACGGCACCCGGGTCGCCTGGGTCGACGAGAGCGGCGACGTCCCCCTGCTCCAGGTCAGCCGCACCGGCGACGCGACCGGCACCACCCCGACCACGGTGTCCACCGCCGCCGCGACGGGCGACACGCTGGCCGGCCTGGCGCTCAGCGGCGACGGCTCGCGCGTCCTCTACTCGCTGGCCCGCGGCGGCAGCGGGAGCACCGACGTGCGGGTGGTGACGGTCAGCTCCGGCAGCACCGTGGCGGTGGGCGACGGGCTGCCCGTGCTCTCCCCGGCGCTCTCCTCCGGCGGCGACAGGATCGCCTTCCTCCGCCCCGACAACGGCACCGTCCAGGCGGCGGTGGCCACCGTGCCCGGCGCCCCGGCGACCAGCGCCGCCGCCGACGCCGTCCCCGCCGACGCCTCCGCCCAGGTCGACCGCTTCGTCGCCGCCCAGCTCGGTGGCGACACCACCGCCATGCAGTCGCTGAGCAACGGCAGCGTCAGCCTGAGCCCGCTGGTGCCCACCGTCCACGTCACCCGCAGCTACGTCATCAAGGCGGCGCTGGCGCCCGACACCGGCCAGGTCACCGCCCAGGTCCGTCTCGTCCTCGACGCCACGCGCGACGCGCCCGTGTCCTTCGCCGACGAGACCCTGAAGCTCGACCGGACACCCGCCGGCCCGTACCTGGTCACCGCCGCGGCGATGAGCGACTTCAAGGCCGAGCCCAACGGGCCGCAGATCGTCCACGTCTCCAGCGAACGCCAGGGCTCGACGCTGGTGGTGCGCATCGCCTTCGACAGCGACCTCGACCCCGCCACCGTGACCGGTTCTTCGATCGTCCTCACCGGTCCACGCGGCGGCCCGCTCAGCGCCGAGGTGACCTACGAGGTGGAGAGCCGCACCGCCGTGGTGCGCGTCAGCGACCTCGCCGCCGGTGGGCTGACCCTCTCGGTGAGCGGCGCTCTGCACGACATCGCGGGGCAGGCGTTGTCGAGCGCGTACAGCACGTCGCTGCAAGGCTGAGTCCGCGCCGCCTGCGGACGGTGACTCCCACCCCTTCCTAGGCCGCCCAGGAAAGCTTATGCTGCGCGCGCCGGCGTTTCCCGGGCGCCGGGGCAGGAATCCTCACAGCGAGGTGTGCGCGCGTGCACTGAAACCAGGCGGGTCGAGCCCGCACGGCCGAGGAGAGCTCGGGGAGGAGTGATGTGTGGGCTGTTGTCGTGTGCCCCGCGACATCGGCGTCACTTTTTCCAAGGGGCTCGGAGGTTCCCGATGAGGGAAGCAGCGCAGGGCAGGGGAGCTGTGGGAGGTGCGTGGCGACGAAGCCTCGTCGCCCTCGGCGTCACCGGCGTGGTCGCGGCGGCATGGGCGGGGTCGATGCCGTTGCAGGCAAGTGCGGCGACGCATCGGCAGTTGCTGTCACGGACACCGAATCTTCTGGCGCCGTCCGGGGTTGTGAACACCTACGTCGTCAACAGCGCGGCCGACTCCGGGGGGACGTGTCCCGGCGTCGATTGCACGCTGCGGCAGGCGATCACCAACGCGAACAGTGACGGCACGCTCGACCTGATCAAGTTCGGGATCAGCAGCCCGATCGTTCTGGCCACGGTGGTCAGCATCACCGACACCGGCGGCGTGATCATCCAGGGCTCGGGCGCCGGCACCACCGTGATCGACGGCGGCGCCGTCACCCAAGTGTTCACCATTCCCAGCGGGGTGTCGGTGAACATGAGCGGCGTCACCGTGCAGAACGGCAAGTTCGCCGGTGACGGCGGCGGCATCTTCGTGCAGGGCTCGGTCGTGCTCGACCACGTCGTGGTCCGCGCCAACCAGTCCACCGGCACCAGCAACAACGGTGGCGGCATCTACGTCGGGGGCTCCACCGCGTCGCTGTGGGTGCTCAACAGCACCATCGGCGGTGCCAACGCCGCCGACGGCAACCTCAGCGACGGCGGCGGCGGCGGCCTGTGGAGCGACGGCGCGGTGAGCATGCAGAACACCGTCGTGCAGAACAACGTCGCCGACCACACGGCCGCGGGGAGCAAGGGCGGCGGCGGCGTCAATGCCACGTGCTGCGGCGCCTTCGACGGCGACAACGTGACCTTCACCGGCAACACCTTCGGCAGCGGCAGCGGGCCGGCCACCGGCGACGAGGGCGGCGGTCTCTACACCAACAGCTCGGCGCTGCTGCAGAACTCGTCGTTCCAGGGCAACAGCGCATACACCGGCGGCGGCATGTTCAACGACTTCGGCGCCGAGGTCGACAACACCTCCTTCACGGGCAACACCGCCACCAACAGGGGCGGCGGCATCTACAACCAGTCCGGCGGCGACCAGACCGCGCTGAACAACGACACGCTGTCCTCCAACACGGCGGTGACCGACGGCGGCGGCCTGCACATCGACGGCGGCGGCCACGTCACCATGCGCGGCGGATCGGTCGCCAACAACACCGTCTCGGCCGGCAGCGGTGGCGGCGTCTACGTCGCCGGCAACCTGGACATGGTGAGCACGAGCGTCACCGGCAACCAGGCGAGCCTGGGCGGCGGCGGCCTCAACGGCGTGTCGCCCGGAACCATCAGTCTCGCCAACCTCGTGGTCAGCGGCAACACCGCCGGCGCCAGCGGTGGCGGCGGCCTGTTCTCCACCGGCCCCCTCACCCTCGCCAACGTCGTCGTGTCGGGCAACACGTCGGGCGGGAGCGGCGGCGGCATCCTCGCCTTCGGAAACATGGTGGCAACCGGAGGCACCATCACCGCCAACCACGCCACCGGCGGTGACGGCGGCGGCCTGCGGTCGAACAGCAATCTCAGCCTCACCGGCGTGACCGTCTCCGGCAACACCGCCAGTGGCGGCGGGGGCGGCCTGTCCGAGGAGAACAACAACGCCACGTTCCTCAACGTGACCGTGTCGGGCAACACCGCGAACGGCCTCGGCGGCGGCATGTACCTCAATGCCGGCGGCTCGGTCGCCTCACTGAACAACGTCACGGTCAGCGGCAACAGCGGCACCAGCGGCGGCGGCGTCTGGAGCACCATGAAGCTCACCACCGGCGGCGTGTGGATCGACTCCAACAGCGCCAGCATCGACGGCGGTGGCCTCTACAACACCGACAACGGCACCCTGCGCAACACGACGGTCAGCAACAACTCCAGCGCCAACCACGGCGGCGGGGTGTGGAACAACGGGTCGTCGCTGCAGGTGACCAACACCACCATCACCGGCAACGTCGCCCCGGGCGGCAGCGCCACCTGGAACGCGGGCAGCGGCGTCCTGCAGCTCTTCTTCAGCACCGTGACCGGTGGCCTCGACGTCGAGAGCGGCTCGACCAACTCCTACCGCGGCGCACTGATCGCGGGAAGCTGCTCCGGCACCGGCAGCAACATGTCGAGTGGGTTCAACCTGGAGAGCCCGGGCGACACCTGCAGCCTGCACGGCCAGAGCGACCAGCGCAACGTCGCCGACGCCAAGCTGGCAACGCTGGCCAACAACGGCGGCTTCGCGCCGACGCTGGCGCTCAAGGGCGGCAGCCCGGCGATCGACGGAGCCGGTACCAACTGCAACGTCGCCACCGACGAGCGGGGCATCGCGCGCCCGCAGCTCAACGGCTGTGACATCGGCGCCTTCGAGTTCACCTCGACCGGCTACTGGACGGTGGCGTCGGACGGCGGCGTCTTCACCTTCGGCGGCCTCGGCTTCTACGGCAGCAAGGGCGGACAGCCGCTCAACGCACCGGTGGTCGGCATGGCGTCGACGCCGGACCGCGGTGGCTACTGGCTGGTCGCCGCGGACGGCGGCATCTTCCCCTTCGGCAACGCCGGTGGCTTCGGCAGCAAGGGCGGGTCGCACCTCAACGCGCCTGTGGTCGGCATGGCCTCGACGCCGGACGGCATGGGCTACTGGCTGGTCGCGGCCGATGGCGGCATCTTCCCGTTCGGTGACGCCGGTGGCTTCGGCAGCAAGGGCGGACAGCACCTCAACCAGCCGATCGTCGGCATGGCGGCAACGCCGGACGGCCTGGGCTACTGGCTGGTCGCCGCGGACGGCGGCATCTTCCCGTTCGGGGACGCCGGCGGCTTCGGCAGCACCGGCGCGATGCACCTCAACCAGCCGATCGTCGGCATGGCGGCAACGCCTGACGGCGGCGGCTACTGGCTGGTCGCCGCGGACGGCGGCATCTTCCCCTTCGGCAACGCCGGCGGCTTCGGCAGCGAAGGCGGGACCAAGCTCAACAAGCCGGTGGTCGGCATGTCCGCGACGTCGGACGGCAAGGGCTACTGGCTGGTCGCCTCGGACGGCGGCATCTTCACCCACGGCGATGCGCTGTTCCTGGGCAGCAAGGGCGGGCAGCCGCTCAACTCGCCGATGAACGGCATGGCCGCGTAGGCCGGACAACGGTTTCCGGGGGTCGGGTCGTCGCAGCGTTGCGGCGGCCCGGCCCTCACTCCGTGGTGAGCAGCACCGCCTCGGTGGGGATGCGCAACGTGCCGTCGGGCGCCGCGTAGGGCTGCAGGCGGGCCTCGCATTCGGCACGGCGGGACTCGTCGCCACCGCCGACAGCAGCCCACCAGTGCGCGGTGCCGTCGAAGCGCACCACGTCGTGGATGCGCGCGATGCGGATGCGGTCGGCACCGCCCGACTGCTCGACCAGGTGCTCGGCGGCGAGCGGGAAGCCGAAGCGCGTGGCCTGCTCGACGGTCCGCGGATCGGCGGGGATGAGCGCGTCGAGATGCGGCACGGCGGCGGGCTCGCTCCACACCAGGACGCCGAGGCGCCCGTGATGCGGGTCGAGGATGCGCAGCATCTCGCCCAGCGTCGCGGCGGGATCGCCTTGCTCTGCCAGCGTGAACAGCGAGGTCACCACCTGCGCGGAGCCGTCCGGCAGGGCCGGCACCTCACCGTTGTCGCCGATTTCGACACAAACCTCGCGGCGCTCGGGGCGCACGATGGTGGCCAGGTGCTCAGCGAAGGGACGTAATACGGTGGCGACCAGCAGCCGGTCCACCGCCGCGCTCCCTGCTACAGCGTGACCGCGACGGCCGCGCCGATGGCCGCGACGCGCGCCGGGTCGCGCAGGGTGCGCGAGAAGCGGGCGCGCTCCTGCTCCCAGTGCGCGGCGCGCTCGGCGAGCTGCGGATGGTCGGGGATGAAGTTGGTGGTCAGCCTGCCCGCGACGAAGTCGGGCTGCTCGATGAGGGCGAGGTGGTACGGCAGGTTGGTGACCACGCCGCTGATGCCGTACTCCAGCAGCGCGCGGCGCATCCGGGCGATCGCCTGGGTGCGGTCGGCGCCCCAGGTGATCAGCTTGGCGATCATCGGGTCGTAGTACGGCGGAATCGTCGTCGGGCCGACGAGCGCGGAGTCGACGCGCACGCCGGGGCCGCTGGGCTCGTGGTAGCCGGTGACCCGTCCTGGTGCGGGGCGGAAGTCGTGCCGCCAGTCCTCGGCGTTGACGCGGCACTCGATGGCCCAGCCGCGCTGCTGCACGCCGTCCTGGGTGAAGCGCAGCTTCTCGCCGGCGGCGACGCGGATCTGCTCGACCACCAGGTCGATGCCGGTGACCAGCTCGGTGACGGGATGCTCGACCTGCAGGCGCGTGTTCATCTCCAGGAAGAAGAACTCGCCCTTGCTGTAGATGAACTCGACGGTGCCGGCGTTGACGTAGCCGACCGCACGCGCCGCGGTGACCGCCGCCTCGCCCATGGCGCGCCGCTGCTCGGGCGTGATCACCGGCGACGGCGACTCCTCGATGATCTTCTGGTGCCGCCGCTGGATCGAGCACTCGCGCTCGCCGAGGTGGACGACGTTTCCGTGCGAATCGGCCAGAACCTGGATCTCGATGTGGCGCGGCTCCTCGACGTAGCGCTCCAGGAACACCGTCGAGTCGCCGAAGGCGCGCTGCGCGGTGCTCTGCGCGGCCTCGAGGTTGCTGCGCAGCTCGGCCTCGTCGCGGGCCACCCGCATGCCGATGCCGCCGCCGCCCGCGCTCGCCTTGATCAGCACGGGATAGCCGATCGTCGCCGCGGTTGCCACCGCCTCCTCGACGTCGCTGAGCGCGTCGCTGCCGGGCACGATGGGCACGCCCGCCGCCGCCATGCGCTGCCGCGCCGGCACCTTGCCCCCCATCGCGGCCATCGCCTCGGCGGGCGGTCCGATGAAGACGATGCCGTTGTCCTTGCAGGCCCTGGCGAACGCCTGGTTCTCGCTGAGGAAGCCGTAGCCGGGATGGATGGCCTGCGCGCCGGTCTGCCTGGCGGCGTCGATGATGCGGTCGATGAGCAGGTACGACTGCGCGGGCGCGGGCGGGCCGATCTCGACCGCCTCGTCGGCGAGGAGCACGAAGGCGGCGCGCGCGTCGGCCTCGCTGTACACGGCGACGCTGCGGATGCCCATGTCCCTGCAGGCGCGGATCACCCGCAGCGCGATCTCGCCGCGGTTGGCCACCAGGATGGTGTCGAACATGGCCAAAACTACCCGACCAGCAGGATGGGGTCCTTGGGCGACACCACCGCGCCCTCGGCGACGTAGACCTCGCGGACCGTGCCGTCGCGGGTGGCGACGACGTCGTTCTGCATCTTCATCGCCTCCAGCACCGCGACCACGTCGCCCAGCTTCACCGCGTCACCGACGGCGACGCTGACCTTGAGGATCAGCCCCTGCATCGGCGCCACCACGGTGCCCTCGGTGATGGCGGGCTTGCCGCCGCCGGCCGCGACACCGTTGGTCGAGGGCGCGGCGCCACCGCCGCCACCCATGCCGAACGTGCCCGCGGGGGCGACCACGCGCACCTGGTACTGCTCGCCGTCGACCTCGACGGTCAGCTCGCGCACCTCGTCGGCGGGCGGGGGCGGCGGCGCGGGCTCGGCGGGCGCGGCGGCGGCCTCGGCGGCCGCGGCATCCTCGGCGCTCGTCTCGGCGGGCTCCGGCTCGGGCGTAGGCTCGTCGCCGAGCAGCTCGGCCACCGCCACGCCGCGGAGCAGCGCACCCGTCTCCGCGGGGAAGAGCGCGTAGCAGACCACGTCGGCGTCGCCGCGCACGGGGATCCCCTCGCGCTGCATCTCGCGGCGCAGCCCGGCCATCGCCGGTTCGAGCAGGTCGGCGGGGCGGCAGGTGATCGGCTCCTCTCGCCCGTTGACGATGCGGCGCACCTCGGGGTCGACCTTGCCCGGCGGCTCGCCGTAGAGGCCCAGGCAGTAGTCCTTGACCTCCTGGGAGATGGTGGCGTACCGGTCGCCGTCGCAGACGTTGTAGACGGCCTGGGTGGCGACGATCTGGGCGATCGGCGTGATCAGCGGCGGGTAGCCCAGCTCGGCGCGCACCCGGGGAATCTCCTGCTGCACCTGGGGCAGGCGATCGAGGGCGTCGCGGTCGCGCAGCTCGGCGAAGAGGTGCTCGACGGCGGTGGGCGGGAGCTGGGTGCGCAGCACGCTGGTGTCGAGGCGCCAGGCGGCGGGGTCGGCGATGTCGCGGTACAGCTCCAGCACCTCGCCGAGCCGCTGCTGCGCGGCGGCGACCTGTTCGAGGTCGAGGCCGGTGTCGTGGTCGGTCCCACGCAGGGCGTTGACCACGCCCTCGGTCGCGGGGAGGCTGGAGCCGCCCGCCAGCGGGCTGAGCGCGACGTCGAGACTGCGTGCGCCCGCGGTGGCGGCCGCCATGTAGGCGAGCCCGGCCTGCCCCGTCAGCGCCGCGGAGTGGACGTTGACGGGAAGCTCGGTCTGCTCGACCAGCTTGCCGACCAGCTCGGCGGCCGTGCCCGCGCCGAGCAGGCCGGCGGGGTCGTAGACGCCCAGCGCGTCGTAGCCCAGCTCTTTGAGGCGCACGCCCAGCGCGACGAAGCCGTCCACGGTGTGCACCGGCGACTCCGTGTAGACCAGGCCACCCTCGGCGGTGCGGCCCGCGGCGTGCACCGCTTCCACGCAGCGCTCCAGGTTGCGCGGGTCGTTGAGCGAGTCGTAGCAGCGGAAGACGTCCACGCCCGCCTCGGCGGCGACCTTGACGAAGGCGTCGACGACGTCGTCGGCGACCTGGCGATGGCCGACCAGCGCCTGGCCGCGGAGCAGCCCGAGCAGGGGCGTCTGCGGCGCCGCCTCGCGGATCGCCTGGAGGCGCTCGAAGGGGTTCTCGGCGAGGAAGCGCAGCGCAGCCTCGAAGGTGGCGCCGCCGAAGACGTCCAGGGCGGCGAAACCACAGCGGTCGAGCAGCGCGGCAACGGGAAGGATGTGGCGGCGGCGCAGGCGGCTCAGCAGGAGGGCTTGCTGTCCCTGACGCAGCGACGTCTCCACCAGTTCGAGACGGGGCATCGCCACGGCATTGTAGGGAGCAGGCCGCCGCACACGGCGAGCGGCCTCGCGCCCCGCTCAGTCCGGGAGGGTGAAGCCGTCGGGGAGCCTGACCCCGGCGCGCATCTTCGCCCGCTGGCGATCGATGGCGGCGGCGACGGTGGGGTCGGCGAGGGCGATGATCTGGGCGGCGAGGTGGGCGGCGTTGCGGGCGCCGTGCTCACCGACGGCGACGGTGGCGACCGGGATGCCCGGGGGCATCTGGACGATCGAGAGCAGCGAGTCGAAGCCGGACAGGGGGGTGGCGGCGAGGGGGACGCCGATCACCGGGAGGGTGGTGAAGGAGGCGACCACGCCGGGGAGGGCGGCGGCGGCGCCGGCAGCGGCGACGAGGACGCGCAGGCCGCGGTCGCGGGCCGACGAGGCGTAGGCGTGGACCACGTCGGGGGCGCGGTGGGCGGACATGACGCCGATCTCGCCGGCGATGCCGTAGTCGGCGAGGATGTCGAGGCACTTCTGCATGACGGGCAGGTCGGACTCGCTGCCGACCACGATGCCGACCAGCGGCTGGGTCATCCGGTCACTCCTGGCATGAACGATGGTTGCGCGGCGATGTCGCTCCGGTAGCGCATCCCTTCGAAGGAGATGCGCTCGATGTTGGCATAGGCGCGGCGCCGGGCCGCGTCGAGGCTGTCGCCGCGGCCGACCACGGTGAGGACGCGGCCGCCGCCGGTGACATACGAGCCGTCGTCGCCACGCTGCGTGCCGGCGTGGAAGCAGAGCACGTCGGGGTCGAGCGCGTCGAGGCCGGTGATCACCTTGCCGGTGTGCACCGTTCCCGGGTATCCGCCAGAAGCGGCCACAACTCCGACGCACGCGCCCGACGACCACAGAGCGCGACCCGGCTCCAACTCACGGCGCGCACAGGCGAGAAACAGGGGCACCGGGTCGCCGGCGAGCAATGGCAGCACCACCTGGGTCTCGGGATCGCCGAAGCGGGCGTTGAACTCCAGCACGCGCATGCCGTCGGTGGTCAGCATCAGCGCGGCGTAGAGGCAGCCGCGGTACGGCGTGCCGCGCTCACGCAGCATGTCGACGCAGGGCTGGATCACGTCGCGCACGGCGGTGTCGAGCAGCGCGTCGACGTCGACGAACGCGGGCGGCGCGTAGGAACCCATGCCGCCGGTGTTGGGGCCGGTGTCGCCGTCGTAGGCGCGCTTGTAGTCACACGCCGGAGCCAGCACGCGCACGTGCACCCCGTCGCTCAGCGCGAAGATGCTGACCTCGGGCCCGACCAAACGCTCCTCCACCACCACCCGCGACCCGGCGCTGCCGAAGCGTCGCGCCACCAGGCATTCGTCAACTGCGGCAACGGCTTCGCCCACCGAGGAGCACACGGTGACGCCCTTGCCCAGCGCCAGCCCGTCCGCCTTGACCACCACGTTGCCGCCCATGGACTCGATGAAGTCGACCGCCCGCGCGACCGTCGACTCCCCCGCGCCGACCCAGCGCGCCGTGGGAATGCCGGCATCGTTCATCAGGTCCTTGGCGAACTCCTTGGAGCCCTCGATGCGCCCCGCTGCCGCGGTCGGGCCGAAGCAGTCGATGCCCTCGACGTCGAGCGCGTCGGCCAGCCCCGCGGCCACCGCGGCGTCGGGCCCGATGACCACCAGGTCGACGTCCTCGGCGAGCGCGAGCTGCACCATCCCCTCCACGTCCTCCGCGCGAACCGCGACGTTGCGCGCCACCGAGGCCGTTCCCCCGTTGCCCGGCGCGCACAGCACCGACTCCACCAGCGGCGACCGGGAGCACGCCCACGCCAGCGCGTGCTCACGCGCGCCCGAGCCGACGACGAGCACCTTCACGACGCGCGATTCTCGGCGATCCGGACACGACGCCGCAGCATGCGCCGCCACGACTCGGCCAGCGCCGGCAGCTCGATCAGCGCGGGCAGCAGGGCCAGGGCCGAACCGTCGTCCGAAGAAAAGGCGCGATGCGCGTCGAGCACCGACAATCCCGCATCGGAGCGGTGCTCAACGCTGAGCGCGCCACGCACCGGCACCTCGCCGGGTTGCAGCACCCGCAGGTACCACCCACTCCGCCCCGAGGTGACCAGCCGCTGCTCCATGTCCTCGACCCGCGTGTGCATTGCCAGCTTGAAGCACGGGTAGCGCGGCTGGGCCACCTGCACCACGGCGTCGCCCCAGCGCCACACGTCGCCGATGCACACCTGCGCCTCGGTGACACCGGCGAGGGTCAGGTTCTCACCGAACGACGCCGGCCCGAAGGGACGCCCGATCTCCAAGGCCCACAGGGCGAAGTGCTCCGACGCGTAGCAGTACACCGCCTTGTCCGGCCCGCCGTGCACCTTGGGGTCGCCCTGCCGGTCGCCGCTCAGGTTGGTCCAGTCGAGCCACAGCGACTCGCGGTGCACCGGCCGCTTGGCGATCGCGCTGTACACCGGCCGCCCGCGCCGCTCACCGAGGAGCGAGGGACCAGCCACGTTGACCGAGAAGGCGCGCGGCGAGGGCTCCTCTACTCCCACTCGATGGTCGAGGGTGGCTTCGAGGAGATGTCGTAGACCACGCGGTTGACCCCGGGCACCTCGTTGACGATACGCCGCGAGATGGCGCCCAGCACGTCGTAGGGGACCTTGGCCCAGTCGGCGGTCATGCCGTCGTCGCTCTGCACGATGCGGATGGCCACCACGTTGGCGTAGGTGCGCAGGTCGCCCATGACGCCGACGCTGCTGATCGGGGTGAGGATCGCAAAGCTCTGCCAGACCTCGCGGTAGAGGCCGCTGCGCTTGATCTCGTCGATGACGATCCAGTCGGCGGCGCGCAGCGTCTCCAGGCGCTCGTAGGTGACCTCGCCGATGATGCGGATGGCCAGTCCGGGGCCGGGGAACGGCTGCCGCCACACCATGTCCTCAGGCAGACCGAGCGCCAACCCCACCTGGCGCACCTCGTCCTTGAACAGGTAGCGCAGCGGCTCGACCAGGCCGAAGCGCAGGTCCTCGGGCAGGCCGCCGACGTTGTGGTGGGTCTTGATCTTGTGCGCGTGCGTGGTGTCGCGCGAGGTCGACTCGATGACGTCGGGGTAGAGCGTGCCCTGGGCCAGGAAGTCGACACGGCCGAGCTTGCGCGCCTCGACCTCGAACACCTCGATGAAGGTGCGGCCGATGCGGCGGCGCTTCTCCTCGGGATCGGTGACCCCCGCCAACGCCTGCAGGAAGCGGTCGGTGGCGTCGACGTGGACCAGGTCGATGTGGCGCTGCCGCGACATGATGTCGATGACCCGGTCGGCCTCGGCGCGGCGCAGCAGGCCGTTGTCGACGAAGACGCACGTGAGCTGGTCGCCGATGGCCCGGTGCACGATCGTTGCCGCGACGGCGGAATCGACTCCGCCGCTCAGCGCGCAGAGCACCCGGCCGTCGCCGACGCGGGCGCGGATGTCGGCCACCGCCATGTCGATGAACGACGCCGGCTCCCAGGTCGGCGAGCAGTGGCAGACCTCGAAGAGGAAGTTGCGCAGCACCTCGCGGCCCAGCGGGGTGTGCACCACCTCGGGGTGGAACTGGATGCCGATGCGGCCCCTGGGGCCGAGCATCGCCGCGAAGGGGGAGTTCAGCGAGTGCGCGATCGGCTCGAAGCCGGGGGGCAGCTTGGTGATGATGTCGCCGTGGGACATCCAGACCGGCAGCTCGCTGGGCATGCGCTCGAAGAGGCCGCCGGGCTGGTCGACGACCAGCGAGGCGAGGCCGTACTCGCGGCGGTCGGCGGGCTCGACGCTGCCGCCCAGGTTGTGGGCGAGGAGCTGCATGCCGTAGCAGATGCCGAGGATGGGGATGTCGAGCTGGTAGACCTCGGGGTCGGGGTGCGGCGCTCCCGCTTCGTACACGGACGACGGGCCGCCGCTGAAGATCAGGCCGCGGGGGTTGCGGGCGCGCACCTCGCCGGCGCTGATGGTGCCGGGGACCAGCTCGCAGTAGACGTGGGCCTCGCGGACGCGCCGCGCGATGAGCTGGCTGTACTGCGACCCGAAGTCGAGGACCAGCACCGTGTCGTGGGCGGCGACGGTCGGTGTCTCCAGCGTCTGTGGCGCGGCGGTCATGGTCACCTCGCGTTGTCCCCCTGTGCGCATTGATTCCGAATGGCTCGGCTCAAACCCCCATCCCGACGCGCTGCTCGCGCTGCTGCACCTTCCCCTCGGTCTTGATCGACGGCGCGATCACCATCTCGGTGTCCTGGAACTCGCGGATGTTGCGGGCCCCGCAGACGCCCATCGCGGACTTGATCGCGCCCATGAGGTTCATCGAGCCGTCGTCGACGTGGGCCGGGCCCTGCAGCACCTCGCGCAGCGTGCCCTTGATGCCCGTCTTGATGCGGGTGCCGCGCGGCAGGTTGGGGTCCGGCGTGGCCATGCCCCAGTGGTTGCCGTGGCCCGCGGCCTCCTCGGTGGCGGCGAAGATGGAGCCGATCATCACCGCGTCGGCGCCGGAGGCGAAGGCCTTGGTGACGTCGCCGCCGATGCGCATGCCGCCGTCGGTGATGATCGCGACGCGCTCGCCGCTGCGGCGGAAGTGGTCGTCGCGCGCCGCCGCGCAGTCGGAGGTGGCGGTGACCTGCGGCACGCCGACTCCGAGCACCGCGCGGGTGGTGCAGGCGGCGCCGGGGCCGACGCCGACCAGCAGGCCGCGGATGCCGGTGTCCATCAGCTCCAGCGCGGTCGCGTAGTCGACGCAGTTGCCGACCACCACGGGGATGTCCAGCGACTGGGTCAGCTCCTTGAAGGAGAGCTGCTTGTAGGCCTTGGAGATGTGCCGCGCGGTGAGCACGGTGCCCTGGACGACGAAGACGTCGGCGCCCGCCTCCTGCACGATCGGCCCGCGCCGCTCGGCGTGATTGGGCGCGGAGGACACGGCGCAGGGCACGCCCGCCGCCTTGATCTCCTCGACGCGCTGGCCGATCAGCCCGTCCTGCACCGGCTGGGCGTAGACCTTCTGGAGCAGGACGTTGATCGCTTCCTTTGGAGTGCCGGCGATCTCGTCCAGCACCTCGTCGGGATTCTCGTAGCGGCACTGCACGCCGTCGAGGTTGAGCACGGCCAGGCCGCCGAGCTTGCCCATCTCGACGGCGAATCGGGTGTTGACGACGCCGTCCATGGCGGCGGCGAGGATCGGTACCTGGAAGGAGTGGCCGTTGAGCGTGAACGTGGTGTCGATCTCTTCGGGGTTGATCGTCACCGTGCCGGGGACGAGGGCCACCTCGTCGAAGCCGTAGGCGCGGCGGGCGCGCTTGCCTCGTCCTAGCTCGAACTCCATTCGACCTCCGCATGACGTGGGGTGGACGCCTCGTTGGCGTCGAAGTCTAGCAGAGGCAAGGCGTGAACGCGCCCTACATCTTGTGCCCGACACGGCTCCCGACCACCACATGGTGTGGGGTCGTGCGTGATCAGCCTCGGAAGGCTGCGCGCCGCTGCATCAGGTTGCGGACCACGCCCGCCTGGATGACGTCGCGGACCTCGTCGGCGACGCGCATCACCACCGATGGATCGTCGGCGGCATCGGCGGGCAGCTCGTCGGTGCGGATCGGCGGATGGAACTCGATGCGCCACTTGCTGGGCAGCGGGATCAGCCCCAGCGGGCCCAGCCACGGCCAGGTCGGCGTCAGCGGGAAATACGGGAATCCGGTGAGCTTGGCCAGCGGCCGCACGTCGGCGAGCATCGGGTAGATCTCCTCCGAGCCGACCACGCTGACGGGCACGATCGGCGCCCCGGCGCGGATCGCCGACTCGACGAAGCCGCCGCGGCCGAAGCGGCGCAGCCGGTAGCGCTCGCTCCACAGCTTGCCGGTGCCCTTGATGCCCTCGGGGAAGACCAGCACCAGCTCGCCGCTGCGCAGCAGGCGGTGGGTGTCGTCGGGGTGGCCGAGGGTCTGCCCGGTGCGGCGCAGCATCCAGGACAGCACCGGGAAGCTGAAGAACCAGTCGGCGATCAGCGCCCGGGCATGGCGGTCGATGCCCTCCTCGAACAGCGCCACCTTGATCATGGCGCCGTCGAAGGGCAGCACACCGGCGTGGTTGCTGACCAGCAGGGCGGCACCGCGGCGCGGCACGTTGCGGACACCGATGGCATCAACCCGCCAGTACTTCTTGTAGACCAGCTTGGCCAGCGGCATGATGGCCTCGGCGTACTCGGGCTCGAAGCCGAAGTCGTCGATGTGCCACTCGCCGTTCTGGTGATGCTTACGCACCTCCATGGCGCGGAAGGCGACCGACATCAGGTCCTGCAGCGACTCCAGGTCGATGACGTCGCGGCCGGTGACGTTGCGCAGCGAGATGGCGAGCTGGCCGAGCGCGCCCATGAGCTGCATGGGCAATTCCTGCTGGAGCTGCTCGCGGTTGGGGATGCGCGGCAGGCGGGGGATGCGCGCCCGTGGCGGCCGCGGCAGTGCGAGCACCCCGCGCCGTCGCAGCTCGTGGTCGGCGGCCACCTGCAGCGAACGCAGGCGGCTGCGCACGTCGGGGACCGCGCCGTTGCCCTTGCCGTTGCTGCCCACCACCTCGGCGACGGCGGGCAGCTCGGTGGACGAGGTCACGGCACCGGCACGACGTCGGGCTCGGTCCCGCGCGCGCCCTTGCGCTGCAGGAACTCCTCGAGGTCCTTCTCGTACGTGTAGCGGCTCTGCTCGGCGAGCAGCCCGCGCACCCGGCTCTTGGCGGCGAAGTCCTCGACGGTTTCCCGGGTGCTGTACCGCGGCGTGTAGCCGAACTCGTTGATCAGCTTGCCGATGTCGGTGACGCGCCCGTACTGGATGAGCTGGAGCAGGTGCGCCGGCCAGTCGAGCACACCGAAGCGGCGCATGATCGCCGTGGCCAGCGCGCCGCCGTAGGGCGGGATCACCGGCGCGTTGAACTTGCCCATCAGCTTGATCGCCTGCGACAGGATGACGATGCCCGGACCGGTGACGTTGAACACCCCCGGGTGGTCCTCGACCGAGGCGCGGTAGAGCACCTCGATGGCGTCCTCCTCGTGGAGGAACTGCAGGCGCGGGTCGAAGCCGAGCACCGAGGGGACCGCGGGAAGGCTGAACAGCGCCTGGAAGGGCGTCTGCAGCAGCGGGCCGAGCACGTTGCTGAAGCGCAGCGTGGTCACCGTGGTGTCGCTCTGGCGCAGCGAGAAGTCGCGCACGTACGACTCGACCTCGACGATGTCGCGCGAGAACGCGTCGCGCGGCGGGGTGCGCCGCTTCATGTCCTCAGTCCAGAAGGACGGGTCGTCGGGCTCGGCGCCGTAGATGGCGGTGCTCGACTTGACCACCAGCTTCCTGACCGGGCTGTCCGCACCGCTGCACGCGGCCAGCAGGTTCATGGTGCCGATGACGTTGGTCTCGTGGGCCACCCGCGGCGTGGTGCGGCGGGGGTCGACGATCAGGTTGGTGTGCACCACGGTGTCGATGCCCAGGGCGCGCACCAGCTTGCCGATCAGGCTGTGGCGGATGTCGGCGCGGACGAAGTCGGTGCGCGCCAGGTCGCGACTGGGCTCGCGGACGTCGACGCCCACGATCTGCTCGACCGACGGGTCTGCCTCCAGCCGCATCGCCAGCTCGCATCCCCAGAAGCGGGAGATGCCGGTGATGAGGACGCGCTGCCGTGCCACGGCGCAGGCCTCCATGGGGGGTTGCCGAGGCTGCGATGGTAGCGGCTCGGTGCAAGTGAGGGGTGCGGGCGGCGTTGTGGCTATGGAGAGGTGAGGGATGGCTCAACCGGGAAGGGAATTTGCCGCAGTGATCGAGGCAGTGCAGGAGACGGGGGGCGCGGTGCGCGTGTCCGACGTGTACGCCCGCGAGCACGGACGGCTCGCCGCCCTGGGCGCGATGCTCACCGGCGATGCGGCCGCGGGCGAGGACCTGGCCCACGACGTCTTCGTCGACGCGCTGCGGCACTGCCATGACGACCCCGAGTACCTGCGCGAGCCCGCGTGGCCGTGGCTGCGGATCGCGCTGGTGCGGCGGGCGATGCGGCGCCGCGAACGGCTGGCGGGCGAGCTGCGGCGGCTGCCGCTGCTCCATCTCTCGGCCACCGCCGAGCTGGGCTGGTCGGCGGAGACCAACGACTGCCTGGCGGCCCTGGCGGGGTTGCCCGCACGCATGCGCGCGTGCGCGGTGCTCTTCTACTGGCAGGACCTCAGCACCGCGGACGTGGCCCGCGAGCTCGGCCTGTCGGTGCGCACAGTGGAGAACCAGCTCGCCCGCGCCCGGGTGCGGCTGGCCGAGCGGCTGCGGGAGGTGCAGTGATGGATGCGGTCGATCGCAGCTTGCGTGAACGCCTCGGGAGGGTGGGGGCGGAGATGAGCGCGCGGCCGCTGCGCGCGGACGCGGGGTTGGGCGCTGCGCGTGCGCCGCGTCGCAACCTGCGGCCGCTGCTGGCGGCCGTGGCGCTGGCGGCGGTGGTCGCGGGCATCGCCGGCGGCGCCGGACTGCATTCGCGGCTCAGCGGCCGGTCGGGCAGCCCCGCGGGCAGCCCGCCGCCGGTGCCCTCGGCCGTGCCGGCCACGCCGGCGCCCACGCCGGCCTACCAGGCGGCCCCGTTCATCTCGTTGTTCAACAGCGTCCAGGCGGGCTGGGACAGCACCCACAGGCAGCTGGTCGCCTACATCGCCGCGAGTCCCAAGACCAGCAACCCCACGCAGATCTGGACCTGGGACGGCAGCTGGCACCAGCACGACGCCTCGGGAGGGCCGGGAATCAATGACCAGGGACTGTGGCTCGACGACCCATCCCTGCACGGGATGGTGCTCATCGGGGGCAGCGCGAACGTGAGCGGCAGCAACTGGTTGTGGGACGGGAGTTCGTGGACGCGTCTCCCCGACACACCATCGCAGTACTGCATGGGCCCGGCGCAGGCCGCCTTCGACCTCCATCGCGACCAGCTCGTCGTGCTGCTCAGCGACCAGTGCAGCGGGGGCAACACCATCCTCCCCACCGAGACCTGGACCCTCGACGGCCGGACCTGGCACCAGCACGCCACCACCCCGGGCAACGGCCCCTCGGCGATGGCGTGGGATCCGCAGGCCAACGCGGTGGTCATGCTCGGCCCGGACAGCACGGGCAAGGCGCGGGCGTGGACCTGGACGGGCAACGCGTGGACGCGCGGTCCGGCCTCGACGGTCGACTACCCGACCGAGTCCCGCGACCGCGACGGCGCGGCCTGGGACGCCCACACTGGAGCCGTGGTGCTCTGGGCTCCGGCGGCGTACGACGGCAGCAAGCCGGCGACGGTGATCGCCGACAGCCGGGGCAGCTTCCGGGCGCTCCCCCAGAGCGGCTACCCGGAGGGCACGGTGGCCGTCTTTGCCGACGGCACCCACGGCAGGCTGCTCGCCATCGGCCAGGAGGCGATCCCCGCGGCCGCCACTCCGGCGGGCTACGACGCCAACAAGGACTACTACGTCCTCGCCTGGACCGGAAGCACCTGGGTGCCGCTCACCGCCCCCTGAGCACGGGCGTCATCCCCGCTTCACATCCGCGCGGCGCTCACGTTGCGCCGTGGCCGCGCCGGGGAGAGCCTGTAACCCGGCCGTCGCCGGTATCTGCGAAGCGCCGTGACGGCTGCGGTTAAGAATTTCGAGTGCGATGAGCGCTGTCCCTCACACCCCACTCCTCGATCCCTTGACCGAGCAAGAAGCCCCCACACCCGTTGCCGAGACCACCGTCCTGGTGATCGACGACGACCCGGTGATGTGGAGCATGATGGCAATGCTGGGCAGGGAATACGGCTTCACCGTGAAGACCGCCTCCGACGGCCTCGAGGGACTGCAGCTCGCCGAGCAGTCCGACGCCGATCTGATCGTCCTCGATCTCAACCTGCCGCGCATGACCGGTCTCGACGTCTGCCGCCGCCTTCGTGGCGCGGGCATCGAGGTGCCCATCGTCATGGTCTCGGCGAACCACGACACCGTCGACATCGTCGTCGGCCTGGAGATCGGCGCCGACGACTACGTCGCCAAGCCGTTCGAGGTTCGTGAGCTGGCGGCGCGCATCAGTGCGCAGCTTCGCCGGCAGCGCCGCTCGTCGGCGCAGGTGCGGCCCGGACGCCTGAAGTTCCCCGGCCTGATCATCGACTTCGGACGCCACGAGGTGCTCCGCGACGGCGAGGTCGTCTCGCTGACGCCGACCGAGTTCAACCTGCTCGCGCTGCTCGCCTCGCGCTCAGGCCGCGTGGTGTCGCGCAGCGAGATGATCCAGCAGGTGTGGGGACAGGGCGCCGAGCTCGACGCGCGCAGCGTCGACGCCCATGTGTACCGCCTGCGCCGCAAGGTCGAGCCCGCCGGTGAGCATCCCACCTACATCCACGCCGTGCCCGGCATCGGCTATCGCTTCGACTTCCGCCCGCCGGGCGGAGTCCGCGGAGCCGAGTAGAACCACGCCCTTACGGGAAGACGCCGCGCACCTTGGTGGCGGCGGCGACGCGCTCGACCGCGATCTGGTACGCGGCTTCGCGCAGTGACACGCGGCGCTCGCGGGCGAGGTCGCGGACCATCACGTAGGAGCGGCTCATGATCAGCTCCAGCCGCGTGTTGACCTCACCGGCCTCCCAGAACAGCGCCTGCAGATCCTGCACCCACTCGAAGTAGGACACCACCAGGCCGCCGGCGTTGGCCAGGATGTCGGGGATGATCAGCACGCCCTGCTGGGTGAGGAACGTCTCCGCGTCGGGCGTCACCGGGGCGTTGGCCCCTTCGGCGATCACCCGAGCGCGCACCCGCTCGACGTTGCCCATGGTGATCTGCGACTCGAGGGCGGCGGGCACGAGCACGTCGACGTTGAGCTCCAGCAGCTCCTGGTTGGTGATGCGCTCACCGCCGGGAAAGTCGGAGACGCGTCCGCCGCCGCGGCGATGCGCGTGCAGGGCGTCGAGGTCGAAGCCGGTGCCGTTGTAGATGCCGCCGCGGCTGTCGCTGACCGCGACCACGCTCATGCCCAGCGCGCCGAGCAGCTCCGCGCACTGCGAGCCGACCTGCCCGAATCCCTGCACAGCGAGCGACGCGCCCTCGACGCGCAGGCCGTGGTCGCGCATCGCCTGCATGGTCACCGTGGTGAGGCCGCGACCGGTCGCCTGGTAGCGCCCCGCCGAGCCGCCGATCTCGGTCGGCTTGCCGGTCACCGACGCGCTGACCGAGTAGCCCGCGTGCATGGAGATCGTGTCCATGATCCAGGCCATCACCCGCCAATCGGTGCCCATGTCGGGCGCGGGGATGTCCTTCTCAGGTCCGACCAGCAGCGAGATTTCCGTGGTGAAACGCCGGGTCATCCGCTCCAGCTCGGACTCGCTCATCGCCCGCGGATCGCAGACCACGCCGCCCTTGGCGCCGCCGAAGGGAATCTCCACCAGCGCTGCCTTCCAGGTCATGAACATGGCCAGCGCGCGGCAGTCGTCGAGGGTCATCGCGGGGTGGTAGCGCAGGCCGCCCTTGGCCGGTCCCCGCGCGATGTTGTGCTGCACGCGGAAGCCGGTGAAGACGCCGAACTCGCCGTCGTCGAACTCGACGGGGAAGTGCACCACCAGCTCGCGCTTGACCTCGCGGAGGATCTGGCGCAGCGAGTCGTCGAGGTGGAGCTGGTCGGCGGCGGCGTCGAACTGGTGCTGCGCCGTGGCGTAGGCGCTGCCGTCGCCCATGCGCGGGACCGGCGGCGCGGCGCTCATCTAGGCGCGACGTGCTCCGCCGCGCCGGTTGTTGGGCTGGCTGTGCAGCAGCTCGTCGACGCGGTCGGACAGCTCGTCGAGCTTGCGCTCGATGCGCTCCATGTCCTCGACGGTGGCGATGTTGAGGTTGTGCAGGCCGAGGGTGAGCACGTCGTCGACGCGCTCCTCGAGGCGTTCGGCGGTGCGGTCGATGCTGCCCGCAGCGCGCTTGCGGATGCCCTGGGGCAGCGACAGCGAGGCGCGCACCAGCCCGAGCAGCTGCTCGCCGCGCTCCTTGACCAGGTCGACCAGCACCGGCTCGGGGAGCGGACCGCGGCGGTGCCGCTCCATGTCGAGGAGGATCTGCGACAGGGTGACGGCGGTGATGTCCTCGCCGGTGTTGCGGTCCACCACCCGCACCTCGTGGCCGTCGCGGAGCAGGTCGGCGATGACGTCGAGGGTCACGTACCGCCGCGTGTACGTGTCGTACAGCTTGCGGTTCGAGTACTTCTTGATGACGTGCGTTTCGGGCGCGCCACTCCTCGGATCTGTGCTGCTCACCGGGGCCAGACTATACGTCGTGATGGCCGCGTGCGCCGGTCTGCGACCGGCCTTGCCGGCCGGCTCTAGCGGCTGAGACGCGCCGCCTTGAGGATCTGCTCCTGGGCCAGGTCGAGGGCGCCGACGGTGGCGTAGGCCAGGGTGAGAGCGGTCTCACCGGCCAGCTCGGCCGCTTCGACGACCAGGTGGACCACCGGCGTCGCGGTCTCGACAAGCTGCTCGACGGGGCGGCGGACGGGCATGGGAAGGGTGTCGGTCAAGGCCATGTTTGGCATGCTCTCCAGGCACGGATGGGGCCGCGGCCAGCCTCGATTTGGCATGACGCGCTGCGTTATAGACAGATTCTTGCACGCCGGTCAGGTGGGGCGCAAGTCGGGGTGGGACTGGGCCTTCCGGCCGCGACTGCGCGGGACTGCGGCCGGCGCCTGTCGCGCGCCAAGTCCGGCGAGTTGCGCGCATCTGCCGCACGCTGCAACGCGCATTCGCCGCGACGTCGCGTCTCGCGCGGTGACTCGCGGACCCTTCGGCGAACTGCGACGCGGTGCGCGCGCGGCAGTCGCACGCGGCGCCGCCGAGGACTCGCGGCGGCTGCGTGCGCGCGTCATTTTGGCGGCGTGCGCGCGACGCCGCAGCGCCGCGCGTTTCTGCCAGGACGGCTCAGAACGCGCGGCGTGTACATGTCCGCCGTGGCCAGAACTCGGCACGTCAAGCACCGTCATGGATGGACGCATTCCTGCAACACGTGTTGACAAGCGAAATGCCATCGACCATGCTATGCCCGACCGGCAGGGCAAGCGTGTTTTCTCCACGTCCTGTCACCAACGCAACCGTGGCGGTCGTGCAGTCAGCGGCCGCACCATGGGAGGCCCGAGCCCAATGGCAAGAGGCAGACGCAAATCGACGGGAACCATCGGCGGCCTGAGTCGCCGAGGCGAGGCGACCGTCAAGCGAGTGACACGTCGCGTGACGACGCGGCGCGCCGCAGGTGGAACCGACCTCGTCAAGGCGGTGCAGAGTCTGGTGAAGGCACTGCCGATCAGCGAGCTGGAGAAGCGTCTTCAGTCCGTTGAGAAGTCCATCGCCAACCTCGAAGGACAGATCCGCAAGGCCGCTGGGCGCGTCGGCGCCGCAGTCAGCGGAACCGGCACCCGCAAGGCCGCGGGCGGACGTCGCAAGAAGGCGACCACCGCGAAGCGCCGCACCACCAAGCGCGCGACCACCGCGAAGCGCGCCACCACCGCGAAGCGTCGCACCGTCAAGCGCGCGACCACCGCGAAGCGCGCCGTCGCCAAGCGCGCCACCACCGCCAAGCGGGCCGTCGCCAAGCGGGCGACCACCGCGAAGCGCGCCACCACGGCGAAGCGCCGGACCGTCAAGCGCGCCACCACCGCGAAGCGGACCACCACCGCGCGCCGGGTCAAGAAGGCGACCACCGCGAAGCGCGCCACCACGGCGAAGCGCGCGCCCGCCAAGCGGGCGACCACCGCGAAGCGTGCCACCACGGCGAAGCGCGCCGGAGCGAAGCGCGCGACCACCGTCAAGCGCGCCACCACCGCGAAGCGGACCACCACGGCACGCACCGGTGCGCGCCGCGGCGCACGCAAGGCCGCGACGGCTCCCGCCGCGGTGACCACGACTCCGGGATCGTCGACGCCGGCGGCCTGAGCGAGTCCTCTGGTTTGACAAAGGCCCCCGCCTTTCCGGCGGGGGCTTTTCTTTTGCCTATGCGGCGAGGCTGCTGAGCACGCCGAGCAGCCGCTGCGCCGCCTCGCGCGCGTCGTCGCGCGACACGCCCAGGTAGGTCATGGCGCGCAGCAGCGGGCCGCCCATGTCGGTGACCAGCACGCCCGCGGCGGCGGCACGCTCGACCACGGCGGCGGCGGGGATCGGGCATTCGGCGAGCACGATGTTGGTGGGCACCTCGGGCAGCAGCAGGCGCACACCGGGCACGGCGGCCAGTGCGTCGGCGATCAGCCGCGCGTTGTCGTGGTCCTCGCGGAGCCGCTCCACGTTGTTGCGCAGCGCGTAGAGCCCGGCAGCGGCGAGCACGCCCGCCTGGCGCATGCCGCCGCCGAGTCGCTTGCGCCAGCGGCGCGCCTGGTCGACCGTTGCCGCGTCGGACGCGAACACCGATCCCACCGGCGCGCCGAGCCCCTTGGACAGGCACACCGACACCGAGTCGCAGCGCTCCAGCAGTCGCGCCGGGGTGCAATCGAGCGCCACAGCGGCGTTGAACAGCCTGGCGCCGTCGCAGTGGACGCGCAGCCCGTGTTCGTGCGCCGCATCGGCAGCGGCGTCGATCAGCGCCGGAGCGATGGCCGCGCCGCCGCGCCGGTTGTGGGTGTTCTCCAGCGACAGCAGCGTCGAGATCGGGTAGTGGATGTTCTCGGTGCGCACCGCCAGCTCCACCTCGCGCGGCGAGGGCACCCCGCTGGGCGGGTCGAGGAAGCGCATCTGCACACCCGCCACCGCCGCCGCGCCGCCGACCTCGTAGACCACCATGTGGTTCTCGCGGTCGACGATCACCTCGTCGCCCGGGTGGGTCTGCGCGCACACCGCGACCAGGTTGCCCATCGTCCCGCTGGGGACGAACATCGCCGCGGGCTTGCCGAGCAGCTCGGCGACGTACGCCTCCAGTGCGTTGACCGTCGGGTCCTCGCCCCAGACGTCGTCACCGACCTCCGCCGTCGCCATCGCCTCGCGCATCGCCGCGCCGGGGACGGTGAAGGTGTCGCTGCGCAGATCGATCCTGGATTGGCTCATCGTGGACCCAGAGTAGTACGCCGCCGCGGACCGTCGCTGACGAAGCAGACGCGGTCGCGGCCGGCTCGCTTGGCACGGTAGAGCGCGTCGTCGGCGAGGCGCAGGAGCTGGCGCGCGTCGCCGGTGTCGTCGGGGTAGGCGACGCCGCCGATGCTCACCGTCACCCGCGTCTCCTCGGCGTCCGCACCGAAGCGCAGCGCCACGTCGGCGACGGCGCGGCGGATCTTCTCGGCGACCAGCCGCGCCTCCTCGCGGTTGGTATTGGCCATCACCACCACAAACTCCTCGCCGCCGTAGCGCGCCGCGAGGTCGGAGCGGCGGATCGACTGGCGCAGGGTGCGCGCGAAGCTGCGCAGCGCCTCGTCGCCGGCGTGGTGGCCGTGGGTGTCGTTGAGTGACTTGAACCTGTCGAGGTCGAGCATCAGCACCGCCAGCGGCGAGGTGAGCCGCTCGGCCAGCGCGATCTGCTGGTCGAGATAGTCGACCAGGAAGCGATAGTTGTACAGAGATGTCAGCTCGTCGGTGCTGGCCTGGCGCTGCACCACGGCGAGGATGCGGTACCGCTCCAGGGCCAGCGCGGTCTGCTCGGCGACCGCGGAGACCAGGGCGACGTCGGCGGCGTTGAAGCCCAGCGACTTGTCGGCGACGGCGACGACGCCGAAGGTGTGCGAGCCGATGCGCAGCGGCGCCGAGCAGACCTCGCGCATGCCCGCCTCCGCCTCCGCGCTGCCCGGCAGGGCGACCGCCTGCAGCGGCACGGTGCCGTCCATGTCCATGGCGCCCGCCAGCGCGCCGCCGCCCTGCAGCAGCCGCTTGGGGTCGACGTCGCGCTCCAGGCCGGCACCGGCGATGAAGGCGTCGGCCATGTCGGTGTGGGCGACCGCGTAGAGCGCCGCGTTGGCGTCGGTGGTGCGGCGGAGCAGCTCGCACACGCTCTGCAGCGCGTTCTGCAGGGGCTGCGCGGAGTTCAGCTCCTGGGCGATGGCGGCGCGCGCCTCCGCGCCCGCCAGGGTGGCGCGCAGGGTGCGGCGCATCTGCTCGAAGGTCGTCGCCAGGCGTCCCAGCTCGTCGTCACCACCGGCGGGGACGGGCACGTCGAAGTCCTCACGCGCCAGCCCGGCGACGGCGCGGTCGAGACGGCGCAGCGGCCGCTGCAGATCGCGCTGCACCATGCTGAAGACGACGACGAGCGAGAGCAGGATCATCACCGCGGCGATGATCGCCACCGGCCCGATGACGCTGGAGAGAAAGCCGGCGCTGGGACCGACATACGCGGTGACCAGCAGGGCCAGACCGCCGCCGAGCGGCGCCGCCGCGGCCGCGACACCGCGACCGTTGACGGTGAGCATCATGGGGTTGGCGACGCTGCTGCCCAGCGCGGGCTGCAGCGGGGAGGGCACCTGCTCACCGCGGCGCAGGCCCACGCCGGCGAGCTGGGTGTCGGCGCCGACGAGCTGGTCGTGGACCACGGCGATCTGGGCGGCGTCGCTGCCGCTGCCCAGGTCGGAGGCGAGCCGGGCGACGAACGACGTCTGCATCGGCCGCGCCACGAAGACGGTGACCGAGGGCAGCGCCGACGGCACGTTGACGTAGTCGAGCAGCCACGGCGTGCCCTGGGGGTCGAGCACCCACTGCTGGGCGCGGGCGACGCCGCTGAGCATGGTGATGCGGGTGGCGTCTCCCGCCGCCAGCGCGGTGCCCTGGTGCAGCACCGGGCTGGGGGGGTCGACGGTGGCGCCGAGCAGGTCGTCGCCGCCGGTCACCAGGGATTCGCGGCTTAGCACCTGCAGCGCGGCCGCGGTGTCGCCGTTGCTCAGCGGGCCGGCGATCGCCCCGGCCACGCCGCCGACGAAGGCGTGCAGCGACTCGCGCTGCGCGACCACGAGATTGGCGGCGACGCCCGCCTTGTTGGCGGCGCGGTCGAGGGCCACGGTGCGCGTCTCGCCGGCGGCAAGGTCGAGCGGGATGGCCGCGGTGGCGCCGGCGATGAGCACGCCCAGCACGCCGAGGATGATCGCGAAGCGGATGGAGAACGACGCCCGGCGCCGCACCGGCCGGACCTCGCTGCCCGGCATCGGGTCAGCGACTCCTCCGGAGGACGCGCACCCCCAGGATTCCGGCCAGGGTGGCCATGGCCAGCAGGGCGACCACCAGCGGCGCCAGGCCGATGCTGCTGCCCACCGAGTTGAACGACGGCGGCGCGGGCAGGCCCAGCGGGGGGATCAGCACCAGCGGGGGCAGGGCGGGAGTCTCGGGGGTGGGGGCGGGCAGCGCGGGCTGGGGCGGGGTGGCGGGGGGCCGCACCGGGGCCGGGGCGGTCGCACGGATGGGCGCCGTGGGGGGAGCCTTCGCAGACGGGGCGCCGGGGTTGCTCACGGTGGTGACGAGGACGGGCAGCCTGGGGGCGACGGGAGCGGGGAGCTTGCCGTCGGTGCTGCCCAGGTTGGGGCTGCGCGTGGTGGCGGTCGGCTGGGTGGAGGTGTCGTCGCCGCTGGGGGCGATCGCCGGCGGGGCGACGTGCTTCGCCTCGCCGTCGGCATGGCCCTGCGCCTTGGCCTGGGCGCCGTCGCCGTGCTCGGCCTCGCCACCACCGCCGCGCCCGTCACCGTGCCCGTCGTCGCTGGGGCGGGGGTGAGCGATCGCCTGGATGGTGGTGTGCACCTGGCCCCCGCCGTCGTGGCCGCCGTGCTCGCCGCCACCGCCGCCGTCACCGTGGGCCGCCGCACTGGAGAAGCCGAGCAGCACCGCGGTCACGCTCGCGCATCCCACGATGCACAGGCGAGAACGGCATGCGCTGCGTGCCATGGCGCGCAGCCCGGCCGCGCGACGGCGGCCCCAGCTCCACTTCTGCTGCATGTGCCCTGTGCCCTGCCCGAAACCCCAACGACCTACTGACCTGGCCTCCCTGGCCGCATCGTACGACCCGGTCTGCGGTCAGACTGTGACTTCGTGGTGACAAACCCGCCATCCCGGCGCCATCGCCGTGCGGCGGTGACGGTGGCGTACCCTCGGTTGCGATGCCCGCTGTTGTGATCAGCTTCCTGGACGGCGAGGTGCTCTTCGCGGAGACGCCGGAGATCACCTTCGATCTCCCCGTCCTCGAAGCGCAGGTGGAGAACGTCGACGCCAACAGCGAGCGCGCGCTGATCCCCACCACCGCGATCCGTCAGATCATAGTCGGCGAGGTCGAGGACGCGCCTGCGCAGGCCACCGTCGAGGGCTGGGACAAAGCCGTCTTTCACTTCCTCGACGGACAGCTTCTCCACGCCTACATTGCACCGGAGGCCAGCCTGGGACGTCACGGCGGCGTCTGGCGCATGGTCGAGCGGGGCAGCGAGGAGCTGCGCACCCTGGCGATTCCCTACTCGGCGCTGAAGGCCGTATTCCGGGTGCGGGTGTGGGACAGCCGCTCGGCGGGCGAGCGGGCGGCGCGCGACGCCGGGGTGTCGCCCCACCTCGACACCGTGGTCCGGGTGCTCGCCGAGCGCGAGATGCGGGCCCACGGCGGGATGCGCCAGGAGGAGGAGGCGCCGCTGATCAGCCGCATGCGCCGCGCCGCCCGGCGCACCGAGCAGGACGGGTGAGCGACCCGGTCGAGCTGTCCGGGGGCCGTGGTACCGTTCGCCGGGACATGCCTGACGATCAGGCCGCAGCCGTGGAGGCCCCCCCCGCTCCGCCGCTCGCTTCACGGCTGCTGTCGTGGCGGACGCTGCTCTCCTTCCTCGTCGCCGCTGTCATCGTGGTCATCGCCATCCGGCAGGGCGGCATCAACTGGTCGGACACGTGGAACCACATCCGCCACGCCGACCTGCGCCTCTACCTGCTGGCGCTGCTCGCCTTCGTCGCCAGCATGGGGGTGCGCGGGGTGCGCTGGCACTTCCTGCTGCGCAACGCCGGCGAGGACTGCAACAGCTTCTCGCTGTTCGAGATCGTCTACGCGTCGTTCTTCGTCAACTGCGTGATCCCGGCCAAGATGGGCGACGTCTACCGCGCCTTCCTGCTGCGCCAGCGCGAGAACGTGGGCGCCAGCAAGGCGCTGGGCACGATCATCGCCGAGCGCCTGCTCGACCTGCTGGTGCTGATGGGGCTGCTGGTGATCACCGGCGCCATCACCTTCCACAACCGCGTGCCGGGCTCGCTGGTGCCGTACGTGATCGCCGGCGGGCTGCTCTCGCTGCTCGGCGTCGTCCTGGTGGTGATCATGGCCACCGGACGCGGGCTGCGCTTCATGCACCGGCTGCCGCTGCGCGTCCGCGAGCGCTACGAGAACTTTCGCCGCGGCGCGACGCAGTCGCTGTCGCCGTGGCCGCTGGTCGCGCTGCTGACGCTGGTGGTGTGGTTCCTGGAGGGGACGCGGCTCGGGCTGGTGGTGGCGGCGCTGGACTTCTCCTCCCTGATGCACCCGTCGCAGTTCCTGCTGGTGGCGCTGGTGGCGGCGCTGCTGACCACGGTGCCGTTCACCCCGGGCGGGCTCGGCCTGGTCGAGGCGGGCATGGTGGGCGTGCTCGGCACCGTCGCCGACGTGCCGCGCAACGCGGCCGCCTCGATCACCGTGCTCGACCGCAGCATCTCCTACGGCTCGGTGGTCATCATCGGCTTCGTGTTCTTCGCCCTGACCCACGTTCGACAGCCACGCTCGGCGCGACTCGCGGGTGAGCCGAGCGGGTGAGGGCGCTGGTCAGCGGCGGAGCGGGCTTCATCGGCTCGCACATCGTCGACGCGCTGCTCGCTGCGGGACACGACGTGTGCGCCGTCGACGACCTGTCGCGCGGCGATCGCTCGCGGGTTCCCGCCGCGGCGCGCCTGCACGTCGTCGACGTGCGCTCCTCCGCCCTGCACGACGTCGTTTCGGCTGAGAAACCCGAGATCGTGTTCCACCAGGCGGCGCAGATCGACGTGCGGCGCTCCATCTCCGAACCGCTGCTCGACACCGAGATCAACGTGGTGGGCACGGTGAATCTGCTCCAGGCGTGCGTCTCGGCCGGAGTGCGGCGGGTGGTGTTCGCCTCCTCCGGCGGGGCGATCTACGGCGACACCTCGGTGATCCCCACGCCGGAGACGCATCCCGCTCGCCCCGCGTCCCTGTACGGCGCGGCCAAGCTGTGTGGTGAGGCGTACGGGCAGGTGTACGCGTCGCTGTACGGGCTGGAGTTCTGCGCGCTGCGCTACGCCAACGTCTACGGGCCCCGCCAGGACCCCCACGGCGAGGCCGGAGTTGTGGCCATCTTTGCCCGCAAGCTGCTCAGCGGCGACATCCCCGTGATCAACGGCGACGGGACGCAGACGCGCGACTACGTCTTCGTCGGCGACGTGGTCCGCGCCAACCTCGCCGCCGCGTCAGCCGGCGCGCCCGCGATGGGCGCGTACAACGTGGGCACCGGGCGCGAGACCGACGTCAACGAGCTGTTCGCCATGCTCCGCGACGCCTGCGGTGTCACCGGCGAGGCGCAGCACGGCCCGGGCAAGCCCGGGGAGCAGCGCCGCTCCTGTCTCGACGCCTCACTCGCCGCTTCCGCGTTGGGCTGGTCGCCGAAGGTCGCGCTGGAGGACGGGCTGCGGGAGACGGTGGAGTTCTTCCGCTCGGCGTCGTGAGCGGTTCCTGATGGGCCAGGTCGCCACCGTTCTCGTGCTGGTGATCCTGCTCGCCACCATTGCGGTCGTGGTGCTGCTGGTGCGCACGGCGCTGCGTCGTGGCGGAGTTGGCGAGGGCGATGCCGCCGGCCGCGTCCCGCGCAGCCTGCTGGTCATCCTGGCCGTCACCGCGGCGATCATCGTCGTCCTGACGGTGTCGTTGCGGATCGCGGGCGCGCTCTAGAGGCCGGCCGGTGTGGCCTCGACGGGAGGGGCGGCGGGGAGGAGGCGCTGGGCCGCGTCGATGCACCCGGCGGCGGCGGCGCGCAGCTCGGTGACGGCGCGCTGGACGCCGGGGTTGTCGTCGTGGTTGCCGGCTTCGAGCATGCGGCAGGCCCAGCCCAGGTCCTCGATGGCGGCGCTGAGCAGGGAGCGGGCGGATTCGAGGACGTCGCGCTCAGCAGACCCCTCGGCGGCGTCGGGTTCGAGGCGGCCGAGCTGCTCCTGGTAGCCGGTCAGCTTCTTGCGCGCGGCCGTGGCGGTCTCGGCCGTGAGCGAGCCGTCCAGCTCGGCGGCGCGGGCCGCGGTGAATTCGCCAATCCTGGCGAGAACTGTGCGGTAGTCCTCGGGGGTCACCGTGGTGCCCCCGCCGAGCGTGCGAAAGCTGAGGTACAGCACCAGGATCACCACCAGCACCACGACGACGTAGGTGATCATCGCAACCAGCTACCGCAGCGCGGCGGCGCCTACTTGTAGCGGAAGGTGATGCGACCGCGGGTGAGGTCGTAGGGGCTCAGCTCGACGCGCACCTTGTCGCCGATGAGGATGCGGATGTAGAACTTGCGCATCTTCCCCGAGGTGTACGCCAGCACCTCCTGCCCGGTCTGCAGCTTGACCTTGAACATCGCGTTGGGAAGCGGCTCGACGACGGTGGCGTCCATCTCGATCGTCTCTTCCTTGACCTCGACGGCCGCGGTGGCCGAGGGTCCCCCGTCACGACGGCGTGCCGGACCGCGGCGACGCGCGCCTCCGGGCCGGGGTGGACGACGAGCCAAGCTTCTCTGCGCTCCAGTTCTGCCAACTGCAAACAGGCGGGCACACCACGGCAAACAGCACGGATGCGCTCCTTCCGCAGGGTAGCATGGCTCCCCGATGGCGCAGCGGAAGAGCACTCCCATCGCGCCCGCGTCCGGTGACGAGCGCGTCGGCCCCTACGCGCTGGCCGGGCTGCTCCGCCGCGACCGCCTCGGCGAGGTGTACGCGGGCGAAGGGCCGGACGGGACGGTGCGGGTGCGCATCGCCACCCCGCGCGACGACCCGGCGCCGATCACCGCCGTCCTCGACCAGCTCGCCCAGCTCAGCCACCCCGCCCTCGCCCCGCTGCTCGACCAGCTCGTCGACCCCGACGGCCGCATCGCCGTGGTCACCCCCGCCGATCGCTGGACCCTGGCCGACCGGCGCCGGGCGGGACGCCTCGACGCCAGCACGGTCGGTCCCCTCGGCTGCGTGCTCCTCGACGGCCTCGCCGAGCTCCACGCAGCCGGCCTGGCCCACGGCGCGGTGAGCGCGACCGAGGTGGGCATCGACGCCGAGGGCGCGCCGCGCTGGGAGGATGCTGCGCTGCTCCCCGCGCTGAGCGGCTCCCGAACGGACCCGGCGCTGCGCCGCGCCGCCGACGTCGCCGACTGCGCCTCGCTGCTCCGCGACCTGGGCAGCCTGCCGCCCGAGCTGGAGGCGGTCCTCGACCCGGTGGCCAGCGGCGTGCCGGGCGCGATCGAGGAGGCGGCGCCGCTCGCCGTGGCCTGGCGCGAGGCCCTGGAGTCGCTGGAGCTGCCCGTCCCGCCGCCCGGCGTGCGCGCCCGCATCCCCGGGCTGCTGGCCCCGCCGCCGCGACCGGCGAGCCGCCTGCGCGCGCGCACCCTGCCCGCCTGGGCGCGGCCCGTGGCGATCGTGGCCCTGGTCGCCGCCGCCCTGGCGGTGGTCCCCGTCGCCGCGCTCACCCCCGGCGGCGCCCCGCTCGCCGACCGCATCGACGCCTACGCCCCCCCGCGCAAGGGCATGGAGCTCACCTATCACCTCCGCGGCAGCGGCCTCGACGCCACCGTCACCCTGCGGGTCAGCGACGTTCGCACCATCGCCGGCGAGCTCACCGCCTCGCTGGAGGTGACCCCGCCACTGCAGTCCGGCGGCGCCACCCTGCCGCTGGGACTGGGCGGCTCGACCATCCGGGTGGGCGCCGGCAGCATCGTCCGCACCGCCTCGGGCGGCTCGGTGCGCGACCTGCTCCTCCCCCTGGCGCCAGGGCAGAGCTGGCACGACCGGCGCACCGGGGTGATCACCGTGCAGACCGTGGACGAGCAGCGCACCGTGCTCGGCCCGCTGTCGCTCAGCACCGCGGGACGGCGGTTCGACCGCTGTGTCGCGGTGGCGCTCGCCTCGACGACGCGACTGGCCAGCAGCGAGACGCTGAGCGGCTCGGGGACGCTGTGGTACTGCCCGGGCGTGGGGCTGGCGCGGGCCCACCTGGTGGCCTCGGGGCAGCCGCTCGACATCGAGCTCACTGCGGTGCGCTGAGTCGCCCGCCGCCGCAGGCGGTTTGGCCCGAGACGCGCCGCCGGTATCATCGTTCGATGGCGCCGCCCCGACCGTCTGCCGTCGATTCCCCGTACCTGGCCGCACTGCGTTCTCGCGTCCTGGTCTTCGACGGTGCCATGGGGACCAGCCTGCAGTCCTGCGCGCTGACCCCGGAGAGCTTCGGCGGCGCGCATCTCGAAGGCTGGATCGACGGCCTGACGCTGTTCAGTCCCGACGTGGTGCGGGGCATCCACCGCTCGTTTCTCGAAGTCGGCTGTGACGTGGTCGAGACCAACAGCTTCCAGGCCACGCCGCTGCGTCTCGCCGAATGGCAGAACGCCGAGCGGGCGCACGAGCTGAACGCGGAGGCGGCGTCGCTGGCCCGCGAACTGTGTGCAGAGTTCAGCACGCCGGAGAAGCCGCGCTTCGTGGCCGGGTCGATGGGGCCGAGCGGGTTCCTGCCGTCGTCGGACGACCCGTCGCTCGGCAACGTGCGCTTCGCCGACCTGGTCGAGGCCTTCCGGGTGCAGGCGCGAGGGCTGGTCGAGGGCGGCGCCGACCTGCTCATCGTCGAGACGCAGCAGGACATCCTGGAGACGCGCGCCGCCATCTTCGGTGCGCGCGCGGCCTTCGTCGACCTGGGCCGCGCGGTGCCGGTCCAGGCGCAGGTGTCGCTGGACGTGTCGGGGCGGATGCTGCTGGGCACCGACATCGGCGCGGTCCTGACCATCCTCGAAGCGCTGCGCGTCGACGTGGTCGGGCTCAACTGCTCGACCGGGCCGGAGCACATGCGCGAGCCGATCCGCTGGCTGTGCGAGCACACCCGGCTGCCGGTGTCGTGCATCCCCAACGCGGGGCTGCCGCGCAACGTCGGCGGCAACGCCGTGTACAACCTGGCGCCCGGGCCGATGGCCGACGAGCTGAGCCGGTTCGTCACCGAGTTCGGCGTCAACGTGGTCGGCGGCTGCTGCGGGACGACACCCGAGCACCTCGGCGAGTTGGTGTCGCGCGTGTCTGAATTGGCGGCCGTCTCTCTGGGCGCTGACGCGCCCGGTGGGGGGAGCCCCCCCACGCCAGCATTCGCCGCTGGAGTGCGGCCGAACGCCAGCGTTCCCCCCAGCATCGCCAGCGCCACCCGCAGCGTGACCATCCGCCAGGAGCCCGCCCCGCTGCTCATCGGCGAGCGGGTCAACGCCCAGGGCTCGCGGCGGATGAAGCGCCTGCTCCTCGCCGACGACTACGACGGCATCCTGGAGATCGCCCGCGAGCAGGTCGAGAGCGGCGCCCACGCCCTCGACGTGCAGGTGGCGCTCACCGAGCGCACCGACGAGGCCGAGCAGATGCGGCTGCTGGTGCGCAAGCTGCAGATGGCCGTGGAGACGCCGCTGGTCATCGACACCACCGAGGCCGACGTGGTCCGCGCCGCCCTGGAGACGTACCCGGGGCGCTGCGTGATCAACAGCATCAACCTCGAGGACGGGCGCACCCGCGCCGACGCCTTCCTGCCCATGATCCGCGACCACGGCGCCGGGGTGATCGCCCTGACCATCGACCGCGCCGACGACATTGGTGGCATGGCCAAGACGCGGCACACCAAGCTGCTCGCCGCGCAGCGCATCCACGCCATCGCGGTCGGCGAGTACGGCCTGCATCCGTCGCAGCTGCTCTTCGACGCGCTGACCTTCACCCTGGCGACCGGGCAGGAGGAGTACCTGGACTCCGCGGTGGAGACCATCGAGGGCATCCGGCTGATCAAGCAGGCGCTGCCCGGCGTCAACACCACGCTGGGCCTGTCCAACGTGTCGTTTGGCTTCTCCCCCGCGGCGCGGCCGCTGCTCAACAGCGTGTTCCTCTACCACTGCGTCGAGGCCGGTCTCGACACGGTGATCATCAACCCGGCACACGTCCTGCCCTACTTCGACATCCCCGCCGACCAGCGCGAGCTGGCCGAGGACCTGATCTTCAACCGCCGCCCCGACGCGCTGCCCCGCTTCATCGCCTGGTTCGAGGAGAACGCGGGCGCGGCGCAGCAGGAGGAGCGCGAGGACCCCTTCGCGGGCATGGCGCCGCCGGAGCGCATCCACCAGCAGATCCTGCACCGGCGCAAGGATGGCATCGAGGAGCAGATCGACCTGGCCCTGCTCTCGCGCGGGCCGGTGGAGGTGCTCAACGACATCCTGCTGCCGGCGATGAAGGACGTCGGCGACCGCTTCGGCGCCGGCGAGCTGATCCTGCCCTTCGTGCTGCAGAGCGCCGAGGTGATGAAGCGCGCCGTGGCACACCTGGAGCAGTTCCTGGAGAAGAAGGAGGGCTACACCAAGGGCAAGGTGGTGCTGGCCACCGTGTACGGAGATGTGCACGACATCGGCAAGAACCTGGTCAACACCATCCTCACCAACAACGGCTACACGGTGTACGACCTGGGCAAGCAGGTGCCGCTCAACACCATCATCGACAAGGCGGTCGAGGTCTCGGCGGACGCGATCGCGCTGTCGGCGCTGCTGGTGAGCACGTCGAAGCAGATGTCCGCGTGCGTGCGCGAGCTCGACGCGCGGGGGCTGTCGTACCCGGTGCTGGTCGGCGGCGCGGCGATCAACCGCGGGTTTGGACGGCGCATCCTGTTCGTCGAGGACGAGCGCGCCTACGGCCCGGGGGTGTTCTACTGCAAGGACGCCTTCGAGGGACTGGAGACCATCGACGCGCTGGTCGATCCCGCGCAGCGCGAGGGGCTGGTGTCGCGCATCGTCACCGAGGCGCACACGCAGCGCGAGACGGACGCGCGCAAGGCGGAGGCGCGGGCTGCCCTCCCGGTGAGCAACGGGGCGCGTCCGGCGCGCAGCGAGACGCGCACCGACGTGCCGATCCCTTTGCCGCCGTTCTGGGGCGCTCGCGTGGTGCGCGGCATCGACCCGCGCGCGGTGTACCCGTTCATCGACCGCAACTCGCTCTACAAGATGAGCTGGCAGTTCCGCGGCATCCGCGACGAGCAGCGCTGGGAGGCGTTGCTGCGCGAGGAGCTGGAGCCGCGGCTGCAGCGCTGCATGGACGAGGTCGAGCGCGACGGCTACCTCGACCTGCAGGCGGTGTACGGCTACTGGCCGTCGTGGGCGGAGGGCGACGACGTGGTGATCTTCGACCCCGCCGACCGCTCCCGCGAGATCGGCCGCTTCCACTTCCCGCGACAGTCGGAGCAGAACCGGCTCTGCCTCGCCGACTACGTGCGTCCGCGTGAGGCGATGCCGGGCGACGAGCGCGACGTGGTGGCCCTGCAGATCGTCACGGTGGGGCCGGAGGCGACCGAGCGCTCCAACGCGCTGCAGGTGAGCGGCGACTACGACGACATGCTCCGCGTCCACGGGTTTTCGACACAGATGGCAGAAGCCACCGCCGAGTACGTGCACGGGCTGATCCGGTCCGAGCTGTCGCTCGGCGACGACCAGGGGCGGCGGTATTCGTGGGGCTATCCCGCCTGTCCCGACCTGGAGGACCACCGCGTGCTCTTCGGCATCCTGCCGGCCGAGGAGATCGGCGTGTCGCTGACCGAGGGCTTCCAGCTGGTGCCCGAGCAGTCGACGGCGGCGATCGTCATGCACCACCCGCAGGCGCGCTACTTCGCCGTCTACACCGCGGCCTCGGCGCCGGACGACGCCGGTGAGCTGGTCGGGCGCGGCACGCCCGAGCCGGTGCGCTGAGCAGCGTGGCGTTGGAGGTCTACGTCAGCATCGACCTGGAGGGCGTGGCGGGGATCGTCGCGGCCGAGCAGGTGATGCCCGCGCCGACCGACGCCTACCGGCAGGCGCGGCGGCTGATGACCGAGGAGGCCAATGCGGCGGTGCGCGCCGCGGTCGCCGAGGGTGCGACGCGGATCGTCGTCAACGACGCACACGCGCGCATGCTCAACCTCGACCCCGAGCTGCTCGACCCGCGCGCCGAGTGCAGCATCGGCTTTCCCAAGCCGTTCTACATGATGGCGGGGATCGGGCCGCGGTTCGCCGCGGCGCTGTTCGTCGGCTATCACGGCGGCGCGGGGTCGGCGCCCGCGATCCTCGACCACACGTACTCGTCGCGCACGTTTCGCGCCGTGCGGCTCAACGGGGTGCGGCAGACGGAGACCACGCTCAACGCGGCGCTGGCCGGGCACCACGGCGTGCCGGTCGCCCTGGTGTGCGGCGACGAGGCCACCTGCGCCGAGGCGCGCGCGGCGCTCGGGCCCGACCTGCCCACCGTCGCCACCAAGGCGGCGTTCGGCAGCGAGGCCGCGTACACGCTGCATCCCACCGTGGCGCGCGAGCGCATCACCGCGGCGGCGCGCGACGGACTCCAGCGCGTCGCCGCGGGGCACCTCCCGCCCTACGTCGTCGCGCCCCCGTACGTGCTGGAGTGCGACATCCACACCACCCTCGCCGCCGACTACGCCTCCACCATCCCGGAGGTCGAGCGCCCCGCGGGCCGGACGCTGCGGTTCACCCACGACGACTACCCGACGGTGTTCCGGGCTCTGCTGACCATGGCCATGCTCGGCGGCCTCGCCGCGCGCTGACGCGCTAGTCGGTGTAGCGGGAGATCTGCCGATCCTCGTCGCTGCGCTGGGCCTGGTAGAGGGCGCAGGACTCGGGTTCGGTGATGCACGGGGGCGCGGGGTGGCGGCCGGTGAACTTGTGGGTGCGGCGGTCGACGTGGCAGTCGGCCTTGTAGCGCGTCAGCATCCCGAAGGGACCGGCCGGCTCGCGGAGGATCTGCTCCAGGTAGGGGCAGCGGCGGCGCGGGCCGGTGTAGGCGCGCTGGGGACGGTCCGCGTCTCGGGGACGGCGGCGTGGGGGCGGCGGTGGCTCAGCCCGCACGGCGGGACCTCAGGCGTCGAGCATCGACTGGATGCGCGAGGCCAGCTCCTTGATCTTGAATGGCTTTCCCAGCGTCTCGACGTTGCCATAGGCTTCGAGCTTGGGGGCGGTGGTGGGGTTGACCAGGGCACTGACCACCAGCACCTTGGGCGAGGTGCCGTTCTCGGCGCGGATGCGCTCCAGCACCTGGGAGCCGCTCAGCTCGCCGGGAAGCATGAGATCGAGGAGGACCAGGTCGGGCTGGAACTCGCTGAAGAGCGCCAGGCCCTCGTCGCCGGACTTGGCCACCTTCACCTCGTACCCCTCCATGGTGCAGAGGAGCGACTCGATGTCGGCGAGGGCGTAGTAGTCCTCGATGATCAGGACCTTCTTCATGGAAGTACCGATGGTCATGTCCGTTGCAGCATAGGATCCGGCTGAAGCGCCGCTGAGCATAGCACGCACCCCGAGCGCCCTCCGGCTGCTTGCGACACTCCCGTGACGGCGCTAAATCTCCCGGTCGATGATCGTCGCCGTGCCCAGGCCGCCGCCGCAGCACATCGTCTCCAGACCGACCTGGCGGTTGGTCCGCTCCAGCTCGTGGAGCAGGGTGGTCATGAGCCGCGCGCCACTGGCCCCGAGGGGGTGGCCGAGGGCGATGGCGCCGCCGTTGACGTTGACCCTGTCCATGTCCGGGCGGTGCTCGCGAGCCCAGGCGAGGGGCACGGACGCGAACGCCTCGTTGACCTCGAAGAGGTCGATGTCCGACATGGTCAGGCCCGACTTGGCGAGCACCTTGGTGGTGGCCGGGATCGGCCCCTTGAGCATGGTGATCGGGTCGACGCCGACCACCGCCTGGGCCCGCACCCGCGCCCGCGGCGTCAGCCCCAGCTCGGCGGCCTTCTCGCGCGACATCAGCAGGATGGCCGCGGCGCCATCGGTGATCTGCGAGGAGTTGCCGGCATGGAGAATGCCGTCCGGCTTGAAAGATGGCTGCAGCGCGCCGAGGGTGTCGGGCGTGGTGCTGGGCCGGATGCCCTGGTCCTGCGACACCACCCGCGAATCGCCGTTGTTGCCGACCACGTAGGGGGCGATCTCGCGGTCGAAGCGGCCCTCTGCCTGCGCCCGCGCGGCGCGGCGGTGCGACTCGCTGGCCAGCTCGTCGGCCTCGTGGCGGGAGATGCCGTACTCCTCGGCGATCATCTCGGCGGCGAGCCCCTGGTTGACCAGGTTGTACAGCTCCATCAGCTCGGGTGGGAACGGCGTGCCCGGGCCCTGCAGCACGGTGCTGCCCATGGGCACGCGGCTCATCGACTCGACGCCGGCGGCGATGGTGATGTCGCACACGCCGGAGGAGATCAGGTTGGCGGCGAAGTGCACCGCCTGCTGCGAGGAGCCGCACTGCCGGTCGACGGTGGTGGCGGGAACCTCGATGGGGAAGCCGGCGAGCAGCACCGCCTGCCGGCCGATGTTGACCGACTGCTCGCCCGTCTGCATCACGCAGCCGAAGACGACGTCCTCGACCAGGGCGGGGTCGAGCTTGGCGCGGCTCACCACCTCGCGCAGGACGTGCGCGGCGAGCTTCACCGGGTGGACGTCCTTGAGGTCGCCGTTCTTCTGGTTGCCGCGGCCCAGCGGTGTGCGCACGGCCTCGACGATCACCACGTCAGTCATCGACTCTTCTCTCCCTGGTAAGGAATGGACGGGAGAATAGCAGCGGGTGCGTCGCGGACGCGTTGAGCACGCGGCGCGCCCTGGGTTGGAATGCAACGCGCGCCGTACGCCTGTTTGCAGGCGCTAGCGGCGTGCCACGACGGCGAGCGTCACCGTCTGCGACGGGGCCTGATAGACCTGCAGTGACCCCGTCCCGACCGTCCGCTGCTCGACGTAGAGCACCTGCGCGCCCGTGGGCAGAGGGTCGGACGGCGACAGCACCATCAGGTCGCCGGGCTGCGCGTCATTGGCCACCACGTCGGCGGCCTCGGCTCGCATGTGCAGCGCCTGCAAACCGTCGCGCACGTACGCGCGGGGATCCGGCTGCAGGTAGAACAGCGCCTGGATGTACACCGCGTCGAGGCTGGTGGACAGCAGCACCTCGTGGCCACCGGCGAGCTGCGCGGCGCGCTCGATGGCGGGGCCCTCGCCGGTGTCGAACGCGGTCAGCGCGCGTCCCGGGTACTGCACGAACATGTCGTAGAAGTATCCGCCGGATTCGACACAAACAACGGCGGCCAGGCCCAGCGCGACGAAGCGGTGCGCGGTCAGAACACCGCTGAGCGCCTGCCACCCGTAGGCGCTGAAGCCGAGCAGGAACGGCAGCATCAGCACCGCGCGCAGCGAGTGCGGCGTGCCCTCGGCGGTGAGCGCCGCGGGCGCGGGGGCGAGCAGCGCGCCGAGCACCAGGATGCGGCAGAAGCGGTCGGTGCGCAGGCGACGAACGCAGATCGCCGCGCCGACCACGATGGCGGGCAGCGAGGCGACCAGCAGCATGCCGCCGAATCCCGTGCTGTGGCGGATGTTGAGGTCGCCGTGGGTGACCAGGAAGGGGAAGTCCCAGTAGGTGACGTAGTTGGCCACGAATCGCGACACCAGGGTGAGCAGACCGGGATGGTCGAAGCCGATGCCGATGATGTCGTAGCGTGAGGTCAGCGCACCGGGATTGCGCACGCCGTAGCTGAGCAGCACGATGTACGCGGCCAGCAGCGGCAGCAGCGCCCACAGCCAGCGCCGGACTCGCGGCGCGCCGGGCAGCAGGAAGGCGAGCCCGATCACCGCCGCCATACCCACGCCGAAGGCGCGCAGTGTGGTGTACGCGAACACCGACAGCCCCAGCATCACGCCCGCCCACACGAACCAGCGCACCGAGTCACTGTCCACCGCGCGCGCCAGGAACCACAGCGACACCATCAGAAGCGCGACCCCCGAGATCACCTCGAAGCCGAGCCTGCTCTCCTGCACCAGCCACGGCGTCGCGCCCGCGGTGGCCAGGGTGAGGATGGTCGCCAGGCGCGAGCGCGTGACCTGCCACGCCAGCATCGCCGCCGCTGCGCAGGCGACCAGCCCGAACAGCGCGGCGGGCAGGCGGACCAGGTATGGCGTCAGCGGCAGCACCCAGGTGAAGGGCGCCAGCGCGTAGATGTAGACGGGGTTCTTGTACTCGCCGAACGCCTCGAAGAACAGCGGGAGATGCGCGCCGTGCTCGTCGACGCCGTAGTGGGCGACGGCCCAGGCGTTGTAGCCGATCGAGGCCTCGTCGTTGTACAGCCCGGGCGGCGAGGAGTCGAGCGCGAGCAGATGGAGCAGCACCAGCAGCAGCGACAGCGCGGCAAAGGCGACGGCCCAGGGATGCTCGCGGACGCGGCTCATCGGCGGCAAACCCTACTACACCAATGGTCTCAGCAAACTCTCAGCGCCCCATGCGGAGGGCGCCAGGGACGGGCTCCAGGCTGTGCCCAGATCGCCGCCGTCAGCGGCGGCCGGGCAACCCACCACACGGAGACGTGAAGACCATGGACACCCCCGAACCCGACAGGACCCCCGCGCCCGGGAGCCGGCTCGGTGGATTGAGCCGCCGGACGGCGGTGGGAATCACCAGCGCCGGCCTCATGGTCGGCGGCCTCGCCGGCGGCTTTCTCATCGGCCACGCGGCCAGCCCGAGCGACACCACCAGCACCACCGCCGCCACGGCGTCGCCCAGTCCCTCGACCGGCACCGCGCCAGACGCCAACGGCACCTTCAAGTCCAACGAGGACCCCACCCACGAGTCGGGTGAGAGCGCCGCGCGCGAGGCGCAGGAGAACGCCGGGCAGCGGCCCACCGTCCCCTGAGCCAACCCGGGCGGGGTCGGCGCGCGAGCCGGCCCCGCTTGCGCCGGCGGCGACACGCGGGTAGCGTTCCCGAGTCCGGCCCGGCTGCCAGGGGCAGGCTCTGCAGTCCGCGGCCGCCGGGCGCATCGGAGGACCTGACTGTGGCCGACCACCCCAACGCCGAGCTGTTCCGCCGCGGCTATGTCGCCTTCCAGACCGGCGACCTCGACACCGTCCGCTCGCTGTTCGCGCCAGACATCGTCTGGCACGTGCCCGGCCACAGCCACCTGGCCGGCGACTACCGCGGCGTCGACGACGTGATCGCCCAGTTCATGCGCAACTTCGAGGAGACCAACGGCACCTTCAAGGTGGAGCTGCACGACATCCTCGCCAACGACGAGCACGCCGTGGCCCTGGCCACGGCGTCCGGGGAGAAGGACGGCAGGTCGATGCGCGACAACTACACCCACGTCGTCCACATCAAGGACGGCAAGCTCACCGAGTCGTGGATCTTCGACCAGAACCAGGACGAGGTGGACGCGTTCTGGGGCTGAGCCCGCCGCTCAGGAGCTGAAGTGGAAGTGCCCGAGGTGGAGCCAGGGCGCCAGGGTGGCGCTGCCCTCGTCGGGGACCTCGAGTGAGCGCTCGCGGGAGATGCCGCGCACGTCGGCGAGGGCGCCGCAGATGCTCTGCGTGAAGCGCAGGTCGGCGACCGGCCGGCCGACGCGACCGTCCTCGATGAGGAAGGTGCCCTCGCGGGTCATGCCGGTGATGATGGTGCGCAGCGGGTGGACGTCGCGCACGTACCAGAAGCGGGTGACGTAGAGGCCGCGGCGCACCTCGCCGATCAGCTCGTCGCGGCCACACGAGCCGCCGTCCATGACCACGTGCATCGGCAGCGGACCGTCGGTGTTGGGCATGGGCAGGGCGTGGCCGGTGGAGCCGGTGGTGTCGACCAGGGCGGTCGGCGTGTCGTAGACGAAGTCGCGGCAGACGCCGTTCTCGACAAAGGTGACAGGACGCGCCGTGACGCCCTCCCAGTCGAAGGGAAACGGCAGTCCCGCCAGGTCGTGCGCGTCGTCGCGGATGGTGACGCTCTCGCTCATCAGGCGCTCGCCCGGACGCATGAAGCTGCGCCCCTCCTGCTTGGCCAGCGCCCCGAAGCTCGACCAGGCGAGATGGTCGAGCATGTCGGCCACCGCGTAGGGCGACAGCACCACCTCGTAGTCGCCGGGGTCGAGGCGGGTGGCGTGCTGGTTGCGCGACGCGGTGTCGACGACCTCGGCGGCGAGCGCCTCGGCGGAGACGTCGCCGATGCCGGCGGCGCAGCGGTCGCCGTAGCCCGCGCCGGCGTCACCGCGCACCACGGCGGTGAGCCGGGCGACCGAGGTGCGGGCATCCTGGCGCACCCCGTTGCTGTTGGCGATGACGATCTGCCGCGCCGACGTCTCCATGGCGCCGAACGCCTGCAATCCCCGCGCGGAGGCGGCGCCCACGACCACGGCGACGGCATCCGCGCGCTGCTCGGGAGTGCACGACGCGGTGTCGTCGCTCCATGCCGCGGCGGCGGCGCCATCGCGGAGCTGCGCGTGGGCGGGATCCGGCAGCGGCGGCTGGTCCTCGTGCACCGGGGTCATGCGCCGCGCGTCCTCGGCGGCCTGGAGCAGGCGGTCCACCGCGTCGCCCTGCATGTCGCCGCGCATGGTGGCCACGCCGACGCGTCCTTCGCGCAGCAGCCGCAGCCGCATGCGCAGCCCGGTCTCGGCGACGTTCTGGTGGATGGCGTTGAGCGCGTAGCGGGTCAGCGAGGAGTCGACGTCCTCGATGATCACCTCCGCCGCGCTCCCCGAGGGAATGCGCGAGAGCACGGTGTCCGCGAGCTGCAGGCACTCCTCGCGGTCGCGCAGCCCCATGCCGGTCCTACGCCGCCTCGACCCGCACGTTGCGGAAGCGGCAGGGCGCGGCGCCGTGGCCGACGTGCATGGCCTGGCCCGGCTCACCCTTGCCGCAGTTGACCACGCCCCACATCCGCCACTCGTCGCCACCGGCGACGGCGTCGCAGGAGCGCCAGAACTCGGGGGTGATGCCGCTGTAGATGGCGTTGCGGACCAGCTTGACCCGCCTGCCGTCCTCGATCAGCCACCCGTTCTGCGTCCCGAACTGGAAGTTGAGGCGGCGGTCGTCGATGCTCCAGGAGCGGTTGGTCTCCAGGTAGACGCCGTGCTCGGTGCCCGCGATCATCTCCTCCAGAGACGTGTCACCGGGCTCCAGGTTGACGTTGGTCATGCGGATCAGCGGGATGCGCGACCAGCCGTCGGCACGCATGGTGCCGCTGCTCTCCCAGCCGAACTCCCCCGCCGTCTCCCGCGACGACATGTAGCCCGAGAAAAGGCCATGGTCGACAAGAACTGTGCGCTGCGCGGGCACGCCCTCGTCGTCCCAGCCGAAGGTGCCCAGGCCCTGGGGACGGGTGGCGTCGGCGGTGATGGTGACCTGCTCGCTGCCGTAGGCGAAGCTGCCCAGCATGTCGGGGGTGAGGAAGCTGGTGCCCGCGTAGGCGGCCTCGGCGCCGAGCACGCGGTCCAGCTCGGTGGGATGCCCGCAGGACTCGTGCACCTGCAGGGCGGCCTGGGAGCCGTCGAGGATCACCGTCATGAGGCCGCTGGGACACGGGTCGGCGCTGAGCAGCGCGGCCGCCTCCGCGGCGATGCGCTCGGCGTTGCCGGCCAGGTCCATGGCCTCGATCGCCTCCCATCCGGCGCAGACCTGGTGGCGGCCGAAGCTGTTGGGGTAGCTGCGCGTCTGCACCTCGTCGGCGCTGGTGGCGGTGGCGTCGAAGCCGCCGCCGGACTCGGTGAGGTGCTGCTCGATGCGCGCGCCCTCGCTGCTGGCGAAGAAGCGGCGTTCGCGCACGAACTCCAGCGACCCCTCCCGCACCGTGACCCTGGGCTCGCGGGCCATGGCGGCGTCGGCGCGGAGCAGCAGGTCGGCCTTGCGCTCCAGGGACACCGCGAAGGGGTCCTGCTCGACCGGCGTGGCGTACTCGGCGACCACCGGCTGCACCGGGGCCAGCCGGACCGGCCGCCCGTTGACCCGGGCGCTGGCCCTGGCGATGCGCAGGGCGCGCTGCACGGTGGCATCGACCGCGGCGCCGTCGAGACGGTCGATGGCGGCGAAGCCCCAGCAGCCGTCGACCAGCAGGCGCACGCCGATGCCCTCGTCGTCGCTGGTGGCGACGCTCACCACCAGGCCGTTCTTGACCACCACCGTCTGCACGGTGCGCTGCACCACGCGGCAGTCGGCGTACGAGGCGCGCCCGGACACGGCGGAGTCGAGCGCGCGCTCTGCGATGTCACGCAACGGAGAAAGGCCTCCGGGGGGATGTGGCTGCGTTGCGGGGGGCCGCCCTGCGCCGAAATGCTACGCCCCGCTACCGTCTTCGCGCGACTGCTCCGGGGTCATCGGGGCAACCGCGTCAGCCCACCGGGCGTGGCGCCGCCGGGCGAAGTCGAGGCGCACCACGCCGAAGAGGATGCCGCGCATCGCCGGTCGCGTCGAGGGGAAGAGCAGGGCCATGGCGATGTGACCGGCGATCAGCGGCACCATCAGGAACATCAGCCAGACGTGCCACTGGTCGGAGGCGGCGGCGAGGCTGGGCAGCAGCCGCTCACCCTGCCACATCACCGCGCCGGTGACGATGAAGCCGACCAGTCCCGCGGCGGTGAGCACGGTGTTCAACTTCTGCCCGGCGTTGAAGCGGCCCTGCGGCGGCAGCGGCTCGCGGCGCCAGCGTGCGGGAATGGCGAAGCGGCGCAGCCAGACCCAGTCCTCGCGGGTGAACATCTCCACCTCGTGCCACAGCGCGTTGAGCGGCCCGCCGCGGGCGAGCGCGAAGATCATCACCAGCACCAGGATGATGGCGGCGTCGAGGTGCACGGTGCGCACCGCGTCGCGATGGGCGATGGCCGGGTTGAGGTTGGGCGGCAGCCAGAGGCCGAGCCCGCTGATCAGCAGGGCGAAGAACGCGGCCGCGATCACCCAGTGGACCAGGCGGTCGGCGGAGGTGAAGCGCCGCACCAGCGCCGGGCGCCCATTCCTGACCGCCCGGTCAGCCATCGGTCTCAGCCCTGGGACGGCGCGTTGTAGACGTAGGCGTCGATGTCCCAGCCGTTCTGCTCCCAGAAGCCGACGTCGCGGTTGGCCTTGACCTCGACGCGCTGCACCCACTTGACGTTCTTGTAGCCGTACATGTCGGGGTAGATCAGGCGCAGCGGGTGCCCCTGCTCCTTGATCAGCGGCGCTCCGTCCAGCTCCCAGGCGAGGATGGCGTGGTCGCTGCGCGCCTGACTGATGGTCAGCGAGTCGGTGTAGACGCCGTCGCCCGAGTAGAACGTGATGAACTTGGCCCTGCCGTTCTGGCGCACGCTGTCGACCAGGTCGCGCACCCGCACCCCGCGCCACAGGTTGTTCTGCACCCGCCAGCCGGTGACGCAGCGGAAGTCGGCCTTCAGGGCCACGTTGGGAAAGGCCTTGAGCTGGTCGAGGGTGAGCGACAGGGTGCTGTTGACGCCGGCGCCGTCGAGCCGCAGCCGCCAGGTGCGCGGGTCGTACTCGGGCATGTAGCCGACCGAGTAGTAGCGGAAGCGTTCGCTGGTGACGATGTTGGGGTGCTGCCCCTCGGACGACTCGCGCGGGTCGATGGTCATCGAGCCCAGCGGCACCGCCTGGGCGACGTTGGCGGCGGTGACGTTGTCGTTCTGGAAGGAGAACTGGGTGGTGGCCACGCCCAGCGCGCCGGCGCCGAGCAGGCCGAGGAAGATGCGCCTGCCCATCGGCTTGGCGAGCAGCTCCTCGGGGTCCATAGCACGCTTATACGCCGTTCCCGGCGATGGCAGCAGCGCCGAACCCGCGGAGCCACAATGAGCAGCGTGCCTGCCGCCCGCGACCCGGCGCCGAACGCGATCCTCGGCGCCGCCACCGCCGTCCTCGCCCCCGTGGCGCTCACCGCGGTGCTGGTCCCGCTGGGCGTGGGGCAGTCGCGCGACTACGTGTTCCTCTACGTCGCCCTGGTCGCCGCGCTGGGCGTCACCCTGGGGCTGCGTCCCGCCCTGCTCGCGGCGGCGGCCAGCTTCCTGCTCGTCGACTTCTTCTTCGTCCCGCCGGTGCACACCCTGACCATCGCCGACCGCACCGACGTGGTGAACCTGCTCGTCTTCTTCGGCGCCGCGGGGCTGGTCGGCGGGCTCGGCTCACGGCGGCGCAGCGCGGAGCGGGAGGCCCAGGCGCTGGCCGAGAACCTGGGCGCGGCCAACCGCGAGCTGGCCCAGCGCAACCGCGAGCAGGCCGAGGCCGCGGGGATGGCGGTTCGCCTGGCCCGCGCCCAGCAGCAGGTGCAGGTGCTCGAAGAGACCGATCACATCCGCCGCGACTTCCTGGCCAACGTCTCCCACGAGCTGCGCACCCCGCTGGGCAGCGTTCTCACCGGCAGCACCGGGCTGGCGGCGCGGCCCGACCTACCCGGCGACGCGCGCGACCAGCTCCAGGCCATCGCCGCCGAGGGCCGCCGCCTCGGCCGCCTGGTCGACGACATGCTCGACATGGCCCAGATCGAGGGCAACGCCCTGGAGCTGCGTCTCGACAGCGTCGACCTCGGCCACGCCGTCGAGGCGGCCGTGGACCGGCTGCAGCGTGCGTCGCCGCGGCGCGAGGTGTCGTGGCACGCGCCCGCGGCCGAGGTGGACGTGGTCGCCGACTGGGACCGCCTCGGCCAGGTGCTCGACAACATTCTGGCCAACGCCGACCATTACTCGCCGCCCGGGACGCCGATCGCCGTCACCGCCGCGCCCGGCGCGCGCGGCATGGCGGTGGTGCAGGTGACCGACGCGGGCCCCGGCGTCCCCCACGACGCGCGCGAGCGCATCTTCGAGCGCTTCGTCCGCGGCGGCGACCACGACGTGCCCGGCACCGGGCTGGGGCTGGCCATCGTCAAGGGGCTGGTCGAGGCGCAGGGCGGCCGGGTGTGGGTCGAGGACAACCCCGACGGCCCCGGCGCCCGCTTCGGCGTCGCGCTTCCCGCCGCGGCGGCGCCGGCGACCGGCTAGCCCCCGGCGACGACGTGGATGTCCACGTCCTTGAGCATGCGGACCAGGGTGCGCAGCTCACTGTGGCGCGTCCAGCGATGGGGGCCGCCGCGGTAGATCACCACCTCGGTGACCAGGTTCTCGCGGGCGTAGCTCGCCAGCGCCCCGGCGATGGAGCGGCCCGGCAGGGTGACGAACTCGCCGCCGAGCTGGTGGGTCAGCGCCGCGTAGGCGCCGAGCAGTGACTTCTCCTCGTCGGAGCGCGGCCGGGTGCGCACCGTGGCCGCCTTGAACTCGGCGTCGATGCGGTCGGCGAGCACCGCCGCGCCGCGCACCAGCGGCTCCATGCCGGGACGCGGCGGCACGGCGGCGAGCACCCGCGGCCGCGCCTCCCAGGGCTGCTCGATGCTGCGCTCGCGCATGTAGGCGACGAGCTGGCGGTCGGTGTGCTCGGCGATCACCCGGAAGGCCATCTCGCGCAGCGCCGCCAATACCTGGGGGCGAAACTCCGTCTGCAGGGCGCGACCTGTCGCGGCGGGCTCCACGATTTCGCCGCGTCGCAATCGTTCGACGAGCGCGCCGGGGGTGACGTCGACCAGCTCCATCTCGCCGGCCATCTCCAGCACCGCGTCGTCGATGCGGGGGTGGTCGGGCCCGTAGCCCAGCATCGGGCCCATCGCCTCGACGGTGCTGGCCAGGTCGGTGAGGTGCAGGGTGGCGATCACCGTGATGCCGGCGTCGAGGATGCGGCGCAGCACGGCGACCAGCGGCTCGCCACCGGTGTCGACGGCGCCGAGGTCGTCGATGCAGGCGACCTGCGGGTTGCGCGCCAGCAGGGCCTCGACGTCGAAGCGCGCGGGCGCCGTGGCCTGCGACATGCGGCGGCCGCCGAGCAGCTCCAGGCCGTCGAGCGCCGCCTCGCAGGGCGCGCGCGAGTGGGTCTGCACCGAGGCGACGACCACGTCGGTGCCGCGCGAGGCGCGCCGCCGCGCCTCCTCGAGCATGGCGATGGTGGTGCCGATGCCGCGGGCGTAGCCGAGGTAGATGCGCAGCATGCCGCGCTGCCCGGCGGCGGAGCGGAAGCGGCGCAGCAGCTCCTCGGGCTCGGGGCGCGGGCGCTCACCGGGTGCGGGGCGGTCGTTGCGCTGCTCGAAGCGCGAGAGGACGTGCACGTCGACGTCGCGCATGTCCTCGATGACCCGGTCGGCGAGGGTGCGACGCCGGGCGGCCAGCCACGACGGCGGCTGCGACTCGCCGATGACCAGGTGGCGCACCGCCAGCTCCTGCGCGGTGCGCAGCACCACGCGGGCGACGTCGCTGCCCTCACGCACCAGGAAGGAGGCGCCCACCTGCTCGGCGACGCCGCGCAGCCGCGCCTCGGCGTCGCGACCCGGGGTGCCCCCCGGCGTCGACACGGTGAGCACGCTGCAGAGGCCGCCGCTGCGCCGGGCCAGGCGCGCGCCGCGGCGGATCAGGTTCTCCGAGCCCTCGCTGCCCGACACGGCGACCAGCACGTCCTCGGGCGCGGGATGGACGTCGGCGCGCGTCTTCTCCACCGCCTGGGCCACCAGGCGCAGGGCGATCTCGCGCAGCGCACCGAGGTTGCCGGGACGGAAGAAGTTGTGCAGCGCCGAGTCGACCTTGTCGGGCGCGTAGATGTTGCCGTGGCGCATCCGCTTGCGCAGGGCCTCGGGGGTGATGTCGATGAAGTGGATCTCGTCAGCCGTGTCCAGAACTCGATCGGGAACGGTCTCGCGCACCGGGATGCCGGTGATCGACTCGACCAGGTCCTTGACGCTCTCGACGTGCTGCACGTTGAGAGTGGTGACCACGTCGATGCCGGCGTCGCGCAGGTCCTCGACGTCCTGCCACCGCTTGGCGTGGCGCACCCCCGGGGCGTTGGTGTGGGCCAGCTCGTCGACCAGGGCGATCTCGGGGTGGCGGGCCAGCAGCGCGTCGAGGTCCATCTCCTCCAGCGTGGTGCCGCGGTAGGCGACGTGCAGCCGGGGGACGGTCTCCAGTGTGCTGACCGCTTCGACGGTGCGCGGCCGGTCATACGTCTCGACGAAGCCGATGACCACGTCCTCGCCCTGGGCGCGGCGGGCGCGGCCGTCGCGGAGCATGGCGAAGGTCTTGCCCGAGCCCGGCGCGGCGCCCAGGTAGACGCGCAAAGTCCCGCGCCGCGTGGACGGCGGCACGGGACTGGCGTTGGAGGTTTGAAGATCGGTGATTGCGCTAGCCCGCTGCTCCACTGTCGAGTGCCTGGTTGAGGGAGAGGACGTTGACGTGGGGCTCGCCGAACACTCCCAGTGAGCGCCCGTCGACGTGCTGTTCGACCAGCGCGCGCAGCTTGCCGGCGTCGAGGCTGCGCGCCTTGGCGACCATGTCGACCTGGACCAGGGCGGCGGCCTCGGTGATGTCGGGGTCGAAGCCGGTGAAGTCGCCGGTGACCAGGTCGACGGGGATCGGCGCGTCAGTGCCGTCGGGGTTCTTGGCGACGCCGAGGCTGTGCAGGTACTCGGTGTAGCCCTTGACCCGGGTGATCAGCGCCTGGTTGCTCGGGCCGAGGTTGCTGCCGGTTGAGTTCTGCGCGTTGCAGGGCAGCGGATTGCCCGTCGCGGCGTCGACGGTGAACGAGGGGCGGCTCTGGAAGTAGCGCTGGTCGACGACGAAGACCACGTTGCCCTCGGGGTCCTTGGTGGTCGAGTAGACCAGGTTGCCGTTCTTGTCCTTCTCCGTCTTGTAGAAGCACTGGCCGATCAGCGACGAGCCGATCACCTGGCCGTTCTTGTCGGTGACCAGGCTGCCGTTGGCCTTGTCGCGGAAGAGGCCCTGGGCGATGCCGGTCATGGCCAGCGGGTAGAGGATGCCGGTGAGCACCGCCAGCACCAGGGTGAGCCGGATGGCGGTGAGCAGTTCGCGCGGGAGCTTGCTGAACATTTCTTCTTTCAGACCATGTGCAGGGCGACGATGATCACGTCGATGAGCTTGATGCCCAGGAAGGGCAGGAGGATGCCGCCCAGGCCGTAGATCAGGAGGTTGCGGCGGAGCACGGCGGCGGCGCCGACGGGACGGTACTTGATGCCGCGCAGGGCCAGCGGGATCAGCGCCACGATGATCAGTGCGTTGAAGATCACCGCCGACAGCACCGCGCTGTTGGAGCTGTGCAGCTGCATGATGTTGAGTGCGCCCAGCTCGGGGAACACCGCCAGGAACATCGCCGGGATGATGGCGAAGTACTTGGCCACGTCGTTGGCGATGCTGAAGGTGGTGAGCGCGCCGCGCGTCATCAGCATCTGCTTGCCGGTCTCGACGATCTCGATGAGCTTGGTGGGGTTGCTGTCGAGGTCGACCAGGTTGCCGGCCTCCTTGGCCGCCTGGGTGCCCGACTGCATGGCCACGCCGACGTCGGCCTGCGCCAGCGCGGGCGCGTCGTTGGTGCCGTCACCGGTCATCGCCACCAGCTTGCCGCCCTCCTGCTCGCGGCGGATCAACTCCAGCTTGGCTTCGGGCGTTGCCTCGGCGAGGAAGTCGTCCACGCCGGCCTCGTGGGCGATGGCGGCGGCGGTGAGCGGGTTGTCGCCGGTGATCATCACCGTGCGCAGGCCCATGCGACGCAGGTCGTCGAAGCGCTCGCGGATGCCGGTCTTGACGATGTCCTTGAGCTGGATGGTGCCCAGGATGACCTTGTTCTCGGCGACCACCAGCGGGGTGCCGCCGCCGCGGGCGATGGTGTCGACGGTCGTCGCCACCTCGGTGGGCAGGCCGTCGAGGCCGCACCATCTGGCCACCGAGTCGGCCGCGCCCTTGCGGATCTGGCGGCCGTCGTAGTCGACGCCGCTCATCCGGGTATAGGCCGAGAATGGCACGAACGTGAGGTCGGCCTCGCTGACGTTGCTGCTGTGGTCGCCGTAGCGCCGCGCCAGGGCGACGATGGAGCGGCCCTCGGGGGTCTCGTCGGAGAGGCTGGCCAGCTCGGCGCTGGTGACCAGCCGCTGCATGTCGATGCCGGTGGCGGGGACGAACTCGGTGGCCTGGCGGTTGCCGTGGGTGATGGTGCCGGTCTTGTCGAGGAGCAGGGTGTCGACGTCGCCGGCGGCCTCGACCGCGCGTCCCGACATGGCCAGCACGTTGCGCTGCATCAGGCGGTCGATGCCGGCGATGCCGATGGCGCTGAGCAGGCCGCCGATGGTCGTCGGGATCAGGCAGACGAGCAGAGCGATCAGCACGGTGATGGTCACCGTGGCGTTCTGGAAGAGCGCGAACGGCTGCAGGGTGACCACGGCGAACATGAAGATGATGGTCAGCCCGGCGAGCAGGATGTTGAGGGCGATCTCGTTGGGCGTCTTCTGACGCGACGCCGACTCGACCAGGCCGATGATGCGGTCGAGGAAGGTCTCGCCGGGGTTCTGGGTGATCTCCACCACGATGCGGTCGCTGAGCACGCGGGTGCCGCCGGTGACGGCGCTGCGGTCGCCGCCCGCCTCGCGGATCACGGGTGCGGATTCGCCGGTGATCGCCGATTCGTCCACCGAGGCGATGCCCTCGATGATGGTGCCGTCACTGGGGATGACGTCGTTGGCCTCGCAGACCACGATGTCTCCCTTGCGCAGCTCCTGCGAGGGGATGCGCTCTTCACGCCCGTCGCGCAGCCGCCGCGCCATGGTCTCGGTGCGGGTGCGGCGCAGCGCGTTGGCCTGGGCCTTGCCGCGTCCCTCCGCCGCCGCCTCGGCGAAGTTGGCGAAGAGCACCGTGAACCACAGCCACAGCGCCACCTGGCCGACGAAGCCGGTGTCGCCGTCGCCATGGCCGAAGAGACCGGCGATCGCGTAGTAGCTGGTGATCAGCGCGCCGATCTCGACGACGAACATCACCGGGTTGCGCACCTGCCAGCGCGGGTCCAGCTTGCGGAAGGAGTCGCGCAGCGCGGGGATCAGAAGCTCGCGGTCGAGCACGCTCTTCACCGGGCGGGTGCGGGATTTGGGCTCGCGGTCCAGCATCATCGTCGACATGTTTTTCAGTGCGCCAGGTGGCCGGCGCCGATCTGGAGGTGCTCCAGGATCGGTCCGAGGGCGAGCGCCGGGAAGAAGGTGAGGGCCCCGACGATGAGTACGACACCGACGAGCAACCCGGCGAAGAGCGGCGTGTCGGTCGGGAAGGTGCCTGCGCTGGCGGGCGCCACCTTCTTCTTCACCAGCGATCCGGCCAGGGCGAGGACGGGGATGATGAAGATGAACCGTCCCAGCCACATCGCGCCGGAGAGCGTGGTGTTGTAGTAGAGCGTGTTGCCGCTGAGACCGGCGAAGGCGCTGCCGTTGTTGCCGGTGGTGGAGGAGAAGGCGTACAGGATCTCGCTGAAACCGTGCGCGCCGGGGTTGAGCGGCCCCGCCTTGCCCGCCCCGGCGAGCACCGACACGGCGGTGAAGCCGAGGATGCTCAGCGGCAGGATGAGGATGGCCAGGGCGGCGAGCTTGACGTCGATCGACTGGATCTTCTTGCCCAGGTATTCCGGCGTCCTGCCCACCATCAGGCCCGCGATGAACACCGCGAGGATGGCGAACACCAGCATGCCGTAGAGGCCCGACCCGGTGCCACCGGGGGTGATCTCACCGAACTGGATGTTGGCCATGGCGACGAGGCCACCGAGCGGTGTGTAGCTGTCGTGCGCGGCGTCGACGGAGCCGGTGCTCGTCGACGTCGTGGTGTCGGTGAACATGGCGCTGTAGAGCGGCCCGAAGCGGACCTCCTTGCCCTCCATGTTGCCGCCCGCCATCTGGTCGGTTCGCACCTGCGTGGCGCCGGTGGCGACCAGGGCAGGGTTGCCGTTCTGCTCCTGCTGCATGACGAACGCGCCCATGCCGACCATGATCACGGCCATCGCCGCGGCCACCGCCAGCCCCTGCTTGACGCTGCCGACCATCTTGCCGAACATCACGGTGAGGCCGAAGGGAATCAGGATCTCCAGGAAGATCTCGAACTGGTTGGTGAAGCCGTTGGGGTTCTCGAAGGGATGCGCCGAGTTGGCGTTGAAGAAGCCGCCGCCGTTGGTGCCCAGGTCCTTGATCGACTCCATCGAGGCGACCGGGCCCTGGGCGATGGTCTGCACCACCCCGCTGAGTGTGTGCGCCGGGGTGTAGCCGCTGAGGTTCTGGATGGCGCCCTGCGACATCAGGATCACCGCCGCGACGATCGAGATGGGCAGCAACACGTAGAGGACGCAGCGCACCACGTCGACGTAGAAGTTGCCGATGGTGGTGCCGCTGCGCCGCGCCAAGGCGCGCACCAGGGCGACCGCGATGGCGATGCCGGTGGCCGCGGAGAGGAACTGGTGCAGCACCAGGGCGAGCATCTGCGACGTGTAGCCCATCGTCGACTCGCCCGCGTAGTTCTGCCAGTTGGTGTTGGTGGTGAAGGAGAGCGCAGTGTTGAACGACAGGTCGCCCGGCACCGACGACTGGCCCGCGGGGTTGAGCGGCAGGTGATCCTGGATGCGCAGGATGATGTAGGTGAAGACCAGGCTGACGATGCTGACCAGCAGCACCGCCACCAGGTAGCCCTTCCAGCTCTGCTCCCGCTCTTCCCTGATGCCGCTGAGGCGGTAGAAGCCGCGCTCCACCGGGCGCATCACGCGGCTCATGAAGACGCGCTCGCCGGCGAAGACCTTGACCATGTAGCCGCCCAGGAACCACGCGCCGAGAGCAACGCAGATCAGCGTGACGACGGCGCCGATGATGTCGAGGGACACGTTCTAGAACCTCTCCGGGAAGAGCAGCGCGACGAACAGGTAGCCCGTCACCACCATGGCGATGACGAACACCAGGATGTACGCCATCAGAGCTTCTCCAGGGCGGCGACGTAGGCGAAGCTGAGCAGGGTCAGCGCTGCCAGGATCAGGAACATCATCAGGTCAAGCGGCACGGTGAGGAGGCTCCTCCGCTTCGGCGGGTTGGTTGGCTGCGGGCAGCAGTTGGAGCGGCGCCGGTGCGGTGCGGACCACGACCCACTCGCCGGCCAGCACCGCCCCGGAGAGTGAGACGAAGAGGCGGCGGCGGCGCAGGAGGCCGCCGGTGCTGACCACCGCGCGGCGCTCGCCGTCGGGCATGCGCACCACGATGTGGATGCGGCCGAGCCGCCGGCCCTCCGAGTTGCGGACGTCGCGGCCGAAGAGCGCTGTGGCACCGGGAAGCGCGTCTGCCTCCGTGCCCATGCGGCCCCACTCCGGCCCTCCCGTGCAGTACATGCTCGCCAGACTAGTCAGCGCTCCGTGAACGAAGCGATAACGACCTTTGCGGGCTAGGAGGTCGCGGCGGTCCAGGCGGGGCGCGACGACGCGTCGAGACCGACGCCGCTGGTCACCTGCACGGGGTGCGGCGCCCTGGTTGCGGAGGTGACGCCGTCGAGCCACCAGAGCTGGAAGCCGCCGCCGGTGCTGCCGGGGGCGAGGTAGACAAGGCCGGTGCCGTCGGGCGACCAGGTGGGCGCGGAGACCAGGCGGTCGTTGACCAGCACGCGCAGCGGGCCGAGCGCGGTGCCGTCGAACGGCGCGGTGACCAGGTTGGCGTGCTGCTGCGCGTCGGTGCAGACCATGGCCAGGGTTTTCTGGTCGGGCGAGAGCGACGGCCAGAGGCAATCGGCGTCGGCTGTGGTGAGCGGCACCGGCGTCGCCCCGGGGCGCGCGATCAGCTCGATGCGCGAGGTGATGCGCTCCTTGCTGTCCACCGCGTACGACCCGTCGATCACGCCGCCACTGCTCAGCGGCACCGGCATCACGTCGCCCCCGGTGTAGGGGTTGGGGTTGCTCCACCGCTTCGGCGCCGCGCTGCCGTGCAGCGGCCGCGACCAGGTGGCCAGGTCGACCATGTAGCCGTTCTTGGGGCTGTCATACGCATAGAAAAGCGTTGTGCCATCGGGAGCCAGCGCCGGGTAGAAGGTCCAGTGGTTGGCGTCGATGGCGGGGTTGTGCCCGGTGGCGGCGTCGTGGGTGAGCTGCTCGGTGACCGTCCCGTTGCTGCCAATGATGGCCAGATCAGAGGCGTCGCCCTGGCGCGACACGGCGAGCACGCTGCCGTCGGGGAGCACGGTGGGCTGGGTCCAGCCGCGCGAGTCGGTGGTGAAGCGCTCGAAGCCGCCGCCGCGCAGGCGGTAGAGCGCGCCCTCCTGGGCGACGTAGAGCGTCCCGGGCAGGGTCACCGCCGGCTTCTGCTGGGCCGGCGACGCCGCCAGCGGCTGGGTGTCGGTGCGCAGCAGTCCCAGCGCGCTGCGCACGCCGAGGCCGAACAGCGCCATGGCCAGCAGCAGCAGCGCGGTCGTGCCCCGGAGCCTCACGGGAAGGTCTGGGCCACCAGCGGGCGGATCAGCGTCCAGTCGGGCAGCACCACGCTCTGCCCGGCGATGTCGCCGCCGTGGGTGTACGGCGGCAGCAGGATGATCCGTTCGATGTCGGTGGTCGCCAGCCCGGACACCAGGGGAAGCAGCGAGATGAGCTGGCCGATGCTCATGTCGGTGGACATCTCGCCGTTGAGCGCGCCCGCCAGGTCGGGCAGGTTGGCGGCGCTCATGCCCTTGGTCTTGGCGCGCAGCGCGAGCAGGAGCTGCTGCTGGCGCTCGGAGCGGCCGAAGTCCTCGCGCAGGTCGCCGTGCCGCGAGCGCACGTACTGCAGCGCCTCCGCGCCGTTCATGTGCTGCGCCCCGGGGAGCACGGCAACCCGCTGGTAGGCATAGGGATTCGAGGTGTCGAGGTCGCGCGGGTAGAAGTCGTCCATGACCGGGTTGCTCGCCACCATGTCGACACCGCCGACGGCGTCCACCAGCGCGATCAGCCCGCGCAGCCCGGTCCACACGTAGTGGTCGACGTGGACGTTGAAGTCCTGCTCGACGGTGGCGATGGCGGTGCGCGCGCCGCCGTCGCTGTAGGCGGCGTCGATCTTGGCGGTGCCGCCACTGCTGATCGGCACCCACAGGTCGCGGGGGATCGAGAGCATGGCGACGTGATGGGTCGCCGGGGTGACCCGCACCAGGATCATCGACTGGGTGAGCACGTGGTCCTTGCTGAACTTGGCGTCGTCGTCGGAGCCGAGCAGGAGCACGGTGAAGGGCGCGTTGGGCGCGGGCGCGGGGGCGGCGCCCCCGGCGGACGGCGAGGGCAGCTCGCTGGTGTGGCCGGTGATGGCCACCGCGGCGGTGAGCACCGGCAGGAAGTACGACCCCGCTCCGGCCACTCCCGCCACCAGGAACCCCGCGAGCACCAGCAGGACCCGCCGCAGCTTCCTGGGCCGGCGCCGATCGCGCAGCCCCGCGCGGCGACGGCGCTCGGTCACCCGCTCCACGGCCGTCGAGATACGCGCATCCGCGCAGGATAGGGCAGCCGGGCGCAAGCCTGCCTGAGCCCCGCACGATTGCAGCCGTGCGCAACCATGCTGACCCGTGGGGTAGACTGGCCCCGACGCATCGGCCCGAGGAGGCACGCATGGAACCCGGGAGTAGTAGTCCCAGCCCCGTTTCCGCGCGCGTGTCTTCGGAGGCCGCCGCCTAGAGCTTCGTGCTCGGCTCAAGCCTCCTGCTGCGCGCGCCCCGCATTCGCGCATCGCGCACAGCCGCCGCCCCCGCGACGGGCGGCAAGGAGGTACGAATCGTCATGAGCACAGCTGCCCGGCGCCACAATGGCGCCATGGCGACGGTGGAGCGCCCCTACATCAGCGCCGCCGCAACGGTGAACGCCGCGCTGCTCGACCGCTCCGGCGAGAAGCTGGGCCGCGTCGACGACGTGGTGGTCCGCCTCGCGGATGGCCACTACCCGCCCGTGGTCGGCCTGCGCGTGCGCATCGGCGGCCGCGAGCTCTTCGTCCCCGCCCAGCAGATCGCCTCGCTGCAGCCCTACAAGGTGCAGCTCTCCGGCGACACCCTCAACCTCGCCCGCTTCGAGCGCCGCCCCGGCGAGGTGCTGCTCGACGACGACGTCCTCGGCCGCCGCCTCATCGACGTGGCGGCCGGCCGCCTGGTCCACGCCCACGACCTCGCCCTGGCCAGGGTGGACGGCTGGTGGCGGGTGGTCGGCGTCGACCCCCGGCCGGCCAGCGGGGTGCACCGCCTGGTGCCCTGGCGCAGCCGCACCGGCCTGGTGCCGCCCGAGGCGCTCACCGACTGGGCCGACGTCGAGCCCTTCGTCGGCCACGTGCCCAGCGCCAGCCTGCTGCTGCCCCTGCGCCGCCTGCGCCGCCTCCACCCCGCCCAGATCGCCGACCTGGTGGAGAACGCCTCGCGCGACGAGGGCTCGCAGATCATCGAGGCGGTCCACGACGACCCCGAGCTGGAGGCCGACGTCTTCGAGGAGCTGGGCGTCGAGCACCAGCGCCGCTTCGTCGAGGAGCGCAGCGACGCCGAGGCAGCCGCCCTGCTCGGCGAGATGGCCCCGGACGACGCCGCCGACCTGCTCACCGAGATCGACCAGGAGCGCCGCGCCCCGATCCTCGAAGCCCTGCCCGCCGAGCAGCGCGACAAGGTGCGCCGCCTGCTCGCCTACCACCCCGACACCGCGGGCGGCATGATGGGGCCGGACGTGGTCGGCGTCGCCGCCACGGCGCGGGTGGGCGACGCCCTGGCCGCCGTGCGCGCCGCCACCGAGCTGGGCCCGCAGCAGCGCTCCGCGATCGTGCTGCTCGCCGAGGACGGCACCCTGGCCGGCACGGTGGCGCTGTCCGACGTGGTCGCCGCCGCCCCCGCCGCGCCACTGGCTGAGGCCGTCACCCCGGTGGCCGCCCGGCTCCGCGCCGAGACCGACCTGCCCGCGGTGGCCGTGATGATGAGCGACTACAACCTGACCGCGCTGCCCGTGGTCGACGCCGCCGACCGGGTCATCGGCCTGGTCACCGTGGACGACCTGCTCGACGCCATGCTCCCGCCGGAGTGGCGGAGGAGACGCGAGGACGACCGCGCCTAGAGCGCGCGCACGTCAACCGCACCCCCTCTGAACCTCACCCGCACAGCCACTCCGGAGAGCATCCGTGACCGACAACGACACCGTACTGACCGCCCGGTCGGGAACTTCGCCCGGCCCCGCTGTGCTCGACGACGCGCACGTCGGCGACATCCGCGGGGCCCTCGGCCACATCGCCCAGCACGACACCGCGGCGCGCCGCGGCTGGAAGGCGCGCCTGATCACCCTGGCGGCGATCATGGGCCCGGGCCTGATCGTCATGGTCGGCGACAACGACGCCGGCGGCGTCTCCACCTACGCGCAGGCCGGGCAGAACTACGGCACCAGCCTGCTCTGGACGCTGCTCCTGCTCATCCCCGTGCTGATCGTCAACCAGGAGATGGTGGTGCGGCTCGGCGCCGTCACCGGCGTCGGCCACGGGCGGCTGATCTTCGAGCGCTTCGGCCGCTTCTGGGGCTGGTTCGCCGTCGGCGACCTGTTCCTGCTCAACTTCCTGACCATCGTCACCGAGTTCATCGGCGTCGCCCTGGCCTCGCAGTATTTCGGCTTCAACCCGCGCATCGCCGTGCCGCTGGCCGGCGTGGTGCTCATCGGCATCACCGTGACCGGCAGATTCGAGCGCTGGGAGCGCTTCATGTTCCTGTTCCTGGCGCTCAACGCGCTGGTCATCCCCATCGCCATCCTCTCCCATCCCGACGTCGGCACCACCGTGCACGACGCCCTGGTCCCCGGCATCAGGGGCGGGGTCAGCTCCGACGCCATCCTGCTGATCATCGCCATCGTCGGCACCACGGTGGCGCCGTGGCAGCTCTTCTTCCAGCAGTCCAACGTCATCGACAAGCGGATCACGCCGCGCTGGATCGCCTACGAGCGCGCCGACACGGTGATCGGCGCCTTCGTGGTGGTGATCGGTGCCGCCGCGCTGATGATCGCGCCCGCCTTCGTGCTCGGCAACGGCGCCGACGCCGGACACTTCACCGACGCGGGCGGGGTGGCCCAGGCGCTGGCCTCGCACGGGCACGGAGTTCTGGCCACACTCTTCGCAATCGTGCTGCTCGACGCCTCGATCATCGGCGCCAGCGCGGTGACCCTGGCCACGTCGTACGCCTTCGGCGACGTGTTCGGCATCCACCACTCGCTGCACCGGCCGTGGCGCGAGGCCAAGGCGTTCTACGCCAGCTTTGCGGGGACGGTGCTGGCGGCGATGACCATCGTGCTCATCCCCGGCGCGCCGCTCGGTGTCATCACCACCGCGGTGCAGGCGCTGGCCGGTGTGCTGCTGCCCAGCGCCAGCGTGTTCCTGCTGCTGCTCTGCAACGACCGCGCCGTGCTCGGGCCGTGGGTCAACCACCCGTGGCTCAACGCGCTCGCCGTGGTCATCCTGGGCACGCTGCTGATGCTGTCGCTGATCCTGGTGGTGACCACCCTGATGCCGGCGATCAACGTCGGCGCGCTGGTGCTCGGCTCGGCGGCGGCGCTTGGACTGGCGCTGGTCGGCGTCGGAGTGATGGCGCTGCGCAGTGCGCGATCGGCTCCGCACCCGGAAGTTGATGCCGGAGTTGACAAGATGTCGTGGCGCATGCCGCCGCTGGCGCTGCTCACCCGCCCGGTGTGGTCGCGAACGCGCACGGTCGGCATGTGGTCGCTGCGCCTCTACCTGGTGGTGGCGGCGGGGCTGCTGCTGGTCAAGGCCTTCCAGCTCGGCACCGGCGGGCACTGAGCCCGCCGCGCCGGGCGTCAGGCCGCCGGACCGAAGCGATATCCCTGCCGCCCCACGGTGACCACCACCTGGGGACGGGCAGGGTCGTCCTCCAGCTTGGCGCGCAGGCGGTGGATGAAGGCGCGCAGGTAGCCCATCTCGCCGGCGTACTGCGCGCCCCACACGCTCCGCAACAGGGTGCGATGGTCCATCACCTGCCCGGCGTTGCGGGCCAGCTCGGCGAGCAGCAGGTACTCGGTCGGCGACAGGCGCACCTCGTCCGCGCCGCGGTGCACCGAGCGCGCGCCGAGGTCGATGCTCACCGCGCCGCAGCGCACCACCCGCGACGGCTCCTCCGCCGGCCGCGCCCGGCGCAGCACCGCGCGGATGCGGGCGATCAGCTCCTCGGCGCCGAAGGGCTTGGCCAGGTAGTCGTCGGCGCCCAGGTCGAGGGCGCGCACCTTGTCGCCCTCCTGGCCGCGGGCGCTGATCACGATGACCGGGGGCAGCCTGCGGCCCTCCAGCGTCTGCAGGATGCGCCAGCCGTCGACGAAGGGCAGGCCCAGGTCGAGCAGCACCACGTCGTACGAACCCTCGCCCACCTCGCGCGCCCCGGCCAATCCGTCACCGACCGCCATCACCCGGTACCCCGCGCGCTCCACCGCGGTGACCAGCGTCTGCCGCAGGGTGCGATCGTCCTCGACGATGAGGACCGCCGCCTCGTCGCGCTCGCGCCGCTCGTCCGTGGTGGTCAGGCGGTGATGGCCACCTGGGCGGCCATCTGGCGCGCCTCGGCGGTATCGGCGAAGTGGCAGGCGGCGAGGTGGTCGGGGCTGCCCTTGGGCTCGAAGACCGGCTCGACCTCGCGGCAGATGTCCTGGGCGATCGGGCAGCGGGTGTGGAAACGGCAGCCGGACGGCGGGTTGATCGCCGAGGGCACGTCGCCGCGGAGCAGGATGCGGTCGCGCTTGCGGGTCGGGTCGGGCAGCGGGATGGCGGAGAGCAGCGCCTGCGTGTAGGGGTGGCGCGGCTCGCGGTAGAGCACGTCGGCGCGCGCCAGCTCGACCATCTTGCCCAGGTACATCACGCCGATGCGGTCGCTGACGTGCTGCACCACCTGCAGGTTGTGGGAGATGAACAGGTAGGTGAGCCCGAACTCCTCCTGCAGGTCCTCGAGCAGGTTGAGCACCTGCGACTGGATGGACACGTCGAGCGCCGACACCGGCTCGTCGGCGACGACGAACTTGGGGCGCAGAACCAGCGCGCGGGCGATGCCGATGCGCTGCCGCTGGCCGCCGGAGAACTCGTGCGGGTAGCGGTTGATGTAGTACTTGCGCAGGCCGACCCGCTCCAGCATGTCGGCGACCCGCTTCTCGCGCTCCGCGTGGTTGTGCATGCCGAGGTTGTAGAGGCCCTCGCCGATGATGTCGCCGACCGGCAGGCGCGGGTTGAGCGACGCGTAGGGGTCCTGGAAGATGATCTGCATCTCGCCGCGCAGCCGCTTCATCTCGGCGTAGGGGATGTGGGTGATGTCCTTGCCGTCGAACACCAGCGAGCCCGCCGTGGGCTCGACGAGGCGGAGCAGCACCCGGCCGGTGGTGGTCTTGCCGCAGCCGGACTCGCCGACCAGCCCCAGCGTCTCGCCCCTGCCGATGTCGAAGCTGACGTCGTCGACGGCCTGGACGTGGGCCACCGTCTTGCGCAGGAAGCCGGCGCGAACGGGGTAGTACTTGCGCAGGTCGGTCACCCGGTAGAGCGGCGCAGGCGTGTCCGGCAACGGCTGCGGCGGGGAGGCCTGGATCTCGGGCGCGGCGGTCATGCCCCGACCTCCTCGGCGAGTGGGCTGGTGGGATCGATGCTGACCGGCTCATCGGCGCGGACCTCGTCCTGCTCGCGGGTGTAGAGGTAGCAGGCGACGCGGTGCGTCCTGGAGATCGGCGACAGCGCCGGGAAGGCGGCGTCGCACGTCCCGTCGGGGAAGCGGTCGGGACAGCGCGGCGCGAAGGAGCAGCCGGGCGGCAGGTTGAGCGGGTGCGGCACCACGCCCTTGATGACGTCGAGCCGCCGCCCCACCTTGTCGGGCGAGGGGATCGAGGCCAGCAGGCCGCGCGTGTAGGGGTGCTTCGGCGAAGCGAACAGCTCCGTCGCCGGCGCGTCCTCGACCACCTTGCCGGCGTACATCACGGCGACGTGGTCGGCCACCTCGGCGATGACGCCGAGGTCGTGGGTGATCATGATCACCGCCATGTTCTCGGTTTCCTTGAGCTCCTTGATGAGCTCCAGGATCTGCGCCTGGATGGTGACGTCGAGGGCGGTGGTCGGCTCGTCGGCGATGAGCAGGCGCGGCTTGCAGGCCAGCGCCATGGCGATCATCACGCGCTGGCGCATGCCGCCCGACATCTCGTGCGGGTAGTCCTTGATGCGCCGCTCCGGCGAGGGGATGCCGACCTGCTTGAAGAGCTGGATCACCCGGTCCCTCGCCGCGGCGTCGTCGTAGCCGAGGTGGCGCTTGATCGACTCGACGATCTGGTCGCCCACCTTGAAGACCGGGTTGAGCGACGTCATCGGCTCCTGGAAGATCATCGCGATGTCGTTGCCGCGGACGTCCTGCATCTCCTCCTCGGAGATCTCCAGCAGGTTGCGTCCCTGGAACATCACCCGGCCGGCCACTGCCCGTCCGGGGCGGGAGAGCAGCCGCATGATGGTCATCGCGGTGATCGACTTGCCGCAGCCGGACTCGCCGACCACGCCGAGAGTCTCCTGTTCGCGCAAGGAGAAGTTGACGCCGTCGACGGCCTTGACGGTGCCGTCGTTGGTGAAGAACTGCGTGCGCAGGCCTTCGACGGAGAGCAATGCCCCGCTGGTGTCCCCCACCACCTCAGCGCTCCAACGAACGTGGGTCGAAGGCGTCGCGCAGGGCGTCGCCGATGTAGTTGAAGGACAGCACGGTCACCAGGATGAGCAGGCCCGGCCACAGCGAGTAGAAGAAGCCGAGGCCGCTGGGGTTGTTGATCTCCTGGTAGCCCTGGTTGAGCAGGCTGCCCCAGGTCGCGGTGGGCTGGCCGATGCCGACGCCGAGGAAGGACAGCGCCGACTCCAGCAGGATGGCGGCGCCGATGGTCAGCGAGGCGCTGACCACGATGGGGCCCAGGGCGTTGGGGATGAGGTGGCGGATCATGATTCGCCAGCGCGGCGTGCCCAGCGCCTTGGCCGCCTCGACGAACTCCTTCTCGCGGACGCTCAGCACCACGGCGCGGACGATGCGCGCGGTGTACGGCCAGGCCAGCAGGGCGATGCCGATGACGATGGTCTGGATGCTCTGCCCGAAAGCCTTGGCGAAGACCACCAGGATGAGGATCGAGGGGATGGAGAGCAGCGCGTTGGTGACCGCACTGACCAGGGTGTCGACAACGCCGCCGAAGAAGCCCGACATGGCGCCGAGCACGGTCGCGATGGCGATGGTCAGCACCATGGCCAGGCCGCCGACGGCCAGCGAGATGCGGCCGCCGCTCAGGTTGCGCAGCAGCAGGTCGCGGCCGATGTCGTCGGTGCCGAGCAGGTGCCCCGACTGGAAGGGGCCGAGGCCCGCGTGGGTGGGGTCGACGTGCTCGGCAGGGAGGAGGAGCGGCCCGACCGCGCAGGCCAGGGCGAGCAACAGCAGGACCCCCATCGAGCTGAGCGCCAGCTTGCGCTTGGCGAAACGCCGCCAGACGAGCTGGTAGAAGCCGACCTCTTTGGTGGTCTCGAAGTCGATGGTCGGAGTGTCAGGGGCTGTCCCGGGCTGCAGGACGACGTTGGTGGTGGCCATACGTGTGGGCGAAGTCTATAGCACCGGACTCTGGCTGGCGGAGTGCCCCAAAAGGAAAGGGCCCGGGGGCCCCCAGAAAGGGGCCCCCGAGCCTGCCAGAAGTCGTTTGGGTGCCTGTCCTAGGCCTGGCAGTTGCCTGCGGTGCAGTACCAGTCGAAGGAGTTGTAGGTCCAGACCAGGTCGTTGCGCTTGAGGCCCTGGAGCTTGGTCGAGTAGCTGTTCACCGTCACCTGCTGGTAGAGGGGAATCTCCGGCAGGTCCTTGGCGAGCTGCACTTCGATCTGCTTGTAGAGCGCGGCGCGCTGAGTCAGGTCGATGCTGTTGCGGGCGTCGTCGAACCACTTGTCGACGTTGGCGTTGTTCTCACCCGTGGTGTCCTGGCCCTGGCCCTTGTTGGCGGCCGAGGGGATCTGGACGGACGAGGTGCAGGTGCCGCCGCAGTCGCCGTGGTACCCGGCGTACCAGTTGTCGGGCTCGGCCGGGCTGCTCAGCGTGTTGGTGTACATCGCCATGTCGAACGTGTGGGTGTACAGCACGCCGCCGTCGGCGAAGGCGCCGAACAGCTTGCCTGCGGTCACGTTCTTGTAGGGCGTGTTGACGTGGATGCCGATCTGCTGCAGGTCGGTGGCGATCAACGGCTCGGCGTCCTCACGAGCGACGTTGCCCGACGTCGTCGCGATGTCGAGGTCGATGCAGGTGCCGTCCTTGAACGCACGGGTCTTGCCGGCGTCGCAGCTCGGGCTGAGCTTGTAGCCGGCGTCGTCGAGCAGCTTGTTGGCCGCCGCGGGGTCGTACTTGGTGGTCGGGTCGTCCGAGGTCTTGATGAACTCGGAGCCCAGGTAGATCCAGGAGTCCTGGGGAACCACCGTCTTGCCCGAGGCCAGCGTGTCGATGATCTGCTGGCGGTTGATGCCGGCCAGGATGGCGTGACGCACGGCGGTGTCAGCCAGGTAGGGCGACTTCTTCGCCGTGGCGCCGCAGAGGCCCTTGGCGTTGTCGCACATGTTGAGGTCGATCTTCTCGGCGCCCGACTCGGGGATGGTCTCGACCTTGAGCTTGCCGTTGGCCGACTCCGCGATCAGGTCCTGGAGGAACTTGAGACGGTAGTCGAGGCCGAAGTCGATGGTGCCGGCCTTGGCCGCGGTCAGCTCCGCCGAGGTGCTGGCGATGATCTTGAAGACCACGGTGTCGAGGTGCGGCTGATGCGCCTTGTCCCAGTAGTTCATGTTGCGCACCAGGATGATGTCCTTGGTGGGCTCGTACTTCTGGAGGACGTAGGGGCCGGTGCCGACGGTGATCTTGTCCAGCGTGTCGGTGCCCTTGAAGGCGTTGGGGTTGCCCGAGCCGGCCGTCAGGTCGACGGTCTGCGCGGTCTTCTCCAGGTCGCCGTTGGCGGCGAAGGCGGCCTCGAGCTGCTTGGCGGGCAGGATGCCGTAGACGCCGGTGCCGAACGACAGGTAGGGGCCGAAGGTCGACTTGAAGCTGACCACGGCCTGGCTGGGGTTGCTGTCGTCACAGCCGGAGACCTGGTCCCAACCGGTGGTGCTCAGTACCGCGGTGGGGTTCTTGTCCTTGTACTGCAGCCACCAGAACTTGAAGGTGTCGCAGACGTCCTTGGCGGAGAACGTCGAGCCGTCCTGCCACTTGACGCCGGAGCGCAGCTTCCAGGTGACGCACATCTTGGCGCTGGTGTCCTTGCAGCCGGAGGTCTTGACGTCACCGTTGGCGGTGGTCGGGACCTCGGTGGCCAGGTCGGGGCGCCAGAAGTCGGCCTGGGTCTTGGCGTTGGCGGTCTCGTCGACCGACTTGTACCAGAGCAGGCCTTCGTTGGTCAGGGCGTCGACAGCGTAGGAGAAGGTCATGCTGTCGGTGATGCCGGCGGCCAGGAAGCTGGTCGGCTCCTGGACCAGGCCGATGTTGAGCGTGCCGCCGTTGACGGCGTTCGCCTGGGTCGGTTCGGGCGTCGGCGTCGCCGAGGTGCCCGGCGTCGAGTTGTTGCTCGAACCACAGGCAGCCAGCGTCGCGATCACCGCGACCCCTGCGGCGCCGAGCAAACGACGCCTCACAGAGTGGATCTCCATGCACACCTCCTGGTCCCTGCGGGGTTCTCCCGGGGTTGCATCGACCCGGGTCCGTCAGGGTTCCACACCGCTGTTCCGGAGCGCGGCTGTCGCGGGGGCGCAGGCAGTCGTCCGGCGCCGGGCATTCTGAGCAGCCACAAGGGCGTCCGCATCCCCCACCAGGGTGATTTTCGTCAGTGCCGCACTCAACTGACCGTATACTCGGCGCGCCGGTCTGGTGTTGCAGATGTTCGAACGTCTCGCCCTGCGGCGCGCCCTGCAAAGGCCGCGGCGCTTCCGCACCCGCATGCTCCTGGGCATGCTGGTGGTGGCCCTGGTGCCACTCGTGGTCTTCACCGCGGTCGTCGCGGCCGACCTCGGCTCGGTCAGCGGCAGCACCGTCCACGACACCCAGCAGACGATCATCCAGGACCAGGAGCAGCGCCAGCAGGGCCAGGTGGCCGACCGCGCCCTGGCCATCGACGTCCGCCTGGGCAGCATCGCCAGCGAGATCCGCCAGCTCCGCGACCAGACCACCCAGGCGCTCAACCCCCTGCCCGGCGACCGGCCGCCCGGCAAGGTGCTCAACTTCCAGACCGACCAGGGCGCCTACTACTCCTCCACCGCCGACACCTCGGTGATCGTCGGCCAGACCAGCCCGCTGGTGCACGCGGGGGTGCTCGACCAGGCCCAGCACGCCGCGCCCATCGCGGCGCCCAGCGCCACGCTCATCCCCTTCATGGCGGGGATGCGCAAGAGCTACCCGGAGATCGAGGCGGTCTGGATCGTCGACAAGGGCGACTCGGTGATCCGCACCGTCCCCGGCATCGACGTCCACGCCGCCATCCGCGACAAGCGGATCAACCCCGACGCGCCGCTGGGCAGCGACGGCGACCTGATCTTCTCCACCTCGCAGGAGCGCTTCGCCGGCACCGCGGGCTCGCCGCAGAGCTGGTCCGACCCGGCCAAGCCCGGCGCCCAGCCCACCGGTCCCTACTGGACCGACCCCTACCGCACCCGCCAGGGCGACGAGGGGGTCACCGTCTGGATGCCGGTGGGCACCGACGGCAGCACCCTGGTGGGGGCGGACATCACCATCGCCCAGATCACCGGAGCGCTGCTCCAGCCGGTGATCTCCGGCGAGCCGGGCGCCTACCCCATCCTGCTGAGCAGCAACAACAAGGTGCTCGCCGCCGGGGACCAGGCGCAGAGCGACTTCGGGCTGCCCGCGCACATGACCGGCGCCCAGCTCCCCGTCGACCCCCACGCCACCTTCGGCAGTGGGCTGCTCGCGGTGGAGCAGTCGGGACACCCCGAGAACCTGCGCGGCAGCTTCGCCGGCGCCGACCGCGAGGTCTTCACCGCGCCCATCTACGCCGCCCACTGGGTGCTGGCCACCTCGGTGCCGATGAAGGTGCTGGAGCCCGACGTCACCGGCCTGACCCGGGGCATCGAGAACGGCATCCACAGCATCCTGCTCCACGTCATCCCCATCGCCCTGGTGCTCTGCGCGCTGGCCTTCGTGCTGGCCACCCTGGTGGCGCGGCGCCTGGTCGGCCCGGTGCGCGCCCTGCAGACCTCGGCCGAGCGGCTGGCCAGCGGCAACACCGACGCGCCCGTCCCCCCGCAGGGCAGCGACGAGGTCGGCGTGCTCGCCGACTCCCTTGAGCGGATGCGCCGCGAGATCAACGCCTCGCGCGACACCATCCTGGCCGCCGCCCGCGAGCTGGAGGGGCGGGTCGCCGAGCGCACCCACGAGCTGCGCACCCGCAACGAGGAGCTGGTGGCGCTCAACACCCTGGCCGGGGCGCTCACGCGCTCGCTGGACGCCGAGTCGATCCTGGCCGGGGCGCTGGACACCGCCCGGGCGGTGCTGCCCGCCATGGCCGGGCGCGGCTGGGTGGCCGCCGCGGCCGGACCCAAGCCGGGCGCGCTGCGCAGCCTGGCCCAGTGGTGCGCCGACGAGGAGGGGGCCGCCGTCGACCCCGACGCGCTGCTCGGCGCCGCCCAGCAGGCCCTCGACGAGCACGGCGTGGTCGTCCTGCCCGGCCGGCCGCGGACCCAGCCGGTGCTGGTCGGCCTGCCCTTCCAGGCGGGCGAGGAGACCCTGGGCGCGCTGGCCATCGCCTGCCGGCCCGGGACCCACCTCGCCGAGCGCACCCGCACCCTGCTCAGCGCGGTGTCCGACCAGGTCGGCCTGGCCCTCCGCGCGGAGCAGCTCGCCGCCGAGGGGCGCGAGCTGGCCGTGCTGGAGGAGCGCACCCGCCTGGCCCGGGAGATCCACGACACCCTGGCCCAGCAGCTCACCGCCATCGTCCTCCAGCTCGAGGCCGCCGAGGCCTACGCCGAGCGCAGCCCGGGGCGCGCCCAGTCGCTGGTGATCACCGCCCGCGACCTGGCCCGCTCGGCGCTGCACGAGGCGCGCCGCTCGGTGTGGAACCTGCGCCCGGCGCCGCTGGAGGCGACCGGCCTGGTGGCCGCGCTCGACCGCGAGGTGCGCCGCTGGGCGCGCACCAGCGGCATGCCCGCCCGGCTGAGCGCCGACACCCTGCCCAACCCGCTCAACCTCCAGCCCGCCGCCGAGGTGGGCCTGCTGCGCATCGCCCAGGAGGCGCTGAGCAACGCCGGGCGGCACAGCGGCGCCACGTCGGTGGAGGTCTCGCTGTGCCGCCGCGACGGCGCCCTGGAGCTGGGCGTGCAGGATGACGGCTGTGGCTTCGACCCCGAGACCTCGCCCCAGCTCGGCAGCTTCGGACTTGTCGGCATGAGTGAGCGCGCCCGGCTGGCGGGCGGATCGCTGGAGATCGTCACCTCGCCCGGACAGGGCACCCGGGTCACCGTGCGCCTGCCCCTGGCCGAGGCCACCGGCGCCCCGGCGGTGACGGCGGTGCCGGCGTGACCATCCGCGTCCTGGTCGCCGACGACCACCCGGTGGTCCGCCACGGCCTGTGCACCATGCTGGAGATCGAGGACGACATCGTCGTGGTCGGCCGCGCCGCCGACGGCGAGGAGGCCGTCGCCCAGGCCCGCGAGACCCACCCCGACATCATCCTCATGGACGTGCAGATGCCCAAGGTCGACGGCATCGAGGCGATGCGGCAGATCCGCGAGACCGACCCCGACGCCCGGGTGATCGTGCTGACCACCTACCGCGACGAGGACTACATCTTCCCGTCGCTGCGGGCGGGTGCGCGGGCGTACCTGTTGAAGGACGCCTCCCGCGAGGAGCTGGCCGAGGCCATCCGCGCGGTGCACCGCGGCGAGTCGCTGCTCGACCCGCAGATCGCCGACCAGGCGCGCTCCCGCGAGGGGCTGACGGCGCGCGAGGTCGAGGTCCTGGAGCTGATGGCGCGGCAGCTCAGCAACGCGCAGATCGCCGAGAAGCTCTTCGTCAGTGAGAACACGGTCAAGACCCACGTCAGCAACGTGCTCGCCAAGCTGGGCTGCAACGATCGCGCGGCGGCCGTGCTGACCGCCTGGAAGCGCCACCTGATCAGCTGACGCGCGGCCCCCAATCGCCGCGCAACCAGAGGCCCTCCGTAGAATCCCGGTCGAATGACCCCCATCCGCATCGGCCTGCTCGGCCTCGGCACGGTCGGCGCCCAGGTGGCCGAACGCCTCTCCACCGCCCACGACCTGATCACCGAGCGCACCGGCGTCCCCGTCGAGCTGGCCCGCGTCCTGGTCCGCGACCCCGCCAAACAGCGCCCCTACACCCCGCCCGCGGGCCTGCTCACCACCAACCCCGACGACATCCTCGACGACCCCACCATCAACGTCGTGGTCGAGGTCATGGGCGGCATGGAACCCGCCCGCACCTTCATCGAACGCGCCATCACCGCCCGCAAAGCGGTGGTCACCGCCAACAAAGAGGTCATGGCCCACCACGGCCCCGCGCTGCTCGAGCTGGCGCGCGAGAAGTGCGTCGACGTGTACTTCGAGGCCGCGGTCGGCGGCGGCATCCCGCTCATCTCCACCTTCAAGATCGACCTGCTGGCCAACGAGATCTCGCGCATCGAGGCGGTGATCAACGGCACCACCAACTTCATCATCGACCGCATGGCCATCGACGGCCAGAGCTTCGACGACGCCCTCGCCGAAGCCCAGCGCCTCGGCTACGCGGAGGCCGATCCCACCTACGACGTCGAGGCCTACGACGCGGTCTTCAAGCTGACCATCATGTCCTCGATCGCCTTCCGCACCAAGATCGACCCGGCGTGCGTGTACCGCGAGGGCATCCGCGCCCTCGACCCCGTCGACTTCCGCTATGCGGCCGAATTGGGCTACGCCATCAAGCTGCTCGCCTTCGCCCAGGCGGGTGACGGCCACGTCGAGCTGCACGTCCACCCCACCTGCATCCCGCAGTCGCACCTGCTCGCCGCGGTGCACGACGCGTACAACGCGGTGGTCATCGACGGCGACCTGGTCGGCCGCGTCCTGCTCTACGGGCAGGGCGCCGGTGGCCGGCCGACGGCGAGCGCGGTGGTCGGTGACATCCTCGACCTGGTGCTCTCGCTGCGCAAGGGCGTCGACAACCGCATCGCCGTCGACTTCTCGCGGCAGCGCCGGGTGCTGCCCATGGAGGACGTGCGCACCGCCGCGTACGTGCGGCTGCACGTCGCCGACAAGCCGGGCGTGCTCGCCGACGTGACCAGCATCCTCGGCGATCTCGACATCAGCATCTCCTCGATCGTGCAGAAGTCGCTGATCGTCGAACACGCCGCGGCGGAGCTGGTGATCCTCACCCACACCGCCACCGAGCGCGCCCTGCAGGCGGCGCGGCGGCGGCTGAGCGAGCTGCCGTCTGTGTACTCCGTCGCCGCCTTCCTGCGCGCCCTGCCGGTGGGCGCATGAGCGCCGCGGGCGCGCCGATGTCGACCACGCCGCTGCGGCCGCCGCATCCCGGCGTGATCCTGCGCTACGCCGACCGCCTGCCGGTCACCGAGCACACGCCGCGGATCACCCTCAACGAGGGCGGCACGCCGTGCATCGAGTCGCGCAGCATCGGCGCGCAGCTCGGGCTCAGCTCGCTGCACTTCAAGTTCGAGGGCCTCAACCCCACCGGGTCGTTCAAGGACCGCGGCATGGTGATGGCCGTGGCCAAAGCGATCGAGGCGGGCTCAGAGGCGATCGTCTGCGCCTCGACGGGCAACACCTCGGCGTCGGCCGCCGCGTACGCCGCGCGCTTCGGGCTGCGCGCCATCGTGGTCGTGCCCAGCGGCAAGATCGCCGCCGGCAAGCTGGTCCAGGCCCAGGTCTACGGCGCCAAGGTTCTGGCCATCCGTGGCAATTTCGACCGGGCCCTGGAGGCGGTGCGCGAGCTCTGCGAACGCTACCCGGTGACCCTGGTCAACAGCGTCAACCCGCACCGCATCGAGGGCCAGAAGACGGCCGCCTTCGAGATCGTCGACGAGCTCGGCGACGCGCCCGACGTGCTCGCCATCCCGGTGGGCAACGCGGGCAACATCACCGCCTACTGGAAGGGCTTCCGCGAGTACCACGCCGACGGGCTGGCCTCCAAGCTGCCCCGCATGGTCGGCGGCCAGGCCGAGGGCGCGGCGCCGATCGTGCTCGGCCACGCCGTCGAGAAGCCGCGCACGGTGGCCTCGGCGATCCGCATCGGCAACCCGGCGTCGTGGCAGGCGGCGGTGGCGGCGCGCGACGAGTCCGAGGGCCTGATCGACTCGGTGACCGACGGCGAGATCCTCGCCGCCCAGCGCCTGCTCGCCTCGCGCGAGGGCATCTTCGCCGAGCCCGCCTCGGCGGCGTCGCTGGCGGTTCTGGCCAAGTCCGTCCGCAACGGCTCGATCGCGCCGGGCTCCTCGGTGGTCTGCGTGCTCACCGGCAACGGGCTCAAGGACCCCGACGCGGCGCGCAAGGAGCTGGCGGCGCCGGTGGCGGTCGACGAGGACGTCGACAACATCGCCCGGCTGCTCAAGCTGTAGGCCGCGTTGATGCAGGTGCGCATCGCCGTCCCGGCGACCGTTGCCAACCTCGGACCCGGGTTCGACGTGCTCGCCCTGGCGCTGGAGTTGCAGAACGAGGTGGTGGCGACGCAGACCGGCGAGCCGGGTCTGTCGATCGACCCCGGCGCGGGCGCGCCCGAGGAGCTGCGCGACCCGGGGCACAACCTGGTGGCCCGCGCCTACACGGCGACGTGCGCGGAGCTGGGGGTGCTGCCGGCCGGCGTGCACTTCGAGTGTGTCAACCGAATTCCGTTCCGGCGCGGGCTGGGCTCGTCCGCCGCGGCCGCTCTGGCGGGTGCGCTGTGCGCGACCGCACTGCACGCGGCGTCGTGGGACGAGCAGCGCATCCTGCGCTGGGTGTCCGGCATCGAGGGCCACCCCGACAACGCCGCGGCGGCACTGCTCGGCGGCCTGGCCATCGTGGTTCCTGACCATCCTGTCGTGAACATGGAGGTGCACGACTCTCTGCGCGCCATCGTCTTCGTTCCCGATGTGGAGCTGTCGACGGCACTGGCGCGCACCGTCGTGCCCCAGGCGTTCAGCCGCGCCGACGCGGTGTTCAACGCCTCGCGCTGCGCGCTGCTGGTGCGCGCCGTGGCCCTGCGCGACTGGGGCACGCTGGGTGTGGCCATGGAGGACCGCTGGCACCAGCCCGCGCGCACCGCGCTGTTCCCCGCGCTGCCGGCGCTGATCGACGCCGCGCTGGCCGCCGGCGCGCGCGGCGCGGCGATGAGCGGCGCCGGTCCCTCGGTGGTGGCGCTCACCGACCGCGACGCCGAGGCGGTGGCGTCGGCCATGACCGCGGCCGCGCGCGAGCACGGCGTCGGCGGCGAGGCGATCGTCTCCCGGGTGCGCAACTGGGGCGCGCGCGTGGACGTGAGCGCCTAGTCATGGCCTACATCGTCCAGAAGTACGGCGGCACCAGCGTGGCCACTCCGGAGAAGATCCTCAGCGTGGCGCGGCGGGTGCAGCAGAGCATGAGCCTGCCCGACGTCGACGGCGTCTGCGTGGTGGTGTCGGCGATGGGCCACACCACCGACGAGCTGATCGAGCTGGCCCACCGCATCACCGACATGCCGCCGTCGCGCGAGATGGACATGCTGCTCTCCACCGGCGAGACCATCACCGCGCCGCTGCTGGCCATGGCGCTGTGCTCCATCGGCACGCCGGCGATCTCGCTCACCGGGCTGCAGGCGGGCATCCGCACCAGCGGCGCCTACCGCAAGGCGCGCATCGTCGACATCGTCCCCGAGCGCATCGTCGAGGCGCTGCAGGGTGGGCGCGTCGCGGTGATCGCGGGCTTCCAGGGCGTCACCGAGCAGCTCGACATCACCACCCTGGGACGCGGCGGCAGCGACACCACCGCGGTGGCGCTGGCCGCGTCGCTGGGCGCGCTGCAGGCGGAGATCTACACCGACGTGCGCGGCGTCTACACCGCCGACCCGCGCATCGTCCCCGAGGCGGTCCCCATTCCCGAGATCTCCTACGAGGAGATGCTGGAATTCGCCGCCGTGGGCGCCAAGGTGATGCACCCGCGCGCCGTGGAGATCGGCGAGGCGTACGACATGCCGATCTGGGTAAAGTCCTCCTTCGAAGACGCACCCGGAACAGTCATCTGCAGGCACCCCAAGTTGGAAGATCGCCAGAAGGTCCGCGGCATCGCCCACGAGACCGACGTCGCCAAGGTCACGCTGCTGCGCGTCCCCGACCGCCCCGGCATCGCCGCGGGCATCTTCGGGCCGCTCGCCGACAACCACATCAACGTGGACGTCATCCTCCAGAACGTCGGCCACGACGGCACCACCGACCTGTCGTTCACGCTCGCGGAGTCCGACCTGCGGCAGGCGGAGCCGCTGGTGCAGGCGATCGCGGCGTCGGTCGGCGCCGGCGGCTACGAGGCCACGGCCGACATCGCCAAGGTTTCTGTGGTGGGCACGGGGATGCTCAACACGCCGGGCATCGCGGCGACCATGTTCCGCACCCTGGCCGAGGCTGGTATCAACATCACCCTGATCAGCACCAGCGAGATCCGGATCACCTGCATCATCAGCCGCGAGGACGTGCGGGCGGCGGTGCAGGCGTTGCATCGGGCGTATCAGCTCGACGAGCTGTGAGGTGTGGGAGCCGGCTGTCGGCGCCGTCGTCCGGCTCAAGCGCGCGCATCCCTGCGGGAGCGACCGGTTCGTGGTGACGATGGTCGGATTGGACATCCGCCTGTCGTGCGCCGGGTGCGGGGCGTGGTTGATTCTCACCCGTGCGAGGTTGCAATCACGGCTGCGCGTGGTCGAACAGGAATTTCGTGAGTCTTAGCGTCGGCATCGTGGGCCTTCCCAACGCCGGAAAGTCGACGCTTTTCAACGCGTTGACCAAGGCCGGTGCAGCCGTCGGCAACTACCCCTTCACCACCATCGAACCCAACACCGGCATCGTCCCCGTCCCCGACCCCCGCCTGCAGCAGCTCGCCGCCCTCTTCAACCCCCCGCGGATCATCCCGACGACGGTCACCTTCACCGACATCGCCGGCCTGGTCCGCGGCGCCTCCCGCGGCGAGGGCCTCGGCAACCAGTTCCTCGGCCACATCCGCGACACCGACGCCATCGCCCTGGTGGTCCGCTGCTTCGACGACGGCGACGTCACCCACGTCGAGGGCTCCGTCGACCCGGTACGCGACATCGACCTGCTCGAGCTGGAGCTGCAGCTCGCCGACCTGGAATCCGTCGGCAGGCGGCTCGACAAGACCGAGCGCACTTCGCGACTGCAGAAGGACCACGCCGAGGAGACGGTGGCCATCCTCCGCCGCGTCCGCGAACATCTCGACGGCGGGCAGCCGGTGCGCACGCTGCCACTGACGGCCGAGGAGAAGGAGCGCATCCGCGACCTCTCCCTGCTCACCGCCAAGCCCATCCTGGTTGTTGCCAACGTCGACGAAAACGACCCGAGCGGCGCCCAGGTGCTGCAGCGCGTCGCCGAGCGCGCCGAGCAGGCCGGTGGCGAGGCGGTGGCCGTCTCGGCACGCATCGAGTCCGAGTTGAGTGAGCTCGACGCGGACGACCAGCGCGAGTTCCTCGCCTCGCTCGGCCTGAACGAGCCCGGCCTCAACCGCCTGGCCCGCTCCGCCTACCACCTGCTCCACCTGGTCACCTTCTTCACCGCGGGCGAGAAGGAGGTGCGCGCCTGGACGGTGCGCCGCGGCCAGACCGCCATCGACGCGGCCGGCGAGATCCACACCGACTTCGCCAAGGGGTTCATCCGCGCCGAGGTGGTGGGCGCCACCGACCTCATCGCCGGCGGCTCCTATGCCGCGGTGCGCGAGCAGGGCAGGCTGCGGCTGGAGGGCCGCGACTACGTCGTGCAGGATGGCGACGTGATGCACTTCCGCTTCAACGTCTAATCAATCTGTGCGCCTGGCGGCGCACTTCGGGGGACGAATCCCCCACGCCAGCATTCGCCAGCGTTCCCCCTCTCGGCGCGACTCCGCGCCGGTCGCTCCGCTCCTGACCACCCGGCTCCGTCTGAGGAGCGCACAGGCAGCAGGACGCCGGATAGGGGCGGCCGCTGGCTCGACGGACGGCGGGGCTGGTGCACGAGCCCGGCGCCTGCTGCCTGTGGGACCATGGCGTGCGGCGGGAGTCACACCCACATCTTGTGGTCCCGCGCGAACCCTACCACACCATATAGCGGCGCGCAACGACTTCCGGAACCTGGGGCGACGGCCGCGAAAAGGCCCGGTACAGTGGTCGCAACTGCGGCGGCGTCTGCCGCCCACGCGCGCTCCTGATAACCTTGCCCGACTCGAAATGGCGAAGAAGTCGAAGCGTCCCCCCGCACGCAAGCAGCAGCGACCACAGGCGCGTCCGCAGGCGCCGTCCGCGTCGCTTCCGCTCGCCGGTCTGTCCACCTCGACGGTGCCCGCCGAGGCGCCCGAGGTCGAGAACGGCCAGGACGACTACGCGGCCACCGCCATCCCCTACACCGAGAGCGACGGCCCGATGCCGCTGCCCCCGCATGACGAGCGGGACGACGTCGAGCCCCTCGCCCCGGCGCCGAGCCGCCCGCAGGTCGCCGCCGCCGCCGCGCCGGCCAGTCAGCGCCGCCGCATCGGCCGTGTCGACCCCACCGCGGCAGCCGCCCGCCAGACGCAGCGCGCCAAGAGCGGGCGCCAGCTCAGCACCGCGGCGATGTTCGAGCCGCTGCCGCCCGACGACGACGCCATCCCCTTCGACCGCGTCCCCTACGTGCCCGGCGACCTGCGCCGCGTGCTGGTGATCGCCGCGCTGATGGTGGTGCTGGTGATCGTCGCCGACGTCGTCATCAGCAACGTCGTCAAGTGAGCCAGGTCCGGCCGGGCCGGCTGGGCCGCGCATGCGAGTAATCCTCTACACCGGCAAGGGCGGAGTCGGCAAGACCTCGGTCGCCGCGGCCACCGCGGTGCGCTGCGCCCAGCTCGGCTACCGCACCCTGGTGATCTCCACCGACGCGGCGCACAGCCTCGGCGACAGCCTCGACATCGAGGTCGCCGACAAGCCCGTCGAGGTGGCGCCCAACCTGTGGGCGCAGGAGGTCAACGCGCTCCACGAGTTGGAGTCGCACTGGGACCGCATCCACAACTACCTGACCACGCTGTTCGCCTCGCAGGGCGTCGACGACATCGTCGCCGAGGAGCTGGCCTCGCCTCCGGGCATGGAGGAGGTGGCCAGCCTGATGTGGATCAAGCATCACCAGCGCAACAACGAGTTCGACGTGCTGGTGGTCGACTGCGCACCCACCGGCGAGACGTTGCAGCTGCTGGCGTTTCCCGACGTGGCCCGCTGGTACCTGAACAAGATCTTCCCCATCGAGCGCCGGGTGATGAAGGTGGCCCGGCCGATGGTGCAGCCCTTCCTCAGCATCCCGCTGCCGGGTGATGACATCTTCGGCAGCGTCAAGGACCTGCTCATCGACCTCGAGGGCATGAAGAAGGTGCTCGGCGACCCCAAGACGTGCACCGTGCGCCTGGTCCTCAACCTGGAGAAGATGGTGGTCAAGGAGGCGCAGCGCGCCTTCACCTACCTGTCGCTGTACGACTACCTCACCGACCTGGTGGTGGTGAACCGCGTCCTGCCGCCCGAGGTTACTGACAGCTATTTCAACAACTGGCGCGCCTCCCAGCAGCGCTACAACGACGTGGTCGAGAACGCCTTCTCGCCCATCCCCATCATGCGCACCAAGCTCTTCGACCACGAGGTGGTGGGGCTCGACGCGCTGGCGGAGATGGCGGTGTCGATCTTCGGCGATCGCGACCCGGCGGAGATCTACTACTCGTCGGTGCCGCAGCGCATCCAGAAGCGCGGCGACGGCTACGAGCTGCTGCTGCACCTGCCCTTCGTGTCCAAGGACGAGGTGGAGCTGAGCGTGCGCGACGACGAGCTGTTCGTCACCGTTGGGCCGTACAAGCGAGAGATCACCCTGCCCAAGTCGTTGCGCGGCCGGCCCACGCGCGGCGCCCGCCTGGAGGAGGGCATGCTGCGGGTCACCTTCGGGAGTGCCGCGAACTGAGCGACGACCGCTGCCCCCTGTGTCCCGGCCGGTTCGCGGCGGAGGCTGCGCAGATGGCCGGGTCGGCGTTCGGCGAGCTGGTGCCGCCGGAGGCGCAGGTGCACCTGCTCAACGCGCAGCGTGAGCTGTTCATGGCGCTCAAGGTGACCATCGAGCATCACGCGCGGCGGGAGCAGGCGGAGGAGCGGCGGGCGCGTCGCGAGTCGCGGCGGCCGGTGAAGGTCGAGCTGGAGTGAGCGGGAGCGTCGGGCAGTATTTCGCGCTGGTGCTGTATGCGCTGCCCGGACTGATCGTCGGCTTCGTCGTCCACGAGCTGGCTCACGCGCTGGTCGCCGTGCGGCTCGGCGATCCCACGCCGCGGCGACTGGGCCGGATCACGCTGAATCCGCGACAGCACGTCGATCCCATCGGGCTGGGCATGCTGCTCACCATCGGCTTCGGCTGGGCCAAGCCGGTGACGTTCTCCACGGCGTACATTCGCACAGGCGCTCAGCAGGCCGCAGTGGCTGCCGCGGGACCGCTCAGCAACCTGGTGCTCGCCGGCGTCTTCGCCGGATTGCTGCACCTGGAGATCGCGCTCTCGCCCGGCCTGTTCTTCCACCTCAACGACGCCTTCACCCCCACCGACCCTTCCTTCCTCAGCTTCGGCCACGGCGGCGCGGACTCGGTGCTGTTCTTCTTCCTCAACGAAGCCTTCTACGCCAACGTGATCCTCTTCGTGTTCAACAGCATTCCCATCCCCGGGCTCGACGGTTATGCGGTGGTACGCGGGCTGTTCGGCCGCGCCGCGCCGCACCTTTTCCAGACCATCGAGGCCAACCGGCAGATCATTTGGCTGCTGGCGCTGGTGGTGCTGTTCGTGTTGCCGTCGATGAGCAACGGGGGTACCAACCCGCTCGGCTCGATCATCACCAACACTGACACCTTCCTCTACAACACTTTTGTACAACCGGGCGAACCGCCGCGGGCGCTGCTCCCCAACATCACGCTGCTCTTCAACTCCTGATGCCGTCCCCGCGCGACCTGCCGCCGGTGGACCGGCTGGCGGCGCATCCCTCGCTGGCGGAGTGGCACGGCACGGCGGCGGTGGTGCGGGCGGCGCGTGAGGTGCTCGATGCGGAACGCGCGTCGCGACTCTCCGGTACCGCGGTGCATGCGTCCGAATCGGCACTCGCCGACGCCGCCGCTGCATGGCTGCGCCGCCGCTTGCAGCCGGGACCGCGGCACGTCATCAACGCCACCGGCATCGTGGTGCACACCAACCTGGGACGTGCCCCGCTCTCCGAAGCCGCGCGCGATGCAGTGCTGCAGGCCGCTGCATATTCCGACCTCGAATTCGACATCGACAGCGGCGCGCGCGGCTCACGCCACGACCACGTCCGCCCTTTGCTGGCAACGCTCTGCGGCGCCGAGGACGCGCTGGTCACCACCAACAACGCGGCCGCGGTGCTGCTCACGCTGAGCGCGCTCTGCCGCGGCGGCGAGGTGCTGGTGTCGCGCGGCGAGGCCGTGGAGATCGGCGGGGGATTCCGCATCCCCGAGGTGATGCGACTCAGCGGCGCGCGCATGGTCGACGTCGGCACCACCAACCGCACGCGCGCGAGCGACTACGCGGACGCGATCACAGCGCGAACGCGCGCCATCGTGCGCGTGCATCCGTCGAACTTCGCCATGGTCGGCTTCACCGAACGGGCAACCACGGCGGAGGTTGCAGCCGTCGCGCGGCAGCACGGCGTGTTGCTGATCGAGGACGCGGGCAGCGGCGCCCTGCTCGACACCGGCGCGGACAGCGACGAGCCCCTGCTGCCGCGCTGCATCGCCGATGGCGCCGACATCGTGAGCGCCAGTGGCGACAAGCTCTGCGGCGGCCCCCAGGCGGGGCTGATCGCCGGGCGCGCCGCCCTGGTCGCCAAGCTGCGCCGCCACCCGCTGATGCGGGCTGTCCGGCCCGACAAGCTGGCTCTCGCCGCGCTCGGCGCGACTCTGGCCGCCTACCTGCGCGGCGCCGCACCCGACACGGTCCCGGTGCAGCGCATGTTGGGACTCCCGCAAGACGCCCTCCGCGCCACCGCCACCGCGTGGCGCGACCAGCTGCGCGAACTCGGCATCCCCGCCGACGTCGCAGACGCCGAGAGCGCCGCGGGCGGCGGCTCCCTGCCCGGCGAGACGCTTCCCACCACCTGCCTCACCCTGCCCGGCCCCACCGGCCGCCTCATGTCCGCACTGCGCCGTGCCGACCCGCCCGTGATCGCCCGCGCCGAGTCCGGCCGCGTCTGGCTCGACCCGCGCACTGTGCAACCGTCCGAGGGCGCCCAGCTGCTCGCCGCCGTCCGCGCCGCCTGGCAGGCGGTGCACCCCGGGTGACCCGCCCCACCCTCACCGTCGACGGAGTCGAGCACCCCATCGCCGGGGCCCAGGTCGCCCTCATCCGCGACGGGCGCGTGCTCCTGCAGTTCCGCCCCTGGCCGCCCGGCTGGGAGCTGCCCGGCGGCCATTCCGACGACGGCGAGGACCCCGCGCTCACCGCCGCGCGCGAGGGCGAGGAGGAGACCGGCCACACCGTGCGCGTCCTCCGCCTCAGCGGCGTCTACACCTGGGCCGGGCTGCGCAACAGCAGCGACGCGGTCTACGTCGGCGAGGTCACCGGCGGCGCCTGGCGGCGCAGCGTCGAAGCCCTCAGCCACCGCTGGGTGACCCTCGACGAGCTCCCCGCCACCACCTTCCCCTGGATCACCCAGCGCGTCGCCGACGCCCTGGCCTCCACGCCCACCACCCCACCCGTCCACCGCACCCAACCGGTCAGCGCCCGCCACATGCTGTTCTTCGGCGCCCGCTGGGTGGGTTTCCTGGTCGACCTGCTGCGCCGGATCACCCGGCGGCGCTCGGCCCGCTGACGCGGCTGGTACCGTCACCCGGGTGCAGCACGTCGTCGGCACCGCTGGCCACGTCGATCACGGCAAGTCGACACTGGTGCTCGCACTGACGGGCACCGATCCCGACCGGCTCGCCGAGGAGAAGCGGCGGGGCATGACCATCGAGCTCGGCTTCGCCGCGTGGACGCTGCCGGGCGGCGACCGGGTGGGGGTGATCGACGTGCCGGGGCACCGCCGCTTCGTGCGGACGATGCTGGCGGGGGCGCACGGGATCGACCTGGTGCTGCTGGTGGTCGCCGCCGACGAGGGGGTGATGCCGCAGACCCGCGAGCACCTGGCCATCTGCGGCCTGCTCGGCGCCCAAAGGGCGGTGGTGGCGCTGACCAAGGCGGACCTGGTCGACGCCGACATGCTCGCCCTGGCCCGCGCAGAGGTGGAGGAGGTCGTCAGCGGCTCGCCGCTCAGGGGCGCCCCGGTGATCCCCTGCTCCGCGGTCACCCGCGAGGGTTTGGACGAGCTGAGCCGGGCCGTCGAACACGCCCTGCAGGACGCGCCGCCGCGCCCCGACCGCGGCCGCCCCCGCCTCTTCGTCGACCGCGCCTTCGCCCTGCCCGGCTTCGGCCCGGTGGTCACCGGCACCCTGGAGGGCGGCCGCCTCCACCAGGGCGACGAGGTGCTGCTCCTGCCCACCGCGCGCCGTGCCCGCATCCGCACCCTGCAGCACCACGGCGACGAGGTGCAGCGCGCCGAGCCGGGCCGCCGCACCGCGGTCAACCTCAGCGGCGTCGAGGTCGCCGACCTGGAGCGCGGCATGGCCCTCGCCCTCCCCGGCACGCTCACCCCCACCAGCCGGGTCGACGTGCGCATCCACGTGCTGGACGGCGCGCCGGCCGGCGTGCGCCACCGCGCCACGGTGATGGTCTACCTGGGCACCCAGGAGGTCGCCGCCACCGCCTGGCTGCTCGACGGCACCGTGCTGGAACCCGGCCAGGACGGCTTCGCCCAGCTCCATCTCGACCACCCCCTGGTGGCCTCGCCCGGCGACCACCTGGTGCTGCGCCGCCCCTCGCCGCCCGACACCCTGGGCGGCGGCACCGTGCTCGACGTCGCCCCCTGGCGCCACCGCCGCCGTGACCCCGAGGTCGCCGCGGCCCTCGAAGCCCGCCAGGGCGGGAGCATCGAAGCGCTCACCCGCGAAGAGCTGCGCAAGGCTCGCACGGGCGTCGACCTGGCCACGCTGACCCGCCTGGTCGGCGCCGGTCGCCAGCAGGTCGAGCAGGCCATCGCCGCGCTGGGCGACGAGGCGCTCAGCTTCGGCGATCGCCGCTGGATCGGCCGCGAGCCCTGGCAGGCGCTGCAAGCCCGCGCCGTGCAGACCCTCGCCGCCTTCCACGACGCCGAGCCCCTGCGCGCCGGCATGGCCCGCGAGGAGTGGCGCTCGCGCCTCAGACTAACCGGGCCCATCGCCGCCGAGGTGATCCGCCGCCTCCGCGCCGAGCACGCGGTCACCGAGCAGGACGGCATCCTCAGCCTGAGCGGCCGCGGCCGCACCGTCTCCGACTCCGACCAGCACACCGCCGACGCGATCGTGCAAGCCCTCGACGAGCACCCCTTCGACCCGCCCTCCGTCGCCTCGCTCCGCCCCCAGGGGCTGACCACGCCCCTGCTCCGCCTGCTGGTCGAGCAGCACCGGGTGGTCCGGCTGGCCAACGACGTGATCCTCTCGCGCGCCGCCTACGAGGGGGCGGCCGAGCAGGTCGCCGCGTACCTCACCGAGCACGACGCCGCCACCGTCGCCCAGCTTCGCGACCTCCTGGGCGCCACCCGCCGCGTGGTCGTCCCGCTGCTGGAGCACCTCGACGCCGCCCGGATCACCCAGCGCGACGGCGACGTGCGCCGCCTGCGCGGGCAGCGCCACCGGCGCGAGGCGCCGAGCGGGTGACCACCGCCCTGTTCTTCATCGCCAGCATCGTGCTCATCGTCGCCGGCGCCGAGCTGTTCACCAACGCGGTCGAGTGGGCCGGCAGCCGCATGCACCTGGCCCACGGCGCCACCGGGTCGCTGCTCGCCGCCATCGGCGCCGCCCTGCCCGAGACGACGGTGCCCATCGTGGCCCTGATCAGCGGGCAGCCGACGGCCCAGGCGGTCGCCATGGGCGCGGTGGTGGGTGCGCCCTTCCTGCTCCTCACCATGGCCCTGGCGGCCACCGGCGTTGCCGTCATGACCCGCCGCGGCCATCGCGACCTGGTCGTCGAACCCCGCCAGGTGCGCCGCGACCTGGGCACCTTCGTCGCCGCCTTCTGGATCCTGCCGCTCGGCCTGGTGCTGCCCCACTGGGCGCGGGTGATCGGGGCGGTGGTGCTGCTGCTGATCTACGCCAACTACGTCCGCGCCACGCTGCGCGGCGGCGCGCCCGAGGAGGAGCTGCCCGACCCGCTGCACGTGCTGCGCTGGAGCGAGGACCGCGCCGGGCGGCCGCACTGGGGCTTCATCGGGCTGCAGGTGGCCGGCTCGCTGGGGATGCTGGTCGGCGGCGCCGAGCTCTTCGTCCACGGCCTTGACGACCTGGCCGCGGCGATCAAGCTGCCCGCGCTGCTGCTCTCGCTGGTGCTGGTGCCGCTGGCCACCGAGCTGCCCGAGACGCTCAACAGCGTGGTCTGGATCCGCGCCCGCAGCGACGGGCTGGCCCTCGGCAACATCGCCGGCGGGGTCACCTTCCAGGCCTGCCTGCTGGGCGCGCTCGGCCTCGCCTTCACCAGCTGGTCGCCGGGGCGCCTGGGGGTGATCAACCTGTTCCTCACCCTCGGCGTCGGCGCCTACACCCTGTTCCTGCTGCGCACGGGGCGCCGCCGCGGCTGGCACCTGATCTTCAACGCCCTGGTCTGGGTCGCCTACGTGGCGGTGGTGCTCATCGCCGGCACCCGGCTGCAGGGCTGAGCGCCCGCGCGCCCCGTTCCGGCACTATTTCGCACGCTTCCGCGGCGAGCACCGCGGACCAACCGGCGTGGCGGTCAGTGGAGTTGCACATGAACCTGGACGGAAAGGTCGCGGTCGTCACCGGCAGCGGGCGTGGCATCGGCCGCGCGTATGCCGAGGCGCTCGCGGAGGCGGGGGCGGCAGTGGTGATCAACGACGTCGACGCCGACGTCGCCCAGCAGACGGTCGAGGACATCACCAAGAACGGCGGCCGCGCCGTCGCCGAGGTGGTCGCCGTGGGGTCGACCGAGGCCGCGGACCGCCTGGTCAACCGCGCCGTCGAGGCCTTCGGGCGTCTCGACGTGATGTGCACCAACGCGGGCATCCTCCGCGACCGCACCCTCTGGAAGATGAGCGACGACGACTTCGACGCCGTCATCGAGACCCACCTGCGCGGCACCTTCACCTGCGGACGCGCCGCGGCGATCCGCATGCGCGAGCAGGGCGAGGGCGGGTCGCTGGTGCTGGTGTCGTCGATCGCCGGGCAGCGCGGCAACTTCGGCCAGACCAACTACGCCGCCGCCAAGGCGGGCATCGCCGCGTACGCGCGCACCTGGGCGATGGAGCTGGCCAAGTCGAACATCACCGTCAACGCCATCGTCCCCAACGCCATCACCCGGATGATCGCCTCGATCCCCGGCATGGGACCGCTGGTCGAGCAGGCCGAGCGCGGCGAGCCGCTGCCCGACCTGATCCGCAAGGGCATGGGCATGGGCCTGCCCGGCGACGTGGCCCCGCTGCTCGTCTTCCTCGCCTCCGACGCGGCACGCGAGGTCACCGGCCAGTGCATCGGGCTGGGCGGCGACAAGCTGTCGCTGTGGTCGCACCCGCAGGAGATCCGCATGGCCTACCGCGATGGCGGCTGGTCGGCGGATGCCATCGCCGAGGTGTGGAAGTCCTCGGTGGGCCAGCAGCTCGAGAGCTACGGGATCCCGTTTCTCGGCGGCAACTAGAGCCGCGTCGCGGCGGCCTGGTGCACGGCGGTCGAGCCGGCGCCGGGCTGGAGCTGGGTCGGGTTGAGCTGCTGCACGCCGCTGTTGGCGGTGAAGAGCGCGATGATCGACAGCGCCAGCGCGGCGACCAGCAGCAGCTCGGCGATGCCGACCGGCAGGCGCCGCCGCCGCTGAGGCAGGGAGGGACGGGCGCGCCCCTGGAGCACCGCGGCCAGCGCGACGAGGACGACCAGGGCGACGCCGACGGTCACGAAGATGATCAGCTCGGTGGTGTCAGGCGCGCCGCTTGACGCCGCGCCCGTGCGGGTGGCGACGAGCAGCAGCTCCAGGTAGGCCAGGCCGGCGAAGGCGCCCAGTGCGGCGGGCAGGCTGCGGTGGCGCTGGGCCAGGGCGAGCAGGGCGGCGCTGGCGGTGGCGCCCGCGGCCAATGCGATGCCGTCCCTGGTGGCCATCAGCACGATGGCGGGCGGGGCGATGACCAGGGCGGCGCCGCCGAGCGCCCAGCCCAGGCCGCCGGGGTGGGGGCGCAGCAGGGCGATCCGCGGCAGGAGGAGGGCCGCCGCCAGGCCGACCCCGATGGCGCCGACGAAGACCTCGACGTAGGTCGGCTGGTCGACGACCAGCCAGATGCCGGCACCGACCCCGACCGCCAGCGAGACCACGCCGATCATGCCCGCGACCGCCGAGGGCACGACCACGGCGGCGAACCAGCTCAGCACCGCGACCACGCCGGCGGCGAGGGCGAACTTGATCAGGTTGTCGCGGTTGCCGGGCTGGTCGGGGTTGTCGGCGAAGACCAGGCACGCGGCGGCGAAGGCGATGCCGGTGACGGCCAGGGTGCCGCGCAGGTCGTCGGTGCCGCGGACCAGGCGGAGGACCACGGCTCCGGCGAGCAGGAGGGCGGCGGCGACGCCGCAGACGATGGCGCGGACGGTGGCGCTGAGGTCGCTGGCGAGCAGGGCGTAGATGCCCCCGCCGGTCATCGAAGCGGCGGCGATGGTGAGCAGGACACCGGCGGCCATGCGGTCGCCGGAGACGTGCGGGTGGTCGCGGCGGGGGTGGAGGGCCCAGCGGGGGGTGGCGGGCTGGTCGGGGTTGGTGGTCCAGGCGTCGGCCACGGCGGTCGGTGGGACGGCCGTCGCGGGCTGCTCAGGCTCCGGGGCGGGTGGCTGCTCCTGAGGCATGGACGGCGAGCCCGGTCGGTCACTCGGCGGAGGCGGCTCGCTCTCGACGGAAGCGCTCGGCTCGCCCGTCCGGTGCGCGGGCGGCTTGTACCAGGAGGGCAGCGGCGCGTCGTCCTCGGCGAAGGGCTCGCGGCCCGGGCCGCCCGCTGGCTCAGGCGTACCCCAGGGGCTCGGCGACGGGGCGGCGTCCTCACCAGGCTCGCCCTGCCGGGGCGGATTGCCGCTCGACTCCATGGTCGTACCCTCCCGTGGGCGCACCGAAGTGACGCACGCGCGTTCGGGGCAGTGTACCCCCGCTGCACCACTCCGGGCGAGCTGTTGAGCTCAGCCCGTCGAGAACGTGGGGAAGGGCTCGGGCGTCAGCAGCGGCGGGAAGGTCGGCTGCACCAGAGGCGACGGCCGGCCGAACGGCGACGTCCGGAACGGCGAGGCGGTGCCCACCTGGCTGAGCGCCACCAGCGCGAACACCGCGGCCGCCACCAGCACCAGCTCGTCGACCAGCACCGGCCGCCGCGACGCCTCCCGCGGCCGTCCCCGCGACCGCAGCCCGAGCACCGCGACCACCAGCAGCACGACCAGCCCCACCAGCAGCACGATCACACCCTGCGTGGTGGTGTCCCCGCCGACCGCGGACACGATGACGTAGCCCTCCACCAGCGACAGCGGCCACACCGCCACCACGGCCGCGACCACCGCGTGCCACCGCCAGGCGACCAGCACCAGCGCCAGTCCGGTCAGCCCCGTCGCGGCGAGCGCCGTCCCCTGGAACGACACGCCGAGCCCGGTGGCGGCGGCCCCGACGAGCACCGCGGCGACGTTGACCATCCACGCCGGAGCGGAGGGATGCCGTCGCAGCCCCGGCACCCGGAAGGCGATCTCCAGCGCCACTACGCCCGCCAGCAAACCGGCGACCGCGAACCCGAAGACCTCCACTCCCGCCGCCCCGCAGGCCAGCTCGACGGTCCCGACCAGCCCCAGCATCGCCAGACCCGCCGCCACCGCGGACGGGATGAGCACCGCCACGCCGACCATGCCGAAGGTAAAGAGCCCGGCAGCCGCCGCGGCCCGGATGAGCTGGGTGCGCGGCTCGGTCGGCCCGCTGTCGGTGGCGGTGATCGCGAGGACGAAGCAGGCAACCAGGAAGAGGACCGACACCACGCCGAGCGCCGACCTGACCGCGTCGATGCCCGCCCCAGGCCGCAGCATCATGGCGACGAAGAACGTCACCGCGAAGGCCACCCCGAAGATCGCCGCCGCCAGCCCCGCACCGACGTTGTTGCCGCCCACCACCGTGATCAGCCCGCTGAGCACCGAGGTCGCGCCGATGTAGATGACCACGCCCCGGGCCAGGTGGCCCCCCGTGCGCGGCCCGGTCGGCACACCCCCGCCTGCGGTCGGGCGGACGGGAGGAGCGCCACCCGCCCCGCCGCCCGTCGGCTCGCCGGACAAGGTCCCCTGCCCGCCGCCAAGAGGAACGCCCGGCGCTGCGGCCTCCTGCCCACCGCCAACAGGAACGCCCGGCGCCGCAGCAGGTTCTTGCGGCGTTGAGCCCACCCCGGGCGCCGACTCGCGCGCTTGCGGCTCCCCAGGCACCCCCAGCACCCCCTCAGCAGGCCGCGAAGAAGTCCACGGCGGCGGCCCCTCCGGCTCCATCGCCCGCCGATGCCACGGCTGCGCCGGACCCGCGCCCTGCTCAGGCGTCTCCTCCGAGCCCGGAGTCTGCTCGCTGTCCACGCCGACAAAGCCCTCCCAAAACCGCCCCACCTGCCGCACAGGCGTTCGCGCGCCCCGCAGTCTACCTCCGCCCCCTGCCGAGCAGTTGCGACAATGTGGCGACATGCTCATCGGCGGACACGTCTCCACCCGCGGCGGCATCGACAAGGCCGTCGACAACGCCGTCGCCATCGGCGCCGAGGTCATCCAGACCCACCCCTCCCCACCGCAGACCTGGCGCCGCCTCACCGTCGACGACGGCATGGTCGCCAGCTACAAGGCCAAGGCAGCAGCATCCGGACTCCAGCAGCACTGGTTCCACGCCGTGTATCTGCTGAACCTGGCCACAACCAGCGAGGCCCTGCTCAAGCAGACGATCGGCTCGCTGGTCTACTACATGGAGCTCGCCGACCGCATCGGCGCCGACGGCGTCGTCTTCCACCCCGGCTCGCACAAGGGCGCCGGCTTCGAGCCGATGCTGCCGCAGATGGCGGGCGCCATCCAGGAGGTTCTGCGGCGCGCCGACTCCAGAGCAAAACTGGTGGTGGAGAACAGCGCGGGCCAGGGAGGCTGCGTCGGCTGCACCTTCGTCGAGGTCGCGCAGATCGTCGACGCCGTGCAGTCGGACCGCGTCGGCGTCTGCCTCGACACCGCGCACGCCTTCGCCAACGGCTACGACCTGCACACGGCGGAGGGCATCGACCAGGCGATCACGCGCTTCGACGAGACGGTCGGCCTCGACCGCCTCTGCGTCATCCACGCCAACGACTCGCGCGCCGAGTTCCAGAGCAACGTCGACCGCCACGCCAACATCGGCGACGGCTACATCGGCGCCGAGGCGTTCGGCCTCCTGCTCCACGACGCGCGCCTGCAGCACCTGCCCTGGATCCTCGAAGTCCCCGGCGAGCTCAAGCAGGGCCCGGATCTCGTCAACGTCAACAAGCTGCGCACCCTGGCCGGCCTGCAGCCGGTCACCCCGCCCGAGGGCGCGGTCGCCGGGAAGCGCTAGCCGATCCGGTCGCCCGGCAGCACGTCGCCGTCCGGCCGCAGCAGGCCGACAACGGAACCGCCCTGCACGTAGGCGCCGAGCACCAGCACCTCGCTGCGCACCGGCCCCACCTGGCGCGGCGGGAAGTTGACCACCGCCACCACCAGCGACCCCTCCAGCGCGGCCGCGTCGTAGAGGTCGGTCAGCCGCGCCGACGAGCGCCGCTCGCCCAGCGGCCCGAAGTCGATGAGCAGCTTGTAGGCGGGCTGGCGCGCCTCGGGAAACGGCTCGCAGCGCAGCACCCGCCCGACGCGGATGTCGACGGCGAAGAACTGGGCGGGGTCGATGGTGGGCAGCGGCGCGGCGCCGTCGCTCACCCGTTCACGCCGGTGACCAGCCGCCCACCCGCAGGTACTCCTCGGCGATCAGCTCGTGGCCCGCGCCGGTGGGATGCATGTCGCCGGTGCGCACCCAGGTCAGCTCCAAGGAGCGGCCGCGGAACAGCGAGGCGACGTCGACCACGCGCACCCCCATGTTCTGCGCCACGCGGCGGATCGCCGCATTGAAACCGCTGCGCCCGGCGCGGCGTGGCGCCATCACGTCGGCGTCGTCCGCGGGCAATGCCTCGAAGGGGTTGTAGACGGTCTGCACCGCGCCCACCTCGGCGAGCCGCCGTCCGCCGGGGCGAAGGGCGGCGTCGAGCCGGCGCAGGATGACCGCCAGGTTCTCCTCCAGCCCGCGCAGCGCCTCGTCGTCGCCGACCAGCGCGGCCTCCATGACGTCGTTGCCGCCGATGCTCAGCCCCACCGGGCCGACGCTGCGCCGCTCGCGCACCGCCTCGGCGATGGCCGCCTCCGCGCGTTCGAGCTGCCCGCCGGGCGCCAGCATCGAGGCGCTGGATTCGCTGGGCACGGCCAGGTGGGCGAGCTGCAGCGACGGCCGGACGCAGCGCAGGCGGCCGGCGAGCAGCCACATGCAGCCCTCGGTGACGTGGCCCGCGCCGATGCCGGCGGCGATGCTGTCGCCCAGCCCGAACATGACGTCCCCGACCCGGAGCGGGGCAGCCTCGAACAGCGGACTGGCGAAATGCTCGGCCACGGCGGTGCCGAAGTATATCGGCGCGGAACCTATACTCGGCCAGGTCCGGAGCCCCGGGCCACGGAGGACGCCGCCATCGCCCCAGCACGCCTCGCCACCCGCGTCGTGGCCCTCGCGGCCCTGGTCGCCGCCGTCGCGGGCTGCGGCGGACGCCAGTACGAGGGCGACGCGCGCGCCATCCTCCTCGAGGCCAAGCGGGTGATCGACAACTCGCCCGGGCTGCACTTCGCGCTGAGCAGCACCGACGCGCAGGGCACCGGCACGCTGATCACCGGCGCCAACGGTGACGCGCACCGGCCCGACGGCTTCCGGGGCACGCTGACGGTGGTGCAGAGCGGCTTCAACGTCAAGGTGAACATCATCTCGGCGCAGGGTTACTTCTACGTGCAGCTCCCCTTCACGTCGAGCTACCAGTCCACCGACCCGGCGCAGTACGGCTTCGGCAACCCGGCGACGCTGCTCGACCCCAACCAGGGGCTGAGCAGCCTGGCCACGTCGGCGCTGACCGCCAAGCTGTCCGACCGCGACCGCTACAACGGCGAGGAGCTGTACGAGATCGACGTCACCCTGCCCGGCGACCGCGTCGCCGCGCTGCTGACCAGCGCCGACAAGACGCAGACGGTGACCGGCCGCATCGGCGTCAACGTGGACACCCATCAGATCCGCAAGGTGGTGCTCACCGGGCCATTCTTCGACAAGAACAGGAAGAGCACCTACACGCTGGTTCTCGACAAATATGGCGAGAACATCACGATCACGCCCCCGCCCGCCTGAGGCGACGGTGAGCGAGGCACGGCGCCGCCTGGTCTTCGCCGCGGCCGCGGTCTTGCTGGCGGCGGCCGACACCTACGTGGTGGTGCTGGCCCTGCCGTCGATCATGAACGACGTCGGGCTGAGCATCGACCACCTCGCCGAGGCGGCGCCGATCATCAGCGGCTTCCTGCTCGGCTACGTGGCCATGCTGCCGCTGCTGGGGCGTCTGTCCGACGTGTACGGGCGGTCGCCGGTGTTCGTCGCCTGCCTGGCCGCGTTCGCGGTCGGCTCGCTGCTCACCGCGGCGGCGGAGAACCTGCCCATGGTTGTCGCGGGGCGGACCATCCAGGGGTTGGGCGGCGGCGGCCTGGTGCCGGTGACGCTGGCGCTGGTCGCGGACGGCTGGCCGGCGGGGCGGCGCGGCGTGCCGCTCGGCGTGGTGGGCGCCGTGCAGGAGCTGGGCAGCGTGCTCGGGCCGCTGTACGGCGCGGTCATCGTCGAGCACAGCTCGTGGCGGACCATCTTCTGGATCAACCTGCCGGTGTCGGCGGTGCTGGGCGGCGCCTTCGTGCTGGCGCGCGGACGGCGGACGCGAGAGGTGCGTCGTGCGCCGCGCCGGCGCCATGTGATCGGCGTCGTGCTGTTGCTCGCGGCGGCGGCCGCAGGTGCGCTCGCCCTGGTCCAGCCGTCCGTGCTCGCCTCCGATGCGACCTGGGGACAGCTCTACGCGCCGCTCGGCGACGGCGGCGCGCTGACCACGCCGATGACGCTGATCGCCTTCGGCCTGCTGCTGCTCGGAGTTGTGTGGGGACTTGCGGTGCTGCCACTGCGGCGCGTGCGCGCGTTCTTCGCCGCCGCGGACTGGACGGGTGCGCTGCTGCTCGGGGGCGCACTGGGCAGCATCGTGCTCAGCTTCTCCACCGCGGACACGTCGAAGCAGGTGCTGGGCGCGGCCGCGGTGGTGCTGCTGCCGCTCGCCGCGGCGCTGGGGGTGCTCTTCGTGCTGCGCGAGCGGCGGGCGCGCGATCCGCTGGTGCCGCTGGGCGCGTTCGCCGACCGGGCCGCGTACGGGTCGATCCTGGTCAACCTCGCGGTCGGCGCCGCGTTGATGGCGGCGCTGGTCGACGTGCCCATCTTCGCCCGCGCCACGGCGTACCCCAACTCGCAGTTGCAGGCGGCGCTGGTGCTGGTGCGCTTCCTCGCCGCGGTGCCGGTCGGCGCCCTGCTCGGCGGCCTGCTCACCGAGCGCATCTCGCACCGCGCCACCGCCTCGCTGGGCATGGCGCTGAGCACCGCGATGTTCGCGGTGATGAGCACCTGGCCCGCCACCGTGCTGTCCGATTCGCTGTGGCACTCGCCGATCACCCGCAGTGACGCGGTGCTCGCCGCCTGCGGACTCGGCTTCGGCCTGGCCATCGCGCCGGTCAACGCCGCGGTGCTCGGCGCGGTGCGCTCGACGCTGCACGGCCTGGCCTCCGCGCTGGTGGTGGTGGCCCGCATGGTCGGCATGCTGCTGGGGCTCTCGGTGCTCACCGCCGTCGGCCTGCGCAGCTTCGAGGCCGCGCAGTCGCGCATCCCCTCGCCGCTGACGCTCTGCCCGCAGACGCCCACGGCGTGCCCCGCCTACGACGCGCTGTCGCGCCAGGCCATCGTCGACGAGTTGCACACGGTGTTCACCGGCGCGGCCGTCTGCGCGGCGGTCGCCGCGGTCCTCTCGCTCGCGCTGCTGCGCCGGGCGCGCAACGTGGAGAGCCCGCAGGGCGCGGTGGCGCTGGCGGTGGGCGCCGGTGGCTAGAGTGCGCCTCGACGACCTGCTCGCCGGCATCCGCGACGCCGCCGCACGATTGCACGTCGAGCCATACATGGTGGGCGGCTTCGTGCGCGACCGGCTGCTCGGCAACGAGGGCAAGGACATCGACCTGCTGGTGGTCGAGGACGGCGCGGTGGAATTGCTGCGCAGCGTTGCCAGGCGGTTCGACTGGCCGCCGCCGCAGGTCTTCGAACGCTTCGGCACCGCGCAGATTCGCGGCGACGGCTTCGTGGTCGAGGCGGTGCGCGCCCGCGCCGAGCGCTACGACCCGGCGTCGCGCAAGCCGGAGGTCACCGCGGGCACCCTGGAGGAGGACATTTGGCGGCGCGACTTCACCGTCAACACGCTCTGCCAGACCCTCGACGGCGAGGTCCTCGACATCACCGGCCGCGGCCTCGACGACCTGCGCGCCGGCGTGCTGCGCACCCCGCTCGACCCGCGCGAGACGTTCAGCGAGGACCCGCTGCGCATGTACCGCGCCGCACGCTTCGTCGCCCAGCTCGGCTTCACCCTCGCCGAGGGCGTGCTCGACGCCATGCGCGAGGTGGCGCCGCGCGCGGAGATCCTCAGTGTCGAGCGGGTCAGCGAGGAGCTGCGCCGCCTGCTCATCTCGCCGCACCCGCGCGCCGGGCTCGAGGTGCTGCGCCACTCCGGCCTGATGCACGTGCACCTCGCCGAACTGCTCGACATGGTCGGTGTCGAGCAGAGCGGCTACCACGTCTTCGACGTCTACGACCACACCCTGGTGGCGCTGGAGCACGCGCCGCGCGACCTGCTCACCCGCGTCGCCGTGCTCATGCACGACGTGGGCAAGCCGGCCACCCACGCGATCGCGCCCGACGGCCGCCACACCTTCCACGACCATCCCGACGTTGGTGCCAGGATTGCCGAAAACGTGCTGCAGCGGCTGCGCTTCGGCAACGGTGAGATCGACGCCGTGACCGCCCTGGTGCGCCTGCACCTGCGGCCCATCCAGTACGAGGCCACCACCTTCAGCGACGCCGCCGTCCGCCGCCTGATGCGCGACGCCGGTGAGCTGCGCCCGCGCCTGCTCGACGTGGCCCGCGCCGACACCCGCGCCTCCGCCTTCCCCGACACCGACGGCATCGACGAGCTGGAGCAGCGCATGGCCCGGCTCGACGCCGAGGCCGGCGGCGCCGCCAAGCCCTTCGACTCGCCGCTCGACGGCGAGGAGATCATGGCCATGGCGGGCGGCCGGCGTCCCGGGCCCTGGGTCGGGGCGGCCAAGCGGGCGCTGTCGGACGCGGTGGTCGAGGGCGAGGTGCCCGCCGGGGATCGCGAGGCGGCGCGTCGCTGGCTGCGCGCCCACCCGGCACTCCTGGAGCCCGCGCCGGCCGGTTCCTGAGGTCCACCGCAGCAGGAACGCTGCCCCACAATGACGGGGTCATCGGGACGCCCCTCCCTGGGCAGGCCCGCCGTCCGTACAATTCGCTCCCTTGTGCTCAAGCGTCTGTCCTTCCTCAAGCGTCTCGCGCTCGACCTGCCGCGCCAGGCCAAGCTCGCCTACAACCTGATCCACGACGGTCGGGTCCCGGTGGCGAGCAAGGCGGCGGTGCTGGCCGCGCTGGCGCTGATCGTCACCCCGTTCGTCAACCTGCCGGAATGGATCCCGGTGGTCGGCGAGATGGACGTGCTGGCGCTGTCGCTGGTGGCGCTGAAGCTGTTCGTCGCCTCGGCGCCCGGCGAGGCGGTCGAGGAGCAGGAGCGCCGCATCAAGGAGCGCACCAGCCGGTTCGACATGGACGTGGCGCGCGGGCAGCGTCTCGCCGTCGCCCTGTCGCACCGGTTCGGACGTGAGAAGCCACAGGTGGAATTCGTCGGGGTGGCGCAGGATCGCCCGTCGGCGGTCGGATCCGAGAGGAGCGAAGTCGCGTGAAAGTACTGTTCTTGAAGGAGGTCCAGGGGACCGCCAAGGCGGGTGACGTCAAGGAGGTCAGCCCGGGCTACGCGCGCAACTTCCTGTTTCCCCAGAAGCTCGCCGTGGTCGCCGACGACCGCGTCGTCGACCAGATCCGCCAGCGCGAGGAGGCCACCCGCCGCCGCGCCGAGAAGGCGCTCACCGAGGCGCGCGAGATCGAGAAGCGGCTGCAGCGCATCACCGTCACCATGTACGCCAAGGCGGGCGAGGGCGGCCGCCTGTTCGGCTCGGTGACCAATGCGGACATCGCCCAGCAGCTCAAGCGCGAATCCGGCATCGACCTCGACAAGCGCAAGATCGAGGTGGAGCCGGCGATCAAGTCGCTCGGCCCACACGAGGTCACTGTGCAGCTCCATTCCGACGTGACCGCCACACTGCGTGTAGTCGTCGCGGCGCAATGACGTCGCTGCCGCCCCAAGCCTTTGGGCGGCCCGATCTGGCGGGACCGCACCTGGCGTCCTCGGTTGGGCGGGTGCGGCCACACGACCGCGAGGCCGAGCAGTCCGTGCTCGGCGCGCTGATGCTCGACCCCAACGCCACGTCGACGGTGCGCGACGTGCTCCAGCCCGCCGACTTCTACGAGGACCGGCACGGCCACATCTTCGCCGCCGCGCTGGAGCTGAGCGACCGCGGCGAGCCGATCGACCCGATTACACTGCGCGCGCAGCTGGAACGCGCGGGGACGCTGTCGCGGTCGGGCGGCGTCGAGTATCTCGCCGAGCTGAGCACCGTGACTCCCACGGCGGCGTCGGTGAAGCACTACGCCGACATCGTCGTCGAGCACGCGGTGCGGCGCCGGTTGATCGACGCGGGTGCGCGCGTCACCGAGACCGGTTTCGACGAGCAGCTGCGCGTCGAGGACGCGTTGGACATGGCCGAGCAGATCGTGTTCAGGATCTCCGACCAGCGCACCACCAACGAGGCGACCCACATCGCCCCGGTGCTGAAGGACACCTGGTCGCAGCTCGAGACGCTGCTCGGCGGCCAGCGCTTCATCACCGGCGTGCCCACCAACTTCTCCGAGCTGGACAACGTCACCCAGGGATTGCAGTCGGGTGAGCTGATCATCCTCGCCGCGCGTCCGTCGGTGGGGAAGACCTCCTTCGCGCTGAACCTGGCGCGCAACGCCGCGGTGCTGGGCAAGAAGCCCGTGGCGGTGTTTTCCCTTGAGATGTCGAAGGAATCGCTGGTGCAGCGCCTCCTGTGCAGCGAGGCGCACGTCGACTCGTTCCTGCTCAAGACCGGCCAGGCCGACGCCGCCGCCTTCTCCCGCATCGCCCAGGCGATGGACCGCCTGACCCAGGCCGAGCTGTGGATCGACGACACACCCGCGCTGTCGATCAGCGCGATGCGCTCCCGGGCGCGCCGCATGAAGGCGCAGCACAACATCGCCCTGGTCATCGTCGACTACCTGCAACTGATGCACGGCGGTCGCCAGGAGTCGCGCGTCCAGGAGGTCTCCGACATCTCCAGCGGCCTCAAGTCGATCGCCAAAGAGCTGCAGATCCCCATCGTCGCCCTCTCCCAGCTCTCCCGCGAATCGGAACGCCGCACCGACCGCCGCCCCCAGCTCTCCGACCTCCGCGACAGCGGGAGCATCGAGCAGGACGCCGACATCGTGCTGTTCCTGTACCGCGAGGGAATGCACAACCAGGAGGTCGACAAGTCGCTGACGCAGCTCATCGTGGCCAAGAACCGCAACGGCCCGGTGCGCGACATCGACCTGGTCTTCGTCGCCGAGCAGACTGCGTTCCGCGAGCCGTACCGGGGTCGGCCGGAGCAGTAGCGGGCGCGCCAAACCCGCCACCGGGCCGCGCACCCACCGTCTCAGACCCGTGACGAGCGCCCATACGGGGCGGGATACACTGCCCAGCGGATGGCTGGGAATCTCGCCGACACGCTCACCTCCCGCGGCGACCGGACCATTGCGCTCTGGATCGCCGACCCCGACGGCCCTCCCCCCGAGCAGGCCCCGCGGCTCTACGCGGCCGTCCTGCAGGCGCTGGTGGAGGGGACCGACGGGGCACTGCTGCGCGCCGTCGGGCTGAGCCACGACACGCCGGACGAGGACGTCGCGCCCATCCTCGACGACGGGCTGAGGCGCCTCCAGGCCCTGGCCCGCGCGGTGGAGCACGACAACACACAGGCGCCCACAGCCGACGGCGGGGATCTGCGCGCCGACCTGGTCGCAGTGCAGCGCCGGCTGGCCACCGCCACCGCCGCACTGCTGGGCGCACGCGCCGCCGAGTTGCGGACGGGATTGGCCGCAAAGAGCGCCGCTCTGGGCGTGACAGTGCACGAGCTGCGCCGCCCGCTGACCATCCTGTCGAGCTACGCGGAGCTGCTCAGCGACGGCACCCTGGGGGCGCTCACCGACGCGTCGCTCACCGGCGTGCAGGGCATCGCCAGCGCCACCGACGTGCTGGCTCGCCTGATCGAGGCGCTGGCCGAGGTGGCCCGGCTGGAGGATCCCGAGGACCGCTCGGAGCTGCAGCCGCTCACCACGGGCGACCTCATCGACGACGCCATCGCCGAGATCATCGGCGAGGCGCAGCTGCGCGGCGTGGGCATCGAGGTCACCGCCAATCCCGAGCTGCCGCTGCTCGGCGACCGGCGCCGGCTGGGGCTGGCCCTGGTCAACCTGCTCAGCAACGCGATCAAGCACGCGCCCGCGGCCAGCACCATCTCGATCACCTGCGCGCAGGACGGCGGCGAGGTGCGGCTGGTGGTCGCGGATCGCGGACCCGGGTTCCCGCCCAGGGAGGCGGCGCGGCTGTTCGAGAAGTACTACCGCAGCGTGGTCGAACGCGAGAGCGGGATTCCCGGGACCGGGCTGGGGTTGTTCATCGTCAAGACCGTCGTGGAGCGGCACGGCGGGCGCGTCGAGGCGAGGCTGCGGCCCGGGGGCGGGGCGGAGTTCGAGGTCCGGTTGCCGCCGGCTCCGGTGCGGGCGACGGCCGAGCACCAGGCCGAGACGGCCGCGGCTCAGTAGCGCCGCCCGAAAGCGGCACGGCTCCCGGCGGGGCTACGCTTTGCGCATGCAAACCACCCCCGCCCGCACCCGCAGAGAGCGTGACTCGATGGGCGAGTTCGACGTCCCCGCCGACGCCTACTACGGCGCCAACACCATGCGCGCGGTGGTCAACTTCCCGATCAGCGACCTGCGCCTCAACCGCCGCTTCATCCAGGCCATGGGCCTGATCAAGCAGACCGCCGCCGAGGTCAACCGCGACCTGGGTCTGCTCGACGCCAGGCTGGCCGAAGCCATCGTCGCGGCCGCGCAGGACGTCATCGACGGCAGGCTCGACGACCAGTTCGTGGTCGACGTCTTCCAGACCGGCAGCGGCACCTCGACCAACATGAACGCCAACGAGGTGATCAGCAACCGCGCCATCGAGATCCTCGGCGGCGAGAAGGGCAGCCGCACCCCGGTGCACCCCAACGACCACGTCAACCTCGGCCAGTCGAGCAACGACGTCATCCCCACGGCGATCCACGTCGCCGCCGCCACCGCGATCAGCGAGGAGCTGCTGCCCGCGCTGGCGACGCTGGAGGCCTCGCTGCGCCGCAAGAGCGAGGAGTTCTGGCCCATCGTCAAGACCGGCCGCACCCACCTCCAGGACGCCACCCCGATCCGCCTCGGCCAGGAGTTCCTGGGCTACGCCGGGCAAATGGAGCGCAGCCGCAAACGCGCGCAGACTGCGCTCGGCGAGCTGCAGGAGCTGGCCCTCGGCGGTACCGCCGTGGGCACCGGGGTCAACAGCCACCCCGAGTTCGCCCGCCGCGTCATCGCGGGCGTCAGCCGCAAGACCGGCGTTTCCTTCACCGAGAGCGACAACCACTTCCAATCGCAGGCGACCCTGGACAACGCCGTCGCCGCCAGCGGCGCCATGCGCACCATCGCGGTCAGCCTCTACAAGATCGCCAGCGACATCCGCCTGATGGGCTGCGGCCCACGCGCCGGGCTGGCTGAGATCGCCATTCCCGCGGTGCAGCCGGGCAGCTCGATCATGCCCGGCAAGGTCAACCCGGTGATCGCCGAATCCGTGACCATGGTTGTCGCCAAGGTGCTGGGCAACGACGTCACCGTCGGCTTCGGCGGCGCGGCGGGCTCGCTGCTGGAGCTCAACGTGATGATGCCGGTGGTGGCCTACGCGCTGCTCCAGGCCATCACACTTCTGGCCAACTCTGCCCAGAACCTGGCGGTCCAGGCGGTGGACGGCCTGGAGGCCACCGCCAACGGTCCCGACATGGTCGAGCGCGGCCTGATGACCACCACGGCGCTGGCCCCGGTGATCGGCTACGACGCCGCCGCCGCCATCGCCAAGGAGGCCTTCGCCAGCGGCCGCACCATCCGCGAGGTCGCCCGCGAGAAGACCGACCTCAGCGAGGCGCAGCTCACCGACCTGCTCGACCCGGCCAAGATGACCGAGCCCGGGCTCGGCAGCTAGGCGGCGAGCCGCCCGTCGCCCCGGCCGGCACCACGCCCCGACGCGCGCCGCCGCCGCCGCCACCACAGCACCCCCGCGACAACGGCGAAGACGGTGATCGCCGCCCCCACCGCCCGGTCGAACCACGGCAGGTACGGCGTGACGTTGTCGCCGAGCAGGAAGCCGAGCAGGGTGAACCCGCCCAGCCAGATCACCGTCGAGGGCAGCACGCCGCGGACGAAAGCGCCCAGCGGCATGCGCAGGCAGCCGGCCGCGATCGAGGCGTTGATCCGCGTCCCCGGCAGCACGCGCGCGACGAAGATCGCCAGCGCGCCACGCCGGGCCAGCCAGCCCTCCGCCCTGGCCAGCCGCTCCGGCGTGAGGTGCACGCGCCGCCCCCAGCGCAGCACGGCCCGGCGACCCAGATGGCGGCTGACCGCGTAGCAGACCAGCGCCCCCAGCACCGCGCTGCTGTAGCCCACGGCGAGGAAGAGCAGCAGGTGGGTGGAGTGCACCGCGGCGAGGTATCCGGCCGCCAGCAGGATGACGTCACCGGGGAGGAACGGCAGCGGCACCCCCGCCTCCTCCACGAAGATCAATGTGCAGAGAAGCAGGTAGGCCTGGGCGCCGTCGAGGTGTCGGATGAGCTCCAAGAGAGGGCCAAGCATAGCCAGCCACCGACCGGAATGGGGCACCCTTGACGCACCTGTGACGCACTGCGCAGTAGAATCCGGCGCCATGACCGTGGACGACATCAGGAAGGTGTGCGTCGTCGGCGCCGGCACCATGGGCGCGCAGATCGCCCAGCAGGTCGCGCTCGGCGGCTACCCCGTGGCTCTCTTCAGCCGCTCCCAACACCGCCTCGACACCGCCGTGCAGAGCAACGCCAAGCTGCTCGGCAGGCGGGTCGAGAAGGGCAAGCTCGACGCCGCCGAGTGCGAGGCCGCACTGGCGCGCGTCACCACCCACACCGACCTCGAAGCGGCCGTGCGCGACGCCGACCTGATCATCGAGTCGGTCGCCGAGGACCGCGAGACCAAGCGGCAGATCTGCGAGCAGCTCGACGCCCTGGCCGCGCCGGGGGCGATCATCGCCAGCAACTCCTCGACCATGGCCTCGTCGTTCTTCGCCGACTGCATCGCCCACGACGACCGCCTGCTCAACGTGCACTTCTTCAACCCCGCGCTGGTGATGCAGCTCGTCGAGGTGGTGCGCGGGCCACACACCTCCGACGAGGTGGTCGACGCCAGCCTGGAGTTCGTGCGCCGCATCGGCAGGACGCCGGTGCTGGTCGAGAAGGAGACCTACGGCTTCATCGCCAACCGCATCCTGTTCATCGCCATGCAGGAGGCGTTCCGCCTGGTCGAGGACGGCTACGTGTCCATGGAGGACGCCGACCTTGCGGTCAAGAATGGCCTGAACTGGCCGATGGGGCCGTTCGAGCTGGCCGACCTGGTCGGCCTCGACGTCACCGAGGACATCCTCTCCCAAGGCCACGCCCAGACCGGCGAGGACCGCTGGAAGCCGACCGCGATCCTCACCGGCCACACCCAGCGCGGCGAGCTGGGACGCAAGAGCGGCAAGGGCTTCTACGAGTACGCGGCCAAGTAGAGCCGCTTCTCTCAGCCTGCCTTGTAGTTCACCGTCGAGGTGCCGCTGCTGGTGGTCTGGATGAGCTGCAGCGACTGACCCTGCGTGCACTTGAAGGTGGCGGTGACGCTGCTCGGACCGGCGTCCGGCGTGCCCACCGGCGCACCCGTCGAGTCGATGGTCTGGTTGGTCAGCGTGCTGCCCGGGTCAAGCGTGACGGTGACCTTGTCGGCGGCGGTGGTCGCCTTGCCCGAGCCCTTGCCCGTCTGCTTGACGCCGATCGACTGACCGCCGGTGCTGATCTGCAGCGTGGTGGTGTTGCTGTCGTCGATGGTGATCGTGCCGTCGTTGTTGATGGTCACCTTCTCGCCGGTCCCGCCCGAGGCCTGCGCCGGCTGGCCGCCGATGGTGCCGCTGACGCCGGTGGATACCCAGGTGCCGACCAGGCACGAGTCGAGCGCGGCGGTCGCGCTTGGCGAACCCGATCCACCGGACGAATTGCTGGAACCGCTGCCGCACCCTGCGAGTGCGGCGAGAGAAAGGATTCCGGCGGCTGCCCCGCCGGCGCGTGTGAGATGAGTCATGCGGCTCAGCCTAGCGGACGGCGCAGGATCAGAATGTTCTGGTGCACGATGTTGGGCACGTAGCTCGACGGATACCCGTACGGACGCACGCGTGACCCCGTGCCGTACCACACCTTGACGCCTTTGAGCACAAAGCCCGCGCGCTCGAAGCGCTGCGCCAGCTCCGCGGTGGCGAACACGTAGCGGCCCTGCTGGTACGAGTCGCGGATGATCACCGCGCAGTAGCCGCCGCGCCGCAGCACCGGGAGCAGTCGCGCGGCCACGTCGCCCATGGCATCGAAGAACGCGTCGAAGGATTGCAGGTTGCGCAGATCGTCGCCGCTGTCACCGAAGGAGTCGAAGTCGGTGCGCCGCGCCGAGATGTCGTACTTGCCGTCGCACATGGTCTTGTCGAGCGCGATCGAATAGGGCGGGTCGGTGGCGATGCAGTCGAACTCGCGGCCTTCGGCGGCGAAGCGGTCGAGCACCGCGCGGCAGTCGCCCTCGATCATCTCCTGCTCGGCGATGCCCTCGCGGGCGCACACCTCGCGGTATACGGAGATCCACTCGGGGTTGATCTCGATGCCCGTGGCCACACGCGCCGCGGGATTGCTGATCGACGCGCCGAGCAGGGTGCCGCCGACGCCGGCGAACGGGTCGAGCACGGTCCCGCCGGGCTTGGTGAGGAACTCGACCAGGTGGCGCATCAGGTACGGCGGCTTGTTGGCGCCGTGGCGGCGGCGCAGGTCCTGGCCGACGTGCGCCGGGTACGAGGTGCGCAGCACCGTCTTGGTGAAGTACAGCCACTCGTTGCCGCTCAGCGCGTTGAGGGTGTTGCGCGCGTGCGGGTCGTTGCGCAGGTAGGCGCGGGAGCCGTCGTCGCCGTCCGCCTCGTCCTCCGGCTCGATGTCGCGTTCGAGCGGATTGCCGTCGGCAGAGAGCATTCAGGGGAGGATAGACCACTACACTGCACGCCGCCATGCCGATGTTCGAGTCGCTGCAGAAGCTCTTCGCGGCCACCCGGGTGCGCCGCGAGGAGGTGCCCTACGCCATCTGCCGGCTCCAGCCCGGCACCCCGCTCGACCGCGTCGTCCAGCTCCAGCCGCCGCCGCTGTGCATCACCGTCGAGCCCGACGGCGCCACCGTCTTCCTGCCCGAGGCCGAGCTGCCGGCGCTGCAGAACATCGTCGCCGTCGCCGAGCACGATGGGCCGTGGACGGTCTTCGGGCTGTACGCGCCGTTCGACTTCGGGGTCACCGGCTACCTGGCCCAGGTCTGCGACGCCCTGGCTACGCGCAACATCCCCGTGCTCTCGCTGGCCACCTACCGGCGCGACTTCATCCTCGTCCCCGGCGCCCGCACCGAGGAGGCGCAGGCCGCACTGGACGAGCTGGTGCTGGGGCACGCCGCATCATGAGCTGGGACGACGACCTCGACCTGCTGCGCCGCGCGCTCGACCAGAACGCCGAGGCGATCGAGCGCGTCACGCCCGAGCAGCGGGCCCTGCCCACACCGTGCCAGGGCTGGGACGTGGTCACCCTGGTGACCCACGTCACCGGCGGCCTCGACCGCCTGGCCATCATGGTGCGCGGCGAGAAGCCCGACTGGACGGCGGAGCTGCCCCCGCTCGGCGACGACTGGGCGGGCACCTTCCGCACCAAGGCCGCCACGCTGCTGGACACCTGGCAGACCGCCGACCCGGCACAGCGTCCCGCCGTCGAGATGCAGATCGCCGAGCACGCCGTGCACACCTGGGACATCGCCCGGGCCACCGGCCAGCCCGTCGAGGCGCTCGACCCGGCGATCGCCGAGCACGCGCTGGCCTGGTCGCACGAGGCGCTCAAGCCGGAGTGGCGCGGGGCGGGTGGCGGCGGCGCCTTCGGCGACGAGGTGCCCGTCCCCGGCGACGCGCCGCTCTACGACCGCCTCGCCGGCTGGTTCGGCCGCGATCCCGACTGGTCCGCCGCCGGCGCCTAGCCGGTCAGGCCGAGCCGCTCCAGCACCAGCGCCACCCCGGCCTCGGCGGGCGGCGGGCAGGTTGCGTCGGCGACGGCGAGCACCTCGGGCCGCGCGCCCTCGACCACCACGGCGTAGCCCGCGGCCTCCAGCATGTCGGCGTCGTTGGGCGCGTCGCCGACCGCCACCGAGTCCTCCAGCGGCACGCCCAGCCGCTCGCAGAGCCGGCGCAGCGCGTTGCCCTTGCCGGCCTGCAGGCTGGCCACCTCGACGAAGGGCGGCAGCGAGCGCTTGACCCGCGCCGTGTCGCCGAGCGCCTCGCGCATGGCGCGCTCGCACTGATCGACAGCCGGAGCGCCATCCACGACACACACGAACTTGGTCGTCCCGCGCTCGCGCAGCCGCGGCTCCAGGTCGTCCACGAAGGTGATCGGCACCTGGGCGATGCGCGCGTACATGTGCGCCTCCGGCCGGTCCTCCTCGCAGAGGAGCTGCTCGTCCAGGTAGGCCTGGCGGTGCCAGCCGCCCTCGCGCGCGACGCGCAGCGCATGCAGCGCAACGTCGGGGGGTACGGGATCCTCGAAGAGCAGCTCGCCGAGCGGCACGCCGTCGATCAGCGGGTCGCCCTCGCGCGGCATCGCCCGCACCACGGCGCCCTGGTAGCAGACCAGCGGCGCGGTCACGCCCAGCTCACGCGCCCAGGGCAGCGCCGAGCGATACATGCGTCCCGATGCAATCACCACGATTGCGCCACCGCGCACGGCGGCGCGCACCGCCGCGCGGGTGCGGGGGTGCAGCGACTGGTCGCGCAGGTCGAGGCAGGTGCCGTCGAGGTCGAGGAGCACCAACCGGGGAGGCCGTGGGGGCAGCGGCGCTTCGCCGATCGGCGGCGGGGTGGCGGCCGCCCGGCTCACGACACCGGCGGCGGCGCCCCGCCTGACCACGCCTCCGGGTTGAGCGCCGTGGGCGGCATGCGCCCGTCGAGGGCGGCCAGCGCGTTGTCGGCACAGAGCCTGGCCATCGCCGCCCGCGTCTTCACCGTGGCGCTGCCCAGGTGCGGCGCCAGCACGGCGTTGCGGCACTCGGCCAGCCCCGGCGCCATGGCAGGCTCGCGCTCGTACACGTCGAGCCCCGCGGCGGCGATCCAGCCCTCGCGCAGCGCGCGGACCAGCGCGGCCTCGTCGACCACCGGACCGCGGGAGGTGTTGACCAGCACGGAGGTCGGCTTCATCCGGCGCAGCACGTCCTCACCGACGAGATGTCGCGTCTGCGAGGTCAGCGGGGTGTGCAGCGAGATCACGTCCGCCTCGCGCACCACGGTGTCGAAGTCCACGCGCCGCACTCGACCGGCGAGCGCGGGGTCGATGGGCACGTCGCCGTCCTCGACGTAGAGCACGCTCATCTCGAAGGCCAGCGCCCGCCGGGCCACCGCCTGCCCGATGCGCCCGAAGCCGACCACCCCGAGGGTCGCTCCGTTGAGGTCGAGCCCCAGGAGGTACTCGGGCTCCCAGCCCGTGTACCGCCCCGCGCGCATCTCGCGGTCGCCCTCGCAGAGCCGCCGCGCCGCCGCCAGCATCAGGCCGACCGCGCAGTCGGCGGTGGCGTCGGTGAGCACGCCCGGCGTGTTGGTCACCACGATGCCGCGCTCGGTGGCGGCGGGCACGTCCACGTTGTCGAAGCCCACGGCGTAGTTGCACACGGCGCGCAGCCGCGGCAGCCCGGCATCCAGCACCGCGCCGTCGATGCGGTCGCGAAGCTGCGGGCAGAGCACGTCGACGCCCTCGCGCAGCAGCCCCTGGAGGTCGGCCGGCGAGGGAATGGCCCCCACCACGTCGATCGCAGCACGCGCTTCGATTGCCGCGGGGAACGGCGCCGGGAGGGCCAGCGTGCAGAGCACCGTTGCGGTCACGCCACGCATCGTAGCGACGGCGCAACCACGGGTGCGTGGTATGCTCGCCTGCGTCTTGCGATCTCGTTCACGCCTCCGGCCAGGGATACGGCCGGTCGTCGCGAGGCCACGTCCCGCCCCCATCGGAGCGGCGGAGGACGAGGCTGCGACCCCCGAACCCCAACCCACCGTCACCTTCGATGAGCTCGGTCTTTCCGCGCCCGTGCTGGCCTCGGTGCGCGACATGGGCTTCGTCACCGCCACGCCGATCCAGGCGCAGGCGATCCCCCCGGCCCTGACCGGCCGCGACGTCATCGGCCAGGCCCACACCGGCAGCGGCAAGACCGCCGCCTTCGGCATCCCGATGGTGGAGCGCCTCGACCCCGCCGGTCCCGCCGTGCAGGCCCTGGTGCTCTGCCCGACGCGCGAGCTCGCCCTGCAGGTGCAGGAGGAGCTGTCCAAGCTCGGCGCGGCGCGAGGCATCAACACCGTCTCGATCTACGGCGGCGAGTCCTACAAGAAGCAGTTCAACGACCTCAAGCAGAACCCCCACATCGTGGTGGCCACGCCGGGACGCCTGCTCGACCACATCGGCCGCCGCTCGCTGCGCCTCGACGGGGTGCGCATCGCCGTCCTCGACGAGGCCGACCGGATGCTCGACATGGGCTTCGCGCCCGACGTCGAGCGCATCCTCCGCCAGGTCCCCCAGCAGCGCCAGACCCTGCTCTTCAGCGCCACCGTGCCCGACTGGGTGCGCCGCCTGGCGCAGCGCTACATGAGCGACCCGGTGTCGGTGTCGTTCAGCGTGCAGCCCGAGGTGGCGCCGAACGTGCGCCAGCTCTACGTGCAGACCACCTGGGCCGACAAGCTCGACGTGCTCGCCCGCATCCTCGACCAGCCCAACGTCTCGATGGCCCTGATCTTCGTCGAGACCAAGCGCAACGCCGACATCCTCCAGGTGCAGCTCTCGCGCCGCGGCTACGACGTCGCCCATCTGCACGGCGACCTCTCGCAGAAGGACCGCGACCACTCGATGGCGCAGTTCAAGGACGCGCACGTCAAGTACCTGATCGCCACCAACGTCGCCTCGCGCGGGCTCGACATCGACGACATCTCCCACGTCATCAACTACGACGTGCCGCTGTCGCCCGAGGAGTACCTGCACCGTGTCGGCCGCACCGCGCGCGCCGGTCGCGACGGCGTGGCGGTGACGCTGATCACGCCGAGCGAGATCCTCAAGCTGCGCGACGTCGAGCGCATGGCGCGGACGCACATCGAGCCGGCGCTGCTCGACGAGTACTTCCCCGCCGTCGAGGTGCACGCGGCCACCGCGTAACAGCTCCCCGGGAAGCGGTGGCGGGAGGCAGGAACCTGAGTATGCTTCCCCGTGCCATGCAGGAAGGCATGCTGAAGGGAAGGGCTGGGACCGGGGACACCGTCACCTCCACGTCGAACCCGACGGCGACCCCCCGATCGCGGCGTCGCATCCGCGTGCCCGCGCGCGGCGGCCTGGTCACCCGCATCTTCCTGGGCATGCTGCCCTCGGGCCTGATGGTCACCCTGCTGGCCTGCGTCGACCACTTCGTCGCCCCCGTGGCCGCCGCCGCCGCGCCGCTGCTGGTCGCGGCGGTGATCGGCGCCTTCCTCGGCGGCACCCGCGCCGGCGTGGTCGCGGTCCTCCCCGGGGCGGGCTTCCTCGCCGTGCACTACTCGAAGACGCTGTGGCCGCTGCAGTACGACTCCGCCGGCGTCGAGGGTCTGCTCACGTTCATCCCCTGCGCGCTGGCGGCGGCGCTGATCGTCGGCCTACTGCAGCGCCGCGTCCTGGAGCGCGTCGTCCGCGAGCGCGAGCACGGCGAGCGCATGGCCACCCTGGAGCGGGTCAAGTCGCAGTTCCTCAACGTCGCCTCGCACGAGCTGCGCGGCCCGCTGGGCGTGGTCAGCGGCTACGTCTCGATGGTCCAGGACGGCTCGTTCGGGCAGCTCACCGCGGTGGACATGCGCCGCGTCGCCCCGGTGCTGCTGCAGAAGGTCGCCGAGATGAACACGCTGGTCAACGAGATGCTCGACACCGCGCGCCTCGAGGAGTCGAAGCTGACCCTCTCGCTGTCGCAGGTCGACCTCGGCGACGTGGTGCAGCGCGCCGTCGAGGCGGTCACCCCGCTGGCCACCGAGCGCCACGAGATCCTCTACGCCCACCCGCGCGAGCCGGTGCAGGTGACCGCCGACCAGGTGCGCATCGGCATCGTGGTCACCAACCTGCTGCAGAACGCGGTGAAGTACTCGCCCGGCGGCGGCGTGGTGCAGTGCTTCGTCAGCGTCGACGGCGGGGCGGCGCTGGTCTCGGTGTGGGACCACGGGCTGGGCATCGCCGAGGCGGACATGCCGCGCCTCTTCTCCCGATTCGGCCGCCTGGTGACGCGCGAGAACTCGAACATCCCCGGCACCGGGCTGGGGCTCTACCTGGCGCGCGAGCTGGCCCGGCTGCACGGTGGCGACATCGCGGTGCGCTCCGCGCCCGGCGCGGGCAGCGTCTTCACCCTGGTCCTGCCACTGCAGGGCCCGCCGCACGCCGACGACGTGCGCGCCACCTCGTAGGTAGCATCGCCTTCGTGCCGCTGCCTCCCCTGCACGTCCACGACACCGGCGAGGGGCCCGTGCTGCTCTTCCTGCACGCGTTCCCGCTCGACGCCTCGATGTGGGACCACCAGGTCGCCGCCTTCTCGGGCCGGTACCGGTGCCTGCGTCCCGACGTCTACGGCTTCGGCGCCTCGCCCCCGCCGCCTACCGGGATGACGCTTGACGACGTCGCCGCCGCGGTGGTCGACGCGCTCGACTCGCGCGGCGTGGAGACGGCGACGGTGGTGGGGCAGTCGATGGGTGGCTACATCGCCTTCCCGCTGATGCGACGCCTGGCATCGCGTGTGGAGCGGCTGGTGCTCGCCGACACGCGGGCCTCGGCCGACACCGAGCAGGCGCGCGCCGACCGGCTGCGCATGGCCGAGCAGGTACGCACGGCGAACAGCGTCGCCGCGATCGTCGAGCCGATGACCGCGCGACTGCTCTCGCCGGAGAGCGCGGCGGAGTTCCACATCTCCGACCCGGTGCGCGGGCGCATCGGGCGCGCCACGCCGGCGGGAGTGGCGGCGGCGCAGGAGGCGATGGCGGCGCGGCCCGACTCGTCGGACCTGCTGCCGGCGATCAGCGTGCCGGTGCTGGTGTTGGTCGGCGCCCAAGACGCGATCGTGTCCCCGGCGGAGGCGGAGCGCATGGCCGCCGCGATTCCTGGGGCACGGTTCCAGGTGGTCGAGGGGGCCGGGCACCTGACCAGCCTGGAGCGCTGGGAGGCGTTCAACGCCGCCCTCGCGGCGTTTCTCGACTGACCCTGCTGCGGCTCCGGTCAGTGAGCCGCGAGCACTCCGAGCTCGGCGGGCACCGCGTTGGGCATCATGCAGAAGCCCTCGTAGTCGATCGGCTCGGTGATCGTCGGGCTCTCACCGCACACCGGGCACTGCGGGTCGCGCGGCACGCGGAACTCGCGGAACTTCATGTCCAGCGCGTCGATGTGGAGCAGGCGACCGGCCAGCGGCTCGCCCGCGCCGACGATCAGCTTGACCACCTCGGTGGCCTGGAGGACGCCGACGATGCCCGGCAGGACGCCGATGACGCCGGCCTCGGCGCAGCTCGGCGCCTCCTCGGGGGGCGGCGGCGCGGGGTAGCGGCAGCGGTAGCAGGGCGACTGGTGCGGCAGCACCGTCGTCACCTGGCCCTCGAAGCGGAAGATGCCGCCGTCGACAAGAGGCTTCTTGGTGAAGATGGCCACGTCGTTGGCCAGGTAGCGGGTGGGGAAGTTGTCGCAGCCGTTGACGATGATGTCGTACTGCTCGAAGATCTCCCGCGCGTTCTCGCTGTTCAGCATCTCGCGGTGCTCGACCACCTTGACGTCGGGGTTGAGCGCGTTGATCTGGATGCGCGCCGACTCGGTCTTGGCCATGCCCACCCGGTCCTGGGTGTGGATCACCTGGCGCTGCAGGTTGGACATGTCGACGGTGTCGAAGTCGAGCAGCCCGAGGGTGCCCACGCCCGCGGCGGCGAGGTACAGGGCGGCGGGGGCGCCCAGGCCACCGGCGCCGATGAGCAGGACGCGCGCCGCGAGCAGCTTCTGCTGCCCCTCCTCCCCGACCTCGGGGACGAGCAGGTGGCGCGAGTAGCGGATCTTCTGCTCGGGGGTGAGCAGCTTGGGGACGGTGAACTCGTAGCCCTTCTGCTTCCAGGCGCTGAAGCCGCCGGCCAGCGACTCGACGTTCTCGTAGCCCATCGAGCGCAGCGCCTGCCCGGCGAGCAGGGAGCGCACGCCGCCGGCGCAGTAGATGGTGATGGGGGTGGCCCGGTCGGGGACGCGGTCCTCGATCTGCAGCTCCAGGAAGCCCTTGCTGAGGTGCACCGCCCCGGTGATGTAGCCCTGGTCGACCTCGTCCTGCTCGCGCACGTCGAGGAGGACGTGGCCGTTGCTCCGGCCGCGGCGGTGGACGTCCTCGGCGGTCACTTCGGGGACCACCGCGCGGGCGGCGGCGAGCAGGTCGCGGGAGCTCTGGGCCATTCTGTGGATTGCTTCCTTTGGTGGGTGGACTGTCCAGTCTAGGGCGGCCCGGGTCGATCCGTCAAAACTGGATCGGAAAAGTCAACAATCCGTGGTACCCGCGCCACGCCACGGAGAAACGCGCTGCTCGCGGTGATCGGCGCTGAGCCGGAGGCGTCGCGGGAACCTGTCGAGCGCGTCAGGAAGCGCAAGGTTCGGTTGGGACTGTCGTTCACCAATGCAGGCGCTGGGACGCCGCCGGCCGGCCAAGGGGATGCCGGGAGCTCCCCGAGAGCCGCGTCGTCAACCAGGGAGGGTTGTGCCGCTTCACGGCGGCAGCTCGACGTGGTCCCGGCTGCGGCTCCCAGTGCCCACCGCGACGGTTCAGGTGCCGTTTCGATTTCTGTCAGTTCGGACAGCGAGGCCTGTCAGGCGCCGCAAACCCCCTGGGGCTCGGAGCACGAATGGGAGAATTCGCGTCGAGATGAGCCAGCGCATCGTCGCGTTCGAGCCGTCCCCCGAGTACCGCGCGGTGATCGACTGCCTGCTCGACGAGGACGACGGCTACCAGGTCACTGTCCACGAGACGTACGAGCAGATGGTCGCCGCCCTTCGCGACGAGGCCGCCGACCTGATCATCGTCAGCTTCGCCGACCTCGGCGACGGCGAGGCCGCGCTGAGCATGCTCCGCCAGGCGGTCGACACCCCGATCCTCGCCCTGGTGCAGGACGCCGAGGAGACCAAGGCGGCGCTGCGCTGGGGCGCCGATTACGACCTGCGCAAGCCCTTCGACCCCGAGGTCTTCAAGGTCGCCGTCGAGGCGGTGCTCCGCCGCGGCACGGGCACGCCGAGCACGCCGTCGTCCCTGCTGCCCAGCGCCGACCCGATCACGGTGCAGGACCTCAAGGTCTACCCCGACCGCCGCACCGTCGAGCGCGACGGCCGCCGCCAGGTGCTCAGCCAGACCGAGTGGCAGCTCTTCGCCTTCCTGCTTCGCGAGCCCGGCCGCACCTTCTCGCGCCGCGAGCTGGCCGCGGGCGCCTGGGGCCCCGGCTACGCGTCGCGCAGCGGCCAGGCCGAGTTGTACGTGTCGCGGGTGCGCCGCAAGGTGGAGCGCGACCCCCAGCGGCCGCGGATCATCGAGACGGTGCGCGGCGCCGGCTACCGGCTGCTGCTCGACTCCGAGGCGCACCGGGCGCTGGAGGCGATGTCGCCGGTGGAGAACGCCAGCTAGGTGTCCTCCGGGTGACGCCTGGCGGCTACGCTTGGCCGCCGTGAGCACCACTCTCGGCGCGCTGCTGGCCGCGGCCGGGCTGCCGCCGCCGCCCCCGGGTGCTGCCGCCGTGCCGGTCAGCGGTGTCGCCTACGACTCCCGGCGCGCGGTGCGCGGCTCGGTGTTCGTCGCCATCCCGGGCGAGCACACCGACGGGCATCGTCATGCTCTGGCCGCCGTCGAGGCGGGCGCGGTGGCGGTGCTGGCGCAGCGTGCGCCCGAGCCGCCGCTCCCTGACGGGACGCCGCTGGTGCTGGTTCCGGACACGCAGATGGCCCTGGCGCCGCTGGCCGCGGAGCTGTACGGCCATCCGTCGCGGCGGCTCACCGTCGCCGGTGTCACCGGGACCGACGGCAAGACGACCACGACGACGATGCTGCACGCGGCCTGGCGGGGCGCGGGCATCGCTGCCGGGAGCCTCACAACAGTGGACTTCCGGGTCCTGGGTCGCATCGAGGCCAACAAGACGCGGCAGACCACGCTGGAGTCCGCCGACCTGCAGGAGCGGCTGCGCGCGCTGGCCGACGAGGGGTGCACGCACGTCGCGCTGGAAACCTCGTCGCACGCGCTGGTGCTGCACCGTGTCGACGCCGTCGACTTCGCCTGCGCGGTGTTCACCAGGATCACCAGCGAGCACCTCGACTTCCACGGCACCCGCGACGCCTACCTCGCCGCCAAGGCGTCGCTGCTGACCCGCGCGGCGCAGCATCCCGACGGCCTTGCGGTGCTCGACCGCGACGACGAGTTCGCCTTCCCGGTGCTGCGCGCGATGCCCGTTGCGCGGCGGCTGAGCTACAGCGCCCGGGGCGCGGCGGACGCCGACCTGGTCGCCACTGGCGTGCGAGTTGATGCCGGTGGTGTCCATTTCTCGGCGCGCACGCCGTGGGGTTCCGCGGACGTGGACCTTCGCCTCGCGGGACGCTTCAACGTCGCCAACGCGCTGGCGGCGCTGGCCGCGGGATGCGCGACGGGCGCTTCGCTCTCCGGCGCGGTGGCCGGGTTGGCGGCGCTCGACCGGGTCAGCGGCCGCATGGAGCGGGTCGACCTCGGCCAGCCGTTCAGCGTGGTGATCGACTATGCGCACACCGCGGATGCGCTGCACACGGTGCTCACCGAGCTGCGCGCGGCGACCACCGGAAAGCTGTGGGCTGTGTTCGGTAGCGCCGGGCGGCGCGACGTGGGCAAGCGAGCGGCGATGGGGCGCGTCGCCGCCGAGCTGGCCGAGCGCGTCGTGGTCACCGACGAGGACCCGCGCGAGGAGGACTCGCGCGCCATCGTCGAGCAGATCGCCGCGGGCGCGCGCGACGCGACGCACCGTGACGGCGAGGAGCTGTTCCTCATCCCCGACCGCACCGCGGCGATACGCTTCGCCGTCGCCGGCGCGGCTCCGGGCGACACCGTGCTGCTCGCCGGCAAGGGCCACGAGAGCACCCTCATCCTGCGCGACGGACCTGTGCCCTGGGACGAGCGCGCGGTCGCCGAGCAGGCGGTGCGCGAGCGTCTGGCGCAGGCGGGTTCCATCTCGTAGCATCTGGGCCATGTCCGCATGGGAGAAGCGGGTCCGCAGCCTCAGCCTGCACGGCGTCGAGGCCAACATGGCCCTGGGCGCGCGCTACTTCCGCTTCGAGGTGCTCGCCCTGGAGGGCGGCAGCGATCCGGCGGAGATGCGGCTGCCGGGCGCGGTGCAGGTGCTGGAGGAGGTGAGCTCGCGCGGACGCTGCGTCATCGTGCTGCCCGACGAGCGGCGGGTGGCCCTGTACGCGGTGCACCCCGAGGAGGGCGCGCCCGAGGTGGTCTGGTACGAGCGCACCGAGCGGCTGCGCACGCCGCAGCGCTAGAGAGGCCTGCGCAGGGGGACGCCCGCGCGGCGGGGGTACTGATCGGGAGTCGCGTGCAGCTTGTCGATGAGCAGCACGTTGCCGGGCGCAGCCTGGGGTGTCCCGCCACCGAGCAGCTGCGCCGCGTGTGCGCTCTCGCCTGCGGCCGCGTGTGCGTCGCCGACCAGTGTTGCCACGCGACCACCGGCGCGCACCAGGGGCAGGGTGAACTCGCACATCACCGGGGGTGGCGCCAGGGCGCGCGAGACGGCAAGGTCGAACGCCTCACGCACCCCGTCACGGTGGGCAACGTCCTCGACGCGGGCGCAGAGCACGTCGACGTTGTCGAGCCGGAGCACGCCCGCCGCGTGGGTGAGGAAGGCCGCCTTGCGCTGGTCGGAGTCGAGCAGGGTGACGTGCAGGTCGGGCCGCAGGATCGCCATCGGTATCCCCGGCACGCCGCCGCCGGTGCCGACGTCGATGACGCGCGCACCCTGTGGCGGCTGGGCGGCGTCGACCAGCGCCAGGCTCTCGCCGATGTGCTTGTCCCACGCCTGCTCGGGGGGGATCGCGGTGAGGTTGATGCGCTGGTTCCAGCGTTGCAGCTCGTCGAGGTAGGCGCGCAGCCGGGGGTCGTCCATCGGCGTGCGACCGTACACCGCGAGCGCTCCAGGCCGGCCGCCGGAAATCGGAAGGCCCGCCGGCCGCGTCGCCATGCCATGATTCGAAGACCCGACTCAATGCCCGGACCCCAGGAGAGGAAGCATGAGCACGCCCGACCAGTGCCCTCGGTGCAGCAGCGCGACGCGACTGTCGGTCGTCTACTACGACGCCAACGGCCAGCCGCTGGGCGGGCACAGTCAGTGCACCGAGTGCGGTCCGCGGCATGCGGTCAAGCTGATCCCGCGCTCGGCGGAAGTGCGCAAGCAGCTCCTCTCCCGCAAGGCCTCCTGAGCGCTCCTCGCCGCCGGGGCTGAGGGACGCGCTGCAACACCGGTGGCGGACGGGTGTCAAAGACGGTACGCTCAGGCGCCGCACCGCATCACCAGGGAGGGTCCTCACGGACATGGGCACGGTACGAGACGACGTCGTCCCCGCTTTGGAGCGGCTGCCGCTCTTCGCGGGCTTCGACCGCAAGGAGCTGAAGAAGCTCGCCGAACGCTTCGACGAGCAGAGCTTCCTCCCCGAGCACGGCGTGCTCACCGAGGGGATGAGCGGGATGGAGTTCTTCATCATCCTGGACGGCACCGCCGAGGTGATCCACGACGGCGCGGTGATCGCCACCCTGCAGCCCGGCGACTTCTTCGGTGAGGTCGCGGTGCTCGACGGCGGACCGCGGACGGCGTCGGTGCGGGCGCTGGACCGGCTGCGCACGCTGGGGTTGCCCAACGGCTCCTTCAAGCAGCTCCTGCTCGACTACCCGCTGATGGCGGTCAACCTGCTGCCCCAGGTCATCCGCCGCTTCCGCGCCGTGATGACCACCGCCTCCGGCACCACCGCCTAGTTCTTCGGGACCTGATGCCGCCCTTCAAGCGCCGCGAACCCTCGTCCTCCTCGGCCGCGGACGCGGCGTCGTCCAAGCCCAAGTCGGCGTCGTCGCGCTCGCGCTCGTCGAAGGGAGCGGCCGGGGCGCCGTCGAAGCCCTCGCCGGCCACCGAGACGGCGACGCTGGAGCAGTGGGTGGCGCCGTCGACCTCGTCGTCGATCGACCAGGTCGAGGTTTCCTTGATTGACCTCGGGTGGGAGCCGGAGCGGGTCGGGCAGGCTCCGCTGGAGGCGACGTTGGCGGCGATCCAGGCGGTGGGGGTTGTGGAGCCGGTTCTGCTGCGGCCGCGCGCCGCGGGGCGGTTCGAGGTGGTCACCGGGCATCGCACCATGGCGGCGGCGCGGGCGGCGGGCATGGAGCGGGTGCCGTCCGTGGTCAAGGACCTCGATGATGTCGGCGCTCTCATGGCGCTGGTGTTCGACGGGTCTGCGTCGGGGCAGGTGACCGCGGCGGGTGCGGCCGAGCTGCGGCGGCGGCTGCGGGCTGCGGGGGCGGGGGAGGAGGACATCGAGGATGTGCTGGCGGCGGTGCCTGCGGCGGCTGAGACTGCGGCTGAGGTGGCCACTGCTGAGCCTGAGCTCGTACCGGTCGCCGAGCCGGAGCTGGTCCCCGTCGCCGAGCCGCTGATCGAAGCTGGGCCGGAATTGGTCGCCGAGCTGATTCAGGCCGCCGTGGAAGCCGCACCAACCGCGGAGCAACCCGTCCCGGCGGCCGGGGAGGACGTCGCTCCCGAGGCCGAAGCCGTCCCGGTTGCGGCGGACACCGCCATCCCCCAGGGCGAGCCGCTCCCAGCGGCCGAGGGCACCGTCCCCAAGGGAATTCTCGCGGCCGAGCCCGAGCCCGTTGCCGTGGAGATTGTCGCGGCCGAGCCCGAACCCCAACCCGTCGCGGAGGAGCTTGTCGCGGCTGAACCCGAGCCCGAGCCCGTCGCGGAGGAGGTCGTCGCGGCCGAGCCCGAGCCCGAACCCGTCGCCGAGGAGGTCGTCGCGGCCGAGCCCGAGCCCGAACC